>QFCS01000964.1_pt1 | contig 633517 bp, 598 predicted proteins | sample 3576561 | NCBI WGS metagenome assembly QFCS01 | reverse complement strand
TTTCTGATTGGATATTACCGCGCAGTTTTATCTATTTATTGCTTTGGCTTATTGCCAGATAAAATCATTTCACCGTATTTCGCTGTATTTCACAGGAGTGCAATTGGCCGGCTTATTGATTTAAAGCTATAGACATGCAACCCGGAACGAGTCAATATGAAATGGAGATAATAAAACTCACGATTACGCTGATATATATAGAGAAATATCCAATATCCAATATCTATTATATATATAAATAAAGGGAGTACACTCCAATGGGCAAAACCAAAATCCCAGTCATCGACGTGATCGGCGCTTGGAGAAAAACCAAACTTGGCACGCATTCCGCGCGCGGCCGCAAGCGAATGCCCCGCCTTGCTCCGCCGAATGATCTCGTCCGACCAAGATGAAGCCTATCCCTGCATGACATTACCCCCTAAAGCCTTTGCGCAGATTAGGGCGCCCGAATGCTACCCTTGAAAAATTCAATGTCGCTCTTTCAATGGGCATTACTTCTTATTCTTTCAGTTCTTTGGGGGTGTTCGTTCCTTTTTACCGAGATGGCAATACGGGAACTGCCAATGCTGACGTTCGTTGCGTTGCGCGTCTCCATCGCAGGAGCGACCCTGCTGTGCTTAAGTCACAGCATGGGCGACAGAATACCCATCAAGAAAAACGTCATTCGGGCATTCCTTTGGATGGGCCTCATGAATAATGTAGTGCCATTCTGCCTATTTGTTTGGGGACAGGAATATATTGCATCCGGGTTGGCAGCCATTTTGAACTCAATAGCTCCGTTTGCTGCGATCGTATTGGCCCACTATTTCACGCCAGACGAAAAAGCGACTGCCAGGCGCATAATCGGCGTCGTTATTGGATTTGCCGGCGTCGTTTTCGTAATAGGATCGGGAGCGCTCGATGGTCTCGGAACCCGGGTTTTGGCTCAGCTAGCTTGTGTGGCAGGAGCTTTTTCCTACGCGTACGCGGGAGTGTACGCGCGCTGCTTTGAAAGCATGGGCATTGCACCTTTGACCGCTGCAACAGGCCAAGTGACAGCGTCAGCGGTACTCCTCGTGCCGTTGGCAGTATTCTTCGATCGACCCTGGGAGCTTCCGTCTCCGAGTTTACTTACCTGGGCCGCAATCTTGGGATCTGCGATACTCTCAACAGCCTTGGGCTACATCCTGTATTTTCGGATCTTGTCGGCTGCCGGCGCAACCAACTTGCTTCTCGTGGCATTCCTGGTGCCGGTCAGTGCGATAACACTCGGTGCTGTTCTACTTGGCGAGAAGCTGCAATCGCACCACTATTTTGGCGTGGCCCTCATTGCTGTCGGGCTGGCCGTCATAGATGGGCGATTGATCCGCCATATCTTCAAACGCAAAAGTTTCGTGGGCTAGCGGTGCACGGCCCACGCAGACTGGAATAGGACAGAATATCTAGTTCGGGCGGAGCTTACGTTGGGGGAGCAGTTCATCACGAAGCATCAGCAGATGCTCGAAGCCTCGCAGCAATGATTAAATGCCAACCCGGACGCGATGTGCCAGCGCCGCGAGACGGTCGACGGCGAGGAGCTTCGACTGACTCGAAACCGGACATCATGTCTCGTCTGCAGTCGGGCAAAATACCCGAGTTCTGCGTGTGCCATGCCCTATTGCGCAAGTGCCGTATAAGCCACGCTCATCGGGGGGATAGCCGTGTTCGGGGAGAAGCGAATGGGCTCGCAGCTACCGCTATTCGTAAGAGCTTGGTTTGTGGTCGATCTCGTCTTGGCGCTGTTCCCGCCGGTGCATTGGGCAATGAGCGGAGCGGACCCGATTCTCGGATTACCGAGGTCGCTTTTCTATATTTTCGGCGTAAGTTTCGTCATAGCAGCGAGCGTCGTGGCCGCCTACTTCTCTGATCGCAACATTCGCGCGCGCCAAACAGGAGCTCGGTAGGCCATGGAGCTCCTGATCACCTACGGCGCGCTCGCCGTCTTTTTCGCGATCGTGGTTTGGATCCTGCAACGGTCTTATGTCGCCGATCGCGATTTCACCGACTTCGCCGTGGCTGGCCGCTCCTTCAGCGGCTTTTACCAAGCGATGGCTTTTCTCAACACGGGTCTACCGGGATACATGTACCTCGGTGCCTTTGGATTCACGGCGCGTGCGGGCGTCGTCGGCATCGGCCTCTACACGATGCTGGCACCTCTGATCATGTATCTGATGGCTGACCGCGTCTGGACCTGGGGCGCGACGCACAATCTCAGAACGCAACCGGACCTCATGGCCCTGCGGTTCGGCAGCAAGGGCGTTCGGATCATCGCGGCTCTTCTCGGCATTTTCGCACTTATGCCGTGGATGGTCCTCGGCATGCAGGCCCTAGGCGCCGTCTTTTATGCGCTGTCGCTCGATCATCTGAGCTTCACGGCGTCGGTAGTGCTGGGGGTCATCGTCATCGCGATCCGTCAGATCTGGACGATCCGCATGGGGATGCGCGGAATTGTGATCTCCGATCTGTTCCAGGGCATCGTCGCCTACTTTCTGGGAACTGCGATCATTATTGGCCTTATCATCTGGCTGTATGCGAACGGCGCCTCCCTTTCGCAGTTGCCGCCGGAGCTATTCGCGTTCCCCGGACCGCATTCGGATAAGCCACTGCTGTTCTTCTCCCTCACGCTCCTCCCCCTCTTGAGTTATCTGTGCTGGCCGGATCTGTTTATTCGGCTCTACACGGGGTCGGGTGTCGAAAGCGTCAAGCGGTCGTCCGCCTACTGTGGCCCTATCACGTTCGTGTTTCTATCAAGCCTTGGCTTTCTAGCCTTGCTCGCGTCAAGCCGCCCTGATGTGGCGGCCAACCCGGACGCTGGATGGTTTGCCCTAGCTGCAGCCGCGGGCGGACCTCCCCTGCTCGCCTTGGCCGGGGTCGTCGTTTTTGCTGCGTCGATGGGCAACATCGATGCGACTGTCCAGTCCATCGGCGCGCAGATCGCCAACGACGTCACCGGTCCGATGCGTAGCGAGCGCCGCGCGCCGTTAAGCGAGAGGTCGCTGATGGTCATCTCTCAGGTCGCAATGGCAATCGTCACCCTGGTCTCCGCGGCGATTGCATGCCTTCCGCTGCCGGCGCTGTTCATGATCGGACTGTTCGCGGTCCAGATCATGGTCCAGCTCTCGGTGCCGCTTTATCTCGGCATCTTCACGAAGTGGGGCAACCGCGAAGGTGCGATCGCAGGCATGCTGGCCGGCGTGGCCACGGTTTGCGTCCTGCAGATCACTTGGCCCGTCGGAATTCCCTGGGCACTCGGACTGACGACCGGCGCCGTCGGTCTCATGGTCAACCTGGCCATCTTTCTGCTCGCCCATCTGCTGATTTCCCGCACGCCCGAAGAGCAAGCCCGCCTTGACCGCCTGTTTGCTCAGACCGGAATGGCTCCATCCAAACCTCTCGAATTGCAGGAAGCCTGACGCAGCTTTCCTTGGGAAAGGAAGCACTCGCCGTCTATCTCGCCGCCGTATGATCTTTGCCCTAGAGCCGGCGCCCTGTAATCGCAGCGTCGAGGATTTCTGAGAGTTTTTCGGGATCGAGGGGTATCGGGTTTCCACCAGCACACGGATCGGCGGCGCCCATCTGAGTGACCTTGAGGCGGTCGATCGATCGGAGACCAATTTCCGGCAAAGTTCTGGGGATCTTCAACTCCTCTCTGAGATCCAGAATCCAGTCTATGATCGCATCGGTTCCGGGTCTTCCGGGAAGATCCAGAAAACGCGCAAGGACGACGAACTTCTCCTCAATTGCGGGGCGGTTGAAACCAACCACGTAAGGCATTAGCACCGCATTGAGCAGGCCATGATGCGCATCATACAGAGCGCCAAGCGGATGCGCCAAAGCGTGGATGGCGCCCAGGCCCTTCTGCAAAGCAACGCAACCCATTCCGGAAGCGATCAGCACCTGCGACCGCGCCTCCAGATCGGATCCATCGGCAGTCGCGCGCGGTAGCCATTCTTTGAGAAGACGTATGGCGTTGAGAGCGATGCCTTCCGCCATCGGATGAAAACTCGGTGACGCATAAGCTTCGAGGGCGTGAGAGAGCGCGTCCATGCCCGTCGCCGCGGTGATCGGCGCAGGAAGTCCGAGCGTCAACTCCGGATCCATAATTACGATGTTCGGCAGCATTCGCGGGTGAAAGATGATGACCTTTCGCTTCTCGCTCTCGTGGGTAATCACGGAGGAGCGGCCGACCTCGGAGCCGGTACCGGCCGTGGTTGGAATCGCGATGACCGGGATGAGCGCCGACGTATCGACACGCTTCCAGTTATCGCCGATATCTTCGAAATCCCACATCGGACGTGCCTGGCTCGCCATCAAAGCGATTGCCTTGGCGGCATCGAGCGCGCTTCCGCCGCCCAGCGCGACCACGAGATCGTGCGCTCCTTCCTTCAGTACTCGGACACCCGCATCGACATTGCCACCTGTCGGATTGGGCTTCACGTCCGAAAACAAGGCAGCGGGAACGCCTGCTGATCTGAGCACGTCCATCGTTTTTGTGACCGGCGGCAGGCTCACAAGCCCACGATCGGTAATGATGAGCGGTCGTTTCGCACCCATCTCAGCGATTGCAGCCGGCAGTTCGCTAATTCGGCCGGCGCCGAAGCGTACAAGTGTCGGGAAACTCCAGTTGGCTGAGGTCGCGGGTGTCATAGAGGTCATCGGGCTCTCTCGAAGAAAAAGGGAACTTACGTGGAGGGGATCAAAGAGGCGCGTCGGGCGCCTCGGCGAGGGTGTTGCGGCGCGCAGCGCGACGACGCACGAAGTCAGCGACGATCACAAGGACCAAGGCCGGCACGAAGTTGAGGGTGGCCAGCGCCGGATAGATGGGCGATGAGCCGACCGCGATGCCGCTGTAGACGAAGGTCGGCAAGGTGCGAATGGTCCCGCCGAGAGCGTAGGAGACGTAAAAATTTCCCCACGACAGGAGAAACGAGAAGGTAAGCGCGGAGAAAATGCCCGGCCAAAGCAAGGGAAATGTGATCTCGCGGAATACCTGCCAGCCGTTTGCCCCGGCGTCGCGCGCGGCGTCTTCGAGCGTCTCGTCATAGCCGTAGACCTGAACCGCAACGACCACCAGAGCAAAGGGCGTGATGTAAACCACGTGGCCGATGATGATTGTCGCTAGACCGGTAGAAAAGTTGAACCACTGACCGAGGACGGAGAACCAGAGCAGCATGACCACGCCGAGGAGTAATTGAGGGAACAACAGCGGCGCGAAGGTCAGGATGCGAAATGCCTGTTGAAAACGGAATTTGAAGCGCACCCAGGCGACTGCGCCTGCCGTGCCGAGCACAGTGGCGAATACGGTCGTGATTGCAGCGACGAGGGTCGAGTTCCACAACGCGGGAAAGAAATCTGGACGTGCCAGCAATGCTCCAAACCATTCGGTCGACCAACTCTCGATCGGCAGCGTGAGCATCCGGCTGCCCGTGAACGAAAATACCATCAAGGTGACAATGGGTGCGTAAAGGAAGGCAAGAAACAGCGCCACGGATCCGAGTAGCAGGACGTCGACTAGAATGCTCCTGGAACGATCCGACATCAGGGCGCCCTCCCCTGATCGCCACCACGGCGACGCAATGCGACGGCTGCAGAAAGTGCGAGCGAGACCGACCCAATAATGATCAGAACAAGGGTCAGCGCCGCGCCAAGCGGCCAGTTCACGCGCGTCGAGAAGCTTTGATTGATCAACTCTGACGCCATCGGTGCGTTACCGCCGCCCATCACCTTCGGTTCGAGAAAGGCACCGAGACTGAGTACGAAGACAAGCGCCGCTCCGGCAAATAGCCCTGGGCGCGACAGCGGTAATGTGACCTCAAAGAAGGTCCGTATGCGTGAGGCGCCGGCGTCGTAGGCGGCGAGCAGGAGATCGCGGTCGATACGTACCAGAGAGAGATAGAGCGTGAAGATCGGATAGACGGCGAGATTGTAGACCATTCCAATGAGCGTGGCGGATGGTGTGAACAGGATATTCACCGCGCCCGGGCCGAAGCCAAGATGGGATAGTCCCCAATTCAGGATGCCGTTCTGATCGAGCACCAGAATCCAGCCGAAAGTCTTCAGGACTGTGTCGGTCAGGAAGGCGAAGGTGATTAGGATCGTGACATGGTGGCGGAGCGCAACGAGCCGAGTCGCAAGTGCATAGGCGACCGGATAGGCGATGATGACTGACAGCACCACACAGGCGAGAGACATGCCGAGGGTGCGAAACATCACCACCCAATAGTGAGTATGCCCGAACACGTCACGCCAGACCGTAAGGTCCCACGTCCAAGCTAGGCGGTAGTAACGGCTGGTCTGAAACGTCAACGCTCCGGTCATGATCAGGGGCACGAGAAAGAACAGCACCATGATGAGCACGAGAGGCACTGTCGCACCGATTAGGATCGGGTCGCGCCAGCTTTTTTGCTCGATGCGCATCGCCCTACTCCTGCAGCAAGAAGATGTCCGACCGGTCAAAGCCGATAGTCACGTCTGCTCCTACGTCAGCAGGCATGTTCGGCGTCCCCGGGATGTCCATGACCACTGGGACCGGATGGCCCCCGACCCGGATACGGTATTGGATGGAGGCACCCTTAATGAAGTATTCCTCGACCTTACCCTGCAGGGTGGCAAAGGACGCCGTCTCCTCAGGTCCAACGAAGCGCATCGCCTCGGGGCGGATCAAGAGTGAAGCTCGGTCGGTGGCGATCGTCGGCGAGCGTTGCGCGTTGGGCACGACAGCGCTAGCGCAACTGAGGATCGGCGAATGAAACGATACCTCGCCTCCGGACTCATTTGCGATCGATACAGGAAACAGGTTGGTATCGCCGATGAAGCTCGCGACGAATGCGTCAACGGGACGATAATAAATTTCAGACGGTGTACCGATCTGCAGCACTCGGCCGGAGCGCATCACGCAGATGCGGTCGGCCAGCATCATAGCTTCCTCAAGGTCGTGGGTAACGAGGACGAATGACGTCCCGAGGTTGCGGTGTAGGTTCTTCAGCTCTGCCTGCAACGACTTCTTGAGCTTGACATCCAGCGCACTCATCGGCTCGTCGAGCAGCAAAACGCCGGGTTGAGAGACCAGTGCGCGAGCAAGCGCGACGCGCTGCTGCTCACCGCCGGATAGCTGTGCCGGGTAACGACCAAGATAGGTGGGATTGAGATGCATCAGCTCTAACATTGCGCGCACCCGTCGCTCGGCTTCATCCTTCTCCGTTTTTGCAAGTTTCAATGGAAAGCCGATATTGTCGCGAACCGTCTTGTGCGGGAATAGCGCGAGACGTTGGAACACCATGCGTACCGGCCGCTTCGCCGCCGACACGCCGTTCATATCAGCGCTGGCGATCTTGAGTTCGCCCGAGGTCGGCTCCTCGAAGCCGGCAATAATCTTCAGAAGCGTGGTCTTGCCGCAGCCGGAAGGACCGACCAACGCAACGAATTCACCCGCTCCCACCTCAAGAGAAACGGAATGCAACGCGCGAAAAGATCCATAATCCTTGACGATCCGCGAGGCTTCGATGATGGCGCTCGGCAACGACGAACAGCTCCAGTAAGAGAGAAATGAAAGGTGCCCGCGCGCTTCGCGCACGCGGGCTTGCAAAGGTCAGCGGGCGGCGAGCTCTTGCTGCCAGATCGCCAACATGTCGTCGATGTTGGGAGCGATCGTATGGAAGTGGCTGTTGTCCCAGGCCGTCCACATGTAATCCATCTGCAGCGCGCTTTTCTGCTGCGGCGTGAACAATGCTTCTGCCTTCTGATTGGGAACCAGGTTGCATGTCGCCTCTGTGATCGCGAGCTTTACTGCGACTTCAGGCGACACGATATATTTCAGGAACTTCGACGCGACCGCGGGATCTCTGTCGTTTGCGAGAAGGCCCGTCGCTTCCATCCAGATGATGCCTTGTTTCAAGCCATTGCGCGGCTCGGGCACGATGGATTGAATGTAGTCGTGGCCAGTGTTGCGTAGCGACGACGTACAGTAGGTGCCACCGCCGATGAGACAACGGAATGAGCCATCAATCAGTCCCTTCTGCGCGGTCGCAAGATCCGCGACGATGGCACGCGTATTCTTGAACGCAGCACGGAGCACTTTGCGGACTTCGTCGAGTTCCTTCTCGTCGAGCTTCTTGTACGGGTCGACGCCAGCGTAGAGCGCAAGCGGCATGATCGGCCAATCACCCCAATCGAGCAGGCAGATCTTGTCGCGATAGGCGGGGTCGAAGACCGGTGCGTAGCTTTTCCAGGTCTCGAGCTTGTCGTACTTGGTGTTGACGGTCGGTCCGACCCACCCCCAGCGCGTCGGAAGGCCGGTAGCCTTACCTTCAAACTGAAGCGGCGCGAACGGGGCGCGAAACTGCGGATAGAATTCGGCATATTGTTGGGCGAATTCGGTGTCGTCGATATAACGGGCGATACCCGCAGGCCCCATCCGAGCAACCCACGGACAGTCGGACGAAACGAGATCGAAATTGCGATATCCGCCCGCGGCGAGTTTTGCGAATCCGCCTGCAGAGTCGGTAATAAGGTCGACCGAAATTGCTGTATCGTTGGCCTTTTGGAATGGATCGAGGATCGCCGGCGAGTTGTAGCCTTCCCAACACATGTAATTGATCGACTGTGCGGCCTTGGCTTCACGCATGAAGCCGGGCATCAGGCCTGCAGCCGTAATTCCGGCCCCGGCTCCGAGGCCCTTCAGGAGAGTGCGACGGGAAAGCGGTTGCAATGACAAAAGCGGTTCTTTGATGTCCTTGGCGGTCATGTCACGGTCCTCTTTGGCATCTGCTTCATTGAACTTATCGGCGGCAACGCTGGTGATCTGGATCAGACGACTTCGAGATAGCGTCTGATCTCCCATGGGCTGACTTGACGGCGGTATTCCTCGTCCTCGAAGCGACGAGCGGCAGAAAAAGCGTCGACAAAACCATCGCCGAAGGTCTCACGTGCTGGACCGGAGGCAGCGAAGCGTTCCGCGGCGCGCCCGAGGTCCGTTGGGAACATGGCTTCGGGCTTCGGCTCTACGGCGTACAGGTTATCGCTGCTGGCAGGAGGCGGGTTGATCTCATTGCGGATACCCCAGAGCCCCGCACCGAGACACATAGCGAGGGAGAGATAGGGGTTCGTGTCTGCCGAGGGCACCCGAAACTCGATGCGAGTTGCCTCCGGGCTATCGTTGATGATGCGCACGGCGGCGGTGCGGTTCTGCGTACCCCAGTTGGCGGCCGTCGGCGCCCAAGCTCCCGGGACAATGCGTTTGTAAGCGTTCACGGTATGACTGCACATCGCGAGCCAATCCGGCATTAACGCCACCAGGCCACCGATGAAGTGCAATGCCGTCCGACTAAGACCGTCCGGTCCCCGCGGGTCGTGAAATAACGGTGCGCCATCTCGGGACACCAAAGAGATATGCAGATGCCCGGATTGCCCAGAGAGATTGGGGGAGAGCTTGGACATGAAGGCGGCAGTGAGGTTGCGGCGAAGAAAGTAAGCCTTGGCAAAATTTTTGAAGAGTGCCGCGTCGTCGGCCGCCTTGATTCCCTCCGCGTACGTTAAGGGCGCCTCGAAACAGCCAGGGCCGAGCTCAGTGTGGATGGCGTCGATACCGATATCGAGCGTCGCCATCGTGGATTTCAAGCCGTCTAGAAGATCTCCATAGAGCGCAGAAGTTGCGAGCGAATAGGTACGGTTGGCTTGAGCGAAATGCTTGAGCCCGTCGAAGCGCTTGGCGCGCAAACTTTCCGGTGTCTCATCAAAAACAAAGAACTCGAACTCAAACGCTGAGAGTGCCCGCCAGCCAAGCTTGTCGATCTCGGCTAGCATCCGGAGGCACTGGTTCCGGGGGGACAGCAGCCCGAACTCCCCATCGAAATCGGCGATGCAGAGGGCGGCATTGTCCGCAAACGGATAGCGGCGGATGGTATCGCTGAAGAGCGTGGCGGGACGGTCAATGTACGCACCGCCGGAATAGGTCTTTTCCGCAGTGTCCCAGCAATAGAGGACTTCACAGAAGGGATAGCCTTTGGCGGCGAGCTTAACGGCTTTTTCGGCCGCCACCTGCTTATGGCGAAACATGCCGTCTGGATCGAAAATGCCAACGTGAACGTCACGAGCATCGAGCTCGCCTAGTCGAGCCATGAAATCTTCAGCGGCCCCGGCCGCCGACGCCTGCTCACCTGCCATATGAAAGAATTCCCACTCGAATATCCCTGCACATTTATTGATCGTGCCCAAGATTTGCGCGAGCGTATGATGCAACACTTGCGGTAGGAATATCCCTCTAGGGATAGAAGGCCGAAAAATTGGCGCTAAGGGGAGCCGTTATTGAAGGATTTCTCTGACTGGAACGCTGCGGTAGCCAAAGCCGTCGATGCGCTACACGAACCCGAATTTCCTCAGGCGCTGCAGGCGGCCTTGGCGACAATCGTGCCGCACGACATCTTCATGGTGTTTGCGTATTTCGGCCAAGCCCAGCCGATTTGCCTTGCCCATAACATCGATGCGGCGCGGGCGGAGGTCGTTATCAACGCTTATGTGCGCGGTCCGTATCTGCTTGATCCATTCTACAGCGTTGCAACCGGCCCGGAGCGATCAGGCGTGCTGCAGCTGAAGTCGCTTGCGCCGGACCTCTTTTACAATTCGGAATATTTCAAACAGCATTATGTCCGCACCGAAATTCGTGATGAGGTCGGCTACCTGGCAAGACCTGATGGAAGCACCGGCGTGGTCTTGAGCTTCACCCGGCCACTCCATCAGCCAGCGTTCTCGTCTCACGACCTCGGTCGCGTGCGTTCGGCGGAACCGCTGGTACGCCGGCTAGTGGAAATACACTGGAGCAAGGTCGCGGAGCGCTTCCCAATCGGGCAACAACATCACACGCATTTAAGTCCCATTGATCTCGCGCTCGATGAAATGGCGAGCGGGCTCCTGACGCGGCGGGAGATCGAAATCACTGCCCTAATTCTGCGTGGCCATTCCAACAGTTCGATTGCAGAACTTCTCGCGATCAGTGGAGGCACAGTGAAGATCCATCGCCGCAATATCTATCAGAAGCTCGATATTTCGAGCCAAGCAGACCTCTTCTCTCGCTTCATCTCTCATCTCACCAAGTGATAAAAACCAAGCCGCTGCGTATGAATTTTATTCGGGAATACTTAGTTGCGCGCGACACCGCTCTTGAAAGGCAACGGCAAGGCAAGTTCGTGTAGGCATAGCTCTATATCGGGACCATCGTCGTTCTAAAAGCTGCCGACTGACCATGATCGTTGCTGTTCAGCAACAACGGATAAAGGTTGGTTTAAGTTGAATGCGCACTTAGGTCGCTGTCCGACACTCGATCATGTCGCTCGACGCGACGACAAAGGTGAGCAATTCCAAGAACTAAAGTATACTTTTATGGTACAGTTTATCTGAGCAAGGTCCAACGCTTCTTAGAGCAACTATAAAACATTGGCATTGCGCGACTTTTCTAGGTCCACTAGCAAAAAACAATGCTCGGACCGGCGAATTTCAAGGCGTCGTTTGGCATCTGATGGGCGAGTTTGAGTTGGTTCGATGACCTGTGTTTTGCGTACGCGAAGCGGCGCTGCGTGGAATCTCCCACCGACTGCTCTTGCCCGTCACCATTATCCCGAAACATCCAGTGGCTATTTTCGCCGATGAACACGAGCACCCTACATTTAGAAGAACTTTACACTTCGGAACAGGCGCGTCTCCGCTCTTTTGTTCGGCGCTTGGTCGGCAACCCTTCGACTGCTGAAGACCTCGTGCAGCAAGCGTTTGCCAACTTGCTCGCCAAGGGTGAGAACGCAGGTAGCCAAAATCCCGCTTACGTCGCGCGCGCTGTACGCAATCTCGCAATCAATTATCTCCGCGATACCCGGCGCAAATCGGAAATCGAGCTTTCGGACGACATTCTTGAATCTATTGCTGACGGACACCCTACGCCAGAAATGGTGACGATTTACAGGAGCGAACTTCAGCGGTTGCTTCGCGCCATCCTGGAACTTCCCGTGCGGCGCAGAACAGCCTTCGCACTGAACCGAATAGAAGGCTTATCCTACGACGAGATCGCTCTACGAATGGGCATTTCGAGAAACACGGTCATCTCCCAAGTTGTTGCGGCGCTGGCTGAGTTGAATCAAAAGCTCTCGTGATCGACGCTGGGCTCGACCATTGATTTCTCCCCTTCGGGTGTCTTACCGGATAGAGGCGGTCTTCGGCTGATCGCTGCCGCTCCTTGTGCTCAATCCAAAAGTTCCCTCACCATGACGGACCGCGAGACTGATCCTCTTCAAATCGAAGCGCTGGAGTGGTTCGCCCGTATGAAGGACGAAACTATTCGGGACAGCGACAAAGTCGCATTTCAGGCATGGTTGCGAGCCGATCCCTCACATGCAGCGGCATTTGCGCGTGCCCAAGCACTTTGGGATCGGTTCGGTATCGTAAAGCCTGAATACGACCGCATGCAGCGCGCCAAGGTCACGCGCCGTCGCGCCATCCTCGGAGGTCTCGGCCTTATCGTTGCCGCCCCCACCGCCTATTACCTGAGCCAACCTGGATTTTTTGCAGATTACACCACGGATGTCGCCGAGCGGCGGAGCTTTACTTTGCCGGACGGAAGTGAGGTCGAACTTGGCAGCTACTCTGCACTGTCAGTGGATTTCTCGACAAAGCGGCGTGGGCTGACGCTCTATCGTGGCCAAGGCTTTTTTCGTGTGGCGGCCATGCCCGAACGGCCTTTCTTCGTCGAAGCCGGCTATGGCGATGTTGAAGCACTCGGCACAAGGTTCGACGTCAAGCTGTTCAACGGACAATCGACAGTCTCCGTCTTAGAACACTCCGTTCTAATTCGATCCGGAGGGAGACCTGCGCTTACCGTCGGCGAAGGCATGCAGGTCAGTTATAATGACAATGCGCTCACGGACCCTAAGCCTTTTGATGCTGCTACCGTGGAGGCATGGCGGTACGACCGCATGATTTTCGAAGACGTGCCTTTGCGCCGGGTTCTCAAGGAACTCGAGCGGTATCGTCACGGGCGAATTATTCTTATGGACGAGCGTCTCGGAAATATTCCGGTGACAGCCGTTCTCGAGACAAAAGAAGCGAGCCGGGCTCTCGACGTCATCGCGGATACCTTGCCGATTCGGGTTCTCGACGTTGGCGGCTACATGGCGATCGTGTTTGCGCGCTGACGAAAAAAGTTCCCCATCCAATCATTAGATCCTGCCCCCCAGGTGTTTGATCTTGTGAAGGGGTTTCCGGGCACCCCCTCGGGTTCGATCGTGGCTCTTCGTTGTCAGAGCCGCTTCATTGGGGGAATGTGCGTGAAAGATTTGTCGTTCTCGGGATCTAGTGCTGATCGCCGCCGGGTATTTGGAAGCGAAAAACTGACCGCCTCGGTCTTTTCTATCCTCGTAGCTTCGGGCAGCCTAGCTTTCTCAATCGCCTTGCTGGCACCAGCTGCGTTAGCGCAAACAACTTCCGCCCCTTCGGGGCAAGCGCCTATCACCGTCAACATTGCTGCCCAGCCGCTTTCAAGCGCACTCGTTCAATATTCCAAGGCAGTTGGGGTGCAGCTTTTTTTCAATGCCGATCTCGTGCGCGGGAAGAATTCGCCTGGCGCCAACGGCGCCCTCACGACCGAACACGCGCTCGATCGATTGCTTTCGGGATCCGGACTGACATACCGCGTCAACGGAAACACGATTACGATCATTGATCCGAGCACGACCGGCGCGGCGACCGTTGACGGTGCGATCGCGCTCGACACAATCGACGTGTCGGGTGGGGGCGGCGCGGCATCGGCCGATCTGCCTTATCAGACGCCAGGGTCGACGGCTTACATCTCAGCGGAGCAGATCGAACAATTCATAGGCACAAGCCCCGGCGATATCCTGAAGAACGTGCCTGGTGTGCTGTCCGGCGAGAACAGGAATGGCGGCGCAATCGACGTCAACATCCGCGGCATGCAAGGCATGGGGCGTGTGCCGGTCACTATCGACGGGAGCATGAATGCGACGACCGTCTACCAGGGCTATCAAGGCGTAGGAAACCGCACCTATATCGATCCTGATCTGATCGGAGGCGTCAGTATCGAGAAGGGGCCCAGCACAACACCAGGTAGCGGCATTGGCGGCTTGGTGAGCATGCGCACGATCAACGCCGACGACATCGTCAAGCCCGGCAACACGATCGGCTTGCGCATAAAGGGGGGACTCGGAACCAATACATCGGACGTTCCCGCATATCTCACTCGGGGTGGGTACAATTTTCCCAGCGGCCATAACAGGCCGGGGGTCGACAACCGGCCTGACGGAATGGATCGGCCGGACTGGTACGAACCGACGTCTAAGAGCGGAAGCGTCGCAATCGCAGGCAAGACCGACACATTCGAATTGATCGGCGCGGTCGCGACCCGTGAGGCAGGCAACTATCACGCCGGTAAAAACGGGCCATCCGCAGGAACAACAGGGAATATCGGTCCGGTCGAAGTCTGCAATGCCGTCGGTTGCACGATGCAGAATCCCTACTACGACAATTCCGGATTGACCGTTTTCCGCGCTGGCGAGGAGGTTCTCAATACATCATCCGATACGACGTCCTATTTGCTCAAAGGAGCAAAGAAATTCGGTGACGGACAATCTCTGGAACTCGGCTATATCGGATTTCGCAGCGAGAACGGTGATGTCCGAGCCTCGGGCCTTTCGGATGCCGTTATCGCGCCAGGTCAGACGTATCTTTCCTCGACTGACACAGACACGCTGACAGCCCGCTACCGGTGGAACCCCGTCGACAACGATCTGATTGACGTCAAGGCGAATGCGTGGGGCAGCCAGCTCAGCGTTCGCCAACAAACGTTGGCGACTACACGTTCTCTTGCTCTCGTTGGGCGTCCGCCGTTGAGCGTGGCGCCGACTTATGTCGGCTCCGATTCGACAACTGCCGGAGCGGACATCAGCAACACATCGCGCATTCATGTCCCAATCGGCGGCGTCAGTGTCAGTTACGGCGTGTCCTATGTGCACGAAGAAACGGCGCCGACGGACCTTACAAAGAGGCTTGAGACTTTCAAGCCACGAGACGGATGGCGTCAGGAAACGAATGTCTTTTCGAAAGTCAGCTGGAGCGCAACGGATTGGCTGACATTTGACGGAAGCCTTCGTTACCAGACGTTCGAGTCGAAGGATCGCGCGGAACCTTTGATTGTTGCAGGATGGCCGTCCGCTGGCTCGCAAATGCGCGACGGAGACGGGTTTGCACCTGCTGCGGGCGTTACGGTCGAACCATTCAAGGGCGTTCAGCTTTTTGCACAATACACCGAAGGCTTGCGGTTGCCGAGCCTGATGGAGACTGCCGGCGCATTCCTCCTGCTCGTTTCTCCAGACATCAAGGCAGAACGGGCCCACAACTGGGAGTTTGGCGGCAACATCCTGCGTGACGGTGTTTTCACTTTAAGCGATCGCGTGCGTTTCAAAGCGGCCTATTTCGACAACGTGATCGACGACTACCTTTCGCGGCAATACGTACCGATAGGCATTTCTGGATTACTCCAAATCCACAATATCGCGCAGGCCAAATTCTCAGGTGTGGAGTTGCAAGGGGAATACCAGATAGCCGGGTTCTCGATTGGCGTGTCGGGTACCTATTACACAAATGTAGAATTCTGCCGTACCAAGAGCACCTGCACCAGCAATACACTGGCGTCAGACTACGCGAATAATCACGTCCCGCCGGAATACTCGGCCAGCCTGACATTGAGCCAAAAGCTGCTCGATGATGCACTGATCATTGGAGGTAGGGTCAGCTACGTGGGCCCTCGTTCAGGAGGAGCGGAAAAAGCCGCCTATGGCGCTCAAGCGCTGATCACGCCGATTTATTGGGAGCCCTACACATTGGTCGATCTGTTCGCGAGCTACAAAATGAACGAAGCCATGACGCTCGATATGAATGTCGAGAATCTGACCGACCAATACTATGTCGACCCTCTCAGTCTGGCTCTGATGCCGTCACCGGGTCGCACAATGCGGGCCGGTCTCACGATGCAATACTGATGACGTCGGACAGAGCAAGGCAAGGCGAGGGATAAGCATGATGAATGTTGCAACTGATCTTTCAGTCCGGAGCAAGCGTCTCCAGTCGGCGACCGCCGGCAATCATAAGCGGCTGGACACGCGGATCATGGCAGCGGCGCCGTTTGCCAACCGGACGAGGTATGGACTGTTCCTGATAGTGCAGCATCAGTTCCATCGAGATGTTGATGTGCTGTACGACAACGCAGTGCTGGACACGTTGTTGCCGGATCTGGCAGGGCGCCGACGGCTGCCGCTGATCGCGCAGGATCTGACTGACCTCGGACTTTCAGCACCCGTGTCAGAGGTGGCTCCGGCATTTGGCCCCAGCGTTGACCTCGCGGCCGCACTCGGCTGGCTGTATGTGGCCGAGGGCTCGAACCTCGGTGCTGCGTTCCTGCTCAAGGAAGCGGCCAATCTCGATCTTGGTGAGACCTTCGGCGCGCGTCATCTGGCGGCTGCACCGGAGGGGCGTGGTCTGCATTGGCGTACCTTCACCGCCGCGCTCGATGCCGCCGAATTGTCAGACGATGAGGAGCGGCGCGTGATTGTGGGTGCGGTTGCCGCCTTCGCGCGCGTTGCCGCGCTCGTCGATGGGCATCTACCGGTGGCGGAAAGCGCCGCCGTCTGAGCATTGAAGATATCCGCCTTTTCTAAGGGGCGGAGCGTAAGCCAGCCAGGACCAGTTCGGGTCGCTAGCCAGCCAGCGCAATTGCTTTCATCGGTGGCCGGTGGAAGCGGCGACGTCGGCGCGTTGGTGCGCCCGAACATGGCAGGGGTTGGGATGATCCGCGGATATCGTTTTGTCTTTTGCGTCGTCGCGCTCACGATGGCGTGGTCCGTCGCGAGTGAGGCGCAGACGAACGACAGCGCTCCGGGCATCACTGCCGAACCGGCGAACAACGACGCCGCGCCGGCAACGCCGCAGCCGCCGTCGCCGGCTCCGGCGGTATCAGAGACCGCAACGCCACCTCAACCCACAACGCCAGCTCAACCCGCGGCGGCAGCTCAACCCGCTTCGGCGTCACCGGAAGTTGCCGCGCCTTCCATGCCGGCTGCGGCTTCAGAATCGCTACCTGCATCTCCGGCAGCAGCATCATCCGAGCCGGCCCCACCGCCGCACGCGCCGCCACTATCCTCGGGAACTCTGCCGCGTGATCTGTCGCCTTGGGGCATGTACCAGCAGGCCGACGCCGTCGTGAAGTCGGTGATGATCGGGCTTGCGATCGCCTCGTTCCTGACCTGGACAGTGTGGCTCGCCAAGGCCATCGAGCTGATAGGCGCCAAGCGCCGCCTGAAGCGAGCGATCCGGAAGATTGCGTCTACAGACAGCCTCGGCCGCGCCGTCGAGACGATGGGAGGCGCGAGAGGACCGGCACCGGTTCTCGTCCGAGAAGCCGCAGAGGAGCTTCTGAGCTCATCGGCTCTAGTCGATCACGCCCGCGATGCCCACGTGTTTACCGACGGCATCAAGGAACGGATCGCGTCGCGGCTGTCGCGGGTCGAAGCTGCTGCTGCGCGCCGCATGACGCTCGGAACCGGCGTGCTGGCGACGATCGGTGCTGTTGCGCCGTTCGTCGGTCTCTTCGGCACGGTCTGGGGCATCATGAATGCCTTCATCGGCATCAGCCAGGCGCAGACGACCAATCTCGCCGTCGTTGCTCCGGGTATCGCCGAAGCCTTGCTGACGACCGCATTGGGCCTCGTCGCCGCTATTCCGGCCGTCGTCATCTACAATATCTTTGCCCGCTCGATCGCGGGGTATCGCGTTCTTCTTGCCGATGCCTCGGCGGCCGTCGAGCGCCTCGTCAGCCGCGAACTCGACCTGCGCTGCATCCCGCATCATGGCGCGGCCCATACTATGCCCTACACCCGGGCGGCGGAGTAGAGGCGATGGCCGGCAGCCTCAGGCATCGCGACGACGGCGACGACCTCGTCGAGACGCACGAGATCAACGTCACGCCCTTCATCGACGTCATGCTCGTGCTTCTGATCGTCTTTATGGTGGCGGCACCGCTGTCGACCGTCGACGTTGCCGTCGATCTCCCGGCGTCCACCGCCGCACCGCAGCCGCGGCCGACCGATCCGATCTTCCTCACCGTCAAGAGCGACCTGTCGCTTGCCTTCGGCAACGATCCGATTCCGCGCGAAGGCCTCAAGTCGGCGCTCGATCAGAAGACGAGCAATGATCCAACCCAACGTGTCTTCGTGCGCGCCGATAAGGCCGTCTCCTACGGCGATCTGATGGAGGTGATGAACCTGTTGCGCGCTGCCGGGTATCTCAAGATCGCGCTGGTCGGTCTCGAAGGTACTGCCGATGCAGGGGCGCCTCCATCTTCCGGCGCGGGGCCGCACTGATGGCGACGGCTCTCGATCCTCGTGCCGGCGGCGATACGACGGCGCGGATGCTTCTCCGCTGGGGCGGCGCGGCAATCTGCGTCGCGGCCCTTCACGGAGGAACGGCGTGGGCGGTTCTCAATTGGCCGAAGCCGCCGGTCGAGGTCGGGCAGCCACCTGCTGCCGTGATGATCGAGCTAGCGCCGCTTCCTGTAGCGCCGGAGACGACGCCGCAGAACCTCGCCGTCGGACCGACACAAGAGCAGCAGGACGAGAGCACGCCGAACGAAGCCAAGGAGAAGCCGGTCGAGAAGACGGAGCCAACGCCCGAGCCCAGACATGAACCGGCGAAGGCCGACCGCGAGGCCCAGGCCGTCGAACAAACGAAGCCCGTCGACACGCCGAGGCTCGATCCGGTTCCGAATGCCGAAGCCGTACTGCCGCCGCCACCAAAGCCGCCAGAGCCGAAGAAGGAAGAAGAGAAGCTCGAACCACCCAAGGAGAAGGTGGTAAAGGAGACCAAACCTCAAGAACGGCCAAAGGCAACGAAGAAGACGGCGATGGCGCCGAAGGCAATGCCGCTGCCACGTGCTAAGACCAATGCCGCCCCGGCTTCGGGCACCTCCTCGTCGATGTCGATCGCGACGTGGCGCGGCATGGTGATAGCGCACCTCGAACGCTTCAAGCGCTATCCGGGTGGCGGTGGCGGGACGTCCTCCGTCGCCTTCACCATCGATCGCTCGGGCCGCGTGCTCTCGGCACGTCTGATCCGATCCTCGGGAAGCACATCGCTCGACCAGGAGGCGGCTGCGCTTCCCCGGCGCGCGAGCCCCGTGCCGCCGCCACCCTCCAACGTCCCGGGCGGCACCGTCCTTCTCACCGTCCCCGTTCGCATCTCAAGGTGACATCGAAGGAGATCGCATGATGATCCCGAACGTTCCGTAAGGCCGCCAACCCTAGGTACGATACCGTGGCGCAAAGGTATCCAGCCCGAAACAAAAGCGTTTAGAAGCGGCGCAGGGCGACATCACAGCCCGAGTTCGATCGTTTCATGCCGCGAAGGAGATGAGATGCCCCTGGCAGATCTTCGGCATGCAGCCGCTGCACCATCACAATGACCTTGCCCTTCTTGGGATGGTCAAAGCGACTGTGAATCGTTGAGTTGAACCAGTTGATGCAGGTTTCACGCGCCGTTGGGGGAATGAAACGCAAAGATCAACTCGCAGAGGGCAATTTGAACTGGGCGCGAAGATAGCCGGGAGCGCCAGGTCCCGAGATTTCAACTCCGGCTGCGGAAGCATAACGCCGCGCTGCCTCCCCGGTGTCGAAATAAACGGTCGCACCGCCCGCTGTTTTGGCGAATGACCAATGTCCAGACGCTGGCGCCGATACAGGGCTGTTAGCCTTGAAATAGGCGAGCACGGCGTCTCTATTCGTATCGGGCGCGCGCAGGGCTATGGGCACGCCTGACAGAAGCGCGAATCCTCCGCCGCCATCAGCACGGTAGTTGTTGGTCACAACGACGAACTCTCGCTGAGGATCGATCGGCGCACCGTCGAAGCGCACGTCGCGAATGCGGCGGTTTTCCTGGCGCAACTGCCCCGGGCCATCATAGCGGGGCGGGACGGTTACATCGATTTGGTAAGACAGGCCGGCGATCACGTCAAAATTGTAGGAAGGAATGCGCTTGTCGATTAGGGCCTGCGGCTCTCCCCCCTTGGGATCAATGGTATTGAAAGCGCGCGCAGCGAACTCGAGCCACTCGATGATTTGCTCGCCTCTGACTGCAACGGCGGTCACTGAATTGCTCGAATAGACATAGAGGTCGGCAATTTGGCGGAATGCTATCTCCCCGGCAGGCAGGTCGATGAAGGCATCGGGCGTATAGCCGGCGCGGAAGGGCGCGGCGGCCGACAGCAGCGGATGGTCTCGAAACGGCGTGTCAGTGAGTAACCGGCGTGCATACTCTAGCTGGGCGGCGTTGACGATTGCGGTGGCAGGATCATATCCGGCCCACACAAAGTAGCTGTGCACGGGGGCGGCTAAGCTTCCGCATGGCTGCTCGACCCAAGTCAGGGTAGCACGGTGCCTCGTCTCGATCGCTGACGCGACCACCGGCGCTGACGGTGCAAGTTCCTCGACAGTTCCCTTCTCGCGCCGATAGATCGGCCTGGTTTCGACCTTTGCGCTCTCGACCATCCACTTGCCGGTCTCGTTCTTGAGAACCAAGTCGACGACACCCAGGTGGCTCCCCCAGAATCCAGGCATGACTGCAGGCACTCCCTGCAATCGCCCGTTAATTGCATCGACGCCAGCGAGACCCGTATAGTCGGGTCCCGGAAACACGCGGTGCGAGTGGCCCGTCATTATGACATCGATGCCGGGAACGCCGGCGAGATGGAATGCGGCATTCTCCAGGTTGGGCTTCCATTCGCCTGCATTGATGCCTGAATGACAAAGCGCAACGAGCACGTCGCATCGAGCCCTAATCTCTGGGACGAGGCGGCGCGCCGTCTCGACGATATCATGGCTTGCGAGGCGGCCTTCGAGCTTGCTTCGATCCCACATCAGAATTTGCGGCGGTACGAAGCCGATCACGCCGACGCGCAACGAATGAACGCTACCATCGCGCGCCTCAACACGTTTCGTGAGGATCGTGTGAGGCGCAATGAACTGGTCGCCGTTGCTCCGCACCACATTCGCGCAGACAAACGGCATGGCAGAGTTGGCCAGAGATTTCTCGAGAAACGGCAGTCCGAAGTTGAATTCGTGATTGCCCAGACCCGCGGCATCGTACCCGAGCGACCCCATGATCTCGATAATGGGATGTGGCTTTGAGAAATCGGGTTGTTTCACGATGAGGTCGGCAAGCGGATTACCTTGCAAAAAGTCGCCGTTGTCGAACAGCAGAGTGTTTTTCGCTTCCTGCTTGGCCGTCGCAATAAGGCTTGCGACCTTGGCGAATCCGACCGTCGGGTCGGGTCGCGCTCGATAATAGTCCCACGCCAGCACAAACATGTGCAGGTCGGACGTCTCTAGCAATCTCAACTCGACCCGTTGAACGGACTCTGCGGCCGCATCCGCAATAATCCCGGAGCCCGTCAACGAGGCTAGACCGGCAATAACCGAACGGCGAGTGGGCTGGGTTGATGCGGTCATTCTGCAGCCATGGTGGTCAGTTTTGCGGTTTCGCGCGGCACAGGATGACGCGCGACGAAGATATCGCCGAGAAGGAGCAGGCGTTTGAACTCCTCGGTCAGGTGGTCGGACCAGCGGTGCAGGAAATTATGACCTAGTAGTCCGAACAGAGCCGTGCCGATGCCGATCGCGGTCGCCAGCAACGCCGCACCAATGCCGCGGCTTACGGCAGCGGGGTCGGAAATGCCGCCTGCTGACAAAGCATTGAACGTGTCCATGATGCCGAGGATGGTTCCCAGCAGACCGACGAGCGGCGCCGCCGTGACGATTGTATCGAGAAGCCAGAGCCTCCCGCCCACGGCATCGCTCGCGTGAATGTAAAAAGCAGCCGAAAGATCCTCGAGGTGCGCCCTAGTGTAGTGGGGATCGCGCGCTGCCTTGAGATAGTTGGCGATATTCCGGCTGAAGATGTCGCGACGGGCAAGCCGGCGCTCGGCGGCGGTACCTGAAATTGCGCCTTTCATGACGCCATTGAGCGCGCTTGCCCGCGAATTGAGCAGGCCGTAGTAAACGGCCCGCTCGAAAACGATAAACGCAGCAACAACCACCGCACCGTACAAGACAAAGATACAGACGTGGTGGAAGTAGGCGGTATCGATTGCGATCTGCATTAGAGACCTGCGCGTAGGGTGACCATGAACGAGAAGTCTTGGCCCAGGTAGTAGGAGGGCGCAGACGAAGCCTTGATGGTGCCTCCGTTGACGCCGGTTGTCTGATTGGCGTTGGTCTGGAAGCTGTTTACGCCCGTCAGATCGCTCGAATTGAGCAAGTTGAAGAGGCTGAGCTTGATTTCAGGCTGCTTCAGTTGCGCGATGTCGTCGAAGCGATAGCCGATAGATGCATCGAGGCGGCCATAGGCGTCAATTTTCTCGTCGTTCATGAACGTAGAGTATTGTGAGCCGATGTACTTGTAGTTGACGTTGGCGAACAGATGACCGTTGTCGTAGTCAAGACCAACACCGGTAGTGAACTGCGGCGCACCAACGAGCTGCTTACCCTTGGTAGGGAGATAGTCCAGCTTACCGGCGGTGTTGACCGTCTGCATGTTGTCAAGCTGCTCGGTATGCAGAAGCTCCATTCCGATATAGGGTCGGAAGTTGTTGATTGGCCGCGTGCCGGCTTCAAAGTCGACACCATAGTTCATCAGACCGCCGACATTGATCGTCGATGAGTAGTTCGTTCCGGTATTTGGATCGAGAACGTTGGTCGATTGCTGGAAGTTCTCGTAGCGGCCGAGAAAGCCCGTCACCGAGGTCGCCAACATCTGTCCTTGATATCGGTGTCCGAGTTCATAGACGATCCCCCGTTCTGGATCGGGAATCTTGATCGGAGGAGCGCCGTTCGCCTGGCTCGTGCTCGAATAGTTCGGCGTCAATGTAAAGTTCGGTGCCGAGCGGAATGAGGTGTTGATGCTGGCGAACGTCTGGTTTTCCCGATCCCACCGGTATTTCAAACCAAGGGTCGGAAGCGTTGCCGTGTCGTACAGCTCATTCGTGGCCCGCGGTGCAAACGGCATACCGTCTTCCACCGTCCGGTTCACGAAAACCTGCTTCACACCGAAGTCTGCGCTCCAATTGGGAGCGAATTTCCAGGTGTCGCCAACGAATAACATGTTGGTCATCGTTGTCGTGCTCACGTCACGTTTTTGCATGGCACCCGTAGGGCAAGTCACAGCGGTATCGTATGCCTTGGTCGCCGCATTGTATTTCTGGCACACGGCGGTTGAAGGCAGAACGAAATTGTTCTTTTCACCCCAGACGTTGTTCACGCTGCCGTCCGCATTGAGTGGGGAGAACCCGCCCCACTGATTGTGCATCGCGTATTCGAACCAGTTGCCGAAGACGAACTGATGGTTGCCTTCGGTATACGTGAACTTGTTGATCACGCCTGGACGATTGGTTTCTGTGATCGATGGATTGTAATAGAGGGTTTTGTCAGTAAGAGCCGCGGTGCCGCCGTAGTTGACGTTCGTGATCTTCATGTTGCCCCAGAACATGCCGGAGTCGCTCATAGTAGTTACGCCACCGCCGTTGCCGTACCCATGCCAGAGGTAGGGAATGGTATCGAACTTGAGCTTGTCAGTGAGGGTAAAGTTCGATGGCGCCGACACGATGAGATTTTGGAACGGATTGACGCGATACTTATAATAGTTGGACGCGCTATTGGCGCTTTGGTCGATCGGCGACGTCGTATTGAAAAATGAGCTAGGCAACGTGCTCAAGTAGGCAAAATTTTCGTTGTTGTTGAATTGTTTGAGCGTCGGGTTTGGATAGAAGTTGTTGACGGCGTTGTTGTAGATCGCCGAAAAGCGGATCGTATTGCCTGGGCTGAGATCCACAGCCATCTTGAAATCGATGTGATCGCGCTTGTCGTCACCGGGATTGTTGCCCCAGTGATCCTGATCGAGGCGGGAATAGCTGAGGAAGGCGCGGAAGGCACCGACCTGACCGGAATTGAGGCGGACGAACTCACGGCTGAGACCATTGGAGCCGATCGAGTAGTCAACGAGCGCACCCCTCGTTTTCGAGGGGTCGATGGCGTAGATGTTGATCACGCCGCCGGTTGCGCCGACATGCGGGCTGTCGAGTTCGGGAGAGCCCTGCGAGAGCGAAATCTGGCCGATGTTCTCCGCGTCGACGTACTCCTGCGGATAGAGCGCATAGTTGCCTGAATCGTTGACCGGCATGCCTTCGATCGTCAGGCCGATGTGATCGGAGTTGAAGCCGCGAATGCGGATGTTACCGCCGTTGAGACCTGCGTTGTCCGTGCTGGAGGCAACCACACCCGGCAGCAGATTGATCAGCTGGTAGGGATTGGCGGTCGGCGCCTGCTTATCGATCGAGTCGCGCGTGACCGTCGAGCGGCTCTTCTTCGCCTGTTCCATAATCATGTTGCCGCCACCGAAGTCCTGGCCGGTGACGCCGCCGAGCGACACGGGCCGGTCCGACCCATCGCCAGAGGCCTGGCTCGAACCAGCTGTGCTGGCGGCGCTCGTTCCAGAGGTATGCCGCGCAGCCGCCTTGTCCTTGACGGCAGCGTAGTCCGTCGGCGATGCCGTCATGCCCGTTTGCGAGAGCGAAACGCTCGGCTGTTGCGGCTCCGGCACTACGATCGTACCGAAACTGCTTGCCTGGCCGTTGTTCTGAGGAGCCCGTTTCGGCGCGGCCGGCGGCGAAGCAACTGGAGCATTGGCACTCACTGGCGCGGGCCCGGGTGCGACGCTCGGTGCCGGCGCTTGCGGCTGTGCGGCGGTATTCGTTTGCGGTTCGGGCTGAGGAGGTTGAGCCGCCTCCTGTGCCTGTACCGTGGCGATCACCGCGCTAGCGGTCGTCAACATCAACGCAACTGTCAAACTACGCATTTACTTTACTGCCCCCTATTACACAAAGCGTCGTCCCCCCTGAGCGTGCGCTCAGTATTGCAATCCCCCGAAAACGACCCCGTTACTGACGATCGGGCCACATCCGGAATTGGTGACCGTTGAACGTGCTGCTGCATCGAGGATTGGAGAGCCGGAGCTGCTCGTAATCTCGACCGCAAGAATCTTGCCTTCCGAAACGTAGGCCTTGAGCTGCACGGTGCCGTGCGGCTTCAGCTTTCGCGCTTCCTTTGTCGACGGGTACACGGCTTTCGACAGCACGCAGTTCGCGAAAGCCGAGTTCAGCTCCGGTGCAGCGGCTTCGAGCTTGCGCAGATTTGTTGTGTCGCCATCCTCGTCGAGCAGCATTTCCTGCGGCTTCGGCTCCTCCGGTTGCTTTGGCTCCGGCTCTTCCGGTTGCGGCGGAGGAGGTGGAGGTGGAGGCGGAGGTTCGGGTTGAGGCGGCTCGGGCGGCGCAGGAGGCGGCTCGGGTGCCTTCTCTGCAGGTGGTGCCTGCGGCTCCTCGGGCGCCGTTTCTAATGAAATCTCCATCGGCGGGCCCCCGCCGCCTTCGCCCTTGCGCTCGGCCGGTGCGGGAATGGTCATTATGAGCGCGACCGCGCCGACAATAATTGCCAGGGCCACCGAATTGCTGATCGCTGCTGTCCAATCGCGCATTCACTTACTTGTTCCTGGCAACGATTTGCGCATTGGCGATCCCTGCGAGCTTCAAGGCATCGAGAACGCCGACCAAACTCTGCAATGCGGCTTGCTCGTCGCCGGCGATCACGACTGTCATTTTTTTCTGGGGGTCCGCGATCCCGTTAAGCCGATCAGGGAGCTCGACGAGTTCGACGGAGGTTCCGTCGATGAAGGTCTTGCCGCTGGCATCGAGATTGATCTGAACGCGCTGACGTTCGACGATCTGATCTGGTTTAGCGGAGGTCGGGGGCTTTATTTTCAGCCCGAGCGCCGGCAAGACGTTGATGCTCAAGAGTACGAAGAAAACGAGCAGAAACATCATCACATCGATCATCGGAATGATCTCGATGCGTGCCTGCTTCTGTTTCTTCGTGGGCCAAACTCTCACGACGTAGTACGGAACGCGTCCGCCCCCAACCCGACCAACGTTGATCTCACGCCGCGCTATTAAGGCGAGAAACACAACGCGGCCGTAACAACCGTGCGAAAGTCGCATGACGTCTCGAACGGGACACACATGCGTGCTTCCGCTCGCTTGAGACGGGCAAAGCGATCGAGGGTCGGTCGTGATCTCTGATTGGCGAGGCTCTCGCTGACGTGCTGAGGACGATGAGGTGCTCGCAGGCTACCGCGTTTGAGAAGCCGACCACCACGGCGTTACGTGTGCGCATCAATGCACCAACGGCGGCTTGGGGCAGAGCCTGCCCCCCAACGGACATCGAATGCACAGATGGTGAAAACACTGCTGCTCTCGCCATCTTCTGTCGATGTGTGTGTTATGGTGTGTCGCCGTACATGGCCTTTAGCTGGCCATGGGCGAAGGCGAGAGCAAGGTCACCGTGAACGACGCGAGCGGAAAGCGCACGAGAACGATCAAGCTGCCGAGGATTGGCAAGCGCAAAGAGGAGTTAAAGACGGTGATCGGCGCCTATTGGCAGCGCGATAGTATCGCGAGGCAAGCAGAGACCGTGTCTGCGCAGTAATCTCCTGATCGTTGCACGGAATGTGATAGCGTCGCTTTCGCGCCGTGATAAACAGCTCACTCGACGCCCTTTCTTGGTGAGTTACCAGAACTCGAATGCGCGAATTGCCAGCGATCCTGTTGATGCAATGGCCAGCGTCGCAGCAATGGACCAATGACGGCGCAACAGCAGGTAGGCGGAGACGCTTGCCAGAGCGACCACGCGCCAATCGATGGATGCCAAGGTTGGCGTCCATAGCTGCACCGGCCCGAGGTGTCGCAAGCTGACGTCGTGGAAGAAGACGTGGAGCGCAAACCAGATCGCGAGGTTGAGGATAACGCCGACCACCGCCGCTGTGATCGCGGCAAGCGCGCCCTTGAGGCGCTGCTGATGTGTCATCCAGGCGATGTAGGGCGCCCCGGCGAAGATCCAGAGAAAGCACGGGACAAACGTTGCCCATAGCGCCACGAAGGCGCCGAGCAAGCCCTGCAGCAGCGCAGGTTCGCCTCCGTGACGGAATGCGGTGAGGAAGCCGACGAATTCGGTCACAAGTATCAATGGACCCGGAGTGGTCTCTGCGAGACCGAGGCCGTCCATCATCGCGCCGGCATCGAGCCAACCGTAGCGCGTCACCACGTCCTGCGCCATGTAGGCGAGCACCGCGTAGGCGCCGCCGAATGTCACCACGGCGAGTTTGGAAAAGAATACGCTGAGCTGAGACAGCACATGATCGCGGCCGAAGAACGCCGCGATCACAAGTAATGGCGCAAACCACACCACCGCCCAGGCGGCTACGGTCTTGAAGGTGTCAGTCGGCCTAACGGAGATGGGAAACAGCTGCGCTTGCCCTTGTGCGCGAATGTAGCCGAGGAGAGCGGCGGCAAACACGATCAGCGGAAACGGTGCCGCCAGGAAGAAGATCGAGACAAAGGACACCGCAGCGATCAGCCAGTGCTCTGGAAGCTTCAGCGCACGCCTGGAGATCCTCAGCAATGCCTCGACGACGATGACCAGCACCGCCGCCTTGATGCCGAGAAACAGTGCATCGACCAGAGGCACATTGCCGAAGTATGCGTAGATCTTGGACAACGCCAGAACCACGGCGGCGCCCGGAAGCACGAACAGCAATCCCCCCGCGAGGCCGCCTTTGAGGCCGTGGAAACGCCAGCCCACATAGGTCGCAAGCTGCATGGCTTCGGGTCCCGGCAAGAGCATGCAGAAGCTCAGGGCATTGAGGTAATGCTGTTCGTCGAGCCACTTCTTCTCCTCGACGACGATCTTGTGCATGAGCGCGATTTGCGCCGTAGGGCCGCCGAACGAAAGCACGCCAATGCGTGCGAACGTCGAAACGGCTTCTCCGAAGCTCACATCCTGGGAGGATGCCGCTTCGGGGAGTTCAGATACCACCATGTTCATCAGGCCTTGACTCTTGTGGCCTCGGACCAAGTGTGGGTTTCGTCGGTGGCGTCACGCGCCCAGCGATAGAAGGCGTCGTAGAGCGCCATCGCGGCGGTGAGTTGCTCGAGATCATCGCGGTACATGCGCGAAAACCCGAGCGACGCAGCCAGAAGGCCGGCAGCTTCAGGTGCGAGGTCTGGCCTTGCCGTGTCTGCGCCGCGCACGATCGTGGCGACGCGGTCCAACGCCGGAATCGCAAGACCGAATTCCTCAAGCATTGTGTCGAAGGAACACCTCTCGCCACGGTGGCTCCAAAACACATCGGGAATATCGAAGGGCGTGGCAGCGAAGCGCTCGGCGGCGTCCAGAACTTCACTTGGCGCCACGAACAAAAACACGGCCTCGGGATCGATGAAGCGCCGGATCAGCCAGGGGCATGCGATGCGGTCAACCTTGGGGCGCGCCCGCGTCACCCACACGGTGCGTCCCTGGCTATCGCGCGGAGGCAGGTTCTTGGTTGTGACGAGTGGCTGGCCCGCCTTCTGCCACGCGGCGTAGCCGCCCTCGAGCGTTTCGGCAGGCACACCAGCATGGCGGAGCCATGCCGCGATGCCTTGGCTCAGAGCACCGCCGTTCTCGCAAACGACTACGGTGGGTCTTTTGCCGATAGTGGGGATCAAATCGTCGAGCGTCGCGTCCGGTCGCGGAATTGAACCCGGAATGAGATGCGGATCACGAACAAGAGCATCGTCCGGCCGCACGTCGATAATCAGCGGACTGTTGGGCAGGCCGATGAGGCGGGCAAGTCGAGAAACGGTGATTTCAGTGGGTGACGGCATGGCGCGTCCTTTCCCTCGTTTCGAAGGTTGATCGGACGCGAGCTTTGGGCTGCCGCCTCACGGGGACGTCGCGGGACCCCTTGTCAATTATTTCACTGCGGCGGGGCCGTGTTGTCAATTCCGATCCACACGCATCGGAGTGCGCCACCCAGCAATTTTGCGGCTCCGCTCCGTTATAATGGCGCTCGGCCGTTAAGCTGCTCTCGGTTCCACCTCAATGGTGATGTGGGAAAGCGCCTGCAGGTGCGTTAGCTTTTCCCGGTAACAGGACGGCGCCATCGGCGTGTCCGAAACGATAGCAACAATCGCCCCGTGATGGCCCGGACCAAGCTGCCAAACGTGCAGGTCGGTGATGCGATCCTTATCGGTCTCCACCGCAGCGCGGATCTCATCGGGGAGATCCTCGCTCGACGGCACGTAATCGAGCAGTACCCGACCTGCGTCGCGGATGAGACCCCACGACCAGTTGGCGATGACCAGCGCACCAATGATGCCAATTGTGGGGTCGAGCCACACCCAACCGTAAAGGCTTCCGGCCGTCAGTGCGATGATCGCAAGTACGGAGGTCAGTGCGTCGGCAATGACGTGGATGTAGGCGGCGCGCAGATTGTGATCGCGCCCCTTCATGTTGTGGCCGTGGTCGTGGTGATGCTCGTGATGATGCTCGTGCGCGTGATGGCGATGATCGTCCCGCAGCAACCACGCACTCGCGATATTGACGGCGAGACCGAGGGCCGCGACCGCAATGGCTTCCGCGAAATGAATAGGGATAGGGTTTTCGAGGCGTATAAGGCTTTGCCACCCGATCATCAGCGCGATGAGCGCCAACACGATAGCGCTGGCAAACGCCGCAAGGTCACCCATTTTTCCCGTGCCGAAGGTGAAGCGCGGATTGTGCGCGTTGCGCCGTGCATAAAAGTAGGCAAAGGCGGTAATCAGCATCGCCGACGCGTGAGTGGCCATGTGCCAACCGTCAGCTACCAGCGCCATCGACCCATAAACCGTGCCCGCGATAATCTCGCCGACCATCATGGTCACGGTCAACGCGATGACCAATCGGGTTCGCCGTTCATTGCGCTCGTGATCGTCACCGAGGAAAACGTGGGAGTGACCGGTAGGCCCAGTCGCTTGCTCCTGTGCGCCACTCATTTGAAATAGGTCCTTATGACGTCGATCAATTCCTCTGCGCCCACCGAGCGGGTCCGTGTATCAGGGGCGGCGATGACGTGTTCGCGAACGTGATCTTCGATCAGTTCAGCCGTCAGTCCCGTGATGGCGCCGCGTATAGATGCGACAAGGTTCAAAACCTCCGTGCAGGGGCGTTCCGCTTCAAGCGCTCTTTCGACAGCTTCGAGTTGGCCCTTAAGACGGCGAACGCGAGCTTGGAGCTTGGCTTTCTGTTTAATCGTGTGACCCATAGCATAGGGGTGTACCCTATTCTGGGCGGGATGGCTAGATTATCAAAAAGAGGTCCTGGTCTGACCCAAGGCAGGCAGAACCCAAGTTTACTTCACATGACAAACCGTAAGGGCCGCCCAAAATTTGCATACTACAAGAATTCTTGTAATATGCGGATATGAACAGCAAAGACGCCGTGACCTGCCTCGCCGCGCTGGCGCATGACCAACGCTTGGCCATCTTTCGTCTTCTGGTGAGGGAAGGACCGTCGGGCCTGCCCGCGGGAGAGATTGCCGATGCCGTCGGCGCAACGCCAACCGGCGCGTCCTTTCATTTGAAGGAGCTAGACCGCGCAGGGCTTATCTACGCCACGCGCGTCGGCCGCTACATCCGCTACGCTGTGCATTTCGACAAGGTTCGCCAGATGCTGACGTTCCTGATGGAAGATTGCTGCCAGGGCCAGCCGGAGCTTTGCGGTTCAACGATCAAAAAAACGCGCAAGACCAACACCGTTCCAGCGGAGTGACCATGACGATTACCATCTACCACAACCCCGCATGCGGCACGTCGCGGAACACGCTGGCTATGATCCGGCAAAGCGGCGAGAAACCGGAGGTCATCGAGTACCTGAAGACGCCGCCGTCGCGTGAGACCCTTGTAGAATTGATAAAGCGTATGGGCATTGACCCGCGCGAGCTGCTCCGCCAGAAGGGCACGCCCTACGCTGAGCTTGATCTCGGCAATCCCAAGTGGACGGACGATCAGCTCATCGACTTCATGATGCAGCACCCTATCCTCATCAACCGTCCAATTGTGGTAACGCCGCTGGGTGTAAAGCTCTGCAGGCCATCCGAAGCCGTGCTCGACATCCTCCCTAATCCCCACATCGGCTCCTTCACCAAGGAAGACGGTGAAGTCGTTCCGGCAGGGAAGACAGCGTAATGGTGAAGAACGGCGCGGGCGAGCTGCACAACGTCGTCCATGATCATCTGCACATTCCGGTCGCCGAGAAGCTCGCCGCCACAGCAACGCACAAGCCGCGCATCCTTCTTCTGTACGGATCACTGCGCGCGCGGTCGTACAGTCGCTTCCTCACGATGGAAGCGGCGCGTCTGCTGGAACACTTCGGCGCCGAGACCATGATCTACGATCCGCACGGGCTTCCGCTACCGGACGACGTACCGGAAACGCACCCCAAGGTCCAAGAGCTTCGCGAACTCGCCGCCTGGTCCGAGGGGCAAGTGTGGTGCTCGCCGGAGCGCCACGGCGCTATGAGCGGCGTGATGAAGTCGCAAATCGATTGGATACCTCTTTCGACGGGAGCAATCCGGCCAACGCAAGGCAAGACGCTGGCGGTGATGCAGGTCAGCGGCGGCTCGCAGTCCTTCAACGCCGTGAACCAGATGCGCGTGCTCGGCCGCTGGATGCGGATGATCACCATTCCGAACCAATCGTCGGTGGCGAAGGCCTTCAATGAATTCGACGAGGACGGCCGCATGAAGCCGTCGCCCTACTACGACCGCGTGGTCGACGTGATGGAGGAGCTGGTGAAGTTCACGCTGCTGACGCGAGACCGCGCGGCTTACCTCGTCGATCGCTACAGCGAGCGCAAGGAAAGCGCCGAGGAACTATCGCGACGGGTCAATCTGAGCGCAGCGGCCGGGAGCTCCGTCAAATGAATCGCCTCAATGCTCGTTGTGCGCCAATCCTTGCGCGAGCACGGCGAGGAACGCGAATTTGCCTAAATCGCCGCATCCTTATTGCCGCCGCGGCTATCCTATGGCAGCGTATTTTGTGATGAGGCACCGTTTTTACCATCGCTGGTTCGTTTTCTTGGGGCTGCTCGCAATGTCCGGCGCGTTGCTTTCGATGCCGCTCGCCGCGACCTACGCGTATGCAATGTCGGGCAAAGCCTCGATGTCGGCCTCCGTGACGATGTCGGCACAGGGCAGCGAGATGCCCTGCCACAAGAAGATGAAGAAGCCTTGTCCGAACTGCCCTCAGAAGATCTGTCCGGAGATGGGCAACTGTCTGGTGAAGTGCTTCCAGCCTTTGCCGGCCCCGGTATCTGATGCCGGATTACATGGCGATGTCATCGCCGATCGCGTGGCGCCCGCGATCTTTGCGGTGCCGCCGAGTTCGCTGATCCCGCCTCTCCTTCGACCTCCCAGTCTCTGACCCGCGCCTTGTCCGGCGTGAACAATCGCTGCGGCCTACGCCGCGGCCTGTATACGCGCGCGCCATGGTGGCCGTGCGTGGTTCGAGACATCAGGAGACATCCAAATGCAACGTCATTCACTGCGCGCGTTCGCCGTCGGCTTCGCGCTCGTCATGGGCATTGGTTCGGCCATGGCCGATCCCAAGGACTACGAGTTCCAGCTGCTCGATAAGGAAGTGAAGCAGGGCGCGGCCGTAATCTCGGTCAAGCTCGTGCATAAGCCTTCGGGCCGTTCTGTCGGCGATGCTGTGATCTTCACCAAACGCATCGACATGGGTCCAGACGGTATGGAGGAGATGACCGCGCCCCTGGACCCCGAAGCGTCGACTACGCCCGGCGTCTACCGATTCAAGACGTATCTCGGCATGGCTGGCGAGTGGGCCTTGTCGCTCGGCGCCAAGGTGCAGGGCGAAACCGGGACGGTCGAGAACAAGCTTATCATCAAGGCGCTCCAATGAGCGCCCTAAGCCAGGGGTTGGTCTCCGCCGCAGCAATCATCGCTGCGGCGGGAGCCGGACTGTGGGCGGGCCAGAACGGCGTGATCCGCCTGCCGTCGTCCCTTACAGCGGTCTCAAGCGCGCCGCGCGCGGAGCCAAGCGGCCCCGTGATCTATTATCGCGACCCCGATGGGAAGCCGTTCTATTCGCTAGCGCCGGGCAACACCGACGGCGGCACACCCTACGTCGCGGTCCACGCCAGCGAGGACGTGTCGTTCGAACCGAAGCCCAAGACGCAGGAAGCGCACGCCTCCAAGCCCGGCGACGAACGAAAGATCAAATTCTATCGCAACCCGATGGGGCTGCCTGACACCTCGCCGGTGCCGAAGAAAGACTCCATGGGCATGGACTACATCCCCGTCTACGAGGGCGAAGACAGCGACGACGGATCGGTGAAGGTCTCCCCCGGCAAGATCCAGCGCACCGGCGTTGAGACAGTCGCCGTCATCAGGCGCCCCCTGACGCGCACCATCCAGGCCCCCGGTGTCGTCGCGCTCGACGAGCGCCGCATCGCAGTGGTGGCGCCGAAGTTCGACGGCTATGTCGTCAAGGTCGGCGACGTCACCACGGGTACCCATGTGAAGGCGGGCGACGTCTTGGCGACTGTGTTCGGCCAAACTGTGCTTGACCAGGCCGCGCGATTGCTCGTTGAGGAGAACTCGGGCTGGACCCGCAGCGACGAGGCCGCGTCTCCTCCGGGCCTCAAGGGGCCTGCGGGCGTCGTCGGCGCCACGCGCCGCCTACAAAACCTCGGTGTGCCCGAGGAATTCATGGATCAGGTGAAGCGCGAGCGCCGCGTGCCGGACACTTTTATCGTCCGCGCGCCCATCAGCGGCGACGTGCTCGAACGCAACTGGAGTGACGGCCAAGGCTTCAAGGCGGGCGACGTCGGTTTCCGCATTGCTGACCACTCGATGGTTTGGATGATCGCGAACGTCGCCGAAAGCGACATCGGCGCAATCGAACCCGGCCAAGCGGTGACGGTCACCACGCGCGCCCACCCCGGCCGCACCTTCCGGGGCACGGTGAGAGTCATCTATCCGCATCTGATGAAGGAAACCCGGACCGTGCAGGTCCGCATCGAGATGCCCAACGCCGACCGCGCCCTGCTTCCCGACATGTACGGCGACGTCCAGATCGTCACCGGCGCCAAGGAACCGGCGCTTATCGTGCCGTCCAGCGCCGTCATCGACAGCGGCAGCCGCCAGGTCGTGCTTCGCGATCTGGGCGAAGGCCGCTACGAGCCGCGCGACGTGAAGATGGGGCATCGGGGCGACGGTCTCGTCGAACTCCTTAGCGGTGTTTCCGAGGGGGACCGTGTCGTCGTCAACGGCAACTTCCTCATCGATGCGGAAAGCAATCTCCAATCCGCACTGAAGAGCTTCCAGACTCCGTCAACCACGGAGGCCAACCAATGATCGCGCGTCTGATCAGCTGGTCGGCCCGGAACGTGATGCTGGTGTTGATCGCCACGGCCTTCGCCGTTGTAGGGGGCATCTGGGCGGTGAGGACACTGCCGCTCGACGCCATCCCCGACCTCTCGGACACTCAGGTCATTGTGTATACCGAATATCCGGGGCAAGCGCCGCAGGTGGTCGAGGACCAGGTCACCTATCCCCTCACCACATCAATGCTGACCGTGCCGCACTCCAAAGTCGTGCGCGGGTTCTCGTTCTTCGGCGTCTCGTTCGTCTACGTGATATTCGCGGACGGTACCGACATCTATTGGGCGCGTTCGCGCGTGCTCGAATACCTGAACGCCGCCGCCAAGCGCCTACCTGCCGGCGTCACACCCACACTCGGTCCCGACGCCAGTGGCGTGGGTTGGGTTTATCAGTACGCATTGCAATCCAAGGACAAGTCGCTCGCAGACCTGCGGTCAATGCAGGATTGGGAGGTGCGCTTTGGGCTTTCCAAGGCCGAAGGCGTGGCCGAGGTCGCAAGCGTCGGCGGTTTCGTCAAGCAATACAGCGTTACAGTGGATCCGAACCGCCTCAGGAGCTTCAACATCCCGCTCGACAAGATCCGTGACGCCATCCGCAACAACAATATGGATGTCGGCGGACGGACGTTAGAGCTGGCCGAGCACGAGTTCATGGTGCGTGGCCGGGGCTATCTCAGGGGCGTGCAGGACCTAGAGAACATCGTGGTCAAGGCCGATGGGGGTACGCCAGTCTTGCTGAAAAACGTCGCGAGCGTAGAGATCGTCGGCGACGAACGGCGCGGCATTGCCGAGCTCAACGGCGAGGGTGAGGTGGCGAGCGGCATCGCGCTGCAACGCTCCGGCGCCAATGCGCTCACCGTCATCGATAACGTCAAGGAACGGCTGAAGGAGATCGCGCCGTCATTGCCGGCCGGAACGCAGTTGGTGCCGGTCTACGACCGGTCCGAACTCATCCACCGCGCTATCGAGACCCTGAAGCACACGCTGCTCGAAGAGAGTTTGGTGGTCGCGGCGGTGTGCATCATCTTCCTCCTGCACGTGCGCAGCGCGCTGGTCGCCATCCTGATGCTGCCTGTCGGCATCCTCATGGCCTTTATCGCCATGCGGTTGCTCGGCATCGGCTCCAACATTATGAGCCTTGGCGGCATCGCCATCGCCATCGGCGCGATGATCGACGCGGCGATCGTCATGATCGAGAACGCCCACAAGCACCTGGAGCGCGCGCCCAAGGGCAAGCCGCGGCTTGAGATCCTGATTGAAGCCGCTACTGAGGTCGGGCCGGCGCTGTTCTTCTCGCTCCTGATCATCACGGTGTCGTTCCTGCCGATCTTCAGCCTCGAGGCGCAGGAGGGCAGGTTGTTTGGGCCCCTCGCTTTCACCAAAACCTTCGCCATGGCTTCGGCCGCCCTGCTCTCGTTGACGCTGGTCCCGGCGCTGATGATCATCTTCGTGCGTGGGCGGATTATTCCCGAGGGGAAGAACCCCATCAACCGCGTGCTCATCGCCGTCTATCGGCCGGTGATCAAGGGTGTGCTTAGGGCCAAGACGCTGACCATCGTCCTGGCCGGTGTGGTACTCGCGACATCGGTGTGGCCGGTGACTAAAGTGGGCAGTGAGTTCATGCCCAATCTCAACGAGGGCACGCTGCTGTTCATGCCGACGACGCTGCCGGGACTCTCGATCACCAAATCGGCCGAACTGCTGCAGATGCAGGACCGCATCATCAAGTCGTTTCCGGAGGTAGCGTCGGTCTACGGGAAAGCCGGTCGCGCGCAAACGGCAACTGACCCGGCGCCGACCGAGATGTTCGAGACCATCGTCAATCTGAAGCCGAAGGAGGAATGGCGCCCTGGCGTCACCACCGACAGCCTCATCGCCGAGATGGACAAGGCGCTGCAGTTCCCCGGCGTCTCCAACGCCTGGACCATGCCGATCAAGGCACGCATCGACATGCTGTCGACCGGCATCAGGACGCCGGTCGGCATCAAGGTCATCGGCAAAGACCTCGCCGAAATGGATGGCGTCGCGCGCCAGGTTGAAACGGCTCTCAAATCGGTCCCAGGCACATCCAGTGCGTACGCCGAACGTGTCTTGGGCGGGTATTACCTCGATATCGCCCCCAACCGCGAGCGGCTGGCCCGCTACGGGCTGATGGTCTCCGACGTGCAGGACGTGATTTCGACGGCGCTCGGTGCCTCGCCCGTCACTACCACGGTGGAAGGCCGCGAACGATATACCGTCGCCATCCGTTACCCACGCGACTTGCGCTCCGATCCGCAGGCCATCGCAAAGGACGTCCTCGTGTCGCTTCCGGGCGGCGGCACGGTGCCGTTGGGCGAGGTAACCGACATCCGGCCCACGCAGGGCGCAACCGGTATCCGCACCGAGAACGCCAAGCTCGCCACCTATGTCTACGTCGACATCCGCGACCGCGACCTCGGCGGCTACATCGCGGAGGCCAAGAAGGCCGTGGAGACGCAGGTGAATCTGCCGACCGGAACCTACCTCGTGTGGAGCGGCCAGTTCGAATATATGGAACGCGCCGAGGCACGTTTGCAAATGGTCGTGCCGGTGACGCTAATGATCATCTTCCTGCTGCTCTACCTCAACTTTCAGCGCCTTACCGAAACGCTCATCGTCATGCTGTCACTGCCGTTCGCGCTGGTCGGCGGCTTCTGGCTAATGTGGTGGTTAGGCTTCAACCTCTCCGTCGCGGTGGCAGTGGGATTCATCGCGTTGGCCGGCGTCGCCGCGGAAACGGGCGTGGTGATGTTGATCTATCTCGACAACGCCAAGCGCGAGATCCAAGCCGAATGCCTGCTTGCGCGCAGGCCCTTCACACGCGAGGACCTTCATCGTGCCATCATGGTGGGCGCGGTCGAACGCGTGCGGCCGAAGATGATGACGGTTGTGGCGATCATGGCAGGCTTGCTTCCCATCATGTGGAGCACCGGCACCGGCTCGGAGGTGATGCAGCGTATCGCCGTTCCTATGATCGGCGGCATGGTTTCATCCACGTTGCTAACGCTGATCGTCATCCCCGCGATATACGGCTTGGTGAAGGGCTGGCGGCTACCGACCAGGGCTCAGGCGCAAACGGCAACATCAATCGTACGTTTGGGGCCCTAGCTGACAAATGAGCTGATCGCGAGACCGCTTTATCCCAAAAGCAGATCTCGAGCCTTCGCTGATCGGCGAAGCTGGACGCGTGGCCGATTACGTAGATTGAAATAGGCATAGGTACTTTGGGAATTCTCGCGACCGCAAAAGAAAAGTCGACGAAAGAGAATTTGGCAACGGAAGCCATTCCACTTGATGAGCTGTCGTGTCGACTGCAATGCGTTACTACATTTTCGGAATTGGCAAGCACTCCATGACTTCCACCCGGTCGCCGGGAAATATCGTGAAGTGCGGATGGTTGAGGAACAAACGGGCCGCTTCGTCTTGCGAACTCGCCTTCACGAGTGTCCAGGCCCCTAGCTCGTTGCGGACATCGGAAACGCCGTTCTTGTCGGTGCGCTTCGTCTTGCCGAGCGGCGAACCCATCTCGGCAATCGCACTCTTATGATCCTCGACCCATTTGTGCCATGCTGCGATGCCTGCTTGCTCGCGTTGCTTGCGCTCCGTCTCGGGCAGCGCCTTCCAAGCGTCCATTGCTTCGGCGCTGCCGAGGAAGACTGCGAGGTATGTTTTCATATCAGCTCTCCAATTATTTGAGCCGTCCTTGGGGGAGACCAAATAGCGAAGCTTCGCAGCTCCATTCGCCGCTTACTTCTTCAAAGGACCGTTGATCGCCCAAATCACGCCGAAGGGATCTTTGAGCTGACCGTAGCGGTCGCCCCAGAACATGTTTTCGAGCGGCATGATTGCAGTACAACCGGCATCGATGGCACGCTCGTACCAAGCGTCGGCGTCATTGACCTTCAGCATAACGCTGAATCCCGCGGGAGTGACTGGCGGATGTCCGTGCTCGGGATAGAAGTCGCTTATCATTACCGATGCACCGTTGACATACACGTGCGCGTGCATCGTGCGACCCTTGTCGTCCGGCGGCACCAGCGCCGCTAATTCGGCGGCAAACGCTTTTTGGTAGAACTCGGCAGCTCTTACCGCACCATCGACGGACAGATATACGACAGCACCGCCTTTGACTGGGGGATTGGGATATTTGTAGTCAGACATGATCATCTCCTCTGGCCGCATCTCAAGGACGGGGAACCAATCAGTGATCCGACACCTCTCCGATGAAAATTTTCATCTTGCGTCTTGCATCAGGCGATCCAGGTGCTGCCGGATATGAGCAGCTTGGGCCGGCGTCCCGGCCAAAGCTATGGCGCGATCGAAATCTGCGCGCGCTTCGGCCAAGCGTCCGAGCTGCAAGAGTAAAGCGCCACGCGCCCCGAAATAGTGAAAGTATCCGGATAATGCTGCTTCGAGCGGCGCGATCATAGCAAGGGCCGCCTCCGGCCCACGAAGCTTCGCAGTAACAACGGCGCGGTTGAGCGTTATAACCGGCGAAGGTTGCATTCGCTCAAGAGCCGCGTAGAGAGCATCTATTCCTGCCCAATCCGTTTGCGAGGCGGTTATCGCGCGAGCATGCGTCGCGGCGATAGCAGCCTGAACTTGATAGGGGCCGGGTCGATTGTGGCGCATTGCCTTGTCAATAAGCGCGAGCCCTTCGCCAATCAGCTTGGCGTCCCAGAGTGAGCGGTCCTGACTTTCGAGCAGGATTGCTTCGCCGGCGGAATCGAACCGTGCCGGCAACCGGGATTGCTGTAGAAGCATCAGCGCGACTAGCCCCATAATCTCCGGTTCAGTCTGAAATAAGCGCAAAAGTAATCGCCCGAGCCGGATCGCCTCGTCGCAAAGGGGGGCACGTGCGGGGTCGTTTCCAGCCGAATACCCTTCGTTGAATAGCAGGTAGATCATGGCTGCAACGGCGGCGAGCCGCTCCGCGCGTTCAGCGGGACCGGGCGCGTCGAACGGCACGTCTGCCTTCGCGATCCGCGCCTTGGCACGGGTGATGCGCTGCTCCATCGCCGCATCACCGATAAGAAACGCGCGAGCGATTTGCGCGACGGAAAGCCCTGAAACGATGCGCAGCGCCAGCGCGATCTGCTGCGTCACCGGAAGTTCGGGATGGCAACAGATGAAGAGCAGCCTCAGCACATCGTCGCGATAGTGAGAGCCATCGAGCCGTTCGGCCATCGGCGCCTCGACGTCATCGAGGTCGGAAATCATGTCGTCGGGCGGCAGTTCGGTATCGCGATTGTGTTTGCGGACCCGGTCCAAGGCAGCGTTCCGTCCAACGAGAATAAGCCACGCCGTAGGATCACGCGGCGGTCCGTTGCGGGGCCAGCTGTCGAGCGCGCGCAGGCAGGCCTCTTGATAAGCCTCCTCCGCCGTATCCATGTCGCGGAAATAGCGAAGCAGCGCGCTAACCGCCTGCGGCCGGGCCGCGGTCAGAGCGCTGTGCATCCAGGCAGGGTCGTGGATCAGCTCGCTCATCTCAATACGATTTTACCCGCTCCTTCGGCGCATTCGGACGGGCTTCCGGAGCATAAAGCGCGACAGGACGTATCTCGTAAACGCTCGTCGGATTGGCAGCGGAAAGCTCGCGCGCAACTGCAAGAGCCCCGTCGAGGTCCGGCACATCAATGACATAAAAACCGAGCAGCTGTTCCTTGGTCTCTGCGAAGGGGCCGTCGATCACCATGTTCGGCGCTCGCAGCGTCGTCGCGGCTGTCGTCGGCAAGAGCCGCAGCGCTGGCCCGAGCTTTCCTTCTTTCACCAGCTTTTCATGGACGACATTGAGACGACCCATGACCGCGTCGTCTTCTTCCTTGCTCCAGGACCAGACGACATCTTCTTTATTGTAGCAAAGCAGAGTGTAGAGCATGGCAACTCCCTAAATGGCTTCTTTTAAGACGGCCCGGTTTGCTCAAGGCCGACAAGGAGATGAAAAAATAAAAGTTCGGCGCCCTGTCGGATCGGCCGTTTTACCATCGTCCTAGTACTGGAACTCGAAAATAGCCATGAGCGGAGCTTACTTTTCGCCGCCAGAGGAGGAACAACGTCTTGTCGAATAAACAAAAAGTTGCCACGCAGACGAACACCATTCGATTGCACCGCGTCATCGCAACAAAGCCCGAAAAAGTTTATCGCGCTTTTCTCGACGCGGACGCGACGACGAAATGGCTGCCTCCTTACGGCTTCACTTGCCACGTTGAGCATATGGTGGCGAAGGTCGGGGGTACCTTCAAAATGTCATTTACAAACTTCACGACGGGAAAGAGCCATTCGTTTGGTGGAGAATATCTCGAACTCGTTCCCCATGAGCTGATCCGCTATACGGATAAGTTTGACGATCCGAATCTTCCCGGCATCATCCATGTGACGATCGCTCTAAAGCCGGTCGCGGTGGGAACGGAGATCAATATCGAGCAATCGGGCCTGCCGAGCGTGATCCCGGTGGAAGCCTGTTATCTGGGTTGGCAGCAATCGCTTGCTCAGCTCGCACAACTTGTCGAACCGGACATCGCCGACTGAACAACGAAGAACATGATGGCCAAGAACACCATTTGCGGGTGGTAGGACAGACGTGGCTGCTTCGTCTAACCGGGGCCGCATCAGCAGCGGCTTACCAGGTCACGGGATGCAAGAAGAGAAAGTGAGCCCCCACCCATGAAGAACCACACGACGACCAAAATCGCGGGACGTGTTGGTGGTTTCCCATTCAATCAGGGCCAGCTGAGAATGGCCCTCTCCGCAATCGCCGCGTGAAGGCATTCCATTTGCTTGGCATAGATCGCCTGGAGCTTACGAATATTGGGAATTCCCTTGTGGTCGAACGCATCATCAGAGACCAGAAGCGCGGCCACCTCAAGATCAAGACGCTCCACGATTTTGACGTGCCAGAAGAAGGAATCTTCCAGGCTGATCGCGTCGAAGATCCGATCATCGAGTTCGACGAGGTCCCACTCAAGCTCAGGACGCACCATAAGCGGTTGATCCCATGGCCAGCCGACACTTATCTGCGCCAAAAGTCTTCTTTCACCTGACATGGCTTGCTCCGCGTGCACGAGGTTTGATGAGGGCTTAGGGAGCCTGCTTGGGCATCATCTGCTCCGCAAGAAACCGCCACCACGGCGTCTTCTGTTTCCTGACCATGCGATAAACCAAGCCTGGCGGAAGGATGAATTCTCCACTCCCGAGGCATTCGACGTCGAATTTTCCGGACCACGTGCGTGATGCGATGCCAGAAAAGATGTAGTGCCGACCAAAGTCATCGACGATCGCTTCAGAAATGGGAATTCCGGAAAAGACGCCGATGGTACGGCCGTTGGGCGTCACATCTCTCAGAATGAAATAATCAACGATCTGCGTTTGCTTTGCTGCGATAAACCCCGGCATGGCATCACCCTACTGATTGTACGGTAGAGCCACCCAATTCGCCGATACGCAACGTCGGCTCTCGTCTCCGCCGATATGAGACGGCGGCGTTGCAAACTTCTTCCCGATCGAGGGTTGAATGGGCGCTGCGAAGCGGGTGGCATGCGCCACCTCAAGAGGCGTTGCGCTTTCGTCCCGATAGCCACGGCAAGCAACTCGCCATACATCGATCAGCGACACGTCAGAGAAGAGCGACATCAGCGCAGCTGATCTCAGGGACGACATTGGTGCTTCCTTCCGGATATCAGGATCGCGATTGGTGCGTGGCTAGAATTAAGGCATTAAGCCACAGAATCTGCATAATAAAACGTCATTTTGTTGCAATGCAGTATTGCTGGTGCTGCAGCGCGAAGCTGTCGCACCGGGGGGCATATGGATTTCATGTCGGCGTTTAAGCCGCCCAAGATGCGCCAAGGCGTTGAGGGTGACGAACTTTCCGGACCAAATCTGGCCCCAGGCCGTAGGCCAGTCCGCGTTTTACTGAAGACGTGAATCAGGCCTTGTATTTCCAAAAGCAGAGCATCGCGTCCGCCCGCGCCCGGAAAACCGCTTTTTCGCAAAGTCCATTTAGGATCGAGAGACGCCTCTGAGACCCCCGGTCCAAGCTCGGTGCAAAGCGCCGGCGACCCAGTCGAGGAGAAAGCCCAGAAAGCCGATGACGAGTACCGTAGCGGTCAGCTCCGAATAGGCGAGCCGGTCCCTGGTATCGAGAATGAAGTAGCCGAGGCCCGCGGAAACTCCGAGCATCTCGCATGGCACGAGTACGATCCAGAGGATGCCGATGGCGAGGCGCGTGCCGGTCAACACATGCCCTAGAACGCCGGGAATGACGACATGAACCAACGTTTCAAAGCGCGTGGCCGCCAGGCTGCGTGACAGCTGGATCCAAGCTGGATCAAGACTGCGCACCCCAGCCGCCGTGCTCAAGAGGATTGGCCAAACCGCCGCGAACGTCAGAAGAAAGTAGATCGGATAGTCGCCGACCCCAAGCACCATGACCGCGATCGGCATCCACGAAAGCGGCGAGATCATTCGCAAGAACTGAAAAGCGATCGATGTCGTGGCATCGGCCGTCTTGCTGAGCCCAACGACGAGCCCGGCCGGGACGCCAATCACGAGAGCGAAGACAAGCCCAACCAATATGCGTTTGAGGCTGACCAGGATGTTGGCCGGAAGATCGGACGAGGTTGCAAGCGCCAGGAGAGCGGTGAATGCCGCCGAAGGCGAAAACCGCTCCGCCAACCCGCCGGGGGCCGCGAAGAAGTGTATCGACGCCCACCATAGCGCGACGACGACCGCAAATCCCAGAATGCCGAGCAGTGGTCGCGTATTGAAGCGATCTCGCGGAGGTGCGGGAGATGCTTCGACGCTCTTCGGCCGCGCTTGCCAACGCCTCCCGGCGATATCGCTCACGTAGCGATCACTTCCTTGCGCTCGAACTGCTCAGGCAGGCCAAAGGCTGCAAGTCCGCCATTCGCAGCAATGGCTTTCTTGACGAAGCTGTCGTTGACCAGGTCCTTTGCTGCGAAGGCAGGATCGAGAGCTTCGAGGAACCCCTTGTCTCCTTCGACGAGGGTCTTCTTGAGAAGGCCGACAAGCTCTTCGGTGTAGCTCGGATAGGGATAGGGCTGAAAATCAATCCGCTGCTCCTGCCAGTCTGCATGCAAGATTGCTCCCGATGCGACGTAGCCGGCAACGTCGGTTTTCTCAGGCGCGAGAACCTTGGTCAGAACTTCCACCGAGTGCGGGGTGTATTTGTTCGCACTGTCTTTCGAGAGGAGCCTGGCCGTCTCGGCCCTATTGGCGCGCGTCCAGATCTGAGCCTTGACGAGAGCATTGACGACCTTTTGCGACCAATCCGCCCGCTCGGCCAAATTGCGCTCGTGAACGAGGACGACGCAGCACGCATGGTCCTTCCAAACGTCGCCCGTGAAGCGCAGGATTTTTCCGACGCCCAAGGCCTCCCCCGCCGCGTTGAAGGGCTCGGCGACGATGTAGCCCGCGATCTGCTTCGACGCGAGCGCCGGCACCATGTCCGGCGGCGGTAGGATAATAAGATTGACCTCGTTGGCAGCAACGCTGGCTTTCTTGGTGACAGGCGTCAGCCCGTTAGCGCGCAACAGTTCCTGCAGAACGATGTTGTGAATCGAATACCAGAACGGGATGGCGATCGTCTTGCCTCCCAAGGCCTTCACCGATGCGATGTCCTTGGAAACGGTCAGCGCCGAGCCGGATGTGTGATTCCAGGCAACGATCTTCGCCGGCACCTTGCTGCCATATCGCGCCCAGACCGCAATCGGCGACAAAACGTGGACGACGTTGATCTGTCCGGAAACGAACGCCTCCACGAGTTGCGACCAGCTCCTGAAGAGCACGGGCTTTTCTGCTGCGATCCCTTCCGCCTCGAACAGCCCGTTTGCGTGCGCAACGAGCAACGGCGTGGCATCCGTTATCGGGAGGTAGCCGATCTTGACCGGCTCATCGGCCGCGAAGGCGCGGGAATTGAAGGCGTCGAGTAGAGGCAGCGTCCCCGCCGCTGTCAGCAACGCCGAGAGCTTGATGATATCCCGCCGGGAAAAATACTCTTCGTTCATAGACCATCTCCAAAATGCGCTCAGTGGGGCCGAAGCGATACTTTCTGCAGAGTTTTGACGATCTCGATGCGGATCTGGCCGAGCTCGGCCAAGTGGTTCGCGCGGGGTTGGGAAATATCGATTTCCCACTGCGCGACCGCGCACGCGGGTGAACCGCCGATGAGAATGATGCGATCCGAGACGAGAAGCGCCTCATCGATATCGTGCGTGATGAGGACGACCGCCGTACCAAAGTCAGCGACGACCTTCAGAAGCAGTTGCTGCATATCGGCGCGCGTGACCTCGTCCAACGCACCGAATGGCTCATCAAGAAGCAGGACGTCCGGTTGACGCGCTAAGCAGCGTGCGAGGGATGCGCGTTGCGCCATTCCTCCGGACAACGCGACGGGGTAGAGGCGTCGCGCATGCGATAAGCCAACCTCCGCGATGGCGCGGTCGACGCGGGCCTTGCGCTCTGCTTCCGCCAGCTGCGGCTGGCGCTTGAAATCGAGGCCAAAGGCGACGTTACGTTCCAGCGATAACCACGGCAGCAATCCCGGGTTCTGGAATGCGACGGCGACGCGTGGGTGAACATCGCGCAATGGCACGTCCTTCATTCTGACTTCTCCGGCGGTCGGCGCCTGAAGGCCGCCTAGAACGCGAAGCAGGCTCGACTTGCCGACGCCGCTCGGGCCAAGCAGAGTCAGAATTTCTCCTGCTGCCAAAGTCAGGTCCAAATCCGCGATCACCGGAAGCGGAGCGAGGCCGTAGCTTAGCGCGAGGTTTGTCGCTGTCAGAACAGCCTGCCGTGCGCTTGTCATGCAGAAACGGCCGGATGGCGTGCTAAGGCCGTCTTCAATTGGACGATGCTGGGCGTGATGATCGGAATGAAGGCGGCCTCGCGCCATCTACGGCCGAACGAGCTACCGGCATTGTTGAGATAGGCGCGGCCACCGGTTGCCTGCAGTTCCAGAGCGACGGCGCTGGCGACGATGTCGGCAAGTGCGATCCTGATGCGGAACAATGCCGGGGCCCCGTATTGGAACGTATTGTGCTGCAATCCTTCGAGGAGTGCGTGCTCTTGATGATCGAGCGCGGCCGCCGCGTCGGCTATGGTTTGGCTAAGAACGTTGCTGCCGGATCCTGCGCCAACTTGCGCTTCCTGCAGGGACCGCCGCGCCAAGCCAAGGGACAGGCCACACTGCAAACCAAGAAATGCCGGCCGGATTTGCGGCAGCCACGTCGTTGCATCGTCGTGGATGATGCGGTCGTCGCCGACATCGATCTCGGATGCCGAGATCGAAGCGGTATTGGTCGAGCGCAGGCCGAGAAGGTCGAGGTCCTCGGATCTTGTGAGCCCCGGGTCATCGGAGGCGAGTGAAACGATGAATGGAGGCCGATCATCCCGCGAGATTGCCACCGCGACGTGAAACTCCGGCGCTCGGAGATTTGTCACGAACGGCAGCTTGCCGGTCACCACCCACCGGCCGCCGTGCTCGCGCCCGCGAAATTGCAGGTCCTCGATCCCTGCCAGGAACTTCATGGCATTGGAAAGTCCCGTGGCGCCGGCGATCGAGCCCTCGAGCAAGCGGGGCAACAGGCTGTTGCGCAGACCGGCGTTCGGACTTTGAAGGAGGTATTCAATGTATGCGCGGTGTCCCCAAAGGACGAATGCGGCGGCTAGAGACCGTTCTGCAACGTCGGCAATGGCGCGAACCGCCTCTGGGAGCGTGCCCCCATCGCCGCCGATGTCTTTCGGAACTCCGATCCGCGTTACCCGCGCGTTTGTCAGCGCGGCCAGGACCCTCGATGCCGCAAACTGCTCCCTGTCGAGCGCATCGGCATTGCTATCGAGCCAGTCAGCCAGAGCACCGTCGAGCGGGTGGCGCTCCTGAACGGAGTTGAGCGACGTCATTCCGCCGCCTCATGCGTCGTGTTCCGGCTATGGCCTTCCCATCGATAGGGCTCGAGTTCCGGATTGAGAGGGGGCTGACCAAGGTTATTGGCGAAGTTGCACAGCGTCGCGAGGCTCACACCCAGCACGACTTCAAGGGCAGCGGCATCGTCAAAGCCGGCAGCGCGAAAAGCTGCGAGTTCGTCGTCGGTCACGGCTCCTCGCCGGGCGATCACCGCACGCGTGAAGGTGGCGATCGCGTTGAGCTTGCCGTCTTCGACGGTGGCCAGATCGCGCAGCGCCGCGACAGTAGCCCCATCGAGCTTTGCCTTTTTGGTCGCCACCGCCGTATGCCCAGCGACGCAAAATCCGCATCCGTGCGTGGCAGCAGCCGTGATCTGGACAGCCTCCCGCTCGGCAAGATTGAGCGAGCTACGCGCATTGATGCCTCCGACTGTGAAATACGTCTCGAGCGCCGTGGGCGCATTCGCCAGCAGCCGAAGCAGATTTGGCAAGAAGCCATTGCTCTTTTGGGCCGCCTCCAAAGCGGCTCTCGATGCTTCTGGCGCATCATCAGGCGTTCGGAGACGAAGGCGGGCCATGCTTTTCCCCAGGGCAGAAACCGACCGAACGCGCGAGAGAGCGCTTTCCGGTTAACTCCTGGCGTGCCAGCTGCGCGGCGGCAAATATGAAATTTTGATTTCGATAGCAGGAAGATTCTATTGCGTCCGGCAAGTGCGCGGCAGAGATGCCCAAGATGTTTGGGCGACAGATGCAGCAGTCGCGATTACGCTGCCACGCGATGACGGAGACAAGCGCCTGCTGCAGACGGAAATTCCCGAGTCCTGGGAAGACGGCGGAAGACGCGGCGGCCAGCGTCAAGGCTCCGCAGGATTTAAAGCTCCTCGAGCCAACAGATGCGTCATTCCACTGTCCCAGCGGCTCGCCTTGCGACCATCGAACGTGTGGCTTCGGATAGCAGCAAGGACGCGTACACGCGATAGTAAAATCAGAGAGGGTTGGTCCGCTCGGCTCGGTGGCCGCGCTAACGTTCCGGGGAACCGGGCAAGCTCGCCCTCAAAGGGGGCATCATGAACTTTGCTTTTATTCATTAGCTTGGTGCCAATGGCTAAGCTATAGCCGCACCTGCAAAAATAGAAATCCTGGAAACAAGCGGAGACAACATGCGACTGGCCGTCTGTCAGGCAAGCGCGACGCTTGGAGATAAGGCGAAGAACATCGCGACGATCAGTAAGGCTGCCAAGGCAGCCGCGTGCTGGGGCACCGATCTCCTCGCCCTCCCCGAGCTGTTCTTGACGGGATACAATATAGGCTCGCGTACAGCCGAGCTGGCGGAAGCGGCAAACGGCCCGTCGCTCAACGCCGTCGCGGATATCGCGGCGCGTGAAGGCTGTGCAATATGCGTCGGATTTGCCGAGCGCGACGGCAATACCGTTTTCAACAGTTCGGTCCTTTTCGACGCGCAGGGCAACCTCGTCGCGCTCTATCGCAAAATTCACTTGTTCGGCCCCAAGGAACAACAGCTTTTCACTGCAGGCGACGAATTGGTAGTAGCCCGTCTCGGCGACCGCGCGATCGGCATGGCGATCTGCTACGACATCGAGTTTCCCGAATTCGCCCGCGCATTGAAGCGACGCGGCGCAGATCTCATCGTCGCGCCCACCGCGAATATGCATCCCTATGTCGAGGTTCCAACGACATTCGTTCGCGCTCGGGCGCTTGAGAACGGACTATTCGTTGCCTACGCAAACCACTGCGGCTCCGAGGCGGATGTTGAATACACTGGCATGAGCGGCATCAGCGGTCCCGACGGCCTGGACCTGGCAAGAGCTGGTGTTCGTGGTGAAGCGCTTTTGCTTGCAGAACTCCCAACCGGCTATCCTCCAGGTTCCGTCTCTACACAGATTGAGGATCGGCGAATACTCGCGGAGACATAAGCGAGCCGCGTTGACGGCGAACTCTCGTGAGCTTTCGAAAACATGCTCGACAAAGTAATTGCTCTCGAAAGCTCGATTTGGATCGAGGGCAAGAGTGAGTGAACGCGATGGCCGCTGACGAGCGTCATGCGGTTTTATCCAATAAACGCGATAATCGATGAAAGACCGACCGCGATCAGGCTCAGGGCCCAGAAGGCATCGAGATTGATCCAGAGTTTTGAGAGAATTTGCAGCCCGAGATACCGGTACACGCTCCAAGCAATGATGCCGCCGGCGGCAATCATCGCGATGGTGTGGATGGCGGCAACGCCGAGAGCTAGGGTCAAATTATTCGACGCGAGAACAATTGCAGCCTCGTGTCCCGGGTCCAATGGTTGTGATGCTGAACAAAGCCCGAGGTAGATCGGGAGGAGCATCAATCCGGCTCCATGGGCCATGGCGATGGCGAACGACCAGAGCGCGAGTTTCGTTGGCGGGATCCGGGCGAGGGCCCGCGGGTGCCGCCGGTTGAAGAATAGAAATACCCCGAAGCTAATGACGAGGAGGGACGCCGAGATCTGGATCTCGCGGCTCCAGCTCACAAGCGTCGTGAGGAAACTGAACGGGAGGAGAATCACTGTCATCGCAGCGAAATGGCCGCCGGCGAAAATGCCAAGCGCCTTGAAGAGTGCCGCCTGGCGCCGCTCCATCAATCCGGCGGAGACCGCGAGGGGCCAGCCCATCCCAGGGTTGATCCCGTGATAGAGTCCGCTGACGATGACGGCCAGCCACAGCCCGGCGTTCCAGCCTTCCGTTGAGTGCGTCACGCGGATGAATAGCAGAATGAATCGGTCGAGCAGTCGCCACCTTCGAGCCTGATCTGATGCGTGCGATAGCCTTCCGGGATCGCAACTGCGAACTTTTCGTCGAGCTCAATGCCGCCCGATGGGTTGACGTTCACCAACGCGACTGTCCCCGGAACGCCGGAGGGATAGAACTGATCGTCCCACGTCGAATAGAGCGAGTTGGTGACGTAGACGCGTTTCCCGTCGCGGCTGATTTCCAGCATCTGAGGTCCGCCGGCGAACGGCGCGCCACTCGAGTGCGGGCTTTTCCGAGCGATGCCGCCGGCACGGACTGAGCCTGCAAGCTTTGGTTTGCGCGGGTCTGTAACGTCGTACTGGCGCAGCTCGCCGGTGCCCCAGCAGGCGACGTAAAGAAACTTATCGTCGAGTGAGAGATCGATATCCGTCACGAGCGGCGGTACGGCGCCGAAGCCTTTGAGAAGCGGCGGAAGCAAATTCGGGTCCGCCTTCTCCGGAGGGATCGTGGCGGTTTTCTCGATGTGGAATTTTTCGCCTTCTCGCCACCATGTCCAGATCGAACCTTCGAGATTGGCTGTATCGACGACGACACCGAGAAAGCCATATTCTCGCGCGGGATCGTGCGCAGGGCGCACTTCGAGCGCCATCTGGTGATTGGCGCCGAGATCGATTGTCTGGACGTTGCGGCGCGCGGCGAGATCCCAGAAATGAACGCGGTGGCCATACTTATTGGCGAGCAAGTCTTCGGCGACGATTCCGTTCTCGAACTGTGGTGGCAGTCCCCATTCGCTGCTCACCATGTAGTTGCGGGGCAGGTTCCACCAGAAATCGTAATGCAAGAGCTGCGGTCCTCGATCGATTTCCCATCGGCCGAGCACGTCGAAGCTCTCGCAGTCGAGGATGAAGATGCCAGGTGGCCCGTCGGTGCCGTTCGGGCCCGCGCCGCCCAGCGTGCTCACGTAGATACCATCCGGTCCGCAATGCACTGTATGAGGGCGCGAATAGCCGGTTTTGTGGAAGATCTCTTCCGGCTCGATGATCTTGTGAATTTTAGCCTGGGTTGGATGCGGCTTGGTATCGATGACGTAAAGTCGCGACGACCGGAGCCCAGGGATGATGAGGTATCGTCTTTCTATAAATGCATGGCCCGTGAGCGGCGATAGTGCCGAGGAACAAGCGTTCCAGCCGAAATGATGGAACTCATCGCCTTTGTTCGGCATCGTCACTGTGTGAACGATTTTCCCATATTGGGCGGATGACGGATCGACGTCGACGATGGCGAGCGCATCGGGCTTCGAGAAATCCGGGCTGAGGAGCAGCGTGTAGGCAAACGTCTCAGGCGGAGCTTCGCTGGCAAGCTTCGGAGATGCGTAAAAGGTTGGATCGGGTCTTTGGACCATTGCTTCATCTCCGTTCACTTGAAATGCGCCGCGCCTATGTAAGCCCGGATGTTTGGGCTGTGTCGGCGTCAATTGCGCGAGTATGCTGCTTCTTGGGTTAGCGGTATTTGCGTTTTTTCTGCCGCGTTGGTTGGCTGCTTCTCTTTTCCGCAAAAGCTGTCACGATAGCGGATGCAGCTTCAAGAGATCCATCGGAGGCGATCGTTCCTCCGCCGCCTGCAGCAAATCCAAAGGATACGAGCCGCGTTGCGAGTGTCTGAGCTTCCGCGAGATCGTGTGTTACCATGACGATCGTTGTTCGGCTTTCGCGCCAAAGCCTTAAAACGACGCGGTGCAGTTGTGTGCGCGTTTTCGGATCGAGTGCACCGAAAGGCTCATCAAGCAACAGTACTTTCGGACGGCAGATCAGAGCTTGGGCGATCGCTAAACGCTGGCGCATTCCGCCTGATAGTTGGCTCGGGTATTTCGATGCTGCCTGTTCGAGGCCGACATCCGCAAGCGCCTGCTTGGCTTCCTCGACGAGCTTTTTCCGCTCTTCGCCGAAGATGCGGCCGAGAAAGCGTGAGCGCTTGAACTGCGGCCCGACAAGAACGTTTTGCAATGCCGTCTTGTGGGGGAAAACCGAATAATCCTGGAATACGACCCCGCGATCGGGTGCAGGGAAGGGAGAAATCGGAGCGCCGTCAATCGTGATTTCGCCGGCGCTCGGTTGCAACTGGCTGAGGAGTAAGCGGATAAACGTCGTCTTTCCGCTTCCCGACGGGCCGGTAACAACGCAGAATTCTCCACTCGCGACGTCGAGATTTACGCCGGTGAGGACAGGATGCCCGTCGATGACGACGTTCAGATTGCGGACAGAAATCTGGCTCATCTCGTGCTTCCTGGTTGTGACCATGGTGAGAGCCGCTTCGCCCCCCACCGCAACGCAAGGTCGAGTGCAAACGCTAATAAGCCGATCCAGATGACATAGGGGATGATGACGTCCATCGCCATATATCGTCTGACGAGAAAGATGCGGTAGCCAAGGCCGCTTTGCGCTGCGATCGCTTCCCCGGACAGCACGAAGAGCCACGCCGGACCGAGGCTGAGACGAATGCTTTCGAGAAGGCGCGGAAAGATCTGCGGCAGCACAACGTGAAGCGTGATCAACCATGTCGACCCGTAAAGTGTCTGTGCCTTGATCAGCATTTCCTGGGGAATTTCTTGCGTTCGAGCGGCGATGTCTCGCGCGATGAACGGCGCGACGCCGATCACAATCAGGATGATCTTCGAGACGTCGCCTAAGCCGAACGCGATGAACAATATGGGCAGAAGCGTGATGGGCGGGATGATCGAAAGAACGGAGATGAACGGCGCAAGCGTGGCGCGGCCGATTGGGATGAGACCGATAATCAGCCCGATGAAGAGACCGATGATGGCGGCAATTCCAAGCCCGATGCCCAGCCGTTCGAGGCTCGCCAGAGTATCGGCGAAGAAAACGAGCTGGCTGGAGATCGGATCGGTGACGAAGCCGACGCGTTCCAATCCCTCGATCATCGACCGAAGCGACGGCAGGAGATTATCGCGGGCGTTGACCAGCAGACGCTCCGCCGACGCGATCGCGTAGACGATCGCGACAGCTAGGAACGGCGCCGTCCCGAGGGCAATCGTCAGCCCTTGAGACGGCTTCGTGTTCAATAAGCGGGCCATGGGTTACTGCTTAGAGTTTGCCCGCTGCCGCGAGCTCCAAGACGGACCTGTCGAAGCGCAGCAGGACATTCTTGGAATCTCCGACGATTTCGCCGCTCGGCAGTTCAATACCGATGGCGTTCGCATCCTTCACGTCCTTGCCGAGAAGATTGTAGCGATGGGCGAAGTCGCGAACGCGCACGAGTGTATCCTTGGTTTTTGGCCTCTCCACAAAGGCGAGGGCGGTCTTCGCGTCCGAAAAGATGACAACGGATTTGAGCTGCTGTTCATAGCTAGCAGCATCGGTGGCTGACGCCGATGCAAGCGACTTGATGACGTCGGCGCGTTGCGGAGAGGTGCCGTTGATGATGGCAGTCGTTTCGAACCAAGCGCCGACCAGAGCCTTGGCAACGCCAGGGTTTTCCTTGAGCTTGCTTGTGCGAAGGAGGATGGACTCAAAAATTTCGCCGTCAAGCTTGGATGAGTCGAAGACGACGTGGGCATTGCCGATGCGCTGGATCTGCTCGACCTGCGGGTTCCATGCGACGAGCGCGGAGACGTCTGGGCTCTTATAGGCCGCTACGAAATCGGCGTCCGACGTGTTCACCCGCTTGACGTCATCAGGCTTGAGGTTTGCAGTTTCGAGTGCGCGATCGAGCAAATAGTGGGATACCGAAAACTCCACCAGATTGACGGTTTGGCCTTTGATGTCGGCAAGCTTGTCCTTGCCCTTCAGAACTATCGCATCGGCGCCGTTAGAAATATCTATCGGGAAGATCGTCGTGTCGACGCCGTTGGCGACGGGAATGGAATAGACGTCGGCGATGCTGCCGAGCACGCCATCGAGACCGCCGGCCGAATACTGATTGAGAGACTCGACATAGTCATTGAGCTGCACGAGCTCGATGTTGACGTTGTACTTGTCCGCCCATTTTTTCAGGATGCCGCTTTGCTGCGCGTACCCCCAGGGCATCCAAGGTGTGAAGACGACCCATCCAAGTTTGAATGTGGGTTTGTCCGCAGCCTGGACGGACGGTGTGCCGACTTGCAGCAACGCCGCAACCGCGAGAAAAGTTGCCAAGATTTTTCGTTTCATAGCTATTCCTATCGTGAGGGGCCAAATCGAAGTTGCGGGGGATGAATGCGTCAGAAGGCTCGTAGGTTGTCGCGCAGCGTTTTGTGAGTGTAGCTGTCGCGGACCAGCCCCCTGCGCTGCAGGGCCGGCACGAGACCGTCCGTCACTTCGGCGATATGCCGGCGGTTGGTGGAGAGGCTCGGCGTCGTGATCAAAAATCCGTCGCCGCCGACTTGCTCGATTGCCTCGCCCATTTGGTCGGCAACCTGATCGGGCGTTCCGACGAGTTCGATTGAGGCGCAAATTCCGCCTGAGGCCTCGACGACAAGTTGGCGTAGGGTTTTGCTGGTGCCCCATTGCTGGAACATATCCAGCGAGCCCTGTTCGCCATTGGTGACGAGGTGTTCGGGCAAAGGCTTTTCGAGATCGAACTTTTTGAAGTCGATGTCGGTGATGGCGGAGATCAATGCGAGGTTCTGCTCGATGAAGCCCGGGGCTTCTGTAATACGCTCGTGCCGGTCGCGTGCTTCGCGCTCGGTTTCTCCGAGCACGGGCGTCACGAGGAACATCACCTTGATGTCATCGGGGTTGCGTCCGTGCTTCCTGGCGCGCGCCCGTATGTCGTCGCGGTATTCCTTCATCCCTGCGACGCCGCCGCTGACTGCGATGATCGCATCGGCATACCGTGCCGCGAAGTCGCGGCCGGTCGGCGAACCACCCGCTTGAAGGAGTGTCGGGCGGCCTTGCGGTGACCGCACCGTGTTCAAGGGACCTCGCGATTTGAAGTATTTGCCCTCGAAGTCGATCTTCCGGACCTTTTTGAAATCGGCGTAGGTGCCGGATGCGCGGTCGCGAATGACGGCTCCGTCTTCCCAGGAATCGAAAAGCTTAAATACGAGATCCATGTATTCGTGCGCTCGCTCATAGCGCTCCTCGCGCGGCGGCAAGCGATCCAGGCCGAAGTTCTGGGCGGCAGAGTTTTCGGCGCTCGTCACGATGTTCCAGCCGAAACGTCCACCGGCCAAATGGTCGATGGTCGAGGAGAGGCGCGCCAGGAGAAATGGCGGATAGCCGAGCGTCGACATCGTCGCGACGACTCCGAGGTTTTTCGTCGAAGCGCCGAGCAAGGTCGCAAGGGGAACGGGATCGTGCTTCGGCGCCATGCCGAGCGCATGCTTCAGATAGACCTCGAAGCTGCCGCCATAGGCTTCCGGAATGGCAAGTTTGTCCTCGAGCATGATGAAGTCGAAGCCAGCACGATCGAGAGATTGCGCCATCTCGATGTGGAACTTGCCGTCCCAGGAGTCGCCGCCGTTTGAAAATGGTTCGTTCCACTCGTCAGCAGTGAAATTCGTGAACCAGCCCAAATGGAATTTCTTCGCTGCCACTTCCTTTTGTCCTTTTGCGATTGCTTCAGTGTGCGATCTCAGCGCCGGGCCGAGATTTATTGAAGGCATCAGTGATCAGAGCCTTCGATCTTGCTTCACTCGCGGCAGCCTGATCCAAAGCGTGCGAGAGCCGCAGCACTTCGGCCATCTTTGACCAATTGTGCGGGTTGCCTGGATTCTCGTGCACGCGTTCGGACACGAGCGCGTTTGCGAACGATGTGCGACCACTGCGGACCGCCGCCTCGAGGAGCGTGCGGCCAATCGCGTCCCGCTGAGCTTCCGAGCCACCGAATTCGATGGCGTGTTCTCGGACCGCGTAAAGCTCATTGACGGCGACGTCGTATTTCTCTTCGCCGAACGCGAGCAATCCCCTCGCCAATGGCAGGCCGACGCGTAGCGTATTTGAATAGTTGTTAGAGGCTTGCTCTCCCCGATTTACGTATCTTTCGAGGCGATTCACGAGGCCGCGCGCTTCTCCGAGACGGCCAGCACCGATGTAAGCCATGATCGCGTGAACATCATTGAATACATAGAATGACTCTTCCGGGATGAGCGCGTCCCAGGCGGAAGCAAGCTTCTCGAAGCGGTCCCCAACCGCGATGGCTTGCAGATGGAGCCGCCACAGCAAGGACGAGGCGTCGAGAAGGACGAGGGCGAGCCTGGGCGATGACTCGTTAAAAATCGCCCGGTCGTAGATTTCGAGCGCCTCAGAGCGACGACCAACGTCGGCATTGAACAACGCCTCGTGCCACGAATTGTGAGCGCTGAAGAGATTGTTTTCCGCCCAGTCCCGGCGGCGATCACCCATGAAGCGAAGGCCTTCTCCAATGTCGCCTCGCATCTCATAGCTGTGTGTCACAGCGTGGATCGCCCAGACGTCGTCAGGCCGAGCGTCAAGTGCAATGAACCCGTGCTGCGCGGCTCGCTCGTACTCGCCATTCTCCTCTAATCCGAAGGCGTAGCAGCCCTGCACGATGCCGTAATGAGCGTCAGATGGGCTCCAGGCACCGAGCTGGCGAGCGATGCGGCCACGGAGAGCCTTTTTATTACCCGTGAAAAAATCAAGCTCATGCCCGATCCGGAGCGCGAGAATGTCCCGCGGCTCGTCAATTCCAAGGCGGTCAAGGATGCGAGCGGCTTGGCGCAGATCTCCTTCGATCCAGGCTTCGATTGCGAGCACGTGCTGCAGCTCTCGATCGGATAGTTTGGTAAAATCAATGCTGGTTCGCGCTTGCTTAAGCGTTCGCTGAGCGCGCGCGGCGAACCCCGCTTCCGTCATAAAGAGATCGAGGTAAGCGCGAGCAAAGTAGGGCAGCGCAAATCCCGGATCTTCAAGAATTGCCCTATCGAGCGTCTCTAAAACCGAACTTTTGAAGTAGACGAGCTCGTCGAGGCCTTTACGAAAGAGTTCTGCGCCGCGATCTCCCGCCCCTGTTAATGCCAGTCCCTGCTGATCCGTCTGCATCGTTTGGCGGGTCGACCTTTACATAAATTACATGCGGCCGGCGCCTCTGCGAAAGCACGCAGAGGACCTACGGGCAACACAATCGTCCGATGAAATCGGCTCGTTGCGAACTGTTGGTTCTGAGTTTGGCGATCCAGCTGTGTGGGGAGGTCTGGCAGCCTCAAAGCTACTTGATCATCCGTCTACTTTCGCACCACCACGCTCAAAACACGGGCAAACGTTTATTCAGACGAAATTCAAGTGAGAAGAAATTAGAAGTTCTAAGCTTAGAACTGAGCGTAAAAAGCACGCTGCGTCAGTTGCCGAAGCAGGTACCGGAAAATGCCTGCCCCACATTCTAGGAGTCACCAAGCAGTGCTCAGGACCTTTTCGTTTGAGCTTTCCTCGATCAAGGACGGATCGTCACTGTCCGCTTTCTCGACATTCCGTCTTGTTCTTTTCGGCATTATCTAACCGGTCGTTCTTGCCGCTTTTGCAGATTCTCTACAGCATCAACGTTCGGAGCCGATATGCGATTGCTCGTTCTGGGTGCTTCGGGCGGTGTGGGGTCCCTCTTGGTGGAGCAAGCCGTCGCGCGCGGACACCGCGTCACCGCGCAAACCCGCAGCGCAGCCAAACTGACTGAAAGCGATGCAGTCAGCGTCATTGTCGGCTCGCCAACCGATGACGCATTCCTACGACAGCATATCGTCGGCCACGACGCTGTCGTGCTTTGTCTGGGCGTCGACAGGCTGGGCGCAACGACCCTCTTCTCAGACACCACAAAGGCGGTCATTGGCGCCATGAATGCAGCGACTGTCCGGCGCCTCGTCGCGATTACGGGGGTTGGGGCCGGCGATAGCAAGGGCCATGGCGGGTGGCTCTATAACGCCATCATCTACCCGCTTTTCACCCGCAGCCGCTATGCCGACAAAGATCGGCAAGAGCAAATCATTGAACAGAGCGATCTGGAATGGACCATCGTCAGGCCCGCGCCGTTTGCCGCCAGTGCAGGAAATGGCCCATGGCAGGTCTGGACGGAAATTCCAGACAGGCTGCAATTGCGGTCCATCACCCGTGCCGAGGTCGCGAGCTTCATCCTCGATAGTCTGGAGAATGCGAGTTTCATCCGCCAAAAGCCGTTCATCGGCCATTCTTGATGCCCTCACCGCCGCGCGCCTCTGACCTGCATCAACAAAAAATCAATTGATCCATACCTCGACGCGGCGATTGAGTTGCATGCCGTCCTCAGTGTCATTGCACGAGACGGGTGCAAGTTCGCTGTATCCCTTGACGGCAATCTTGGCCTGTCGATGCGAAAGCCCGTTGGCCTTCATAACGGCGAGCACGGCCTGCGCCCGGTGAAGCGACAAGCTCCGATTGACTGAAAACGTACCCTTCGTATCGGCAAAGCCGGCCAGAAGGACCGATTTATCCTTGTAGGCATCGGTCTTGAGGAGTTCCACCAGCCGCTTGGCATCAGCCAAAGCTTTGTTATCGAGTTCATAGGAGCCCGATTGGAATCGAAACGTCACTGAAAGACGTTGAGCCGATCTGATGTCGCTCGTGAAAGCATTCATCAGGTTTTCGTCAAAGTTCAGTGGCGCAGCGTTAAGTCCAAATGCGATGCGGCTGGTTTGAGATTCATAGCTCGCAGTCTCCGGCACCTGATCTATGAAATCCGATTGCTTGACGATCCGCTGAGCATCATGTGAAAGCGCGAACTCCAGGAGACCCCGTGCGACTGGGTCGCGCGGCTCGCCGCCGGTATAGAGAAAAAGGCGCCGCGAAATCGGATATTCCTCGGTCTTGATGCTGAATGTCGAAGGCGGCGCTATGAGCCCGCAGGTCGAGACGATGTTCAGGGCTTTCGCGTTTCGCTGATACGCGATGCCCGCGAAGCCGATCCCGTTGCGATCATGAGCGACCCAATCCGACTGTTCGGCATGGTTGGCTGTGCGCTTGGCGTTCGGCGTCAGCTCGAACTTGTGAGGCTTCAGGACCAGACTTTCAAACGTATCGAACGTGCCGGATTCCTTTGTGGGCGCGTACACATCAATCTTGCCAGCCGGCTGGCCGACTTGCGACCAGTCGGTGATCTCACCGGAGAAGATCTTGGCAATGGTATCCATCGGCAAGGAAATGACCGGATTTTCCGGCGATACGAGCACGAGCAGACCGTCAAGACCGAGAACATGCTCGCTTCCGGGACTACGAACATCACCGAGACCTATGGCTGCGAGCTTTTGGACTTCATCATCCTTTACGCGCCGCGAAGCCATTCCGATCTGCGAGACTTTCTTCTCCATATCGGCAAAGGCCGTGGCTGATCCGTGCCGATGCAGCGCGATCACGCCATCGTCTTTGCCGTCTTTGCCTGACATTCGAAACTCGACGTCAAGCCCATCGGGGCTCACGACTTTCGTCAGCGTCTTACTCGTTGATTGGGCATAGGCATCGATTAGGTTAGGCATCAGCTGGTTGCCGATCGTGTTCGATCCGCTGATCGAAATTGATGTAGGCCCCGCCGGAACGTCAGGGGGCGCGGCCTCAGTGCGCATCGCAACGGCATCGCTGGGGCAGTTGCTACCTATGCAGTCGAATCTCGCGGCATCGAGCGACATGGAGCCGAGGCTCGTGGACAGTATGGTGTACTTATTTTGATCGTAGGCAGTGAGTTCGCCTTTGATTTCAAAATCACCATTCTTGGCGCGTAACGTCACTTCGCCAGAAAATGCATTGGCTGCGCACGCGCATATCCCGACAATTGTACACGCGAGAATTCGTGCTGCGTTGTCTCTGTCCGGCATTTTTACCCCCTTACAGAATAATTGTGACTGGTATCGTCCCGCCGTCAGTGTGCGTTGTGAATACGGATGTCCGGTACGATTCCGGTTTGATAACGGGCTTCGGAGCTCAGTGTCTGGCCGCATGGCACCGAGGCGATGAGGCCGTTCTGACGGGTTACGGTGCCGCTCGTCTCGCGAACGATCACTTCAATCGGCACCTGCGCGTAGCGTCCGCTCCCGCAGGTATCTCCATTTGGATTCGTGCCTCGTGTTTCGTAGTCGAGCGCCATTGCGACGACCCCCCGGCTTTGCTGCTTGCCGTGCCAGAAAGTGAAGACCTCCGCTTTCGAACCTGCGGCCTTGCCGTCGCTGATGCTCGACATAAAGCCATGACCGCGACCATCTTTTGTGATGAGTTCAGAAGCGACGGCAGCATCGCGTGGTGCACCGCTCCAAACGTCCCCAGGCTCTCCCTGCATGGCAGCGTATTCAAAGGCGTGGAGGTTGAGATCGACGGGAGCATTCCAGATGACAGCAACCTTCGTGACCTCATCGAGGTCGCCAGTCACGAGCTGGACGCGCTGCTGCTGCCCATCGGCAAGCGAGACACCGGTTTTGGCATCAGGTCCAAGGAACATATCGGCGATGAATTCAGTGTCGCCTTTGTCGTTGAACGTGTGTCCGATCACGATCGGACCATATTGCATGTTGACGTCCTGGCCATGCCGGCATGGCGAATGGACCGCGATCTTTGATCGTCCGCCAGGCAATGGTTCTACCGCCACAGTGGCGTCAGGACAGGTCAGCGCAATGGCCGGGACCGTCAAGGTCGCGCGAGGCTCCAATTGCGCCGGAACATCGGCATTTTTCTCGGTGCTGTTGTCTGTAGCCGGCGAAGCTGCCGGAGAGGATGTATCGGAGGCGGCCTTCGCCGCCGACTGATTTTTCAAATCCTCCTGAAGTTTTCTGCGCGCTTCATCGACCAGCCGTTTTGCCTCCTCGACCTGCTTTTGAGCCTCCGCTTCACGAGCGCGCAACTGCTCTTCGTCCCCTTTGCGCTTCACTTCCTCTTCAGCCGACAGGCGTTTCAGTTCCTCGAATTTCTTGCGTGCGGCGGCCTCTCTCGTAGCAAGCTCTTCCTCTTGCGCTTTCAATTTGGCTGCTAACTCATCAAGCTTTCTTTGCTCTTCCGCCTTGCGCTGTTCATCTCCATTGCCGGGCGGCGGCTCGGGTTGATTGGCCTTTCCCGCATCTTCTGGCAGCCTGCGCTGATCGATGAACAATTGCCGTGGTGAGGTTGTGTCGGCGCCATCACCGGCGAACGAAGGTCTCGCGTAGACACATGCCGCGAAAACGACAGCAATACTCAGCAAAGCTCCTTCCAACGCACGGGGCATGGTTCACCGGTTCAGAGGTTCAATCGCTTGTTCGGCCCCGCCACACGCGCCCGTGGCCTTGGCCTGCTCAGAAAATTTCAATGCAATCTCCTGATTTGGGTGTGTGCTGGGCAAATCCGCCTCAAGACGCGCAAGAAAGCAGAGCGCGACCGGGTCTTTTTGGGCGGCGGCAAGTTCCCATACCGAACGCGCAACCTCATATTCAGACTGAGATGCTGTCGGTCGGGCGTAGAGTGTACCGAGCTGGGTCAGGGCCCATCGGAGACGGTCTCCTGAGATTGCCCCCGCAATTCCGATTCTGAGCCAATATCGGGCTTCCTCATGATCAGGCGCCCCAAGACCATGCAGCTTGGCATCGGCCATTTGGAAGGCTTGATCGGGGGTTACTCCAGATGAGTTCTGTCCGCGCGGCGATGTAGGTCCCGGAGCAAGGAGGTCCGGCCAGACGAGATTTCTTTGTTGCGCGATAAGCGTCGTCTTCGTCGTCCCGGGGATCAGGCCGGTCCAATACAGAGCGAAGGCGGAAAGAACTCCCGCAAGAAAAGTCGCTACGAATGATGCAATCAAATGCGCCCGCCAACGCGCCGAAGACGCTGGAGAATGAGTATCGGGCTCACGCGGTCTCTGCGCCTCGAGACGTGCCCTTTCGATGATCGTTGGCAGTTTGATCGCAGCGGCGTCCGTTGGTAGATTTGGAGGCGCGATCGCGTTCTGGGGTCTATCCTCCCGCTGCGAAGCTGGCGGTGCCATCCGGACGACTAGCGCGTCCTTCAAACTAGGAAAGTTTTGCTGATTGCCGGTCACCGTTTTTCTCAGCCTCCTAGCGGAAAGACGACTGAGCCTGCGTGTTGGAAAGGAAACAAGCCGCACCTCTCCCCAAGGGCTCGACGTTGCATCTCAATGCCCGGAGCTATCCCCGTCATGAAAGAAGTTTGAATTTTGAGAACCGGCCCCCACCCGCCCTTGCAGTACTATGGGGACAAGGTAATGACGATTTTATGATCCTCATCGCGAGCACATTGGGGTGCTCAACACATCGACGAAGGCACGCGACTACTGCGGGTTCTCAAGACTGAAGACCCGGGCGGCCTCATCGTAGTCAAATAGCTCGCCGTAACGGCTCCAGGTGGTAACGGACCTCAGCGTGCTCTCAGCGGCTTTGTCACTCATATAGTCCTCGAGTTCCTGCGCGAAGCGATCGGCTGGTGCTTGATGGGTACTTCTCTCGTCAAGAACGCGGCGAATTCTGGCCGCCAATGGCACGTAGGCCAGCAGGTGGTCACCGAAGAGCTTCTTGCGAACATCGACGTCCGCGTCCGCGAACTTCCTGCCGGCCGGTGTCAGATGAAGATCGCCTGCTTCCACCTCGGCAAAGCGTAGCAGTTGCAAAGTTTCCGCAGCCGGAAAAAGCTCATCAATCTCCATCTGGAGCTCACGTGCGATTTCTGGCATGTCCGCTTTCCCATTATAGGGAGGCGCTCCAACCGCCTCGATCAGACCGGCAAGCGTGTTGGTCGAAACCTGAGGCAGGATCATGCCGAAACCCATGCCCGGAAAATGGCCCTCGCGGCCCGGTTGGGTCACCGGGCGTTGCGTCATGCGCGCGTAAATCGTGTCGACGAGTTGACGGAATTCGGGATCAAGCCGGTGGCGAGGGTGCTTGAGTGTCACCGTGATCTCTGATGCCACCCGGCCCGGATTTGATGAGAGGATGAGGATACGGTCGCACATCAACACGGCTTCTTCGATGTTGTGTGTCACCATCAGGATGGACTTGATCGGCATCCGGCCTTCGCACCAGAGGTCCAAGAGGTCGGTGCGAAGTGTTTCGGCGGTCAGGACGTCGAGGGCAGAGAACGGTTCGTCCATCAGCAAGATGCTTGGATTGACCACGAGGGCGCGCGCAAAACCGACGCGCTGACGCATGCCACCCGAAAGTTCTTTCGGGTAGGCCGATTCAAATCCATCGAGTCCGATGAGATCGATGGCCGACAAAGCCCTCCGGTGCGCCTCCTCTTCCGGAACGGCCATAGCACGAAGACCGAATTCCACGTTTTCGAGCACCGAGAGCCAGGGAAAGAGAGCGAAGCTCTGAAAGACCATGGCAATGCCATTTGCAGGTCCCGTTACCGGTTCGCCCCGGTAGATCACCTCGCCGGCGCTTGGACGCGCAAGTCCGGAAACGATCCGCAACAGAGAAGACTTGCCACAGCCCGAACGGCCGAGCAGCCCGACGATCTCGCCTTCGTATAAGGATAAGTTCGCGTCATCGAGGATGACGATACCTTCATCACCTGAGGTACTGCGATAACGCTGCTCGACATGGCGGATTTCAAGAAGTGGCGTTGCAGATAACGTTGACATCGCAATTCCTCAGTTCAGTCGCAGACGGCGTTCGGCGTAGCCGAATAGCGGACGCCAAAGAAGACGATTGAATGCAATGACGAATATCGACATCACCGCAATTCCGAGCACAATTTTTGGATAGTCGCCGGCTTCCGTCGCTTGCGCGATGTAAGATCCGATGCCGTGCGCGACGACCTTATCGTCGCCCCAACGAACATATTCTGCAACGATGCTGGCGTTCCAGGAACCGCCGGACGCGGTAAGAGCGCCCGTCACATAATATGGAAAGACGCCCGGAAGGATCACATCCCGCCACCATTGCCAGCCTTTGGCGCCAAAGCTCGCGGCTGCTTCTTTGAGATCGTTCGGAAAGGCCGATGCGCCCGCAATCACGTTGAAAACAATATACCACTGCGTACCGAGAATGATGAGCGGGCTCAGCCAGATATCCGGATTTAGGTGAAAATAAAGAATGCCGACAACGACAATCGGAAAAATGACGTTGACGGGGAATGCGGCCAGGAACTGCGCGAGGGGCTGCAATCGCTCGGCAACACGAGGACGAAGTCCGATCCAAACGCTGACAGGAACCCAGAATAGGGTAGCTAGAGCGAGCAGAACGACCACGCGCGCCATCGTCACAAACGTGACAGAGATAGCCTCAATTGCATCGCCCCACGAGAGCTCCGTCGCAACAAAGGAATATGTCTTCCAAAGCGAGTAGAGGGCGACAATCGCGATGACGCCGTACCAGGCGACATCCAAAAATCGCGACAGGCGCTTGTCGCCGTTACTGGTAAGAGGCTTCGAAAATGGAACGGGAAGCCGCCAATACGCGACCCACATGAACTTTTGTCCGATCCAATCGGAAATGCTGCGAAGCCAGCGCGTGCGCTGGAATATTCTGAGCGCCCATGATTCTTCTGTCGATTGGCCGGCCGATAGCTCGACGCGAAATCTTCCCGCCCAAGCGATGATCGGGCGAAAAAGTAGCTGATCGTACGCGAGAATGACGACAAACATCGCGACCACGGCTGCGACGACGGCATAAATGTTGCGCTCTTCTATCGCGAGCGCCAAGTATGATCCGATCCCGGGTAGTTTGATTGTGGTATTGCCGACCGATATTGCTTCGGATGCGACGACAAAGAACCAGCCGCCGGACATCGACATCATGGTGTTCCAAAGCAATCCTGGTACCGCAAACGGAACCTCGAGAAACCAGAAACGCTGCCATCCCGTGAGGTGAAAACCCCGCGTAACTTCCTCGAGATCGTGCGGCACCGTCCGCAGTGATTGATAAAACGAGAACGCCATGTTCCAGGCTTGGCTCGTGAAGATAGCGAAGATTGCCGCGGCTTCGGCACCCATCATGCTTCCCGGAAAGAGCCCCAAGAAGAACGTCACGGTGAATGACAGAAATCCAAGCACCGGCACGGATTGCAGCACGTCGAGAAACGGGATCAAGACCATCTCTGCGCGGCGGCTCTTCGCCGCCAAGGTGGCGTAGGTGAATGTAAAAAGGAAAGAGGCCGCGAGCGCCGCAAACATGCGTAGCGTCGTTCGCAGCGCGTAGTAGGGAAGGTTCCAGTAGTCGAGCGAAATTGGAGTGGCTTCGACCGGAGACAACGGCGCAACCATGCCTCGCGCACCTTGCGCGATCGCGATGAAGATCGCGATTATGACGGTGAATGCCAAGAAGTCCCAGTAGTTGGGAACCCCGCGCCGCGTGATGGATGGGAAGTCAGGCCACTTCAGCGTCATATCGGTTCCGTCGTGGTGGGTTGCGGCGCGTCTGAACTGTCAGATTTGCACGCCCACCGCACCTTACTTTTTGTAAAACACGCGGCTGCTTTTTTTGCAGTCAGCAATTGCCCTTCAGGTTGAGAGTGCGCGGCGCTCGAGGCCACCCAAAACTTGTACTGACTTTTTTTAGCTCCACGTTCTCGCCCGCTTCCGGGTCATGAATTGCGCGGTTGGTTCCGGCCTATGCCATTCGGCTTATCGGCGAGTAAACGTGAATACGGGTCGCGTTTCCGCCGGATTTGAAATCGATGACGTCGCCGCCCCGTAGGCAATTCAATGGAGGTATCGATGTCCGTTCGGTCGAAGGCACAAGCCATCGCCGCACTCTCCGTGCTCGGCGCTGCGATGCTAAGTGCAACCGCGCGCGCCGATGATTGGCACGCCCGGGAGGTACAGCTCTTAGGGCTGCACGATCTCTGCAATAAGGGCGACCGCAGAGCGTGCGTTCAATTTGGGATGAGGCTCGGAGAAGCCAAAGAACGTCACGCCGATTGGCGCAGAGCGCATCCGGACTGGTGGTGGTGGGAGCACTAGAGATACGACTCGTTTGGACGTGGCCTTCTTAGACCACGTCCTTTTCTTCGTTGTCACATGACTGTCATTTCCGCATTTGGCTCCAAGCGAACAGCGGGACCTCGTACTATTTCGCTTCGCCGCTACTCATTCGCTCTCTAGAGAGCCCTTGATCCGAACCAGGTTCGTAAGAAGAGCATCGAAGCCCTGGGCACCGGCGCCGGTGTGGAGGTCGATGCGACCGACCTTCTCAACGAGCTTTTCGAGTGCTTCAAGTTCCTTGAGGCGGAGAAGCAGCGGGTTGTTCTCCATCAATTTCGACGTGTTGAGCAACGAACGGGTCGAGGCCGTTTCTTCCTGGCGGCGGATCAAGTTGGCTTTCGCCACACGTTCGGCCTCCACGACCTTGTTCAAGAGTTCACGCACATCGCCCGGCAGGATCACATCCTTGACGCCGATTTCACCGACTTCAGCACCGAGTTGTCTCGCCCGCTCGGATACGAATGTTCGCACTTCGTTGTCGATCGTGTCGCGCGCCGCCAGGATTTCGTCGAGCGTACGCGCAGCAACGGCTTCGCGTATGGCGAACTGGATCATCCGGTAGAGCGTACCGTTCACATCACTCGTCGACAGAACCGACTTCTCCGCATCGACGACCTTGACGAACGCCGTCAGCGTCACGCGAATGCCGATCCGATCCTTGGTCAGGATTTCCTGCGCCGTTACTTCGAGCGGCTGCGGACGCAGATCGGCCTTGACGATTTTGACCGTGCGGCCAACCGTCCAGAACGCATGACGCCCAGGAGCCAGCCGCTCTTCAAGCTTGCCGTCGACCATGAGCAGGCCGGCCTCGTACGCCTCGACGACCGCCGAGGTGATGACCGACGTGCGGGCAAGATCGAGCTTGTCCTGATGGCGCTTCGACACCCTGATGTCACTGCTCGTATTGATCGTTTCAACATCGACACGCGTCACCGTCTTCCAGAACGCCCGCGTGGTGTTGGGAAGTACGAGGTGTTTCGGCTCGCCGTCGAACGAGACGATGGCGACCTCCGAAGACGCGGGCTGGACGATGGCGAAATGCTCCTCCGCAAGTTCCGGATGGGTCTTCCTGAGCAGCAGCGCCTTTTCGGCCGGAATTTCCGCGCGCACGACCTTCACCACCTCAGCGGAGAGCCGGCGATTCCAATCGAAAGCCTTGTGCCGGCCCGGCTCGAGTAGCCGCTCGAAGCGGCCGTCGCGGGACAAAAAGGCTCGCTCATCGTCCTTGACCGTAAATTCGGAAAATAGTCCTGCGCGCTTCACTGAAAATACTCCTGGGCCTTTCTTGACCTTCTATTCTTTTGCTTTGTTTAGCGATCGCTTCGTTCGCAATGATCGAAAAAGGTTACCGGCCGTGTCTTCACAGCAAGAGCGCGGGCTCCGGCTTCAGTCGTCTCGCTTCACCCTTTCGTTCGGGTTGCGGCCGCGAGCGTCCTTACGGATGACATCGCGCCGGAATCCGGCGGCAGAGCGGTACGGGCCGACGGTATCTGCCAGAAGCGCAGAGCGTCTCGCCGCTTGCCCTCCAAATCCGGTTGCCCGGATGTGAAGAGCGGAAGTCATGGCCGGCTCCCATCAAGCAGTTTCCGATTGGCAGTCGGATTGCGAAGCGGGAATCGAACCCGCGACAGCAGGATTAACAGTCCTGTGCTCTACCTCTGAGCTAGTCGCTGTGTGAGTATGAAGGAATTGAACCTCCGTCCTCCCGCCTAAGCGGGCGCTCTACCGCTGAGCTAATACCCGGACTTGTCGAACACGGAACACACACTCCGCAATGCGGCGCGCGCCAGCCAGGCTTGGAAAACCCGGACATCTGCATTCGGCAAGGAGTGTGCATAAGCCTCGCAATTCGGGCAGAATTGAAGCCACTGGCGGCGGGTAGAGGAAAATGTTTCGAACTCGCCAGCGTTCGCACTCGTTAGTCCGTAGACTGTTCGACGGTGTTGCAGTCTGCCGGACTGATCCGATAGAACGCGGTCGACGACCGAGGGCAAAAAATTGCTTGTAATGTGCCTGGCGGGAGAAGCGTTACGGGGTAGACCATGGCGAGCAACGGGACCGGGGTCGGGCGCACGGCACTTGGGATTGTCGCTATATTCCTCATTCTTCTCATTGCCGGCGGGAGCGGCGGTTTTGCCTTTTGGCTGCACGCGACCGGGGAGCCCCCTCCGCTCGCAATCAACCCGATCGAAGGAGACATCGCAACCGTAGGGGCGTCGAGCGTCACATACGTTCCCGGCATCGGTCCGCGAACCTACGGTGATTGCACGCGCATACTCTCTCTTGACGGCGGTGGCGTCAGAGGCCTCGTGCCTGCACTCATTCTAGCCGAGATCGAGCGGCGGACGGGGAAGCCTATCTCCAGATCTTTCGACCTAATCGTCGGCACCTCGACGGGTTCGATCCTTGCGCTTGGCCTGACGCGCCCGAGCAATGCGGACGCGCATAAGCCCGCGCTCAGTGCCGACGATCTCGTCAAGCTCTACCGCGATGAGGCGGGGCGGATATTTCCATCCTCTCTCGGCGCGTTCCGTTCTCTGAGGCGCATCTTCCGGCCGAAATTCGACCCGAGCGACGTGGAAACCCTCTTCCGCTCCTACTTCGAAGACGTGCGCCTGCAGGAGGCACTGACCAACGTCGCCGTGCCCGCCTACGACATCGAGGCCAACAACCGGGTGTGGTTCGTGAGCTGGGGCGGCCAGGGACGTTTCTATATGCGCGACATCGTGCGTGGCGCAACCGCGGCGCCGACGTTCTTCCCTCCGGCCCGTGTCGCCTATCGCACGCCCAACAAGACGATAGAATATCTCTCGCTGGCAGACGGCGCGCTCTTTGCGAATAACCCGGCGCTGGATGCCCTGGCCTATGGCCAAGCCATACGGTCTAATAAGCCTATGCTGCTCGTTTCGATCGGGACCGGACGTTCGGCGCGGAAATACACCTTCAACGAGGCATGGGGCTGGGGTGTGCTCGGCTGGATGGACCCTCTCCTCGACATCGCATTCTCCGATCCCGCCATTGACGGCATCGTCGAGAAAAAGCTTGAAGGGCACGGCGATTACTATCGTGTACAGGTTGATCTCGGTACGCCACCGATCGAGCTCGACGATTCGTCGCCTGACGCCCTCTCACGTCTCGAGTCGCGGACACGCGAGTTCATTGCGGAGCATCACGATGCGATCGATGGGATCGTCACTCAGCTGACATTACCGCGTGCGACCGAGTGCGGCCCGACCATCGGTGCCGACTATGAGCGGCCCGACGGACCACGCGAGCGCGATCTCAAGCCCGTGCGGTAATGGCGATCGATATCTCGACGGCAGGCTGAACTTCATCGAACCGACGCTGTGCCGCATTTAGGAGCTCCAGACTGGGAATGAAGCGCTGCCGATCGGCATCCAAACCCACCCGACCGGCAACCTAGAACACCCCCGTTCTATCTTGTCGATTGACCAAAGTCGCTTTGGGTGGTGTTGCTAACTTTCCAACGGCTCACATCAAGAGGCTGGAGCAAAGGTACGCTGATGTCTGTAATCTCTGCTTCGTCACGCGCGCCATATCCGCAAGATGATTGTTGCGGGAAACAACCGACGATCTCAGATCAGGGCTGAAAGCTATGGAATCAAACTTGGTTGGCGCTCTCGAACCGTTCCTTCGGCTCGGTCTTGCCCTCCTCCTCGGCGCGGCCATTGGTTTTGAGCGCCAATGGCACCAGAAGATGGCTGGGCTCAGAACGAACGCGCTTGTGGCACTGGGTTCTTCCGGCTTTGTCGTCTTCTCCGCGATGGTGGGGCAGGGAGATCCGACGCGGGTCGCCGCTCAGGTGGTTTCCGGCATCGGATTCCTCGGCGCCGGTGTCATCTTGCGCGAGGGCATCAACGTCCATGGACTGAATACCGCGGCGACCCTCTGGTGCTCCGCGATGGTGGGTACATTCGCCGGCGGCGGTTTCTGGGTGGCGAGCTTGGCGGCGGCTTTCCTCGTCGTCACCACGAACCTCATTCTGCGACCTCTAGTTCAACGTCTCAATACGCGAGCTTTGATGTCGACCGACGTCGAAACGCATTACACGGTCGAGGTCACGTGCAAAGGTGCGGAGGAGGCACACATGCGATCCCTCCTCTTGCACGCACTTTCGCAAGCCGGTCTCGGCCTTCGGCGCATCAACAGTGAGGACATTCCCGAGACTTTGAAGGTGACCGTCACAGCGCAGGCCGTTGCGGAGAAACGCAACGACGCATCTCTTGAACAGATCGTCGGACGGCTAAGCCTCGAGCCACACGTGACGGCGGCGAGTTGGCAGGTCGACCGCACGATTTCGGAAGAATAGTGTGATGCGGTCAGGGCACCCCGATAAAAATTTGCAAGAATGAGAGCAAACGCCAGTGGCGCACAAGGTGGAACTTCGTAACGAACTTCCAGGGCCGGACGCTGACGTCCGATCGGTATGCTGACATCGAACGTTCGAACTACTCCTGCTTTCACGCTTTTTGCACTATTCGATAGATGAGCAATGTGAGTTGAGATCGAATGGCGACGACGAGCGGAAAAAGCGGTTTGGAGGCGATCAATCAGGTGCCGGTGAGACAATCCGGTATGGCGGCTCTTGGCCTAGCTTCCCTTGGCGTCGTTTTCGGGGATATTGGAACGAGCCCTTTATACACATTGAAAACCGTTGTCACGCTCGCCGGCGGCAAATCCGATCCGGACGTCGTTCTCGGGTGCCTGTCACTCATCATCTGGACCCTCACAATCATTACGACCATCAAGTACGTGATGGTTGCGATGCAAATCGACAACGAGGGCGAAGGGGGGATCTTGGCGCTGATGTCGCTGATCGGCATCAAACGTCATAGACGGCCAATGATCATCGCTGCAGGCCTTTTCGGTGCGGCACTCATCTATGGTGACGGCGCCATCACTCCCGCAATCTCTGTCTTGTCGGCTGTTGAAGGCCTGGAGCGCGCGGCGCCGGCTGTCGCCCCCTATATCCTGCCGCTCACGATCGGCATCCTCATCGCATTGTTTCTTATCCAGCCACTGGGGACGGCACGAATTGGCCGTGCTCTTGGTCCCATCATGCTTTGTTGGTTCGTTGTGATCGGTGTGCTCGGCCTCATATCGATATTCCGCCATCCTTCCGTTATCGCCGCCATCAACCCAGTGTATGCGATCCATTTCCTGGCGATGAGCGGCGCCACCGGCTTTTTGGTGCTTGGTGGCGTGTTCCTATGCGTTACCGGCGCTGAAGCGCTCTACGCTGACATGGGCCATTTCGGTGCGGCCCCCATTCGTCTCTCGTGGTTCGCGATCGTTTTTCCGAGCCTCTTCCTTTCCTATGCCGGACAGAGCGCCTATATTCTTGATAACGGCGCGAGCGACGACAACATCTTTTTCCGTCTCTGCCCGGATTCGCTGCTTCTTCCTCTCGTCATTTTGGCGACGCTCGCAACAATCATCGCCAGTCAATCAATCATTTCCGGCGCGTTCTCGATGACGCGGCAAGCGATACGGCTCGGCTGGATGCCGCGCATGTTCATTACACAAACGTCTGAAGAAGGGTACGGCCAGATCTATGTCGGTGTCGTCAACTGGCTGCTCATGCTGGTGACGATCGGTCTCGTTCTCGCATTCCAAAAATCGGACAACCTGGCGTCGGCGTACGGTATCGCCGTCTCTGCGACCATGCTTATGACGAGCGTCCTCCTGTTCATCGCCATGCGCGAAGTTCTGCAGTGGAGTCTGATCAAAGCCGCAGTTGTGGCGGGCGTTTTTTTGACAGTCGACTCCCTGTTTTTCGCCGCCAATCTCGTCAAGATTGCCGATGGCGGATATATCCCACTCGGTCTTGCGGCGTCCGTCTATGCCGTTATGTACATCTGGCACCTCGGGCAGACGGCCATACGCGATCGTCTGCGGGGGCGAGAGATCCCTCTGGCGACATTTCTTGCGGGCCTGCCCGCAGCGGGGGTGTCCCGCGTTCGAGGGTCTGCAGTGTTCCTAACGCGCGTAAAAACGGAAACTCCGCCGATCATCTCGTGGTACGTCGACCATTCTCATGCGTTGCAGGAGCGGGTCGTCGCCCTTACGATCGAAACTCAACTCACGCCTTGGGTTGATGATGCAAACCGCGCCACACTCACCCTCGAGGGTCCGAACTTCTGGCGCGTGAATGCACGTTATGGATTTCTCGAGCGACCAGACGTGGTGCAACTGCTCGACGATCTCAAGAAGCGCGGCTGCGGCGTGGACCTTGAGGATGTGACATATTATGTGGCGGTCGAAACCGTTGTCTCACGGGAGGACGGAGGCGGCCTGCCGAAATGGCTCGTCGCCGTCTTCGCTGCCTTGCATCGCAACGCCACGCATCTCTCGGATGTATTCAATTTCCCGCGTGAGCGCCTCATCGAGATCGGCAGGCAGGTTGCCATCTAGGACAATCTGGCGTTTGCCGGTTAGTGCGGGAACGGCCGCTTCTGTCAAGAAAGCGACATCCGCTTTCGCATATATCTCGTCCTTCGGCGGATACCGCAACATCTCGGCCACAATCCATCGATAACGCAGCTCCTGCAAACTCGAACCAAGGATAGCAAATGCGAATTATGACTTTGGTAGTCTGTGCGGCTACGATTGCTGGAATCGCTGGGGGTGCCGAAGCTCAGACGATGCGTTTCGATGACCGTGGCTTCAGCTTTAAATTTGGCGGGGATGATCGGCGCGGAGACGTCGAAGGCAAACGTGCAAGCTGCGAGCTCTATGCCCGTATCGCGTCGGTCCAGTCGGATGCAAACATCCGATACCGGTGCGGCTTCCGCGGGCCTCAGTGGACCACGGATATGGCACCTCACTTTCGCTGGTGCCGCTGGGCGCCCCGTTCCGATCTAGCTCGCGACCAGCTGTTCCGCTCTCAGCAGCTGCAGGATTGCTTTAATCGGCTCGGCGACTTCGACGACCGCCGCTAACAGTCGGCCCAAGAATTCGATACGAGGCGACGCTTTACTCCTGGCTCGGCGCGATGTTCTTTCGCGCCGAGATTTCGTTTGTGGAAAACTCTTTTTGCACTGAACTCACGCAAAGCGGAAGCCGGAAATAATCTTGGATTCGAGGTACTCCTCGATACCCCATATGCCGCCCTCTCGGGCTCGACCGGATTGCTTCATGCCGCCGAAGAACGAGCCAGCCCCACGCGATTTTCCGTTCATCTCGACCATCCCCGACTTGAGCGACAGAGCGAGGCGGTTCGCGCGGTCCGCATCACCCGTCTGAACGTAATTTGTCAGGCCATAAGGCGTATCGTTCGCAATCCGAACCGCGTCCTCTTCGCGATCGAACGGCATCATCACCATGACGGGTCCGAAGATCTCCTCGCGCTCGATGGTCATGCCGGGCTTAACATCCGCAAACACGGTCGGCTTGACGTAGAAACCTCGGTTGAACTCCTCAGGGCGTCCAGGTCCGCCGCAGAGGAGGCGGGCGCCTTCATCGATGCCTTTCTGGATGTAGTATTGGACTTGGTCCCACTGACGCTTGTTGACCAGTGGCCCGATGTGCTTCCCTGCCTCGAGAGCCGGTCCGACCTTGATGGCTTCCGTGAGCTCGGCGACCTGTTTCACCGCCTGGTCGTAGATGCTGCGCTCGACGAGCATCCTTGACGGTGCGTTGCAGGACTGGCCGGAGTTCTCCATCATCCGATCGACGCTCCATTTTATTGCGCGATGATCGGCATCGGCGAAGACCAGATTTGCGCCCTTGCCCCCGAGTTCGAGCGCGACGCGTTTAAGCGTCTCCGCCGCAGCGCGCGAAATGGCTCGTCCCGCACGCGTGGAGCCGGTAAACGAAATCATTTCCACGTCGGGATGCTCTGACAGCTGCGTGCCGACGCCAGCGCCGTCGCCGTTGACGAGGTTGAAAACACCGGGCGGAACGCCGGCATCGTGGCAGAACTCTGCGAACAGCATAGCGTTGAGCGGAGCCACTTCCGAGGGCTTGAGCACGCACGTACACCCCGCGAGCATTGCCGGAATGGCCTTGAGAACGATTTGGTTCACGGGCCAATTCCACGGTGTTATCAGGCCGACGACACCGATGGGTTCAAGGGTGACCGCTGTCTTCGGCGCCTGCGGGCCAAGGGGACGGATCCATTTGATCTGCTCGAAAGCATTCAGATAGTTCTGCGTGTGCCAGGGGAGGCAGGGCGCCTGCTCCGCCAAGGAGAAATCTATCGGCGCCCCCATTTCCAATGAAATGGACTCGGCGAATTCCTGACGGCGCATTTCGTATTGCTCGAGGATCTTCCCGATGATCGCCGCACGCTCTGCTGGTGGCGTTGCGGCCCATTTCGGCAATGCCGCCTTTGCGGCGCCCACGGCATCATTCGTGTCTTCTTGCCCCCCTAGCGAAATGACCGTGCAGGCTTCTTCGGTCGAAGGATCGATGACCTCCCAATCCCGCGACTTGTGGGGTGGAACCCAGGCTCCATTGATATAAAACTCGCGTCTGACGTTCATGATGTCCCCGGATCGGTTTTGTTGAGGATCGAGTTGTCTGTCGTTTGCGGTTCACGCAACGTTTCGAATTGTTCCTGAGTGCATTTCCCCAAGAAGCTCTCTGACGTTTTCTTCAGTTAGCGGAACGGGATTTGTGCCGGCCGTCGGGTCAACGACCGCGAGCCGCGCGATATCTGCAAATTTCTCCTTCTCGACTCCGAGATCGGCGATCGTCGTTGGGATACCTATCTCTGATCTCAATTGGAGGATCCAATCGTTGATGGCCCGAACAGCAGACGCGCCGGATGACTTGCCATCAATCAATCCGAGGTAAGTGCCCAGCCGTTGCATTTTTTCACCGATGTTCGGAGCGTTGAATGCAAGAACATAGGGCATGACGACTCCGTTCGTCAGCCCGTGGTGGACGCCGTAGATTGCGCCGATGGGATGGCTTACCGAGTGAACTGCGCCGAGGCCTTTCTGGAAAGCCGTTGCCGCCATTGCAGCAGCCGACAACATCTGCCCACGGGCTTCGATATCGTCTCCAGCGCGAACAGCGCGGGGCAGAAAATCTTTGACCAAGCGCGCGGCTTCCATCGCGATCGCATCGGCCATCGGATGGTAGCTCGGCGCGCAGAACGCCTCGATGGCGTGAGAGAGTGCGTCCATTCCCGTGCCGGCGGTCAAGAACGGCGGCAGGCCAACGGTCAGCTCGGGATCCAGGATTGCGATGCGCGGCATCATCGCGGGGTGGAAAATGATTTTCTTCACGTGGTTGTCGGCATCGGTGATGACGGTGGCGCGTCCCACTTCCGAACCGGTTCCCGCCGTCGTCGGGATCGCGATGATGGGCGCAATGGCCTCTATCGAGGCGCGACGCCAATTGTCGCCGATGTCTTCGAAGTCCCATACCGATCTCGATTGACCGATCATGAGGGCGACCGTTTTGCCCACGTCGAGGGCGCTTCCGCCGCCGAGCGCAATGACGCCATCATGTTTGCCATCACGATAGGCGGCCACGCCGGCCACTAGATTGATCGACGTTGGATTCCCCTGAAGCGCATCAAAGACCGACGCCTGAACGCCCGCGTCTCGTAGAAGAGCCAACGTCGATTGGACCATTGGCAAATTGGTAAGTCCTGGATCGGTGACAAACAAAGGACGCGACATGCCGATTTCTTTGCAAGCTGTCGCCAGCTCCGAGATTCGACCCGGGCCAAACCAGACCTTAGTGGGATAGCTCCAATTCGCGTTCGCGATCTTCATCTCTCTATCCTTCCTTGTGCAGATGCTTTGATGTGTGCGGATAATGTGTTTGCGATTTCGATGAGCGCTTCGCGTGCACGCGGCACTCCTCCGGACATGGCGGTGAAGGCATGCGGCAATGAAGGATAATTCAGCGTCGTCACTGAATTGCCTTCCCGCGCAAGACGTTCGCCAAGAGCAAGGCCTTCTGGAAGGAGCAAGTCATTGCCCGCATGGACCATTATCGTGGGAGGTAAGCCAGCAAGGCTTTTTGCGCGGCCGACCGAGCATCTTGGATCATGAGCATCGGCGGGTGCGCGCATATATTGCTCAGCAAACCAAATCATGTCCGCACGGGACAACGGGTAGCTCCGATCGGAAGGAGTGATCGGCATTGCACGCCGATCCATATCGACGACCGGGTACATGAGCAGTTGCAGGCAGGGCATGTCTTGCCGCTGATCGCGAAGGCATAGCGACGCCGCGAGCGCGAGATATCCGCCTGCGGAATCTCCGCCAATCGCGACGCGGTTCGAATCCGCGCCGATGCTTTGGGCGTTCGCTCGAACCCAGCGGAACGCTGCCAAGGTATCTTCCAAAGCTGCGGGAAATCGGTGCTCGGGAGCCAGTCGATATGCGACTGACAGCACGAGACAACCGCTCTGTTCCGAGATGAAGCTGCACGCCGTATGGCAAGTATCAAGATCGCCAAGAACGCAACCGCCGAAGTGGAGGTATATCAACAGGGGCACGTTTGCAGCGGTTGTGCCCTTCGGCCGGTAGAGGCGCGCCGGCACGGTGGTTACCGGTCCTTCGATCTCAAGATTTGAGACGGAGACACTCGCTGAGGCGCGCGCTTCGAGCAATGATAGCGAGAGGAAAGCCGCCTTCCTCCTGTCCTCCACTGTGTCCCCACTTGGCCTGCTGAAACGCTTCACGATCCAGGCATGAATGCCGGCCCGCGCATCAATTCCCGGCATCTGCCGTGCGAGTGATGTGAAACGAAAGAAGCGAGAGATCAAAGGTAGAGAAATTTGGAATCCGGACCGCAGCAGTTTCCAGCTCTTGCGATTCCAGCCATCAAAACTGGCAGCTGGAATGCCTTCCGCTTCACTTGATACGACCACCATCAATCTCCAACAGACTGACGTGACCAAGCGATGTTCCGGAGCATTTGAGGACTCATTGTCCTCGACGATGTGATGGTCATTTCATTGGCCCCGGCGTGATCGACGATGCCAGCAGGGTGTGCTGATCATCTTTCGATCTTAGGTATATTAGCAGTATATTGACTTCGTCAATTCTCGAGTTTTTGGCGCAAAACAGCATATTTTTGCTGCATCGCAACGCCAAAAATTAAGCCGATTTAGCGGACAAAAAATATTGACAATATATTCTCGAGCGGCCTTACTGCGCGAGTTCGTTGGTGTCATCGAGGCTGCTTGTGCCGAAGAAGAGAGAGCCATTTCGACTGCCTCAGGCAGAAGGCGAGCGGGAAACGCAAGCGACGAAGGCGTATCACGCGGTTCGCGCCATGATCCTTCGCTGCGAGCTTCAGCCTGGCTCGGTGATCAACGACCGCCTTCTGACTAAGAAAATTGGGTACGGCCGCACACCGCTACGCGAAGCGTTGCTTCGCCTCGCGGGCGAAAGGCTCGTTCTCTTCCCACGCAACCAGGTGATTGAGGTTGCGCCTGTCGAGGTTTCGGAAGTCAACAATCTCTACACTTTGAGACTTCATTTGGAGCGGCTCGCGTGGCGCCTTTGGCTGGAATCGGCGTCCAACAAACAGATCAGCGATCTGTCTCACACCTTCGATTCCGTGCCAGCGCTTACGCGGGAAGGCGATGTCGAAGGCCTTCTTCATCTCGATTTTGCATTTCATGTCCGGGTTTATCAGGAGTGCGGAAATCCCTTTCTGACCCAGGCCCTCTATAACCTTTCCGGCGTCACCTACCGGCTTTGGTTCATGACCAACACCAACGACGTCAAGGCGCAAGCCGCAACAGCTCGTTCTCATGCGCCGATTATCGAGGCCGTTCGACGGCGCGATGCGCGTGCTTTGGATGCAGAAATCGCGCGCCATATCTCCGAAGCCTACGACGCCATCATGGACAAGTTCCGTGTCAACACGGTGAGTCGGATTGGCGAAATTCCAATTCAACTGCTGACGAAGGAGGAGAGTAATGGACTGCGTGACGCGTAAATTACACCGTCTGGTTACGGCCGCGGTTGTTGGAAGCTTTGCATTCTCAAGCACTGTGATGGCCGGGGGACAGCTAACGGTTCTCTGTTGGGAAGGCTATGCGGACAAGAGCTTTGTCGAGCCCTTCGAGGCAGCGTCCGGCTGTAAGGTGAACGCGGTCTATGTCGGCACGAACGATGAGATCGTATCGAAGATCATGAGCGGAAGCGGAACCGCCGATCTCATCTCTCCTTCCAATGACACGACCATGAGGCTTGTGAGCGCCGATGCCGTGTCTCCGATCGATGAAAGCAAAGTTCCCAACATGGCGAACTTTCTTCCGCAGTTTAAGCGGCCGGCGTGGGACGTGAAGGACGGCAAGCTTTGGGGAGTTCCTTACGGCTGGGGCGTCATCCGTGTCATCGCGGATCCTGCCGTCGTCGATCCCAAGACGGATACCCTCGGCTTTCTCTGGGACGCGAAGTACGCAGGTAAGCTTTCGGTTTGGGACGACATCGAGACGGTCTACACGGCTTCGCGGTATCTCGGATTCAAGAACACGTACGATTTGAGCGACGAGCAGCTCGAGCAAGTCAAGGCGAAGCTCATCGCGATGAAACCGAACATCCGCAAATACTGGTTCACGACCGGTGAGATGGGCACCCTGATGGCCAGCGGCGAAGCGGTTGGCGGAAACTCGTGGGAGTCCACGATCGTTCAGCTGCGGGCCGACGGCAAGAAGGTCGCTGACCTTATGCCGAAAGAGGGCCGTGGCGGCTGGAGCGATAGCTGGATGATCGTCAAGGGAGCTGAAAGCAATCCCTGCGTCTATCCATTCCTCGATTACGTGTCTTCTGCGAAAGCGCAGGCACTGGCGCACAAGGTCACGGGCTTCGGCTACCCCAACGTCAAAATGGTCGACGAGCTCGATGAGAAAACGAGAGCGGCCTATACCGAGCTGGGTATGACCGACCCCGCAACACTTACCAACGTCGATTGGTGGCAGCCGGTAAAGCGTCGAGCGAAGTATCTCGAAATCTGGAACCAGGTGAAGGCTGCGTCAAACTAATTGATGCTGTCGATTGAAGGTTCGCGCTGCGAGGGGCGTGCCCGTCTTCTGCTAACGATAGGACCTATGGGGTGCGATGACCACTGGAATTGAGCTTCGAAATCTTCGCAAACTCTTTGAGGGCCACGGGCACGCCTCTTGGGCAGTTGACGGCGTCGACATGACGATCGGCGCCGGCAAATTCGTCACTCTTCTCGGGCCCTCTGGGTGCGGGAAGACGACGACCTTGCGGATGATTGCCGGTCTCGAGATGCCGACGTCAGGTCAAATTTTCCGAGACGGCCAGGACATCACGGATCAACCTGTCACCGATCGCGATATGCGGATGGTGTTTCAGGATTTTGCGTTGTTCCCGAACATGACGATCCAGGACAACGTCGCGTTCGGTCTACGCGTGAAGAGCAAGAGGGGTCAGTATACGGAACCGCAGATTCAGCAGCGGGTCGGTGAATTCCTCGATCTTGTGCATCTCAAAGACCATGCGCACAAGAAGCCTCATCAGCTCTCTGGAGGCCAGAAGCAGCGGGTTTCGCTGGCACGCGCGCTCGTCACCGATCCAAAAGTTGTGCTGTTTGACGAGCCGCTTGGATCGCTCGATGCCAACTTGCGCAAGATCATGCAGCTCGAGCTCATTCGCCTCCATCGGGAACTCGGCAAGACATTCATCTATGTCACGCACGACCAGGACGAAGCGATGGCGATGAGCGACGCGATCGCGGTGATGTCGCAAGGCAAGGTCATGCAATTTGGTACTCCTCGGGAGATCTATGATCGCCCGGCCAATCGCTATGTCGCGTCCTTCATCGGGCACGCGCACATCGTGGACGCGACCGTTGACAGTAAACAGGCGGACTCCCTGACGGTCCGACTTGGAAACGGCGATCGTGTCGGTCTGCGTGGCAAAGCCGACGCAGCGCCGGGAAGCGCCGTGGGTCTCATGCTTCGCGCGGAAGATCTCGCATTCGCGGATACCGCCGCCGATACAATCGGCGGAAGGGTGGTCGATAGTCTCTATCGCGGCGAGTACGTCGAGTATGTCGTCGCCTTGAACGGAAACTCGGGCGTCGTTCACGTCCATGCTCGCACTGATCTGCCGCCGGTTGCGCACGGCTCGGCCGTAGCGTTGAAGGTGAATCCGGCCAAAGCGCACGTTGTGGTGCATTGAGATGACGGCGATGACGACGATTGAACGGCCTGTCGAGCTCAAGAGAATCAGCATCCGCAGTGCCCGATCGATTGAACGACGGAGGCTCTTCCTTTGGCTGCTGCCGCCGTTGGCATGGTTCACGGTCTTCATGCTGATCCCCTACGCCACGCTGCTCTACACGAGCCTTGGTCATGTGGACGACATGCGGTTCATCCCCGGATTGTCACTCGACAATTTCGTGCGCGTTTTCACGGTGGATCCGTACCTCAGCGTCATCATAAAATCGGCTCGGATTGGTTTGATGACGGCCGTCTTTTCCTCGATCGTCGCCTATCCGCTGGCCTTCTATCTGGCTTTCCACGTTCGAACGCAGCGGCTGAAGTTCCTCATCTATCTTCTCGTGATCGTCCCATGGTGGGCCAGTTATCTGGTCAAGGCGTACGCTTGGAAAACGATTCTTGGATCGGGCGGGATACTCAATGTCGGGATGCAGAATCTCGGCCTGGTGCATGAACCCGTGCGTTTGTTCCTTTACAACGAATTCAGCGTGGACATGACTCTGACGTACATCTTCACGCCATTTGCAGTTCTATCGATCTATGCGCAGCTTGAGAGAGTGCCGACATCTTTGATCGAGGCCGCGCGCAATCTTGGCGCCGATGGCTGGATGATCTTCAGGCGCATCATCCTGCCGATCAGCGTTCCTGGCGTGGTGGCGGGAGCGATCATCACCTTCTCGCTGGCGTTCGGAGATTTCGTCGCCCCGGTTCTCGTCGGGGGGCCGGATTCCGTGATGATCTCCAATGTGGTCATCAATCTCCTCGGCGTGGCATTCGACTGGCCGATGGCTGCCGCAATTGGCCTGGTGATTATCACGCTCGGTCTTCTGCTCATCTCAGCTTCGGGATGGCTGGAAGAAAAAACGCAAACCCGGTTTTGAGAGATCTCATGCGCGCTTTCGGCAACCGAACTCTTGTGACCGCCTTGGCCATGTCGGTGCTCGCATTCCTGTACGCGCCGATCCTAGTGATGATGGTCTTTTCGTTCAACGACAGCCAATATACCGGGTTGCCGTTCAATGGATTCACGCTCCGTTGGTACGAAGCACTTTTCAGCGACGAACAAATGCTGATGTCCATCTGGAACAGCGTTTTTGTCGGACTTGGGGTCGTTGTTATCAGCGTTCTCTTCGGCGTCCCGGCGGCTATCGCGCTCGATCGATACGAGTTTCCGGGGAAGGGCCTTTTTCGACGCATCGTGATGTTGCCCATCGTCCTCCCCGGCATCATCACGGGTATCGCCCTCCTCGGGTTTTATCTCACCATCCACCTGCGGCTCTCATTGTACACGATCATGCTCGGCCAGGGCACGGCGCTGATGTGTGTCACGATCACCGAGGTATTCGCGCGACTTCAGCAGCTTGGCAAAAGCCAAGCGGAAGCCGCTGCAAATCTCGGTGCCAACGATTGGGAGATCTTCAAGAACGTAACTTTCCCGGGCATCCGCTCGGCGCTCTTTGGCGCGATGTTGATCGCGTTTTCGATCTCATTCGACGAGATCGCCGTCACCTTCCTGCTCACGGGTCGAGAAAACACTCTGCCTATGACGTTGTGGTCGCTTCTGCGTCGCGAGGTGACGCCGGAAGTAAATGCCGTCGCCACGCTCATTGTCTTCCTGTCGATCATCTTAATCGTCGCCGGAATGTATGCATCGCGTGGGCACGCGAACGAAAGTGAGGCCTGAAATGACCATTGAAGAAGTCCGTGAGATCATAACGCGAGAAAAAATCAAAACGGTCATCATTGCGGCAACCGATGCGGCGGGCGTTCTGCGCGGCAAACGGTTGACGGTTCCCTATTTCTATCATGCCATCGAGGATGGCCTGCACTTCGCGTCGTTTCTTTTGGGGACGACCACAATGGACGAAGTTTTGCCGGGCCTGTTTGATACCGGTATTCCGGACGTAAAGGGCGTGATTGATCTATCGACCTTCCGCGTCGCGCCATGGGAAGCGAATACGACAATTGTCTTCATGGACTGGGCCACACCCGAAGGTTCTCCCCATCCGCTCTGTCCGCGCTCTATGCTGAAGCGCAAGGTAGCCGAAGCCAAATCCATGGGTTTCGATTCGAGCTCCAGCCTCGAGCTCGAATTCTACTTGCTGCCAGTGTCAATGGCCGAAGTCCGCAAGGGCCGGTGGTCTGATATCGAGCCCGGTTCTCGGGATATTCACTGCTATTCAATTCTGGAAGGTCACTACTGGGAGCCCATCATCGGAAAGCTCAGAGATTGTTTTCCGAATGAGATCGAAGGGTGCTTGCCCGAGTGGGGGCAAGGACAGTTCGAGGTGAACCTGCATCACTCCGATCCGGTTAAGATGGCCGACACCTCGATCATGCTCAAGCTGGCGACGAAGCAGCTTGCGTCTCAGGCGGGGGCCATGGCGACATTCATGGCAAAGTTTCGCGAAGATCTGTCGGGATGCTCGGGTCACATCCACATCAGTCTACAGAAGACGATTACAAAAGAGCCGGCGTTTTACAACGCCGATAAACCGCTGCGCCTCAGCGATACGTTCAAGAACTTTGTGGCAGGCAACATCGACGTGTTTTCGCCTTCGATGATCTTTTACGCCCCGAACGTCAATTCCTATAAGCGCCTGCAATCGATGACGTTCGCCGGGACGACACGAAATTGGGCCATAGACAATCGTACGACCGGCTTCCGCGCAATAAACGCAACTCCCCGTAGCACGCGCCTTGAAGTGCGCATGGCTGGCGCGGACGTGAACCCCTATTACGGATTGTCGATTGCGCTTGGTTCGGGATTGCGCGGCATTCGCCTTGGTCTGGTCCCACCGCCGCCCGCAAGCGGCAACGCGTATGACGACAACGTGGACAAGGTTCCGACTACTCTCTCGGCGGCCGTCTCATGTGCTGCAAAGAATAAAGGGATCCGGGAAGTACTTTCACCTGAGGTCGTCGACAACGCTCTCCGCATCGCTGATTTCGAGCTCGGCGTATTCGAGCGGACCGTGACCGACCTCGAGCGTCGCCGGTACATGGAAACCGTCTGAGCGCGCCAGTCCACGAGAAAGCGATCGACATGCAAATGGAAGCGATGACCCAAAAGGAGCAGGCGGATGACGTTCGATATTTCGATGTCATCATCGTTGGTGCCGGCATTTCCGGCGTCGGCAGCGCTCACTTTCTCAAGAAGAATTGCCCCGAGATGACGTACGTCCTTCTCGAAACGCAGGAGGCTTACGGCGGAACATGGCATACACACCGCTATCCGGGTGTGCGGTCGGACAGTGATCTCTATACTTTCGGATTTAGCTTCAAGCCCTGGGTGGAATCCCCCATTGCCACGGGCGATCGGATCCTCACCTACCTAAATGCCGTCATTCAAGAGGATGACCTTGAACGGCATATTAAATATCGCCATCGCGTTGTCGCGGCAAACTGGGACAGCAAGCGCAAACGTTGGGACCTCGTTGTTCGGAACGAGCAGCTCGGCCAGGACCTCCGATTTTCGACCAACTTTCTTTGGATGTGTCAGGGCTACTATCGGCACGACCAGGGCTATACGCCGGAATGGCCGGGGATGGAGAGCTTTGAGGGCCAAATCGTCCACCCGCAGACGTGGCCCTCCGACCTCGATTACGCCGGCAAAAATATTCTCCTGATCGGATCCGGAGCAACTGCCGCAACGCTTGTGCCGGCGCTTGCGGAGAAGGCTGCTCAAGTGACCATGCTGCAGCGGTCGCCCACCTATTTCAATCCAGGAACAAACGCAGATGCGCTAGCGGATCAGTTGCGCGCGCTGGAGACCGACGAGAACTGGATCCACGCGATTATTCGAAAAAAGCTGCTGAAGGAGCAGGAGGGGAGACTTCTGCGCGCCCAGAACGAACCCGACGCCGTGGCAAAGGAAATGATATCCGCCGTCGCAGCCAATCTTGGGCCATCAGTTGATGTGGCAGAACACTTCACGCCCGCTTATCGGCCATGGCAGCAGCGTGTTGCATTCATACCGGAGGGCGACTTCTTCGAACCATTTCGCGCCGGAAAAGCGTCGATTGTCACCGATACCATCGAGACTTTCACGCCGCAGGGTGTGCGTTTGAAATCAGGTCGAACGCTTGAAGCCGACATCATTGTCACCGCAACAGGCTTCAAGCTCAGTGTCTTGGGCGGCATAGCATTCTCGAGAGACGGTGCGCCGCTAAACTTGGCTGAAACCGTCACGTATCACGGCATGATGTTCACGGGCGTACCGAACCTCGTATGGGTTTTCGGATATTTCCGCTCGAGCTGGACGCTCAGAGTGGAATTGATTGCGGACTTCGTGACCCGTCTTCTGAAGCATATGCGGACTATCGGCCGTGAAATGGTGACGGTTGAACTGAGGAAGGAAGATCAAGGCGAGCCGCTGTTGCCATGGATCGATGAGGAAAACTTCAATCCTGGCTACCTTATGCGCGACATTCACTTGATGCCGAAGCGGCTCAACAAACCGGAATGGCAGCACACGCAGGATTATTTCGCCGAGTGTATCCGGTTGCCTCAGATCAGCTTCTCAGACACCGCATTCCATTTTTCTTGAATCAGGGTTTTCTGCTCTAAAATCGCTCAAGCGGTCGCGGGGAAGTCACTCCGCTCGCACTGCCCAACTCATCGAAAGACTTGTGCTACTGAGCCTGCTGTGGCACTCGAACCTCGCCTGCCTAAAGATGCGGCATCGAACAACCGTACCGTGTCTCTCAATCAGAAAACAACCAAGAAAGCGCGTCGCGCTCCAGCGATCGACAGGCCGCGCGTTATTGCAAGGAACTCCTCATGCTCGATGAAAAGCTCGAACCAATCTATGCAGACGTTCTGCGGCGCAATCCGGAGGAGAGCGAATTTCATCAGGCCGTGCGTGAGGTGCTCGACAGCCTCGGCGCTGTCGTCGCCAAGCATCCCGAATATGCCGAGGGCGCGTTGATCGAACGCCTCTGCGAGCCAGAGCGCCAGATCATTTTCCGCGTCCCCTGGGTCGATGACAAAAATCGTGTCCAAATCAACCGCGGATTCCGCGTTCAATTCAATTCAGCGCTTGGCCCGTATAAAGGTGGTCTGCGCTTCCATCCGAGCGTCATGCTCGGCACGATAAAGTTTCTTGGCTTCGAGCAGACATTCAAGAACGCGTTGACCGGTATGCCCATCGGCGGCGGCAAGGGCGGGTCTGACTTCGACCCTAAAGGCCGCTCCGACAACGAGATCATGCGTTTCTGCCAATCCTTCATGACGGAGCTTGCACGCCACATCGGCGAGTATACGGACGTTCCGGCTGGAGATATTGGCGTTGGCCAGCGCGAGCTCGGTTACATGTTCGGCCAGTACAAGCGCATGACCAACCGCTACGAGTCGGGCGTCCTCACCGGCAAGGGACTTGTCTGGGGCGGCTCACGCGTCCGCACGGAGGCTACGGGGTATGGTGCCGTCTATTTCGTCGATTGCATGCTGCGCACGCGCAATCAAAGCTTCGACGGCAAGCGGGTCATCGTATCGGGTTCCGGCAACGTTGCGGTCTACACGATGCAGAAGGTCGCCGCGCTCGGCGGCCGCGTGATCGCTTGCTCCGACTCGAACGGCTATGTCGTCGAAGAGAAGGGCATCGATCTCGACACGCTGAAGGACGTCAAGGAACGGCGGCGCGGCCGCGTTTCAGACTATGCAAAGCTCCGCGGCGCCGGAGCTGTCTACATTCCCAACGGCCGCATCTGGGATGTACCAGCAGACATTGCCATGCCTTCCGCCACGCAGAACGAACTCACCGGCCAGGATGCCAGGACACTGGTGAAGAACGGCATCATCGCCGTCGGCGAAGGCGCCAATATGCCGTGCACGCCCGAGGCAGTGCGGGCATTCCTCGACGCCAATGTGCTGTTTGGTCCGGGCAAGGCTGCGAATGCGGGTGGCGTTGCTACCAGCGCGCTTGAAATGCAGCAGAACGCGTCGCGCGATTCATGGAGCTTCGAGACGACGGAAGCGCGCCTCAGAGAAATCATGCACGGTATTCACGACAGGTGCGCGAAAACTGCTGAAGAGTATGGCGCTCCCGGAAACTACGTGCTCGGCGCGAACATCGCTGGCTTCACACGCGTCGCCGAAGCCGTGCGCGCGCTCGGCGTGATCTAGACTCGAGAGTTACGACCACTAACGCGGGGTGGCGAGAGACTCGCCACTCCGCGCAGCCGATTGCGAGCGATCTAGAGAGCGATTGCCTTTGGGCGACAAATCTTGCGCGCAACAGTCACCACGCCGGAACGCCGCAATAATCATTGACGCGGCCGTCGTGCAGCCATAGCTTTGTTGACGCGGTGCAAGCCGCATCCGGACCCGCGGAAAGGGCAGAGCCCACTTGCAGTGATAAGCTGTCATTATTCCAACCTTTGTGCAGCCGTATTGCGGGTCACCGGCGCTTCACGCACGGAGGTTTATTATGAAGCCGCTGCCAAGCCGGCCCGATCTCGATCAATTGAAAAAGCAAGCGAAGGAACTGCTGGCCGGTTATCGGCGCAGCACTCCTGAAGCTATCGATCGCTTCCGCGCGTCCCTGCCCGCAGCCGCCGGGCTCGATCACGCCGCGATCGCGCAACTGCACTTGCGTTTGCGTGACGCTCAGTCGTGCTTGGCTCGCGAGTACGGATTTGGCTCCTGGGCCGATCTCAAAGCCTTCGTGGAAGCGGTGCGGCTCAAGTCAGAAGATCCGCTCGCTCTGGCTCGAGCCTTCTTCAATCTCGTCTATGCAGGCGACGTCACGGGCAGCATGAACCGCGCACGCCCAAATGCTGCGGCTCGATTGCTGTCGGACCATCCACACCTTGCCGCGCAAGATCTCTGGGTTGCGTGCGCTTCAGGCGATGTCGCCGTGGTTCGCCGCCAGATCGAAACGGCCCCGTCGTGGATCAACCAATCCGGCGGTCCGCTGGATCTTCCACCTCTCGTCGCGGCGACACATTCGAGTCTGTTGTGCATTGCAGGCTACAAGGAGCGGCTTCACCAGATGGTCGATCTGCTGCTCGATGCCGGCGCTGACCCCAATCAGTCAGTCGGCAGCCGCTGGTCACCGGCATCTCTCAACGCTCCGTCTGAGGAGTATAAGCTGTCGGCGCTCTACGGCGCGGCGGGACAAAACCACGATCCGGAATTGACCCGTCGTTTGCTCACTGCCGGCGCTGATCCCAACGACAATGAATCTCTCTATCACTCATTGGAAGCCCCGGCATGCACGCGACTTCTGCTCGAGGCGGGCGCCGTTGTCACCGGCACAAACGCCCTCTATCGCTGTCTTGATCTCGATGACCTCGATACCTTCCGGCTACTGCTATCCCACGCGGCCGGCGCCGAGGAACTGAGCGACGGGCAACTATTATTTTGGGCTATCAGGCGGCGACGATCGCCTGAGCACGTTGAGGCCTTGCTGGCGGGCGGTGTCGACCAAATGGTGAAGACCCGTGATGGCGTCAGCGCCTACACGCAAGCTCTTCGTTACGGCCTGCCGGATGTTGCCAATATCCTGCTCAACGCCGGTGCCGCGGAGGATGTCAAGGTGGAGGACCTGTTCATCGCGGCGTGCGCGCGCGGCGACCGACAAGCTGCGCGCCAGATCAAGGCGCGCCGACCGAACTTGCTCCAGGGCTTGAGCGAAAGCCAATTGAAGCTTCTGCCGGAGCTGGCTGCAGCCGGTTGTGACAAGGCGGTTCGCGCGATGGTCAATCTCGGCTGGCCGATTGGCGTTCGCGGCGGTGACTGGGACGCCAGTGCCTTGAACCATGCAGTATTTCGTGGCGATGGTGCACTCGCACGCTTCCTGCTTGAACATGGTGCGTCATGGACCGAAGAGCATGGCTTCGGGGATAATGTATGCGGTACGCTGAGCTGGGCTTCTCTCAATCAGCCGGTTGAAAGTGGCGACTGGGTTGCCTGTGCCGAAGCGCTCGTTGCCAGCGGGATGCCGGCGGCATTGCGGAATCCAACCGATCCTCAGAGCGTCCTCGTCGCTGGGAAGCGCAGGCAGTTCTCCGACGAGGTCACTGAGTTTCTGCTCGGCCGAAGCGGAGATACATGAGCTTGGCAAGCTGCAACGCGTGACGGGTCGCGCTCAGAAATTATCTTGCATGGGCGGGTGCCTTACGGCGCTCGGCCAGCTTGGTGAGGAGAACCTTGGCCGCTGGGCCTGAAGAATGCGGATTCTGTCCCGTCGTCAGCAGACCGTCAGTCACGACGTGAGGCTCCCAGTTCGCCTTCTTCGAAAAGATGGCACCCAGCTTTAACATTTCATCTTCGACCAAGAAGGGCACGATTTTCGTGAGGCCGACGTTTTCCTCTTCGCCGTCGGTGAAACCCGTAACTTCCTTTCCCTCTACGAGAACTTTGCCGTCTGGAGTTTTGACATGACGCAGAGCTCCAGTGGAATGACAGACGACGGCGAATGGCTTGCCAGCAGCAAGGAAGGATTCGATCAGGTCGATGGAGTGCTTGTCTTCGGCGAGATCCCACATTGGGCCATGACCGCCCGGATAGAAAACAGTGTCGAAGTCTTCTTGCCTGACGCTGTCGAGACGAAGGGTTTTGTCGAGCTGAGACTCAGCCGCCGCGTCCTTCTCGAAGCGGCGGGTCAAGTCCGTTCGGAATTCAGGCTCGTTGCTCATGGGGTCAAGCGGTGGCCGGCCGCCCTTTGGGGATGCGAGGGTGATCTCCGCTCCGGAATCCTTGAACACGTAATAGGGAGCAGCAAGCTCTTCGAGCCAAAAGCCGGTCTTGCGACCGGTATTACCGAGAGTGTCATGCGAGGTTATCACCATCAGAACTTTCATCTGTCGCCTCCTTCTTGCTCGGTTAGCGCAATGAATAGTTTCGCTAGGGCCTCCGAATCGTCTCTATGCGTCCTAATTCATTGCGGCAATGCATGAGGATACGGTTACGGCTTTGACGCGCATTTAATGCGATCGCCGCACAAACGCTTGAGCGTATCGCCATCGCATCTCGGCTTCATCAAAGCAGGCGGCGCACGTTCGCACGCAACACCGGAAGCAGATCCGTGTCGAACCACGTATTGCGTTCAAGCCATTTGTTGTTGTGCCATGATGGATGCGGCAGCGGAATTTTGCGCAATGATGGGTCTTCCTCGTAAACATCGCGCCATTGCCGCACCGTCTGATTGACGCCCTCGCGTGCTGCCTTTTGACCGAGATGCCATCGTTGAGCGTAACCGCCAATGATCACGTACAGCTTCAGATTCGGCAAATGCGCGAACAATTTCGCTCGCCAGATCTCCGTGCACTCCCGGCGGGGCGGCAAGTCGCTGCCGCCAGGTCTCAACCCCGGAAAGCAAAAGCCCATCGGGATGATCGCCACCTTGGAGGAATCATAGAACGCAGTCTTATCAATGCCCAGCCACTGCCTCAACCTCACGCCCGATGGATCGTCAAACGGACGGCCGGATTTATGGACGCGCGTTCCAGGAGCCTGACCAACGACACAGATGCGCGCCGTCTTCGAAATCTGGAGGATGGGTCGCGGCTCATGGGGCAACGGTTTTCCGTAGCGGGGATTGTCATGGCAGACCGTGCACGCGCGGATGGACTTCACCAAACCATGTAGTGCGTCGGCATCAGACGACGGTGTCTTGGTTAGGACGATCGTTGTCTTAGACACGTGTTGGGATTCCTCGCAAACCCGTGTGTCAAGCTAGGCTCTGTTAATCTCGGAGACAACGGGCACTCGAACTTAGGGATGCCGTCCTTCGAGCAGGACGTCCTTCAGGACAACGGCATCATTGTGTTCCTCGTCGTGCGCGCTGTAAACGAGGGTGACGGTATGCGCCTTGGCCAGTGCACGAATGTGCTTGAGGATATCGTCGTGCTGTTGAAGCTCGGCTCGATACCGGCGCTGAAATTCCGCCCAGCGGGCCGGATCGTGGCCGAACCATTTGCGGAGTTCGGTGCTCGGCGCAATGTCTTTTTCCCACTCGTCGAGCGAAGCCTGTTCTTTACTGACCCCGCGAGGCCAAAGCCGATCGACGAGTATCCGAACGCCGTCAGAAGGCGCGGGCGGTTCGTAGGCGCGTTTCAATCGCAGATGGGAGGGGGGAAAAGGTGCCGTCATGAGACGCTCCCTTGAAACAGATTGCGCGGCAATAACGTTGCGCCGCACTTTAGGGATTATAAAAAATCAGCAAACAATAAAATCGGACGGTGGCTCCGCTTCGCATCCAGTCCGTGCGCACCATAAGTTATTGAGTGCCCGCTTAGAGTCAATGCTCGAAATGGTTACCCGCCCAAAGGCTCCGATGCTGGCGACCCGTTCGTAGACGAGGCGCGAGTCCTGCGCCCCGGCCAATCACTTATGGTGCTACCAGCGATACCGCAGGCTTCCGAGAACCGTGCGGCCCTGATCGAGATAGCAATAGTTGGACGAGCAGACGTCGTCCTGCTTGTCGAAGATGTTGTTGACGTTGACCTGCAATCTCGCCCCGGCGAAGCGCGGATCGAACTTCGCGAGATCGTAATGCAACGCCGCGTCGAAAAGCGTATGCCCGCTATTCTTGAACGTGTTCTCGTCGTCGCCGAAGCTCGATCCGATGTAACGGACACCAAGTCCGAAGCCCAATCCCACCGCCGGTCCTGAACGGAGCGTATAGTCACCCCAGAAGGAGAACATATTGAAGGGCTGGCTTGAAAGCACGTTGCCCTTGTTTCCGTTCGTGTCGTCCTCGATGCGCATGTCGATGTAGGAATACGAAGCCAGAAGGCTCAGCCCGTTATTGAGCGTCGTGGTGCCCTCAATCTCGAAGCCGCGCGAGCGCAAGACGCCGGTCTGCACGGTACCGCATTCGGTGACATTGTTGACGTCGACGCATTGATCCCTAAGGCCATTGGCCTGTTGGATATCGAAGACAGCCGACGAGATGGACGCGTTATAGCCTGGAACGAAATACTTGAATCCGATTTCTTTCGATTCCGATGTGGTCGCATCGAAGGGCTTGCCGCTAACGAGGTCCGTTCCCGAGTTTGCGACGAAGCCGGTGCCGTAAGCGATGTAAGGCGCAAAACCCGAATCGAACAAATAGCTGAGACCAGCTCGCCCGGTCCACGCTGCATCGTTTTGCTTGAGGGCATCTCCATCCGTGGAGGTATCGGTATTGACCCAGTCGTGCCGCCCGCCAACGGTCAATACCCAACGATCGAGCTTGATCTGATCTTGCAAATAGGTGCCGACCAAGAGCTGATTTTGACGCGTGATCGTCGAGATCTCGGGCGTCGGAATATGCTGGGCGCCATAGTTGTAGTTGACGAGCGGGGGAACAATGCCGCCGTCTTCGATGGGTTTGCCGAAGCCGTTCCCCTCCTTGTACCAGACATAGGCGAGATCGACGCCTGCGAGAGCGACGTGTTTTAGCGGTCCGGTCGAGAAGCGTGCTTCGGCCTGATTGTCGACGACAAAATTATTCACGTCGCTTTCGACGACGCCGTTGTTGCGCGTCCAGACACCCGGTTCGATCTCCTCGGAGATATCGATATATTCGCCGACTGAACTCAGGTGAGAATAGCGCGCCTTCTGGCGGAACGTGATCGCATCGTTGAAGCGATGCTCGAACTCGTAGCCGATGCGCTCTTGAGTTTGCGTGAAGGCGTTGAAAGCCGGATCGCCGGACCAAATGTTCGTTCGCTGCGCATGGCCGGAACTATCGTCGTTGTACCAGGCCATGTTGCCGCCAGTCTTGGCGTCCATGTATTCGCCAAGGATCGTCAGCTTGGTGTCGGGATCGATCTTGAACGTCAGCGCCGGCGCCAGATAGATTCTATCGTCCGGCACTCCCATCGCTTCGGTATTGCTTTCGCGCACGACACCGGTCAGGCGGTAAAGCACATTACTGCCCTGAGCTGCTGGGCCGGAAAAATCGAAATTGCCTTGGAACCGGTCGTAGCTTCCCGCTTGGAACTCGATTTCGTGGAAGGGCGTCTCGGTCGGACGCTTCGAATACATATCCACGATGCCGCCAGCGTTGCTGGCGCCATAGAGTGACGAAACCGGCCCGCGCAGGATGTTGATGCTGTCGAGGCCATAGGGCTCGGTTCGAAATTGTCCGAAACCGCTGCTCATCTGGCGCAGCCCGTCACGATAGAGGCCTGTATACGTCGCATCGAAGCCGCGGATGGAGAAGGTGTCGAAGCGCGGGTCGAAGCCCGAGACGTTGACGCGCACACCGGGAACGTATTGCAGCGAGTCCACAAGGCTTTGCGGATTGCGATCCTGGAGTTGCTGACGCGTGACCGTCGATATCGATTGCGGAACCTCGACAAGCGGAGTCGATGTCTTGGTGGCGGCGATCCCCTCAGTTGCCACGTAACCGTTGGTCGCTCCCGCTGGCGTGCTCGCGCCGTCGCTGACAGCTGCTGGCTCTTTCGGTGCAGAAGGCGCGGCCGTTTGGGATTTGGCCGTCGTCACCTTCGCTTTCGAAGCAGATTTTTTTTGCGTAGGCTTGGGCTGCGTCTGTCCCTGGACCACGACTTCGGGGAGCGGCACGGTCGTGGGCGACTCTTGTGCGTTCGCGGGCGCGACGCCAAGGACAACTGAGAGCGCAGTCAGCCGCAGCGTCCGTTGCCGGACGCTTTGCCATTTCGAAATCATACATTCCCCCCGCGCGGATCGCGACTCTGCGAGCCGTCCGCGCATAAACCGTAACGACCTATTATTTACATTTCAAGTATACAATACTAGATAATTGATCTCGCATGCAAAGAGGCCAAAAGCGGGAGGGGAAGTGCGCGGCTTACTTGTCATTATTCATCGGTGGGCCGGTCTTTTCATTGCGGTGTTCCTTCTCGTGGCCGGATTGACGGGAGCCGTCATTTCCTGGGACCACGAACTCGACGAGTGGCTCAATCCCGATCTCTTCGAGGCGAAGCAGGCCGGCGCTCCATTGCCGGCACTGGAACTGGTCTCCCGTTTCGAGGCAACAGATCCGCGTGCGCGCGTGACTTGGTTTCCCATGTCCTTCGAGGCTGGAGAAACGGCGCAGCTATTTGTCGAACCGCGCATCGATGCCGCGACGGGCAAGCTCTACGAGCTGGACTACAATCAGGTCTATCTGGAGCCAGCGACCGGGGCCATCACCGGCAAGCGCTATTGGGGCAAGATCTCACTCGATCGGCGGGATCTGCTGCCGTTTCTCTACAAGCTCCACTATTCGATGCATGTCCCGGATTTCTTCAACAGCGATCGCTGGGGCATCTGGCTTATGGGGATTGTCGGTCTCGTCTGGACCTTCGATTGCTTCGTCGGGTTGTGGCTGACTTTCCCGGCGGTCGTGCGTGCGCAGGCGGGCAATAAATCGTGGATGCAGCGGTGGGCACCGGCTTGGCGCATCAAATCCAACGCTAGCCTCTATCGTCTGAACTTCGACATCCATCGCGCCTTCGGTCTTTGGACGTGGCTGCTTCTTCTCATTCTCGCCTTCACATCGATTTCGATGAATCTCGGCACGGAAGTCGTCCGCCCGGTGTTGAGCAAGATTTCATCTCTTACTCCCGAGATCTCGGATACGCGCACTCCCGCACCGCTCGATAAGCCGATCGCAGCTGCGCTGCCGTTCGATGCAATCATCGATCTCGCAAGCAAAGAGGCGAACAAGCGGTCGTGGCACGAACCAATGGGAAGCGTCTTCTATAGCCAGGAATTAGGGGTTTACAGTGTTTCGTTCTTTAAGCTTGGCGCCGAGCATGGCGAGGGCGGCATGGGAACCAAAACGCTCTACTTCGATGGAAACACCGGAGCCGGGTTGGGTGACACGGTGCCTTGGTCCGGGACTGCAGCCGATATCTTCATGCAGCTTCAGTTTCCGTTGCACTCGGGGCGCATAGCGGGTGTCCCCGGGCGTATCGTGCTATCCATCATGGGCATCGTCGTGGCGGCGCTCTCGCTCACGGGCATCGTGATCTGGTTCAAGAAGCGGCTTGCACGTGCAAAGTCACCCGAGCGCTATCAATCGGGACGCGGAGGGCCACAGCTTGCAACGGTGTCCTTTGCTTTTGCGGGCTTCGTGTCCGGCGCGGTCTTGCAATTTCTCGATCGCTTGACGGACGAGGCCCGGTTGCGATCGCGTTTCGAGCAGATTTCCCGTGATGCGCCGAACGCCGGTGGTTCGACGAATAGTTCGCTATGGCCTATGGCTGCTTATTCCGCGCGCGCCGCGATGCTTCTGATCTTTATCGCGCTTGTCGGCATCCGAAGGCTGTTGAACACCATCGGGCTTCTTCTCGTAGCGGTTTGGCGCTCACTCTTGTCTTTCATAGAGCTCATTCTGTGCCCGGGCTTCTGGAATGCTGGAAAAGCGGATGCAAAAATGTATGGGCGCCGCCTAGTGCTGCTTTGGAATCGCTCGTTCGAATTTGCGGCCTCGTTAGCCCGTGGCGCGGTCTCTTCGTTCAGGGCCGGTAAGCAGGAAGCGGAGGCCCGACGCTCCAAAGGTTAAGCAGTTGGAGACGGGCAATTCTCGCGATGCAGCAACCTGCTGGAACGCCGTTATGCGACTGCGGTACTCGGCCGCTTAAAGATCACAGCGAAGTAATTGGGGAATGGCACGATCTTGGCCTAAAGTATGATCAAAGAAAATTCGCGTCCGTTTCGGGAGACTACAATCGTGGCTGAGAAAGCCCAGGCTCGCACAGGACGGCCTATATCTCAAACCTCAACGCCAGATCTTGTCCTCAAGCCTTTCGCGCAAGAAGAAACCTTCAAGGCGAAAGCCTATAAGGCCCTCAAGAGCGCAATCATCGAGATGGATATTTACAGCTCGCCGGAGCAAGCCTGGATCGATGAGCGTCACTTGTCCGAAAAACTCGGCGTGAGCCGAACGCCGGTACGCGAAGCCATACTCATGCTCGAGCAGCAAGGCTTCGTGAAATCGGTACCGCGTCGCGGGATTATGGTCGTCAAAAAGACCAAGCACGAAGTCGTCGAGATGATTCAAGTCTGGGCCGCGCTCGAGGGCATGGCAGCGCGCCTCATCACGCAGCGTGCAAGCGACGAGGAAATCGGAAGGCTGCGGCTACTTTTCAAAGAGTTCGACGCAAGCCACAAGCCCGAGGATTTTCTGTATGAATATTCGACAGCGAATATCCGCTTTCACCAAACGATGATTGAACTGACGGGCTCTCCCCTTCTCGCCGAGATGACGGAGAACTTGGTATTGCACGTGCGCGGGATCAGGCAGATTACGATTGGCCGGGACCATCGCGCTGCGCGGTCGATCGTAGATCATCTCAGAATCATCGAAGCTCTGGAGAGGCGCGAGACGGAACTCGCCGAAAAATTGGCGCGCGATCACACGCTGGGCCTTGCGGCTTACGTCGCAGAACACAGCGAAGGCATTTTTTGAGCGATAAGTCCTTTAATTCTTCCCGGCTTCTCGTGCGCGGCGGAGCGCGGCGGCAAGAGCCGACTCTCCCTCCTGGCTCTTAGGACTCGACGGCTGAGCGCTCGAACGCCGGATATCGGCTCCTCTTTCGCGCGCAGGCGAATGGCTTTCAACCGGTCCGGATTTCATTGTGAGCGCAATGCGCTTGCGATCGACGTCGACGTCCTTCACGCGGACCTTCACCACGTCTCCCGCCTTCACGATCTCACGCGGATCCTTCACGAACTTATCTGCAAGCTCGGATACGTGCACCAACCCGTCTTGATGCACACCGACGTCGACGAAGGCGCCGAATGCCGTCACGTTGGTCACGACACCTTCGAGCATCATGCCGGGACGCAAATCCGCGATCTTCTCGACGCCCTCCTTGAATTCGGCCGTCTTGAACTCGGGACGCGGATCGCGTCCCGGCTTTTCAAGCTCGGCCAGAATGTCGATCACGGTCGGCGTGCCGAAGCGTTCGTCAGCGAATTGCTTGGGGTTGAGGGATTTCAGGAATGCGCTGTCGCCGATCATCGCCTTGACGGGCCGCTTCATCTCCTTCGCGATGCGTTCGACGACATCGTAAGCTTCGGGATGGACCGCCGATGCATCGAGCGGGTTCGGCCCATTCGCGATCCGCAGGAAGCCGGCAGCCTGCTCGTAGGCCTTGGGACCTAAGCGAGCGACCTTCTTAATTTCCGTGCGCTTCTTGAAGGCGCCGTTCTCGTTCCGGTGCAGAACGATATTGGCCGCTATCGTGGCATTCAGTCCGGCAACGCGGGCCAGGAGCGGCGCCGAGGCCATGTTCACATCAACGCCTACGGAGTTGACGCAGTCCTCGACGACGGCATCGAGCGAGCGCGCGAGCTCTGCTTGATTGACGTCGTGCTGGTATTGGCCGACGCCGATGGCTTTTGGTTCGATCTTCACGAGCTCTGCGAGCGGGTCCTGCAGACGACGTGCGATCGATACCGCGCCACGCAAGGACACATCCAGATTCGGAAACTCCCGCGCGCCGATCTCGGACGCGGAATAGACCGATGCGCCCGCCTCGGAGACGATTACCTTCGTCAGTTTCAGATCCGGCATTTTCTTCATCAGATCGGCGGCAAGCTTGTCGGTTTCACGACTGGCCGTTCCGTTGCCGATGGCGATGATGTCGACCTTATGCTTCATGCACAGTGCGGCCAATGCAGCGAGCGCACCATTCCAATCGTTACGTGGTTCGTGAGGATAGACGGTGGCCGTATCCAGAACCTTACCGGTCTGATCGACGACGGCGACCTTCACGCCGGTACGTATCCCAGGATCGAGGCCCATCGTTACGCGCGAACCCGCAGGCGCGGCGAGAAGCAGATCCTTGAGGTTGGACTTGAATACGCCGATGGCTGCGGTGTCAGACTCCTCCTTCACCCGCGTCAGCAGATCGGCGGCAAGAGATGTGTGGAGCTTCGTCTTCCATGCAAGCTTGACGGTATCGATCAGCCACTTGTCTGCGGCGCGGCCGCGCTCGGCGATGTTGAAGGCGGCCATGATCTTTGACTCGGCCGGGTGCGGCCGGTTCGGCTCCAACTCGACATCAAGATCAAGGTCGAGAAATCCCTCATTCCGCCCGCGCAAAAGCGCCAACGCACGATGCGACGGAATTTGGCGGATTGCCTGGCGAAAATCGAAATAGTCGGAAAACTTTGCGCCTTCGGTATCTTTGCCCTTCAGCACTTTCGAAATGACGAGGCCCGTCGCCCACAGCCACTGGCGCAAATCGCCAACGAGCTTCGCATCTTCGCCGATCCGCTCGATCAGGATGGAACGCGCGCCTTCGAGCGCCGCCTTCGCGTCGCTCACGCCCTTCTCGGCAGAGACATATTTTTCTGCCTCTTTCGGCGGATCAAGCGATGGGTTGCCGATGAGCGCATCTGCCAGCGGCTCGAGGCCCGCCTCACGCGCGATCTGGGCTTTCGTTCGCCGCTTCGGCTTGAACGGCGCGTAAAGATCCTCAAGCTCGACCTTGGTGTCCGCGGCGGAAATCGCGCGTTGCAATTCCGGCGTCAGCTTACCTTGCTCGTTGATGCTCTTCAGCACCGCAGCGCGCCGGTCTTCGAGTTCGGTCAGGTACCCCAGACGCTCTTCGAGCTTGCGGAGCTGAGTATCATCGAGTCCGCCGGTCTTCTCTTTGCGGTAGCGCGCGATAAAGGGGACGGTCGCGCCTTCTTTGAGCAGGTCTACGGCCGCGGTGACTTGAGCGGGCTGAACGCTAAGTTCCTTGGCAATGCGGATGTTGATCGAGTCCAAGTGCTATTCCTCTTCGAGGCCGTGCCGTTCGCCTCATTCAAATCAACCCTGAAGGATTTTTTTGCTGATGGTCAAGTCAGCCGTGCGGTCGCAAGAAGCGCGCTCGGCGATCTACCTCAGACTGGACGAAATGGCTCTCACTGGGGCGTCGAGCAGCCAAATTCTACTGGCGTGCCCCCGACAATTTTCGGCCAAGCGCGTTCAAACCAAGCCGGGCAGTCTCGTCGCCGCCCAAATTATGACGACAACCGCAAGGATGCCGAGCCAGATGTTCTCCCGGCGCACAAATGCAGCAATAGCAAGCGCGACGCAGGCGACGACCGCTATGACATCGATCGCCTTTACGTAGTCCATCAGGAAGTTCATTTGGGTTTCTGACGCATGTTGGGTGTGAAGTTCTACTTTCTCGGTATCACGGCACGAACGTCGCGATGAGGGACTAGCCCCATCGCGACATCAGAGCCGCTAACGTCCTCTAATGAAAAAGTGCTCCCGCTTTGGCAGCCTCTCGGCATCCGCAAAAGGTATGTTGAGGTTCGTTGCAAGGACGTCGATCGGGTTTGTGCTGATCCATGCGGAAAGATCATTGGCCTGGTAGTGACCGTTGTTGAATCCGACGAGTACTTTCAGCAGGTCTTGTCCGGTATTCTTGATGTAGTGGCCCGTTCCCATCGGGACGTAACCCACATCGCCTTTTTGATATTCGTTCATCACGACGTCGCCTTCGGCTAGGAAAACCGCCATCTCTGCCGATCCCTCGAGATAGTACTGCCATTCGTCGGCGGCGGGATGCCAGTGGAGTTCGCGCATGCTGCCCGGTTCGATTTCGAGGACAGATCCTGCCATTGTTGTAGAGATTGGCAACTCATCGACGCTGACGGTGCGCTGCGTGCCGCCGCCGGGCGTGCGCCTCGGCTGTTGAGCCATGAGCGGATAGCGATGAGTGGTCAACAGGGCCGGATCGTGACGCGGGGCAGCGTATGGCGAGAGATCATTCGGTATCGGACCGGGCCCTGCAAAATAGACCTCACCCTTCGGCATCTTGGCAATGAACTCCGGACTTACTCCAAGGCTTTGCGCGGCGACATCCACCGGCGTGCGGGAAAGCCAATCGCTTATGCTGAACGTGTGGTCCTCGGAAAAGTATCCGTTGTCGAAGATGAGAATGAAATGGCTTTCGCCGGGGCCGAGGCATTGTATCGAATGGCCGAAACCTCTTGGAAAAAACCAGACGTCACCCGGGTTGAAAGTATCGATATACGATGAGCCATCGGGGTGCAGGCAGGTGGTGCGGACGCAGCCGGTAACGACATAGCCCCACTCTCCCGCGTTGGCGTGCCAGTGCAATTCACGCATGCCACCCGGCGCGAGTCGCATCGAGACGCCGGCGATACCCTGACTGATCGGAAATTGCTTCGCAGAAGCTTCGCGGGTTGATCCGCCAGGCTTGACGTGACTGGGCGGCTCCTTCTCCAGCTGAAATCGGTATGTATTTTTCGCATTTTTCATAATTCGTCCTCCGCGCTGAAACGAGAAGCTCATGCATCGGATCAAATGCCCGGCGCCGAGGGGAACCCTTCCGGCTCGATGTCTGCTTCCGCTTCGACAGAAAGTGGATGACTATGAAGATGACATCGATAACCGCGCGGTGCCGGCGTAGCGATATCTAAAGATGGTATGGCTTAATGAATTCCGCGTTTGGGCATTACATTTGCCATCATCGGCACGATGATCGCCGGCACGACAGCGCTAGAATAGCGCGATTTTGGGAGGCTAATTTTACGCCCTAACTCGACTCTTCAATACTTTGGAGTGCGAGGAGCCGGCGAATATAGTCTTCAACTGCCTGAGGCTCATAAGGTTTGGCCAAATAGGGGCCTTCTTCGCAAAGTTTGCCCGCCGCTACTGCAGCACCCTTCGAAGATGCGGCCATGACAATCCTGGTCTCGGGCCGATTTTTTCGCGACCACTGACAAAGAGAAAATGCATCGAGGTCGCCCGCAATGTCCGCGTCACTGAACAGGACGTCGATCGTTGTCGCACTTTGCTGCAGCACAAGCAGCGCCTCATCACTGCTTGCAGCTTCGATGACGCGGTAACCGCAATCGCGAAGATACGCAGCGATCGCCAGCCGGACGAGCACGGTATCTTCGACAATGAGCACCGTCGCTGGGCTGGGATTTTTTGTATCAGATCCAGTCACCAAGCCTTAACGACTTGACGAACTCCCCTGTTCCGCCTGAGGCAGCAATTGGCGCACGCGACGCAAAAGGTCGCCAATGCGGATGGGCTTTGTGAAGCCACCATCGAATTCGGCGAATGTTTCGGAATAATATTCGGCGGAGACGAGAACGATTTTGATTTCGGGGAACTTTCCGCGCACCCAACGCGCGAGATCGACTCCATCGATGCTGCCGGGCATTCGAATGTCCGTTAACACGAGACCGATGCTATCGACGCTCGTCAGCAACGTCATTGCTTCGTGGCCATCCGCTGCCTCGATCACAGGATATCCGGCGTCGCGCAGCTCTTCGGCGAGGTGCAGCCGAATGAGAACCTCGTCCTCCACAACGAGTATGGAGCGCGGTGCCAGGACTTCGCCCTTTCCTGCAGGCGCCGGTTCGATTGGATGTCTCCTTTTTTACCTGCGGACACGTAAATGGCGTCAGACTAATTCAGTTCCGCGTTCGTGTGCCCATTACGACGATATAGCGGTCCGGAAATTCGACGTCGGGATAAGGTGGGCAGCAAATCCCGGCTTCATTCCGGCTCAAGCGAGACTATGGTATGCTCTGCTACCTACGCAAGCCTCGCCGATGCCCCGATCGCTTGCAGAAATCGGGCGATACGAAGCCGAAGGTTGGCTCGCTCGCGAAGATGGAAAGCCGATTTGAGCCTCTCTCCGTCATCAAAGAAAATCGGGATGACCAGGGTGGGTACGCTTCTGGCTGCTGTGGATAAACGTTCGCCGCAACTTTCAACAACCCTGAAACAAAAAAGGCGTGTGGAGACGATATCTCCGCACGCCTTGTATTGACTTTAGATCAGCTCGTGAACGCTGAATTGCTCGTTGTCATCGGTTAGCACACGACTCGATTTCCAGCCGGCCTTTTCGGCGAGCGCGCGAAACTCCGAGATTGTATACTTATAGGAGTTTTCGGTGTGGATGCTTTCGCCATTGACGAAATGAAAGTGCCGCCCGCACACCATGACATCCTGCGCGCGATCGCTGACGAGATGCATTTCGATGCGGCCGGAGCGCGGATTGTAGATCGCCTTATGATGAAAGGCGGTCAGGTCAAACGTGCCGGCGAGTTCGCGATTGATGCGAACCAGAAGATTCAAATTGAAGGCGGCCGTGATGCCTGCCGCATCATTATAAGCTCGAACGAGAACGCGCGGATCTTTTTTCAGATCGACGCCGATGATCAACCGGCCGCGCTCTCCCAGGACTTTTCTGAACTTCAAAAGCAAAGCGGCGGCGTCACTCGGCGCAAGGTTGCCGATTGTCGAGCCCGGAAAGAAGCCCGTTCTGCGCGAGCCTAAAAGCTCATGCGGAAGCTTCGTCAGACTTGAAAAGTCTGCGACGAGTGGCCTGATCTCGAGTGCGGGGTATCGTTCCTCCAGGCGCCAAGTTGCCTCCGCCAATGCTGCCTCGGAAACGTCTATGGGAACGTAGACAACGCGATCGGCGATATGGTCGAGCAGGATCTCGGTCTTCCGGCTCGAGCCCGATCCGAATTCCACGAGAACATCGCCACTTGAAAATCCCTTCACGATCTCCGCGGCACGTGCATTGAGGATTCCGATCTCGGTCCGCGTCGGGTAATACTCCGGGAGCCGGGTGATTTCCTCAAACAAGCAACTACCGCGCGCGTCATAGAAAAAGCGGCATGGCAGTTCTTTTTGTGGGCGGGACAATCCTTCAATGACGCTGAGCGAAAAATCTCCGGACACTGCCGTTACGCTTGCCGGTAATCTCCCGAGCGTTGGAACATGACGCATTACTCGGCCTCCGCCGCGAGGCGCAAGCCGAGCAATTGCCAGCGCTGGTGGGGATAAAAGAAATTCCGGTAGGTCGCACGGGAATGTCCTGGGGGCGTGACGCACGAGGAGCCGCGCAGCACATGTTGCCCGACCATGAATTTCCCGTTGTATTCGCCGATTGCGCCCGCGGGCGGCCGATAACCCGGATAGGGAAGATATGCACTCGCAGTCCACTGCCAAACGTGTCCGAAAAGCTGCTTCGGGCCTTTAAGTGCCGACGTTTCGCTTCGTTGCGGCCGCAGTACGCCCGACGATTTCTCCGCTTCGGCGCTATGAGAGCGAGCTGATACTTCCCATTCGAATTCTGTCGGCAAACGCTTGCCGGCCCATCGCGCGAATGCATCGGCTTCATAATAGGAGATATGTGTAACCGGTTCGGCCGGGGCGACAGGCAGCAGGCCTTGAAGGGACATCTGCGACCAGCCGCCGTCCGACTTCTCCCAATAGAGCGGAGATTCCCAGCCTTCGCGATTGACCGTCGACCAGCCGTCTGCAAGCCAGAGCGCCGGCGTCGAGTAACCACCATCCTCCATGAAGGCGAGCCATTCAGCGTTCGTGGCAAGCCTGTTCGCGAGCTTGAACGGCTGAACGAGAGCATCATGCGCCGGCCGCTCGTTGTCCCAACAATAGCCTTCGGCCGTATGGCCTATTCCAAAAATGCCGCCCGGATATTCCGTCCATGTCAGCGGCTCAGGTTCGGCGAGACCGATGGCGAACGGCTTTGCATGATAGGCTGGGCGCAACGGATTTGCCGCAAAGAGTGCGAGGATATCCGTCAACAACAGCTCTTGATGCTGCTGCTCGTGATTAATTCCGATTTCAATCAGCCGTTCAATTTCGCCATTCTCGCTCTCATCGCTCGACAAGAGCCGCTGAAGGGCTTCATCGACGTAGCTACGGTAGGCGAAAACGCGCTCCGACGCCGGCCGCGTCAGCAGACCTCGCATCGGGCGTGGATGCCGCGGCCCAAGGCTTTCGTAATAGGAATTGAAGCAGTAGTTAAAAGCCTCGTCGAAAACCCGATAGCCCACAAGATGCGGATTTAGAACGAAGTTTTCGAAGAACCAGGTTACGTGCGCCAGGTGCCACTTGGTAGGGCTGGCATCATCGGAGGCTTGCACCACCATGTCTTCGGCAGAGAGCGGCTCTGCCAAAACGAGAGAATGCCGCCGTGTCTCGAACAGGCGGGCAGCAAGCGCATCACGGCTGTTTGAAAGCGCCTCTTCCCCAGACTGCGAGGGAGAGGCGACGTTTTCGCTTGGGGGCGCCGTGTCGGCCGCAGGATGTTCCAAACGCACTCTCTGGATTTTTCGCCCGCGCAGCCGCGCAGATCACCGGGACCAAACCGCCAAACGCTATACCATCTGGTATGGTTCCCTGGCCAGCTGCCATAGCGAATGGAATAGCGGCTTCACGCCTTTGCGTGGCCCTTACTCTGATGTTTCGCTTCGGCTTTTTCGTGCTTTTCGCCGTACTTCATACCCTCGAGCTTGATGCCGTCAGGATCCAGAAAGAAAACTGCATAGTAATCGTCGTAATATTCGCCGGCCGGATCCACGATCTCTATGCCGTGCTTTTTCAAATAGTCTTGCAGGTCATCGACGTCTTTTCGGTTGCGCAGCTGAAATGCATAATGGTGGAGGCCGACATCACCCGTGTGGTGTTTGTGCTTCCGTCCGTCCGCATCGGCCTGACTAATCCAATACCGGGTCTTGCCGTTGGTCCAACCGATCGAGTCCTCATACTCGTCCAACACCTCGAAACCCAGAAAATCGAAAAGCCCTCCGTAGAAGGCCTTCGATTTCGGAAAATCGCTCACGCGGACCGCTATATGGTCGATCCCGACGACACGCGACATCGATTAACCTCCGATTGTAATTCAGGCTCGGCGTGAAAACCCGCCGCCGCTCGTGACGTTCCTTCGCCCGTCTCATCCGTCGCCGTACCATGCGCGGTCTTGCAACGATAAATCGCGTCGAGTTCACGCGCCATATCATCAAATGTACGCTGTGGGCGGATATTGCGCCGGAGCCTCTGGAGTTCGTGGGGAGAGGCGAGCAGGCGTTCAATTAGGCCCGCCAAAGCCTTCGCATCGCCTGGCGAAAACAGCAACCCGTCGACATTATGCCGAACGCGTTCCGCTATGCCGCCGAGACGGCTGCCGATGACCGGAAGTCCAGCGGCCATAGCTTCGTACACTGCGAGGGGGCCCGTCTCAAGCCATACCGACGGCACCAGGCACGCATCGTGGGCAACGAGCTCGTCGAGCATGTCATCGGAGTCGATGACCCGCGGAGGGAGCAGCCGTTTGTCGCCCGCGAACGGCCGCAGGAGCCGCGTTCCGTAATCGGAATTCCAGCCCGAGCCCAACAGCGAAATGGTCAGCGGAGCGCGCCGGTCAATTCTCTTCAGGGCGCTGAAAATCGTTTCGATGCCTTTGATGTCGCTGCAGCGACCCGCGAACACCAGCCGAAGTGGCCGACTCTCGTTGAATTCCTCAGGCGAGCCGGCATTGGACGCTACGGGATTTTGCGAAACGCCCATCTCGACGAATGCGATTTTCTCCGCAGGCACGCCGTTGCTGAGAAGGATATCGGCGATCCACCGGGATTGGATGTGAAATACGTCGATCAGTTCAGTCGCCGCGCGGAATGCATCGATGAAGGTCTTGGTCATCGCGCGCGATGAGAAAATGCGGCCGATAAGACCTTCTCGGCTTTGGCTGCCGTCCGTCCCTTCAATGCGCGCGAGCAGCTCCGCCAATCCCGCCGGCATTTTGCGATTGGCGAGCCGGCAGCGGGTGCAACGGGTGACTTCGAGACGGCCGTCGCATGGCGATACGCCATTTTCCAGCAGGCCCGTTTGCGGACATGAAATGCCGCCGGTGTGATAGGTGACGATTGTCCGCGCGCCGGACGCCTTCGCGGCTTCAAGGTGCAGCAGCCCCGCTGAGAGTCCAAGCGTGTGAAAGTGCGCAACCGCGGGCTTCAACTCCTCGAAAAGTTCACGAACGCCGGGGGCTGCATCCGGACGGCGCGCGTAATAGGCCCGTCTGTTCATCCCGAGAACGGGTGGCAACACGCGAACCTCGAAATCGCCATGTGCCGAAGCCGCTATGGCGCGATCAACATCTTCCGGATTGTCATTGAGGATGACGACCGGCCGCCAACCGAGACCGGTCTGCCGCCTTGCCAAGGCGCGCACGAATGTGTTGGAGCCGCCGCCGCCCGTAACGCTCGAGGCGCCAACCAAGTGGAGGCAGACCGGACGTTCAACTCGCAACGGCCGATCCACGCCGATCAGATTCACGGAGCGTTAGGCCGGACTTTCCGAGCCGACGTTCTGCAATGCCTGCGTGGAGATCGGCTCAGAGTGGGACATTCTCGAACGGAGGCTCTGGACCGTTCCGTATATTCGTCGCTGATCGCTCGTCAGCAAGACCGGCAGGCGCAACGCCGCAAACAACGAAAGCAGAGACTCGCGGTTCAGCCGGCCGAGGAGAATGTGCTTGATTATGCGGGCGCATCCAATGATCGCTGCGCGCCAAGGCTTTTCGAAAGCTTCGATCATTTTCGTATATTGTCCGTGAACCACAAAGCCTCGCTCGAAATTTGTGAAGAGGCGCTTTGCATAAGCCGTCGACACCCGCTTCGGCGCGATATCGTGCTTGAACTGAAGGCTTTCACTGAAGAGCAATTCGTATCCTGCGCCCAACAGACAGGCTGATATCTCGAGGTCTTCTCCCGAGAGGAGTTCTGCTCCCTTTCGACCACTGAGCGCGGGAAAGCCCGGTAAAGTGTACAGATATTTGATGATGTCTCGCCGGGCGACGAGGCCTGCACCCCAAAGTGCATCGACGCTTGTCGTCGATTCCGGCTCGTCCGGCAGTTGCGCAATTCGCGATAACGGAACACCGACGGCGAAGCCCCATGAAAATGTGTAAAACCAGGGCGGCACGCTTTCCGGATTCGCCGGCGTAGAGCAGCCGCCTGCGGCGCCCACTTTGGGATCGCGCATGATCCTCATGGCATGCATTAAATAATCTTCGGCAAGCCAATTATCGTCGTCGCAGAAGACGACGATGCCGAACGACGCGGCTCGCACTCCGGCACGGCGCGCATATGCGAGGCCCGCTTGCGGCTCGTCGACGACCGAGAAGGCGAAACGATCATTGACACACGCGTTCCATGCTTCTCTGGCGCGCCCGGCGGTTCCATCGGTTGAATTGTTATCGACAACAATGATTTCGACGGGGAAGTTTGCCCGGCAGCGGGCCAGCGCATCAATCGTCTGCCGTATGCGCTCAGCGCTATCGTGAGCGCAGATGATGACTGAGATTCCATCCATTTCAGCGAACCGGCAGTCGCACGCCATATCGTTGACCTACCGAGCGATTGAGAAGACGTAGGTAATGGGCCGGATGATATTTTCCTTGAGAGAGATCTGAATGCCGCCGCGCGATGGGCGAGTCCGGGAAATCCATATGTGGCGTCATCTCGGGATGAATGAGGTGTTGGATGCGGAGTTCCTTTCCCGCTCTTTCCGGGTCACGACGTACTGAGAAAATGTTCTGCCGGTACCAAGGTTCGATCATGCTGTCGTTCCAGATGATCGGCCGCATATCGTCGTGGCACACGTAACCCCGCGCGTTGAACAAGGCTTGCCAGTATGTCGGCCATTGGCAATTCACATGATGCTCGCCGTGTTGACCGGGCGCCGCGGCCGAAAAGAATATGCAATCGCCGTGCGTGCACAGCGTTTCCACGATCGCGCTCGCCCATGCCTCATGAAGGTGTTCGGCAACCTCGAGACAGAGCACGACATCGAAGCGTCGTCCGAGCGATAAGGGCTGGCGAAGATCGAAGGTTTTGATGCGGCTGGCTTCGACATGAAGATCAGCCGGAGCGGCAGCGACGCCGTCGACGCCCAGCACATCGCGGATGCCCATCTCGCGAGCGGCCCTGAGCCAAGTTCCAATACCGGCGCCGACATCGAGGAGACTCGCATACGTTCCGCCCGAAAGAAGATAGGCGAGCGCGTGCCTCGCACCCGCAAGCGAGTGGACGTTGCGGTTAAAGTGGTAGGGAATTTCGTTCATGTTTGTTTCCAATCGGCGCTGGCTCACCTGAAGCAAAGGAATTCTTCTGCACTTCCGCTGCGACGGTCGCGGCGTCGCACGGCTCATGCGATTGCGGCGTCTCCGACCTCGACGGCCGCGCCCCATTCCGCGGGCCAATCGAGATGGCCGACAGCCGACGCTGGTGGAAGCAAGCTATGCGCGTCATCCGCACCGACGGTGAAGTTCAGAACATCAATCCTGGCGTCATAATCTTCATGCCAGTCGCCTAGCCACGCCGAGAGCGAGTACCGGCCGGGCCGGATCGGTAATCGGCGCGCCTCGCATCGCAGAATACCGCGCGCAATGCCCCTGACCGGATTCCGGCTCGGATGGAACCGGCTATTCGATCCCCAGACGGCCTCGCCTGTGTCGGATCGCAGGACGATGCCACCGACAGCCGTGTGCAAAGGTTTCGGCGAAGCGAAGTGGATATCGACGATAAGGTCGCGTTCGGCGAGTGCTTCGCTATCGACGTCGATCGCAGATATCGCGGGCCGTGCCGGGTTCGGTGCGAAGGAAATCGAATAGGCGGCGTCACTCGTATTGACGTATTGCCTGATCACTGCGTCGACAGAGTCATCGCGCGCGACGCGACCACCCACGAGGAGAAGGCCTCGGTTGCAGAGAGCTTTGACAGCCGCCAGGTTGTGGCTCACGAAAATGACGGTGCGCCCCTGCCCGGCGACATCCTTCATCTTGCCGAGGCATTTCTTCTGAAATTCCGCATCGCCCACGGCCAGCACTTCATCGACGACGAGAATTTCCGGTTCCAAGTGCGCGGCGACCGCGAAGGCCAAGCGGACATACATTCCGCTCGAATAGCGCTTGACGGGCGTATCGAGGAATTTCTCGACCTCGGCGAAGGCTACGATTTCGTCGAATTTCCGGTCGATTTCGGCGCGCCGCATGCCGAGAATTGCGCCGTTGAGGTAAATGTTTTCACGTCCCGAAAGCTCGGGATGAAAGCCGGTGCCCACTTCGAGCAAGCTCGCAAGACGGCCCCTGATTTCAACGCGCCCACGTGTCGGTTCGGTGATGCGCGACAGGACTTTGAGCAGCGTCGATTTTCCGGCACCGTTGCGGCCTACGACGCCGACAACATCGCCGCGCTTCAATTCGAACGAGACATCATTCAGCGCCCAGAACTCTTCCCTTTCGTCGCCGTCGACCAGTTGCCGGCCACGCGCGACGTCCAAGGTGGTGCGCAACAGTCGCGTCGTCGAACGCGTCAGCACATCACGCAGGGCGGTGTAGCGCTCGCGCTCTGTCCGATGCCCGAGGACGTAGCGCTTGCCGAGCCGATCGGCACGAATGACGATGTCGCTCACTTGCGGGACTCGAAGCGCTTCACACAAGATCCGCGAACGCGCGTTCGGCGCGGCGAAAATATCTGAGGCCGTACCACATCATGAAGCCTGCGACGACGATGCTTGCGAGAAGGCCCGGCACATAGAGGTGGCTTCCGTCGCCGAGAAGGCTCCAGCGAAATCCATCGATGACGCCGACGACCGGGTTCAAGCTGTACCAGAACCGAACTTCCGGAGGAATGATCTCGCTCGAAAAGCCGACGGGTGAAACATAAAGCCCAAACTGGATTGCGAAGGGAATGGCATACCGGACGTCACGATATTTGACATTGAGCGCGGTGATATAGAGCGCGGGCCCGAGGCTCGCGACGACCGCGAATGCGATGAAAACCGGAAGGAACACAATGTGCCAGCTCGGCATATATCCATACCAAGCCATCAAGCCGAAAAAGATTGCGAGGTTGATCGCGAAATCAACGAGAGCGACGACCCCGGCTGAAGCTGGTACGATAAAGCGCGGAAAATAGACCTTGCCGATCAAGCTCGCGTTATTGATGAGACTGCTCGATGCTTCGCTGAGGATGCTCGAGAAAAGAAACCACGGCAGCATCCCAGCGAACACCAAGATCGGATACGGCACATCTCCATTGCTCGGAAGCTTCGCTAGCTTGCCGAATATCACCGTGAAGATGACCATAGTCAGCAGCGGCCGGACGACGGCCCATGCGACGCCGATAATCGTCTGTTTGTAGCGGACCGCGACGTCTCGCCAAGCAAGGATGGCGAACAGCTCGCGGTAATGCCAAAGATCGGACCAGTAATTCCGTTCGCTGCGCGAGGCTTCGAGGACGCGCAGATGCGTTTGCTCAGATTGAGAAATCGGATGATTCCTCCGCTCTTCTATAGGAAGGGATATTTCTGTGACGGCATCGCAGAGCTATATCGCTTGCGAATAAGCGCGCCGACCGCACCGATATTTGCTTGAGAGAATTCTACCGAACGACGGGTGAAAGCTGTTCACCCGATCTCAGATCGTGGGCTTGGTTAAATTGCCCGGCGCGAACATCCGCTTCTCGTTCGCGCATATTGCGCTTTTCGCAGAAAACGGCCTTCACCGTCAACTTATTTGACCTGATTATCCTGCAGCTGTGGACATTTGGCCACTTAGCAAACGTTGTTCATTTCGCCAACAAATATGGCGGAAATTCTGGCGCCCAATTTAATTATACGCCGTCCACTGACAATTGGAAATAATCCGTCAACCCTTTCGATCAATTCCTCTGCAGCGCTCGGTTGCGCAGAGTATTGCTTTCCGAAGCACTTTAAATTTTTCGCTAATTTACGGCCGAATAGAGCATTTTCTGTAATCAAGGACTAGCAACGTGGCGGCCGATGCTCACAACGACGATGGCACCGGTGCTGTTCGGCGTCTTCGTAGCCAACGGTTTACGCGCTCATCGCAGCCGAGCGAACCCACGCCCGCACAAGGCGACGACTTTCCTGTTTGTCTCTCCTCCCCGCCTGCCGAAGAGAGCACGCGCGCGCGTGTCTTTTCCAGTGCGACTGAATTTGCCGAGACCTTCGCGGAAAGGTCGCAAGCGTGGATCGAGCGTGTCAGTCAACACTTCTCGAGCCTTTCAGTTCGCCGTCCAACACCAAAGGAAACGGAGATCATCGCGCGGGTCGGACTGGTTCTGCTTTTCCTCCCGCTCGCGATCCTTATCTCGCCCGTTGGCCTACCGCGAACGGAACAGTCAAAAACGGCGCCGCCGCCCATTCACTTGGTAGATCGCCTGAGTTTTGGCGACGGCCTGCGATTGCAGCTCGCGTCGCAGCCTGCCTCATTCCGTTTGGAAAACGTCGATGATATTGCGGAATTGAAGATCGCGGCTGCGACGCCCCTCGCCGATGATCCGGCAAAGCCGGTCTCTTCACCGGAGGCACCGCAAGCGACTGTTAGCCAATTGCCGGTGCTTGTGATGGACGAACGGCGTTGGAGCTTGCCCTTCCACAGTCAGGATTACGCGACCGCCGATTTGCCGACGAACCCACAGGCGTCGTTCAATACGGAGGTCATCGCGGCGAGCTTTCCGGAAGAGATAGGAGCCATAGCAGTCCAGAGCGATATGCCGGTGGCCGCGCCACTCGCACAGGCGAAGCGTCCAGTCGAAAGGGGCAAACGCGTTCTTGCTTATTCGCGTCGCGTCCCCCGAGCCAATCGTACGCCGCCAGCCGTTGTCGAAACGGTCGTCGTCGAGCAACAGGAGCCGGCTTTTCCGCCGCTTCTCTTTTTTCTAGGTGGTCCTCCGCCGCTGGAGGAGCCGCCCCTTCCGGCGAAGACTCCGCCGCCAAAGAGCAAATCGTGGATCCCGAATTCCCTGCAGGATATCTTCAAGGACGAGCCTTGACGCTTCCGCGCACGAGAGGCGCAACCTCTGTTCCAAGAAGCTCAATCGATTTCAGCATCGCCTGATGTTCCGTTGCCGCGGAACTCATCTGAAACGTGAACCGCGAAACACCGCCGAGATCGTTGCTCGCTTCGCGCAATTTCCGGGCTACCGTTTCCGGATCGCCAATCAGAAACGCGCCGCCCGGGCCGCACTGGGCATCGAACTGGGCGCGCGTAACGGGTGGCCATCCACGTTCGCGTCCAATCTCCGTGAACATGTGAGACCATCCCGGGAAGAATATGTCCTTTGCTTCAGCCACAGTCTCTGCGACGAAGCCGAGCGCGTGCACGCCCACTCGTTGGTGTTCCGGCGGGTGCCCTGCACGGTGCCATGCCTCGCGATAGAGATCGACGAGCGGGCGGAAGCGCCGGAATTCACCGCCGATGATCGCGACCATCAAAGGCAATCCAAGGAGACCAGCGCGCGCGAACGATTGCCGCGTACCGCCAACACCCAACCAAATTGGTAGCTGCTCCTGGTACGGCCGCGGATAGATGCCCTGTCCGGAAAGCCCGGGTCGAAATTTGCCCGACCAGTGAACTTTATCTTTCGCACGAATTTCGAGCAGCAGCTCTAGCTTTTCGGCGAACAGCGCGTCGTAGTCCTCGAAGCGCAATCCGAATAATGGATAGGCCTCGCCGAACGAACCGCGACCGACAACGATTTCGGCGCGGCCCTTCGAAATCAGGTCGAGCGTTGCGAACTCCTGAAAGACGCGCACGGGATCGGCCGCGCTTAAGACGGTGACCGCGCTCGTCAGCCGGATCGACTTGGTTCGCGCCGCCGCGGCTGCGAGGATGACGGCTGGCGCGGAGTCGAGAAACTCAGGACGGTGGTGCTCGCCGATCCCGAAAACATCGAGGCCGGATCTGTCGGCCATTTCGATCTCCTCGATGAGATTTGCTATCCGGTCTGCGGGCGCCGACTGAGCGGCGGAAGCGCCAGACATAATCGCGGCAAAGCTATCAATGCCTAGTTCCAAGCTAAATGCCTCCAACCGAGTGCAGTCGTATTTTTCACTTCGGCAACGTGATCACGCCGCCGGACCCTAATCTGAAACCAGCCGACCAAGCGAGGCGCTAGCGCTATTTGCTTTCGCGGGAAAAGATCATGTCGAGTTGCGCTTCAAACATCTCGCCGATATTGACGGGGTTTGCCTTATCCAAAAATTTGTTGATCACGATGCCGGCCCAAATAGGCGCCAAAAGTAAATGCGGGTTTTTGACGAGCCGGTCGTTCACCCGCTCTCCTGACTTTCTCGCCGAAATCGCGAGGCGTTTGATTTTTTCGGTAAGCGGACCGATCACGTCCCGGCGATAGATTTCGACAAGCGCCGGAAAGCGCGCACCTTCAGCGATGACGACGCGTGCGATGTCTGCGCGACTTTTCTTATCGATGTTGCGAATGGACGCGAGGAGCGTTCGACGCAGGAAAGCTTCCACGCTCTCGCCAGGACTTCTTTTCGAATCGTCCACATCGATATGCGCGCGGACGATCTCCTGCTGCACCACTGCGGAAAAAAGCGCCTCCTTGGCTTCGAAATAGCGGTAGATCAGCCCCTTTGCGACGCCCGCACGCTTCGAAACGCTTTCAATCGTCGCCTCAGCGAAACCTTTCTCGAGAAATTCCGCTAACGCCGCATCGATGATCGTCTGCCGCGTCTGAGCTGTTTTTTCGGGGCTTGCGCCACGCCGCCGTACTGCTTCGGGACGGCGACTCGCCTGACGGAGATCCTGAGTGCTCTTTTGCATTTGCCCTTCTATCAGCCTGGATGGCTTTTGCCGTTGAGGTCTTCCGTTTGCGATTATGACCCATGCATTTTGCGCACGCCCAAGCCTATCGCACCGCATTGACAAAAGTGACTGTCAGTTCATTTATACCCCCTGCGGGGCAACAATCAAGTTTCAATCGCGGGTATGAGGCCTGCACCCCGATTTCGGGACGTGCGATGGGCCTGCCTACGACACAGCAGTGGCTATTCTCCATAAAGACGTTCGCGGCTGCTTCACTCGCGCTGTTTGTCAGTCTTTGGATTTCGCTGCCCAATCCTTACTGGGCGGTGGCGACCGTTTATATCGCGTCTAATCCGTTGTCGGGTGCGACGCGCTCGAAGGCCATCTTTCGCGTGATGGGAACGCTGATCGGCGCGGTCGCCGCAGTAATCATGGTGCCCAATCTTGCAAATGCACCGGTGCTGCTCGTGCTCGCCATGGCAAGCTGGGCAGCCCTCTGTCTCTATATATCCCTGCTCGATCGGAGCCCGAGGAGCTACGTATTCATGCTGGCGGGCTATACCGCGGCGCTGATCGGCTTTCCGACCGTCAACGTACCGGACACGATTTTCGACGTCGCGCTGGCGCGGACGGAGGAGATCATCCTCGGCATTGTGTGCGCCGCCGTGGTCTCGAGCGTTGTATTTCCCCGCCCCGTCGTTACGGCGGTCACGCAACGGCTCGCGGCGTGGCTAAAGAATGCCGATGCAAGTGCGCGCGACTCGCTTGAATCCAAGGCCGGGACCGATGCCGATGCGCACCGTCTTCGTCTCGCGGCCGATACAGGCGAGATCGAAAATCTTGCAAGTCACCTCGTCTATGATGCGGGTGGCCATCCGGAGCTGCCGCGTCTCATTCGTGAGATCCAACCGCGAATGCTCATGCTGCTTCCGGTTTTGTCGTCGATTTCGGACGGGATCCGCGAGCTTGCTGCGCTTGGCGGTCCGTCAGGCCCCGTGCAGGCTATTTTGGAACGCGTGGACCGCTGGCTCACGCCGGAGCGGTCAACCGATTCACACGAACTCGATCGCTTGGGCAAAGATATCAATGAGCGCATCGAGACGCCTGGTGTTCAAAGGACGTGGCGCGATCTGCTCGAACTTACCCTGCTGATGCGGCTGCGCGATCTCACGGCAATTCGCAGCGATTGTCTCCAGGTGATGACTGCTATGGCCGCGAACACTGCGCCTCGCTCGGCAGGCTTCGCCTATAAAATTGGCGGCGTTGCCGTTCCGGCGCGCCACAACGATCGCGGTCAGGCGTTCGTGTCCGCCATGGTCAGCTTTGCGACGATCGCCGTCTGCTGCACCTTCTGGATTTTACTTGCCTGGCCGGAAGGCGGCACGGCCGCGATGATGGCCGCCGTCGCCGGAAGCCTGTTCGCGGCTCAGGACAATCCGGTGCCTTCGATCGTCGCCTTCGCAAAGTGGGCCGTGGTCGCTTCGGCAATGGCCGGGCTTTATGTCTTCGGCCTTCTTCCGCACGTCCACAACTTCGAAACGCTGGTGTTGGTGCTCGCGCCGCCGCTCCTGACGATCGGTCTGCTCATGTCGAAGCCAGAGACATTTCTGATCGGCCTGTCCTTGGGTGTTAATGGCATCGCCACCGTCGGCATCCAGGCACACTTCAGTGTGGATTCCGCCGGGTTCATGAATGCAAGCATCGCGACGATCTGCGGGGTGGGTCTTGCCGCTGTCATGGCTTCCCTTCTGCGCACGGTCGGCGCGGAATGGAGCATTCTCCGGCTTGCCAATGCGAACAGAGCCACGCTCTCCGAAATAGCGAATGCCGCGGATGCATCCCAGGACGCGCGCTTGACGGGCGTCATGCTCGACCGGCTGGTCCTCCTCGCTCCACGCGCGAAAGCTGCCGGCCACAGAATCCCTGATGCGATCGGAGAACTGCGGCAGGGGTTCAATATTGTCGACCTTCGACGTGCTCGTCCGGGGCTTACGGCGTATTCGAGACGCCGCATCGACGCTGTTCTCCTGATGTTGAAGCGGCACTATACCGGTGGCGCTTCTGCACAGGTACCAGCCGCACTTCTCAACGGAATCGATCGCGCTATCGACGCCGTGGGGGACCAGCGCGACGCATCTGCCCGCAAGGCCTTGCTCGGGCTTATCGGATTGAGGCGGAGCCTTTTCCCGGGGCAACCGGCGCCGCCGGCTCTCCCTCACGCACCGCAAATACTCGAGGCCGCCGAATGAACGCGGAACTCGACATCTTCGGCGTCTTCGTGCCGTCCATTCTCGTGTGCGCAATCATTGCCTACGTTGCGACGAGCGTGACCGCGCGCGGACTGCGATACCTCGGCGTCTATCGTTTCGTTTGGCACCCGTCGTTGTTCAATCTTTGCATTTACGTCTGCTTGCTTGGCGCGAGCGTTATTTTTCTGAAGGTCAACTAATGAATTCCCTCTTATCCAAACTCGGCCGTTTTGCCGTGACTATTGCCACGATCGCATTTGCGATCTTTGCCGCGTGGCGGCTGTGGGTCCATTACGAGATCGAGCCGTGGACGCGCGATGGCCGTGTGCGTGCTGATATCATCGCGATTGCGCCAGACGTTTCCGGTCTTGTCACCGAAGTTCTCGTGCGGGATAATCAGATCGTTCACAAAGGGGATGTTCTCTTCCGCATAGACCGCGACCGGTTTCTGCTGGCCCTGCGACAGGCCGAAGCCAACGTCGAGGGGCAGAAGGCAAACCTGGACGCCGCTGAGAAAGATCTGGTGCGCTATCAGACGATGAGCAGCGTTGCGGTCAGTCAACAGAAGGTCGAGCAGGTGACGGCGACCGAAGCGAAAGCCCAGGCGGATTTACATCAGGCGGAAGCGGATCGGGACGTGGCGAAGCTCAATCTCGCACGGTCGGAGGTTCGCGCTTCGGTCAATGGTCCGATTACGAACTTCGATTTGAAGCCCGGAAACTACGTGACGGCAGGAAAGGGCGTCGCGGCGCTCATCGATCAGGATTCGTTTCATGTCGACGGATATTTCGAGGAAACGAAGCTGCCGCTGATCCACGTCGGCGACAAGGCGACGGTTCGCATGATGGGCGAAGACCGGCCGATCATCGGCCACGTCGAGAGTATAGCCGGCGGCATCGAAGATCGCGATAGAAGCAATGGCAGCAACCTGCTTGCCGACGTCAATCCAACCTTCAGCTGGGTGCGCCTTGCCCAGCGCATTCCTGTGCGCATCGCTTTGGATGATGTCCCGGACGGGCTGCGTCTCGTTGCTGGCCGGACATCGACAGTGGTTATCAACCCCTCACCGGATGACCGAAAAAGTGTTGCGAGCGGAAAATGATCGCGAGGCCACTGAGTGCTTCCGCCGTCATTCTGACGCGCCGCCATCCAACATATCGTGAGAAGCCGAACGGCAGGGATCGATGTAGATTAGCCGGCGTCGAAAGGGATCTGGATATGACTGCTCATCAACACGTCGCGTCCGACCTTCTGGGGCTCATCCGGCGTGCGTATCTCTCGAGGCGCCGTTTCATGACGGCATCCGCGGCGGCTGCCGCGGGCTACACGCTCGCAGCCGGGCCCGTTCGCGCGAACCCGATTACGACGAGCGCCGAAGGTCTCGATACAGGCACCGCGAAGGTGGAAACTTCCGAAGGCGCCATGCCGGTTTATTACGCAAAGCCGACGGGCGCGCGCAATCCGCCAATCATTCTAGTCTGTATGGAGGTCTTCGGTCTTCACGCCTACATCAAGGACGTGACGCGGCGCCTGGCAAAGCTCGGCGCCTTTGCAATTGCTCCGGATTATTATTTCAAGCTCGGCGACCTCACGAAGATCAGCGACATCAAGGAGCTGATGCCTCTCGTCAACTCGAAGGCCGATTCGGAGCTCATCGCCGACCTCGATGCGACCGTCCGTTGGGGCAAGAGCCAGGGTGGTGACGCATCGAAGCTCGGCATTTTGGGCTTTTGCCGCGGCGGCCGGACCGTATGGGTCTATTGCGCCGCCAATCCCGACGTCAAAGCGGGCGTTGCCTTTTACGGCTCGCTCGTCGATCCGGAAGCGCAAAGGAAGGTCTGGCCGAAAAGCCCGATCGAGCTTGCGGCCGACATGAAGGCTCCCGTGCTCGGTCTTTACGGCGGCGACGATCAGGGCATCCCGCCGGCACAGGTCGATATGATGAAGGCCGCCTTAGCAGCCGCAGGAAAAACAGCCGAATTCAAAATTTTTCCGGGCGCGCCTCATGGTTTCCATGCCGATTACCGTCCCAGCTACCACGCAGAAGCAGCCAAGGATGCCTGGATCCAGGCCGAGAATTGGTTCAAGCGGTGGTCCGTCTTGCCGTGACTGTTTTCGTTCAACATTGAGGAGGCATCGCAGGAACTTCGCAGTCGACTCCCGGGTTCTTCGGACTAGTGGCACCAAACTGATGAGGTCAGACATGTGCGACTATTCTCTAGAAATGTTTCAGAGCAGGCCGGCGCGACGGGGCGAGGAGTACATCAGCAATAAGTTTCCGAGCGGAACCGTGGGTTTTGTAGCCCGTGGTGATCAGTCGGTCGCTATTTGCATGGCGTGCGATATGGAGCTTCAGCTTTCCGGCATTTCGTCGTTCATTCAAGAACATGCGGATGTATCGGACCGTGAGAACGCTACGTTCACACAGGTGGACGGGCCATTTCACCGTGACGCTATCCGCTTTAGGAACGGCCGAGTGATAACGCTTCAGGCTCTGGGGCCAGGCGTCGTGGCGCGGGTTTGCGACACGCAGATCGAACGTCCACTCGCCATGCCGGTGAAGGAAGAAGTGGCTATGCCAGAGAAGGAAGAAGCCCTCGTCTGACGGCCGCCTTCAACGATCATTACCGGGAGCACTCGATTGGAATCGGGTGCTCTCGTGGTATTGTGGTTTCAAATCGGTGTGTGGTGCGGACCGCATTTGTACAATGTGCGGTCTTCCGCTCCTGGGGCCTGTTGGCCAATCGGGCGAGCCCGGGAGGGCCTCAACGGAAATAAAACGGGATCACGTAGCTCAGCTGAGTTGGCGTCAGCCCGGAAGGCGGTTCGCCGAACGGCGCAGCCTGCCGAACGGCATCCATCGCCGCTTGATCGAGTTTGGTGCTGCCGGAGGACTCCGACAATCTCACGTAGCTTAATTCACCCGTAATCGTAATCCCGAACGAAACGCTGACCGTACCGCGGAGGCCGTTGCTCGACGGCTTGTTGCGTTCGACGCGGGACCGCACGCCAGCTGCATAGCTCAACGCATTTCCGCGGCTTGCGGAAGCCCGGCCATCGACGGCCGCATTCGAGGTGCTCGAACGCGATACGGCACCGCCAGCCGTCTGGTGGTGCGATTGCTCTTGCGCAATCTTACGTTCTTTTTCGACCTTCTGTTCCTGCTTCGCCTTTGCCGGAGCGTCGTCTTTCGTCTCGATGGCGTCCGGCATTTCTTCGACGGGCTTTTCCGAAAACTCCTCGGCTTTGATCTCGCTTGCCGCGTCGGGCTCGCCGCCGCCTCTTATGACCGGCAAAGGGTCTTCCGTTGGCGCGACAGCCGATGGCGTCACATCGGCGACTTTGATCGGCTTCGGCGGCGGCTGATCGGTGAGCGGCGTTTCCTTGACCTCCGCCATTTCCTGCGGCGCGGATTCGACCGATTCTACGCTTCCCGCCTGGGAAGCGGCAGCGGCTGCGGATGCCATTTCCGCTTCCTGGGTAGAGATCGATTCAAGGACGATCGATTGTGTCGTGGAGAGGCTGAAAGTATCGGTCTTGCTGTCGAGCATCCCGAATTGCTCGCCGGCGTCGCCCGACATAATGGACGCGATCGCAGCCATATGAATTGCTGCGGAAATGGCGATCGTGGCGACGAGCAGCTTTCGGGATTCCGGTTTCGCGGGGATTTGTGGCGGCGCTGCTGCTGCCGCTCCAGCGAGCCCTCGATTGGGCGCTTTCCGGTCGTTGCTTCCGATCTTATCAAACGCAAATGGGACGACGTTGCCTTGCGGACGCCGCGGTTCGAGGGCACGAGATCTGGACTCTGACAAGCGCATTTCGCGCGACCGGTGATCCTGCCGTTCAAGGAACGTCAATTTCGCTGGTCTCCCTGGTGCCCGTTTCCTCGAAACGCATCGGCGGAAGATGGCTCCCGCCGATGCAGAACTTTCTCGCTGTGCCCCGCTTTCGCGGAGCGATTAGAATTGTGCCCGCGTCGTCAGCAGGAACGTGCGGCCACGACCGGTCTCGACTGCTGGCGCGAACGGATCCGAATTTGTGTTCCCCGTCGAAAGTGCCGGAGTGTAAGCGACATCCATCAAGTTGGTGACGTTGAGGCCAACAGTAATGTCGTTCGTCAGGGCGTAGCTCGAGAAGAGATCAACCGTGTTGTACGCATCCCAATAGCCGTCGCCGTTAACATCGCCCTTGTACGTTTTGGAGGTAAGATATGCGCGAGCACCGAGGGTCAGCTTCTCGTCGAACAGGCGCACGCCGCCGGTAATCGTTCCGACATCGTCAGGAACGAAGCTGGTACCACCCAAACCATTCTGTTGTGCCGGTAGAGTTGTGTGAGTGTGTGTATAGCTGAAGCCACCGAATACAAAGCCTGCATCGTAACTGGCCTGTAGCTCGACACCTTCGACGTTCGATGTGCCCGGGGCATTGATGAAATAAGCGACCGAGCCAATCTGCCGGCCAACGATGTAGTTCTCGATATCCATTGTAAAATAGTCAGCCTTGAAACGCAGCGCGTCGTTACGCGTAAACAGGCCGTCGTATCTCGTATTGAATCCGAATTCCCAGCCGCTCTGACTCTCAGGATCCAGGAACGGGTTGGGCAGCGTAGTCGAACCCCCGTTAGGATGAGAGCCGCCCGCCAATGTTTCCGAAATAGTTGGAAAACGCATGGATTCCGAATACGTGACGTAAGGCTGGAACCAGCTGTACGGCTTCGCGGCCAGCGTCACCTTCGGGCTAAATCCACTATCAGACTTGTCAACGCTATATGGACCTGGCGTTAAGAACGGAGGCAACGGCGTAGCACAAGGTGGTGTTGCGCAGGTCTGGGCGTCTCCATGTCCAGCAAGATCGAACCAATCGTAACGCATTCCAACGATCAGGTCGAAGATGCTTTTGCTGAAGGTTGTCTCGGAAAACACGCCCTGGGAACTCGAGGTGCCCGAGGGATTGACGCCGCCATAAGAAGTTGGCTTGATCTTGTTATAGGCGTCCACATCATCGTGATAATATTCGTATCCATACGTCGACTTCACAAATACGCCGCCACCAAGTGTAAAGAGCGACGTGTTCGACGCGTTGAACCCTATGCCAAGATCATCGATGACGCGCCCTGGAGAACCTGCGAACGCGTTAACGCCACGCAGATACTCCATGTTCATGTCGCTGACGGAAAAGTTTGCTCGAAAATTGATGAGGTCATTTCCAAGCGGATTGTAGACGTAGTTCGCCGTGTAAATTTTTAGGTCGACTCTCTGATCGTAAGAGTTGGCCCCAAATTCGTTGTTGTACAAAACAGTGCCGAACGACAATCGCTGCGCAGGATCGATTTGAATATGGACCTTCGCCAGACCTGAGATCAGGTCCTCGTGCGTGTAAGGGACCAATACTCCGTCACCGTTTTTATAATCGTCTTCGTTGTGCTTGCTGATCGCGCCAACAATGCTGATGGGGCCGCTGCGGATCGCGCCTGACGCCATTTCCGAGAAGCCGACACCGTTGCTTCCCCAGGTCACGCTGCTAAGCGAGCCATAATTGCGTCCGGGCTTCAGAACGTCGTCGACGTCGAGCGTGCGCAGATCGGCTGAGCCTGCGAGCGCGCCGCTGCCACCGACAGTCGAAACCGCGCCGCGCTGCACCTCTATGCTAGCCAGCAGCAACGGGTCGACATAGGTGAAGCCTCCGGCTTCGTGTCCAAGGAAACGGAAGTTCTGACGGACGCCATCGATCGACATCGCAACACGGCCCTGCCCCTCGAAGCCGCGGATATTCACAGCGATACCGGGATTGCTGATGCTATCGCGCGTCGAAACGCCAGGCATGCTGCGCAGGACGTTGTTGACATCGCCCTGCCCGAACGTCTGGATCTCGCTTTGTCCAGCCACGCTGACACCGGCAGGCGTGTTGTAGGGTGCATCAAGCGCCGCCGCTTGATTTCCGCCCGCACTCTCCGCCGGAGGCGAAACGGGTTCCGATTGAGCGGCCTGAGCTGGCTTCGGCTTTGGCTTGGCCTTCGGCGCGCTGCTCTTCTTTGCCTGAGCGCCCTGCACGTTGATGCCCGGCAGCTGCGTCTCTTGCGCAAATGCCGGTACGGCCAGCACAAGCGCCGCGGCCGAGACCGTCAGAGCAAGTGCGGCCGTACCGAACGTACCCCCCGGTTGGGTCACCCCCGCGGCGCCGAAACAGATCGTTCTTGAACTCGAATTATCAAAGCCACGCATAGCCATCGCCATCGTCCCCCGTGATTCCAGATTGTTACGGGCTGGCTGGCTGGGCGCTGTTGTGCGCTCAATGGCGGGCTTGCCTCCTTCTCTGCGAACCTCCCCCGGAAGCGCACGCTAAGAAGTCCCGACGGATCGGGTGACCGCACACTATGAAAGTGTACACCAATAGTCAACAAATGATAAAAAGGTTTCGATCAGAAGGTGGCCGAACCTGCGGTGTTGGCCCATTGGCTGAGAATCATGCGGGCACGCCAAAAGTCGCAGGGACGATCTCGGACCAGCCACTCCTGAAACTCCTGAAACGCCGGAAAACCGGGACTACAGCGGAATGGCGCTCATTGGATGTCTCTCATCCGGTCAGTTGTAAGAAGTAATTAAATCAAATCCTCAGCATTACGTCATTCATTGCACGTACCATGGCGCCTCCCGGAACACTCCAACCGAGCGCGTGGGCCCATGTCGTCCAATTCGGCGTCTAGCATGACTGTCACTACAAGGTCTCCAAGGCTACGCGTCTCAGCGTCGACCGATTCGGCCGACGCTGCAGCATTAGAGGCGGCGCATGAAAGCGAGTTCACGACCGACGTGCAGCTCGCCTACCTCGACGCCCTGGTCAAGGACTGGCGCGGCGGCGCCCCCAGGGAAACTCCAGAACCGCACGTCACTCCGGTTCCTGAGACTACTCAAGTCCCCCCAAAAGAAACCGGGCCAATCGCGCTGCCTTCCGACATCCGGCCGGTGACGATCATCAAATCCCTATTGGCGGTCGCGCTTGCGTTGGCACTCGGCTGGCTTCCGGTGCAGCGGCTCCTTGCAACGACCAGCGCCGAAGCCGTCGTCAATGCGCGGGTGATAACACTCAGGGCGCCCATCGAGGGCGAGGTCAGCATGGCGAAGGCCGATACCGACGTCGGCAGCATGTTCAGTCTTGACCAAAATATTCTCGTCGTTCGCAATCCGAGAGCGGATTCCTCGCATCTCGCGAACTTGACGAGAGAGCGCAACCAACTGCGAACGAATATTGGAGCGCTGGAAGGAAAGAAGCAGCTCCTCATCGCGAGCCTTGAAGAGCTGTCTGTGCAGCAAGAGCGTTTCCGGATCGGGCGCATCGAGCAACTCGAGCAAAGATTACGGCAGGCGGACACCGACTCCGCGTCGGCGGAGGCGCAATACTCCGTCGCTGCCGATGCGATGAAAAGAGCGATGACGTTACGCAAAACGGACGCGGTGAGCCAAGCGTTTCTCGATAAGGCCGCGGGCGATGCGCATGTTGCGGAGCAGGCGGTCAAGGGGCAGGTCGAGCGCCGCAAGGGCATGCTCGTCGAGCTCAATGCCGCGAAAAGCGGATCGTACGTCGGCGACAGCTATAACGACACGCCCCAGTCGGCACAGCGCAAGATGGAAGTCTCGCTCGAGCTTTCAGACGTGCAGGCGCGCCTTGTCGGCAGCCGGGCGGAACTCGAAAGCGTAGAGGCGGAACTCGTCAAAGAACAGGAGCGTCACGACGAACTTTCACAGGTGGCGATCCGCTCGACCGTGAACGGGCGCGTATGGGAAATGCTGACCGCGCCGGGCGAGCACGTCAACGCCGGGCAAGACCTGGTCAAGCTGCTCGATTGCGGCAGCGCAATCGTCACGGCAAGCGTCAGCGAAACTGCCTATCAAAGATTAGCTGTCGGACAGACGGCCACGTTCAAGCCTCGGGACGGCGGCGAAGAGTTGAAAGGCACCGTGGTCAGCCTCAATGGTCTTGCCGCTGTCGCGTCCAACAGCGCCATCCAGCAAAATGCGCTCAGCCGCGAGCCCTATCACGTTACGCTTAGATTTCCGGATCTCCTGAAACATACCGACTGCCGCATCGGGCGTTCCGGGCTCGTCCAGTTCGACACTGCCAGCGCCGCCAATTTGTCCCGCACATATTGAGCGAGTGCCGGGATGACGTCCGCTGCAGGAATGAACTATTTCGACGCCTTGCTGCCGGCCTTCATTATTGGCCTGCTTGCGGCGGCGATCCTGCCGTGGGTCAATCGCAACAATACCGTCGTGCGAACGTGCGCCATCGTCATCTGCCTCGGTCTCGGCTGGCGGTACATGACATGGCGAATGTTCAGCACGATTCCTTCGGCGAGCGATCCTGTCGATTTTGTCGTAGGCTTTCTTTTCACAGCTGTGGAAGCCGTCACGATGCTCGGCGCCACGGCATCGCAGATCTTTCTGACGCGAACCCGCAATCGCACAGCCGAGGTCGAACGCAATCTTCCGAAGCTTCTCGCTCAACCGAGATTGCCGAAGGTCGACGTACTCATATGCACGTATAACGAAGACGAGAGCATTCTCGAGCGTACGATCATCGGTACGCTCGCCATGAATTATCCGAACTTCCGCGTCTGGGTTTGTGACGATGGACGACGGCCTTGGCTTGCGGCTCTCTGCGAGCGGCACGGTGTCGGCTATCTGACGCGAAGCAACAATGCGCACGCCAAGGCCGGAAACATCAACGCTGCGCTGAAGAAGCTCGACGCGCTCGAGGAAAAGCCGGATTTCATTTCGATCCTCGACGCGGATTTCGTGCCGCTTCCGGAATTCTTGATGCGAGGACTGGCGCTTGCGCTCGACCCCAAAGTCGGCGTCGTGCAGACACCGCAGCATTTTTTCAATCCCGATCCCATTCAGAGCAATCTGGCGCTGACACGCGTCTGGCCCGACGAGCAGCGCTTCTTCTTCGACATCGTCATGGCTTCGAAGGATGCCTGGGGCGCAGCATTCTGTTGCGGCACGTCCTCGATCATCAGGTTCGATGCCTTGCAGAGCATCGGCGGCTTCCCGACGGATTCGGTAACCGAGGATTACCTCGTTTCGCTGCGGCTACGTGAGAAGGGCTATGGCACGGTCTATCTGAACGAGGTGCTTTCGCTCGGTCTCGCACCGGAAGGACTCGCAGAGTACACCACTCAACGCGCGCGATGGTGCCTTGGCTTCGTACAAATCTGCCGTGGCCCGAGCGGTCCATTGAAGATCGGCAATGGCCTTCCCTTCGTCGATCGCGTCATGCTTTGCGAGACGTTTCTTCACTGGTCGGCGACGCATCTTTTTCGTGTGCTTGGCGTCATCGTGCCGGCGCTTTACCTGCTTTTGGGCATAGAGGCCGTCCACGCCAACGTCATCGACGCGATCTGGTATCTGGCGCCGTTTCTCGCCGCGCAAATCGCGATTTTCCTTTGGCTGACGGAAGGGCGCGTGCTGCCACTGATGCAAGATCTCTATCAAATGCTGTGCTCGACCGAAGTCTTGAAATCCGTCGTTGCCGGACTTTTTCGGCCGAACGGTCAGAAGTTCAAAGTGACGGCCAAAGGCGGTGACCGCAGCAAGCAATTCATTCAATGGCCGCTGCTCAAGATATTCGGCACTCTGCTTGCGCTGACGGCGGCTGGAATCGTCACCGCCTTTCTTATCGATCCATCGCGGCCGCTGGCGGAATCGAGCGCCATCGCGCTCTTCTGGAGTTGGTACAATATCGTCGTGCTTACGCTCTGCTGCTACGTCTGCAGCGAGCAGCAGCAACGACGCAACGGCGAGCGCTTCGATGTTCGCGTTCCCGTCAAGCTCGGCGCCGATGGGCAATTATTTGAATTCTATGCGTCCGACGTTTCTGTCAGCGGCATGCATCTCTTGGGCAGCCCACCTTTGCCGCTCGGAAGCGAAGTTCGCGTGCGGTTCGCGGACGTGTCGGTCGACGCTTATATCCGGCGAAAAACCGAGCATGGCTTTGGCGTTGAATTCGAAAATTCCGTGGGCTCGAAAGCGCATCTTTTGAGGTTCATTTTCTCGGGCAGAACCTCCACTTCGGTCGGCAACATCAAGCCGCATCTAGTTGTATCTGCCCTTGCTGCGCGCGTTTTCCGATAGGAATCTGCGGCCTCACCACTTTGAACCGCCTTGGACTGAAAAGCTCAAATGAGGGGCACGCTGCCCGGCAAACAAAATTCGATTTGTTTAAACTTCCGCCGCGCATTTGCAGCGCACTCTCGCTAAGTCATTGATTCAATTCATTTGCAATGCTGCGTAGCAGCATACTTTATTGCATCGCGTTATCGAATTCATGTTTCGTCGCACGAAAAAATGTTGACGAACGGTCGCCTCCCTGCGTCACCTAATGTCGCAGGACGAAACAACTCTCAGGGGCGAAGCGGACCTCGGGCCGACCACGGCATTGATCCCATCAATGCTTCAATCGACAAGTTCGAACCGTCAGCGGACGTCCCGACCCAAAAGGAGGGAAAATGCAAAAGTTGAATACCGATCCTCGCATCGCCGGCATGTTCTCCGGTGACCGTGCGTGGTCACTGGTTGCGGTTGCTGTTCTGTGGGCGCTCTACGCCTTCGTCTTCTATGAAGTGAAGGACTATTTGGGCGACCAGCAAGTCGTTTGGACGCTCGCAGCTTTTGGCGGGCTCGTCCTTCTGTTCAACACCGCCGCCATCCTCGCGATGGTCGCGCACCTCAGTGAGGCGCGCGAAGCAATCTATGGGCTAGATCTGCACTACATCGATCTAGCAAAGAAAAAATCTCTTAGCCGATAGGTGGGAACCGTGGAAAAGCCTCACTACGAACCTCCAAAACAATCCGCTCTCGGGCAGCTTTTCGACAGTCTGTTCCTGCTCGTACTCGTGCTAGCGGCCCTCTTCACGCCTCTCTATCTGAAGCTCGCCGGCGGCGGCAAAATCGATCTGCCGATCGCCGACAAGTCGACGTGGGTCGGACTCGGCCAAAATGCAGCGCAAGCTGCACAATGGGAAAAACTCGGATTTCATCCGGACACCGCTGCTCCGCTCATCACGTCAAGATTTGATTACAGCTTCAACCCTACCGAACTCGCGATCACTGCGGTCATCGTGCTCGGCTATTTCGTTCTGCTGTTTGCGCTCTCGAAGAAAGAATACATCGAAGTCATCGAAGAACGTTTCGGCAAAAAGTGAGGCTCCTAGATGGATAATTGGCAACTCTTAGAATACGCGGCCTGGGGCCTGTCGATCGTGCTCGGCCTCTACATCCTCATCGATACGATCAGAACCAATCGCGCATACAGTGAAGACCTTCTGACTTCCTCCAAGGAAGGCGAAATCGACGATGCGCTCGTCATCGACCCACCACATCAAGGGGGACACAAGTGACTCAAACAACTGCTGTTCACGGAGAGAAGATTTCTCTTCTCCGCGTGCTAGGCCCCGCGCATGTGTGGGCACTTGGCGTCGGTATCGTGCTCGTCGGCGAGTACATGGGTTGGAACTTCGCAGTCGGCAAGGGTGGCGCAATCGCCGCTCTCATCGCCTGCTGGGCTGCCGGCCTTCTTTACACTTGCGTCGCTATGATCGACTCGGAAGTGACGTCCACCGTCGCTGCCGCCGGTGGTCAATACGCGCAGTCGAAACACATCATCGGACCGTTGATGGCGTTCAACGTCGGCCTCTACCTCGTGTTCGCATACACGATGCTTGAAGCCGCGAATGCCATCACACTCGGCTATCTCGTCCAAACAGTGGGACAGATGGCCGGATTTGCCGAAGCACACGACAAGCCGTTCATCGTCTTGACTATTATGTTCCTGGCTTGGCTCAACTATCGCGGCGTCTACGCGACATTGACGGTGAACCTGATCCTCACCGCCATCGCGTTCATCGCCGTCGTCGTCCTGTTCATGGGCGTGAAGCCGTGGTCAACCGAGATGCTCAACCATAAGGAAATCCTGAACGGACTGCCCTATGGCTGGATCGGTGTCCTTGCTTCATTGCACTTCGGTCTCTGGTACTATCTGGGTATCGAAGGAACGTGTCAGGCGGCCGAAGAAGTCCGGTCACCAGCACGATCGCTGCCGCTCGGAACGATGACCGGTATTATGACGCTGCTCATCGCGGCTACGATGACGTGGTACCTCTGCTCGGGCTTGATGCCCTGGGAATACCTCGGCCAGGCTACGACGCCGCTGTTCGATGCCGCACGACTGACGAACTCGACGCCGTTGATGGTGCTGCTGTTCATCGGAACGATGTTCTCGACGCTGGCTTCGGCCAACGGCTGCATCAACGATGCTTCGCGAGCATGGTTCTCGATGGGTCGCGACCGCTATCTGCCGTCGTGGTTCGGCGCCGTGCATCCGAAGAACAGGACGCCATTCCGGTCGATCGTGTTCCTGGTGCCCGTCGCGTTGATCTTCGCGTACTTCGCGCCGCTTGATCAGGTTATCACCTTCTCGATCCTGTCAGGTCTGCTCGAATACACGTACATGTCGGTCCAAGTCATTTTCTTCCGGAAGAAGTGGCCGCTCGATACGATTGAGCGCGGATACGTGCATCCGTTCCATCCGATACCGGCGCTCGTGCTCCTGGCGATCTGCACCACGACGTACTTCGCAGTGTTTCTCGGTTATGGCACCCAGCTCGCCGCAATGATGGTGTTCTTCATCGTCGCCTCGCTGTGGTTCCATTTCCACCGCTACAAGTACGTTCGCCGCGGCGACCAGTTCACGATGAACTGGCCGCGCCCGGTAGGTTACTGAGGTCCCGAGGTGGCGCATCCTTGCGATGCGCCACTTCCTTCTTGAGAGAGAACCATTCATGCCTCTTGAGCTCGCCGCTTTGCTGCTGGCCGCGGCGGTTTCAATTCTCATCTTGTTCGGTCGCCGCGAGGCGCGAGTGGCGGCTGCCACCCGTCATTCCATGCTCGATCCTTCGCTGAAGGTTCTCGACACGCCGAAGGTCGAAATCGACGCTTGCGGCTTTCCGAAGATGGACGGAAAATTCCGCGGACGCCCGTTCTGCGTCGCTCTCATTCCCGACACGCTGACGTTTCGCCGCTTGCCGCAGCTTTGGCTCGCCGTCACGTTGAAACGCAAACTGCCACTCGACGGGAGCGTTGCAATCCTCGTCCGACAATCCGGAGCTGATTATTTTTCGCTGACCGACCACTTCAACGAACGTCTGGCGGCACCTGAAATTTTCCCGAAGGTGTGCTTTATCAAGGGCGATGGCCCTGGCGCACGTCGCGTTCTCGACCGGATCGCGCCTTACGTGGCGAGTCTTCTTCGCGACCCACATTTCAAGGAGATCGCTGTCACTCCGCGCGGCATCCGCATTATGCGCCAGCTTGCGCAAGGCAAGCGCGGGGACCATCTCATACTCCGGCAAATCGTCTTTGAAGGCGCCCGGCTCGAACCTGAAGGGCTTGAGGACGTCATCGCAGCGGTGCTCGAAATTGAGAATCTCCTTCTCAACGTCAAGCTGGAGTCTGCCGCATGAATGCATTGCAAGCCGAGCGCAAGCCGATGAACCCGTATGTGGTTCTCGCTCTCGCCATTGTCCTCCCTGGTATGGGACACGTTGCAATCGGCCAACAGCAGCGTGGTTTCATGTTCGCGCTGTTCACGCTGCTACTGGCCCTCATCACTTGGCAAATCGCCCCGCCGGACCGGTCGATAATCGGGCGGTTCGCATTAGGACTATTCGTCTGGGCCCTGTCGATACCGGACGCCTACAAGCTCGCGCGGATGCAATACGAAGAATGGAAATCTAAAGGATTCCGGCGCTAATCATTTGGCTCCCGCAATGGAGCCTCTCGTGCCCAATAGTCTCCGCACTTCAGTAACCACGACCCTCGTTGCTTCTGTTTGCTGCTTGGCCTCCGCCAGCGATGCGCTCGCGAAAGTGCGCGTCTGTCAGGATCAGGAACAGCATTACGTTCAAATAAAGCCATCAGCCGGACCGCTGGAGATCAATGCTGCGCTTTCCGCGGCAGCCGACAAAGGCTGCCTCGAACTTGCACGCCGGCTTCTCGACGATGGCGCTTCGCTCGCCTCACGCGATCGCCTCGGCGCGAGTCCACTCGTTCACGCTGCTGAAACAGGACATACCGACATCGTCGAGCTGTTCCTCGCCCATGGCGCCGACATCAATGCGCGCGATCTCGACGGCGGAACCGCGCTTTTCGCGGCATCGGAGCAGGACAATACTTCAACCGTGCAATCACTCATCGGACATGGCGCGGACGTGAACATCGCTGGCCGAACCGGCCTTACGCCGATCGCAGCAGCGGCATATGCTGGCAATGACCAGATCGTGCGGCTGCTCCTCGACAAAGGGGGCGATCCAAAAAAGGCCGACGCGACAGGCAAGGCCCCCATTTGCTATGCGGTCGCGCGTGGTTTCCCGAAAGTCGTGCGCTTGCTGCTCGATCATGCCTTCGACGTCAACGCGCGCTACGGCAACGATTTGACCGCGCTGATGTGGGCCGCGGGACATGAAGATGCGGCTGGTTCAAGCGACGTGGCGGACGTGCTTACGCTGCTGATCGATCACGGCGCGCACATTGACGATCAGGATAATCGGGGCCGGACAGCCTTGATGATTGCCGCTTCGCTGGGGCACGAGAAGGCCGTCGACGTCTTGCTGGCCAGGGGCGCGGACAAAGCCTTGCACGACAAAGCGGGAAAGACTGCAGCCGATCTCGCTACCAGCGACGCACTGCGCAAGAAACTCACGATCAGCTAGCGTTATTGGTTGTTGCCGCCGACGACCTGAAGGCTCGCAAGATAATCGGCGATGGGTTTGAGATCGGGCGGCTGCACTGCTTTCATCAGATCCGACATGCCCGGGTTGTTGGCGCGTGACCCGTCGCGAAATGCGGTCATGGTGTTCAAGAGGTATTCCGGCTGCTGGCCGGCGAGCCGTGCCGTCGTCCCGTCACCCTGAAACTGATCGAGATGGCAGGAAGTGCAGCCGATGGAGCCGATAACCGTCAGCGCCTTTTTCGTGTCGTCCTTCGACGGTGAAGGTAGTGCGAGGTTAGGCCACTTCAGGCCCGCAAAGTGCGCGGCCAATGCCTTGAAGTCGGCTTTCTCGAGGCTCGCGACAATGGCGGCCATTATATCATTCTTCCGCGCGCCGCTCTTGAAGTCCCGCAACTGAAGATAAAGGTAGCCTTCGTTCTGGCCCCAAATGATTGGCGTCGTCTTCTCTTGTGGAATGCCGCTTTCGCCGTGGCAGGTGGCGCAGATTTTCGCGTTTTCTTCAACGCTGGCGGCCGATGCAATCTTCGTGGTCAACGGAAATGCTGCGGCCATGGCCGCAATCGCGATCGCGATCGCGATCGGCAAAGAACACTTTAAATCCATCATGGGCCAAGCTCCGGATGAGCGAACTGGTCACATCTCTTTCGCGAGGTTCGGAAGGAGCGATTGATGCCCCTTCCGACGTTCGTGGATTGATCAGTCAAGCGTGAAGGCGATGATATTGTTGCCGCGCTTGAAATCGATCTGCGTATTTCCGCCGGCGCCGACGACGATGTACTCCTTACCGTCGAGCGCGTAGGCCGCCGGCGGAGCGTTGACGCCGGCACCAGCCTGGAACGACCACAGAATCTTGCCGCTGTCCGCGTTATAGGCCCGGAACCAACCGTTTGCCTCGCCCGTGAATACGAGGTCGCCAGCAGTTGCGAGTACGCCTCCCATCATTGGCTGCGGGGTCGTCACCTGCCACTTGATCTTGCCGGTGTTGTAGTTCACCGCCGAGACATTGCCGAATTGCTCTTCACCTGGGATCACTTTGAAGGCTCCGCCGAGCCAGAGCTTACCATCGGGATAGGGGCTCGACTGCACCTGATAGGTCATCGGCTGATGAAGGTTCGCGGCGTATGCAAGGTTGAGTTTCTGATTGACCGCCATTGGCGACCATTCCACGCCACCGTTTGCTCCGGGGAGCATGCGTGCGCCTTCCGGCGTCGGAAGGGTCCACATGTTTTCTTGCGCCACCATCGGCTCCGAGAAGCGGATCATGCTGCAATCGTCGCGTCTGTTGACGTAGACGTGTCCGGTTTTTCCAGCATGGAGCACGCCAGGGACGGTCTTTCCGTCCTTATCTTTGACGTCGACGAGGATAGGCGGACTAACGGAGTCGAGATCCCATACGTCGTGGGGGATGAACTGAAAATGGCAAACATATTTGCCGGTATCGAGGTCGAGAGCGACGAGCGAGTCGGTATAGAGGTTGTCGCCGGGCCGCAGTGAGCCATCGAGGTCGGGTGATGGGTTGCCGACCACAAAGTAGATCCGGTTCAGCTTGAGATCGACTGCGGGGTTTTGCCAAACGCCCCCTCCGAGCTTTTTGTATGGATCTCCCGTCTTGGCGAGTTGCGCCTTTTCCGCCTCGATATCGCGATGCAAATCCTTGCCGGTTGCGTCTTTTGTGGCCCAAACCCCAACCGTATTTTCCGGGATCGTATCGAAATTCCAGACGAGCTTGCCGGTCTCGGCGTCATAGGCGCGGAAAAATCCGCGGATGCCGTATTCGCCGCCGTTGGTGCCGATCAAAATCTTGCCATTGACGGCCGTCGGCGCCATCGTTTCGCTGTAGCCCAATTCGGGATCCGCGATCTCCGTCTCCCAGACGACGCTACCCGTTTTCGCATTGAGAGCGACGAGCTTGGCGTCGAGCGTTCCGAAATAAACTTTGTCACCGAGCACCGCGACGCCGCGATTGTTGGGGCCGCAGCAGTAGGTCGTAATCGGCCCCATCTTGTGTTTGTAGTGCCAGTACTGTTCACCCGTCTTGGCGTTAAGCGCGTAGACATGATCGAATGACGTCGTGACGTACATAACGTCACCAACTATGATCGGCGTCGTTTCGAGGGACTCTCTCACGTCCATCTGGAATATCCACGCCGGATGAAGTTTCGCGACGTTCGACGTATTGATCTGCTTGCCGGGGTAGAAGCGGGTCTGCTCGTAGTTGGCGTTCGTGTGCAGGAACTGCTTGGCGTCGCTCGCAGCGTTCGTCAGCATCTCCTGAGTAACAGTCGGAGCGGGCGCTTCGACTTTCGGCGCCTCTTTCTTGTGGTGCTCGATTTCCTGAGCGGACACAGGGGTCAACGCAGTGCATGCAAGCGACGCGAACAGCGCCGCCGCGTACGCGTGGCTACTTTTCATACGGACCATATTGTCCTCGCTTAACTGAGGGGCTCAGCTCGCGCGCCGACACAGTATTGGAGTGGAATCGTGCCGAGCATTCCTATCGGCGCACGCTCTCATTAGTGTACGCGCCGATTTTTCCCGACAATCGGGTATGATGTTCTAGGTATTAAGACCGTTATCGGAGCGTCGTTTCCGGGACAAAGTTTGCGAGCGGATTGTCCGTCATCGGATATTTTGCCGTCGTTTCGCGATCGCCGCCGCAGCTCACGATTTGAGCGAGCGAAGGGCCCAACGCTGCCCGTTGGAGCCGAGTTCGACAATGCTCAACGGCGCAATATCGATATGCCAGAACGATGCAGGCCCTGCGGCGATCGCCGAGACGATCGCTGCGCGCATTACTGCTGAATGCGTAATTGCGATAATATTTTCCTCTCGTCGCAACGCGGCGTTCAGCCAAACTGCCATGCGCGCGATGAGCCCTTCCACGCTCTCTCCGCCATGCGGGATGGCGCTTGGATCCGAAAGCCAGCTCTTGAGAGCCTCGGGTTCACGCTCTGCGATCTCGTTCAACGTGCGTCCTGCCCAGCGACCGAGGTCGAGGTCTCGCAGGCCTTCGTCGATCATCGGCTCGAGGCCGAGTGCCATCGCCGTTTCCACCGCCCTTGCCGCCGGGCTCGCGAGGGCTATCCCCGAGCGGCGCAACTCCTTGGCAAGAGCCGCGGCGTCTCTTTTCCCAAAGTCGTCAATGCCCTCGTCCAGGGGGAAGGCTGCAGCCCGGATGGCAGGGGTCGAGGCATTGGCGATGAAGGTCAGGCGCGACTGCATGCTGGCCGGTTGGTTACATTGACAAATTTATGGCCTGGCTTATGGTGTCGGGCGCATCGTCATAGGCAGGAAGCCGGTGAAATTCCGGAACGGTCGCGCCACTGTAATCGGGGACGCTTATACCGTCCATCGAAAGTCAGACCCTCCTATGATCAGCGCCGGAGCTTGAAACGGGACGCGTAATCCCAAGGAGGCATTTGCCTATGTCACAATCTGCAATCGTTTCGGGCGCCTCGTTGGGCGCGCCCATTCCCCTCAAAGAGATTTTGCCCTGGGCGATTTTCGCCGGGTTGCTGTTCATTCTCGCCATGTACTTCGTTGGCGTCGAAGAAGGCGCTACGTCGATCTTCAATGGCATGTATGTGCATGAATTCGTGCACGACGGGCGCCATCTCCTCGGCTTCCCCTGCCATTGACAACGGGGAGATCCAGACATGGGAAGTCTTCTCGTGCGCGGCATGATTGCCGGGCTCATCGCTAGTTTATTGGCTTTCGGATTTGCGAAGGTGATCGGCGAACCGCAGGTCGACCGCGCCATTGCGTTCGAGGAAGCGTCACATACGCCAGTCCCTGGTGAGGCTGAAGAACCGGAACTAGTCAGCCGCGAGGTGCAGGCAAGCGTCGGGCTTCTGACCGGCGTCGCCCTTTATGGAACGGCGCTCGGCGGTCTTTTCGCGCTGGCCTACGCTTTCGTCAGCGGCCGTCTTCTTCATCTTTCTCCGCGCAGCACAGCGCTGGTGATCGCAGCCGTCGGCTTTTTGGCGCTGTACTTCGTGCCTTACCTCAAATACCCGGCGAATCCGCCTGCGGTCGGACAAGGCGAGACGATCGGCTATCGAACGCAGCTTTATTTCGGGATGATCGTCTTCTCGCTCATGGCGCTGGCGATCGCCATCAGCTTCGGACGGCAAGCCATCGAGAAGTTCGGCGGCTGGAACGCGTCAATTCTCGGAACTGTGGTCTATCTCGTCCTGGTCGTTGTCGCTGCCTACGCGCTGCCGGTGATCAACGAAGTGCCTGAGAAGTTCCCTGCCGACCTGCTTTGGAACTTCCGCATCGCCTCGTTGGGTACTCAGTTCATCCTCTGGGCGGCGATCGGGCTATTGTTCGGCTGGCTCATCGCCGGCGATCGCGAAAGACTGGCGCGCTAACGCTGGCGTCGATGTTCAGAACAAAAAATGGGGGCGCGCCGAGGGTGCCGCCTCCATTTGAATATCATCTCCTCCCATTCTTCGTTTGAAAGACGTTCCGCACCGATGCGCCATTCGCCTTGCATTGGCATCTGCAAACTCGACGACGCCACAGGCTATTGCCTTGGATGTGGCCGCACCGGGCGCGAGATCGGCGACTGGATCGCCATGAGCGAAAGCCAGCGCGATGCTGTCTGGTCCGAGTTGCCAAACCGGCTTGCCAATCTTTCCGTTCGCGTGCGTCTTCTTCCCTGGACGCGCGAGGAACTCGTCGCGTGGGCCAGGGACACCATCGTAGCGCGTGGCGGCACATGGGTGACCGGCGCGCCGGGTGCGGTCGCGGAATTTCCATGCACTACCGAACGCACAATCGACGTCGAGGCGCGTTCGGATGCGGTCATCGCGCGTGCGCCTGATGCCTCGTTCCGCCTCACGGTCAGCGACAAAGTCCGGGCGTTTTCGTTCAGCGAAGGCGGCCCAATCGTTCTCGGCCTGCCGAGGGGGCGCGCCGCTATCCCCCCATCACCAGTTTTGCAATCGCTTGGCATGGACTCGCAGGCGATCGATGTCCGTCATCAGGCGGACCAGCTTTTTGATTATGGCATCGGCCGCAAATACTCCCGGTTCTGCGTCCGTACCGGCGATGCGGCTCTCGCATCCTCATTGTCAGCCCAAGGTGGCCGTCACTGGTCCGAAGTGATGGCGGCAATCGGCATGCAAGTGATTACGGCCAGTCCGAACCGGGTCGTCGAGAGCGCGGCCGCACGGATCGAGGTCTTCACCAAAATTCCGATGCCGGGGTCCCAATCTCCGGCTGGCGCCCACACGCATTTTCTGCCTGATTTCCTCAAGGGCGGCGAAGAGATCGCATCAAGCCTAGCTCTGCCGGACTATGCGGCTCCGGTCGCGATTTTTTATCCTCGGGAAGCTACCAACTAGCGCTGCCAATCGTTGCCGCTGAACGGCCCGCTTGTCCCCAAGTCTAAACGCCGCCCGGGCGTTGTCATATTGAGGGGTTCAGCGCGCCGTAGTAGTGACGTTTTTACGAAATAACGGATGTCCCTCTGAGCAGTGAGGATCTTATGCGCAGCATTGGCCCCGGAATCGCATTTGCCGCCATCATGGGATTGCTCCCCGTCGCGGCTTCGGCGGACGAGCGGATGCAATCTTCGTTTACTGGACTCGTCGCCAAAGGCTTCGAAGTCAAATCCGTAACGCTCATTCCACTCGATGTCGCGAAGCGCGTCACTGAAAAGGTGAAGACCGACAACGTCATCGTCACCCTTCAGAACAAGGAAGCCGTGGCGGTATGCTACGTCGCTTTCGCGAACTGGGCTTTCATGAACAAGACTTCGCTCGACTCGCCGACGCTTTGCGAAGTTCGTTCGGCGGCAACGGAGGAAAGTGCGGCTCCGCCATCGTCGGCCCCAAGTTCGACATCGAGCACGGAGCCTCCAGCCGCCGCTGCACCTTCGACTCCCGAGGAACCGCCGGCAGCCGCGCCGACGCCCAGCACTCCGGCGCCCGGAACCACTCCGTAAGCGCGCCTATGAACCCGGAATCTTGGTAAAATGCTCAGGGGGCACCGTTCTCTGAGCACGTTGCCTTAGTCTCAACACGGGTTCTAGGCATATGCCGATACCACTTCCCTTTCATTAGTGAGAGATTGGAAAAGTGAAGAATTCGGGGGTACTGGGGGTATCGTTGGCGCTGGCTGGCGCCGCTCTCATCTGCGGAATTTCAGCCAAGAGCTACGCCCACAGCGGCACGCAGCAAGAGCAAGAGGCGTGCACGCCTGATGTCTTCCGCTTCTGTTCAGCCCAGATTCCCGACGAAAACCGCATCGTTGCCTGTTTAAACCGCCATCTCGCCAAGCTCAGCCCGGCGTGCCGCGCCGTCATGGCGGGAGATACAGCCAACAAAAAATCCCGCGAGGCACGTTGAGCGCCTCGATATTTCAGGCAAGTCGTTTCTTGCGAGGAGAGAACGTGCGGGGCAAAATTTCGATCGAGAAAGTCTTCGTCGCTTGCATTGCGGCTGCGCTGATCACGTTCGCGCAAACTGGCGCTTCCTTCGCTCATAGTGGAACAGCCGAAGAGCAATCGGCTTGCACGCCGGATGTGCTCAGCCTCTGTTTCTGGGAGATCCCGAGCGAGGAGCGCATCGTCGCGTGCCTCAACAAGAATATCAAGAAATTGAGCCCGGATTGCCGGAAGGTCATCGAGGGACCGCCAGACAAAGACGCCCCGTCAGACAAAAAAGATGATCACAGCAAGCGCTAATAGTTCGGGCGCGGCTCCAGCGGATCGCTTGAGAGGACGCGCCCGATACTATCAGGCGCGACCGCGGGCGACTGCAGGCTTGTTCAGCTGGAGCGCCTCGCAAACCGTCTCGACGATCCCTTGGGCCGAGAGCCCGGCGCGCTGATACATGACTTCAGGCTTGTCCTGATCGACGAAGACATCCGGCATGACCTTGGTGCGGACCTTGAGCCCCCGCTCCAGCAATCCATTCTCGGCGAGATAGTGCAGCACATGACTGCCGAAGCCGCCCACCGAGCCCTCTTCGATCGTGACCAGGACATCGTGGTTTTCGGCAAGCTGCCGGATCAGATCTGTATCGAGAGGCTTCATGAAGCGCGCATCGGCGACTGTCGCCGAAAGTCCGAGCGCTGCCAGCTGATCGGCCGCCTTCAAGGTTTCTTGCAAGCGCGTGCCGAATGAGAGCAGCGCAATCGTCGAACCCTCGCGCAGAATGCGTCCCTTGCCGATTTCGAGAGGAATACCGACTTCGGGCATGGCAACGCCGGTGCCTTCGCCGCGCGGATAACGGAAGGCGCTCGGACGGTCGTCGATCGCCGCTGCCGTCGCGACCATGTGCTTCAGTTCGGCCTCGTCAGCCGCAGCCATGATGACGAAATTCGGCAAGCAGCCGAGATAAGCGAGGTCGAACGTGCCGGCGTGCGTCGCGCCATCGGCTCCAACGAATCCGGCGCGGTCGATCGCAAATCGCACAGGCAGACTCTGCAGCGCTACGTCATGCACGACCTGGTCGTAACCACGCTGCAAGAACGTCGAATAGATCGCGGCGAACGGCTTCATGCCTTCGGTGGCAAGGCCGGCGGCGAAAGTCACCGCGTGCTGCTCCGCTATGCCGACGTCGAATGTCCGATCCGGAAACTCGCGGCCGAAGATGTCGAGCCCCGTTCCGTCGGGCATTGCTGCCGTGATCGCGACGATTTTCTCGTCCTTTTTAGCTTCGGCGATCAGGCTGTCGGCAAATACGCGCGTATACGACGGCGCCGATGCTACCGGCTTCGCCTGCACGCCCGTCACGACGTTGAATTTGGCGACGCCGTGATATTTGTCGGCCGACGCTTCGGCCGGCGCGTAGCCCTTGCCCTTCTTCGTTACGACGTGAACGAGGATCGGTCCCTCGCCAGCGTCTCGAACATTCTTCAGGACCGGCAGCAGCTGACCCAGATCGTGACCATCGATCGGGCCGACATAGTAGAAGCCAAGTTCCTCGAACCAGGCGCCGCCCTGCCAGAGGCTTCGTGTGTATTCCTCGACCCGCGCGGCGCGGCGTTCCCAGCTCTTCGGCAAATTCTTCGCCAGCTGTTTGGCGATGTCGCGAACGTAGAGGTAGGAGTCGCTCGACGTCAGCCGGGCAAGATATGACGACAGCGCGCCCGTCGGCGGCGCGATCGACATATCGTTGTCGTTCAGAACGACGATGAGCCGTTCGCTCCGCGCGCCGGCGTTGTTCATCGCTTCATAGGCCATGCCCGCGCTCATCGAGCCATCGCCGATGACACAGACAACGTTGTTCGCGCCGCCCGACAATTCGCGCGCCACCGCCATGCCGAGGCCTGCGGAAATCGACGTCGATGAATGGGCAGCGCCAAACGGATCGTATTCGCTCTCGGTGCGCTTCGTAAAACCGGAAAGCCCTCCGGGCTGGCGCAACGTTCTTATTCTGCTGCGACGGCCAGTCAGGATCTTATGTGGATAGGACTGATGGCTGACGTCCCAGATCAAGCGATCGCGGGGAGTGTCGAAAAGATAATGCAGAGCCACCGTCAGCTCGACGACGCCGAGGCCGGCGCCAAGATGGCCACCCGTTTGCGATACGGCATCGATCAGCTCGGCGCGAAGTTCCGCCGCAAGCTGAGGAAGCTCGCTTTCTGACAGTTGCCGCAGATCGGCAGGCGTATCGACCTGATCCAAAAGCGGTGTTTTGGATACCCGAGGCATCACTGCGTCCATTGACTGAACTCCCCCAAAAACCCGCTTGCCCGAGTCCTTTTAATCCTTCCAAATATGAACCTATGACACGGCGCAAAAAATGGAACATCCGCCGTGAACTGGACTCTTCGGGGAAGTGTTGCAGCCAAGCCTCACAAATGGCAGACAACTGTGGGCAAATTGGCTAAATGCCGCCACCGTGTCCACCTAGGACATGCTCCGCCGCTGAGAATTTTAACTCACCGTCGGTACTCAAAATTTGAAAACAACGGGGAATGGGCCATGGTCCCGGCTAAGACATTACGCATTTTTGGAGCGTCGATTGCCGTTTTGATGACGACGCTTCTCACCTCACCTCAGCTTGCGACTGCGCAAGCCTTCGATGCTCCTGAGAAGACAATCAACGGCCTCAACGCCAAACTTCTCGACACGATGAAGCAGGCGCAGGCACTCGGCGTGCAAGGCCGCTTCAACGCGCTCGCACCGGTTCTGTCGAGCACCTACGACATTCAATCGATGTCGCGCGTGGCGGTTGGACAAAGTTGGGATACGTTCCAGCCCGAGCAGAAGGCAGCCGTGACCGACGCGTTCGCTCGCATGATGATTGCGACGTACGCCAAGCGCTTCGACGGCTTCTCCGGCGAGACATTCGAGATCGCCGAGATCACGGATCGGCCGCCGTCGGATAAAATGGTGAAAACCCGGATTGTTCAGAGCAACGGCAAGCCGGTCGCGATCAACTACTTGATGCGCAAGACTGGATCGCAATGGAAGATCGTCGATGTCTATCTCGACGGCACGATCAGCGAACTTGCCAGCCGCCGCGCCGAGTTCACATCGATCCTGAAAACCGGCGGAGCCGATGCACTCATCGCATCATTGAAGAAGCAGGGCGATAAGCTGCTTTCCGGAAGCTGATATCACTTATTCGCGGCCGGTCTTGTTGACGACGAGCCGGCCGCGATTTTTCCTGCCCCTACCCGCCGCCTTGTTTGCGCGGGTCGAAACATTTTCAAATACATCGGCAGAGAATGCTTATACGGCGCGGTCTTCATTAAGACGCCGCGCCTGCTGTCGTTTTGACTGGCTGAATTTCGAACTGATCAGTGCACTTCGACAGGCGTCGGTGGACCGACGACGACGATCGTGCCGCCGTGATCGGAGGCGCTCGACAGTTTCGGCACATCGGTCATTCGACGCTTCTGCAGCATCGTCGGCGACGAAACGAGCTCCATGACCGGCTCGATCGCATTGGGATCCGGCGGGACCGGCTCGCTCGTCAACACGCTCGTGTTCAAAGCTTCCTGCAGCTCTGCCTGACGCTTCTGATCCGTTACGCTGCGCAGCATCGAATAGAAGTCGATCGAGCTGTCCTCGAGCGTCTGCATATCTTCGGCTTTGCTCAAGTTCGTGAGCGGACTGGTCACGCTGCCTGCGAGATTGACACGGCTGGCGAGCGTTGCCGCTTTCGTTGGAATCAATGCGCCGGCCGGTATTTGCGCAGCAAATTCGACGCCGGTGCCGATTGCGTCTCTGACGTTTGTCGGGCCGATGATCGGCAGCACGAGATAGGCGCTGTCACGGTAGCCCCAAACGTACATCGTCTGTCCGAAGTCGCCGGACTGGTGTGCCATGCCTTGTGTCGCCGCGACGTCGAAGAGGCCGCCGAGACCAAGCGTCGAATTGAGTACGAAGCGGCCGAGTGTCGTCGCCGCAGCAGCGGGCCGGACCTGCAAAACGTTGTTTGCAAATATCATCGGCTCGGCAAGATTGGTCGTGAATGCGTCGACGCGGTCGCGGACGCTTTCCGGCACATTCTGGTTATAGGCCTTAGCAGCCGGATACAGGACGTTGTGATTGAAGTCCTGGTTGCTCTCGAAAACCGAGCGATTGAATTTCTCGTTGGGGTCCGCGATGGTTTTTGGCTCGTCATCGCTAGCGGTCGATGCCAAATGCTGCGGCGCGATTGAAGGCGCAGACGTGCTGGCGCAAGCCGACAGACCCACACCAGCTAAAATGCAGCCGACCCAATTTGCGAAGGTAGTGACTTTCACGTCCCGATATTCCCCCATGCCTAGCCATGCGGCCGAGCAAACTCAGATCTATCGCAGCTACGTGCAAAACGCTAGCTTTAGTACGGCGCCAGTAGGCTTTCCCCCACCTCAAACCAGAAAGTAACGTCTGAATGACGTCCTGTCTGTGGCTTGTATGCACCCTCGTCGCCATTATCGGCAGCATTTACGCCATGTTGGCTGCTTTCTTGGTGGCACGATTTGCGCGCCGGCCCAAGTCGATTTTAGGGCCTGCGGAAAATGTCGCTCTGATCAAGCCGCTTTACGGCGCCGAACCAGGCCTTGGCGACAATCTCGGATCGTTCGTTCGGCAGGACTACCCCGGCGATGTGCAGATGATTTGCGGCGTACAGGACGCCGCCGATCCTGCCATTCCGATCGTGCGCAACCTTGAAGAGAGATTTCCGCCCGCGGCGATCGAACTCGTCACCTCTTCCCGTAGCGCTGGCGGCAATCCGAAAATTGCTAACGTGCTCAATATTTATCCGCGCGCACGGCACGATGTTTTGATTCTCAGCGACAGCGATATGCGCGTCGAGCCTCACTATGTTCGGGATGTCGTTGCCACATTGCAGCAACCCGAGGTTGGGCTTGTGACGTGCCTTTATCGGGGGCGCGCGATCGGTGGTTTCTGGTCTCGCCTAGCTGCAGCAGCCGTCGATCAACATTTTCTTCCGAGCGTTCTCGTCGGAGTTCAGCTCGGCCTCGCGAAGCCGTGCTTCGGATCGACAATCGCAATTCGTCGCAGCACGCTGACCGAAATCGGCGGATTCGAGGCCTTCGCCGATACGCTGGCCGACGACTACGCCATGGGCGATGCGGTCCGGCGAAAGGGGCTGAAAGTCGCAATCGCCCCCTTCACTGTCGGGCACACTTTTTCCGAAGATAGTTTTGCGGAATTGCTCGGACATGAACTCCGGTGGGCGAGGACAATTCGTCTCGTCGATCCTGTTGGTTATGCCGGTTCCGTGATTACGCACCCGCTGCCATTTGCGCTCGCCGCGTTGCCGTTGGGTGGCTTTGGCGCCATAGCGTGGATGATCCTGCTTCTGACGCTTGCATGTCGGCTTTTCGTTCCGTTACAAGTTGAACGACTGCCCGGTGGGGGAAAGAGTTCGATCTTGCTCGCTCCTTTGCGCGATCTCTTGAGCTTCGCGATTTTTGTCGCGAGCTATGTGCCCGGAGCAGTCAGTTGGAGGGGCCGCCGCTATAGCGTCGGCGCCGATGGGACCGTTAGGCCTATATGAAAGGCGCGGACATGCGCACACTATTTTTGCAGGCTCCTTCGTTCGATGGGTTCGATGGGGGCGCGGGTTCGCGCTATCAGGCGCGCCGCGAAATCCAGTCGTTCTGGTACCCGACCTGGCTCGCGCAGCCGGCGGCTCTGGTCGAAAACAGCAAGCTGATCGACGCGCCGCCGCATCGCACCAGCCTGCAGGACGTGCTCGCTGAAATACGCAATTATGACCTCGCGGTGCTGCACACCTCGACGCCGTCATTCGATTCGGACGTCAAGGTCATCGAAGCGATGAAGGCGACCAACCCGAACCTCAAGGTCGGACTGATCGGCGCCAAGGTCGCGGTGCAGTCCAACGAAAGCCTGGTGGACGCGCCGATCGTCGACTTCGTCGCCCGCAACGAGTTCGATTTCACGATCAAGGATGTCGCCGACGGCGTGGCCTGGAGCGACATCAAGGGTCTGTCTTACCGCAACGCGCAGGGCGTCATCGTGCATAACGAGGACCGCGCTGTGATGCACGACATGGACACGCTGCCCTTCGTTACGCCGGTCTACAAGCGCGACCTCGTGATGGAGAATTACTTCATCGGCTATCTGAAGCACCCGTACATCTCGTTCTACACGGGGCGCGGCTGCAAGAGCCGCTGCACGTTCTGCCTGTGGCCTCAGACCGTTGGCGGCCATCGCTATCGGACCCGCTCCGTTGGGCACGTCATCGAGGAAGTGAAGTACATCCTCAAGGCGTTCCCGCAGATGAAAGAGCTGATGTTCGACGACGATACCTTCACCGACGACCTGCCGCGCGCGGAAGCGATCGCGAAGGAACTCGGCAAGCTCGGTGTCACGTGGTCGTGCAACGCCAAGGCGAACGTACCGCGCGATACCCTGAAGGTGCTCAAGGACAATGGCCTGCGCCTGCTGCTCGTCGGCTACGAGAGCGGCAACCAGCAGATCCTGCACAACATCAAGAAGGGCATGCGGGTCGAGGTCGCGGAGCGGTTTACCAAGGACTGCCACGAGCTTGGCATCAAGATCCACGGCACCTTCATCCTCGGACTTCCGGGCGAGTCGAAGGAGACGATCGAGGAGACCATCAAGTTCGCGACGCGGATCAATCCGCACACGATCCAGGTCTCGCTCGCGGCGCCGTATCCCGGCACGTTCCTCTACAAGCAGGCGTCGGAGAACGGCTGGCTCGACGTCGACAATGCCGAACTTATAAACGCCAACGGCATCCAGATCGCGCCGCTGCACTATCCGGGTCTGTCGCACACCGAAATTTTCTCGTCGGTCGAGGACTTCTATCGCAAATTCTACTTCCGGGTACCGAAGATCGCCGCGATCGTTGGGGAGATGCTGACCGAGAAGGACATGATGAAGCGTCGTCTTCGCGAAGGCGTCGAGTTCTTCCAGTTCCTGCGCGAGCGCCGCAGCGCCGCGTAGTTTTTGGACTGCCGTCGGCTTGGATGGATCCCGGCCTTCGCCGGGATGACGGAGTGTGGGTGACCTTCTTCCAATAACGTCATCCCCGCGCAGGCGGGGATCCGCCCAAACAAGACAGTTCATCGCAAGTCTTGAATGACTAGCTTGGGCCGGTTGGTTATGGCGCGGTTTGCGGGGCCTTTTCGTTTTCCTGCTTGGCCGGGTTCCGCGGCGGCCCCATCAGGATCGGCTGGAAGAGAACGGCGGCCGCCAGTGTCGTCACCAGCGAGAGTGCCAGCAGCTCGCCCATGCTCGACGTCCCAGGGTGACTCGAGAAAAACAGACTCCCAAATGCGACGGCCGTCGTCATGGCGCTGAACATGACGGCGCGGGTCAGCGGCGAGGCCAGCAGGCTCGTTTCGCCTTCACGCCAAGCCAGCACATAGTAAATCTTGAACGCGACGCCGACGCCAAGAAGAACCGGCAGAGCGATGATGTTCGCGAAATTCAGCGGCAGGCCGATCAGCACGCAAAGCTCGAGCGTCACGACGCCTGCGAGCAACAACGGCACGAGCGTCAAAAGCACGTCCGATACGCGGCGCAACGCAACGAACAGGATGATCGTTATTGAGACCAGCGCCAATAGGCCCGCTTGGATAAACGACCGGACCACGGTTTTTGCTGATTCCTGGATGAGGATCGGCACACCGGTGGCTTCCGGCGCGACGGCGAGGACGGCGGAGGCGAAACGACGGAGGTTGGCGTTGTCGTTGCCATCTCCCTTCGGCGCGACTTCGACGCGTGCCCGGTGATCGGCGGTGATCCAGTCGGCAATGATCTCAGGCGGCAGATTTTCGAGTGTGATCGGCTCGGCCTTCAGTGCTGAGCGAATTTGCGCGAGGCGCAATTTCAGACCGTCGAGCAACGACTTCTCGACCTTTGCACGCGTATCCGGCGGCGCGTCTGCGAGCTTGCGCAGTGTCTCTGCCATATGGGTGGCAAGCGGGGGCGCGCCGGGAAGCTTGGCGACATTTTCAAATTCCGTCGCCGTCTCCTTCAGCCTGGTCTGCGTATCCGCATCCGTTGGATCCGCCGCCATTTCGTCAGGCTCGATCGTCGGGCCGAGCAGGTCTGCCACGTCCCTTATGACCGCCAGCTTTTCCGTTTGCTGGTCGGGCACGAAGCTTGCGAGCGTCACCGTGTGAGCGGCTTCCGGCAATTTATCGAGCTTGGCTGCAAGCGCTTCGGCACCGGCCAGGTTCGGCGCAAGGACCTCGATGGTGTTCGGAGCGGTCGCGGGATCGCGCATGAGATCGTTGAAGGTCGAGACGGACTCGGCCTTGCTGCTGCGAAGGTTGATCGGATTGAAATCGAACTCGAGCTTCGCGAGCAGTGGCAATCCGGCGAGGACACCGAGCACCGTCAGCGCCAGAATGACGTGCCGGTGACGCGCCATGAAGCGGTCGACGGGCGCCAGCACACGATAGCCGACGTCGTGCGCCTCGCCCGGAGGATTGAACAGCGAAAGCATCGCGGGCAACAGCGTGATGCTCGTCAGGAACGCGATAATCATGCCGCTGCCGGCAATGAGGCCAAGCTCGGATACGCCGCGGTAATCGGTTGGCAGGAAGGCGTAGAAGCCCGCGGTCGTTGCGGCCGCCGCGAGCGCGAGGGGCTTTCCGGCGTTGTTGCCCGCCGCGATCAACGCATCCCTGAGGCCATGCTTGCTGAAGCGTTCGTGGCGATATCGGACCGAGAACTGGATGCCGAAATCGACCCCGATGCCGACGAACAGCACGGCGAATGCGACCGATATGAGGTTCAGGGCGCCGACGAGGTAAAGTCCCAGCGCCCCCGTCATCGCAAGTCCGGCGAAGAGGCTGACGAGAACCGCGAAGATGATGCGGCCCGATTTCAGCGCCAGCCACAAAATGAAAAGAACCGCCGCGATGGTAACGGCCGTGTTGACGGCCGCGCCTTCGGCAACCGTTCCGAACTCTTCATCCGCCATTGGAACCGAGCCCGTGAGCCTCACGCGCACGCCGTTCTCAGGGGTCAGCCCAAGCCGTTCGGCGGTTTTGCGGATCAAGGCCGTCGCATCGGCGCCGGGCTGCAGGTCGGAATAGTCGAGAACGGGCTTCACCTCGAGGAAGCGGCGAAGTTCGGATGGCGCCGGACGCCCGCCCGTCAGCAGCTCGCCCCAAGAGAAATTCGTCCCCTTGCCTGCCATCAGATTGTCGATGGCATCGACCAGCACGCCGAGCGGCTTTTCAAAATCCGACCACTTCGCACGGTCATCCTTGATACCGAGCGGGACAAACGAGAGCGCCTTCGCCAGTCCGTTGAGGGTCGGGTCGGCGGCGAGCGTGCCGAGAACCGGCTGCGCCTTGATCAGCCCTTCGGTCGTTTCCTTGAGTTCCGGCAGCGAAAGATAGAGAAGGCCGTTCTTTTCGAAGAACGGGCCACCATCTCGCCGCCTCACGATCTGGAAGGGATCGGGCTTCGATTCGCTGAGGGCGGCAGCGAGACTGGCGGCTGCGGCCTCGGTCAGTTCGGGCGTTTTGCCGTCTATGACGACGTCGATCGTGTCGGTGTGCTGTGGGAAAGCGAGATCGAACTGGCGTTCGCGCTGCCGCCAATCGAGATCCGACGCGATGAGCTGGCTCGTATCGGTCGTGATGGCGAAATTGTTGACGACGTAAACGACCGCGCCCGCCGCGAGCGCCAGCCCGAGCACAATGGTCAGCCAACGTAGGCGCACAGCGATGGCGACGATACCGGCGACGACGCGCTCGATCATGCGGTCGCCAATCGTTGTCTGGGATGGTGTTGGGTATCGAGTTCGTGAAGGATCATTCTAGGCTGGACTCATGATAACCTTTTGACGGGTCGCATCTCTTAGCAGCTCACCTACGATGCCGAACCTGTCGAGCAGATGAATAAATGGGCTCGACTAGTGTGTTGCTTTTGAGACACGTCACGTCAACAGCATGAATGCCGCGACGTTACCCCGGCTGCCGATCATTCACGATAGCGCGTAAAAGTCGGGGACGAGTAGGGCGTAGCGCGTTGAACGTCATGAATCGGAGCGCGTTGGCGTTTTAGGTCTTCCACAGCGCAAAGCAATTGCGCGTCGGCAGGACGGGGTTTCTGCATGAAAGTGATCTTGGCGCAGCCCCGGGGTTTTTGCGCAGGCGTAGTCCGGGCGATCGACATCGTCGAGCGTTCGCTGGCGCGTCGCGACGGGCCTGTGTATGTGCGTCACGAGATCGTTCACAACCGGCATGTCGTCGAGGACCTCAAGGTCAAGGGCGCCCGTTTCGTCGAAGATCTCGCGGAAATCCCCGATGGCGCCGTCACGATTTTCAGCGCCCATGGGGTATCGCGTGACGTCGAGGACGAGGCGAAATCGCGCCCCCTCAGGATCGTCGACGCGACATGTCCCCTCGTTTCGAAGGTTCACAAGCAGGGCCAGCGCTATTCCTCGCTCGGGCGGACCGTCATTCTGATCGGGCATGCTGGTCACGTCGAGATCGAGGGCACACTCGGACGCATTCCGGGGCCCGTTTACCTTGTCGAAAACAGCGAGGACGTTGAAAACCTCGATTTGCCCGACGATACGCCGGTTGCCTACATCACTCAGACGACCTTGAGCGTGGACGATACCCGGTCGACCATCGAGGCCGTCAAAAGCCGGTTTACCGACGTCATCGGGCCCGAAACGCGCGACATCTGCTATGCTACGCAAAACAGACAAACGGCCGTTCGGGAACTCTGCCAGTTGGTCGAGGTGCTTATCGTCGTCGGCGCCAGTAACAGCTCGAATTCGAACAGGCTGCGCGAGATCGGCGCCGAATGTGGGATTCCGAGCTATCTCGTCGCAGACGGCAGCGCCGTTGATCCGGCTTGGCTTGCCGGGAAGAACACAGTTGGCGTAACAGCAGGGGCTTCGGCACCTGATGTTCTTGTCGAAGATGTCCTCACCGCCATCGCACAGATTTCGCCGATCGAGATCGAAATCCTCGATGGCATCGAGGAGAAAATTACGTTTCGCCTGCCGCCTGAATTGCTCGAAGCATCATGATCGACGATAGTGCTGGTTCGAGCGCCGCTAGAAGGAGCCCTATCGGGTGGGAATTCCATTAAATCAAGCTTTGTCGGTAGGTGCCTACGTCATCGGACAGCACCTCAGGGGCCGCAAGCGCTATCCGTTGGTGCTGATGCTCGAGCCGCTCTTCCGCTGCAACCTCGCGTGCGCGGGCTGCGGGAAGATCGACTATCCCGATAAGATCCTCAATCAGCGCATCTCGGTCGCCGACGCGCTGCATTCGATGGATGAATGCGGGGCGCCCGTCGTCGTTCTGGCGGGCGGTGAACCGCTGCTCCACAAGGAGTTGCCGGAGATCGTCGAGGGCGCGCTCAAGAAGGGCAAGTTCGTCACCGTTTGCACGAACGCGCTGCTGCTCGAGAAGAAAATCCATCTCTACAAGCCGCACAAGAATTTCAACTGGTCGATCCATCTCGACGGCGACAAGGAGATGCACGACAGGTCGGTTTGCCAGAAGGGCGTGTACGATCGCGCGGTTGAGGCGATCAAGGTCGCGAAGGCGAAGGGTTTTCGGGTCAACATCAATACGACGCTGTTCAGCGACGCAAAGGCGGAGCAGGTCGCGAAGTTCCTCGATGAGATGAAGAAGCTCGACATCGGCGGCGTGACCATTTCGCCCGGCTACGCCTACGAGCGCGCGCCCGATCAGCAGCACTTCCTCAATCGCACGAAGACGAAGCAGCTCTTCCGCGATATCTTCAAGCTCGGAAAGGGCGGTCGCGCGTGGCCGTTCTTCCAGTCGGCTCTGTTCCTCGATTTCCTTGCGGGCAACCAGACCTATCAGTGCACGCCGTGGGGCAACCCGACGCGCACCGTGTTCGGCTGGCAGAAGCCCTGCTATCTGCTCGGCGAAGGCTATACGAAGACCTTCAAGGAGCTGATGGAAAGCACCGACTGGGACAAGTACGGTACCGGCAATTACGAGAAGTGCGCGGACTGCATGGTGCACTCGGGCTTCGAAGCGACAGCCGTCATGGACGCCGTGAAGAAGCCGTGGAAGATCGCCGCCGTTGCGCTTAGAGGCGTGAAGACGGACGGTCCGATGGCGCCCGAGATCGCACTCGACAAGCAGCGTCCGGCCGAGTTCGTGTTCTCACGTCACGTCGAGAACAAGTTAGCGGAGATCAGCGAAGCCGAGGCCCGGGCCCAGAAACCGGTGGCAGCGGAATAATCCCCGCATCGCGCGCCGGGTCGCCGTGGCGGCCCGTAAAAGATCCGGGAGCTGGCCTGGATGAGACAGCAATGACTTGAGGACGCCGGCAATGTCCGGCGTTCCATCCGGTTTCAAGCCATTTATCGCGGCTGGCGGAAGTTTTTGACTCGCGGGATCGGCAATCACCCGCAGCACGGCAAACGGCAAGCCATACTGCTCGGCCAAGTGCGCAACGACATGGCTTTCCATGTCGGCCGCAAAAGCGCCGGTCGTCATATAGAGATTTTTCTTTTCGGCCGGGCGTGCGACGACCGCATTCGATGCGGCGATGGCTCCGGACTCTGCTCTCGGTAGCGACTCGAACAGGCGGTCGCTCCAGCGTTCGTCCGCGACATACGTCGTGCCGTTTGCAACGACCGACGTGCCGACGACAATCGTTCCCGACGGCAGACCCGGCCTCAGTCCACCGGCAATCCCGAAGCTGATGAGACCGCGAATACCTCCGGCCCGGATGGCTTCCTCGATCAAGGAGACAAGGCGTTTCTCATTGCCGCCGCAAGCAAGCGCCTTGACCCGCCCGGATCGTTGCGCGACCCGAGCTTCCGCTCTTAGCCCTGTTGCGGCGAGCACGCCCCCCCTCATCCCCTCACATCATCCCCTTAGACTAACCCCGTCCCCAGACTATCCCGTCACATCCCAACTGTCACGGACCTCGAATTCGAGGCCTTGAGGTTCCGATAGCGGGCCAAAGCCCACATCGGGAAGAATTTCGAGTAGCCGTGATATCTGAGATAAAAGACGCGCGGGAAGCCCGTCGCCGTGAAATGCTTTTCGTTCCAGAAGCCGTCAGAGCCCTGGGATGTCGCGAGATACGCGATCCCTTTCTGAACAGCCGGATGATCGACCTCACCGGCTGCCATCAGCCCCATCAGCGCCCATGCCGTTTGCGATGCGGTGCTCGGCGCCGGTTCGTAGGCCTTGTAGTCCATCTTGTAGCTATCGCCGGCCTCGCCCCAGCCGCCATCGGGATTTTGGATGGACAGCAGCCAATTGGCTGCCTTGCGGACCACGCTCGACTTTGGATCGACACCGGCGGCGTTCAGGGCGCACAGCACTGACCATGTGCCGTAGACATAGTTCATGCCCCAGCGGCCATACCAGCTGCCGTCCTTTTCCTGTGTCCGCTCGAGGTAGTTTATCGCATTGTCGAGCACATAGCTTTGCCCCCGACGCTCGCCGAGTTGTGCCAACATTGAGACGCAGCGCGCAGAGACGTCGGCCGTCGGCGGATCGAGCAGAGCTCCATGGTCGGAAAATGGAATCTGATTGAGGTATTCGTATGTGTTGTCGGCGTCGAAAGCGCCCCAGCCGCCATTTTTGCTCTGCATGCCGACGATCCACTCGCGGCCGCGTTCGATCGCTTCGCGATAGGAATTGTCTGATTGCGGTGCGCGGCCCAATGAGCGGTCCATCGCCATCACGACGACGGCGGTATCGTCGGTATCGGGATAATGCGGATTGGCGTACTGGAACGCCCAGCCGCCGGGGCGAATGCCGGGCCTGCTGGCGGCCCAGTCGCCGACAGTGTCGAGCACCTGCAGCGGCTTCAGCCATTCGAGCGCGCGCCCAGCGCTCGCTTCAGCTTCCGTGCCGCCCACTTCCATTAGCGCGTGCGTCGAGAGCGCCGTATCCCAAACCGGCGACAAGCACGGCTGACAGTAGGCTTCGTCGTCCTTGACGATGAGTAGTTTTTCGATCGATCCGCGCGCGGTCCGATAATTCGGATGATCGTGCGAATAGCCGAGCGCATCGTAAACCAGCAGCGAGTTGACCATTGCCGGGAAAATTGCGCCCAAGCCGTCTTCGCCATTCAGGCGTTCGTCAACGAACGCAACGGCCTTGTCGATGGAGCGCTTCCTTATCGACTTCGGGAAGAACGGCTCGGTGGCACGCAGCACCCGATCGATCGCGCCAAAAATTTCCGACCAGGGCGATTTCTGATGCGGGCCCTTCGGCCAGACTTTAACCTCCTCGGGCGGGATCGTGAAAAGCTCGGGTATGCCGACGCCTTTGGGATTCCGCGCTCGCGGCTTCAAGGCGTTGAGGACGGTCAAGGGCACCACCACAGTGCGCGCCCAATAGGAAATCTTGTCGAGATGGAACGGAAACCATCGCGGCAACACCATGATCTCGACGGGCATCACCGGAACGCCTGTCCAAGGCACGGCGCCGAAGAGTGCCAGCAGGTTGCGCGTGAAGACATTGCTGTGGGAAGCGCCGCCTTGCGACAGAATCCAGCCGCGCGCCTTTTTCATGTAGGGCTCTTCGGTGCCCACACCGATCATCTTCAGCGCAAAATAAGCTTTCACGCTCGCGCTGATATTCGACTCGCCGTCATGAAAAAGCGGCCAGCCGCCATCGTCGGATTGAATGCGGCGGAGATAGTTGGCGATCTTGGCTTCGAGTGCAGCGTCGACCGGCTCGGCCAAGTAATGACGCATCAGAACATATTCGGCCGGGATCGTCGCGTCGGCCTCGAGCTCGAACACGAAATGACCATCGTCCCGCTGCAGCGACAGCAGCGCCTTCTTCGCGTTCGATATCGCGTTTTCGATATCAGTCGTGCTGATCTCGCGCATCGGGTTGCCGGACGCCAGCCGCGCGGACTGCGTTGCAGAGTCGAAATTCATAGATGCTCTCCCAGAAGTTCGAGCGTCCTATCAGATGTGCGCCGACATCGCCAGTTTCGCGGCCCCCTCGCCTGACCTTATCGCGCCTTCGATCGTCGCCGGAAGTCCGGTATCCGTCCAATCGCCTGCTAAAATCAGGTTTTTCCAGCGCGTGCGCGCTTTCGGACGCAGGGCATTCTGTCCGGGAGTTGCGGCGAAAGTGGCTCGGCGCTCTTTCACGATCTGCCAACTGGGAAGCTCTGCATCGAGGCGAGCGATTTTCGCAACTTCTGCCCAAACCTGGCGTGCGAGCGGCTCTCTCTCGGCCTCGTTGAAGCGATCCGCAGAACTGATCGTGACCGACAAACGATTGTCAAAAGCGAACAACCATTCCGTCGTCGCGTTGACGACGCCCATGATCTTCGGAAGGCCGGCGGGTGGTGCGATGGCGAAGTGGACATTGCAGATCGCGCGATATTCGGTTGGCACGACGATCTCCGGAACAAGGGTCCGGGCGACCCACGCGGGCACTGCCAGGACGACCCCATCGTCGCCGTTGAGCTCGACGGTGCCATCGCCGAATTGCAGCGCGCTGACACGACCGTCAGTAAATTCGATCGCCCGCAACGGATGGTCGAACCGCAATTCCGCGCCGCGCTTGCCGAGAAACGAGAGCGCGGGATCGACGAGCGCCGGGCCCAATCCGTTCGCCGCGAATAACGGGCGACAGGCTCTGCCGCCGCGCCCGAGCGTTTCGCGAACGACCGCGCCGGCTAGCTTTGCGGAGCCTTCCGACGGCTCGCAATTCAGTGCCGCGAGCAGCACCGGCTGCATGAGGCGTGCGAAAACCGTTGAGCCGGAGTCGATCCTCCCGGTGACGGTGTCGCCGCTTTTTGCCTGAAGAAGATTTCCGAGGCGAACGTAATCCATCGCGCGTGTGCCCGGCACGCGGCGGTTTTTCGAGAAGATCCACCACGGCAGCGGCCCGTCGTTCGGTCTCAGCGTCCATCGCTCGCCGGACGCAAAATCGCAAAATGCGAACTCCGCGTGTTGCGGGTTATCGAGCAGACGCCTGCCGCCGATCGCATTCAGGTAGCGCAGTGCGCTGTCATTTCCTGAGAGCAGCAGATGGTTGCCGTTGTCGATCGTCATTCCGAGCGCAGGCTCGAAGTACGAGCGGCAGCGTCCGCCGGCATGGCGCGCCAGCTCGTGGATCACGACCTTGCGTCCGCGGTTGACGAGCGTAACCGCCGCCGAAAGACCGGCGAGACCGGCCCCGACGATGTGAACAGTGCCGTTGCTCATTTAAAAGATGCCGTCACGCAGGACCGCCCAGAGGACGGTGCGCTTGGAGCGCCGCACATCGACGCGCGGCGCTTGCCATCCCCGTGCGATCAGCTTTTCGAGGATGCCGCGATAGACGGTTGCCATCATTCGCGGCGATCTGACCGAACGGCGCGAGCTCCGCGCCATGATGGCTTCCGACACGTCGTAGTATTTCCGCGCCTTTTCCGCGATGCCGCGGCAGACGCGATCAAGTCGAGGGTCAGCGAGAATTTCGGCAATCGAAAGGTCCGCGAGGCCGCATTCGCGCAGGGCCTCCTTGGGAAGATAAAGACGACCCAGCGCTGCGTCTTCATCGATGTCGCGCAAGATGTTCGTCAGCTGGAGCGCGCGGCCTAGGTTGTGAGAAAGCTCAATTCCCGGGCCCTCTTCCATGCCAAAAATCCGCACAGACAATCTTCCGACCGCCGAGGCTGCGCGATCGCAATAAAGGTCGAGCACCTTCCATTCGGGCGCGCGAAGATCGCGGACGATATCCATTTCCATGCCGTCGATCACGGCGATGAAATCATCCTTCAGCAGGCCGTATTGCGCGATCGGACCGGCGAGGTCGCGCGTTCTCTGCGTCCGGCGTCCCGTTGCATAGAGTTCTTCGATGTCTTCGCGATACTGGACGAGATCGGCAAGGCGAAGCTCTCGCGCGCCGCCGTTGTCGGCGACATCGTCAACGGCCCGGCAAAATGCATAGACGTGATACATCGCCTCGCGCTGTGGGCGCGGCAGAACCCGCATGGCCGCATAAAACGAGCTGCTTGCCGCGGCAGGCGCTTCTTCAGCAACGAGGGTGTCGATTTCAGCGCTCATGCGGCATCATCCTTGACGACTTTGTAAACGCAGCGCGTGTGAAAGCCCGACCCACAAGAGTGGCGGCCGCCGTGCGCGCAGCAATCGCCGCTGCGTGTGGTTTTGACAAGTGAACAGTCTCGGAAAGCGGATCCCTGGTCTTTAGCAACCCGATGAGCTTGCGTGCCAAGCCGACGATGACAGAAGTTTCGACGGCAAGCCGCGTATCAGCGACGCTCGGCGGCAGGAGGGCCGCAGCGGGAATGAGGCCTTCGGTCCGAATTGCCAGCGTCCGCAAACAGGCGCGCAATTCCGGTGACGCTTTGGGCGCCGCCAGAGCCGCAACGCTCGTTCCATGCAACGAAAGCTCGTCGAGCGGGATGTAGACCCGATCGATATTGCGGTAGTCCTTGGCGCAATCCTGAAGGTGGTTGATGATCTGCAAGGCCGTGCACAATGCGTCCGAATGTTGCCACGTCGATTTCGGCTCGCCGTGGACGTCGAGCACGAACCGGCCGACCGGCATCGCCGAATAGCGGCAATAGTCGAGAAGCTCGTCCCACGTCTCGTACCGGTTCTTCGTAACATCCTGACGAAACGCTTTGAGAAGATCGAGGGCGTGCTGCGCGCTCAAATTTCGCAAGCGCAGCTGTTCGCGGAGCGCGAGCGCATCAGTCGCGGCATCGGATCGGCCGAGAAGCGTTTCTTCGAGCGCATCGAGAATTGCGAGCTTCGATTGAGCATCAAGCGTCGGGTGATCGGCAGCGTCGTCGGCGGCCCGCGCAAAGCGATAGTACGCGAGGATCGGCGCGCGATGACGTGCGGAGACAATGCGCGACGCGACAGGAAAATTCTCGTCACGCTCTGACTTGCCGGATTTGTACTTACCGTCGACCGTCATTGCCTTCCTACTTCGGCCTGTACCCGGCCCTTCCATAGACCTCCGCGACCGCGCTTATGCTGATACGCCGAATCTAGCGTGAAACCCACATAGGTCATCGCGATAACTGGTAGTGCGACGCCCCAAAGTGGCGAACGGTTGTAAAAGCGCAACGTCGGTTGGAAGGCAATTATCATTAACAGATACGCGGCTCCCGCGAGTACGTTCGCCGGGAATCCGGCGAAAAAGGCAAATGCGAGCGGCACCAAGTAAATAGCGGCCATGCCAACGACCGTTCCGAGCAGCAATAATGGGGAATAATGCAGTTGGGCATAGGCTGACCGCGCAACCATTCGGCGAATATCTTCAAACGTGGGATAATCGCGGAGGCTGACCACATTGTTCGAAAGCCCAAGCCAAATCGGTCCCTGCTTTTTCAACAGTTTTCCGAGAGCACAATCGTCAATGAGCGCCCCGCGAATTGCGGCAATGCCACCGGCACGTTCGAGTGCGCCGCGATCAACCAACATGCAACCGCCCGCAGCTGCAGCAGTTGCAGTGCGTGGGCGGTTTACCCAGCGAAATGGGTAAAGCATCTGAAAGAAAAAGATGAAGGCAGGAACCAATGCCCGCTCAGCGAGGCTTTGGCATTTGAGCTTGGCCATGACGGACGTCATGGCGCGGCCGTTCGCGTGCGCGCTCATCACGAGCGACTGAAGCATCCCGGACGCGTAGCTGATATCAGCATCCGTCAGCAGCAGGTAATCCGGTTTCGATTTTAGTAAGGACGCAGCAGCGATGCCCTGATGCATCGCCCACACCTTCCCCGTCCAGGCAGACGGCAGCGGCGCGCCGTTGATGATGGTTATTTCGCGGGTTGAGTTCGCGGCAATGGATCGCGCAACTTCGGCGGTGCCGTCGGTGCTTTGATCATCGACGAGAACGATCGAGAATTCGCCGGGATAATCCTGGGCCGCCAGGGACGCGAGCGAAAAGGGCAGCATATCGGCTTCATTGCGCGCGGGAATGACAGCCGTTACGCGCGGCCATGCTGCAGGCGCCGGCGATTTCTGGCGCTCGGTTTCCTCGCGCTCGCTCGTCAGCCAGAACCCGCCGTTGAAGAGCAGAAGATAGGCCCAGGCCGCGAGACTGAGCGCCGCGATCCAATCGACGGCGGTCACTTGAGGTACCCCGCGTCGCGAAACCAGCGATAGGCCTCGGCCAAGGCATCCGTGGCGGGACGCGCGCGGTAGGCGAGTTCGCGCTCGGCCTTGGCGGATGAAAAAAACATTTTGTATTTGGCCATGCGCAGACCATCGACGGTGGCGAAGGGCTCGCGTCCCGTAAAACGAGCCACCGCTTCCGCGCCATAGGCAATCGGATAGATCATCTGACGCGGCAGCTTGATCGCCGGCGGCCTTCGACCGGCGAGGCGAGCGATTTCGGCGAGCATTTCTCCGAGCGTCATGTCCTGTCCCCCCAGAATATAACGTTCACCAATTCGCCCGTGTTTTAAGGCCGCAAGGTGGCCATCCGCAACGTCATCGACATGCACGAGATTTAATCCGGTCTCAACATACGCCGGCATTCTTCCCGATGCAGCCTCGACGACGATACGTCCGGTCGGCGTCGGGCGAACATCCCGCGGTCCGATCGGTGTCGAAGGGTTGACGATGACTGCTTGCAGCCCTTCGTCCGTAACCATGCGCTCGACCAGACGTTCGGCGAGGACCTTGCTTCTCTTGTACGCGCCGATGGCATTCGCGGCATCGAGCGGCATGGTCTCATTCGAAGGCGAACCGTTGCCCGTCAGTCTCAGCGTCGCGACGCTCGATGTGTAAACGACGCGTTCGACACCGGCCTTGAGAGCTGCCTCCATGACTGCCCGCGTGCCCGCGGTATTCGTGGCGACGATCTCTTCCGGGTCCGGTGCCCACAGGCGGTAGTCGGCGGCAACGTGGAAAACGTAACGCGCGCCTTGCACGGCGTTAGCCAAAAGGTTTGCGTCGCGAATATCGCCTTCAACGACTTCAAGGCCGATGTCCCGTAGGTTGGCGCGATTGCTTGTTCGCCGAACCAACGCGCGGACGGAAAATCCTTCATCGATGAGGCGACGCGCGACAGCGGAGCCTACAAATCCCGAGGCGCCGGTCAGAAACGCGATGTCTTTTACCGCCAACGGTCGCTCGCCCCCTCGCGCTCGAAATGCAGATTAGCCTGTGTAGACGATCCGCCAGATTCGGCCAGCTGCGTCGTCGCTGACGTAAAGCGCGCCATCGGGTCCGACCGCAAGCCCTGTCGGACGGTGCTCAGTCCCTGTTGCGTTGCCGCCCCGAAAGCCTTCGGCAAAGATGGTGTATGGACCGGAGGCTTTGCCGCCGGTCAGTGGCTGGAACACGACGTTATAGCCCTGTTGCGGCCCATCTGACCGGTTCCAGGACCCATGGAAAGCGATGAAGGCTCCGCCGCGGTATGCCACCGGAAACGCCTTCGCCCTGTAGATCTTGAGATCGTTCGGCGCCCAATGGCCGGGGAACGCCGCGACCGGCGGACGTTTTTCGGCGCAACGCCCGACGGCCTTGCCACCGTCGCCGCCATACTCGGGTGCGAGAACGTTTTTTTGCTGTAGGCCGTCGTAATAGCAATACGGCCAGCCGTAGTCGCCGCCTTCTTGAAGCTCAACCAGGACTTCAGCGGGCTGATCCGAACCCTGTTTCGACGAATAGAGTTTGGGCCAGTTCTCATGGAGCTGATCGCGGCCATGCTGGGTGGCGAATATCCGGCCATCGTCGTCGAAGTCGATGCCTTCGGCGTTGCGAAGGCCGGTCGCGTACCGCGCGGCAGGCGAAAATACCTGCCCGGTTTTGTTGGCGTCGAAGCGCCAAATTCCAGCATTCGTTTCGAGTTCGACACAGGGATCGATGCCGGGCGATTCCTCCGCCCGGTTGTCTTTCTGGCAGGAGTTCGTCGCCGAGCCGAGATCGAGGAAGAGGTTGCCTTTCGGATCGATCGAAAACGGCCGGGATTTATGATCGCCATTGAGCGGGATACCGGACACAACCGTTTCAGGCTGGCCCTTCGGCGCAATGTCGCCGGGCGCGAGATCATAGCGAATGATCTTGTCGCCAATGTCTACGAAGAGGCCATTTTTATAGACGGCAATGCCCGTACCGCCGGTGTCCGCGGGGCCGAAGCGCTCGATGATATCGGCGTGGCCGTCGCCCTTGCTGTCTTTCAAGGCCAGCAAAGAGCCGCCGGGAGATGGCTTACGGCTACGATTGTTGACGTAGACGGTGCCATCGGGCGCGACGGCGATGTGGCGGGGTGCTCCGACGTGGTCCGCGAAGATCGTAGCGCAGAAGCCCTTCGGCAAAGTTATCCCGGCATTCGCGTTGCAGGATTTCTCCGCCGCCTGGGCGCGGCCTGCGGGCGACAACGCTGTCAGGCAGATGATGGCGAGTTGCAGGACGATCAAGCCGCGGATCGTTCTCATGCCAATGCCAATGACGTGCCCCTGGGCCATTGAAGAACTCCGCAAATGAAAATTTCACCTGACCGCTTGCGCGATATAGGTGGGACTGATCGAGCTTTTCTACGACCGCTTGCGACGCGGGCTACAGGACCTCGCGTGCGGCGACAAGCCCATCGCGTGAACTAGGCCTTAGACGAGGACCACGCTTTCAAAGCCATGTCCACAACCGCCATGAGGTCCGCGCGGGATGCTCCGCCTGCCGCTTGCACGGACATGCCCTGCATCACGGTCATGACATACCGCGCAAGGCCCGCGGGATCCGAATCCGGTCCGAGGTCGCCTTCGGCCTTGGCGCGTTCGAAGCGCTGACGAAGCTGTTGCTCACCGAGAGAGCGGCGTTCGCAGAGTGCCTGCTTAATCGACTCCGAGGCCTCGCCGCAGGACAGCGCGCCTTGTACCGCGAGGCACCCGGGCGGATTTGAAGGGTCGGTTAACATGGTCGCGGAGGACGTAAGAAGACTCTCGACCACGGCCCTCGCCGTTGGCTGCTGGAGCGAAGCGCGATGGACGGAGCCCGGGCCTTTCTCAAGGTAGCGGTCGAGAGCCAGCCTGAAGAGTTCTTCCTTGTTACCAAAGGCCGCATAGAGGCTCGGGCGGTTGATGCCCATGGCTTCCGTCAGGTCGGAAAGCGACGTTCCTTCGTAGCCGCGCTTCCAAAAGACGTAGAGAGCCTTATCGAGCACCTGCTCCTTGTCGAATTCCCTGGGGCGGCCTTTTTGCAACGCTTCTCTTCCGGTCATTGTTTTCTCTGTCTTACACCTGTAGATTTTCATACTTATCGATACAAATAACGGTTGACAGTCCCAGCAGCCACCCTATATCGGTACCGCTCGGTACATATATATAGGGAAACTGCGCACGATGAAAAGATCTTTCACTAGCGCGACTGCAATCCTCCGGGGATTTGCGGGGTGGGTTTCAGGACGTACCTCCAGTCAAATCTACGATGAGGCGCACGTCCCGTTCGTCGTAAGCGCCTGCGGGTATCAATCGCGGGACGAAGGAGATTCCGTCGAAAAGACAGGCCGGTCCGACGCGTTGCGCGATCGCTGGCCGCCTGGGCTCAACGTCGACAACTTCTCCTAACGACGAGTTCCACCCTGACCTTTCGCTAGCGCACATCGGCCTTCCAGCGCTTTCCACTTTCTCCGCCGGCCCGCAGCTGGCCGTCCGGCAAGTGCCAGACGCGTACATTCGAAGGATTGATCATGAGACTTCGCGTTTCCTCCAAATCCCTGACGAGACTGACCGGCCCGGTCGCGCTCGCATCCCTTCTTGTGGCAGTCCAGGCTCACGCGGCGCTTGCCCAGGAACGCTCGGCGGTGCCCGTCTCCGTTGCGACGGTCGAAGCACGCGAGATCGATACGTGGGATGAATTCTCAGGCCGGCTCGAAGCGGTCGAGCGTGTCGAGCTTCGTCCGCGCGTCGCCGGTCAGATTCTGAACATTCATTTCCGCGAGGGCGCGCTGGTGAAAGCCGGCGATTCCCTGGTGACGATTGATCCCGCGCCCTATGCGGCAGAGGTTGATCGTTTGAGTGGCCTCGTCGGTGCGGCGGAAGCGCAGCTCGTATTTACGAAGGCTGACGTTGAACGGGCTCGTAAAATCATCGGGAATGCCCTTTCGGAACGCGAACTCGATACCCGCGCCAACGCTTACGATGCCGCGGTCGCGAACCTCAAAAGCGCACAGGCGGCGCTGCAAACCGCCAAACTCAATCTCGCCTGGACCGAAGTTCGTGCGCCTGTGTCGGGTCGCGCCGGACGCCGCGAAGTCACCGTCGGCAACCTCGTAGAGTCAGGCCCGAACGCGCCAGTCCTGACGACGATCGTATCGGTCAACCCGATCTACGCCAGCTTCAACGCTGACGAGAACGTCGTTGCGCAGGCGCTTGCAACGCTTTCGCCCGAGGCAAACGCCACGGCACGCGTCGAGCAGATACCGGTTGGAATCTCGACCCCTGTCACCGCAGACCAATGGCGCCGCGGCACTCTCCAATTGATCGATAACAAGGTGGACGTTGCGAGCGGCACGATACGGCTCCGCGCGACGCTCGACAACGGCGATGGGCGCCTCATCGCCGGCCAGTTCGTCCGCGTGCGGATGGCAAAACCCCGCTCGGCTCCGATCATTGCGATCACCGAGCGTGCCATCGGAACCGACCAGGACAAGAAGTACGTCATCGTCGTCGGCAAGGACAACAAGACTGCCTATCGCGAGGTAAAACTCGGGGCGATGGCCGACGACCTTCGCGTCATCACGAGCGGCCTCAACGCCGGTGACCGGATCGTCGTCGCAGGTTTGCAACGCGTGAAGCCGGGCGATGAAGTCGCGCCGGAGCCTGTCGCCATGAATGGCCGTCCGTTGTCGGAAGAGCATGCGGCTGCCGACAAAGCTTCAGCAACAGCGCAGCAATAAATCCTCACGCAAAGCCAGTAAGGCACGCCAGCCATGAACATCTCGAAGTTCTTCATCGATCGCCCGATCTTTGCAGGCGTGCTTTCCACGCTGATTTTCCTGGGCGGCCTCTTGGCTTTGCCGGCGATGCCGATTTCGGAGTACCCGGAAGTCGTTCCGCCGCAGGTCGTTGTTCGCGCGAATTATCCGGGTGCCAACCCGAAAGTCATCGCGGAGACGGTCGCCACCCCCATCGAAGAGCAGATCAACGGCGTTGAAGGCATGCTCTATATGAGCAGCCAGGCGACGACTGACGGATTGATGACGCTGACCGTCACGTTCCGGCTCGGCACCGATCCCGACAAGGCGCAGCAGCTCGTTCAGAACCGCGTTTCGCAGGCAGAGCCGCGCCTTCCGGCTGACGTGCGCGCACTCGGCATCACGACCGTCAAGAGTTCGCCTGACCTCACGATGGTCGTGCACTTGCTGTCGCCGAACAATCGCTACGACATGACGTACCTGCGCAATTATGCGGTGATCAACGTCAAGGACCGGCTTGCGCGCATCAACGGCGTCGGCGACGTGCAGCTCTTCGGCTCGGGCGATTATTCGATGCGGGTTTGGGTCGATCCGGCGAAGGCGGCCGAGCTCGGCCTTTCGGCGGGTGATATCGTCAATGCGGTTCGCGCCGAAAACCTGCAGGCCGCTGTCGGCGTCGTCGGATCATCGCCGTCGCTTCCGAACCTCGATTTCCAGCTTTCGGTCAACGCACAAGGCCGTCTCGCGAGCGAAGAAGAGTTCGGCGATATCGTCGTCAAGGCCGGTGCGAACAATCAGGTGACGCGCCTCCGCGACGTCGCGCGCATCGAACTCGGCGCCGCCGACTATTCGCTGCGTTCTCTCTTGAACAACAAGCAGGCCGTCGCGATCCCGATTTTTCAGGCTCCCGGATCGAACGCGATCGAGATCTCGGACAACGTCCGCGCGACGATGGCTGAGCTGAAACAATACATGCCCGAGGGCATCGATTACAGCATCGTTTACGATCCAACGCAGTTCGTGCGCGCTTCGATCGAAGCAGTCATTCACACGCTGCTCGAAGCCGTGGCGCTCGTCGTCCTTGTCGTCATTCTCTTTCTTCAAACCTGGCGCGCGTCGATCATTCCCTTGATCGCAGTTCCCGTGTCGATCATCGGCACGTTCGCGGTGATGCATGTTTTCGGCTTCTCGATAAACGCGCTGACGCTGTTTGGACTTGTGCTCGCGATCGGCATCGTCGTCGACGACGCGATCGTCGTCGTCGAGAACGTCGAGCGTAACGTCGAGAACGGTTTGACACCGCGCGAGGCAACCATTCAGGCCATGCGCGAGGTTTCCGGGCCCATCATCGCGATCGCGCTGGTGCTGGTCGCCGTTTTCGTGCCGCTCGCGCTGATCACCGGATTGACGGGTCAATTCTACAAGCAGTTCGCGCTAACGATTGCGATTTCGACGGTGATCTCGGCCATCAACTCGCTGACGCTGTCGCCCGCGCTCGCCGCACTTCTGCTGAAAGGTCACGACGCGCCGAAGGATTGGCTGACGCGCGCCATGGATTTCGCGTTCGGCTGGTTCTTCCGTGGCTTCAACCGCGCCTTCACCAGCGGATCGAACGCCTATAGCGGCGGCGTCAAGCGCATCCTGTCGCACAAGGCAGTGGCATTTCTCATCTACCTGGTTCTGATCGGCGCTGCCGGTGGGTTGTTCAAGGCGGTTCCCGGCGGCTTCGTGCCGGGTCAGGACAAGCAGTATCTCGTCGGCTTTGCGCAGCTTCCTGACGGCGCCACGCTCGACCGCACGGAAGATGTCATCCGGCAAATGGGCGACATCATGCTGAAGACTCCTGGCGTTAGGGACGCCGTGCAGTTTCCGGGCTTGTCGATCAACGGCTTTACCAACAGCTCCAATTCCGGAATCGTTTTCGCTGGTTTGAAGTCGTTTGATGAGCGGCGCTCGCCGGACCTCAGCGGCCCCGCCATCGCGATGAACCTCAATCGACAATTTGCAGGCATCAAAGACGCATTCATCGTGATCTTTCCGCCGCCGCCGGTACAGGGCCTCGGCACCATCGGTGGTTTCAAGCTTCAGGTCGAAGACCGAGCGGGTCTTGGCTATGACGCCTTGAGCGATGCGATGCAGGCGTTCACCGGAGCGCTCTACAAAGCGCCTGAGCTTGCCGGTATTTTCACGTCGTATCAGGTAAACGTGCCGCAGCTTTACGCTGCGATCGATCGGACGAAAGCGCGTCAGCTTGGCGTCGCCGTGACCGACGTGTTCGAGACGATGCAGATCTATCTCGGGTCGCTCTACGTCAACGATTTCAACAAATTCGGCCGGACATATTCGGTTCGCGTCCAGGCCGATGCGAAGTTTCGCGCACGTCCCGAGGACATCGGGCTGTTGAAGGTTCGCTCGAACACGGGTGCGATGATCCAGCTTTCGGCGCTACTGAACGTGAAGCAAGTCGCGGGACCGGAGCGCGCCATGCGTTACAACGGTTTTCTCACGGCCGACGTGAACGGCGGCGCTGCGCCGGGCTACTCATCGGGCCAGGCAAAGGCAGCCGTCGAACGCATCGCAGCCGAGGTCTTGCCAAAAGGCATCGGCTTCGAATGGACGGAGTTGACGTATCAGGAGATCCTTGCGGGCAATTCCGGGATCTGGGTTTTCCCGCTCTCGATCTTTCTCGTCTTCCTGGTGCTCGCCGCACAGTATGAAAGCCTCGTACTGCCGCTTTCGATCATCATGATCGTGCCAATGGGGCTGCTCGCGGCCATCACGGGCGTCTATCTCTCGCACGGCGACAACAACGTCTTCACGCAAATCGGCCTGATCGTTCTTGTCGGCCTGTCGGCGAAGAACGCCATTCTGATCGTCGAGTTCGCGCGTGAGCTTGAACTCGCCGGGCGAAATCCCGTTCAGGCGGCGATCGAAGCGAGCCGGTTGCGTCTCCGGCCCATCCTGATGACGTCGATGGCGTTCATCATGGGTGTCGTTCCGCTTGTGACCTCAATCGGAGCAGGTGCCGAGATGCGGCGTGCGATGGGCATTGCCGTCTTCTCCGGCATGATCGGCGTCACGATTTTCGGCATTTTCCTGACCCCGGTCTTCTACGTGATCTTGCGAAAGCTCACCGGCAACAAACCTTTGAAGCATACGGGCGAGATCATTGCGCCCACGGCTGCGGCCACGGGCTCGCATGGCCACCCGGTACCGACACCTGCGGAATGACACGACCGAAACTTGGCGCTTCCCCCCTGAAGGCCAAAATATGGAGAGAAAGAAATGTCTAATCTCAATGGTAAAGTCGCAGTCGTAACCGGTGCCTCTAAGGGCATCGGCGCCGAAATCGCCAGGGCCTTCGCGGATGCGGGGGCGGCCGTTGCCGTGAACTATGCCTCGAGCAAGGAAGGGGCAGATAAGGTCGTAGCCGACATCAAGGGCAAAGGCGGCAAAGCAATATCCGTCAAAGGTAGTGTCGCGAAAGCCGATGACATCAAGACTATTTTTGCAGAGGCGAAGAAGGCATTCGGCTCGGTCGACGTCCTCGTCAACAACGCCGGCGTTTATTTGTTTCAGCCGCTCGAAGCTGTGACGGAGGAAGAGTTCCACCGGCAGTTCAACATCAACGTTCTCGGAACCATCCTCGCCGCACAGGAAGCGGCGAAGCATTTCGGTCCCCAAGGCGGCAGTATCATCAATGTCGGTTCCGTCGTCAGCTTGGCGGCGTTTCCTGGCTCCGCCGTTTATTCAGCGACTAAGGGAGCTGTCGATGCTGTGACGCGGGTCTTGGCCGCAGAGCTTGGGCCGAAAAAAATTCGCGTGAACACGCTTGCTCCCGGTCTCATCGAGACCGAAGGCGTTCATGAGATGGGAATCCTCGGCACCGACTTCGAGAAGCAGGCGGTCCAGCAAACGCCGCTCGGACGCGTGGGTCAGCCGGATGACGTCGCCAAGGCCGCAGTTTTCTTGGCATCCGACGAGTCTGGCTGGGTCACGGGTGAAAGACTTGTGGTAGCTGGCGGAGCCCGTTGACAACAATAGCAGACGCTGCGATGCGTGCCGGGTCGAGGCACGCCATCGCACAGAGCCAATTGATGCCAGCAGTTATCCGTGTCGAACACCTTTTCAAGACTTATGCTTCGGGATTTTCAGCTCTCAAAGACATCAATCTCGAAGTCAACAGAGGCGAGATTTTTGCTCTCCTCGGCCCTAACGGCGCAGGCAAGACGACGCTGATCAGTGCCATCTGCGGGATCGTCAATCCCACGGCGGGCACAATCAGCGTCGAAGGCATGGACATCGCCGCCGATTATCGCACCGTGCGCGCGATGATCGGTCTCGTGCCGCAGGAACTTTCGACGGATATGTTCGAAACGCCGTGGGCGACGGTCAACTTCAGCCGCGGCTTGTTCGGGAAGCCTCGGAATCACGCCTACGTCGAGAAGGTGCTTCGCGCACTTTCTCTCTGGGACAAGAAGGACAGCCGCATCATGACGCTTTCGGGCGGCATGAAACGACGGCTGCTGATCGCAAAAGCCCTCTCGCACGAGCCGCGCATTCTGTTCCTCGACGAGCCGACTGCGGGCGTCGATGTCGAGCTTCGCCGGGAAATGTGGGGTGTCGTCAGGGATCTGCGCGCGGAAGGCGTGACGATCATTCTAACGACGCACTATATCGAGGAGGCCGAAGAGATGGCCGACCGCGTGGGCGTCATCGCGAAGGGCGAAATTATCCTGGTCGAAGAAAAGAACGAGCTGATGCGCAAGCTCGGCAAGAAGCAGCTCGTGCTTCAGCTGTCATCGCCGCTGACGGAAATTCCCGCGGTGCTTTCCGCCTACAATCTGCATGTCGGCGCCGATGGCAACGAATTGACCTACACTTACGACACGCGGGCCGAGCGAACGGGCATCACCGCGCTTCTGAACGACATGCGCACCGCCGGGGTGACGTTCAAAGATCTCTCGACGATGCAAAGCTCGCTCGAAGACATTTTCGTCGATCTCGTGAGGGAAAAACGATGAATATTGAGGCCGTCCGGGCCATCTACGGTTTCGAGATGTCCCGCTGGGGACGCACCTTGATGCAGAGCATCGTCTCGCCAGTGCTGTCGACGTGTCTTTATTTTATCGTCTTCGGCTCAGCGATCGGTTCGCGCATTTCTCAGGTCGATGGGGTCGACTACGGAGCCTTCATCGTTCCCGGTCTCGTGATGATGCTGCTCTTGACGCAGAGCACGCTCAACGCCTCGTTCGGTATCTACTTCCCACGCTTCACGGGGACCATTTACGAACACCTTTCCGCTCCGATCTCGGCCTTCGAGATCGTTCTTGGATATGTCGGAGCGGCGGCGACGAAATCGGTCATCCTTGGGCTGCTCGTCCTGGTCACGGCCAGCCTCTTCGTGGACCTTCGTATCGCACATCCCTTCTGGATGCTGCTGTTCCTGGTGCTTACAGCGCTGACTTTCAGCATGCTTGGTTTCATCATCGGGATTTGGGCCGATGGCTTCGAAAAGCTTCAGATTATCCCGCTGCTCATCATCACGCCGCTGACGTTTCTCGGGGGCACCTTCTATTCGGTGAAGATGTTGCCGCCGTTCTGGCAAACGGTGACTCTCTTCAATCCAGTCGTCTATCTGATCAGCGGTTTTCGCTGGAGCTTCTTTGAGATCTCCGACGTGAATGTCGGCGTGAGCCTTCTGATGACGACCGTGTTTCTTGCGGTCTGCATGGCCATAGCCTGGTGGATCTTCAGGACGGGCTACCGTCTCAAGGCTTGAGGATAGAGCCGCGATTGCATCGCGGCTCTCGCTGAACGTGCTCGCGGCTGCTTCAGGTCGCCTCGGCCAACGCACCTTTGAACGCGTCGACGAAGATGCCGACGTGCTCCCGATTGAAGCAGAGCGGCGGCCGGATCTTCAAAACGTTGCCATGACCGCCGGCCGTCCCGATGAGGACGTTGCGCGCGCGCATGCCATTGACGATTTTCTCGGCAAGCTGGCGATCGGGCTCTTTTGAGGCTTTGTCCTTGACGACCTCGACGCCGATATAGAGTCCAGCGCCGCGGACATCGCCGATACGGTCGCCGTCGGCTCCGGCACTCTGGAGTTCCGAACGCAAATAGGCGCCGGTTTCGAGGCTATTCTGCTGCAGCCCTTCGTCCTTGAGGACGTCCAAGACGGCCAATCCGGCCGCGGCCGCGACGGGATTGCCGCCGAATGTGTTGAAGTAGCCCGACTTCGAGCCGAACGCCTTGAGCATTGCTGGTTTCACCGCAACGCCACCCATTGGGTACCCGTTACCCATTGGCTTGCCCATAACGATCATGTCGGGCACCAGGCCGTGGCGTTCGAACCCCCACATTTTTTCGCCTGTGCGGCCGAATCCGGGCTGCACCTCGTCGGCGATGTAAACGCCGCCGGCATCGCGGACCGCCTTGACCGCTTCGGCCAGGAATCCCGGCTCGCCCGGGAAAACTCCGTCGCTCGAAAAGATGCTGTCGGCGTTGAACCCGGCAAGGCGAATGCCCGCGGCCTTCATTGCCGCAATCGCTGCGCGGACGTCCTCGGCAAAGCGGTGTCCGATGGCCTCGCTGCCATAGCGATAAGTGTCCGGTGCCGGCACGAGGAACACGTAGGGCGGCCTCGGCTCGGCGCTGGCGGATGACGGCGAGATCTCCGTCATGGTCGTCGTGTTGCCGTGATAGGCGTTATCGGTGACGATGAAGCCGGTGCCTCCCGTGACCGCGCGGGCGATGCGCAGGGCAAGGTCACCACTTTCGCTGCCGGTGCAGGTGAACACGATGTTCGAGACGGCCTTCGGCATGGTGCCGAGCAGCCGTTCGGCATACGTGTAGATATTGTCGTAAAGGTAGCGCGTGTGCGTGTTGAGCGTGCCGAGCTGGCGCGAGATGGCTTCGACGACGCGCGGATGACAGTGCCCGACGGACGGCACGTTGTTGTAGGCATCGAGATAGCGTGTGCCATCGGCGTCGTAGAGCCAGACCCCCTCGCCTTTGACCAGATTTAACGGGCGCTCGTAAAAGAGCATTGAGGTCGGGCCGAAGGTCTTTTCGCGGCGCTTGACGAGGCTCGTCACCTCGGGCGCAAGCGTGTCGGCCGCGTTCATGTCGAAGGCGTTGAGATCAAGAATTTTTCGCGTGGATTCCATAACGCCCCCTAGGGCAAGCTCCCTGGCAATGGTACGACTTTTCGCATCGGTTTCGATTAGTATAGGATAGGCCGAGCGCAGCGGCTTGACCCTTCGTGGCCGGGTCTGTTCAGTTTGCGGTCAAGCGACGATGCCGAACGTGGACTTGGGCCCAAAGACCCGTCAACTTCGAGGCGGCTCTGGTCAAACGCCCTGACGGCGCTCAGGCTATCGTCACGTCTGCCTGCAATCGCACCACGCATCGTCGAGAGCGCACCCATGACGGAAGAATCGCACGCACGGCCAAATCGCTGGAAGCGGTTTTCCGATTGGGACGAGCGCCCGCTCCGGCTCGACAAGTTCGCGGCCGAGGATGCGGCAAACGGCTTTTCGGCGTTTAAAAGCCCCTACGATCCGAAGCCCGGCTTTTCCATCGGCGCGGGCGTCGTCGAATCGATGGACGGGATCGGATCCCAAGATTTCGACATGATCGACTTCTTCATCGCGCGGTATCATCTCGATCCTGACGTCGCGCCGGAAGCCATGGCGATGCCATCACTCGAAGTGGCGCGCATGCTTGTCGACATGAACGTGCCACGAACGGAACTCGTGCGCCTCGCTCACGGCATGACACCGGCCAAGCTGGCCGAAGTCGTCAGTCATCTATCGTCGCTCGAGATCGCGTTTGCCTACAGCAAGATGCGGGCGCGCCAGACACCCGGCAACCAGGCGCACGTGACGAACGCCAAGGACGACCCGTTGCAGATGGCCGCCGATGCCGCCACCGCCGTGGCGTTCGGCTTCGACGAAATCGAGACGACGATGCGGGTCGCCCGCAACTCCTGGTCCAATGCCGTTGCCTGTGCGGTCGGGGCCGCTGTCGGGCGTTGGGGTACGCTCTTTCAATGCTCGAGCGAAGAAGCCGAAGAACTCAAGATCGGCATGGCGGGCTTCACCTCCTATGCCGAGACTGTGTCGGTCTACGGGACGGAAAAGAGTTTCGTCGATGGGGACGACACGCCCTGGTCCAAGGCGTTCCTCGCGGCGGCCTACGCCTCGCGCGGCATCAAGATGCGGTGCACCTCCGGCGCCGGCTCAGAGTTGCTGATGGGATTTCACGATCGCAAATCGCTGCTCTATCTCGAAGCGCGATGCCTTTGCCTGCAACGCGCCATGGGCGCCCAGGGCACGCAGAACGGCGGCATAGACGGGGCTCCAGTGACGTGCACGGTTCCCGGCGGCATGCGCGAATTGATGGCGGAGAACCTCATCGCCGTCTGGCTCGATCTCGAATGTGCATCCGGAAACGACGCGCGCGCGACGGAATCGGAGATTCGAGTCGGCGCGAAAATCCTGCCGTATCTCGTCGCGGGGTCCGACCTCATCTGCTCCGGTTTCGGTTCGATCCTGAAGTACGACAATTCGTTCAATGCCTCGCTGCTGAATGGCGAGGAACTCGAGGATTATCTGGTTCTCCAGCGCGACTTCGAGGCCGACGGCGGTCTCACTCCTGTTGGCGAGACGCGTGTCATGGAACTCCGGGCGCGCGCCGTCGATGCCATCAGCGCCGTTCTCGAAGAACTCGGGCTTGCGAAACCGACCCGCGACATGAAGCAGAGTGTCGTCGCGGCGTCCGGCTCCGATGAAACGCGGACGTTCTCGGGCCGAGACGTGGCGATGATCAGCGAAGCCATCCATGCGCGGTCGATTACGGTGATCGACGTCATCAAGGCGCTTGCGGCGCGGGGCTTCACCGAAGAGGCGGAAAATCTTTTGAAGCTCGTGCGGCTCCGCGTTTCCGGCGACTACCTGCAAACCTCGGCCGTCGTCCGGGATGGACGCATCGTCAGCGCCGTCAACAATCCGAACGATTATCAGGGGCCGGGCACGGGCTACCGTCTCAGCGAAGAACGGCGCGAGGAAATCGCCGCCATCCGGGATGTGCTGACGCGGCAAGAGGTGCTGAGGGTCGAGGCGACCTACCGGCCGGCGGAAGTCACTCGGATCGCCTACAGGCCAGTCGGCCCCGCCGCCGCAACGCGCAACGAGCGGGAGGTGGTGATCGGCATCAGCCCGGCCTTCGGGTTGAAGCTCTTCCAGACGGTTGCGGGGCATCCGCTCTCGGCCATCCTGCGCGTGCTGATCGCGGGCATTACGGAAGGCGGGTGCACGGCGCGCGTAGTCCGCATGCGCCATACGGCCGATACGTCGTTCCTGGGGCTCAGCGCGGCGCGGCTCGCGGGCTCTGGCATCGGCATCGGCATTCAGGCCAAGGGGACTGCCGTCATTCACCAGAAAGACCGGCTGCCGCACAACAATCTCGAACTGTTTTCGAACTCGCCAATCACCAAGCTCGAACATTACAAGCGCATGGGCCTCAATGCGGCCGCTTACGCACTCGGCGAAATGCCGGAGCCGGTCATCGTGCCGACGCGGGGTGAAGCGATGGGCTCGCGATATCATGCCAAAGTTTCGCTCATCTACGCGATCGAAACCGAAATGACCTCCGAAGGCGCCGAACCCGAAGAGATCGACGTGACGTTCATCGGAGCTGCCGCATGACCGGGAAACCTCTGACGGTTGCCGACTACCCGCTCGCCGAAAATCGGCCTGACGTCGTCGAGACGAAGGCCGGTAAGTCTCTTGATGACATCACGCTCGACGGCGTTCTTTCCGATCGCGTTACGCTCGAAGATCTTCGGATCACGGGCCGGGCGCTTCGTCAGCAGGCGGAGATTGCGGCGGCGGCCGGACGGCCGACACTCGCCGCTAATTTCGAGCGCGGCGCCGAACTCGTGGATGTGCCCCAGGACGTGATCATGCGGGCCTACGAACTGTTGCGTCCGGGCCGCGCGAACTCCAAAGATGAACTGATCGCGGTCGCCAGGAATCTCCGTGAAACCTACGGAGCCGAAGGCGTCGCGGCCTTCATCGAAGAGGCCGCCGACGTCTACGAGCGCCGCTCACTCTATAAAAAACGTTTCTGAAAGGACGGGCATGAGCTGGAAGACCGCCTATCGATCCATCTACTACGACGGCGCTCCGGAGCCAGACGATCCGGATCTTTCCAAGCCAACGACAGCCCTCCTCGTCATCGACGTCCAAAATACCTACCTTGCCCGGCCGGACCGGGCCTCGCTCCCGGCGGAAGAGCAACGCCGGTTCGATGCGTGGACACCGTTTCACGACCGCATGCACAATATCGTTTTGCCGCGGACAAAGGATCTGCTGCAGACATTCCGGAAAAACGGCATCGAATGCCTGTTCGCCCGCATCGCCTGCCAGACCAAGGATGGCCGCGACCGGTCTCTGTCGCAAAAAATGCCGGGCTGGAATAACCTACTGTTGCCCAAAGACGAGACGCCGTCTCAGATTGTCCCGGAGCTTCTCCCTGTCGGCGAGGAGATCGTGGTTACGAAGACGACGGACAGTGCACTGACCGGAACCAACCTACGGCTGATCCTAACCAACCTCGGCATCAAAACTGTCGTGTGCTGCGGGATTTTTACCGACCAGTGCGTTTCTTCGACCGTCCGCAGTCTTGCCGACGAGAGCTTCGCGGTGGTCGTGGTGGAGGATTGCTGCGCGGCCGGCTCCGACGAGCTTCATCACAAAGAACTCGAGATCATGAACATGATCTATGGTCACGTCATGTCGAGCGCGGAACTCAAGGCTCTGATGGGGCTAACGTAAACGGCTTGACTCGGCCTAGAGGGTCAAGTTTCCGTATGAGAAAGTCAAATCAACTTGGCACCCGCACGCCTACAGTGATTTTGTCATAGGGGGACTTGAATATGACGTGATCGACTGTTGAAGCGCTCCTTCCGACTCGTGCTCGCCCGTTGGCGAGCCCCCTTCGATCGCTTTCGCTCGGGCCCAATTTTTGGGCAACAACATCATCTTTCGCCCACCAGGAGTGACAGACATGTTTGACAGCCACCTTACGCGCCGTAACTTCATGAAAACGTCAGCGTCTGTCGCGGCGACGCTCGCCGCCAGTCAGATGGGTCCATTCGCACGTCCCGCACACGCGGCCCGTGACAAGGAACTCAATATTCTTTGTTGGGAAGGTTACAACTCGGCCCAGGTGCTCGACCCGTTCCGCTCATCCAAAAGCGCGAACGTCAAGGCTGAAAGCCTGACCAACGATCCGACGATGATCAACCGTCTGCGCGCTGGCGAGATCAACGTGTGGGATCTCATCAACGTCAACAATCCCTGGGCACGCAAAGTGATGATGCCCGAGAAGTTGATCAAGCCGCTGGACCGCGCGAAGTTCGAACCATACTTCGAAAAGATGCTGCCGCAGTTCAAGCCGCCCTACAAATGGGCAATGGATGACTCCGGCAAGGAACTGCTCGGCATGGCTCAGCGCTTCGGGCCCTATTCCTTCGTCGTCAATACCGACAAGATCAGCCGGAAAACGGCCGAGGATCAGGGTTGGGACCTCTTCAACGATCCGAAACTGGCGGGCCGCTTCGGCATTCTCGAATCCGACGACTGGAACGTCTTCGGCATCTGCGCGATCGCCGGCTTCGATCCGTACAAGCCGCATTCGCCCGAGGAAGTGGCCAAGTTTGAGGAAACCGCAAAGCGCGTCCTCAAGAACAAGAAGGTTGTCGGCGATATCGCAACGATGAACCAGGCACTGATTTCCGGCGAAATCGATTGCCATCTCACGGGTGGATCGTACTCGGTCTCGCCGGCACGTGCAGACGGCCACCTGAACCTTCGTGCCATCACGCCGAATAAGGGTCCCTTTGCAGGCGGTAAAGGCGGCATCGCGTGGATCGAAATCACGTCGGTTGTCAATAATCCGTCGGGTTCGCCGCTCGCGGAGACATTCCTCGAATACGTGCAGGACCCGGTCGTCGCGCATACGGTGGCGTTCGCCGAGGGCACTTTCAACCCGGTCGCCCAAATGGGCAATCCGGAATGCTTCAAGCTCTTCTCGAAGGACCAGCTCGACGCCATCCAGTGGGACAGCCTTGACGAGGAGATGGCGCGCTCAGTCGAGTACGATATCGTTCCGGATTACGACAAGCTGCTCGACATCTGGAATGCAGCGAAAAAGAGCTGAGGCTAATGCGCTGCGCCGTTGCTAAAAAATGGCGTAGCACACAACGCATGGGCCTTCCGCCGTCGATAAGCGGAAGGCCCAAAACATTTCTCATCAGCTTCCGATAAAGTTGGAACTCCACCGTTGACCGCAATGTCAAAGCCCATCCTGCAATTGAAGAACGTCCGCAAAGCGTTCGGCGCCCTCGCCGCCGTCGATGACGTCAATCTCTCCATCGGCGAAGGTGAATTCTTCACGATCGTCGGCCCCTCCGGCAGCGGCAAGACCACATTGATCCGCATGCTTGCGGGAATGGAGAAGCCGACATCGGGCGATATCCTGCTCCACGACAAGCGCATCAACGACACCCCGGCCAACGAGAGGCCGACGTGCATGGTGTTTCAATCGCTCGCTCTCTTCCCGCACCGGACGGTCGGGCAAAACATCGAGTTTGCGCTGAAGATCCGAAATGTCGATCCGGCCGTTCGCGAGAAGCGTGCCCGCGAATTGATGCAGCAGCTGCATCTTCCGGCCGATTATTATTCCAAGAACGTCACGCTGTGCTCGGGCGGCGAACGCCAGCGCGTGGCGCTTGCCCGGGCGCTCGCGTTCGACCCGCAAATCCTGTTCTTCGACGAGCCGCTTTCGGCGATCGACTACAAGCTTCGCAAGACGCTCGAAAAGGAACTCAAGGACATTCACCGCGAAACCGGCAAGACGTTCGTCTACATCACGCATAGCCTCGAAGAGGCGATGGTGATGAGCGATCGGATCGGCGTCATGCGCCGCGGCAAACTCATTCAAGTCGGCTCGCCCAACGAAATCTATTCGACGCCGCGCTCGCGCTTCGTCTCCGAGTTCATGGGTGACGTCAACGTCATACCCGTCGAGGCCAACGGCGCGGGCTCCGTACGTTCGCAGTCGCTCGGCGCGAGCTTCAAGGTTCCGGCGAATTCCGTCGAAGCCAAAGCGCAATGCCTTGTCGTTCGTCCGGAATTCCTGCGTTTCCTCGACACTCCGGCCGAGGCGCAGAATAGCCTCAGGGGGATACTCTATAACGAATACGCGCTCGGTTCGCGCATCCAGTATCAGGTGCGTGTCGGCGAAAAGGTATTCCTCGTCGAGAAGCTGCGCCAACAGCCCTTCAAGGGCAAGCTCGACGACGAAGTGCTGATCGGATGGGACCCGGAAAACGCTATTCTGGTGGCCGACGAATGAGCGGAGATAGTTCGTTTCTCGCCCAGCCAGGGCGCCGGGCCGCAATACCGATCATGGTATTGCTTCTGCTCGGCTTCGTTGCGCCGCTGCTCGCTGTCGTCGGCTTCAGCTTCATGCCACCGCGAACCTTCGGGCTCTGGCATGAGCCTTCTCTCGAAAATTACGAGAGGATCTTCAGCGACAACACCTACGTCTCGTTGCTGTGGTCGCTCGGCCTCGCATCGTTGACCGTCATTCTGCTCGCGCTCATCTGTTACCCCGTGGCGTACGGTCTCGTTCGCGTGTTCGGCCGCTGGTCGACGGCCTTGACGCTGCTCTTCACGATTCCTCTCATCGTTTCGGAGAACATTCGTCTCTATGGATGGGTCTTGTTCTTCATCAAGGGCGGCGTGCTGCCGGGCACATTGAGAGCCCTGTTCGGCGTGGAGATGGGCGACTTCCTCTTCACCCCGGCGGCCGTTCTTTTCGGCATGGTCTATGTCTATCTGCCGTTCATGCTGTTTCCCATGACGCTCGGGATCGCGATGGTTCCGAACCAGATGCGGGAAGCCGCGCGCGATCTCGGCGCTTCGCGGTGGCAGGTTTTCCGGGAAGTCGAACTGCCGCTCTCCACGCCGGGCTTGATGATCGGCTCGCTCTTGACCTTCGTGCTCGCTGTCGGCGCGATCGCGGAAGCCAAGGTCCTCGGCGGCCAACGCATCATCCCCATCACGCATGATATCGAGATTGCCTTCACGTATGCCCAGAACTGGCCTTTGGGCGCGGCGCTGGCGGTGCTGTTGATGCTCGTCGTCAGCGTGCTCGTGCTGACGGTGCTGAAGCGTTTCGATCTCGATCAAATTCTTGGAAAGCGGTAACGCGATGTCCGACAGCAATTACAGCGTTCGTCACATTCTCATCGGCGTCTGGACCGCCGCGGTCCTGATGTTCGTGTTTCTTCCGAGCGCGACGATCCTGATCGCGTCAATGACGGCCAGCCGCTACTTCACATTTCCGATCACGGCTTTCGGCTTCGACTGGTGGTCCAAAACGATCAACTCTCTCGAAGTGAGGTCGTTGGCCTACACGTCGCTATCGATCGCGGTGGTCGTGACACTGATTGCGGTCGTGCTCGGGTTTTTCGGCGCGCTCGCCTTTGCGCGTTACGATTGGCGTGGCCGGAAACTTTATCAGAAGTTCATTCTGCTGCCGATCTTCTTTCCGCAATCCGTTCTCGGCCTCGCGCTGCTTCTCTGGTTCAACGCCTTGGGCTTCACATTGTCGTGGAAGACGGCGGTGCTTGCGCATCTCGTCTGGATTGCGCCAGTGGTAACACTGGTCATGGCGATCCAGGTCTATTCGTTCGATCCGTCACTGGAAGAAGCGGCCACGGATCTCGGCGCATCGCGATGGCAGACGTTCCGCGAGGTGACGCTGCCTGTTCTCATGCCCGGCATTTTCTCGGGAAGCCTGTTCGCCTTCCTGCTGTCCTGGGGCAACTTCCCGCTGTCGCTCTTCACGACCGGCGCGGACAACACACTGCCCAAGTATCTCTATGCAAAGATGGTGGCCGGCTACACGCCGGGTGTCCCCGTCCTCGGAACGATCTCGACAGCAGCCGCTGCAATCGTCCTCTTCGGCGGCTACCTGGCGATGCTGCTCCTCACGCGCAACCGCAAAGCCGCGCTTTAGAGAAAAGCCGCAATAGCTGAAACTTCAACAAGACCAACAACACGTCGCTCAGGAGATTTTGTTCATGCTCACGTCTATCGCAGGCCGATCCGTCATCGTCACGGGTGGAAGCAAGGGCATCGGCAAGGGTATCGCCCGCGTCTTTGCGAAGAGCGGCGCCAAGGTCGTCGTCGTCTCGCGTCACCTCAATGAAGCCGAGGCAACTGCCGAGGAGCTTCGCGCGCAGGGCGGAACGGCAATGGGTCTCGCCGCCGACATCACGAGCATGGGCGACTTGCAGGTTCTCGCCGACGCCACGGCCAGGGCCTATGGCGGCATCGATATCCTGTGTGCGAACGCGGGCATTTTCCCGCAGACCAAGATCGAGGAACTATCGCCGGAGGACTGGGATTTCGTTTCCGATACGAACCTCAAAGGAACGTTCCTGTCGGTCAAAGCCTGTCTGCCGTATCTGAAGAAGTCGGATCAGGGGCGTATCGTCATCACGTCCTCGATTACTGGCCCCATCACCGCTTTCCCGGGCTGGGCTCACTACGGCGCGACGAAGGCCGGACAGCTCGGCTTCATGCGTACGGCCTGCATGGAGTTCGCGAAGTACGGCATTACCGTCAATGCGGTGCTGCCGGGCAATATCGCAACGGAAGGTCTCGCCGCGCTCGGACCTGAGTATGAGAAATCAGCGGCGGCTTCCATTCCGCTGCAGAAGCTTGGAAAGGTCGAAGACATCGGCTACGCGGCGCTGTTTTTTGCTTCCAAAGAAGCTGCCTACATCACCGGGCAGACGATCATTGTCGACGGCGGTCAGATCCTGCCCGAGAGCATGGATGCGATCGCGCAGGCCTAGTGCATCGCGCAGGGTCTTAGACTCGTCGATCAGATTTGATTGCGTAGAACCTCCGCGCGGAGCGCGCGCGGAGAGAGGCCCGTCCAACGGCGAACGGCACGGCTGAACGCCGAGAGCTCGGAATAGCCGACGAGAAAGGCAATTTCCGAGAAGGAGAGTTGGCGCTGGCGCACATAGGACAGCGCCAGGTCCCGCCGCGTATTTTCGACGAGGCTGCTGTAGCTCAGCCCGTCGTAATGAAGCTCGCGTTGAATGGTCGAGAGCGGGAGGCGCAGCTCGGCGGCGACGCATTCGATTTGCGGGAAGCCTTCCGGCAATCTGGCGCGCACGGCGCTGCGCACGCGATCGGTGATACTGAAACGCACATCGCGACGCTCTGAAAGCCTTTCGAGGCACAATTTCATTGCACTCATGAGGCGCGGATCGGCTGCCGGCATGACCTGCTTCAGGATCTGCGGACGGAAGACGATGGCATTCGTCGGTTGCGAGAAAAAGGCCTGCGCCGCAAAGGCGCGTTCGTGCTCACGCCAACCTTCGGGTTTTGGATGTTCGAAGTGAACTTCCTCCGGCGCCCAGCTCTGGCCCATCGCTTCGCGAATGAGATTGAGGAACATGCCGAGCGACAATTCCGCGTCCTGGCGGCGTTCTACTATTTGTGGCGCGTCGACACGATATTCTAATCTCACCAAGCCGTCGGATGACGTATTGAGCGCCATCGATGACGATTGCTGGTGCAGCGGAAAGAGTTCGACGAGGGTTTCAAGGGCGACGCCGAGCGAGGGAGCGGAAAGCGACGCGTACCCCCAAAGGCCGAGGTCTCGCGGATCAAACGCATTACCGAACCACAGGCCGAAGTTATCGTTACGCGTGAGCCGGGCGCTTTCCTCGAACAGGCGACAGTAGGCGCTAAGGCTCAATTGCAGCGTTGGCGAGCCGGCCATCTCAGGCGAAATGCCGGCGCTGCCGAAAATGCGATCGACATCGCCGCGCTGCCGCTCGATGAACTTGACGATACCGGTCGCGGCCGAAGCGAGAACAGACGGATCCGCCGCCTTCCCGATGGAGGTCGCGGCGCCACTCGCTGCAAATTCGATAATCCCCAGTCCCATCGTTTCCTGGTGCGCAGGTGCGAATATCACGGAGAAAAAAGCTAGCAGAAGCGGCTCGCGGGTCAACCATCAAGCGCGATGAATTATTCGGCATCGGAGAACGCCGATTGCCTCTTTGCGGTGCAGCATTCAGCCGAAAATACGGCCCAAAATGCCCTTTTTTTGCGGTGCAGCGGCCGCGCTCTTAGCGGCGTTGCCATAACGAGAAAGATATTGTTCGCAGAGCGGAATCGAACTCGCCGTGTACTCAACACCCATGGATTTGGCGAGCTCCGTTTCCGAATGCGAGCCGATCCAGGCGACGAGCAGAAGCCTGCGGAGCATGACGAACGTCGCGATCTCGTTTTCTTCCGCATCGCTCAGCGCGCCGATCCGGCGATAGCCTCGCACCCAGGCTTTCAAAAGCTCCGGCACCTCGGGCGTGTGCTCGAAAAACGAAACGGTCGTCGCGCAATCGTAAAGAAGCCAGGAGAAGCCGCAGTCGTCGAAATCGATGACCTTAACGGTCGGCCCATCCATCAGCAGGTTGGCGAGGCGCATATCGCCATGGACGAGATTGAAGCGATCCGGTGATTGGCCGAAATTCTCGAGGCGCTGCTTGATCAGCGCAACGGTTTCAGTGATGGCCGCCAATGCCTCCGGCGTCATGCCCATCCCATTCTTCCAGTCGCCCCAATGGGGGCGGCTGCCGAGGCTGGTCTCGAAGTCCCAGGAGAAGCGCTCGAACCAGGGCGGCCGTTGCCACTTGCGGACATGCGCATGCATACGAGCGGCAGTCTCGCCAAGCATCTCGAAACCGGTAACGTCGGTCTGTGCCGGCTCGGCGCCATCCTCCCATTGAAACAGGACAACGTTTCGCGGATTGGCCAGCCCTTCGACGGCAACCGTCTGAATGAATTCGCCGTCGAGACCCCGCACCGCAGTCGGGGTCGTAACTCCGGCATTTTCGCGAAGAGCCGAAAGCCACGCGAGTTCCGAGGCAATGCCCGTGCGGGAATGATAGTTTTCGCGATGAACGCGTAGCGCCCACTTTTGTCCCGAGCCGTTTTCGACCCGGTAGGTTGCGTTCTCGGAGACGTTGATCAGCTTGAGGGTGCAGTCACTGGAAAGGCCGTAGCGCTTCGCAGCGCGCTCAGCCAAAACCTGCAACCGCTGCAGCAGCTCGTCGTGTGTCAGCTCATCCGTGCCCGTCATTCCTCGCCTTCAATCGCAAGTGCTTCGTTGAGGAGCGGCCTTTCGACCGCTTCCTTGCCATTTTTGAAAACACTACGGGGCGGCGGAAAAGCGAACTTGACCTCGCCGCCACGCCAGTTGACAGGCCGGACGGGCATCCGGTGCTGCTCTGCGAAAGCGAAACTACAGCTTCACCATCACGTGACGCGGTACGGTGTAGTCTTCAAGTGCGTACATCGAGAGATCCTTGCCGTAGCCCGACATTTTCAGGCCGCCGTGAGGCATCTCGCTGATCAGCATGAAATGGGTGTTGACCCAGGTGCAGCCGTATTGCAGCTGAGACGCAACCTTCATGCCCTTCGCGATGTCCTGCGTCCAAACCGAAGACGCCAGTCCATAATCGCTGTCGTTGGCCCAAGCGATCGCTTCGTCGGCGTCGTCGAACGGCGTGATCGAGACGACGGGGCCGAACACTTCCTTGCGCACGATCTCGTCGTTCTGCGTAGCGCCCGCGAGGACCGTCGGCTCGAAGAAGAAGCCCTTGCCGGCTGCGGGCTTGCCGCCTGCTGCCGCCTTGATGTGGCTCTGCTGGCTCGCCCGTTCGACGAAGCCTTGCACGCGCGCCTTCTGAGCGGACGAGATCAGCGGGCCGATGTCGTTCTCGTCGTCGTTCGCCAGATTGTACTTCAGACCGTTCACTGCACTCGAAAGATCGGCAACCAGATTGTCGTAGACTTTCTTGCCCGCGTAGATGCGGCACGCAGCTGTGCAGTCCTGACCGGCGTTGTAGTAGCCGAAAATTTTCACGCCTTCGACGACAGCCGAGATGTCGGCATCGTCGAATACGATGACGGGCGCCTTGCCGCCAAGCTCGAGATGCGTGCGCTTGATGTTGGATACCGCGGCCTGCAGCACCTTCTGGCCGGTGCCGATGCTGCCCGTGAGCGACACCATCGAGACTTTCGGATGATTGATCAGCGCCGAGCCGGTCGTTGACCCCTTGCCGACGACGATGTTGACGACGCCTTCGGGGAAAATGTCGGCGATGATCTTGCCGAGCTTCAGAAGCGTCAACGGTGTCTGCTCGGAAGGCTTCAGAACAATCGTGTTGCCGCCGGCGAGCGCCGGGCCGAGCTTCCACGCCGCCATCATCAGCGGATAGTTCCAGGGTGCGATGGATCCGACGACGCCCACGGGATCGCGGCGGATCATCGACGTGTGACCAGCCAGATATTCGCCGGCGACGGGTCCGTGCATGTTGCGAACGGCTGCCGCGAAGAAGCGGAAGCAATCGGCGATCGCCGGCATCTCGTCTTGCAGGACGCGGATGCGCGGCTTGCCGGTGTTCAGCGCTTCCAGCGTCGCGAAGCTTTCAGCGTCGCGCTCTATGGCGTCGGCGAGCTTCAAGAGCAGGGTCGAACGCTCGACCGGGGTCGTCTGCGACCAGGTTTTGAAGGCCTTCGCGGCAGCCGTCACCGCCGCATCGACCTGCGCTGCGGAAGCGTCCGGCAGATTGGTGATGACCTCTTCCGTCTTCGGATTGACGATGGGTTCCGGCGCGTCCGTTCCGGCGACGAAGTCGGAGCCGATCAGCATATTCGTGTCGAGCATCTTATCCTCCAGTCTCAAGTCCGTTATTTTGAAGAGCCACCCGTGTGTTCGCCTTCTCGCGTCAGGTAGTAGGCTGCGAGTATCGGCAAGAGCGTTACGACAAATACGAAGACGGCGACGACGTTCGTCACCGGCCTCTGCCGCGGCCGAATGAGTTCGCCCAGCATCCAGATCGGCAGCGTCGTTTGTTGTCCGGCTGTGAACGTCGTGACGATCACCTCGTCGAACGAGAGCGCGAACGCCAGCATGCCGCCCGCGAGCAGTGCCGTGCCGATTTGCGGAAGGATGACGTGACGGAACGTCTGAAATGCGTTAGCGCCAAGATCCATCGACGCCTCGACGAGATTGCCGTTCAGCCTGCGAAATCGGGCGACCGCATTGTTATAGACGACGACGATGCAGAACGTCGCGTGGCCAAGGATAATCGTCCAGACCGAGAACGGGATGCTCATGATGTCGAAGGCGGAGCGAAGCGCGATGCCGGTGATGATGCCGGGCAGAGCAATCGGGAGAACGAACAGCAACGAGATCGTCTCGCGGCCGAAAAAGCGCGTGCGCGAGAGGGCGGCGGCCGCGAGCGTTCCGAAAATCAGGGCGAGCACCGTCGCAATGGCCGCGACCTGCAGAGACAGATAAAGCGGCGGCCAGATATCCGGCCGCGACGTCCACGCGGTTTCGAACCATTTGGTGGTGAGGCCAGGCGGCGGAAACTCGAAGCTCTTTTCTTCCGTCGTGAAGGCGTAAAGAAAAATCAGCGCCAGCGGCAGATGCAGGAACAGCAATCCGGCGATTGCGGCGATGCGAAGCCCAAGCGGCGTCGCGCGGTTGGCGTTAGAGGACATCGAAAGCCCCCATGCGTTTTGCCATCCAGAGGTAGACCGCCATGATCAGCATCGGAACGACGGTGAAGGCCGCCGCGAGCGGAATGTTACCGGCGGTCCCTTGCAGCGTGTAGACGGCCTGCCCGATCATGAGGCGGGAATTGCCGACGATCTGCGGGATGATGTAGTCGCCGAGCGTCAAGGAAAACGTGAAAATCGATCCGGCGACGATGCCGGGAAGCGCGAGCGGGAAAATCACGGTCCGGAAGGTCTGGCGAGGATCGGCGCCGAGATCGGCGGACGCCTCGATGAAGTTCACGGGAACGCGCTCGAGCGCCGCCTGCGTCGGCAGGATCATGTACGGCAGCCAGATATAGACGAAGACGAGAAAGGTGCCGAGATAGCTGAACGACAGCGACGGGCCGCCGACGACGGGCAATGCCAAAATGCCGTCGAGCAGCCACCTCAGATGCAGCACGTTTGCGAACCAGGTGATGATCCCCTCCTTGGCGAGGATCAGCTTCCAGGCATAGACCTTGACCAGATAGCTCGACCAGAGCGGCATCATTACCGCGAGATAGAACAGCGCCTTGCTCCAACCGCGCGCGTATCGTGCGGCGTAGTAGGCGATTGGAAACGCTATGATCGCGCTTGTGACGGTGACGAGAGCCGCCATGGTGACAGTGCGCAGAATGATCTGGGCGTTCGATGCTTCGAACAGCTGCTTGTACGTCGACAGCGTGAATTCATGGACGACCACGCCTGAGAAGTCGTCGAGCGAGTAGAAGCTTTGCAGCAGCAGTGCGAAAAGCGAGCCGATATAGACGACGCCAATCCAGAGCAGCGGCGGCGTCAGCAAGAGAAACGTCAAGAGTTGCGGGCGCACGAAGAAGACGTCCGAGATCGCGCTGCCGATCCCCCTCTGCCTTTCTGCAACGGCAGCGGTCACGCGTCCTCTCCCATCGCCACCATCGCCGATTTCGGCCAGATGAGAGTGACGCTGTCACCCTTGCGCACGTCCGTTCCTGCAGGCGTCGCCGCTATCAGCGCCTGCTTTCCGGTCGCGACCGTAATGCGCGTCACCGCGCCCTGATAGCTGATTGCTGTGACCGTTCCGGTGGCGTGCGCGCACGCAGCCGGGACCAAGTTGTTCTTGGCTGAGACCTGGATTTTTTCAGGCCGCAGGCTCGTCCACATGGCGTGACCACCGTGGGCCGCCGCGAACTCCGGCGGCAGCACGTTCGACGAGCCGACGAAATCAGCGACGAAGCGGGAGGCCGGGCGTTCGTAAACGCTGGAAGGTGTGCCGACCTGGACAATCTTGCCTTCATTGAAGATCGCGACGCGGTTGGCCATCGATAGCGCTTCGCCCTGATCGTGCGTCACGAAGACAAACGTGATGCCGAGGCTGGTTTGAAGCGTCTTCAATTCCTCCTGCATCTGTTCGCGCAGCTTCAGGTCGAGCGCGCCAAGCGGCTCGTCGAGGAGGAGGACTTTCGGTCCGTTGACCAAGGCGCGGGCAAGCGCCACACGCTGGCGCTGGCCGCCCGAAAGTTGCGCGGTGCGGCGGACCTCATAGCCCGCGAGCTTGACCATCGCGAGGGCGTCCCTCGCCTTGGCTTCCCGCTCTGCCCTGCCGACGCCCTTGATCATCAGACCGTAGGCGACGTTCTCGCCGACCGTCATGTGCGGGAAGAGCGCATAGTCCTGAAACACGGTGTTGACGTTGCGTCTATAGGGCGGCACGCCGTCGGCGCGTTCGCCGAATATCTCGATGTGGCCCTCATCGGGCTGCTCGAAGCCGGCGATGAGACGAAGGCATGTCGTCTTGCCGGAGCCCGATGGGCCGAGAAGGGCGAAGAACTCGCCCGGCTCAATGTCGAGAGACACGCCGTCGACGGCGCGCACGGAGCCGAAGCGACGCGATACGTTTTGAAAGCGAACTGCTGGAGACATGAAACTCATCGGATGCCTGCGGCCAGCCAGAAGTTGGCCGACCGCAGGGAATGTCGATTACTTGCCGAGGATGGCGATATAATCTTTCGCCCATTGCGAGTAGGGCACGCAAGAGCTTTCCTTCTCGCACTTCGCCGTCGGCGTACGCCAGAACCAGATCTTGTCGAAGTTTTCATAGCCGTTCGTGGCGCAGCCCGCGTCCGTCAACAGCGCGTTGCCCTTACAGGCCGCGGGGACTGTCGGGACCGAACCGAACCACGAGGCCAGATCGCCCTGAAGCTTCGGGTTCAACGAGTGCTCGAGCCATTTGTAAGCGCAATTCGGATGCTTGGCATCGACGTGTAGCATCGTCGTGTCGGCCCAGCCCGTCGCACCCTCTTCCGGGATCGTCGAGGCAATCGGCTTTTTGTCACCCTGCAGCAGGTTTACCTGATAGGGCCACGATGACGAAGCCACGACGCCTTCGTTCTTGAAGTCATCGACCTGCACCGTTGCGTCATGCCAGTAGCGGCCGATCAAAGCGCGCTGCGATTGAAGCAGCGCGATGGCCGCATCGTACTGCTCCTTATTCAGCTCGTAAGGATTCTTGATGCCGAGCTCCGGCTTCTTCTTGCTGAGGTAGAGAGCGGCGTCGGCGATGTAGATCGGGCCGTCATAGGCCTGCACACGGCCTTTGTTGCTCTTGCCGTCGGGGAGGTTCTGTTCCTCGAACACGATTGCCCAGCTCTTCGGCGCTTCCTTGAAAACATTGGTGTTGTAGGCAAGCACGTTCGGTCCCCACTGATAGGGAACGCCGTAGTGAACGCCATCGACGGTGTGCCAAGGCGCATTCTGCAGCCGCGGATCGAGCGTCTTCCAGCTCGGCACCAGGTCGATGTTGATCGGCTGGACTTTCTTGCCCGCGACCAAGCGCAGAGAGGCATCGCCCGACGCCGTAACCAGGTCGAAGCCGCCCTGGTTCATCAGCGTGACCATTTCGTCCGAGGTCGCCGCCGTCTTGACGGTGACCTTGCAGCCCGTTTCCTTTTCGAAGCCTGTCACCCAGTCGTAATTCTTGTCCGACTCGCCTCTCTCGACGTATCCGGGCCAGGCCACGATATCGAGCTGACCTTCTCCTTCGCCGACGGATTTCAGCGGATCGCCTGAAACGGCAAAACCACCAAGCAAAAGAAACGCTCCGGATATAACAAGTGTCTTCCGGCTGGGCATCATGTGTGCTCACTCCTCCGATTGCCACGCCAAGCTGGAGCCTTGAGTTTCACCCCTCGCGCCCCATCACCGCGTATGCTGCTGATGTTAGTTCAGGAGTTGACCTCGCGCCAGGGACGCCTCATCGATCTGTCCGCTTGAGGAGTCGATTGTATAGAGTTTCGGCAGCGCAGACCTCGAGCGCCCTATTTTCGGCCGCAATTCGCGAAGGGACTCAGCATATTGGTTGGCGGTCGCGATTGGTTTTGGTTTAGGATTTTACCAAGTATGGCGTCGAACCAATGGGACTTGCCGGTGCTCGGTGTCCCTCGGGAGAGGCCGCCGGGATGGGCTTTTGAAATGCGGAGCGGAAGCAAATGACTGTCATAAAGATCCGCATCGACTTTGACGGCGATCGCTACATCGGACACGGTCGCATTCAACTTCTCGAGTTGATCGGTCAGCACGGTTCGATTGCGCAGGCGGCAAAGGCCATGGGCATGTCGTACAAGCGCGCCTGGTATTTGATGGATGAGTTCAGTGCACTGTTCGTCGATCCGCTGATTGAACGACAGCATGGCGGTCGCGGCGGAGGCGCTGCAAAGCTGACGCCGTTTGGTGCCGATCTCGTCCGGCAGTATCGCGAGATGGAGGCCAAGGCGCTCAACACCTTCGCCAAGCCGCTGGCGTCGATTGAAAAGCACCTTGCGCGCACCGAGAAGAGCGATCTGAAGCCGGCGAAGAAGCCGCCGCAATCGGCGCGCACATGATCGCTGGCTATGAGCCCAGCACTTCGGCGGCGTCACCCACAGCGACGACGTGCCCGGCATTGATCCGTACGACGCGCGACGCAAGCCGGCGCACTTCATCGACGCGATGGGTGACGTAGACGATCGGGACGGCAAACTCGTCGCGGATTCGCTCAATCAAACCCATGATCTCGCTGCGGCGTGCGTCATCGAGGGCGGCGAGCGGCTCGTCCATCAGCAGGATGCGCGGCGAGGACAATAGCGCCCGCGCCAGGGCAACGCGATGCCTTTCACCACCCGAGAGCGTGGCGGGGCGACGCTTCAGCAGCGCTCCGATGCCGAGGACTTCAACGATCGCATCCAGCGGCAAGGTATGTTTTTCGCCGCGATTGAACCATTGCCCGAACTTGATGTTCTGCTGCACGGTCAGATGCGGGAAGAGTTGCGCGTCCTGAAAGACAAAGCCGACGCGGCGCTTATGCGGGGGAATGAAGATCCGCGCGTCCGTGTCGGTCAGCACGTTCCCGGCGACGACGATACGGCCGCTATCGGGGCGCAGGATGCCTGCAATCATGTTGAGGATGGTCGACTTCCCCGATCCTGACGGACCGAACAAAGCCGTGAGCGCACTATCGCTTTCGAAGGCAACGTCGAGCGTGAAGTCCGGCCGCTTCTGCAAAGTCCGGACGCTCAGAAGTGGTTTCAAGCCTTTCATTCGAATACGGCGATCCGCTTTTGGATGCGGCGGTTCAAAACTTCGGACACGATGAGCGCCACCATTGCGATGGCGATCGATATCAACGATAGCCGAAGCGCCTGAGATTCGCCGCCAGGAATTTGCGTGAACGTATAGATCGCCGAAGGAATGGTCTGCGTTTCACCTGGGATATTCGAAACGAACGTGATCGTCGCGCCGAACTCGCCGAGCGCCTTGGCGAAGCACAGGATGACGCCGACGAGGATACCGGGAAGCGCCAGCGGCAACGTCACCAGAAAGAACGTCCAGTACGGGTTCGCGCCGAGAGTGCCCGCGGCCTTCTCGAGCCTGCGATCTATGGCTTCGAACGAGAGCCGGATGGCGCGCAGCATCAACGGAAAGCCCATGACACCGCAAGCGAGCGCGGCGCCCGTCCATCGGAAGGAAAATGTGATGCCGAACAGATCGTAGATTTCCTTTCCGAGAAAGCCCTGCCGCCCGAATGTCAGCAACAGAAAATATCCGGTTACGACGGGCGGCAGAACGAGCGGAAGGTGCAGGATGCCATCGACGATGATCTTGCCCGGAAAGCGCCAGCGCGCCAGCGCATAGGCGGCGAGAAGCGCGACCGGCAGGCCGACCAGCGTCCCAACGGTGGCGACCCGTAGACTCAACTCAATCGCCTTCCACTCGTCAGGTGAAAATCCAAACACTGGTGTGCCTTTCCGTTCGCCGCTCCGTCGCTCGAACCGTTTGCTATTTGAGGATCGTGAACCCTTGCTTCGTAAAGAACGATTGGCCTTCGGGCGATTTCAGATAGCCGATGAAAGCTTTGGCGGCGTCGCCATTCTTCGTCGCGCCGATAATCGCGATTGGATAGATGATCGGCGGGTGGGAGTCTTCCGGGAAGACGTCGACAATCTTAACTTTGGGCTCTGCCACGGCATCGGTTTCGTAAACAATTCCGAGCGGCGCTTCGCCCTGCGCGACGAGCGCGAGCGCGGCACGGACGTTGTCCGCTTGCGCGACCTTCGGCTCGATGGCTTTCCAAACGCCGAGCTTCTCCAAGGCTGCCGAGCCATACTTTCCTGCCGGAACCGACTTCACGTTCGCCATCGCAAGATGGCCATCGCCGAGCGCTGACGCGAGCGGAAAATCCGGACCGATCTTGAGCGAAACGGTGCTGTCCTTGGGCGCGATCAGGACGAGGCGGTTGCCCAGCAGATTGAAGCGCGTGTCATCCTTGATGAGCTTCGCCTTCTGGACGTAATCCATCCAATCGAGGTCAGCGGAAACGAAGATATCGGCCGGTGCGGCCTGCTCGATCTGCTTCGCGAGCGCAGAGGATCCGGCGTACGAGATGACGACCTTGTTGCCCGTGCTCTTCTCGTATGCCGCCGAAGCACCATCCAATGCGTTCTTGAGGCTCGCGGCCGCAAAGATGGTGAGCGTGGTCGTGTCCGTCTTCTGGGCTTGAGCCTCGACGAAAAGTGCCGAGACCAGCATCATGCCGGCCAGAGCGATCTTGAGCGATAGACGCGAAAAATTGAACGCTGCCTGCATTGCGGACAGTTCCTTTTGCCAGTTGCGATATAGCCGCAAGAATATCTAGCTTCCGTGCATTTGAAAACCGACGTTTGGCCGGCCGCACGGGATTGCCGATAGGATGCGCGAACTGGCCGCAACAGGCGGTGGTCAGACGATGGCCTTCGCGGCGCCCGAAGGTTGCGAAAGCAGATACGCCAGCTGCTTTAATGCACCAAGGAGGGCGTCTCGGTCAGGAGCGACCCCGAGCGAGAGCCTCAGTGCTTCAGGCTCGGCCGCGCCAATGGCGAATACGGATGCCGGCACCACCGAGATCCCTGAGCGGCCCGCGTGCTGTACAAAATCCGTCGCGCGCCAATGCGGCGGCATGCGCATCCAGAGGTGGGAGCCACATTTATCCGCCGCGATCTGAGCATCGCCAAGCGCCGTCTTCGCGATCTTCTGCCGGGCGATATTCTCATCACGGATGGCGATCGTAATATCATCGAGGATGCCGGTTGCGATCCAGCGCGAAGCCATCGCTGCATTGATCGGAGGCACCATAAGATTCACTGCCCTGATCACTGACGCGAGCCGTGCTGCCCGTGCCGCGTCCGGCGCGACGACATATGCGATCCGCAGGGCGGGCGTTGCGCATTTCGACAACGTTGCGATGTGCCAGGTGATTTCCGGAGCCATAGCGGCGATGGGGAGCAGCGGATCGGTTTGCAAAACCGAATAGGGATCATCTTCGATAATCGCGACATCGTACTTGCGCGCGATCGCCACGATTTCATGCCGGCGGTCTTCGGATAGCGTCGCCGTCGTCGGATTATCGATTGCGGGTATGACATAAAGAAGTTTTGGGGCGTCCGTCACGCAGCACGCTTCGAACGCTTCCGGGATGATGCCCTGCGCATCCATCGTCAGTGGCCGAAGTTTCAAGCCGCGCTGCTGCGCGACCGCCTTGAGGCCGGGATAGGTGACAAAACCGGCAGCGATGGCGTCGCCGGGTGCGGTGAGGCATTCGCAGATCGCAAAGAGCGCGCTCTGAGCGCCATTGGCCAAAACGATCGATGCCGGCTTCACGTCGGCGATACGCCGCTCGAGCCATACTGCGGCGGCGGCGCGATCGGATTCGCTCCCCGTGCTCTCCTGATAATGAAGGTTCAGCATGCCGTTCTCCTCAGCGAGGAGCGTGGCTATGGTTTCAGGGATGAGGCGCTTCAGGTTAGCGGCCGCCGGTTGCGGCGGAATGTTCATGCTGAGATCGACGGCCGGTGCCGCCGGGGCGCCCAGGAAGCGGCCGTCATCCGTGCGCCGGCGAACGAAGGTGCCACGCCCGGCATTGGCCTCGACGAGGCCCCGCCGCCTCGCTTCGTTGAACGCCCGCGTCACCGTCGTCAGATCGACGCCGAGGAGTTCCGCGATCATTCGCTGGGGCGGCAGGCGGTCGCCGGGCTGGATCCGCCCAGCCCGCAAGTCCGCCTCGATGGCTTCGACGATGCCACGGTATTTGAGCTGCTCACCTTCTGCCAGCCAGGGCTCCCAGGAAGACATAGCTTAGGACTTCTCCTTTTCTGATCCATACATTCTCTAACATGTATGGGTGTTTATTTGTGCAGGCGAGCGATCAAATTCCACCGCCTCGCCCATTGCGCGCTCATAACCTGCTGTAAATACTAGAAAATAACGTAATAACTGTCATTGTGGCGCAGGGCGCATACATTTCTTTTCCAATCACTACATTTGCCATACAATGACTTTGCGTCCATACATCGAGATGTTAGAAAGGATAGCCCAATGTGCAGCGAACATCACTGGCCAAAGCTCTCTCCCCTTAAGACGGGGATAAGAGGGCTTTGCCCACGGTGCGGCAAGGGCAAGATTTTCGACGGCTTTCTCACGCTCAAGAAAGCCTGTCCCGCCTGCGGCCTGGATCTTTCCTTTGCCGATCCGGCAGACGGTCCGGCGTTCTTCGTGATTTGCTTCGCGTGCATTCCGAGCGCGGCTTTTGCCTGCTGGTTCGAGGTCATTTACGGACCTCCGTTCTGGCTGCATTTGTTTACCAGCCTGCCCATCATCCTGCTGACGTGCATCCCGCCGCTTCGCCCTCTGAAGGGCTGGCTGGTGAACAGCCAATTCTTCCACAAAGCCGAAGAGGGCCGCCTGGTCTTCGATCAGAAAGTCTAAGCGAGCGGCGGCAGTACCGCCCCCGCTGAGACGGCCTATATTGAGGCCATGCTGATTGTCCCCGAGCGACGTTCCACCGTGCTGCTGACCGGCTTCGGACCTTTTCCGGGCGTGCCGGTCAACGCATCGGCAGATCTCGTGCACCGGGTTGCCCGGAAGGCGCGCGCAGCCATCCCGGACGTGCGTGTCACGGCCGCGATCCTGCCGACCGAATGGGAGCGCGCGCCTCGCCTGGTTGCGAAACTTCATGAGCGGCACCGGCCCGCACTCGCTTTGCACTTCGGTGTCGCCTCGGGAAGCAAGGGCATTCGGCTCGAAACCGAAGCGCGCAATTTCTGCCGAGATAGTGTGGATGCTGCCGGGGCATTGCCTTGCGAGCCGAGACTAGCGGCCGACGGACCGGCCGCCCGCCTGTCATCGATTGCGGTCCTGACAATTGCTGCAGCGCTGACGGCGAGCGGTTACCCCTCCTCCATTTCGGAGGACGCGGGTGGCTATCTCTGCAATGCCGTCCTCTACCACTCCTTGGCGCTCGCGGAAGCGCGCGGCGGCTGCCAAGTCGGATTCGTGCATATTCCTTCCGATCTCTCGCAGCCTCCGCTTCGGATTGAAGATGCTACGGCGGCGGCGCTCGAAATCATCAAAGTTGCGCTGGAAACGGCACCCGCGGAGACCTCGGGCATCGTCGCCGTCTAACGGCCGACGCGACGGCGAAAGCCATGCGCTCGGTCTAGCCGATCGTTCCGAGCCGAAAATTTTGAGGGTTGTTAGGGCTGGCCCGGCCAAGCGGGGAAGACGGGGGGATGTCTCAGGGCTTGGCCGGGCTCAGCAGCATCTGGTGTGCACGGGGGGAAGTGACATCACCAGCTTGAGAGACACACTAGACCGACAAAGATGAACTCATTCTGAACGTCGGGTTAAAAAGTCGCAACATTCGGCCGACTCAAAAGCTCTCGGGAAATCAACGGGTTTTTCGGGTTGCAGGGGCGGAAACCGCAATTGCCCGGGTCGAATCATATTAGCGTTCCGGCATCGACGTTCTGAGCATAGGTTTTTCCGATGCCGGCCAGTGCCGTGCCGCTTTCCCTCCCGTTTTCGCCGGTTGCAGACAACGACATGGCGGCGGCGCGCGCGACGCTCGAGGAGGTTTTCGGGTACAAGGGCTTCCGGCCGCTGCAGAGCGATATCATCGGCACTCTGCTTGCGGGCGGCGATTGCCTGGCGCTGATGCCGACCGGCGGCGGCAAATCCCTTTGCTATCAGATCCCGGCTCTAATCCGGCCCGGTACGGGCATCGTGGTCTCGCCGCTCATCGCCCTGATGCAGGATCAGGTGGACGCGCTGCTCGACCTCGGCGTCAAGGCGGCCTTTCTCAATTCGACGCAGGATCGCGCGACGCAGGACAAGATCGAGCGTGAATTCGCCGCCGGTGCGCTCAATCTTCTGTACGTCGCGCCGGAACGCCTCGTGCAGGAGCGTACGCTCAATCTCTTCGAACGCAGCGATATCGCGATCTTTGCCATCGACGAGGCGCACTGCGTCTCGCAGTGGGGCCATGACTTCCGCCCCGAGTATCGCCAGCTCAAAGTTCTTGCCAAACGCTTTCCGAACGTGCCGCGCGTCGCGCTGACTGCCACGGCGGACGAGCGCACGCGCCAGGATATCATTTCGGAGCTGTCGCTCGAAAATGCCGCTTGCTTCGTCGCGAGCTTCGACCGGCCGAACATTCGCTACACGATTGCCGAGCTTGGAAGCGCGAGCGCCAAAGAACGGCTGTGGCAATTCATCGAAACCGAGCATCCAAGCGATGCAGGGATCGTCTATTGCCTCTCGCGGAAGTCTGTCGAGGAAACGGCGGCGTGGCTTTCGTCCAAGGGCCGCAAGGCGCTTGCCTATCACGCGGGGCTCGAAGCCCACATTCGCGCCGGTGCGCAGTCGAAATTCCTGACGGAAGACGGTCTCATCATCGTCGCGACGATTGCCTTCGGCATGGGCATCGACAAGCCGGACGTCCGCTTCGTCGCGCACTTGAACCTGCCGAAATCCATCGAGTCCTACTATCAGGAAACCGGCCGTGCGGGTCGCGATGGCGAACCTGCCGATGCCTGGATGGCTTACGGCTTTCAGGATATCGTTCAGCTTCGGCAATGGATTTCGCAATCGGAGGGCTCGGAAGCCTTCAAGAAAGTTCAGCGCCAAAAGCTCGACGCGCTCATCGGGCTCGCGGAAATGCCGGGGTGCCGGCGGCAGGCGCTGCTCGCCTATTTCGGCGAAACGCGGCCTGAACCTTGTGGCAACTGCGATAATTGCCTCAACCCACCGCACACCGAAGATGGCACCGTTCTCGCACAGAAGGCGCTGTCCGCCGTCTATCGCACCGAGCAGCGTTTCGGTGTCACCTATCTCACCGACGTCCTGACCGGCGCCGCGGATGAGCGGATCATCCGCAACGGTCACGACCGGCTGACGGTTTACGGCATCGGCAAGGACGTTCCGCAGACGACGTGGAAGGGACTTTTTCGGCAGCTCACCGCGCAAGGCTATCTGACGATCGACGACGAGGGCATGGGCTCTCTGGTGCTGACGGAACGCGCGCGGCCGCTGTTGCGTGGCGAAGAGCGCTTTCTCCTCCGCGTGACGCGGCAGGTTGCTAAGGGCTCGAAGCGCGCCGGGTCGGCGGCTGCAGCGCGGGTCGCGCGCGAAAATCAGCCGTTGTTCGATGCGCTGCGCGTGCTTCGCCAGAAGCTCGCGGCATCGGCCAAGCTGCCGCCCTACGTTGTCGCGCAGGACAAGACGCTGATCGAACTCGCCGAGAAGCAGCCGGCGACGGAGAGCGCGCTGCACGACATTCTTGGGCTTGGCGCCAGCAAGATCGCGCGTTACGGCGCTGCTTTCCTCGAGGTCATTACGCAATTCAAGAAGCAGCCGGCGCTCAACAACCGCTTATCGGCGACCGTGAACGCCACGCTCGCGGCGCACCTGCGCGGTCTCGATGCGGAGGCCATCGCGACTGAGCGAAAGATCGAAATATCGACGGTCTATGGTCATCTCGCCGAGGCGATCGAGGCCGGACTGATCACGGCGGCGGACGCATTGAAGCTCGATGCCGCCGAGATCGACGAGATCGAAGAGGCGTTCGAGCGATGCCAGACGCGCGAGACGGGCAAGCTCGGTCCGGCCTTTTCCGCGCTCGGCGGCCAATACGATTACGGCATCTTGAAATGCCATCTCGCCGATAGCGTCTGAGGCTTGCTGAGGACCGTACCGCAAAGAACGTCATGCCGGCGGAGGCCGGCACCCAGACAGCCATCAACACGGGCAATGTTGAAAGCTGACTGGATCCCAGCCTTCGCCGGGATGACGGTGTTGCCTCGTGCTTCGTCATCCTCGGCCGAGCGCAGCGGAGCTGCGTCGATGGCCGGGGATCCAGCGTGAGAGGCGCCGAAGGCACGATATTGCGTCTTCGACGAGTCTAACGCTGGATCCCCGAACGCACATCCCCCCGGATCAAGTCCGGGGTCGTCCGTTCGAGGATGACGTGGTTATCGTGCCGCCGCTTTGGCCGGAACCGAGGCCGCGAGCTTAGTCGTTAGCTCATCGCAGATTTTCTCGAGCTCCGGCGTCCAGGCAGCGGCGTTCGAGGCGCAGAGGTTCGCCTGCGATTTCAGAATGACGCCGTCGTCGAGAATTTTAAGACCGTTGGCGCGCAGCGTTTCGCCCGTCGTCGTAATGTCGACGATCAGTTCGGCTGTGCCGGCGGCGGGCGCGCCTTCGGTTGCTCCCGCGCTCTCGATGATGCGGTAGTCTCCGAAGCCTTTGCTCGCAAAGAAGCGCCGCGTCAGGTTCCCGTATTTCGTCGCAACGCGCGGCCAGCGTCCGTGCAGGTGACGAAATGGCAGCGCGATTTCTTCGAGGTCCTGGACCGTCGCGATATCAACCCAGCATGTCGGCACCGCCACGATCACGTCGGCGAAGCCGAAGCCGAGTTTCTGCAGGAACCGTATCCGGGTTGCGGCGTCGGAAATGCTTTCGCGGATGAGATCCTCGCCCGTGATGCCGAGATGGACACTCCCGGCCTTCAAGGCGGCTGCGATCTCTCCGGACGAAACGTATGCGACATCGACCCCGGGAAGGCCGTCAATCTCGCCACGATAGCCGCGAACATGTCCGACTTTGCGCACGACCAATCCGGCGCGCGCGAACATGTCCGTCGTCTGCTCCATCAATCGGCCCTTCGAGGGGATCGCGAGCGTCAGCTTGCTCATCGTGCCCCCTTGAGCGTCGCTGCGAGAAGACGCTCGGAATGAATGGCTGCGCCGACTGCCGGAACCTCGGTGCGCGCTCCGGCCGCGCGCATCAGCCCATCGTACCGACCGCCGTTGGCGATCGGGCTTTTCGCGTCAAGGGATGCCGAATTCACTTCGAACACCAGCCCTGAATAATAAGCGAGCGTCCTGCCGAATTCGGCCGAGAACGTCACGCGTTCGAGATCGACGCCAGCGTTGGCAAGAAGCGCGAGACGCCGGTCATAGGTCTCCAAGGCGATGCCGGCGCCGTTCGCCGCGCCCTTGAGAAGCGACGCGATCCTATCGCCGGCCGTCGTCGCCGGGCCCGAGACTTCGACATAACGCGCGATCAACTCGATAGCACGGGCGTCGAGCGGCTTTTCCTGACGGTCCTCGGCAATGACGATCAGATGCTCGGTGATATCCGACAGCGTGCGGGTGCCAAGAAGCTCGATGGCATTTTCCTCGAGATAGACGGCAACGGCTGCTTCGCTCTTTTCCCAATCATCGCGCTGGAGTGACGCCAGCAGTTCCTCGGGGATGCCTGGAGAGGCGACGCGAGCGCCCGAGGCGAAGTCCTTCAGGGCTTCGCGAAACGACAGCGGCTTCAGGAACGCATCGTCCAGCCGCTTTTTCCAATTCGGCGAGACGCCGGCCGCATCGAGGACGCTCGAAAACAATCCGAGGTCGCCGAGCCTCACCGTCCATTCCTTGAGACCGACTTTTTCGATCGCTTTGACGACCACGGCGACGGTCTCGGCTTCCGCCGCTTCGCGCGCGTGATCGCCGAACCGCTCGATGCCCGCCTGGCGGAATTCGCGCGGGTGGGACGCGGTGGCGCCTTGCGGCTGATAGCGAAAAGCAGGGCCGCTATAGCAATAGCGCGCAGGCGTCGCGGGGAAATCGGCGTAGCGCTCCAAATGGAGGCGGCATGTGGGGACGGTGATATCCGGCCGGAGGCACAGCTCGGCGCCGTCCTGATCGGTGAAGACATACGTGCGTGCGCGCAGGCTCTCGCCGATGACGTCGAGAAAGACGTCAGCCGGCTGAATGATCGACGGCGCAACAGCGTCGTAGCCGGCCTTTGTAAAGACCGACATCAACGTCTGCGCTTGCGATGCCAGCGCTTCGAGATTGGAGACCGTTCCGGCGGTCATTTTGCTTTTTCTCCCTCTCCCCGTCGCCCTACCGCGATGGGGAGAGGGTCGGGGTGAGGGGCCGCAGCGCGCTTGCCGCCGCCCCTCACCCTAACCCTCTCCCCGCATGCGGGGAGAGGGGATAAGTACGTCAACGTCATCTCACGTCTGATGCCGCTTGATGAGCTTGTGGACTTCCTGGATCAGGTTCGCCTCGGAGACAGAGAACTGCGCCGGGCGTGCTTCCTTCCATTCCTTGTTGTCCTTGATCGCGGCTGCGGCTTTCGCGCCTTCGATCAGATCCTTGATCGTTACCTCGCCCTTCGCGCGCTCGTCGGAGCCTTGGATGATGACACACGGGCTGTTGCGCTTGTCCGCGTATTTCATCTGCGCCTTCATCCCGGACGATCCGAGGTACATCTCGGCGCGGATACCGGCGTTGCGCAGCGCTTGCGTCATTTTCTGGTAGGTCGCGATTTCGGCCTTGTCCATGACGAGGACGACGACGGGGCCAAGGGCTTTGGCTTTCTTGTCGCCGATCAGCGACAGCGCCGCCTGCAGGCGCGAGACGCCGATCGAGAAGCCGGTCGCCGGAACCTTCTCGCCGGTGAAGCGGGCTACGAGATCGTCGTAACGGCCGCCGCCGCCGACGGAACCGAAGCGCACGGGCTTACCCTCGTCGTCCTTCACCTCGAACGTCAGCTCGGCTTCGAAGACCGGGCCGGTGTAGTATTCGAGGCCGCGGACGACCGTCTGATCGAGGCGAATGCGATTTTCGTCGTATCCGGCAGCCTGGCAGATGTTTTGAAGCTGCAGCAGGTCATCGACGCCTGCTTTGAAAACGGGATTGGCGGCGTTGCCAGCTATAGGCCGTTCGAGAAACCCGATGACTTCCATCGTCTGAGCAGGAGAAAGCTCGGCGCCTTTCGTGAAGTCGCCGCTTTCATCCTTGCGGCCCTTGCCCAACAGAGCGGCAACGCCTTCGAGCCCCAGCCGATCGAGTTTATCGACAGCGCGCAGCACGGTGAGACGGCGCGCTGCATTGTCGTCGCCTTCGAGGCCGGCGGCGTTCAGCAAGCCATCGAGAAGCTTGCGGCTGCTGACCTTGATCACGTAGTCGCCGCGCTTCACACCGAGCGCTTCGAGCGTATCGGCGGCAAGCATGCACAGCTCCGCGTCGGCGGCGATGCCTTCCGCACCGACCGTATCGGCGTCGAACTGCATGAACTGGCGGAAGCGGCCCGGACCCGGCTTTTCGTTCCGGTAGACGTTGCCGAACGCGTAACGGCGGAACGGCTTCGGCAAAGCTTGAAAATTCTGCGCGACATAGCGGGCGAGCGGCGCGGTCAAATCATAGCGCAAGCTCATCCACTGCTCGTCCTCGTCCTGGAACGAGAAGACGCCGGCGTTCGGGCGGTCCTGGTCGGGGAGGAATTTGCCGAGCGCGTCGGTGTACTCGATCGCGGGCGTCTCGAGTGCCTCGAAGCCGTAGCGCTCGTAGACCTCGCGGATCTTGGCCGTCATGTCATTGAGGCCCCGCAACTCCACCGCCTCGATATCGCGGAAGCCTTTTGCGAGGCGCGCTTCAGGGCGCGTGCTTGTATTCACTTTTGACATGAGGATGTTGGGGACCAGACCGCAAATAGAGAAGTTGCCGTGACACCTTACGGGCGTCCGGCGCGTGAGCCCGCCTTATATCGGATGGACCGGCACGAGGAAAGTCGCCCCGGAATCCCTAAAATCCACGTAGGCCAGCGAGTTAGTCGGCTCTGGCCCCCCGAGATGCCCATTTGGCGCGGAGGCGTCCCTTCAGGACGTGCAGCAGGGCCCTTGGACCCGCAATCCCGTTCGTCGGCACCACCAGATCGTAAAGCGGCACCGGCTCGGCTCCGAAGCCCCGCGCCAGGGGGTGCTCTCGGATGCCCATATCGAAGCGGTGGACGCCCGAGGCGGTGAGATATTTCATGGCTTCGATAAGGGCGAGCCTGCCCGGCGAGAGATGGCCCCACTCTTCTCCGGCCGTCGAAAGGAGGAGGCGGGTGAAGGTGCTGCCGTGGACGATGCCGAAAAGAGTGGCGATGATCTCGCCGTTCACTTCGAGCGCGAAGAGCGCGCTCAGGCCGGCGTTGGAGCCGTCGATCGCCAAGCGTTCGTAGAAGGAGCGATAGCTCGGCTCGTCGAGGACGTTTTTCGTATGCAGCGCAGCGTGGCGGCGCGCCTGCTGTTCTTCGAGCGCAAGGTAGACGTGCGCGATTTCCTCGGCCGTGGTGGCGCGGTAGAAGCGTGACGCTTTTTCTTCCTGCCATCGCCGATGGCAGCGCTCGATTTCCTTGCGGCATTTATTGTCGATGCCCGCAAGGTAGGTCTCCACCGTGAAGGGCACAGTCAGGGCGCTGCCGGAATTTCTTGCTGGCGATATTCCGTGGCGTGTCAGAAGTGGATTGGGACGGCCACCGATGTCCGCGGGCATCCGCTCGAAGCGGATGAGATCGATATCGCTCATCGCGCGGCGTACCTCGCGCCACAGGCGACGGATCGCGCGCTTATCGGTCAATTGCGCGGGGCCTAAAATGGGTCCGCCATAATCCGACACGCCGAGGTCTGCGAAGCTCGCGATCCTCAGCGTGCGCTCTCTTGTGACAATCAGCGGAAGAACGAGCGCGACGTCGCCGCTCTCACGTTCCGTCACGACAACGAGACGCGGCATCGCTTTCCGCGACGGCGCCAGTTCCTCGTAGAGCACCGTCAACCAGTCGAGTGTCTGGAAGCCATTCGAGATGAGACCCGGCTCGACCGCTTCGAATGCGGCGAGCGCGTCGTCGGCACCATCGAAAATTTCGGCAATGAAACGGCCGCTGCGCGAGTCGAACACTCGCGACCAACCACCCCCGGTGCGCAGGAGTGCGCCACCCCCCGTTTCTATCGTCGCCATACGCAATACACTCTGAGGCGTCGAACTTATTTTGGAGCATATTAGCCGGGGCCGGCGATTACAGTCACGGTGAATATTATGAAGGCCGTTTCGTAAACCTGCTCGATCGCTCCCAGGACGTCGCCCGTGTAGCCGCCGATTTTCTGGTGCGCAATCAATGCGACAACGGCTGCGGCCACACCTGCGAGCAGGGTCGAGAGCAGGAAAATCAGCGGACTGAGACAGATAAATCCGAATATCAGACCGCCCGCGATCGCCACCCAGATTTCATTTGCGGTCATATCGGACGTCGTTCGGCTGACCTTGGCGGTTTCGCCTCCGGCGTAGGAGAGGGTCGCCAGCGCGAGAACGGCTGCCAGGCGCGCGCCTGCAAATCCGGCAACGACAATTTTCGCAGCCGTGAGCGGATCGACGTGGGCGAGCGCCGACGCCTTGAGCGCAAACGTTACGATCAGGGCGAGCGTTCCGTACGTCCCGATGCTGCTGTCCTTCATGATTTCGAGACAGCGCTCGCGGGTATGTCCGCCGCCGAAGGCGTCGGCGGTGTCGGCGAGCCCGTCCTCGTGGAGGCCGCCCGTCAGCAGGATCGCGAACGCGAGACCGAGTATGATCGGCAGAGGAGACGGGAAAATGTGCGATGCCAGCAGGATGACGCCGCCCGCGGCGACGCCGATCAGACCGCCGACCACCGGCAAATATTTTGCCGCCCGCACAAGCCAATCTCTCGGCAACGGATCGATGTGCTTGACCGGAAGCCGTGTCAGGAATTGCAGAGCGATGAAAAAACGCATTCCTTCGAGCGAAGTCATACCGGGTGTTCGCCCGGCAGATCCGCCATCTCGCGGAGCAGCAACTCGGCGGCCCTGATGATCGGAATGGCGAGCGCGGATCCCGTGCCCTCGCCGAGCCGCATCTCGAGTTCGAGCAGCGGCTTGACGCTCAGATGCTTCAGCAGAGCGGCGTGGCCGGGCTCGGCAGAGCAATGCGCGAAAATGCAGTTGTCGATCGTTCCCGGGTTCAAGGCTTCGGCGGCAATCGCGCCGGCGGTCGATATGAAGCCATCGACGACGATCACGCGTCCTGAGGCAGCGGCGGCTGTCATCGCGCCCGCCATCATCACGATTTCAAAGCCACCGAACTGGCGAAGAACTTCGAAGGTGCGTCCCGCCGAGGTTGACGGTTCGATCGCGGCGCGGGCGACGGTTTCGCTCAAGACACGGTATTTGTGATCGAGACCGAGCGCCGGTGCGCCAGCTCCCGGTCCGACGAGCGATTTCAAATCTAGGCCGGTCAGGGCGTGGGCGATCAATGCGGCAGAGGATGTATTGCCGATGCCGATTTCGCCGAAGCCGACGATCCCGGCATTTTCGGCACCCAGATGGGCATCGAGGGCGCGACCGGCATCGAGTGCTGCCGTACATTCCTCTGTGGACATTGCCGGTTCGCGGCGCGCGTTCCGCGTTCCGTTTGCGATCCGCCGGTCAAGAAGGCGATCGTGCGGCGGCAACGGTTCGAGCATTCCCGTATCGACGAGTTCGACGCCGACGCCTGCGGCACGCGCCAGCACGTTGACGCCCGCGGTGCCCGCCAGGACGAATTTGGCGATCTCGCGCGTCACGACCGACGGATAGGCGGTAACCCCTTCGGCAGTGATGCCGTGGTCGCCTGCGAACACGAGGATTTTCGCGACGCCGAGATCAGGGTGAGTCGAGCCCGCGATCAGGCCGATCTGAACCGCGAGATCCTCAAGGCGCCCGAGCGAACCGACCGGCTTCGCCTTGCCGCGAAGACGAGCGCGCAGCTCGTCGGCGAGCAGTGTTTGGGATTGCTTTACGCCGGCTTTGACTGTCATGCGCCTATGTAGTCCTCAACGCTGCGTTTGGGTTGCGGTACGTCGGTGGAATAGCGGGCGAGATGTTCGATGCCCGGCGGAATAGGGCCTCCATGCGCCCAGTCAAGCAATTCGACCGTATGCACTACCGGCACATCGAGTGCGGGCGCGAGCTGCGTCATGCAGCCGATATTGCCGGCAGCGACGATGTCCGGCCGCAACGATTTGATGTTCGTCACCTTGCGATCCCGCAGCGCGCCTGAAATTTCGGGCTGGAGAATGTTGTACACGCCTGCCGAGCCGCAGCAGAGATGACCTTCGGGCACATCCAAAACGGTGTAGCCCGCTTTCTTCAGCAGTGACTTCGGCTGGGCCGTCACGCGCTGTCCGTGCTGCAGCGAGCAGGCGGAATGATAGGCGACTTTGAGGCTCGACCAGCGCTTCGGCGCGCCGATATCGTAGGCATCGAGAAATTCGCTGACGTCCTTGGCCATCGCAGCGATGTCCTTGGCGCGCTTGGCGTATTCGGTCTCGTGCTTCAGCAGGTGGCCGTAATCCTTGACCGTGGTGCCGCAGCCCGACGTGTTGATGATGATCGCATCGACGCCGCCCTTGGCGATTTCCTTGCTCCAGGCGTCGACGTTGATCTTGGCGGCTTTGATCGCCTGCTCCTCGTGTCCGATGTGCTGGCTCAAGGCTCCGCAGCAGGCGGCGCCAGCAGACACGATCACGTCAATGCCGCCGCGTGCGAAAAGCCTGATCGTCGCGTCGTTGATCTCCGGTCTCAGCACTTGCTGGGCGCAACCCGCCAGCATGATGACCCGGCCGGTTCTGACACCCGTCGGCGACGCCCGTCCCGGACCGCGGAAACGGCCGGAACGCGGCGCGTCTACCGGCGCGAGGTTCACCATCGCGGCGAGTTCGGGAAGGTTCAGCGCGCGCAATGTGCGGGACATGCGCCGACCCAGAGGCGCGGCCTTCATCGCCCACCTGAAGCGCCTCGGATAGGGCACGATTTCCGTCAGCGCGCGGCGGATCAGCCGGTCCTTCAAACTACGGTGGCCGGTTTTCTCGATGTGCTTCCGCGCGATCTCGACGAGATGCATGTAGTCGACACCCGAGGGGCAGGTCGTCATGCACGAGAAGCAGGAAAGGCACCGGTCGATGTGAACCGAAACCTCGGGCTTCGCGTCGAGCCCTTTCTCCAGCATGTCCTTGATCGCGTAGATGCGGCCACGCGGGCTGTCGCGCTCGTCGCCGAGCGCGACGTAGGTCGGGCACGTCGCGGTGCAGAACCCGCAGTGCACGCAGCGCCGAAGGATGCGGTCAGCTTCCCTGACTTCCGGATCTTCCTGCTGCGATTTCGAAAAATTGGTTTGCATTGCGCCTTGTTGTCGAAAGGACGTGTCTAGAAGTTGGCGTACATCCGCCCGCGATTGAGCAATCCGCTCGGATCGAACGCGGATTTGATACCGCGAGTCAATCTTTCGATCTCGGGCTTCAGGGGTTCGAAAACATCGACTGTCGAGCGTATTTCGGGCTCTGCGCGGATCAATGTCGCGTGACCGCCACGCACGGCGACGGCGCGGCGAACGTCGGCAGCACCGGCATCGGCGGCGGCCGGAACTTCCAGCCAGATGAGCGCTCCCGACCAGTCGTAAAACGCGACCGAAGGCATGAACTTCTGTATCGCTGCGACGATTTCGGGGGCTTTCGTCGGCAGCGTCGAAATCCGCCATAGGCTCGTGTCGGTGGAGAACGGCATGACGGACAGCGTGCGGAATTCGCTCCACAGGCCGAACGTTTCTTCCGGATCGAGTTCGATCGGATTGCCGTAGACCTTGAGCGCGGTCTTCAGCTTTTCCTTGCGCTCGTCAATCGACGTCGAAAACGTCTCGAGGCGCAGCAGCGTCAGCGACTGTCGGACACCTTTGAGCTTCGGCACCTTCAGCCGTTCGGCGCAATTCTTCGGCAGATGGACGGCGCCCGAAATTTCGAGCGGTGTCGCCATCGCAATGCCCAGCGCCTCGATCGCCAGATCGTCGGGCAGGCCGACGAAAGCCAGCGTCTGCATGGTTTGCGGAAGCGGCGCAACTTTGAACGTCACTTCGGTCATGACGGCGAGCGTTCCCCAGCTGCCGGTCAATCCGCGCGCGACATCGATGCCGGCGACATTCTTCATCACGCGGCCGCCGGACTTGAAAAGCTCGCCGCGGCCGTTGACGGCGCGAACGCCGAGCAGGTTATCGCGCGCGCTTCCGACCGCGATGCGGCGGGAGCCGGAAAAGTTCGTCGCGAAGACGCCGCCAATCGACAGGGCGCCTCCGGGTGCGCCGGTCGCCGGGCCGAGATCGACGGGCTCGAAGGCGAGCATTTGTCCGCGTGCGGCGAGGATCTGTTCGATTTCAAATACAGGCGTGCCCGAACGCGCGGACATCACAAGCTCTGTCGGTTCATAAAGCGTCACGCCTTTGAGGCCCGATGTCGTTAACACGACATCCGAGCTTGCGACGCGGCCGGTGTTGCGGAGCGCGCCGTGGCCCACGACCTCGATGCCGCGCTTCTCGCGCGCGAGCCTTGCGATCATGGACTGCAATTCCCACTCGGCGGCAGGACGGAAAAGCTCACTCACGGTCAGGCAGCCTCCGGCGTGCTGGCGGCGTCGCCTGCACGCATGACGTCCGTAATGGCGAGCGGGAAGACCTTCGCCTGGTTCAGCCGCCACGTCGGATCAAATACGGTCTTTATCCGCATCTGCACGGCGAGATCGGTGGGTGAGAACTGGGTCGTCATCAACTCGCGCTTTTCGATGCCGACGCCGTGCTCGCCGGTGAGACAGCCGCCAAGCTCGACGCAAAGCTTCAGGATCGTTTCGCCGGCGATTTCCGCGTTTGCGGCCTGCTCGGGGTCATTGGCGTCGTAAAGGATCAGCGGATGCAGGTTGCCGTCACCGGCGTGGAAAATGTTTGCGACCTTCAAACCGTACTCGGCGCAGATCTGGCTGATCCGCGTTAGCGCGTGCGGTAGCTGCGCGAGCGGGATCGTGCCGTCCATGCAGAGGTAATCGGAAATGCGTCCGATCGCTCCGAAGGCGGCCTTGCGGCCTGCCCAGATGCGCGCGCTCTGGTCGGCATCGGCGCTGATCTGAATGGTCTTCGGATCGAAGCGGCCGGCGATTTCCGCGATGCGGCCGAGCAGGATGCCGATTTCCGCTTCCGAACCTTCGACTTCGACAATCAGCAAGGCTTCGACATCGAGCGGATAGCCGGCTCCGGCGAACGCTTCACAAACCTCGATTGCCGCATGATCCATGTATTCGATCGCGACCGGAATAATGCCGGCGGCGATGATCGCCGAGACGCAGCTGCCTGCCGCTTCCGGCGAGCGGAATCCGATCATCATCGGCCGCGCGCCTTCGGGCGCCGGAACGAGCTTGACGGTGGCTTCGGTGATGACGCCGAGCTGGCCTTCCGAGCCGATCACCAAGCTCAAGAGATCATAGCCGTTGCGTTCGAGCGCGGAGCCGCCGATCTCGACGACGGTGCCGTCGATCAGCACCATTTTCACACCGAGAACGTTGTGCGTCGTCACACCGTATTTTAGGCAGTGCGCGCCGCCGGAATTCATCGCGAGATTGCCCGCCAGCGTGCACGCAAGTTGCGACGAGGGATCGGGTGCGTAGAAAAAGCCCTCCGCCGCAACGTTCGCCGTGATCTGAAGATTTGTTATTCCGGCTTCGAGACGCGCCAAGCGATTGGCGTAATCGATCTCGAGCACGCGGTTCATCTTCGAAATGCAGAGGACGATCGAATCTTCCGTCGGCAGCGAACCACCGCACAGCGAGGTGCCGGCGCCGCGGGGAACGACCTTGACGTCGTTCTCGTGGCAGTACTTCAAGATCTTCGAGACTTCTTCGGTCGTGCGCGGCAGCACGACGAGCATCGGCACACGGCGGTAAGCCGTGAACGCATCCGTCTCGTAGGCACGGCGTCCGTCCTCGTCGACGATCAGAAGATCCTTGCCGACCCGGCTTTTCAGACCTTCGATCAGAATTGGCAGCCGCCGCAGGACGCCAACATCGGGCTCAGGCAGCTCGATATGCGGCATCGTCTTCAGTCTCCAAGCCAATAGTCATGCCGGCTGTTTCGCTCTCGGGGCGACAGCTCGAAACGAGGCGCCCCGAATTCGCGCCCGTGGCAACCTGGACGCGTGGCCGCGGACGTTAATCATCCTCGCACGTGCGCCTCTGAGCGGCAATATGGACCTCGGTTTCCTCCATGGGAAGAAACGCGAAACTCAGCGGCGATCGCCCGCTCCCGGCTAGCGCTGTCCGCCCTGGTCGCGAGGATCGTGAAATTCGCGCGGCGGTCCTCGCATATCGCGCGGTTCGCCCTGTCCGCGTGCGTCACGGCCCATGCCATGGGGTTCGCGGTCGCGCATGTCCGGAGGACGGCCTTCCCGGGAATTGCGGCTATCGCGCCCGTCCCGCATGCGGGCGCCCGAGAAGCATTGGGTGATGCAGGACTGCAACTGGGCGTCGCAATGCGATGAAAACAGAAGTTTTGCCGCCATCCGGCAGGCGTTGTGCTGCGACCGGCAGGCCTCGGCGCACGCATCGGCATGGGCGCTGCCGGCAGCAAAAGCCGACATCGCCAGGACAGCCAGCAAGGCTCTCCCGACCGATTTTATCGACTTTACCGCAGCCTGAAACACCTACCGCCTCCTCCTCATCCCCGGGCCGTGCTGGGCGGCTGAGCCTAGGCAAGCCGTGGACGCTAGTGCCAGGACCATGAACATCGGCTGAACCGGAGGATGCAGGCGTTTCCGTCGGATGGCGGCACCATCAGAAGGCGAATTCTTCGAAAATCCGATCAATGTTACCGTGCCACTCCCCGGAATAGCGGCGAAGCAAATCGTCCGATACGGTCTGGCCGCTGCCTGCTATCTTGTCGAGCGGGGTGAGATATACCGTCTCGTCCTGGTTTTTCGCGTTGATGCGGGCTCGGTTTTTGAGACCGGTCCGCGAAATGCGCAATGCCTGGCGGGCAATGTTGCCGACGGTCGTGTTCCGGAAGGGCGCTGTGAGCGCCAATTTGGGAACGTCCGCCCGCAGCCTTTCGCGCTCTTCTTCGGTCCAATCGCGAACGAGCGTCCACGCCTGCTCCAGCGCGTCTTCATCGTAAAGAACGCCTGCCCAGAAGGCCGAGAGCGCCGTGATTGTTCCCCAGCGCCCGCCGTCGGCGCCGCGCATTTCGAGAAAACGCTTAAGGCGAACTTCCGGAAAAAGCGTGGTGAGGTGGTCCGACCAATCATCGACTGTCGGGAGCTGGCCGGGAAGCCCCTGAAGGCGGCCGGCCAGAAAATCGCGGAACGACGAGCCGGCGACATCTATGTAGTTGCCGTCGCGATAGACGAAGTACATCGGGACATCGAGCGCGTAATCGACGTAGCGCTCATAACCCATGCCGTCTTTGAACACGAACGGCAGCATGCCGGTGCGGCGCTTATCGGTGTCGAGCCAGACTTGACTGCGCATCGACTGGAAGCCGTTGGGACGGCCTTCGGTGAACGGGGACGACGCGAAGAGCGCGGTCGCGATCGGCTGCAGAGCCAGCGACACGCGCAGCTTTTTCACCATGTCGGCTTCGGACGAAAAGTCGAGGTTCACCTGAACCGTCGCGGTCCGGTACATCATGTCGAGACCGCGGCTGCCGACGGTCGGCATGTAGCGCGTCATCACCTGATAGCGCTTTTTCGGCATATGCGGGATCTGGTCGAGGCGCCACTTCGGCGAAAATCCGACACCCAGAAATCCGATCGCCAGATCTTCGCCGACGCGAAGTACCTCGCGCAGATGCTCGTCGGTTTCCGCCGCGGTTTCATGAAGCGTTTCAAGCGGCGCACCGGAGAGCTCGAACTGGCCGCCGGGCTCGAGGCTGATCGTGCCGCCCTTCTCGCCGTCCGGACGCTTCAGGGCGATGATGTTCTCGCCCTCTTTGATGGGCAGCCAGCCGTATCGGCGGATCAGCTCTTCCATCAAGGCGCGAATGCCATCGTTGCCGCCGTAGGGCACCGGGTCCAACGTCACTGTGCGGAATACGAATTTCTCGTGCTCGGTGCCGATGCGCCAATCGGCTTTCGGTTTCTCGCCAGCCGCGATCCAGCGCACGAGATCCTCGTGGCTCTCGATCGCCGTGCTTGCAGCGCCTTGTTCTCGCGTCGACATTCCCGAGCGACCTAGCCTTGCTGATCCGGTGCGGAGCAGGCTCCGCAGCCTGAGCCTTATGGCGGTGACCGGCGGGAACGGCAAGCGTCCCCGGAAGCGCGGTTAGCGACGGCGCCAGTCACCCAGGACAGCACCTACAAGGGCGAGCGCGGCGACGGCTGCGGTATCGGCGCGCATGATTCGCGGGCCGAGCGACAGCGGCACCACGTAGGGTTTGCCGACGAGCCGGTTGCGCTCGCGAGGCGAGAAACCGCCTTCCGGTCCTATGAGCACAGCGAGCGGCCCGGGGGCGACCTTCGCCAAGGTCTCGATCGGGTCGGAAAGTTGCTCATGCTCGTCGCAGTAGACGAGGCGCCGTGCTTCGTCCCAATCATCGAGAACATCATCGAGCTTGGCCGGCGCTTCGACGACGGGGACTTGCAGGATGCCGCACTGCTCCGCCGCCTCGATGACGTTGGCGCGCATGCGGTCGCTATTAACTCTTTCGGCGACCGTTCTTTCCGTAATCACTGGCCGGAGGCGCGCGGCGCCCATTTCCGTCGCCTTTTGGACCATATAGTCGAGCCGCGACCGCTTCAGCGGCGCAAACAGATAATCGATGTCGGGGCTCACATCCTGAGGCCGCGTCTGGTGCTCGACGGTGAGTGTCGCACCCCGCTTTTTCGTCTCGGCGAGGGTCGCAACCCATTCGCCGTCGCGGCCGTTGAAGATCAGAAGCTGTGCCCCCGGCCGCAGGCGCAGGACAGCGGTCAGATAATGCGCTTGCGGCGGCGCAAGCTCCAGGAGCCGGGCGGCGGCAAGGTCGTCCTCGACAAAAAGTCGCTCTGAGGTGAGATCGCGGATAGCCATGGTGCGGTCTTATCGAAGCCTCGCTCGCAGGCAAAGGTCTGTCATCGTGCCGCTGCCCCGTATTGCGTCGCCGCGATGGGCCGGATAGGTCTCTTTGCAAAGTTGCCGGAGAAACATCAATTGACGATGGGTGCCGAGATTTCGCCCAAGCCCAACTTGCGTGTTGCGGATGCACCGCCATCGAACTGGGTGGACCGATGGGCCCCGGCTTCGTGGCTGCCCTATCTTCGGCTCGGCCGGTTGGACCGGCCCATCGGCACTTGGCTGCTGCTGTTCCCCTGCTGGTGGTCGCAAACACTGGCGCAGGTCAATTCCGGCGATCACCTGCCGAATTTCTGGTACCTCCTGCTTTTCGCAATCGGCGCCATCGCTATGCGCGCCTCTGGTTGCGCCTATAACGATTTCGTCGACCGCGACATCGACGGCCGGGTCGAGCGGACGGTCAATCGTCCGTTGCCGTCGGGGCAAGTATCGCCGGATGCGGCGCTCGCATTTGTCGCTCTGACGGCGCTGGCCGGGCTCGTCGTGCTGCTCTGCTTCAACAGCTTCACGATCTGGCTCACGATCGCATCGCTTTTGATCGTCGCTGTCTATCCGTTCGCGAAGCGCGTCACGTCCTACCCGCAGCTGGTGCTCGGTCTTGCTTTCAATTGGGGCGCACTTTCAGGCTGGGCGGCGATCAAAGGATCGATCGGACTTCCCGCGCTCGCACTCTACGCGGGCTGCGTGTTCTGGACCGTCGGTTACGACACGATCTACGCGCATCAGGACAAAGAGGACGATGCGCTGCTGGGTCTCGGCTCGACAGCGCTGCGCTTCGGCGAAGACACGGTTTCGTTTGTCGGCGCGATGTACGGATTGGCTGGAATTCTGTGGCTCACGGCGGGCGCGCTGGCGGGCGCACACCTTGTCTACTTCCTGGCCGTCGTGCTGGTGTTTCTGCAGATGTCGTGGCAGGTCGCGACGCTCGATATCCACAATCCGACGAACTGCCTCTGGCGATTCAAGTCGAACCGCGACGTCGGTCTCGCGGTTTTTGCCGGTCTCGTCGCGGATATGGCGCTTTCGTGGTTCGCCGGCCTCAGCTGAAATTCCTTCAGCCGGACACAGGAACGCGGCCCGAGAGATCCCGCGCCGCGCTGTTCGGTCTCACTGTTGACGTTTCGAGCCACTTAACTTGGCTTTGCAGGCAAGCTTGTCAGAATTCTCTTCCGATCGACTTAAGAAACAGCGTAAACAAAAGCTTACGCTCAATGGAATCACATTCCTGATTGCCTGAGGACGCTTTGCGCCGTTGACGGCCGTCAGACCAGGCGGTTTTTGGGAAATCGCCGGAGCATTTGTACAGGAGACGAACAGTCGTCCATGTCCCAGACCTCATCCCCATCCCATTCAAAACCGCAGCTCCTGCATCTCGTTTTCGGGGGCGAACTCGAAACGCTTGAAGGCCACGAATTTCGCAATCTCGAGGGGCTCGATATCGTCGGCATCTTTCCGGACTATCAGTCGGCATATGCCGCGTGGAAGAACGCTGCGCAGCGCTCGGTCGACAACGCCATGATGCGGTATTTCATCGTGCATCTGCACCGACTGCTCGAGCCGAATGGCGTGAAGCCCGCCCAGCAGGCAACGTCCGCCACGTGACGGCAAATCGGCTCAAGCCTGAGAAGAAGCCGCGGCCCCGCCTTCGTCTCGACGCTCAGTCGCGCGAGCTTTTTAGGCGTTTCGTCCGCGACTGGGTTTGGCCGCGGCGCTGGCAGCTCGGGTGGACGCTCTTCTTAACGACGTGCCTTGCCGCGGTGACCGGCGGCTATCCAGGCGTCATCAAAAAATCGTTCGACATGCTGATGGGCGGCGAGCGCAACGCCTTGCCGTTCGTACTTGCGGCGATCGTCGGCATCACGCTCGCGCGCGCGAGCTTGCTTTACCTGCAGTCCATCGCGACGAACCGTTTCATCCTGCGCATCACGTCCGACATGCAGAAGCTCGCCTTCCGGCATCTCATCGGCGCCGATTTCGCGCGGCTGTCGCGGGAGACGCCGGGACGGCTGATGTCGCGGCTGACGAACGACATCGGGTTCATTCAGAACGCGATGATGGCATCGTTGAACTCGATCTTTCGCGATACGTTCTCGGTGATCGCGCTCGTTATCGCGATGCTCTATCTCGACTGGGCGATGACGCTCGTCGTGCTGAGCGTCTATCCGCTTGCGGCGCTGCCGGTCGCCGCCATCAGCCAGCGGCTTCGCCGCGTCGCCAAACAGACGCAGAGCGGGCTCGGCGATATGACGTCGCTCCTTTCGGAAAAGCTCGGTGGCGCGCGGCTGATCAAGTCGTTCCAGCTCGAGGGGTACGCGGCGGACCGTTTGGATGCGAGCTTCGAGCAGATCTACTCTCTGAAGATGAAGTCGGTCAAAACGCGCGCGCGAATGGATCCCATCCTCGAGGCGCTCGGCGGCCTCGCCATCGCGGGCGTCGTCGCCTTCGCCTATCTTCGCATTTCGAACGGCATCTCGACGGTTGGCGATTTCATGGGTTTCGTCACGGCGTTGCTGATGGCCGCGCAGCCCATCCGTGCGCTCGGCAATCTTGCCGGCCGGCTTCAGGAGGGCTTGGCCGCGGCTGAAAGTTTCTATGGTTTGATCGACGAGATACCGAAGATCGGCGACAAGCCGAACGCGAAACGTCTCAATGTCTCGGAAGGCCGGATTGCATTCCGCGACGTCGGCTTCGGCTACGATGCAGCGTCGGACGAACGCGCGGTGCAGGACATCACGCTCGACGTGCCGGGCGGATCGACCGTGGCGCTCGTCGGCCGCTCGGGCGCGGGCAAATCGACGATCATCAATCTCGTTCCCAGGCTCTTCGACGTCACTGAAGGCCAGATCCTCATCGACGGCCAGGACGTGCGCGACGTGACGCTCGCGTCGCTGCGCGATCACATCGCGATCGTCAGTCAGGACATCACGCTGTTCGACGACACGATCGAGGCCAACATCGCGCTCGGCCGCCTTGGCGCGGGCTCGGAGGCGATCGCAGAAGCTGCGAAGGCGGCTGCAGCGCATGACTTCATCATGGCGTTGCCCGACGGCTATAAGACGATGATCGGGGATCGTGGCAGCAGGCTCTCCGGCGGTCAACGGCAGCGTGTCGCTCTGGCGCGGGCGATCCTCAAGGATGCCCCGATCCTGCTCCTCGACGAGGCGACGAGCGCGCTCGACAACGAGAGCGAACAGCTGGTCCAGGAAGCGCTCGGGAAGTTCACGCGCACGCGCACCACGCTCGTCATCGCGCACCGGCTTTCGACGATCCAGAATGCAGACATGATTTGCGTGATGGATGACGGCCGGATCGTGGAGCGCGGGACGCATTCCGAGCTTCTTGCGCACAACGGTGCCTATTCGCGCCTCAGCCGCTCGGCGCACGGGCCGCAGGCGATGATCGCCGACTGACCATGTATGCGGGCATGCAGCGGGGGTCGACCCGGGGCTTCGGCTATTCGCGGTGGAGGATGTTGTTGACGAGCCGGTTTGCCCACCCGCGGGCTTTGAACGTACTATTCATCTCGCGGGGATCGTAAACCGTTTCGATCCAATCCCAAAACGCGATGCCGGTGCGCGCCTCGTCGGCAAGGTAGCGGTGGAAGACGGCATCGAGCACGCCGGTATCGGCGCTGCGGACGTGCCCGTAGCGCAAGGACAGCTGGTTCAGCGCCTTTCGAATGGGCAGCCCATAGCGAAGATGGCTGATCATTACGCTCATCAAGCCGGCGCGGTCGGCGCCCGATTTGCAGTGGACGAGGATCGGGTACTCGACTTTCGCCAGCACATCTTTCATCGCCGCAAACTCGGCGCGTGTCGGCGCGGCGCGCGATTTCAACGTCAGGTCGACAAGCTTAATGCCGTGGCGAGCGCAAGCCTGCTGCTCGAGCCAACGCGTGCCATAGGACTGCTCGCCGCGCAGATTAATGACCGTCCGTACACCACGCCTTCCGGCCCAGGCGATGTGATGGGGGGCGGGCTGCGCCGATCGCCACGCGTCCGGTCCGACACGATGGCGATTGTTGTAAACCATCCGCACGATGCCGTAATCGATCAACAGCATCTCGACATAGCAAAGCGCTGATGCGAATCGCGTACCGAGCCAGGATGGCGGTGAGTGCACCGCACTGTGCAAAAATGCACCGCTGGTGCGGCGTAATCCACGCTTCGCTTCTTTAAAGGGGCTTGTTGCCATCAGGAGTTGTCTCGATGCTCCCGATTCGCGGGCTGCCTTGCCGATAGCGCCAGCCTTCAGTCGCTCTCGTTGTTCACAAGAAGCCGCGGTCCATCGTGATTGAACTTGCTAATTATTAGCTATAGCAACGACCTGCAAGGGGCTTGAGCGCACACAAGCTTCGTCTGTCACATTCTCGCATACCAACGATAAGGCAGCCGTTGCCGCATGGCAGAGACTAAGAAGACGCTTCTGCGACTTGGCGGCCAAACACTTGCACGCCTTATCCGGCACGTTGCCAGCTCATCGAAGATCATTCACGAGCCGCCGGATCTCATGGAGCGGCTCAGCGATACGCACCCCTGCATCGTCGCGTGCTGGCACGGCCAGTTCATGATGATCGCGACGCTTCGTCCGGAGAACGTCAAGATTTCCGCTATGGTGGCACGGCACGGCGACGCCGAGATCATCAGCGAAACATTGAAGGCCATCGACGTTGACCTCATTCGCGGCGCCGGTGCCGGCTGGCGCAAGCGCGACCGCGGCGGCGCCGCGGCACTGAGGTCGTCGCTGCAGGCACTCTCCGAAGGCCATTCGCTGGTGATGACGGCTGACGTTCCGCCCGGGCCTGCACGCGTTGCGGGCGCCGGCGTCGTCACGATCGCCCGCATGTCGGGCCGACCCATCGTTCCGGTCGCGCTGGCGACGAAGCGTTTCGCTTCTTTCGACACATGGAGCCGGCTGACGATCAACCTTCCGTACTCGACACTCGCGGCGGTCGCGGGCGATCCGATTGAAGTTCCGAGCACGGCGGACTCCGCGATGATGGAACAAAAGCGCGTCGAGCTCGAGACCGCTCTCAATTCCGCGACGCTCCGCGTTTACGAACTCGCCGGCGCCGACATCAAGAGAGCGACGCCGCTCGATGTGCTCGCCGCGAATTCGGCGCCTGCGCCGGGTTTCATTCTCAAAACATATCGTGCCGGAACAGCGGCGCTTCGCCCGGCGGTGCCGCTGCTTCTCAACATGCGCGGACAGCAGGGGAAGGAAGATCCGAGCCGCCGTGGAGAACGCTTGGGCTTTGCCGGTCGGCCGCGTCCGGAGGGGCAGGTGGTGTGGGTCCATGCGGCCAGCGTCGGTGAGACGAACGCGATCCTGCCGCTCATCGACAGCCTGCTCGAAGCCAACCCGCACGTTCACGTTCTGCTGACGACGGGCACGAAAACGTCAGCGGAAGTTGCCGGCCGCCGCTTGCCGCAGCGGGCGCTGCATCAATACGTGCCTCTCGATGTGCCGCACTACGTCAACCGCTTTCTCGATCACTGGAAGCCGTCGATCTCGATCTTCACGGAATCCGACATCTGGCCAAATCTCGTTCTCGGCACCGCGGAGCGTGGGATTCCGCTCGTTCTCGTCAACGCGCGGATGTCGCCGCGCAGCATCAACCGCTGGCGCAAATATGCGGGCGTCGGCCGGCCGCTCTTTTCGCGCTTCGCCGCCGTGCTGTCGCAGAACCCGCAAATAACGCGCGCCATGAAGCGTCTCGGGGCGCCGAACGTCATTACAGCCGGCAATCTGAAAATTGATTCCCCGCCGCCTCCCGTCAACGTCGACGCCTTGGCGGCGTTGCGAAATGCGGTCGGACAGCGGCCTCTCTTTCTCGCCGCGAGCACGCATCCCGGCGAGGACACAATGATCGCGGCCGCGCACTCGCTGATGCGTCGCGATATCGAGGGACTGCTGACGATCATCGTGCCACGTCATCCCGAACGGGGCGGTGGCCTTGCGGCGTCGCTCGGTGGCCTCGGGCTTCGGACGCAATTGCGGACGCGTTCCTACACTCCCGACAGCAATACCGAGATCTACGTCGCCGACACGATCGGCGAGCTTGGTACCTTCTATTCGATCTCGCCGGTTGCGCTCGTCGGCGGTTCACTCGTCGAGCATGGCGGCCAAAATCCGATCGAAGCCGTACGTCTCGGCTCGTGCGTTCTCACAGGTCCGTTCACGCACAATTTCCGCGACGCCTATACCGCGCTCTTCCGCGAGGGCGGCGCCGTCGAGGTCCGGTCATCCGACGATATCGCCCGGCAGGTCACTCTGCTGCTCGCGGATCAGGCGGCCGCCAAGCGCATGCGCCACGGCGCGGACCTCGCGCTGCAATCGATGGGCGGCGCGCTTGCGAAGACGCTCGGCGCCATTCAGCCATTACTCGAAAAACAGCGAGCGTGACGCGTGCCAGCCTCCGAACCCAGCTGGTGGTACGGGCCGGACGGCGGGTGGCGGACGTCGCTTCTTTCTCCGGTCGGCACACTCGTCGGCAGGATCGCGAGCCGGCGGATTGCAAACGCGAAGCCCTTTCGCTCATCGCTGCCAGTCATTTGCGCGGGTAACTTCACGGCTGGCGGCTCCGGAAAAACTCCGCTGGCGTTGTTCCTCGCGAAGCTCGTCGCGGAGGAAGGCCGCGAGCCATGGTTTCTTTCGCGCGGCTATGGCGGCAAGCTCGAAGGTCCGGTTCGCGTCATCCCAACGCGACACACGGCGCGCGACGTCGGAGACGAACCGCTACTCCTTGCGCGCTCGAGCCCGGCTGTTGTTTCGCGCGATCGCCGGAAGGGCGCGGAAGCGATCGAGGCGCTGGCGTCGAAAAACGCCGTCATCATCATGGACGACGGCTTGCAGAATCCCGCGCTCGCGAAAGATCTGGTCATCGCGCTTGTCGATCAGCGACGCGGTTTCGGCAACGGCCTTGTCATTCCGGCCGGCCCCTTGCGTGCGCCGCTCGACATTCAAGGTAAGCTCGCGCACCTGATCGTGCTGACAGGACAAGGTCCGGCTGACCCGTCCCTCCTGCAAACGCTAAAGACGATATCGAGCGCGCCGGTCATCACCGCCGAAACGCGTGCCGAGGGAGACGTCGCGCGCTTTCGGAACCGGAAGGTGATTGCTTTTGCGGGCATCGCAAATCCCGCGCGATTTTTTACGACGCTCGGTTCGCTTGGCGCCGACATCGTCGCGCGAAAGGCGTTCACCGATCATCACATGTTCAGCGAAGCCGAAGCCCGCGATCTCTTGGACACTGCGGAGCGTGCGGACGCTTCTCTGGTGACGACCGAGAAAGATCTCGCGCGGCTCGCCGGAGCCACGGGTGTCCGCGCAACGCTCCGAGAGCGGGCCGAGAGCATCGCCATCCGAACGGCGATCGAAGATGGAGATCTCGAGATTTTGCGCCGTCTGGTCCGCGGCGAGATCGTTCGCTAACGCGTGAAGGCACTCAACGTGCAGAGGCGTTCGCGTTTTCTTTGGCGCTCAGCTCAAGGTAACGCTTAACGGAGATTTCGGCCGACGCATAAGCTTCCTGCGCGTCGACGCTCCAGTAGCGGAGATCGGGAAGTGCGATCGGCTGGCCGGTCACTGCGCAGCGCACGAAGTCGCCCGGAGACAACACCTCGAATTCGCCATCGAGGTAGCGAACCTTGGCTTCGTTGCGCAGACCAAAAAATTTCTCAATCCGATTCATCAGCTTCCGAGCCGTACCGTTCTCTCGCTACCGGACATCGTCCGACATCCAATGATATGAATGCCCCATTTCCAGCAGCGCGCCAATTTCCAATTTATCCCAAGCGTATCAAAAAAGTGAACCTTGTCCGCCGCGCCCGCCGGGCTTTTGGCGCGACGTTTTAACCGGTCCTTTGGCGGATTTAGGATCATCCGATTGTACCGGGCCTTCGGCTTTGGCCGCAATGCTGCCGTCGGAAAACTCGACATTCAACATCGTCCCGGCAACGACGCCCGCTGCTTGGCGGATCGTCTGTCCGGCCTCGTTTCTGACGAGCGCAAAGCCGCGCGACAGTATGCTGTGATAGCCCAGCGACTTGAGCAATTCAGCTTTACCATCAAGCACTCTGCGGCTGACCGCCACGCGGTTAAGCAAGGCGCGGCCGGCGCGCTTCTCCAGCGCCTCCAGCCGTTCGCCGCATCGCGCATGCTTCTGAAGGATCGGAGCGGGCGAGAGCCTGCCGCTGACGCGGGCAAATCGCGTTGCATGAGCACGCGTGTTGGCTAGCAAGCCGCGCGACAGCCGGCGATCGGCCTCGTCGAACCGCTGCCGAGGTAGCGCCACCAGATCCTGCAGCTTCGGCAGGCCGCGCGACGATGCCTTAAGGTGCGTCTTGGCGCCGTCGAGCGAGCGGCGAACCGCGGTTCGCTTGCGCAGCATCAGCTTTTCGAGCGTATCGATCAGCTCGGAATACTTCGGCACGGCCCATTCGGCGGCTTTCGTCGGCGTCGGCGCGCGGGCGTCCGCAACGAGATCGATGAGCGTCCAGTCGGTTTCATGACCAACGGCGGAAATGAGCGGAATGAGGCTCTCGGCTGCCGCCCTGACGACGATCTCCTCGTTGAAGCTCCAGAGATCTTCGAGGCTGCCGCCGCCGCGCGCGACGATCAGCACGTCGGGACGTGGAATTTTTCCGCCCGCTGCGAGCGCGTTGAAACCACGGATCGCGGCGGCGACCTCGGCGGCACTTCCGTCGCCCTGCACGCGCACTGGCCAAATCAGAACGCGCGCCGGATAGCGCTCGTTGAAACCGTGCAGCATGTCGCGAATGACGGCGCCGGTCGGCGACGTCACGATGCCGACGACCTTCGGCAGGAAGGGACGCTGCTTCTTGCGGGCCTCGTCGAAAAGGCCTTCGGCGGCGAATTTGCGTTTGCGCTCTTCGAGCAGCGCCATCAACGCGCCGGCGCCCGCGGGTTCCAGGGCCTCGATGACGATCTGGTATTTCGACGAGCCGGGGAAGGTCGTGATCTTGCCTTGGGCGATGACTTCCATGCCCTCTTCAGGCTTGAAGCGGAGCCGGCCGAAGGAGCCCTTCCAGATCACGGCCTCGATCTTCGCCTTGTCGTCCTTCAGGGCAAAGTAGCAGTGGCCGGACGCATGGGGCCCGCGGTAGCCCGAAATTTCGCCCTTGAGGCGCACATAGCCGAAGCCGTCCTCGAGGGCGCGCTTGATCGCGCCGGAAAGTTCGGACACCGAAAATTCCGGGGCGTTGGCGCCTGGGCGGCCTTCGTTCGTGTTGGGAATGGAATTCAATAGCTTACTGTTCTGTTTCGCGGTCTTGCTTGTTTCACGTTCGATGCTACACCCGATGCTACACCGAGGCCCGGATTGCAACAGGCGACCTGATGAACGTCCTTCTCCTCGGCTCGGGCGGTCGCGAGCATGCGCTTGCGTGGGCCCTGAGCGCGAGTCCTCTTCTGACAAAACTCTTCTGCGCGCCCGGCAACGCCGGGATCGCCGAAGTGGCGCAATGTATCCCCATGGATCCGGGCGACCAAGCACGCATCATCCAGTTCTGCCGCGATGAGCGGATCGAACTCGTCGTGATCGGGCCCGAAGCGCCACTGGTCGCGGGCTTGGGCGATGCCCTCGGCGAGGCCGGTATTCGCTATTTCGGCCCGTCGAAGCTTGCAGCACAGCTCGAAGGCTCCAAAGGTTTCACCAAAGATCTTTGTCGCGCTGCGGGCATCCCGACGGCGGCATATGGGCGTTTCACGGACGCCCAATCGGCGAAGGCGTTTTTGGCCAGCCAGAGCCTGCCAATCGTCGTCAAAGCCGACGGCCTGGCCGCCGGAAAAGGCGTCGTCATCGCCACGACGCGCGAAGAAGCCGAAGCGGCTGTCGACGCCTGCTTGTCGGGCAGCTTCGGCTCGGCCGGAGCCGAAGTTGTCATCGAGGAATTTCTGCACGGCGAGGAAGCCAGCTTCTTTGCTCTCTGCGATGGGGCGACCGCGCTGGCGCTCGCAACCGCGCAGGATCACAAGCGCGTCGGAGACGGCGACACCGGCCCGAACACCGGCGGTATGGGGGCCTATTCCCCGGCTCCGATCGTCACGCCGGAGATGCACGACCGTGTGATGCGCGAGATCATCGAACCGACGGTCAAAGAAATGGCGGCGCGGGGCATGCCGTTCAAGGGCGTGCTTTTCGCGGGGCTCATGATCACGGCGACCGGGCCGAAGCTCATCGAATACAACGTGCGTTTCGGCGATCCGGAAACGCAGGTTTTGATGATGCGGCTCAAATCGGATCTGCTCGCGGCACTGCTCGCGACTACCGATGGCGTGCTTGCGAACTTCGATCTCCGGTGGAGCGATGACGCTGCCCTGACGGTCGTGATGGCGGCCAACGGCTATCCGGGAACTCCGCAAAAAGGCACGGAGATCAAGGGACTGGATCTGGCGCGCGCGGTTCCGAACGTCGAGATATTCCACGCCGGCACCCGTCGCGACGGCGCGCGTCTTATTGCGGACGGCGGCCGAGTGCTAAACGTCACCGGCCGTGGCAAGACAATTGCGGCGGCACGCGATGCCGCTTACGCGGCGGTTGCCAAAATCGACTGGCCGGGTGGCTTCTACCGCAAGGACATCGGCTGGCGGGCGTTGCAGCGAACCGAGACGTAGGCAGGTCGCCTTATCGGCGGACAACGGGATAACGGGATCGCATGACCGTTCTGAAGCCCCAAGCAGCGTCGCTAGACGGCAGGCAGCCGGGCCGAAAGCCGACGATCGGTCTCGCACTCGGTGGCGGCGGTGCACGCGGGCTCGCGCACGTCGCCATGATCGAGGCGTTCGACGAACTCGGCATCAAGCCCGACGTAATTGCAGGAACGTCGATTGGCGCAGTTTACGGCGCCGCTTATGCATCAGGAATGTCGGGCCGCGATTTGCGCGATCACACGCGATTCATCCTGTCGCAGCGCTTCGGTCTGATCCGCGATCTCTTCACGAAAACGGCCCAGCCCTTTCAGCGGCTGCTCAGCGTCTTTGGCGCGCGGAACGCCATTCTCGACCCGTTCACCGTTCTCGACGTCATTCTGCCGAAAGAGGTGAAGGAGACCTTCGCCGATTGCAAAATCCCGCTGAAGGTCGTTGCGTCCGATTTCTACGATCAGGAACCGAAGGTTTTTACCGAAGGCCCGCTCCGGACGGCGATCGCGGCGAGCATGGCGCTGCCTGTCCTCTTTCAACCTGTCGTTCACGATGGCCGGGCGCTGATCGACGGCGGCTTGACGAACCCGCTGCCGTTCGACCTGCTGCTTCCCGAAACCGACATCGTCGTTGCGATCGACGTTTCCGGATCGCCCGTCGCGGACGGAAAGCGCGTCGCACCGACGGCGTTCGCGGCGCTCTTTTCGAGCGCATTTCTGTTCGAGCACACCATCGTCAAGGAAAAGCTCAGAGCCAAGCAGCCCGACATTTTCATCCGGGCCGGGACCAGCAATTTTCAGGTCCTCGATTTCCTGAAATGCGATGACATTCTCGCGGCGGCGCAGCCGGCGAAGGAACGGCTGAAGCAGCAGCTCGCGCGCGTGCTGTCGGTCGAGACGCTGCCTGTGCTCGAAGATGCCGAGCCCATTCAAAAGATGATCGCCGCGCCGAGACGTCCGAAGCGCCGGTTGCTTCCGCGTCCGCGCAAACGCCCTGAGCCTGAGTAAGGCGGTACGTCATCCTCGGGCGAGTGCGCAGTCACACCCTCCGTCATGCCGACGAAGGTCGGCACCCCGACAAGCTTCAACAAAACGGCGGTCGCGGCCGAATTCCCTCTCCCCGCAAGCGGGGAGAGGGTTAGGGTGAGGGGCGGCCGCTCGCCGGTATTTGTTGCCGCCCCTCACCCCGGCCCTCTCCCCATTCGCGTGCAGGGAATGGGGAGAGGGAGAAGGTCCCGGCCTTCGCCGGGATGACGTTGAAGGGGTGGCGATTTACTAGCGGCGCAGTTCGAAGAAGCTCTTCAGCAGGGTGCTGGCGTCGTCTTCGCCGATGCCGGGGTAGACTTCGGGGATGTGATGGCAGGTCGGCTGGCTGAAGACGCGGGCGCCTTGCTCGACGCCGCCGCCCTTCGGATCGCTCGCGGCATAGTAAAGGCGCTTGACGCGCGCGAACGAGATCGCTGCCGCGCACATCGGGCACGGTTCGAGCGTGACATAGAGACTGCAGCCGACGAGACGCTCATCCTCGACTTCCGAGCAAGCTGCCCGGATCGCGAGAATCTCGGCGTGGGCCGTTGGATCGCAGAGTTCGCGCGTCCGGTTTCCGGCCACCGCCAAAACCTTGCCCTCGGGGGAGACAATAACGGCGCCGACCGGCACCTCGCCGCGGCCGGCCGCCGCTTTCGCCTCTTCTAGCGCAAGGGACATATGGCTTACGGCGTCCTTCGATGTCATAAGCTCGCTTCGCTCCCGAAAGCCCAGTGTTACCGATGGCCAAACCACCAAAATCCAAAGTCGCCGAACCTGCCGCTCCCGCCCCTGAAAAGCGGGACGGTCCGATGCGCATTGCCAAAGCCATGGCGCGCGCCGGACTCTGCTCGCGCCGCGAGGCCGAACGCTGGATCGCCGATGGCCGCGTCAGCGTCAACGGCAAGCTGCTCAGAACGCCGGCCGTGGAAGTCGGTCCGGCCGACAAAGTATTCGTCGACGGCAAGCCGCTGCCTTCCGCCGAGCCGCCGCAGCTCTGGCGTTATCATAAGCCGAAAGGCATCGTCACTACGCATTCCGATCCCGAAGGCCGGCCGACGGTTTTCGATAAGATGCCGCCCGAGATGCCGCGCGTGATCTCCGTCGGACGGCTCGATTTCAATACCGAAGGCCTACTGCTGCTGACGAACGACGGCGCGCTGGCCCGGCATCTGGAGTTGCCCGCGAACGGTTGGGTCCGGCGCTACCGTGTGCGCGCGAAGGGCCGCGTCTCGCCGGACGATCTGGTGAAACTCAAGGACGGCATCACGGTCGAGGGCGTCTCATACGGGCCGATCGAGGCGACGATCGATAGCGTGCAAGGTGCGAATACCTGGCTTTCGATCGCCATCCGCGAGGGGAAAAACCGCGAAGTGAGAAAGGTGCTCTCGCACCTCGGGCTGACGGTCAACCGCCTCATCCGCGTTTCCTTCGGACCGTTCCAGCTTCTCGATCTCGCGCCCGGTGCAGTCGAAGCGGTGCGCCGGAAAATCCTCGTTGCGCAGCTCGGACCAAGAGCTTCCGAAGCGCTCGGATTTTCGGAAAGTCAGGCCGAACGCAAGGCGCGGCACGCACGCGGGAAAGCGGCGAGCGAGGCGGACGACTGATGCGAGTGGTTGCTGGACGGTTTCGCGGCCGCGCTCTGCAGGCGCCGGACGACATGAAGATACGGCCTACTTCCGACCGCGTGCGGGAGAGCCTTTTCAATATCCTCGCGCACGGAATTGCGGATTTCTCGCTCGACGGCGCGCGGGTGATCGATCTTTTCGCAGGCACCGGGGCGCTCGGCATCGAAGCGGTGTCGCGTGGCGCTGCCTACTGTCTCTTCGTCGAGGAAGCGCCGGACGCGCGCGCGCTCATTCGCACGAACGTCGAAAATCTGGGGCTTACGGGCGAGACGCGCATCTTCCGTCGCGATGCGACGGACCTCGGTCCGGCGGGCAATATGGAGCCCTACGATCTGGCGTTTCTCGATCCGCCCTACGGCAAGGGTTTGGGTGAGAAAGCGCTGGATACACTAGCTCGGGGCAACTGGCTCAGGCCCGGCGCGATTTCGGTGCTCGAAGAACGTGCGGGCGCGACGCTGACGTTCTCCGACGGCTTCACCGTGCTCGACGCCCGCACCTACGGCGATACCGAAATCACCATCCTACGGTTCGGCGCTGCGGACTAAGACGCCGCATTTTCCGCCTCGGGCGCAAAAGCACCCTCGGCCAGACTGTGCGTGTAATCGCGGACATCGCTCGCCCATTTCGCGGTGAGATTTTCGAATTGCGCGCGGTCGCCGGCGAAGAGTGCGCGCGTCGCTTCTTCGAAGCCCGCGAGGTTTCCCGCCATCGCCGACATGAAGTTATAGGCCCGCTCCCTGGCCGTACGCATCATGTCCGCATCCGCATTCTTGCGGCGCGCTTCGTCGACAAGTTTGCGCAGCGTCACCGACGCGCCGCCCGGCTGCGCCGCCAGCCATTCCCAATGACGCGGCAACAGCGTCACTTCGCGGGGCACGACGCCGAGTTTCGGCCGTCCGGGGCTGCGCGGCTCTTCTCCGCCTGCGGGAGACGATGGAGACTTCGGAAGACGCGCGGCAGGGACATCTGCCTTTTCCCGCAAATCGAAATCGATCTGGCCGCCGGTGCTGTCGTCGAAGATCAGCAGCGACATGTTCGGCTGCTTCGCAGAGCGCGTTCGGATGGCTTCGATCACCTCCGCGCGGGAACCCGAGACGAAGCGGCGGCGGCCGTCGAAGGCAGTGAACTTCTGATCCATTTTCTTTTGCTCCAGCATCAGCTGAAGGCAATATTACCCGGATAAAATACGTCGTCAATATACCCGGGTAAAATTATCTTGCGCAAATCTCAGGAAGCGAATTTCCGTATCGCCATAAGTCCGCGCATCAGGCAACCGATGCCGCCTCTTGATCCGTCGCCTCCGACGGCGACACAGCCCCGCGATGCACCTCGACAACGGCATCCCAGCGACGGACAAAGGCATCAACGCAATCGGGATCGAACTGGGTGCCGCTGCCTTTGACGATCGCGTCGCGCGCCTCTTCCAAGCTCCATGCCCGCTTATAGGGCCGCTCCGACGTCAGCGCGTCGAAGACGTCTGCAACGGCTGCGATACGCCCGGAGATCGGAATTTCAGCGCCCTTCAGACCTCTCGGGTAGCCGCGACCATCCCAACGCTCATGATGAGAGCCTGCAATCTCTGACGCTACCTGGATCAGACGCGAGCCGCTTCCCGCGAGGATCTCCTCGCCAAAAAGCGTGTGCTTCTCCATCAAGTCTCTCTCGGCGGGCGTTAACGCGGCCGGCTTCAACAGTACGGCATCGCTGACGCCGATTTTTCCGACGTCGTGCATCGGTGCAGCACGATAAATGAGCCGGCATAGCTCCGAGTCGAGGCCAAGGCCCTTCGCGATGATGAAAGAATATTTGGCCATCCGAAGGATGTGCGCGCCGGTCTCGCTGTCGCGAAATTCTGCCGCCCGTGCCAGCCGCAGAATAATTTCTTCCTCGCGTTTCACGATGAGCCGCGTGGCGGATTCCACCTCCGCCGCGAGCCATGCGGCGCGATCCTTGAGCTTCTTTTGCGCCTCTCTCAGCTTCAGCAAGTTTCTAAGCCGGGATTTCACATCGATATGATCGAAGGGCCGTTGCAGAAAGTCGGTGGCGCCGAGCTCAAGGGCTGTGCGCCGGACCGTCGTTTCCTCGCTGGCAGTGATCATGACGATCGGGATGTCGGCGGACCACGTTGCCTTTCGCAGTGCGGCGATGACTTCGAGGCCATCGATCTTCGGCATGTTGTAGTCGACCAGAAACAGATCGACGTCGAGATTTGGCGCGTCGGCCAGCGCGCGCGCCGGATCTGCATAGGTCAGTGGGGCCGCGCCGACGGCGCGAACGAAGTCGCTCATAAATGCCAGGTTGGCGCGGCTATCATCAATAATCAGAATATTCATGAACAGCATTTAGCCAGAAACGTGTGAAATATCCCTTTCGTTGGTATATCGGGAAGTAAAAATGGCGTTAAGCCCAGGAAATTTAATCGATTTTTTTATTTATTGCCGTTCAGCTCTATATCGAACAATTCGGCCAAAGCCCTGAATTCCATAATAAAGGATATACAAATAACTCGGCACTGCGAGAAGCAAATACGCGAGTTGGAAATCGACGTGTTCCTTCAGCAGGCCGAACGCGTAAGGCATTAGCGCGCCGCCCGAAATCGCCATGATGAGGAGCGCGGAGCCCGTCTCAGTGTGCGCGCCGAGGCCACGGATCGCGAGCGGAAAGATCGCGGGCCACATCATCGCGTTGGCGAAGCCGAGGGCGGCGATGAATGCCACCGACGTGTATCCTGTCGTCACATAAGCACCGATCGTCAGCACGACGCCCAATGCCGCTGATAGCGCGAGATAGGTTTGTTGCGAGACGACGCGCGGGACGACGAGCAGGCCGGCGACATAGCCGACGAGCATTGCGAAGAGCGTGTAGGACGTGAAGAGTCGCGTCGCTTCGAGCGTAAGGCCAAAGCCTACGCCGTATAGTCCGATGGCATCTCCCGCCAGCACCTCGACGCCGACGTAGAGGAACAGGCAGAGCACGCCGAGCCAGAGATGCGGAAATGCGAAAATGCCCGGCGTTCCGTCATTTTCCTGCGCGTCGGCCGGTGCGGTTCTGAGATCGGGTAGCCCTGAACGGGCAATCCATATTCCGAGCATTGCGAGCAACGCCGCCATCAGCATGTAAGGTCCGTGCACCCGCGCGGCGAACGCGTCAAGCAAGGCTTCGCGGGCTTCCGGCGTTGGCGCGCTCGCCACTTCGGCATCGAAACGGTCAACGCCCTTCAGCACGAGTGCCGCAAAAACGAAGGGTGCGATGACGCCTGCAAACTTATGGCAAATGCCCATTACGGCGATGCGGCGGGCGGCGCTCTCGTGCGGTCCGAGGATGCACACATATGGGTTCGACGCCGTCTGCAGGAGCGCCAGCCCGGCTCCCATGATGAATAGTCCGGTGAGCGTGCCCGAATACTGGCGCATCGTTGTGAATTCACCGAACACAACGGAGCCGATCGCCATCACGAACAGACCGATCGCCATGCCCTGCTTCATGCCCGTCCGGCGAAGGACGGCGGATGCCGGCAGCGCGAGGAAAAAGTAAGAGAGATAGAACGCCATCGGCACAAGAAAGGCGTTCACATCATCGAGATTGAATGCGAGCTTGACGAAACTGATCAGCGGGCCGTTTAGCCACGCTACGAAGCCAAAAATGAAGAAGAGGATGGCGATTGTGGCGATGCCCGTCGCCTCGCCGTCCTTGGCCGTTTGAACCTTCGGCGAGCTCATCGGGCACCCGCATTGGCGATGGCAAATTACGATTGCTGTCGAAAAACCGCTGCAAATCGGCACTTCGCGCGTAGGCGAGACGCCGGGCCGCAGGTAAAATCTAACTTCAATCGCTGCGATCGCTTAGAATCTTTTGATTATTCTTCGTAGGCGTACTATCTCCAAGTGGCAAAAAGGGTGCTTGACGAAAGTATACTTTTTTGACCAACTATCACGTGTTACCCTACCGGGTATCCGATGCCGGGGCCTTGAACCCCGTTTGATTGGAGCCGAATGTGATTGTCTGCTCGTGCGCCGTAATATCTGACCGCGATATCGATGTCGCCGTCTCTGAAATCATGAGCACGGGACCTGGCATCCTGCCCACTCCAGGCGTCGTGTTCCGGCACCTCAACAAAAAGATGAACTGCTGCACGTGTGCGCCCGTAACGGTTGCAGCGATTTATGCGGCCATGGACCGTCTCGCCGAGACGACCCGCGTTTGTCCCTTCGTTCTCGCCGAAGCCCGCGCCAAGCTCGTTCGCATCGAGGAGCGGCGGCAGCAGCGCCAACAGCGCATCAATGCCGAAATTGCCCGGCGCGGCCGACGCCCTCAGCGCGCAATCGCTTAAGACCAGCAGAAAAGTTTATGCATTTCCCTCCGCCAAGTTGGCGGAAGGCTCTGGTTTAGCCCGCCCTTATCCGCTAGTTGTCTACTTTAGAATGTTTCTGGACTTCGAGGCCGGAAGCATCAGGCAGATTTTTGGAGCGGCGCATGAAGGGTAACGACGAAATTATCACCCGTTTGAACGAGGCACTTAAGCTCGAACTGGGTGCCGTCAACCAATACTGGTTGCATTACAGGCTGCTGGACAACTGGGGCTTCAAAAAGCTCGCCAAGAAGGAGCGGGAAGAGTCCATCGAAGAAATGCACCATGCGGATCGCATCATCGATCGCATTATCTTCCTCGAAGGGCATCCGAACCTGCAGTACGTCGCGCCGCTTATGATCGGCGAGAACATCAAGGAAGTTCTCGAGTGCGATCTCAAGGGCGAGCATATCGCCCGCGACTATTACAAAGCCTCGCGTGAGATCTGCTTCAACCTCGGTGATCACGTGACGAAGATGCTGTTCGATGACCTCCTCAAGGACGAGGAGAGCCACATCGATTTCCTCGAAACGCAGCTTGAGCTTTTGAACACCATCGGGGTCGCGCTTTACGGCCAGCTCAATGCGGCGAGCGCCGACAAGGCGGAAGGCGACGCCTCGTAACTTTCAAGCGCGTGCGGATGTCTCACTTTGAGGCGGCCGCACGCGTTTCTCCGTTTTTCCGGCCGGTTATAACCGGCGCGTTCAGCGGTGCTCACTCACCGTCATCCCGGCGAAGGCCGGGATCCATCCGAGCCGAATACTTGCGATGAATGGACGCTTGGACAGATCCCCGCCTGCGCGGGGATGACGTTCTGGGGGCGGTGACAGCGTATCCTCTCCGTCATCCCGGTGGTTGGGGCAAACTACCTACGTCCGAACAGACGCTCGATGTCGGACAGCTTCAGCGCGACGTAGGTCGGGCGGCCGTGGTTGCATTGGCCGGAATAGGGCGTCGCTTCCATCTGCCGAAGCAGAGCGTTCATTTCCTCGACCGTTAGCCTTCGTCCCGAGCGGACGCTGCCGTGGCAAGCCATGCGCGACGCGACGCTGTCGAGCCGGTCCTTCAAGGCGCGCGCAGTGCCGTCGCTCCGAAGCTCCGCCGCCAGATCCTTGACGAGGCCTTCGACGTCGGTTTCGCCGAGCAGCGCCGGAACCTCGCGAACCGCGACCGCACCTCCGCCGAAGCTTTCAATCACAAGGCCAAGCTCCGCCAGCTCGTCGCTGCGGGCGACGAGACTATCGGCGTCATCATCGTCGAGTTCGACGATCGCGGGGATCAGAAGCCCTTGACGGGCAACGCCGCCGCTCGCGAGCGATGCCTTCAGCTTCTCATAGACGAGGCGTTCGTGCGCAGCGTGCTGATCGACGATGACGAGACCGTCGCGCGTCTGCGCCACGATATAGTTTTCATGGACTTGCGCGCGCACGGCGCCGAGCGGCTTGTCGACCGTTTCGCCTGCCGCAACCGGCTCCGCCAATGTCCGCGCATCCGCGCTTGGGGCATCGAGCACGGTGAAGGGTGCCTGCGCGGCCTCTGAGAAGCCCGACGCGGTTCTTGGCGGCTGCCATTGATAACCCGTGCCGCCGGGTGAATACGACGGCGATGGCGGCGGCATCCCTGCGTTCGGCAAAACGCCAGCCGCGAAGCTTTCGACTGTCAGCACACCGCCTTGCGCGGATGCGCGATGTCCGGCCGTCGCCAGCGCATCCGACAGCGCCCGAACCATCAACGCGCGCACGCGTCCGGCATCACGAAAACGCACCTCGGCCTTTGCGGGATGGACGTTCACGTCCACGTCGGATGGCGCGACGTCGAGAAACAGCGAGAGCAGCGGTGAGCGGCCGCGGGGAATGAGATCGCCATAGGCCGCACGGACGGCGCCGATCAGCAGCTTGTCCCGCACGGGACGGCCATTGACGAAGAGGAACTGCTGCGTGCTGTCCTGCCGGTGAAGCGTCGGCAAACCGGCGAAGCCAAACACGCGCATCGGCGCGGATGCACCGTTTCCCGCGCCCGAGACCTCGAGCGCGTCGTCCATGAATTCGCGCCCCATGATGGCGCCGATGCGTTCCAGCCAAGCCGCGGACGAACGGTCGCCGCGAGGGAACATCGCGGGCTTCTTTTCCCCGGTCTGCAACGTGAAGCCGATATCGGGATGCGCCATTGCGAGGCGGCGGACGATGTCCGTTACGGCCATGGCCTCGGCGCGCTCGGATTTCAGGAATTTGAGACGGGCTGGCGTCGCGGAAAAGAGATCGCGCACTTCGACGACCGTTCCGCGATTGACGGCGGCGGGGCCGACCGGCGCTTTCGCGCCTCGCGTGACGACGACGACCGCGCCCTGGTTCGCATCCGCAGGGCGCGACCGAATTTCGAGGCGGGCGATCGAGCCGATGGACGGCAGGGCTTCGCCCCGAAAGCCGAGGCAGCGAATATCGAAGAGATCTTCTTCATCGAGCTTCGACGTGGCGTGCCGTTCGACGGCGAGAAGCAAATCCTCGGGCGTCATACCGGAGCCATCGTCCGTCACGCGGATGAGCGACAGGCCGCCGGCGGCGATGACGATCTCGATCTGCGTCGCACCGGCGTCGATCGCGTTCTCGACGAGTTCCTTGACGACGCTTGCGGGGCGCTCGACGACCTCACCGGCCGCGATGCGGTTGACCGTTTCTGGCGAAAGCTGCCGGATCGCCACCCTGAACGTCCCCTTACAAGCGCCCTAACCTTTTATTTTAGCGCAATTCCGGGCGCAAAACCGCTGCACACTTTTGCTGGAATTGCTTTATGCGCCTTTCGCTAGGCGCTCCTTCGTCAGGATTTTCGCAAGCTCGACCCCCGGTTGATCGAACGGATCGACGCCCAGCAGGCGGCCTGCGAGAATCGTTTCGATCATAAAGTGCATCACGATCGCGCCGATGGTTTTTTCATCGAGTTTTGCAATGTCGATTGTTCGCACCGGCCGGCCGGCCTGGGCCAGCGCTTCCGGCATGGCGTGCGACTGGGCGGAGACGATATCGCCGAGGGTGTGGCCGCCGAGCATATCGGCGCCGGCGATGGCAGCCAGCTCGCGATCGATTCGCGGGCCCACGCCCTCACTCGCGACGCGAACGATCGTCAGATAATGGTCGTGCGGGCCGTCCATGAAGAGCTGGAGCTGGCTGTGCTGATCGAGGGGCCCGAGCGCGCCGAGCGGCGTCGTGCCCTCACCGCCCTTGCCAAGGCTTTCCGCCCAGAGTTGCACGAACCATGCGGCGAGGCGCCCGAGCCTGTCATTGTACGGCATCATGACCAGCGTCTTGATGCCCTTCTCTTTCGAGAGCGCGACGGCGGTCGCAGCACCGACGGCGGGGGCGAAATCCTGCGGCTTGCTCGATGCGAGGAGGGCGTCGATCACGCCCTTGGCGCCTCTCCGGATGGCGCGCGGATCGAGGCCACGGGCGATGGCGGGCATCAGGCCGACGTTGGTCAGGCAGGAGAAGCGGCCGCCGATACCGGTGTGATGCTCCAGCAGCGGAATGCCGAATTTCGAGAACAGGGATCTCAGGCCATTCGCCTTGCCGGGCTTATCCGGCTCGGTGATGCCGAGGAAGAGCTTCGGGATCTCGGCCGCGAGACCGGCAGCCTTGACCGCCGTCAGCGCCGCGATGGCCTGGGCCAATGTCTCGGCGGTGCCGCCGGACTTCGACGTCACGATGAAGCGCGTCGATGCGAGGTCGAGGGATTTGAGAACGCTCTCAAGCGTGGCGCCGTCGAGGTTGGCGTAAAATCTGGTGCGCGGGCGGTTGCGCTGACCTGGCAGGGCGACGCCTGCGATATTCCAACCGGCGAGCTGCGCGAACAATTCGCCGCCGAGGCTCGAGCCGCCGGTTCCGAAAAATACGATCGTCTTCGCGCCTTCGCTGAGCTTCGCGTATGCCGCTTCGGCTTCCGCAATGTCGCGTTCTTCCTCGGCGATCCGAAGAAGCGGGAGCTTGCCCGTGCGATATTCGTCTTTCAGCGTTTCTACGTGAGGCGCGATGCGATCGACCCATGCCGAATGCATGGAAGGCGCGAGGCCATGTTCGCCAATCGCGCCTTCAAGACATCCGTCAATGCTCTGCCGAAACGTACTTTCTTCGTGCCGGTGCCCGTCTTGCATCGCCGCTCAACGCTCCTTGTTCAAATCGGTTTCGGACTAGCCGATTTCAGATGTGCGGCCAAGAGCGCAAGATGCTCTTGGCCGTTTCTGGAGCGATGAGTTTAACCGCGATCGGGACCTGCGAGCACCGGTTGCAGCGCGGCCGGCGAGGCCGACTTCATGCCGGCGGGCTTGCCGACGATTGTGACGACCAGATCGTTCGGCTTCAGGAGCCGTGCGGCGACGCGCTTGGCATCCTCAACCGTGACAGCATTGATCAGCTTGTTGCGGTTCTCGACATAATCCGGTCCGAAGCCTTCCTGCATCAGCCCCAAGAGCTGAGAGGCGATCTTCGAGTTCGTGTCGAAGCGCAACGCGTAAGATCCGGTGAGATATGCCTTGGCCGCCTCGAGATCCTCTTTCGACGGACCGTTCTCGGCCATCTTCTTCAGCTCGGTGCGAATGATGTCGAGGCTCTCGCCCATCGCCGCGTTCTTCGTCGCGACGCTGCCGACGAGGATCGAGGCTTGCTGATAGGGCTGGACGTAGGTGTAGACGGAATAGGCAAGGCCGCGCTTCTCGCGCACCTCTTCCATCAGCTTCGCCGAGAAGCCGCCGCCGCCCAGGATGTGGTTGACGACGAATGCCGTGATGAAGTCGGGATCCTTGCGCGGCATGGCGCCGAGCCCGAACACGGCGACCGACTGCGGCACGCCCATCTCGACGATCTTCTGGCTGCCGCCCTTCGCCGGTTCCGTCTGTGCGACGGGGATGAGATTAGCCTTCTCGGGCAAAGCGCCGAACACATCGTCGATGAGCTTGCCGAGTTGCTCCGGCGTGATGTCGCCGACGGCGACGACTTTGAGGTTGTCACGCGCAAACGTGCGCTTGTGATAATCGAGGAGATCCTCGCGCGTGATCTTCGAGACCGTTTCCACCGTGCCGTTCGACGGGCGCGCATAGGGATGGCCAGGGAAAGCCTGCGCGTACCATTCGCGCATCGCGACCTTCTCGGGATCCTTGTCGGCGTAGATCAGGTTGGCGATGAGCTGTTGGCGAATACGCTCGACGGCCTCTGTGTCGAAACGCGGCTTTTGCACGGAGAGCTTCAGCAGATCGACGGCCTTGTCACGATTCGCCGACAGCGTTTCGAACGATCCGTAGAGAGAATCCTTGCTGTCGTCGTAGCTCATGCGCATGGCGATATCTTCCATGCGCTCCTGATATTGCTCGGATTTGATGTCGCCGGCGCCCTCATCCATCATCGCGGTGAGGTAGTTGGAGAGCCCCTCCTTGCCCGGCGGGTCCTGGGTGTTGCCGCCATCGAAGGCGTAGCGCAGCGAGATGAGCGGAACGCTGTGCTCTTCGACGAGCCAAGCTTCAATTCCGCCGGGTGATTTGATTTTCTGAATGTTCATTGCGGCTGCTTGGTGACTGACGGATGCAGTGAACAACACAGCCAGCACCGGAAGGGCCAAGGCGATGTTGGGACGGACTGCTTTGCGAGCAAGCACAGCAGCCGTTCGATAAAAACCTATCATCAATTTCACCTCAATTCGCCGGACGGTGATGGGGCGGGAAGATCTTCGGCCTGCGCGACACCGGACTGATCTGGAATGAGATAGCCGGTAACCGAGTCCTTGAGATCGAGATACTTGGCGGCGACCTTCTTGACGTCGTCCGCCGTCACCTTCGAGATGTTCGCGGGCCAGGCCTCGACGTCGGCGACGGTGCGGCCAACAGCGAGGTTCCAGCCGTAGCGGCGCGCCAGCGTCGCCTGGTTGTCGCTGTCGTAGACGTAATCGGCGAGGTAGCTGTTCTTGGCGCGGGTCAGCTCGGTGTCGGTGACGCCGTTCTTGACGATGTTGGCCAGAACGTCGTCGGCTGCGGCCTCGACCTTCTCCAGCGGCACCCCGTCGGCTGCAACGGCGTAGAGCGAAATCGTTCCGCCATCGAGGCCGTAGCCGGAATAGTCGCCGCCTGCGCTCGATGCGAGTTTCGATTCAACGACAAGCTTCTTGTAGATGCGGCTGGTCGAGCCCGAGCCCGCGATCTTCATCAGGATGTCGAGCGCTTCCGCTTCACCGGGCTTAGCCGTGACGTAGCTCGGTGCTTGATAATAGCGCTGGAACGAGTAGTTGCCGGCGCGCGGATCTTTGAGCGTCAAGCGGCGTGCCACGAGCTGCGGAGGATCGGTCGGCCGCTGGCGCGTGGCCGGCACGGTCGGGTTCGCGGGGATCTTGCCGTAGGTCTCGTCTGCGAGCTTGCGAACTTCGTCGGCCGTCACGTCGCCCGAGACGACCAGGATGGCGTTGTTCGGCGCGTAATAGTGCTTGTAGAAATCGAGCGCGTTCTGGCGCGAGAGCTTCGCCATCTCGTGGTACCAGCCGATGACCGGCTTGCCGTAGGGATGGTTCTGATAGAGCGCCGCGTTCATCTGCTCATCGAGGATCGACGACGGATTGTTCTCGATGCGCGAGCGGCGTTCTTCGAGGATGACGTCGCGCTCGGTCAGCACTTCCTTTTCATCGAGACGAAGATGGACCATGCGGTCGGCTTCCATCTCCATCATCTTGCCGAGGCGGTCTTTCGAGACGCGCTGGAAGTAGGCCGTCGCGTCGTTGCCGGTGAAGGCATTGTCCTGGCCACCGAGGCGGCCGACGATCTTCGAGAATTCGCCGACTGGAATCTTGTCCGTCGACTTGAACATCAGATGCTCGAGGAAGTGGGCGATGCCCGACGTTCCGCGCTGTTCGTCGGCGGCGCCGACCCTGTACCACACCATGTGCGTGACGACGGGCGAGCGATGGTCGGGGATTACGACCACGTCCATGCCGTTCGCGAGCTTGAACTCGCTGGCGCGGGTCGTGCCGTCGGCGGCGTGGGCTTGTGGGTTCACTGCGAGCATGAGCATGGCCAATAGGGTTAAGAGGCTAAATCGGGAAGACGTCGCAAGACGCATTATGGCGTTCCTTCGAACCGTAAGCGTTAAAGCGCAGCCTGACGTTTTTCATCCTAAACCGAAATCCAATACCGGGGATTACCTTGAGCCTAGACGGATGTTCGCCAGTGCAAAAAAGTTTCGCCAATCAGCGGCATTCGATGAATGAAAGTCAAATGACAAGGCGTTCATCTCGGACGGCAAATATGCGGCCGAATCAGCATTTCTATGCGGCAGAAAAGATTTGATTATGAGGCGGTCGAGCCGAACTCACTGGCTCTGGGAATCGTCGTCGCCGTCGTCGGAATTGGTCGATCCGGTCGTCCATTTCTTGACGGAAGTCAAGATCGACGGCGCGCACGAGCCCAACGGGCCCTTCGCAGAATCAGCGGAATCGTCGCCGCGGGACTTCGGATCTTCATAGTTCTTCTTGCAGTATTCAGCCTGCTGCCGTTCGAGATCCGCCTGCGACACCTTCAGCTTTTTGTCGGGGTCTTGGATTTCGGCGAGCGTCGGCTGTTCGACCTTACCGCTACCCGGTGGTGGCAGGGCCTCGAGGCCAGGCGGCACTACGAGGGGCTGGCGCACAGCCATCTTGGGATCGCCCTTCGGGCCGCCGTCGCCATTAAAGCCCATGGCGTCGAAAACCTTGCCATTGAGCTGAACGCCATCAATACCGCCGCAGCCCGCCATGAACAGCGAAAGCGCGATGGCAAAACCGATTTTGTGCACCGAATTCAATGACATGCTTATTTGCCCGTGTCTTTAACCGACACGCCCCCGAGCCCGGATAAGCCGACTTTGCGGCGCTAATGCGACTCGCCCCTGAATGACTCATACAACAGGCCAATGACGCCAGCAACGATAGCTACGTCAGCGACATTAAAGACATACCAGTGGAAACCGAAGGCGTGCAGCGAGATGAAATCGGCGACGCCGCCGATTCGCAGCCGGTCGATGGCGTTGCCGATGGCGCCGCCGATGATCAGGCCGAGGCTAACCGCCATCAGCCGGCTCCCCTTGCTCCAATTCAGCCAGAACCAGAGGCCGGCGCTCGCCAGAACCGCGAACGCGACCAGCAGGTATTGGCCCTCGGCGGTTTCCTGATTGAACAGTGAATAGCTGACGCCGATGTTCTTTACGAACACCAGATCGAGAAACGGCGTGACCTCGACGCGGCCCTTCGCCTCGATGCCGTAGATCTCCAGCATCCAGAACTTGTGCGCCTGGTCGACGGCCACCGTCGCGACGAGCACAACGAGCGCCAGCAGCGACCATCGACTCCAGACGACACTTCTCGATTCCGCCACCTCGCTCATGCCGTCGCTCCGGAATCGATCTCGCGCATGGCTGCCGCATCGCGTGCTGACAGCTCGGGATAATCGGGATCGGATCCGACGTCCTTGGTGATGCGCCACGAGCGTGCGCACTTCGTGCCTTCCGCGCGTTTGACGACGACGCCGACACCCTGCTCGTTCGGAAGCGTGAACGCGCCTTCCGGCACCGGATCAGTGGAAATCGAAATGTCCGACGTGATCGAAACTTCCGCCATATCGACTCCGTCGAGCCCCGACATCAGATCGGGATCGGTGACGTAGACCTCAGGCGCGGCTTCGAGCGACGAGCCGATTTTCTTTTCGGCGCGGGCGATTTCGAGTGCGCCTGTGACGACGCCTCTGACTTCCTTCACCCGATCCCACTTGGCGGCGAGATTGTCGTCGCGCCATTCGCGCGGGATTTTCGGGAACGGCAGCAAATGCACGCTTTCGGCTTCGTCGGGGCGGTAGAGAACCCAGGCTTCTTCCGCCGTGAACGAAAGGATCGGCGCCAGCCAGCGGATCAGGGTGTCGCAAAGTTTGTCGATGACGGTCAGCGCCGCCTTTCGCTTCATGCTCGACGGCGCTTCGCAATAAAGTGCGTCCTTGCGAATATCGAAATAGAACGCCGACAGCTCGGTGTTCATGAACTGCGTCAGCAGGCCGACGATTTTCCGGTAATCGTAGTGCTCGTAAGCCTTGCGGATATCGTGATCGAGTTCGGCGAGACGGTGCAGCATGAGCCGTTCGAGTTCGAACGGCTTCATGTCCTTCAGGCTGACGGCGTCCTCGGGCTTGAAATGCGCGAGCGCGCCAAGCATCCACCGCAGCGTGTTGCGGAGCTTGCGGTAGGTTTCGGAGAACGTCTTCAGGATTTCGTTGCCGATGCGGAGGTCGTCCGAATAATCGGATGCCGCCACCCAGAGCCGCAAAATGTCGGCGCCCGACTTCGCCATCACGTCCTGCGGCGCGACGACGTTGCCAAGCGACTTCGACATCTTCTGCCCCTTCTCGTCGAGGACGAAGCCGTGAGTCACCACTATGTCGTAGGGCGCTTCTGCGCGCGTGCCGCTGCTTTCGAGTAGGGACGAGTGGAACCAGCCGCGATGCTGGTCCGAACCCTCAAGGTACATCACCCGATCCTGGCCGCCGTCGCGTTTGCGCTTCAAGCCCTTGAAGCCGGGGAAGGCTGTCGGGTCTTCCAGCGTGAAGGCGTGCGTCGAACCTGAATCGAACCAGACGTCGAGCACATCCTTGACCTGCTCCCACTTCTTCAGATCTTTCGTGGGAACGAAACCTTTGAGGAAGCGTTCCTTGGCGCCCTCCTCGAACCAGACGTCGGCGCCCTTTTCGGCGAAGGCTTTTTCGATGCGCGCGATCAGCTCATCGGACTTTTCAAAGTCCGGTCCGGGGATGACCTGGTCGGTCTCGGTATTGCGGAAGACGGTGATCGGCACGCCCCAGGCGCGCTGGCGCGACACGACCCAGTCGGGCCGGTTCTCGATCATGCCGGTGATGCGGTTCTCGCCCGCGCTCGGCACCCACGCGACGCGCTTGATCTCGTCGAGCGCGATCTGGCGGAGGGTTGGGGCGTTGTGGCCCATCCCCCTCGCCCCGCTTGCGGGGAGAGGGCTGGGGTGAGGGGCAGCATTAGATTCCGGCGCAAGCGGCCGCCCCTCACCCTGACCCTCTCCCCGTGAGGACGGGGAGAGGGAAAGGTGGAGCGGCTTATCCATCGCAATGAACCACTGGGGCGTGTTGCGGAAGATGACCGGTTTCTTCGAACGCCACGAGTGCGGATACTGATGCTTCAGGCGGCCGCGCGCGATGATGTTGCCCGCTTCGGCCAGCGCCTTGATGACGGCATCGTTGGCATCGCCCTTGTCGCCGTTGTCCTTCAGCACGCGCTTGCCTTCGAAGCCCGGCGCGGCCTTCGTCATGACGCCGTCGGCGTCGACGGTGAACGGCACGGTCGTGTCGATATCGCGGTCGCGCAGCGCCTTCTGGTTCTTGATCCAGATGATGTAGTCGTCGGCGCCGTGGCCGGGCGCGGTATGGACGAAGCCCGTGCCGGTATCATCGGTCACGTGGTCGCCATCGAGCAGCGGCACGTCGAACGTGTAGCCCAGATCGCGCAGAGGATGCTCGCAAACGAGATGATTGAGTTCGAAGGCGCTGACACCCTCGCGCTTTTCATAGGCTTCGACCTTCGCCGCTTTCATCACATCGGCGGCGAGCTTGTCGGCCAGGATGTAGCGATCGCCCTTCTTCGCCCAATTGTTCTCCGGCGCTGCGGTCACTTCGTAGAGGCCGTACTGGATGCGCGACGAGAAGCTGATTGCGCGGTTGCCGGGGATCGTCCACGGCGTCGTGGTCCAGATGACGACGGACGCACCGTCGAGGTCTTCGGGCGTCTGCTCGGGATGGATCTCCGGTGGGATGTCCTTTTCCGCGGGCTCTTCGCTGACGGGCCGCGGCTTCACCGGGAACTTCACCCAGATCATGTCGGACTGATAGTCCTGGTATTCGACCTCGGCTTCGGCGAGCGCGGTTTTCTCGACGACCGACCACATGACCGGCTTCGAGCCGCGATAGAGCTGACCGGTCGCGGCGAACTTCATCAGCTCGCGGGCGATGATGCTTTCGGCGCGGTAGTCCATCGTCGAATAGGGACGTTCCCAGTCGCCGATGACGCCCAGGCGCTTGAACTCGTCGCGCTGGATGTTCAGCCAATGGGCGGCGAACTTGCGGCACTCGTCGCGGAAGGCATTGATGGCGGCGGGATCGGAGAAGTTCGGCTTCTCCTTGCCTTTGGCGCGGTACTGCTCCTCGATCTTCCATTCGATCGGCAGGCCGTGGCAATCCCAGCCCGGCACGTAGTTGGAATCGTGGCCGAGCATCTGCTGCGATTTGACGACCAAGTCCTTCAGGATCTTGTTCAGCGCGTGGCCGATGTGGATGTTGCCGTTGGCGTAGGGCGGGCCGTCGTGCAGCGTGAACTTCACGCGGCCTTTCGACTGCGTGCGCAGCTTTTCGTAGAGGCCGATTTCGTCCCAGCGCTTCAGAAGCTTCGGCTCGAGTTCCGGCAAGCCGGCGCGCATCGGAAATTCCGTCTGCGGCAGGTAGAGCGTCTTGCCCCAGTCGCGGCCGCCCTCGGCCGGCGAAGCTTCAGTTGCAGCGCCAGCTTTTCCGGCAGCCTTTGAGTCTTTCGACATCGGTTAAACTTTCAAATCCAATGGAAATCTGCGCGGGTTCTAGCAAGGTGCGCCCGCCAAGTCATCCCGCGCCCAGTCGCCACGCCGGACCAGATTTTTATAACGTTATCCCCGCGCAGGCGGGGATCTGGCCAACTTTCCGGCCTGGACAGATCCCGGCCTTCGCCGGGATGACGGGGGTGGGTCAGGCCTTCGCCAGCACCGCCTGCACCTTGGCGATGTCTTCGTCCATCTGGGCGACGAGTTCGTCAACCGAGTGGAATTTGCGGTCGCCGCGTATGAAGTCGATGAATTCGACCTCCATCTCGCGGCCGTAGAGGTCGCCGGTGAAATTGAACAGGAAAACTTCGAGGACGGGCATTCCATCGTCGAAGGTCGGCCGGGTGCCAAGATAGGCAGCCGCGTCGTGCGGAATGCCGTCGAAATATGCCCGGACCGCGTAAATCCCGTGGCCGAGCGTCGTGCCTTTCGGCATCGGCAGGTTGGCGGTCGGATAGCCCATGCCAGTGCCGCGCTTGGCGCCGCCGACGACCCTACCTGCGACCCGCCAATTTTCGCCGAGCACGTGGGCTGCGCCTTTGACGTCGCCCTGGGCGAGATAGAGCCTCACTCCCGAGGATGAGAACGGTTCGCCTGCTTCAGCAATCGGCGGCATGACGGTCACTCCAAAACCGAGTTCTTCCCCTGCGCGAACCATCAGCTCCGGATTGCCGCCGCGCTTATGGCCGAAATAGAAATCGTAGCCGATGACCACGTGAACGACGCCAAGCCCGGCGACGAGCACGCGCTCGATGAACTGCTCGGCGGTGAGCGCCGCGAGTTCGGCGTTAAAGGGCTCGACGAATGCGACGTCGATCCCCAGCGTCTCGAGCAGCACGATCTTCCGTTTCAGCGGCGTCAAACGAAAGTGCGTTTCGTCCGGCTGGAAGAACTCACGCGGATGCGGCTCGAAGATCATCACGGCCGATGGCGCTTTGGCGTCGCGCGCGTGCCTTTTGGCTTCAGCGATCAGGGCGCGATGGCCGCGATGCACGCCATCGAAATTTCCGATGGCGATGGCGGAGCCGCGAAACTCCGGCAGAACGTGCTTGTGACCATGGATGACGTGCATGCTGGATGCGGCCTCGCCCCGGTCCTCTCGAGTACTGCGGATTGGTATCTGCGCTTATCGCGGCCGTGCCGGCACCATCAATACCGCTTCGCCCGTGAGGACGGGCTTGCCGGCAACCGTGCAGATGCACTCGAACCGCGCCCGTTTCTTGTCCGGGATCAGCTCGACGAGCCGCACGAGCGTCTCAACGCGATCGTCGATCTTCACCGGGCCTTTGAAGAACAGCGACTGAGACACGTAAATAGCGCCGGGACCGGGAAGCTTCATCCCGAAAATGGCCGAGATGTAACCGGCGGACAGGATGCCGTGGGCGATGCGCTCCTTGAATATCGTCTTGGCGGCGTACTCAGAATCGAGGTGAACGGGGTTGTAGTCACCCGAGAGAGCGGCATAGGCGACGATGTCCGCCTCCCCAACAATCCTCGACATCGAGGCTTCCTGCCCGACCTCTAAATCCTCGAAATATTTTGTCCGGCCGGCGGTTGCGAGCATTCAGGCATCCCTGCACGTTATGTGGGCCAATCGACGAACGGGCCCTTTTTTGGGTGACAGTAACCCGTCACAAACGCCTGCCGCAACCGCGGCGGCCCGCTTCTGGCTGCGGCCTTGTTGCAGGCGCGGTGGCTTTGAGCCTTGCGTCAGGGCCTCATGAGGCGTTATAAAGGGCAATTCCCTTAATTTACCGTTTTAAGTGGCTTTCGCGACCCCCACCGCGAAAGACCGAAAGAGGACACCCATGAGCGATCGCCGCCCCCTTATGCCGAAAGCCACCGCCGTTTGGCTGGTGGAAAACACGGCGCTCTCATTCGATCAGATTGCCGAATTCTGCGGTCTTCATCCGCTCGAGGTCAAGGGTATCGCCGACGGCGAGGTGGCACAGGGCATCAAGGGCATGGACCCCGTCACGAACGGCCAGCTGACGCGCGAGGAGATCGCGCGCGCCGAGAAGGACGGGAAGTACAAGCTGCATCTCGCGGAGAGCAAGGTGCAGCTGCCGCCCCTGCCGCAGACGCGCAAGGGGCCGCGCTACACGCCGGTCTCGCGCCGTCACGACCGGCCGAACGCGGTGCTCTGGCTTCTCCGCAACCACCCGGAGCTCAAGGACAGCCAAATCATGCGCCTCGTCGGCACGACCAAGCCGACGATTGCCCAGATCCGCGACCGGACGCACTGGAACTCGGCTCAGCTGACGCCGCAGGACCCGGTAACGCTCGGCCTCTGCTCGCAAATCGACCTCGACGCGGAAGTGAAGAAGGCCGCTCGCCGTACCGACCGGGCCAAGGATGCGGGCGACGAGGAAAAGGCCGGCACGCTGCTGCCGACGTCGGAGACGACCGGCGCCGCGCCGGCACGGGCGGAGATCCTGACGCCGAAGGGTCCGGAAGAAGCTGCGGAAGAGACGCCGGAGCAGGAGCAGGCCCGCGTTCTCGCGAAGCTCAAGGGTTTGACCTCGCCCACCAAGAACGAGGATCAGGAGGACGAGTAATTTGCGACGTTGCGGCGGTCCGGTCTTTCTCCGCGACTCATCGTGACGGCGTCCTCGATTTGAGCTGCGTATTGCACGAGTGGCTTTCTCAAACCCGCGGCAAGGAGCGTCCGGCGAACGCTCCTGGTCGCGGAGGTGAAGTATAGTTTCGTGCCACCGCGTTTGAGCTTTTTAGCGAAAGCCTCGAGGGTGCGGGCGGCGGTGCTATCAACGATCGGCACGTCCGCAAAGTCGAGAATGAAGGCCTTCGGATGGGCGCCGATCCGGTCGAGTACGGCACTGACGGATGCGGTCGCGCCGAAGAAGAATGCGCCTGAAATCCTGTAGACCATGACGTCAGCGTCGGCACCCGCTGGCTGACCTGAAGGCTGTTCCGATTCCGGCGTATCCGCTTCGTCGCCGGCGACGAGCGCGCGGCCGGTCTCGACTTCAACCGCTTCTGCCATCCGATGCAGAAAGAGGAATGCCCCGAGCGTAACGCCGACTGAGATGGCCGTTGTCAGGTCGACGAAGATCGTCAGCAGGAATGTCGCCAGCAGAACGGCCGCATCTCCCCAGGACGTTCTCAGAAGCGTTGCAAATTCTTCCTTCTCGGCCATGTTCCAGGCGACTACGGCGAGAACACCGCCGAGGCTCGCGAGCGGGATGTATGCGGCGAGTGGCGCCGCAACCAGCATGAAGAGCAGGATGAACAGCGCATGCAGGACGCCTGAGACAGGCCCATGCGCGCCGGCACGGACGTTGGTCGCCGTGCGGGCGATCGTGCCGGTCACGCACATACCGCCGAATGTGACAGCGGCGACGTTGGCGACGCCTTGAGCCACCAGTTCGCAATTCGAACGATGCCTGCGTCCGCTCATGCCATCGGCGACGACGGCAGAAAGCAGGCTCTCGATAGAGCCAAGCAACGCGATCGATATCGCGTCGGGCAAAGCGGCCTGCAACTTGGCGAGATCAAAGGCCGGCACATGCGGCGCGGGCAGCATTCGCGGCACCTCGCCGAACCGCGAGCCTATCGTCGCCACGTCGAGACCCAAAGCCCAGGCGACGGTCGCCGTGACGCCGACTGCGATGAGCATTCCCGGCCAGTTCGGCCTGACGCGGCGAAGTCCGACAATAATCGCGATCGAGAGCAGAGAGATTGCAATCGTTGCTGGCTTGAGCGTTCCGAGGTTCGAGGCGATCGCCGCGAGCTTTGGGAAAAGCTGCGCCGGCTCATGCGCCATGTCGAGGCCAAGCAGGTCTTTGATCTGGCTTGCAAAGATAATGACGGCGATACCGGCAGTGAACCCGACCGTCACCGGGAATGGGATGTATTTGATGTAGGTCCCGAGCCGCAGGGACCCTGCGGCGATCATTATCAAGCCGGCCATCACCGTCGCGAGAACCAAGCCGTCATAGCCTCGTTGCTCGACGATCGTCGCGATCAAAACGATAAAGGCTCCCGCGGGGCCGCCGATCTGGTATCGGCTGCCTCCGAGTGCCGAGATCAGGAAGCCGCCAACGATCGCGGTAAAGAGACCCTTTTCGGGCGATAGACCGGAGCCGATGGCAATTGCCATCGATAGCGGAAGCGCCACGATCGCGACCGTCAAGCCGGAGATCGTATCGGCGCGCAAATCATTTAAGCGATAGCCCTCGCGCAGAACGGTCACGAGCTTTGGCGTAAACAGCTCGGCCAGACTCGGACGGGTCCGAGTGGCTTCGCGTCTTGCCGAGATATCCATTCTCCGTCCCCAATATGGAGCGGCGAGATCGTCGGCCAAATCGTCGGCGGTCGTCGTCGCAGTGGTGGAAAGTGCTACGAGCGCGCGAAGAAGCCTTTCTTCCTGCGCCCTTGCGCCAAGGCCGGTGCTGAAGTCCTGACCGGAAGACGTTCCTTGAAGCGCACGCCGCGTCCCTGACCCACGCTCGGCATATTCTCGCCGATGAGCTCAATGCCGGCCGCGTCGAAGGCGGCAACGACCTTCGTCAGCGTATCGACGACGCCGCGAACATTGCCTTCGCTTGCCTCCATGCGCTGGATCGTCGGCAACGAAACACCAGCACGATCCGCCAGCGTCTGCTGGTCGATACCGAGGAGCGCACGCGCAGCGCGCATTTGCGCGGCAGTAATCAAGCGCTGTCCTTCCCGCGAAAAGTCATAGAAAAAAGCTAAACTATGATGTTTCATACATCAACTTAAACTTTTGAAACATGACATGGGTCGGAGGCGCCCGGCTCCGGCCCGACCTCTCGCTAAGCGGGCGCCCGTCCAGATGTTCCGGCCGTCTGCTCCAACGGAGACACCCTGCTCAAAACTTGACCGGCCGGAGGCTCGGCGGTCATAAATCCGGCGTTGTCGGCCGTTTCCGCTTTCGCTAGCGTCGTCGCATTCCGCTCGCTAGAGCTTGGAGTCAAAAACAGAAACCGGGGCAAGGAACGTGTCGAACCCATTTGAGCAGCACCTCGATAAGAACGCGGCAAACTTTCAGCCGCTGACGCCCCTATCGTTTCTCTCCCGCTCCGCCGTCGCCGCGCCGAACCACGCGGCCATCATTCATGGCAGGTCGCGGGTCTCCTACGCACAATTCTATGCACGCAGCCGGCAGCTCGCGTCGGCGCTCGCCAGCCGCGGCATCGGTGTCGGCGACACGGTTTCGGTCATGCTCGCCAATACGCCGCCGATGCTGGAAGCCCACTACGCCGTGCCGATGACGGGCGCCGTTCTTCATTCGATCAATACGCGGCTCGATCCGGCAATTATCGCGTTCCAGCTCGATCACGCCGGTGCGAAGCTTTTGATCACCGACCGCGAATTCTCATCTGTCATGAAGGCCGCTCTGGCGCTCGCGACGGTGAAGCCGATCATCATCGACTACAACGACCCGGAGTTTCCGCAGACGGGCGAGGCGCTGTCGGCGGACGATTACGAAGCGTTCGTCACCAAGGGCGATCCGAATTTCGAATGGCGGTGGCCGAAGGACGAGTGGGAGGCGATCTCGCTCAATTACACTTCGGGCACGACGGGCAATCCGAAGGGCGTCGTCTACCATCACCGCGGCGCGGCGCTGATGTGTTATGCGAACTCCATCTCCACCGGCATGACACGCTTTCCGGTGTACCTCTGGACACTGCCGATGTTCCACTGCAACGGCTGGTGCTTCCCGTGGACGGTGACGATGGTTCAAGGCACGCATGTGTGCCTCCGGTGGGTCCGCGCCAAGGCGATGTATGAGTCCATCGTCAACCACAAGGTCTCGCACCTGTCCGGCGCTCCGATCGTCATGTCCACGCTTCTCAACGCGCCGGACGAGGAGAAGAAGACCATCGATCATGTCGTTGCTTTCAACCACGCCGCGGCGCCGCCGCCCGCGTCGGTCATGGCCGCGATGGCGGATGCAGGTTTCCAGCTGACGCATCTCTACGGTCTGACCGAGACCTACGGCCCGGCGACGATCAACGAGTGGGACTCCTCGTGGGACGAGCTGCCGCCACTCGAACGTGGCGCCAAACGCATCCGCCAGGGCATTCGCTACGTTGCACTTGAAGGCCTTACCGTGATGGAGCCCGAGACGATGAAGGAAGTCCCGGCAGACGGCGAGACGCTGGGCGAGGTCATGTTCCGCGGCAATATCGTGATGAAAGGCTATCTCAAGAATCCCAAGGCAACGGATGAAGCGTTCGCCGGCGGATGGTTCCATTCGGGCGACCTCGGCGTTCTGCATCCCGACGGCTACATTCAGCTCAAGGACCGTTCGAAGGACATCATCATCTCGGGCGGCGAAAACATCTCGTCGATCGAGGTCGAGGAAGTGCTTTACAAGCATCCGTCGGTCGCGTTCTGCGCGGTCGTCGCGAAGCCCGACGAAAAATGGGGCGAGACGCCGTGCGCCTTCGTCGAGCTGCGGCCTGGAACCTCGGCGACGGAAGACGAGATCATCGAGTGGTGCCGCGCGGGCCTCGCGCGTTACAAGGTGCCCCGGCACATCGTCTTCGCGGAAGTGCCGAAAACATCGACCGGCAAGATCCAGAAGTTCAAGCTGCGCGAGCTGGCGAAGGAGGCGTGACCGGCGCGTGCGCTCGTCACCTACGGCAGGGTCTGGGTTCCAGCCAGGATAGGTTTGTTGGCGTCCGGCCATAGCAACGGCACCAGCAGTTTCCTTGCCAGGATGTCCGCGCCACGCATCGACAGGTGGTTATCGTCATAATAGAGCACGGCATCCTCGAGGTAGGCGCTGCAGCGCTGATCCTTGCAAAGCTCAGGAGCGACCGGCACGTATGTCGCGTTCACCTCCGCGGCGATGCTTCGCAAATGCGCGTCGACGCTCAAGAAGCGTTCTTCCGGGGAGAACTTGAAGTCCGCCGGGTCATTGCCCCGGTCGGTCCAGCGGGCGATCGTTGCCGGCGCTCCCATGTGGTTCGGAAGATGCGGAATTGGGCCCATCACGATCAGCCGGTGCCCCGCGCCGCTCAGCGCGGCAACTGAATTTCTCAGACCCCGCCAATATCGCTCGGGCTCGTCGTTCGACCATGCGCTGGAATTCGCTACAATAATGATCGTCGCCGGGTCGATCGTGACGAGCTTGGCGATCATCTTCGTATTGTACCGTGCGCACGCTTCGCCGAGGTGCATCAGATCGGCTACTGGCGGACATCCGGAAGCCGTGACCTGGCGAATGCTTTCGTTTCTCGATTTCGCGAGTGAGCCGAGCACGGCACTGAACTCGGCGCCGTGACTATCGGCGTACACAATGATTTTCGGCGGAACCGCTTCGCCCAGCACGCAGGTGTTGTCGAAACTGCCATTCGCCAGATCCAGCGCATGGCATTTGGCGCGCAACGGGCTCGAGTCGCTTTCGGCATCGGCGAGATCGAGAACCTGCTGCGAAAAGCGGCTCGGCATGCCTTGCGATGACGTGAGGACGAGCGCGGCGGCGACCAAGCCGCCGAGGCTCAAGCCGCCGCTCCAAAAAATGGCCGGTCGCGTGAAACCGTCCGCGCCACGCCGCCGGAATGGCTGCTCGATGAAGCGCCATGTGAGCGCCGCCAGCGCTAACGAGGTTCCGGCAACGGCGGTCTTTTGGAGTCCGGTCAGCGCCTCGACGTTCAACAGGTTCGCGAACACGATCAGCGGCCAATGCCACAGATAGAGGCTGTACGAAATGAGCCCGAGAAGGACGAGCGGCCGGGCGGTCAGCAGCAGCCGCCCTGGCGAGTTCTCGCCTTGCCCTCCCCAAATGACGAGAGCGGCTCCCACGCACGGGAGCAGCGCGGCCAATCCGGGAAACGGTGTTTTCGATGTGTAGCTGAAAACGGCAATCGCGATGGCGAGCAGGCCCAGCGCACTAGCCGCGTCGCGCTCAAGGCGGGATGCCGGCTTCGGGACGAGGCCCAGCGCGATAATGCTTCCCGTCAACAATTCCCAGGCGCGCGTTGGAAGCAGGAAGAACGTGCTTTGCGGATGCGCATCGAGACGAACCACGCTCAAGAGCAACGAGCCCGCCAGCAAGAGCCAGATGATGACCGCGATCCGATCTCTCCGCCATTTGAAGGCGGCCATCAGAAGCAGCGGAAAGACAATATAGAACTGCTCTTCGACGCCAAGACTCCAGGTATGAAACAGCGGCTGCGTTTCGGCTGCGTGGTCGAAATAGCCGGAATAGAGAAGGCACCATAAATTGCTGACGGATAGCGCCGTCGCGATCAGGCTCGAGGCGAACTGTTTCAGTTCACCAGGCAGAAGAAACATGTACGCCAGGGCGGCCGTGCAGGTGCAGACGAAGACGAGCGCGGGCACGATCCTGCGAATGCGCCGGTCGTAGAAGCTTACGACACTGAAGGCCCCAGCTTCCAATTCGGCAGCGATCAAGCCGGTGATGAGAAAGCCGGACAGGACGAAGAAGACATCGACGCCGACAAAGCCGCCGGGCGCGAAGGGGAGGCCCAGGTGATAGGCGACGACGACTGCGACGGCGATGCCCCTCAGGCCGTCCAGATCGCGGCGATAGAGGAGACCCTGATGAGACTTGCGATCAGACACGCGCGCTCGCGTCACGCATGGCACGAGTTGTCATGTGGAAATTCCCCGTCCGCTCGACCCAACCCGACCAATCGGGCGGACCTGAATTCCACTATGCCGCGAGCCCTCGGGGATTTGAACCCGAAGGCGTAATACACCTGTGAATATATGATTTTAATTTACAGCAATCATTAGTTGTTCTCTTCGCGTCCCTTTTTGCGGATAATTTCAATGACAAACAGAAAAGGCGGAGATCTACCCCGCCGCGCGAACGTTCGTTTTGTCATGGAGTAGCCGCAGCCGCCCGCCTACGCGCGGTGCCGAAATAGCAAAAAGCGGCTTCGCTATTTCACCCAGACCTTATGCTGGCAATCCAGCCAGTGGGCGATGACGGAGCGGTCGTGGAATTGGATCGCGCCGCAGTTCTGGCAGACGATCATCAGGACATTGACCGGCGCGTTGCTTGAGGAAGATTTGCGCTCGCACGTCAGCATGTGAATGTCGACGTCGCAGTTCGAGCGAAACCGTCCGCAGACGGGACAACTTGTAATGTGTTTGCCGAACAGAAAGCGGTCAACCTCGGCTTTCGTGAGGTCGCGTGCCGGAGTCGACGTTTCCGCTGGGCGGGTGGCTGTTGCAGTGTCGGTCATTGCAGTCGCCATTTGAAAAGTTCGAATGCTTAGAATCGTATGACGAGAACTCCTCCGTTACAAGCAAAGTTCGAAGAACACGCCAATAATTGATGCTCGTTTTTCATGCGCATTCCTTGTGCGACGCAGTATTCGCATCGCAATAAATTTGTTGCCGGCGACGACGATTGGGCGGTCGAATCTAACCCAGACCGTTAGAAGCGGTAATTCAGACCAGTGCGAACCAGATCGCCCTCCGTCGCATAGCGATCTGTCAGTGAGAATGGCTTACCTAGTCCGCCTTCGAGCTTCACGCTCTTGGTGCCAAGATCGTAATGCAGCCACTCCGCCTTGAGCGTCCAACTTGCGCACAGCGCATATTCCACACCGGCGCCAGCCGCCCATCCCGTTTGCATGGCACTTTGAGAACCGCCCCAGATCGTCTGGGGTGGCGTTTGGTTGCTCTGGACATCGTGGGTATAGCTGGTTTCACCATAGGCAAAGCCAGCAGTGCCGTAGACCAACATGCTGTCGGAGGCGAAGCCCAGTCGGCCGCGCACAGTTCCAAGATAATCCAAGGTCTGTTTGTATTCGCCGCGAACGCCAAGCGCGAATGCGCCTTCGCTGGTCGTTGAGCTATCCATATAGGCGATGTCGGCTTCAACACCGGTTACCAGTGTTACGCCGCCCATGGGCGGCAGAACCCAGTTGTAGCCCAACTGACCACCAGCGGTCACACCATCACGGGGCAGGCTGCGGGAAGAAGGGATAGTGCCAAAAGCAATATTGATTTGGGTTGCAAAGTCGTTGCCCGTCGTCTGCTCTCTATCGGCGCGCGACCAGCCATAACCGACATTGCCGCCGGCGTAAAAACCACCCCAATTTGTGATGGTCGAGAGTTCATCGGCGCAAGCCGGTATAGTCTGCACAGCGATGATCGTGAGCGCGCCGAGAATTTTTGAGATCATTGTTCCCCCCATGGGCCATTTGATTGTTTTTGCGCCGATCGCTGAATATTCTGATTTTTTATGTTGCCTCCCAGAGGACTAATTCCCGTCGACGCGCTCATTGTTCCTGATGAGTATATTTTTGAGACGGTGTTGCCGTTGCCCTTCGGCCATTTGGCCGATGGCTGACAATCAGTCAGCGAAAGGAGCAATTGGGTTTCGCTTTCTCGTTGCCCGTTTGATGGTTCGTTCACTCGTGGCCTGCACGCATCGACAAGGGCTGGCCCAAGGTTTGGGGCGATCGCAGACAAGAGATCGTCTTCATCGGCACGCGCGACATGGACAAGGAGAAGATCGCGGCCGACCTCAACACGTTGATATGCTCCGATATACTCCCGGCCTTGACGGATGTTATAACATCCGAATATATGTGCCGTCTTCAAACCCGGGAGATTGCCCATGGACTCCGACATCATCGCTCACTTGAAATCGACGGCCGCGACGCCCGACCGGCGCCTGCCCGTCACCGTCCTTTCCGGATTTCTCGGCGCGGGGAAAACGACGCTTCTCAATCACGTTTTGAACAACCGCGACGGCCTCAAGGTCGCGGTGATCGTCAACGACATGAGCGAGGTCAACGTCGACGCCGATCTCGTCGCGATGGGCGGGGCCAATCTCTCGCGGACGGACGAGACGCTCATCGAGATGTCGAACGGTTGCATCTGCTGCACGCTCCGCGACGACCTGCTGAAAGAAGTGCATCGGCTCGCAGGCGAGCGCCGGTTCGACTATCTGCTGATCGAATCGACCGGCATCGCCGAGCCGCTTCCCGTTGCGACGACATTCGAATTTCGCGATGAAGCCGGGCGCAGCCTGTCAGACGTTGCGCGCCTCGATACCATGGTGACGGTGGTCGATGCCGCGCATCTCCTCAAAGATTATTCCTCGCGGGATTTTCTGAGGGATCGCGGGGAAATCGCAGGCGAGGATGACGAACGCCCGCTCGTGCAGCTGCTGGTCGAGCAGATCGAATTTGCCGACGTCATCATTCTCAACAAGGTCGATATTGCGAAGCCGGAAGACATCGCGGCGGCGCGGACGATCATTCGGTCCCTCAACGCCGATGCCCGCATCATCGAAACGAGCCATGCGCGCGTCGATCCGCGCGATATTCTCGATACCGGCCTCTTCGCCTTCGAGCAGGCCCACCGTCACCCGACTTGGCTCCGAGAGCTCAACAACTTCGACCAGCACACGCCGGAAACCGACGAATACGGCATCGCGAGTTTCGTCTACCGCGCGCGGCGCCCATTCGAACCGACGAAGCTGCACGCATTCTTCAACACGTCGTGGCCGGGCGTCGTGCGGGCGAAAGGATTTTTCTGGCTGGCTTCACGCCCTCAATGGGTCGGAGAACTCAGCCAGGCCGGTGCCCTCGTCCGTCACGAGGCGATTGGCTACTGGTGGGCAGCGGTGCCGAAGGAGAATTGGCCGAGCGACGAAAGCCTCGTCGCGCGTATCGACAAAGGCTGGCACAAGATTTGGGGCGATCGCAGGCAAGAGATCGTCTTCATCGGTACGCGTGACATGGACAAGGAGAAGATCAAGGCGGACCTCGACGCGTGTTTGCTTCCCATCGCGGAGAGCGGGCCGATCGACACCTCGGCCTGGCGGCGGCTGCCTGATCCCTTCCCGGAATGGCGGCGGGACGCAGCATAACGGATCGGTGACATAGAAATGATCAAACTGAGCCGGGCGTTCTCCAACGTCCGGCCATACATGAGTATTTTAAATTGATTTGATCTCACGGGGCAGGACTAAAAATCGCCCGAGAGGCCCTCATCTTATTGGAACCCTCTGTGCACCATCCATCGTGCACGTTATGAGGATAGTGTCTTTCGACCAACGTCCTTGCCTACGACAACCCCCTGCAATGGAGTGTGTCTCGATGGTTTCCAACCGGCTCGTTGCCGCCCTGGCCGCCGCGGCGATTATCTGTGTTCCGATAGCTCGTGCCCATGCCGAGGAGGCTGACGCGGAAAGCCTCGTCAACGCGCTCAATGCCGTTTTCGGCAAGCATCCCGGTGTTCGCGCCGCGCACACGCACGGCATCTGCGTCAAAGGCAACTTCGTGCCGACCGCGGAAGCAGCGACCCTCACCAAGGCCCCGCATTTCAATTCGAAGACGCCGGTCGGCGTCATCGGCCGCTTCTCGATGGGCGGTGGCGACCCTGATGCGCCCAACGCGCAGAAGGACAACGTGCGCGGGATCGCGATGCATTTCGATCTCGGCAAAGGCAACAACACGGACCTGCTGCTGATTTCGGCGCCCGTATTTGTCGCGAAAGATCCGGATCAATTTTTGAAGCTGCTGACGACCGTCGCCACGAAAGACAAGGATAAGATCGGGGCCTACTTCAAGGACAACCCAAACTCGACGCGGCAGGCCGATTGGCTCAATGCTCGTCCGGTGCCGGCAAGCTACGAGACGGTCAATTACTGGGGTATCCACGCCTTCACGTTCACGAACGCGGAGGGCAAGAAGCAGATCATCAAGTACAAGGCGCTACCGGTCGGCGGCGAAGCCGGTATTTCGGACGATGAAGCAAAGAAGAAGGATCCCGACTTTTACAGGCCGGAATTGAAGGACCACCTGGCCAAGGGGCCCGTTCAGTTCACGCTGACGGCAATTCTCGGCGAGCCGGGCGATCCGCTCGACGATCCGACCGCCTTGTGGCCTGAAGACAAGCGCAAGTCGGTTACTCTCGGTACGATCTCGATCACCGATTTCGAGGACGCGAAGACGTGCGATGAGGCCATCTTCGATCCGACCAACGTCGTCGATGGCATCGAGGGTCCTGCGAACGATAAGATCTTCCCGATGCGCTCGCAGGCTTACGCCGTATCGTTTTCGAGGCGGGAAGCGCCACAGCAATAATTGCAAAAGAACGCCGTCATCCTCGGCGTGAAGCCGAGGATGACATTCAGTGTTTACATGAGCGATCAGCGCTTCTGGATGCGCACCAGATAAGCTTCCAGCTGCTCGAGCGTGCCGCTCCAGCCCTGCGTCATGCTTGGGCGACCCTTCTCGAAGGTCGCAAGCTCTTCATCGCTCTCGTTGATCGGCGCCCACGAGATGGTGAGCTTGGTTTTTCCGTCGCCAACTTCTTCGAACGAAAACCGGGACAACATCTCCAGCGGCCAGCCCGGGCTCATCGGGTGGCGGGTGATGCCGCCCTTCGCGTCCGAGAAAGAGCTAACGAGTATGATCAGCTCGGGTGCTGCGATTTCCTGATAGATGAAGCGTCCCCACATCGCCGCGCCGTCGGGCGCCTGCAGTCCGTAGTGGTACATGCCGCCAGGACGGAGGTCCATTTCGGAGCCGAGGACCTTGAAGCCCTTCGGTCCCCACCAGTGCTTCATGTGCTCCGGATCGGTGAACACCTTGAAGACAAGCTCACGCGGCGCATCGAACACGCGCGAGATGACGAACGGCTCGGTCTTTGGATTTGCGGCAACTTTACTCACGGTGACTTTCCTTTCGTTTGGGCCAAATACGAGTCAAGGCGGGCGAGCGTCTGGTGAGCCCCTTCGACGGCACCGAACTTCGCCATCTCGTCGCGCCGTTCGCGGGTTGCCGCGAGTAGGCGCAGTGTGACGCGCGTCTTGCGTCCTTCACTTTCGAACGTGATCCAGACCTTAAAAACCTGGAAGTCGGGCCTCTCCTCGCCAGCGTCGTGATCGTAGGCGAGCAATTCCGGGGCCTTTACTTCATTGTACCGGACGCGGTTCGGGTAATCCGTGCCGTCAGGTCCGTGCATCGTGAACAGCCATTGGCCGCCGGGGCGAACGTCCATTTCATACGTCGTCGTGGTGAAGCCGTTCGGCCCCCACCAGTTACTGATGTGAACGGGGTCCTTGAACGCCTCGAACACGAGTTCGCGTGGGGCATCGAAGACGCGCGTGGTGACGATTTCTCTCTCGGCTTCGCTCCCGTCATTTCGGTTTCTTGCGGCCACTCTTTTTCTCCTTCGCCTGCAACACACGTAGGTACTCGTCGAGGCGATCGAAGCTCTGCTCCCAGAACTTGCGATAGTGCTCGACCCAGTCGTCGACTTCCTTCAGCGGCCCCGGCTCAAGGCGGCAGGGGCGCCATTGCGCTTCGCGTCCGCGCGCGATGAGCCCTGCGCGCTCCAGAACCTTGAGGTGCTTGGAAACGGCGGGAAGGCTCATATCGAACGGTTCGGCAAGATCGGTGACGGACGTTTCGCCCAGCGCCAGCCGCGCCAGGATCGCGCGCCTCGTCGGGTCGGCAAGCGCCGCGAACGTTTCACTCAGCCGGTCGGCAGTAGGCATGTATTTAGCCATCTCGTTAAATAACTATTCGGTTAAGTACAGGCGATAGGACAGGAGGTCAAGTCGTAAAGTTCCTCACCTGCCCATCTCGCCGAAGGCGAGCCTCCGGCTCGCCGGGATGACAAGGAGCGGGTAAGCGAGCAACCGCAAGTTCCGTCATGCTGACGAAGGTCGGCACCCAGACAAGCTTCGACAGAATGGCAGGTGTGGTGCGCTCCGCCCGAGCCGCACGTAGGAATACGCGGCGCTTTGTCTGGATCCCGGCCTGCGCCGGGATGACGTTGGGATGGAGGTCGTGCCCCAGCTCGTCATCCTCGGCCGAGCGCAGCGGAGCTGCGTCGATGGCCGGGGATCCAGCGCAAGACTTGTCGGAGACACCAAAAATAGAACTGGGCCTTCGGCAGTTTTGCGCTGGATCCCCGAACGTCTCGCAGGCTCGCCGTTCGAGGATGACGGGGCAAGCGTAGGCTCCGGGCCTTCGGTCCGGATGACGCGAGGTTTGAAAATCGGCTAAAAATATAAAAGCCCCGCACGGAGCCGATGATGCGTGCTCCGGTGCCAGGGCTTGGAAGGGAAATTTATTGCGCGCGAATCTAGTGGCGCGTTTCCCGTCTCAACCGCTCCATCTCGTCCTTGAGCTTCAGTTTTTCTTGCTTCAATCTACGTATTTCGATGTCGTCAGATCCGGGACTCGCAGCAGCTTGATTTATTTTTTGTTCGAGAGCCCGATGCTTCTCCGCGAGTTCAGCCAGATGAGCCGTAATCGTCATCAGTTGCCTCCTATAGAGCTGCAGACGTTGAAATCGTGCCACACGTTTTCCGGGTTGTCCAACGCGTCCTGCGGCAAAGCTGCGATGTTTGATTTTTGTTACGAGGCCGGATTTTGCCTTTAGTGATTCGTAAAATAAATTCATAGGATTACAAAGATCGTCCCGGATCGCGCTTTTGCCCTGTTGCCATCTCGTGGGCAATCACCCAAAAGGCTGGATCGACCGGGCAGCGGGCAGGGAATCGAAATGGAGCGGCGCGACGAACGCGAGCTCAGAGAAGAGCTAGTGACTTTGCGGGGCGAGCACCGTCAGCTCGACTGCGAAATCGCCGCTCTTGAAGGTAACCCCTCGGCCGACCAACTTCTCATCAAGCGGCTGAAAAAGAAGAAGCTTGTCCTGAAGGACCGGATCACCCAGATCGAGGATAAGCTGCTTCCCGACATTATCGCGTGAACGACGTTTCGCGCTTGGCTGCTTTGCAGTTCAGCGCGTTTAATGGTTCATGACCCCGACATCACCCCCCGTCGATACGTGGCTTTACCCGGTCGGATCCGGCATCTATTGCGAGCCCGGCGATTTCTATATCGACCCCGGCCGCGCCGTCGATCGCGCCGTGATAACGCATGGGCATAGCGACCATGCGCGCTCGGGCCATCGCGCGGTGCTGGCGACGGCTGAAACCATCGAAATCATGAAGGTGCGTTACGGCGAGGACTGCGCGGGCGCCTTCCAACCCTTGGCCCTTGGCGAAACCATCAGCATCAACGGCGTCTCGGTGCGCCTGGCGCCGGCCGGACATATCCTCGGCTCGGCGCAGGTCGTCATCGAGTGGGCGGGGCGGCGCGCCGTCATTTCAGGCGACTACAAGCGTGCGAGCGACCCGACATGCGCGCCTTTCGAACTCGTGACGTGCGACGTGTTCGTAACGGAAGCGACATTTGCGCTCCCGGTTTTTCGCCACGAGAAGGCGGAGCACGAAGCCGCGAAGCTGTTGTCCTCGCTGAAGGCCGAGCCGGACCGGACGCATCTCATCGGTGCTTACAATCTCGGCAAATGCCAGCGGATGATCCGCGTCGTTCGTGATGCGGGCTACGACAAGCCGATCTATCTGCATGGTGCAGTGGTCGCGCTGACGGACCTTTATCAGAAGCTCGGCATCGATCTCGGGGCGCTTCAGCCCGTCGCGGACGCGGATCCGAAGTCCATGCGCGGCGGTATCGTCATGTGTCCGCCGTCGGCGCTCGGAGACCGCTGGTCGCGCCGCTTCGGCGATCCGGTCAATGCTTTTGCGAGCGGATGGATGCGTGTGCGCGGCCGCGCGCGTCAACTCGGCGTCGAGCTGCCGCTCGTCGTGTCGGATCACGTCGATTGGCCTGAACTCATTCAAACGGTCATCGAAACGGAGGCCGAAGAAATCTGGGTGACGCACGGCCGCGAAGATGCGCTCGTTCATTATCTCGGCTCGATCGGGCGCAAGGCCCGCGCACTCGCGCTCGTCGGTTACGGCGAAGAGGCCGAATAGCCATGCGCGCGTTCGCCAGTCTTCTCGATTGTCTCGTCTACACGCAGAGCCGGAACCGCAAGATCGCGTTGCTCGGCCATTACTTCCGCACGGCGCCCGATCCCGATCGCGGCTGGGCGCTTGCGGCGTTGACGGACGGCGTGCCGATCCGGCTGCCGCTTCGGCGGATGCTGACCGATCTCGTCAGCCGCTTCATCGATCCGACGCTCTACCGGCTGTCGCGCGACTATGTTGGCGATACGGCGGAGACGGTGTCGCTGCTTTGGCCGGATGATCGCAAGGTCGTTCCTCCGACGGATAAGGAGATGTCGGAAAGCCGGCGTGAGAGAAGCGACAACAATAGCGAAAAGCCGAAGCAGCTCGTCCTTGAGTTCGCCCCCACCCCTAACCCCTCCCCGCAAGGGGGAGGGGAACAAGAGGGCACTTCTCCCCTCCCCTCGACGGGGAGGGGTCGGGGGTGGGGTGAGGCAGGACATAACTCCGGCGAGGTGCCCGCGCTCTCGCTCGGCGCCGTTATCGACGCGATGGCTGATGGCACGACGGCGGAACGGACCGAGCGTCTCGGGCACCTCCTCGATCAGCTCAATGCGTCTGGCCGATGGGCGCTGTTGAAGCTCCTCGGCGGCGCACCGCGCGTCGGCGTTTCGGCACGTCTGGCGCGCACGGCTCTCGCCGAGAGCTACGGCCGGGATGTTTCCGAGATCGAAGAGATCTGGCATGCGCTTGCGCCGCCCTATCTCGAACTTTTCCAATGGCTCGACGGCAAGGCTGAGCGCCCGGACCCTGGCGCGAAACCGGTTTTTCGTCCCGTCATGCTCGCGCATCCGATCGAAGAGGAAGACTGGCCGCGCCTGTCGCCGGAAGACTTCGCGGCCGAATGGAAATGGGACGGCATTCGCGTGCAAGTCGCGGCACGTGGCGGCGACGTGCGCATGTTCTCGCGGCAGGGCGACGACATCTCCGGCGCGTTTCCCGAAATCCGCTCGGCGTTCCAGGGCCACGATTGTGTCGTCGACGGCGAATTGCTCATCATGCGCGACGGCGCAATCGCGCCCTTCAACGACTTGCAGCAGCGTCTCAATCGAAAATCCGTGACGCCGAAGATAATGACCGCCTATCCCCCCTTCGTGCGGCTCTACGATCTTCTTTTCGACGGTCCGGAAGATCTTCGGGCGCTTTCATTTGGCGAGCGCCGCGAACGGTTAGAGTCCTGGCATGCGAAGCATCATCCGCGGCTGACGGACGTTTCACCACTCGTCGACTTCAAGTCGTTCGACGAACTCGGCGCGCTTTGGTCGTCGGCGCGCGCTGAGGGCATTGAGGGGCTGATGCTGAAGCGGCGCGCGAGCACGTATCAGGCGGGGCGCGTCAAAGGCGAATGGTTCAAGTGGAAACGCGCGGCGCTGACGCTCGACTGCGTGCTGATGTACGCCCAGCGCGGCTCCGGCAAGCGATCATCGTACTATTCGGATTACACCTTCGGCGTCTGGCGCACGGACGAGAACGGCGACCGCCAACTCGTGCCCGTCGGCAAGGCGTATTCGGGATTCACCGACGAAGAGCTTTTGCTGATCGACAAGTGGATCAGAGGCCATACGACGGAGACGTTCGGGCCGGTGCGGGCCGTCGAGCCGGAACTCGTTTTCGAAGTGGCGTTCGATGCGGTTCAGGAATCGACGCGGCACAAGTCCGGCGTCGCAATGCGCTTTCCGCGCATTCATCGCATCCGCTGGGACAAGCCCGCTGCGGAGGCCGATAGTCTCGAGTCTGTGCTGAAGCTCACGGGCGGCGGTGCCACTGCGAATGCAGCGGCACCTTCCGATCTCGTTTGAGAGCTTATCGCGTTAAGCCGCGACGGCCTTCACCGAGGCTGCCGTTTCGGCGATGTAGCTCATCGCGGCGGCGACGCCGCCCTTCTTATGCGGAATGCCTGCAAGCTCGAAGCCCATCTCGACGCCGGTCAACGCGCCGAGGACCGTCAGCTCGTTGGTGTCGCCCAGGTGGGCGATGCGGAAAGCCTTGCCAGCAATCTTGTTCAGGCCGGTTCCGAGCGACATGTTGAAGTTGTCGAGAACGAGCTTGCGATAGTTATCGGCGTTGTGGCCTTCGGGTACGACGACCGTCGTCACCGCGGGCGAATAGTACTTCGGGTCGCGGCACTGGATCTCGAAGCCCCATGCCTCAACGGCGCGGCGTGTCGCCTCCGACAGGCGGCGGTGACGCGCGAAGACGTTCTCGAGACCTTCCTCGTTGATCATGTCGATCGACTCGGCGAGGCCGTAGAGCAAGCCGGTGGCCGGCGTGTAAGGGAAGTAGCCCGTCGCGTTCAGCGCCAGCATGTCATCCCAAGCGAAGTAAGACTTCTTGAGCTGAGCCGTCTTCGACGCTTCGATCGCCTTGGCGCTGATGGCCGTGAACGACAGGCCCGGCGGCATCATCATGCCCTTCTGGGAACCCGAAACGGTGACATCGATGCCCCACTCGTCGTGGCGGATATCGGCGGCAGCGAGAGAGGAAATCGCGTCGGCCATGAGCAGCGCCGGATGCTTCGCGGCATCCAACGCCTTGCGCACCTCGTCGAGCCGCGTGAGGCAGCCCGTCGACGTCTCGTTGTGAACGACGCAGACCGCCTTGATCGTATGCGACGTGTCGGCCTTCAGCCTTTTCTCGATGAGATTGGCGTCGGCGCCGATGCGCCAATCGGTCGGAATGACTTCCGTCTCGAGGCCAAGGCGGCGCGCCATGGCTTCCCAGAGAACAGCGAACTGGCCCGTCTCGCACATCAGAACCTTGTCGCCGGGCGACAGCGTGTTGCTGAGGCCAGCTTCCCAGGCGCCCGAACCGGACGACGGATAGATGATGACGTGGCCCTGCGTCTTGAACAGGCCCTTGATGCCGGAGAGGACGCGCCTGCCGAGCTGACCGAACTCAAGGCCGCGATGATCGAGAATCTGACGCGACATGGCCGCCAAAATGCGCTCCGGTACGGGCGTCGGCCCTGGGATCTGCAAGAAGTGACGGCCGGGGCGGCGATTTTCTCTCGTCATTATTTAAAGTCCTCAAGGATCTTTTTATTCGTCTCCGGGGGTGTCCTAGTACCGAACCGCGCCGGATACAATTGTCTGAAAGCCCGATTTCGGCCGATCCGCGGCGCTTTTTGTCTCGGCTGGGTCCGCGAGCAGAAAAAATGCTTCTTTCCCGTAAATACCGCGATATTGACACGCGCGCTCGCTTGCCGCGGCGGTGCGGCCGACAACCGATCGAAACAAAGGGACAAATCGTTGAGCAAGGCACATGTCAGCCGACACAACCTCGCGCGGCTCACCGCTTCCGAAGCGCGCGAGGCGTTGACTGCGGGCGACGTTACGTCGGCGGATCTTGTCAGTGCCTACATTGCCCGGATCGGCGCGCGCGACGCAGACGTCGGAGCCTGGACGCACTTCGACGCAGACCGTGCGCTCGCGGCCGCGCGCGAGAGCGACGCCAAGCGGGTGCGCGGTGAAGCGATGCCCCCACTCGCGGGCATTCCTGTCGGTGTCAAGGACGTCATCGATACGAAAGACTTTCCGACGGAACTCGGCTCGGAGGTTTTCGCCGGGCGGCGGCCGTCGCAAGACGCGTTCGTCGTGACGGCACTCAAGGCCGCTGGCGCCATCATCCCCGGCAAAACGGTGACGACGGAGCTTGCCTTCTTCGGTCCAGGCAAGACGCGCAATCCGCACGATCCTGAGCGGACGCCCGGCGGCTCCTCGTCAGGGTCGGCTGCGGCTGTCGCGGACGATCAGGTTGCACTTGCACTCGGCACGCAGACGGCGGGATCGGTCATCAGGCCCGCCTCGTATTGCGGTGTCATCGGTTTCAAACCGACGTTCGGCTACACGTCACGCACGGGAGTTCTCGAGCAGTCGCCGCCGCTCGATACGATCGGCGGCTACGCGCGGTCGGTCGAGGACATCGCTCTCTTGTTCGACTGCATCAGCGACACCGATGCGGCCGATTCCGCCATGACGGACAAAGCGAAGCCTTCGCTTCTGGCCGCGCTCAAAGCATCCGAGTTGCGCGCGCCGCGTTTGGCGTTCGTAAAGACGCCTGCGTGGCCGCAGGGCGATGACGCCATGCGCGCGGCGTTCGAAGGGTTCGCTTCGCGCTTCGGAATACCTGAGACGCCGTTGCCGCCGGAGTTCGACGAGATTTTGCGCCTCCAGCAGATCGTGCAGTTTTCCGATATCGCGCGAAACTACGGTCCGATTGCCGACGCCAATCCGGATCGCGTGTCGGCGAAACTCAAGGAGATCATCGCGGAGGGGCGGACGTTTTCTGAGACGAACTACACGGCGGCGCGGAAGAAGCAGACCGCCCTCTACGACGCGCTTCGTCCGATCCTCGCGACGTGCGACGCCATTCTGACGCCTGCTAGCCAGGGCGTCGCTCCCGTCGGACTCGGCAGCACGGGCAGTCCGATGTTCAACGGGCTTTGGACCTATCTCGAGATGCCTTGCATTTCGCTGCCGCTGCTCAACATCGGCGGGCTTCCCGTGGGCGTGCAGCTCGTCGGTGCGCGTGGCGACGATGCACGCCTCCTCCGCGCCGCGGCGTGGATGATGAAAGAACGCGGTCCGCAGCCGTAACGGAAGACGCGTTCAAGCGGCCAGCGGCTCGAAAATCAACGATTGATGCAAGAAGACGCCCGCCGTAATGCCATCGGCGACCGCCCAGTTCGCGTTGTGCGGCATTCGCGCGATGTCTCCCGCAGCGTAGACACCCGGCACAGTGGTCTGCTTTCCGGCGTCCGTGCGTATGACAGGTCCGAGAGGCGTCTCGTCCAAAGCGCAGCCAAGCTGCTCGGCAATCGGACTGTTCAATCGTGACCGCGGCGCGAGGTAGAGGGCATCGAGCGGCGCGCTCTGTCCATCTTCAAGATGCAAAGACGACAATGCGTAATTCTCGCCTGTCAGAGCCGTAATCCGCGCTGGTTCGATTGTCACGCCGCGCTGCGCGAGCTTCGCCAGGGTTTGCTCGTCAGGAGATTCGCCGCCGTTGAGGTACAAGGTCGTCGGTCCCCATTCGGCAATGAGAAGTGCCTGATGCGATGACGTCGGCATTGTCTGGAGAACTCCAAGGCGGTGCCCCGCATATTCGAAGCCATGACAATAAGGGCAATGGAGCACGCTCTTACCCCAACGCTCGGCCAAGCCGGGCAGCTCCGGCAGGCTGTCAGAAAGACCAAATGCGAGCACCAGCTTCGTTGCCGTCAGAGTTGCGCCACCCTTGAGCGTCACCTCAAAACCGCTAGCAACGACGCGGGCGCCGCTCGCTTCGTCGAAGAGCGTTTGCACAGTTGGATAGCGCTGCACCTGAGCGCGAGCCGCCGCAATCATCGTGAGCGGATTATTTCCGTCCTGACCGAAGACGCCGTGTGATGCATCGGCGAAACGATTACGCGGCCTGCCGGCGTCGATGACGCAAACCGATCGGCGCCCTCGTGCAATTTGAATGGCTGCAGACAGTCCGGCAAAACTACCGCCGATGATGATAGCGTCATGCTGCATGGATCGTTCCCAAATCGATTGTTTTGCCGCTCGCGAGCATGCGAGCATGAAAGTCGGCGCTGAGATCGGCCAGCGTCACCTCGGCGAACCGGTCAAGCAGAAGCGTTTCAGCATCACGGAAAGCGCCATCCAGCGCTGCATTCACGGCTTGCTCCACGATGCATCCGGGTGATTCCGTTCGATTGCCCATCGCGAAAAGCTCCGGCGCCCCCACCGCAACGTAGATGTCGCGCAGCGTGATCGCGGAAAGCTTGCGGGCGATGGTCCAGCCGCCGCCGTGGCCCTTCCCAGAACGGACAAAGCCTGCCTCGCGTAACCCCGCCATGACCCTGCGGACGACGACGGGGTTCGTCTGCATGACCTTCGCTAATTCTTCGGACGTGACCGGCATTTTTGCCTCCGCCATGTGGAGGAGGACATGAAGAATGCCTGACAACTTGCTATCTCGTTTCATGTAACTTCATATGTTACGTGATGAAGCGGATGTCAACCCCGAAGGCGGTGAAGCCGATTGCTGCGCTGTCATCGTCGACGCAAAGCAGAGGGTGACGACGCACAAAAAATGGCCGGGACGAGCCCGGCCATTTTGAAAGTCGCGATGAAACGATCTTAGGCCAGCTTGAACGGCATGTCCTTGCCGGCGAAGAAGGCATCGATGTTGTCGAGCGCTTCGAAGCCCATCTGGTTGCGCGCTTCGATCGCCGCCGATCCCAGATGCGGGAACAGGAACGTGTTCGGCAGATCGTAATAGCCTTCGTTGATCTTCGGCTCGCCGGCGAAGACATCGAGGCCAGCGTAGGCCAAGCGGCCCGACTTCAGCGCCGCGATCATGTCCTCGTCCTTGACGAGGTCGCCGCGCGCCGTGTTCACGACGATGGCTCCTTTCGGCAGCTTCTCGATCACGTCCTTGTTGAAGAAGTAGCGCGTCTCCGGCGTCGAAGGCGCGTTAATCGAGAAGAACTGCGAGACCTTCAGGAGACTGTCGAGGCTGTCGTGATAGGTGGCGTTGTACTTCGCCTCGACCTCGGGCTTCGCGCGATAGATGTCGTAGTAGTGGATGTTCATGTCGAAGCCGCGCGCGCGCTGCGCGAGGGCCTGGCCGATCTTGCCGAAGCCGTAGATGCCGAGGTTCTTGTTGTCGAGGCGCTGACCAACGAGTTGCAGCGGCTGCCAGCCGGGCCAGGAGCGCGTGCGGATCATCTTCTCGCCCTCGCCTGCGCGCCGTGCCGCTCCCAGAAGCAGAAGCATGGCGATTTCCGCCGTCGCGACGGTGACGCCGTGCGGCGCGTTGCCGACCTTGATGCCACGCTTCTTGCAGGCTTCGAGATCGATGTGATCGAAGCCGATCGAGAACGTCGAGATGCACTTGATGTTCTCGGGGATCTTCTCGATCACCGGCGCCGGGCACTTCTCGTTGAGGGTCAACAGAATGGCGTCCACCGACTTCGCCGTCTCGAGCATCTCGTCGACGGTGATCTTCGGGTTGTCGCCGTGCGCGATAACATCATAAGTCTCTCGGGCGCGGGCCATGGCAGCTTCAGGCAGAGGCCAGGTGATCAGGATCTTCTTTTTCGACATTGGTTGAGTGTTCTCCGGGAGATCGGACGTTGATCGCAGGCACCGCTTGTGCCCGACCAGGGCGGTCCTGACAAGCCCGGAGCGCCGCTGCACTGCACCGCAACCGGCCGAAGCGAAACGCTTTTTTCACCAAGACGGGACCAGAATGGCGCTTCGCCAATCGTTGGCCCGTCTTCTCGTTCGAGACCCTCGTCATGCGTAAGATCCTGCTTGGTTTGCTTCTGCTTGCCGCTGCCAAGATCTGGTACCAGGACCACGCCTATCGCACCGCCATGGGCGAAGCCGTGGTCGAGGCCTATCGCGAGCGGGCCATCGAGGTCTGCCGGCGGAACGCTCCGAAGCGTCCGGCCGGGGCGCGCGACGATGCGACGGCCACCTCGACGGTTGCCTGGGGGCCGGGTTCGTCGATCGAGGCCGTCATCGGCAATCCCGATGTCAACGTCGCGATCTGGGATACGCAAAACCCGCTCTGGACCCAGCGCTTTCGCGATCCGCACCTCATCCTGACAGCCGGCGGCTCCCGCTGCGCCTATGACGTGCACGAGGGCGGCGCCAAGCTTTCGCTCCGCTAACGCCGGGCCCCCGTCATCCCCGCGCAGGCGGGGATCCGTCCAGACATCCGTTCATCGCAAGTCTTCAGCTTGGGCAGATCCCGGCCTTCGCCGGGATGACGTTCTTGAGTAGGCATCGCCGGATTGTTGCCGATGCACTCATCGCCCGAAGGCGTTAACCAAAAACGCCCTGTTCATAATTGATCCTGACAATGGCCGAGTGAGTCGGCTTTCGCGGCTCGCGGACGGACGCATTCGGCGACCGGATTTCTCCGGCTTTACAGGACGATGGACCAACAAGCGGCACCTAAGGCAAAGCGAGGAACCGGGTTCGGGCTTTCTGGTGCCCGCTCGGCCATCGTTAAGCGCGCCAGGGCGGTTGCCTGCGTGCCCCTCGCCGCCGCGCTCATCGCTGCGGCCATCGTCGCCGTCATTCCCGATCGATATGTCGCCTCGACCATGATCCAGACGGATCCGCTGCGGAAGGCGCCAACGCCTGCCGTCGAAGTCGAGGACACGGCCGATACGCTCGCTTCCGAAGCCGAGCGGAAGGAAATCGAGACGCAAATGGAATTCCTGCGGTCGGCGTCGATCCTCGATGCCGTCATCGCCGAGCTGCATCTTGCGGACGATCCCGAATTCAACAAGAGATCGATGCTCTCGCGGGTCACGACGCTTTTCCGCAGTCCGGAGCCCGGCGAAGAACTTCGCGCGGCGATTTCCAATAAGCTCAGCATCAGCCGCGTGCGCAGCACTTTTCTCGTCAACGTGCAATTCACGTCGGCTGATGGCGCGAAATCCGCACGGATCGCCAATGCGATCGCGAACCAATTTCTCGCCCAGAGACCATCGCCGATTGCGAAAGCCGCCGTGGCCGTGCGCAAGCCGGGTGAACTCACCGCTTCGGAGCGGATGTTTTCATCTCTTATCGAGAAGTACGGCTCGGCCGTGACCTTCGCGGGTCCGCGCATTGTCAACATGGCAAGTCCACCCGCCCGCGCTGCGGGGCCGAAGCGTGTCCGTATCGTCGCGATTACCGGCGGATCGGCGCTGCTGCTCACCATCATGCTCGCGCTGTGGCTCGAACGTGAAGCGCTGCTACGGACGCGGAAGGTCGAGAAGACGCTCGCCTGTCCGCACATGATCTCCATTCCAGCGATGACGCCGCCGAGCGATCCTCTGGCCAGCGCTCGCGGTGCCCGGATGATCGTCGCCGAGCCCCAGGGTCTTTACGCCGACGCGGTCCGCAAGGTCTGCAACGAACTCGGACAGCGGAAAAGCGATGAGACTGGGCATGAGATTGGGCGCGTGATTTTGGTCGCGTCGGCTCTGCCCGACGAAGGCTCGGAGATTTTCGCGTCGAATATCGCGCACTACTTCGCAGTGTCCGCTCAAGAGACGCTCCTCGTCGATTGCGATTTTCGCGGCAAAGGCCTGACGCGCGAGCTGACGCCGCAGATTTCCGGCGGGCTTCTCAATCAGATCGCGGCACGGGCGCCGATCGAGGACGCGATCCTGCGCGATTGCCTCACGGGGCTGCATTTCTTGCCCGCTTCCGGACCTGCGCCCGTTCCGCTCGCGGTGCCGACAGCCATCCGCTCTCTGGAATTTTCGAACGCAATCGCCAGTCTCAAATCGCGCTTCCCGATCATCGTGCTCTCGGCGCCACCGTTGCTGCCGATTTCGGATGCGCGCGTGCTCGCGGAACTTGCCGACGACATCGTCTTTCTGACCGCCTGGCACCGGACTCCGCAATCGCTGGCACGAAAGGCGCTGACGTTGCTCGAGGCCAATCAGAAGAAAGTCGTCGGCGCGGTGCTGACGGATGTCGCCGAGGATCAGGCCACCGGCATCATGAGCTTCGCCGCGATCTTCGACGAGATCCGCCGAGCTGCCCGCATATCGACAATCGAGCGCGCCGCCTAAGAATTGCATCAGCACCACAGCCATCCGAAATGGATTGGCGGCGGATTTCAGCGCACAAAACGACCTTCCGCAGTGGGTGACGAAATTCAGTTTTGGGAAGATTTTCCCGTTTGCTCGGGAAAAATTCTCGATGCGGTGCAATTGCAGAAATCCCGTACTCGGATGGTCGTTTGGTGGCACCTGAAAACTGTTCTAAATCAAATTCCCACGGGCTGAACTCAACCTACTAATCTTACGAATTTCACACTGGCAACTGACGGGCAAAATCGCTACACGCGTTTCGTAAATCCGACATCCTTTCGAAAAAAAGGTCATCGCGTGATCAGAACTTCCAAACGTTCCTGGCTGGCCTGTGCGCTCGCCTTGCCGATCGGTGCTTTCGCGACACAGGTTGTTGCTGATCCTGCGCAGACGCCTGCGGCCACGGCGTCCGGAACCCACGTAGAATTGAACAAGCTCGAGGCTTCGGAGAAGGGCTGCCGAGCCTATATGGTTGTCAATAATCCGGGCGAAACGACCTATCAGTCGTTCAAAATCGATCTCGTTCTGTTTCAGACAGACGGTGTTATCGGCAAGCGCTTTTCCATCGATCTCGCGCCGCTCAAGCCCAAGAAGAAGTCCGTTAAGCTTTTCGAGATCGACGGAATTCAGTGCGATAAAATCGGCTCGCTCCTCATCAACGACGTAATGGAATGCAAGGCTGAAGGCGGTGCGGTTTCCGGCTGCCTCGACAACCTCAAGACGTCGACTCTCACGAACGTACAACTTTCAAAGTAACGCGGTGACCGCCTAATGACTGAAGAAATTGCCGGAAGAGACTTGTCGATCCTCGGCCTCTTCCAACATGCCGATATCGTGGTGAAGTGCATCATTATTGGGCTGTTGCTCGCCTCCGTCGTGTGCTGGGCGATGGCCTTCGAAAAGTTCATCAGGGTGTGGCTGGTCAATCGCGAGATCCGCACTCTCGAGAACAGCGGCGCTTCCGCCACTCTTCCTGCAGGCCGCGCAAACAGCCTCATCGGCGCAGTGGGCGATGCCGCCCGTACGGAGTGGGCGGAAAACTCGGAAGCTTCGTCAGGCGAAGTTCGCGACCGTCTCGAGACGGCCATGCGCGGCGCCGTCAAGCGCAAGCTGAAGAGCATCGAACAGGGCTTGCCGTTTCTCGCGACGCTCGGATCGGCCGCGCCGTTCATCGGATTGTTCGGCACCGTCTGGGGCATCATGAATTCGTTTACGGCGATCGCGCAGCAGAAAGACACAAGCTTGGCCGTCGTCGCGCCCGGCATCGCCGAAGCGCTGTTCGCAACGGCCGTTGGTCTCGCCGCCGCAATCCCGGCCGTCATTTTCTACAACCAGATCACGGTCGCGCTCGGCCGGGCGTCGGACCGCGTCACGCCTGCCATCGTCAATCTGGCGCGGACGCTTTCCCGGCGTGGCGTTGAGGGTGTGAACTGATGGGAATGTCCGTTGGCGGTTCGTCGGGCGAAGACGGCGATACCTACAAACCCCTCGCCGAAATCAATGTCACGCCGTTCGTCGACGTGATGCTCGTGCTGCTGATTATCTTCATGGTCGCAGCGCCGTTGATGGTGCAGGGCGTCCCCCTCGATCTGCCGAAGACGTCCGCCTCGAAGCTCGGGGCGCAGAAAAAGCCGATGGTCGTTTCGCTGGCGCCGGACGGCAAGCTTTACATCCGCGACGAGGAAGTGACGCGCGAGTCGCTCGTTTCCCGTCTCATGCAAATCAAGTCGAGCGAGGGTGACGGCATCGTCTATGTCCGCGCGGACAGGAAGATTGCTTACGGCGATGTGATGGAGCTGTTGGGACGGGTTGGAGAGTCGGGCTACGCCCGTGTCTCGCTACTCTCGCAACCGTCGCCATCGGGAGCGACTGTGAAGAACTGATGCCGAAGGCCGCCGGAATGAACGCATTGCGAGCGATTGCTGTTCTGCTGTCCGTGCTCATTCACGGAACGATCGGCTACGCCATGCTGCCGGAACTGCAGAACTCCAATATCGAGGCTCTCGACCTCGGCAAGGGCATGGACGTCGTGCTTGTCCAACAGGGCATTGCGACAGAGGGCATTTCGAAGCTCGGCGACGCGATGGAGACCATCGAGACGAGCGAGATCGTCCCGATCCAGGAGCAGCACGCCAAGCCGCCCGAGGAGGTCAAGCCGGACGAGCTTCGCGACGTCATCACGTCGGACGCCAGCGAGGTTCAGTCCGAAACAGTGAAGACAGATGAGCCGCCGCCCCCGGATACTCCGCCGCCGGAGCCGCAGGTCGTCGAGACCAAGTCGCAGCCGGAACAGGTCGCCATCGTGACTGAACAGAGTTCGGGCGAAGCGAAATCGGGCGGCGATGCCAAGGCGTTCGGCCGCTATCTCGGTCAGATCAACGATCACGTGCAGAAGGCGAAGATCAATCCGCGGTCGGCCGTCGCCGGCACCGTGGTGATGAGGTTCACGGTCGACGTCGATGGCAAGCTGCTGTCGAAGGAAGTTGCCGCAAGCTCGGGTTCGAAGCTTTTGGATGATGCGGCGACCGCGGCGCTCGACCGGGCGGCGCCATTTCCGCCGATACCGCCGGAGGTCAGCATCAAGCCGCTGGCGTTTACCCAGCCGTTCAAGTTCATTATGCGCTGAATTTTTGCAGGATTTGATTAGGGCTTGTGGCGTCGGCGAATCCTTACCCGGCGCGATGTGCGGGTGCGCGCTTCCGACGCCCCGCCTTGAGACGGCGCAACCGGCAATTGTAGCCGGCGGAAAAACCAAACAATTTTCCTAAAACGCAGGCGATTTGCTGCGCTGCGCCGTCGTTTTCGCGGCTCTTGAGTTAACCTTGAGTTAGCTACTCGCCCCTAGATTGAATCCGCAGCAGGCCGTGCGTTGGGTTTCGCGTTATGATTTTTGGATCAGTTGGAAACGCCAAATCCAACTCATTGATGAACGAGTATGCGTCGCTTTTAAGCGATGCCGTATTGCGTCACCGCGCCGCCAATGCAGAGCAATCGGCGCGTATCGAGGCGGAACTCGCCGGTAAAGTGAAATCCGAGTTCATCGCCAACATGAGCCATGAGCTCAGGACGCCACTGAACACTGTCATCGGATTTTCGAAGCTCCTGACGCAGCATCACGTGCGGCGCCTGCCCGATAAGGAGATCGTCGAATACGCGACGCTTATCCAGGATGCGGCGGGGCAGCTGCTCTCCGTCATCAACGATATTCTCGATATCTCTAAAATTCAGAGCGGAAAATATACGCTCGATGCGCGCGAGGTTAATGCCGGCGAGATTCTCGCCGGCAGCATCAGCGCGTTCCGGATGATGGCCACCGAGGCGCACATCGACTTGCGCTTCGCAATAGCTCCCGATCTGCAGCCGATCCGAGGCGACGCCGAAAAACTGCGGCAGATCTTCACGAACATCATTTCCAACGCGCTGAAGTTCACGCCGGCCGACGGCACCGTGGACGTCAGTGCACGGCGGACCAACAACGGCGGCGTCATCATCGCCATCCGCGACAGCGGCGTCGGAATGACGGACGAAGAAATCAAAATCGCGATGACGCCCTTCGGACAGGTGGACGCCGGCCGTTCGCGCTGGCGCGAGGGCGCAGGCCTCGGATTGCCGATCGCCAAAGCGCTCGTCGAGCTTCATGGCGGTTCGGTCGAACTCCGTTCGAGCAAGGGTACGGGCACCGAGGTCGTCATCAAACTTCCCGGCCGGGACAGCGTAAACGGGGTCGACACCAAGTCCATTATTTCCAATGACAGTGAATGAGCCCGAGATCCGAATGGGAATGTCAGGCAATCACAACCAGAACCAACTGAATGGCGGCTCTCATGCCTCCATCGGGCGCATCGTTTCGGTCACCGGATCGAAGGCGATCGTGCTGCTTGACGGCGCCGGCGAGCTGCGCGCGCGCTCGCCCGACGGGCGCCCCGAAATGGGTACGCTGCTCGCCATCGAGACGACGCGTACGACCGTCCTCGCCATCGTTTCGGCTCTGAGCGTTCCGGTTCCTTCGCAGCGCGAAGGCGATAGCGAAGTTTGGATCGCTGAACTCGGGATGGTCGGCGAATTGACCAGCATGGGCGAAGGCAAGCCGCCGAAATTCAACCGCGGCGTCAGCGGCTATCCCGGGCTTGGCGACCGCGTGCGGCTTGCATTGCGGACGGAGCTTGAGGCGACATTCTGCGGCGATAGCGAAGCCATGGTCCGCATCGGCTCCATCCGGCAGGACAGCTCGATCCCGGCAATGGTGCGGGTCGACGAACTGCTCGGCAAGCATTTCGCGATCCTCGGGACGACCGGCACCGGCAAATCCTGCACGACGGCGCTGATCCTCAGATCGATCGTCGAAAAAAATCCGAACGCCCACATCGTTCTGCTCGATCCGCACAACGAGTATGCCACGGCGTTCAGCGAGTGGGCCGAGGTGATCTCGCCGCGGAACATGCAGCTGCCCTACTGGCTGCTGACGTTCGAGGAGATCCAGGAAGTTCTCGTCGGCGACGGCGACCGGAAGGCCGAGATCGAGATCCTGCAGGAAGTGATCCCGATCGCGAAGGCACGCTACAACAGCAGCCGCTCGTCGGAACCGGCGAAGCTTCGCCGCGGCTTCGGCGATGCCAGCCGCTTCACAGTCGATACGCCGGTCCCCTATCGCATTTCCGATCTCTTGCTGCTGATCGACGAACGCCTCGGCAAGCTCGAGAACAGAAAAGATCTCGCGCCCTACCGGATACTGAAGCACCGGATCGAGACGATCTCGCAGGACGGCCGTTACGCTTTCATGTTCGGCTCGCTGACCGTTTACGACGGCATGACGCAAGTGCTCGGACGCATCTTCCGGGTTCCGGTCAACAGCAAACCGATCACGATCCTCGAGCTGACCGGCATTCCGTCGGAAGTCGTCAACGTCGTCGTCTCGGTGCTGTGCCGTATGACGTTCGACTTCGCGCTGTGGAGCGAAGGACAAGTGCCGGTGACGCTGGTTTGCGAAGAGGCGCACCGCTATGTTCCGGCGAATTCGACGCTCGGCTTCGAGCCGTGCAAGCGCGCCATCGCCAAGATCGCGAAGGAAGGCCGAAAATACGGCGCTTCGCTGTGCATCGTCACGCAGCGTCCGGCTGAAATCGATCCGACCATTCTTTCCCAGTGCAATACGGTCTTTGCGCTGCGCATGTCGAACGACCGCGACCAGGAGATCGTCCAGTCGGCGGTCGCCGACACGGGCGCCGGGCTCCTCGAATTCCTGCCGTCGCTCGGCCAGCGGGAAGCCATCGCGTTCGGCGACGGCATGGCTTTGCCCGTTCGCATCAAATTCGACGAATTGCCGAAACGCGCGCTGCCGAAATCATCATCGGCGAATTTCTCCGAGCGATGGCAGACGTCGCTCGGCGACGAAGGCTTCCTCGATCAAATCGTCGAGCGTTGGCGCGCTTCGGGAATTCCGGCGACCGGCGACGGTCCGCAGCATCTCGCGATGATGGCCGATGCACTCGGCCTTCATGCCCACGCGCACGGGCACGCGCACGCGGCCGAATCCGAGGGTCGTGAACACCCGTTACCTCACGCCGGCACGTCGTCCGTCTCGCCGCCGCGGCCCGGCGCGCCGTTGCCGCGCCGTGAGGCTCCGCCGCCCTTGCCTTCGGGCAACGTTCCAGGCTCGCAGCCGGGCAGCAAGCCGGCAACGTCGGCCGATTCACTCCGGTCGCTCAGAGAACGGCTGACCCGCCCCATCGGCTGATCGAAGTAAGATTTGCAGAAGATTTCCATGCGGATTGGGCATTCGGCCGTACATGTTGCGTCAGAATGGCGTTTGGAGCGGAACGGCTTCTCCCTATTATCTTCCGTTCAAGAGCGCGGCCGGACATCAACCTTTTAGATTTGGGTGGTATCAATCCTTATGAGCAATATTCACCCAGTCATTTTGTCAGGCGGATCGGGCACGCGGCTGTGGCCGCTTTCGCGGGCAATGTACCCGAAACAGTTCATTCGCTTTTTCAACGGCCAAAGCGCGTCGTTTCTCGGAACAGCCCTCGGCAGACTGCCGCCGCATGCGGGCTTCGAGCGGCCCATTCTCCTTTGCAATAACGATCATCGCTTTCTCGTGCGCGAGGAACTCGAACGCGCGGGCCTCGAGCCGCGCGCGATCGTGCTCGAACCCATCGCGCGGAACACAGCGCCCGCGATTACGGTAGCGGCACTGATCGCCATTCAGAACGATCCGGATGCCATCCTTGCGGTGATGCCGTCCGACCACGTTATCGAAGACGGGGCGGCGTTCGCGGAAAACATCCGCCGCGCGGCGGCCGTCGCAGCGACCGGCAAACTCGTTCTCTTCGGCATCAAGCCGACCGAGCCACATACCGGTTACGGCTACATCAAGCGCGGCGCAGCGCTCCAGAATTTCGACGGTCATGCGTTTAGCGTCGAGAGCTTTGCGGAAAAGCCCAACCGCGCGACGGCTGAGAGTTATCTCGCAGATGGGTCTTATTTCTGGAACAGCGGTATCTTCGCGCTCAACGCCAAGACGTATCTTTCCGAGATCGAGCGCCTGGAGCCGAAAATTCTCGAGGCTGCGCGCGCGGCTCTTGCCGGGGCGACCGAAGACCTCGGCTTCCTCCGCCTCGATCGCAACGGCTTTGCGGCGGCTCCCAACATCTCGATCGACTATGCGGTGATGGAGAAGACGCGGGCGGCGGCGATCCTGCCCATGAACGTTGGCTGGAACGATGTGGGCTCGTGGTCGTCGCTGTGGGAAATCGCACCTCGCGACGACAAGGGCAACTTCATCAGGGGCGAAGCGGTGCTCGAGGACACGTCGGGATGCTACGTGCATTCCGAGCGCGCGATGGTGTCGACGCTCGGCGTCAACGATCTCGTCATCGTCAACACGCCCGACGCGTTGCTGGTCGCCGACAAGGGCCGCGCGCAGGACGTTTCGAAGATCGTGCAGCGGCTGAAGCAATCGAACCGCAAGGAGCACGAGCAGCACCTCCGGAACTACCGGCCGTGGGGCTATTTCGAGACGCTCAACATCGGGCCGCGCTTCCAGGTGAAGCTTCTGCACGTCAAGCCCGGCGGCAAGCTTTCCATGCAAATGCATCATCACCGCTCGGAGCACTGGATCGTCGTGCAGGGAACGGCGCAGGTTTCGATCGGCGAGAAGGAGCAACTCGTTCGCGAGAACGAAAGCGTCTATATTTTTGCGACGCAGTGGCACCGCCTGCAGAATCCGGGCAAGGTTCCCGTCGAAATCATCGAAGTGCAGATCGGCTCGTATCTCGGCGAAGACGACATCATGCGGACCGACGACATCTACAATCGCCAGCCCGAAGAGACGAAGTGAGCATCCGGCGCTCGGGCCTCGGGTTCGCCGGGCCGCGCGCCGATGTAGCCGCTATTTCGTAGGGTCGCTCGGGCGGAGCGTGAAAATCCGCCCTGAATTCTGCTGTCCCGCATTTTGCTCGCCACCGTTTTGCTGTCCGGCCGCTGCGGTGCTCGCGCCCGAGGGCGCCTCTGCCGCAGCCGCTGCAGCGGCGGCACTTTCTCCCTCACAGCGGTCACGGAAGTTCCGCCAGCTTGCGGGAATGAAACCGAGATACAGCAGCGTCAGCGCCGTCAGCGTTTCGTAGGGGTACGTGAACAGGAACGCGACGATGCCGATGGCGACGACGAAGATCGGCAACACCCATTCGCGTCCGACGCGCTCACCGACGAGCTTGCCGGAGTAGGTCGGGATCGACGACACCATCATGAAGGCGATGAATACCGTGTAGACGAGCACGATCTTCAGCCCCCACTGCGCCTTGATATCGGCAAGGCCGAGCTGATCGAGATAGAGCGGCAGCAGAACCGCGATGGCGGCCGCTGGCGTCGGCATGCCCATGAAGTAGTTCGATTGCCACTTCGGCTTGTCGTCATCGAGCGCCGCATTGAAGCGCGCGAGGCGGAGCGCTGAAGCCAGCGCGAAGATCATGACGCAGATCCAGCCGGCGCTCTTCAAGTCGCCCAATCCCCAATTGAAAATCAGGAAGGCGGGCGCGACGCCGAAGTTCACGAAGTCGGCGAGGCTATCGAGTTCGGCGCCGAAGCGTGAGGATGCTTTCAAGAGGCGCGCGATGCGGCCGTCGATGCCATCGAGACAGGCGGCAAAGACGATCGCCGCGAGCGCCAGATCGTAGCGGCCTTCGATCCCCATGCGGATCGACGTCAGGCCGGCGCAAAGGCCGAGGAGCGTGAAGAAATTCGGCACGAGCATCCGGACCGGAACGCGCCGGTGACGAAACAGAGACCGGCGTCTGCGGCGGCGGGTTTCGGTCTCGATGAATGGCTCATCCGTATCCATGGCAGGCTCCTTATGGCCTTCGCCTGAGTTGCAACGGCGCGCCCGAGATCAGGCGCGGCGCGACTCGCGTTCCGGTTCGACGGACTGAAGATCTGCCAAAACCGTCTCGCCTGCAATCGCACGTTGCCCGACACTCACAAGCGCCGTTTTACCGGGTGGCAGATAAACGTCTACGCGCGACCCGAAGCGGATCAGGCCGAACCGCTGGCCCACGCCAACCGCGTCGCCAACCTCGACAAAGGTCACGATGCGGCGGGCGACAAGCCCCGCGATCTGCACCACACCGACATCGCCGTCCGCAGGGGTCTCGATGACGATAAGGCGGCGCTCGTTGTCTTCGCTGGCCTTGTCGAGGGCAGCATTCACAAAGGTGCCGGGGACGTAGACCGATTTCAGGACGCGACCAGCAACGGGAGCGCGATTGATGTGAACGTCGAACACGGAGAGGAACGTCGAAATCCGGGTCCGCGGCTCCGGTCCCATGCCGAGCTCGGCGGGGGGCACGACTTGCTCGATGCCGGAGATCTTGCCGTCAGCAGCGGAGACGACCAGGCCCGGCCGTAGCGGCGTGACGCGCTGCGGATCGCGGAAAAAGTAGATGATCCAGGCGGTGATGCCGGCTGCGATCCAGCCAAGCGGCGGATAGAGGAAGAAGAACAGCAGCGTCACCGCCGCGCCAATGGCAACGAACTTGTGTCCATCGGGATGCACGGGCGATAGCTGGTCGAAGATCGTATCGAGAATGCCGTGACCGTTGGACACGAATTACCTCCTGAAGAGAATTTCTGACTGCGATAGCACGCGCATCATGACACGGGCACTGCGACGAAGCGGAGGTCGCCTTTGCCGTTCTCGACACGGAGCAGCACGGCCTTGCGGCCGGCCTTCTTGACTTTCTCGATGCTCTTCGCGACGTCGTCGGGCTCGGAGACGCTGTCCTGCGCTGCTTCAACGATCACGTCACCCACTTTCAGCCCCTTGCTGGCGGCGGGGCTTTGCGGATCGACCGCTTCGACCACCACGCCTTTGATCTTGTCGTCGAGGTTGTATTTCTTGCGCAGGTCGTCGTTCAGCGGCGAAAGCTGCAAGCCGATGATGGCCGAGCCCTTCGGATCGTCGTCTTTGCCGGCGTCGCTCTTCAGGTCGCTCGCATTGTCGTCGTCGTCCTCGAGGCGCCCGACGGTCACTTTTGTATTCTGCTTCTGACCTTTGCGCAGAAGCTCGATATCGACCGCTTGGCCGACGGAGGCCTGGGCGACCATCTTCGGCAGGCCGCGCATGCTCGTTACGTCCTTGCCGTCGAATTTCAAAATGACGTCGCCGGCGACAAGTCCGGCCTTCGATGCCGGACTGTCAGGAGTTACGGCGGCAATGAGTGCGCCCGTGTTTTCAGGCAATCCCAGCGTCTCGGCGATGTCGCCGGTGACCGTCTGGATTTTGACGCCGAGCCAGCCGCGCCGCACTTCGCCGTACTGCTTCAGCTGCTCGATGACTTTCGAGACGGTATCGGAGGGAACCGCGAAGCCGATGCCGATCGAGCCGCCGGTCGGAGAGATGATCGCGGTGTTCACACCGATCACCTCGCCGTTCATGTTGAACAGCGGGCCGCCGGAGTTGCCTTTGTTGATCGCGGCATCGGTCTGCAGATAATCGTCGTAGGGGCCGGAATTGATATCGCGGCTTTTCGCCGAGATGATACCGACAGAAACGGAGCCGCCGAGGCCAAACGGGTTGCCGATGGCCAGGACCCAGTCGCCGACTTCGATGTCGGCGGAGGAGCCGAATTTCACGTCGGCGAGCGGCTTCTTCGGCGAGACCTTCAACAGCGCGAGGTCGGCCTTGGTATCGCGGCCGAGGATCTTGTCGACGACGAGCTTCGAGCCGTCGTGGAAATTGATGTCGATCTCCTCGGCGCCTTCGATGACGTGGTTGTTGGTGACAATCAGGCCTTCCTTGCCGTCGATCACGAAGCCCGAGCCGAGCGAGGAGATCTTGCGATCTCCGTGGGGCACGCCGCCGCGCTTATTGAAGAAATCGTCGAAGAAATCTTCGAAGGGCGCTCCCTTCGGCACCTTCGGCAGCGGAACGCCAGCGGGACCTTTGACGGTTTGCGATGTGGCGATGTTGACGACGGCATCGGAGAGGCGCTTGGCAAGCGGCGCGACGGACTGCGGCCCGTTGGCGAATTCTGTGGCGTGAGACGGCCGCGCAGCTCCGGCAATCAGCAACGCGACGAAGCCAATACCGACAAAAAGTGCCGAAGGTTTATTGATCATCGCGAGGGCTCCAGGATCTGATCGGGTCGCATGCCAATTCCGCCCCGTTCCGGGGGACTGGTTCAGCCGGACAGGCGTTATTGGCGCAACATCCGAGCGTCAACATGGCGACGTTAGCACACCGTTGCGTCGCGGGGATAAGGCTGGCCGTGCGGCTTATCCCCGTGCCAGCCAAACGACAAAAACGCCGAGCGCCACGGCGGCGACGGCGCAGATCTGAATCCGGCTGGTATTTAAACTTGCAATTTCTTCAACAGCCCGCCGCGCCTGGTGAGGCGCGGCGGCCCAAAGCAGGCCCTCCAGTACGAGGGCGATGCCTAAACCGGCGAGAAGATCGTTCATCGCTCGGCGGACGGCGCCGGCGAGGCTGGCGCCTTGCCGTTAGGGTCCTGAAAATACCGGAAGAACTGGCTGTCCGGCGATAGCAGCATTCGGGTGTCGTCGGGCTTGATGGCCGACGTGTAGGCCTGCATCGAGCGGTAGAACCGGAAGAATTCAGGGTCTTTTCCGAAGGCCTCCGCGAAGATCCGGCTGCGCTCGGCTTCGCCGTCGCCGCGGATTTCGTCGGACTTCTGCGTCGCCGTCGCCTTGATGATCGTCACGTCCTTATCGGCGTTGGCGCGGATGCGGTTGCTTTCCGCTTCGCCCTGGGCGCGCAGCTCGGTCGCTTCGCGGACACGGTCTGCCCGCATCCGGTCATAGACCTTAACCAGGTTTTCTTTCGGAAGGTCGGCGCGCTTGATGCGCACGTCGACGACTTCGAGACCGTAGTCGCGGCCTTCCTTGTTCACCTGCGCCGCGATCTGCTTCATCAGGCTTTCGCGCTTGTCCTTGACGACTTCCTGCAGAGTTGCAGAGCCAAGAACGCGGCGGATCTCGGATTCGATCAGCGGGCCGACAACCTCGCGGACGCGATCCTCGGTGCGGACGTTCTGATAGAACTTCAGCTGATCGATGATGCGATAACGGGCGTAAGCGTCGACGATAAGCCGCTGCTGATCCGACGCCGTCACTTCCTGCTCGGTCGTATCGAGATCGAGGATACGCTTGTCGAACTTTTCGACGGTGTCGATGAACGGCACCTTCCACTTGAGACCCGGCGTCGTGATCGCCTGCTGCGGATTACCGAAGCGGAGCACGAGCGCCTGCTCGTTCTGATGGACGATGAATGCGGAGGCGTAGAGCCCCAGCGCGGCGAGACCGAGAACGGTCAGGATAAATGCGAAGAACGCGCGCATATTATTTCGCTCCGTCGGTCTGTTGCTGGTCGCGCTGTCTCTGGAGCTGCTCCAGCGGCAGGAACGGCACAACGCCCTGGCCGGTGTTCTTCTGATCGAGAATGATCTTGTCGGCGCCGGACAGAACGCGTTCCTGCATTTCGAGATAGAGCCGTTCGCGTGTCACGTCGGGCGCCTTCTTGTATTCGTCGTAGACCTTGAGGAAGCGGGCAGCCTGACCCGTCGCCTCGGCGACCGTCTGATCGCGGTAGCCTTCGGCGGCCGCGATGATGCGGTCGGCGTCGCCGTGGGCACGCGGCGTCACCTGATCCTGATAGGTTTGCGCCTGCTTGATCAGGGTTTCCTTCTCCTGACCAGCCGCCGCAACTTCACGGAACGAACCGATGACTTCCGCCGGCGGGTCGACTTCCTTGAGCTGGATCTGATCGATCTTGATGCCCGAGCGATAGTAATCGAGCGTTTTCTGCATCAGGCTGCGGACGTCTTCCTGCGTCTTTTGACGGCCGCCCGTCAGGAGCGGCTGCAGGTTCGACTGGCCGACGACCTCACGCATGGCACTTTCGGCGACTTCGCGAACCGTGACCTCGGGCTGGGCAATGTTGAAGAGGTATTGCTCGACGCCCGTCTCGCCTGTCGTGGCATCCGATTCCGGGCTGATGCGCCAGAAGACGACGAAGCGCACGTCAACGACGCTGCCGTCGCCCGTGAGCATCAAGCCGCTGTCCTGGCCGCCGATGACGCTGCGACCGGCGCCGACCTCAATTGTACGCTGCTGCGTGACTTTCGGCAGGCGAACTTCCTCGATCGGGTAGGGCCAGCGGAAATGCAGGCCCGACGGCTCCCAACGGTCGAACTTGCCGAAGCGGAGGACGATGCCCTGCTCATCCGGATTGACGCGGAAGAAGAAGCCGTAGAACGCGACACCTGCCAGAAGCAGCATCGCGATGAAAAAGATGAAGGGTTTCGGGACGCCACCGCCGAAGCTGCCGCCGCCATTGCCGTTGCCGCCGCCGCCGCGCATCACCTTGCGCACGCGATCCTGGCCGCGCCGCAGAATCTCGTCGAGATCAGGGGGTTCCTTACCGCCGCCCCCGCCGCCACCGGATGGACCCCATGGCCCTTGGCCCCACGGACCGCCGCCGCCCTTGCGGCCGCCGTTCCCACCGGGGTTGCCGCCACCGCCTTGATTAGTCCAGGGCATAACTCAGGGCCTCATTTGCATTTGAGCTGAAAAGTGAAATCGTGACCCCCGCTTTGAAGATGCCGGCAACGTCTGGCTGTCGCCGGACGTTAGTCATGCCTGCAAAGGCTTGAGCCACGCCGTAAAAACAGATTTTGCGGGAGCTTATAGGGCAGTGCCCGATTGATCGCAAATTCCGCTTAAATTGGCTAATCGGCAATTTGGGGCTTTGTGGCGCCGCTTCAAGTGCTTCGGGGCCCAAAGCCTCATGCTTTTGCGATCCGGCGGTCGTATACGTAAAGCGTCGAGGCGTGATCGTCGCGCGGTCCTTTCGGCAACTCTTCACGGCTCGTCTCGACCCATTCCGACGCATCGAGAGGTGCAAAGTGGCGGTCGCCTTCAACGACCGCGTGCACCCGCGTCAGATAGATGCGATCGGCAACGGGAAGCGCCACGTCATAGACCCCGGCCCCGCCGATAACCATGATCTCCTCGGCGCCGCGGGTCCTCGCGAGAACGCGGGCAAGGATCAGCGCGTCGCGCACGGTATCGCACGCGGAAACGCCGGGGACCTCGAATGACGGGTCGCGCGTGACGACGATGTTGTCGCGGCCGTCGAGCGGCTTGCCGATCGACTGGAACGTTTTGCGGCCCATGATGATGGGCTTGTCCATCGTCAGACGGCGAAAGGTCTTCAGGTCTGACGAGAGCCGCCACGGCAAGCCGCCGTCGCGACCGATTACGCCGTTCTCGGAGACGGCGACGATAAGTGAAACTTTCAATGCACCTAGATTTCCGGCTTGCATCCCTGAATAGGGACCATCGTGAACTGGTTGTTGTCGACGTATTTGTTCATTGCGCCGCTCACGGCATCGACTCCCAATCCGACGACGCCGCCAACCAAAACATTTCCGGCTGTCATAGTCTCAGTATACGAGGGAATGATGCCAACTGCGTCCTGATAACATTTTTTCCTGCACGTCACCGATATATTTTGTTGGCTCTTATCCAACACGAGGTTCGCAGGTGTCACGATACTTTTGGTGCCGATTCCCGGTGAGGTCAGCGTGCATGTCGCGCCGGCGGCACCGGGAGTGTCAATTGCGACTGCTTGCGTCGTACCTTTTGTAATGGTCGCACATCCCGGAAATTGAGCGGCGCATAAAACCGCGCACGCTACTGTGCTTAGCTTACCCATCCCCAGCATCCCCAACCCCATTATCCTTGAAATGAGGTTTAGAAGACGGACGCCCCGGGGTCTAGCCTTCAGCAGGCTGAAAATCGCGTTCTACACCGCAACAGGCGCCTTGATGTGAGGCCAGGGGTCGTAGCCTGTCAGTTCGAAGTCTTCGTATTTGAAATCGAAAATCGACGAAACGGCGGGATTTATTTTCATCTGTGGCAGGGCGCGGGGCGTCCGCGATAACTGCAGGTCAGCCTGCTCAAGGTGATTGAGATAGAGGTGCGCATCGCCGAAGGTGTGCACGAAGTCTCCCGGCTTCAGTCCGGTCACCTGCGCCATCATCATCGTCAGCAACGCGTAGCTCGCGATGTTGAACGGCACGCCGAGGAACACGTCGGCCGAGCGCTGATAAAGCTGGCAGGAAAGCTTGCCGTCAGTGACGTAGAACTGGAAGAGACAATGGCAGGGCGCGAGCGCCATCTTCGAAAGGTCGCCGGGATTCCACGCCGTCACGATGATGCGGCGCGAATCCGGATTGCGCTTCAGATCGGAGACGACGTTCGTGATCTGGTCGATCGTCGCGCCGTCGGGAGTTTCCCAACTGCGCCACTGCTTGCCGTAGACCGGACCGAGGTTGCCTTCCGCGTCGGCCCATTCGTCCCAGATGCTGACGCCGTGCTCTTTCAAATACTGGGTGTTCGTCGCTCCCGACAAAAACCAGAGAAGCTCGACGACGATCGACTTCAGGTGCAGCTTCTTGGTCGTGACCAGCGGGAAACCTTCGGAAAGGTCGAAGCGCATCTGATGACCGAAGACCGATAGCGTGCCGGTACCGGTGCGGTCGGTTTTCTTCGCGCCTTCGGTTCGCACGCGGCGCAGCAGGTCGAGGTATTGTTGCATCCCAAGAGCAGTAATCGATTCTGATCCGCGGATCTAACCCGGTGGCCTCAGCCGAGCGAGCCGCCGCCCGAGAAGGCCATCGCGAGAATGATCAGCGAGTTGTAGGCGCCATGGCAGACGACGGGAGTCAATAGCGTTCCGGTGCGCTCGCGAAGCCACGCCAGATAAAGTCCGATCAGCGTAATCGCGGCGACGCCGTAGGGCGAATAATTGGCGTGCAGGACTGCCCATGTAATGGCCGTGACGAACGCGGTGCCCGCAAATCCCAACGGCGATGGGCGCAGGGCTTTGAAGAGCAGCCCCCGGAACAGGCACTCTTCGGCAAGCGGGGCGCCGATCCCGGCCGCGATGAGGATGAGCCACCACGTCCGCGAGGTCATCATTTCGGCGAAGGGCTGCAGGTCGTGTTTCAGCGCCTCCGGATTGAAGACGAAAACGAACGAGGCGAAGACCATGGCGAGCGCCGCCAGGGCAACGATGGAGAGCAAAAGCGTCTTGATACCGCCGGGAGGCATGCCGAAATTCAGAAACGGCAGGCCCGAAACGCGGCGCCGAAGGGCGTTAAGCAACAGCAGCGAGCCGACCGTCACGGCCTGAAACGCGAAGAGCGATGCGGCGACTCGGCCCGTCAGCAGGGCTTCGGGCTCGCCAGCCTTGAATGCGCGCGCCTCATTGATCTGGCTCCACGTGTCGAAAACGCGCGCTGCAACATCGCCTGAGGCTTTCGCAGCTGCGACGATCACGACGGCGAGGCCGACCGCGACGGCGACCCCCTTCCAAATTTCAGACGGCGTTTGCACCGGCACCTTATCTTGCGACGAAACGCTCACTCTATAAGTTCTCTGGATAAGTTTTCGCTCACCACGATCAGATCACCGCGCCAAGCTCAACGACAACGCCAGAATAAGGCGGTTCCTGTGGCCGACACCCTGTCCAATCGTCGCCTGCCGGCAATAGATTTCCTCGTCAGAACGCGGGCATAGGCGTCGAAACGCTTTTTTTCGTAAGGATTGCATCTTATATTCGGGGTGCTGGCTCTGCCAGCTATGGCGATAAACGCGGTCGTAATAAGCCGATCGGACCCGGGGGCGGTACCCGGCGCCTCCACCATATGCCGCCTTTCCTCGCGCATCGGGCGAACAGGCGGCATCTGCTGGGGGCGAAATAGGATCGACGAAGGCGTAAAGGACTTAGCTTTTGCCCGGCATGATACCACCGTTATCGGGTCATACAGAATAGTTGCCAATGACAACTATGCTGAGGCCGCTCTCGCTGCGTAATGCAGCGCGACTAGCCTGAACTTGAAGCCCTTACTCCTAGCAGAGTAAGGCGCGGTCCGGAGGGCACCGGGCAACAGAAGCCCTCCACTTCTTTTACTCCGTTCCTTGCGGGGTCCCATGGCACTTGGACTTGACGGGACGGCAAATCTGATTTCAGAGGTCAGGCGAGGAATTAGCTATTTGAAGGCTGAGGCATGGCATCGGGGCCGTCCATAGATTACGCAAAGCTGCAACAGGAGGCGATGCGGGGCGTTGTGCGAGCGGTTCTGCAACAGGTCGTGAAGACCGGGTTGCCCAACGAGCACCATTTCTACATCTCGTTCCACACCCAGGCGCACGGCGTGATCCTGTCGAAGCGGCTGAAGGAAAAATATCCGACCGAGATGACGATCGTTCTCCAGCACCGGTTCTGGGATCTGATCGTGTCCGACGACCGCTTCGAGGTGAAGCTGACGTTCGACGGTATTCCTGAACGGCTCGTCATTCCCTTTGCTGCGATCAAGGTCTTCATCGATCCGAGCGTGCGCTATGGGCTGCAGTTCGACGAGGAAGCCAGCGATCGCGATGCGCCGCCGGTTCCGCGTGCGCTCACTGCGGACGCCACCTACGAGGCTGGCGGCGAAGCGACGGACGTTCCGCGCACGCAAACCAAGAAGCCGCGAACGTCGCGCAAGCCGCGCAGCGACAAGGATGCAGCAACCGGCGCACCGCCGCTGGCTGCCGTCAAGTCCGAGCATTCGATCCCGCCCAATCCGGAACCTGCGACGCGCGCCGGAGAAGAGGCGCCGAAGGACGGAGACGATAGCGAGGCCGCGAAGGAAGCGCCTTCCGAAGGCGGCGCCAAGATCCTGAGCCTCGATCAGTTCCGCAAGAAGTAGCGCGCGCCGCGCCCCTAATACTGTCGCAACAGCCAGATGAGCGGTGGCCGTTCAGGCCAACCTTAATGGTCCGTGGTCATCGCAATGATCACCGTGCGGGTGATGCAGATGCCCATTCACCAGATAGCAGACATGGTCGCCGTGGGGCACGGCCTCGTGGCCACACCCGGGTCCGTGCACGTGGTCTTTATCGTGTCCGCCGCATTGATGTTTGGGGGTGCAGCGGTCAGGGTTGGTCGCAGAGATTTCGATTACGTGCTCGAGAACCTTTTTGCCTTCGACGTGCTGAAGGTGGCCGCCCGCCAAGTAATCTACGTGATCCTTGTGCTGAACCGCGAGATGGCCACATCCCGGGCCATGATGATGCGGATGTGAAGAGTGGGAATGTTTGGAGCTGGTCGACGTACTCATTCGCGCCTCCATTGACAGACCAAGAACATTATAGGCCTGTGAAGCCGGTCTGCCAAATCCACGCGGAACTCAGCTTCTGGCCCGTGGTAGATGTAATCAACCCGCTAACCATCCCACCGCTGACCATCCTCCCAACTGCGCGGCCGTAATTTATCTCCGCCTCCGCCACCGCTCGCATACTCGTGCTCATCTTGCCACGCTTCGAAAAGGCAAGCTCGTGCCGCGAGACAACAACCTTGTCTTGAAGTTCTATACGCGCTCAATCATATCCGGCCGAGACCGAGCCAAAGGTAGTGCATGGACGCGCCTCCATTCTCCGGAAAATCCGTCAACAGCTACGCCGATGGCCCGCCTCGCCAGGTCCCTGGCTTTGCGGATTTGCATCGGATGACAGCGATGCTGCTTGCGGAGCGGACGCCTTCGAATGGCCGCGTGTTGGTGCTCGGCGCGGGAGGCGGGCTAGAGCTCAACGCGTTTGCTGAGGCCCATCTGGGTTGGTCATTCGATGGTGTAGATCCGTCCGCCGACATGTTGCGATTGGCCGAGCAAACGGTCCGCGCGCATGCGGCTCGCGTCCGCCTTCATCAGGGCTACATCGACAGCGCGCCGGCTGGCCCGTTCGATGCCGCCACATCGCTCCTGACGTTCCACTTCATCCCTCGCGAGGAGCGCCTCGCGACGCTCAAGCAGCTTCATCGCCGCCTCAAGCCCGGTGCTCCCTTCGTCGTCGCCCACATCAGCTTTCCGCAGGGCGAACCGGAACGGTCTCTATGGATCGCTCGCCATGTCGCTTTCGGTGCGCCGGACGTAACGGACCCGGCTCGGCTCGAAAACTCGCGGCATGCCATCGCCACTCGGCTCACGATCCTGACACCGCATGAAGAAGAAGCCATGCTGGCCGAAGCGGGCTTTTCAAACGTCAGCCTGTTCTATGCGGGCCTCAGCTTCAGAGGGTGGCTGTCCTACGCCAACTGAGGCGGAGTGCGTTGGCTCCGACCGCTCCTGACCCGAAGCGGACACCGAGCACTCACCATAAGCCATCTGGTCTATGGTTGATTGTTTACCGCTCGAGTAAACTATTACCAGGGTGTTCCAAGGGGAAATTTATGTTGTGTTCGTGTGCGGCGCGATTGCGCCGGGCGTTGCCATTGCTTGTCTCGGTTTCGGCATCCACCACGCTCATTGTTGCGGCCGCGCGCGCGGAGGATATCAAACCCGCGCAATTGCCACCTGTAACAGTCGATGTCGGCAACCAGCCCAACCCGCCGGAAGCGAAGACGGCCCATAAGCCAGACGTCAGCAAGAGCGTGAGGTCGGCAAGTTCCAAGTCTAAGGCTCTCCCAAAAAAGACAGCTGTGCCGGTTCCGGAGGTCAGCGACGCCGGCGCACTCCCGACTAATGGAGAGCTGACGCAAGGCGGCGGCTTTGGAAGCACGAGCGACGGCCCTACGGCCCAAGGTTTGCTGCAAATGCCGGCCCTCGGTAAGACCGGCACGCCGCTCGGGGATATCCCCGCCAACATCCAGATCATTCCAAAGAAGGTTGCCGACGAGCAGGGCGACACCACGGTGCAGCAGGCGATCACTAACGCCAGCGGCATCGTATCAGGTGGACAGGACGCGCTTGGCTATTTTGACCATTTCCTGATCCGCGGCCTCAACGCCCAGATCTATACTGACGGCTTCTCGGATGGCGACCAACTCGGGGGGCTATCCCATTCGCTCAACGGGGTGCAGGGCATCGAGGTTCTCGAAGGCCCGGGCTCGGCCCTATTTGGCAGCGGACCACCGGGCGGTACGGTCAATGTCGTCCACTATCAGCCGTCATCGGAATTTCACTTTGGCAACAGCTTACAGGCTGGATCATTCGGGACCGTAACCGACAATTTCTATGTCACCGGCCCCTCGACGGTTCCCGGTCTCGATTATCGGATCGACGCAATGGCGTCACGGACGGACGGATTCCGAGACCTTGCAGCGCAAGATTATGAAATCCGCCCCGCCTTCAGCTGGCACTTGGGTGATCACACCATTGGCTTTGCACTCGACGTGCGCCACCTCGATCAAACGCCCGATTCCTACGGACTGATCTATCTTCATGGCACGCCGATAACCGATGTTTCAATCGACGCGAAATACTCGACGCCATTCGCGTCCGCCATTCAGGATTTCATCCGGCCGACACTCACCGACGCGTGGAGGGTCAACGACTTCCTGACCATCAACAACCGCTTCTCGTATGTTCATCGCACACTTGAAGCCGTGCGAAACGGCGACAGCACCAGAACCTTCGTTTGCACGAACCCGGCGACGCAGAAGGATCCTGTAACCGGCGCGCCGTGTACGCTCGACCAGGTCGTCGGCCGCCAGCTTCGTCAGCAAAACGACGATGACGATGATCTTGATTATCAATTGGAGCCGGTCTGGAAATTTGCGATCGGAAGCGTCGGCAACACGCTTCTGACTGGCTTCGAATACCAGCACCAGACCATGTCCACGAGTCGAACCACGGCGGATCTTCCGAACATTGCCAATGCTTTCAACCCGGTCCCGCCAGAGTCGTCGCTCGCGGGGCTGACGTTCCTGTGCGACAGCAAACATTCCTGCGACAATGACCGGCTCTTGGCTAACTATTATAGCCTTTATGCAACCGACCAGATCGATCTGACCGCGCAATGGAAGATCCGCGCCGGTATCCGCAAGGACTGGTGGGATACGTCCTTCACTCCATTGGTATCGGGCGGTCGGAGCAACCCCGCGACGGGCGACCCGCTTATCGCTGGTGTGACCGAGACTCGAGATGATGCGCCGGTCAGTTGGAACGTCGGCACGCTCTATAAATTGCTTCCCGGTGTCGCTCCGTATTTCGGGGTTTCCAGGAGCAACCTGACCAACTTCAATTCCGAGAATACGCAGAATGGCATTGGACCGCCAGAATCGGCGTTCCAGTACGAGGCTGGAATCAAGTTCTCGTCCTACGATGAAAAGATCGTCTTCACGACAGCTGCGTTCCAGGTTTCGCGCGATAACGTCGCCGCCGTGTTCAACGAGAATGTCGTCTTCGACAGTCAGCGAACAGAAGGCGTCGAAGCGTCTCTCGATGCGCACCTGACGGATCAATGGCACGTCCTCGCCAACATGACCGCGCAAGATGCGATCATCACGGACCAGCCGCAAAATCTAGCGCAAGTTGGCGCGCATCCGCAGGGCGTGCCAGCCTATATCGCCAATCTTTGGACGACCTACGACTTCTCGATTGCCGGGATTCATGGATTCCAGATCGGTGGTGGCCTCAACTACCGCGATAAGACCTTCAGCGATCTCACCAATCTCAATTCAGTTCCTTCCTTTATCATTGGCAACGCCGAAATCGGTTACGAGGCGCCGGATTGGGGCATACGCCTCGACGTTCACAACATTACCAACGAGCGCTATTTCATCGCCGCGAATGGGGCCGGTGCCTTCGTCGGCGATCCGCTCAGTGCGTTCGTGAATATTCATTTCAAGGAATGATGGATCGCAGCGACGCAACTGGAATTTTAGCTACGTTCGACGCGCCGCATTGACGGCTCGACTGTGCAATCATTTGCGGAGGTCGATCCAAGTCCGCTAGTGGCCCAAAGCGGATAAAATGTGCGCACCCAGTCTACGTCTACTTTTGACCTCTTAACACGCGGCATCTCCGATGTTTATCGCCGGACCGAAGCAGGATTATCTTGTCCGCGCGTTCGAAAGCCAAGTTCCGCCCTTTTGATCCGCCTCAGCCGCGCATGCATTCGCTAGAGCGATGAGTTCTCCAGCTCGTTGTTGCAGCTGAACCAGCTTGATGACCCGCTCCACCTCCATCAGGCGGCCCGGCTGATGCGGGAAGACCGTCCTCCCATTTCGATCAATATTCCAATGGCAGAGAATCTTGAGGTCGCCGTCGCCAGCTGCGCCTTCCTTGATGACTTCGGCCACGATGTCGTCGACCGGCAGGACTTCGGAAAAGCCACCACCGTAGCCGACGAACAAATGAATTTGCGCGAGGTTTTGACGTTTGCGCAGCGCGTTCGACAGGATGACGTGACTCTGCATCGCCCGGAGCGCCTCCTTGAAGTCGTCACGCATCATGAGCAGCAGAGATGTTCCGCGATCCGGATCCGGGGTGCTTCGGCGCCGCTTCTCGCTGTCCGCCGCGCTATGCCACATGATCCTCTCGACATCGTATTCCATGTCGATTGCGTGACCCGTGAAATTGGAAATTTGAATGGACGATGCCGACATACCCAAACCTCTTGAGACAATCCTAAATGCCTAAACGGTTTCCGATGCTCGCTTACCCATTCAACCAGCGAAGGTCGGCTTTGGAGAGTTGATCACGAGGGGGTCGGTGCCGGACTGGACGGGGTGCATTTTCAATGCTCCGAACGCGGGGTTGCTGAGCTTGCGAACGCCGGGCAAGGCGTCGTTGTTTTTTTATGTGTTTGGGAGAAGCGCTCGCCGGTTGGACAGGACTTGGTTCGAAAAGAGCTGCTTCGAAAATATAGGGTCGATGAACGTCGCTATTTGCCAACGTTGCGGCAGGCTCCGGGCTTGCGGGCTCCAGACTTGTAGGCTCTGGGCTTGTGGGCTCTGGGCTTTCAGAAACGTCACTCTTGGCCTGCGCGTCGTCGAGAAATCTGGCGCTGAGGGCTTCCGCAGCCGTACGGCTTTCTGAGGTGATGAAAGTTGCCTCACGCACGGCAGTGAGAAATGCCCCGAGAGTTCCTGGTGAAACGAAGGCCGGCAAGATATTTCCCGGCGCAGCAAGGGATTGTGGCGATCCCAATGGGTCGACGACAGATCGTGCGGTGCTGGTCTGAGTAACGCAAGCGACCGCAACCGCGGCCCATAGCAGGAGGGGAAGAATACGCATAGCGGGCTCCAGATACGCTCGCAAACGCGGTGTGATTTTGAACACCGTCGCGCAATTCTCTGATATCCCGCAACGGCACCCTTATAGGCAAACTGGGTCAAAAGAATGACGCGATGCGAGCATTACTGTCGTCTTTTTCACTTCGCCGGCGCTGCTTGATCCTCGGTCTTCTCATCCTTGCCAAAAAAATACTCGTATGCCGCGTAGGTCATGAGCGCCACACCGACGACAGCCGCTCCGCGACCCGTTTTGGCGATGCCGGAGCTCGCGAGCACACCAACAGCGCGATCCGCTGCTGTCATTTCGACGGCTTTCGGCAAGAGACCGATGGTCTTCTCGCTAAGCAGTCCCTTCACCTCGCCCGAGGTGAGCAAACCCTCGGCTGCGCGTCTGCTCAGCTCGGCCGAGCGGCTGCCGCCAAGATAAAGTGTTACGCCCGCTTGCCCCGGTCCTACATTGGTGAGGTCGCTGATCACGCGGCAGGTGCGAAAATGATCGTCTTTCGGACATGCTACGGTGACGGCAGCGGGCGTCTCGCCGGGCAGCGCGGGAACGACAGGTTTTAAAGGCTGCTGCGCTAGTCCCGGCAAGGTGCGATCTGCGCCTCCGGGAATCGGCTTCAAGGCATCCGGTATCGCGAAAAGGCGGCACTCGGCCGGCGATTGATGCAACGTGCAGAGAGGGGTGGGTTTCGCCGGCGGCGACTGCTTCCAGTTCTTCAGGAGGTCGACGATCTCTTGCTGGGTCATAGCCGGCGACGTGCGTTCCTCGGCAAGAGCCGTCGAAAGCAGCGCCGCGACGCCGATACCTGATGCGAAGATTGCCAAACGGTTCATCTGAGGCCCCAGCGCGATCAACCGACAAAATTAGTCTGACGGCATCCTATTACAGCATTGTGATGCACAGCGCAGCGCCGGTTTTGGATAGGAAGGACGCGAGGCACAGCTTTCGTCGCTCTAGGGTCTTGAGCTTGCTCTGCAGAGTCGCGCGCATCTTGCCATCTGCTAGATAGCGATTTCCTTTTTCAGAAGCCCTTCCAGCCAGTCGGTAAAGACCTGCAGCCGGCGCGAAAGATGCCGGCGATGCGGATAGACGAGAGTGATCGGCATGGGCGCGGCCCGATGTTCTCGCATCACTTCCACAAGCTCACCTGAAGCGAGATATTCCTTCACGTCGTAGGCCGGGACCTGAATAAGACCCAGACCGGCGAGACAGCATGCGATGTAGCCTTCTGCGCTATTGACCGTCACGCGACAGGGGACCGGGCAAAAACGAACCTCACCATTCTCGGTCCACTCCCAATCATCGACGCGCCCGGTCGACGGAGATGCATAACCCACTGCCCAATGCTTCTGCAGACTTTCGGGCGCGCGGGGCCTGCCGTGGTCCTTGATGTATCCTCGGCTCGCGACATTGATCAGACGCAATTCGCCGATCGACCGCGCAATCAAGCCAGAGTCTTGGAGGGGTCCGACACGCAGCGCACAGTCGATATTGTCCTCGACAAGATGGACGGCGCGATCGGTCATGCCGATCTCGAGATGGATGTCACGATAGCGATCGAGAAACTCGGGCAACGCCGGCGCAATGATGATCCGGCCAATGCGGCCCGGCACGTCGACCCGCAATTTTCCCGAAGGATGGGCGGTGGACTTCAAGAAGAGTGTCTCGGCCTCCTCGACATCCGTGAGCAGGCGCATGCAGCGCTCGTAGAACGCGATGCCGTCGTGGGTCGGAGAGACCTTCCGCGTCGTGCGGTTGAGCAACCTGGTGCCAAGCCGCGTTTCGAGTTCCTGAACGGCTGCGGAGACCGACGATCTCGGCAGAGCAAGCGTAGTTGCGGCGCGGGTAAAGCTCGCGCAATCGACGACGCGCGTAAAGATGCGAAACCGGTCGATGCGGTCCAAAGGCGCCCTCTTCGATTGTTCGCCGATTCTGACATGTCATGCCAGAACACATGGGTTTATATCGTTTTTTTAGACGATATGTTGCGCGGCGAAAAGCGCCACCAACGTGGCTGCGTTTGAAGCCAGGAGGGCGCCTTGACTAATCACGGCATCAAAGGAAAGACCGCAATTATTGCAGGCGGCGGGAAAAATCTCGGCGGCTTGATTGCGCGGGATCTCGCGGCACAGGGCGCGAAGGCGATCGCAATCCACTACAACAGCGCCTCGAGCAAGGCCGAAGCCGACGCGACCGTTTCCGTGGTCAAGACGATGGGCGCCGAATGCGTCGCGTTCCAGGCCGATCTCACATCGGCGGGCGCAGTCGAGAAACTTTTCGCAGATGTTGTGCGCAGCGTTGGCCGGCCAGATATCGCGATCAACACCGTGGGCAAGGTTCTGAAGAAACCAATCGTGGAGATCAGCGAAGCGGAATATGACGAGATGAGCGCGGTCAATGCCAAGGCCGCATTCTTCTTCCTCAAGGAGGCCGGCAAGCACGTCGCGGACAACGGCAAAATCTGCACGCTGGTGACGTCTCTGCTCGGCGCATACACGCCGTTTTATTCCTCCTATGCGGGCACGAAGGCTCCCGTGGAACACTTCACGCGGGCAGCATCAAAGGAATTTGGGTCGCGCGGGATCTCGGTCACGGCCATTGGCCCAGGTCCGATGGACACGCCCTTCTTCTATCCGGCCGAAGGCGCCGAGGCCGTTGCATACCACAAGACCGCCGCCGCCCTTTCGGCCTTCACCCCCACCGGCCTGACCCACATCGAGGACATCGTTCCTTGGATCCGCTTCCTGGTCTCGGACGGCTGGTGGATGACGGGGCAGACAATCCTGGTCAACGGTGGCTACACGACGAAATAGTCTGCCTTGGCTCTCAGAAGAAAAACACGTCGCCGCCGAGACGCATGTCCCGGCGGCGCGTCCACGGCGTCAAACTAGAAATTGAACCCGATGCCGGCGGTTCCCAGATGGTACGACGTATCGCCGAAGCGTTCCGTCCAGGCGCTGGTGGGAACATGGGTGTCGTACACTGTGGGCCCGAAAGTCTGATCGACGGAGCCGACGTACAGGTAGCGATACTCGCCGAACACGTAGGCGTTGCTGCTAAGGGCGACGCGAATACCGGCCTTGGCTTGTGCCGCGAAGGTCCAGGCTGATGAGTCAGGGCCGGAGTTGAAGTGGTTGATGCCACCTTCCGCCGGGTTGGTCTGGAGCGAATTCGCGCCATCGATGGCGACGCGGGCGCCGCCGATGCCGCCGCCGAGATAGGGCGTCACGCCCGGATAGGACGTCGGAAAGCTGACAACCAGATTCGCCAGAACAACGGCGCTGTTCATCGGGAAAGTATCGTCGAACGTATGCTCGGGAAGCCGGTCAGTTGGGTTTTCCAGCGACGCGCGCCGGGTCCCGGTGGCGAGATAGAGACCTTCGATCTCAAAGGCAGGCCGCACCACCGAGCCGTGCGAAAATTCATAACCGATCTGCCCGCCGACGAACCCGACACCACCGCTATCGGTCCGCCCCCTCGCATTGACGGCTAACGGACCTCCCGCGACCTCGGGAAAAAAGGCCGTGCCGAGCTGGGTAACATCGGTGGCGGTGCCGAAGCCCCCACCGCCGAAAACGCCGGCGTAGACACCGCGCGCCGGCGCGGCTTGTCCAGGCAATTGCCTATCGGCAGCGGCGGCCGGCACCGCCACAAAACTCGCGATGATCGCCAGCGTCCGTTTGAACCGCATAACCGCTCCCCCCTCTGATGACAGGCCCCGAATCAAATCTGCTCTGCATGAGACTATTGCAGCTTGGCCACGAGTTCACGGCATCGTTGCTAGACGGTTCAATCGTTCGCGCATGCCGGCGGGCATCGCTGCCCTCGCCGCCGCCCGAGCGGATCTCGAGCGCGAGGTTCCATGCATGCTCGCGCATGGCTTGCTGACGCGCTGTCTCCAGGACTTTGTTGGATCGATGCCGCAATCCGAAGCCCGAGACGCGCGCCGGCGACGTATCCGCAAAATCCAAAAAAATTTTCAAAAGTTATTCTGTTCGGAAGCATGGCGCGCGCTCATGCGGGTTCATTGCTAAAGCGCACTGCCGAACCCAATTTGAGGAACGGGGGAATTCGATATCCGAATAGGAGTCGTCCATGACCCAAGTACAAGTCGAGCAAAAAAGCTTTCAGATGCCGCCGCAGGAAGGCTTTTCCGTCGCATACTTTCTCACGGTCGCCGACATCGACCGCTCGGCCCGTTTTTATGAAACGGTCTTCGGAGGCCGCATTCTGAGCAGAGGCGATGAGAAAGGAGCGCCTGGATACATCCAGATTGCGAACATGTGGCTCCTTGTAAACGTCGGCGGCGGTCCGACACCCGACAAACCATCGGTCACCCTCAGCGTCCCTCCCGATCCCAATTCACTCAGCAGCTTTATGAATATCCGCGTCGCAGATATTCAAGCGTGCTATGAACTATGGCGAAGTCGCGGGGCCGAGTTCATCACGGAGCCAAAGGACAAGTACGGCGAGATACGCTGCTACATTCGTGATCCTGACGGCTATATTATTGAAGTTGGGCAAAGCAAGCCGGGCGTGCTCTACGGCTGAATTGCGCGAGACATTAAATCAGAAACTCGCTGCGGACCGGATATCTAATCGCTCCGGCCACACCTCCGTCATACCGGCGGGCACGAGCCCGTGCCCGAGACATGTTTGGCGAAGAGCATGCGGGGTCGCGCGGAGAATTTGGCCCTCCGCAGGCGGCGCCGAGATCCTCAGCCTGGACCGGTTCCGAACGAAGTAGCGGATGCGCTCTCAACATCGTCGCAAGTGTCCAGCGTCGACATTCAGAATTAAACCTGCAAAACGTCAGCTTTTGAACCAAAGCGGACATCGCTCATGGGTCGACGGTCGGCGCCTGTGCGGCTACACCATCGCCTTGCGAACCACGCATGGAGAAACTGAGCCGCATGCATCCCGTCGAAGTCTTCGAACTCGTTTTCATCATGCTCCTCGCAATCCTGGTGCTTCACTGGATTGCGCTGCGCCTGAGCCTCCCTCCTGCAGCGGCGTTGCTGGTCGGCGGGGGGGCTCTGGCTTTTGTACCGGGGCTGCCGGTCATCGAGCTCGATCCGGAGCTCGTGCTGGTGCTGTTTCTGCCACCGCTGCTAATGGATGGTGCTTACTTCACGGCGCATGCGGATTTCAAAAGGCATCTCTTCGGCGTGCTTTCTCTCGCTGTCGGCGCCGTCGTGTTTACGACTCTGGTTGTCGGCGTCGTCACGCATTGGCTGCTGCCGGACCTGCCATGGGCGGCCTGCTTCGCACTGGGCGCGATCGTTTCGCCACCGGATGCCGTCTCCGCGCGCGCTGTCCTGCAGTCCGTGAAACTGCCCCGCCGCCTGTCGACGCTGCTCGAGGGCGAAAGTCTCATCAATGACGCGACCGGGCTCGTGTTGTTTCGTTTTGCCGTTGCCGCGGCGCTCACCGGTACGTTTTCTGCGAGCGCTGCCGCCGGGCAATTCTTGGTCCTGGCGCTTGGGGGCATTGTGATCGGCGCTGCTATTAGCGGCCTTTGGATGCTGCTGCTACAGCGCCTCCGCGACGAGTACCTCATCGTTGCAGCGTCCGTACTGCTGTGCTGGGCGGCCTATCTTGCGGCCGAGGCCGCCCATGTGTCCGGTGTTATAGCGACCGTCACCGCGGGCCTGGTATTCGGCTGGTTCCAGCATACCATCTTTACGGCCCGCGTGCGGATGCGCGGCACAGCCTTTTGGAAGGTGATGGTGTTCCTCTTCGAGGCCTTCATCTTCATTCTCATTGGATTGTCGCTACGTGGCGTCCTCGAGCGCGTTGGCGGGCTCGATGTTGTCATTCAGCAGATGGCTGTTCCGGTCCTGGCCATAGTTCTGGCGATGACGGTCGCGCGGTTTCTTTGGATTTTCGGCAGCGATGCGGTGCTCTCGGCCTCTAGGGCATTGGGCATGCGGGGAACACGCCCACTCGGGGCGGCGGCTGCAACTGTGCTCAGTTGGGCGGGAATGCGCGGAGTCGTCACGCTTGCGGTTGCGCTGACGCTGCCGGAGGCGTTCCCAGGCCGGGATTTCATGCTGGTCGCGGCGTTCGCCGTGATCCTTGTCACGGTTCTTTTGCAGGGCACGACGCTCGGCACCGTCATTCGGCTTTTGGGTCTAGGCGAAGACGAAAGCGGTCGCCCGGAGCTCAGCACGTCACAGGCGGAAGCCGCGATGATGGAAGCGCAGAAAAAGGTCGTCGAGGGGCTTGCCTATGACAGTGACGGCAAGCTCATCCATCCGCAGCTGCTTGATAGGTTCACGCGCCGCGCCGCGATGGCCGCGCGCTATGTGGGCAACGAGAGCCAGCACAGGGACAACATCAATGCCCACTATGATGTGATTCTGGCGGCGGTGACGGCCGGCCGCAAAGAGCTGATGCGGCTGCATCGCGCGGGAGAAATCGACGACGAGACTTTGCATGCTCTCGAGCGCGATCTCGATGTCGAGGAAATCGGGGCTTTGGACGGACGCGTCTAGCGTGCGGCCGGACTTGTCCGGCCGGTCGTGGCCCAGAGCACGCAAGGGTCGAGCGTCGACGTTCAGATTTAAACCTGCAAAACGTCAGCTTTTGACCCCAGGCGGCATTTGGCGCCACCCATTTGGAAAACAATGCGACTAACGCCTATAGTGGCAATTCAGAAGACAACTTGATCTTCTGCATTGGCACTTCGGTCTTGAGGCTCTTGACGCCCTTGATGCGCGCCAGATGCTCCATTTGAAACCGGCGATAGGAGTCGAGATCAGCGGCTACCACACGAAGCAGGAAGTCGCAGTCACCCGCCATCAGATGGCATTCGACAATTTGCGGCAGGCGCGCCACAGCCTTCGTAAATCGATCGACGGTCTCTGAATCCTGCCCCGTGAGCCACACGCGCGCAAATAGGGTCAGACTCATTCCAATTTTGGACGCGTCAAGCAGGGCGACATAGCGCTCTATCACTCCTTCTTCCTCAAGCATGCGCACACGTCGCAAGCACGGTGACGGCGACAGCCCCACCTCCTTGGCGAGTTCGACGTTTGTCATCCGGCTGTTGCGCTGAAGAGCCCGCAGAATGCGACGGTCGATTTCATCAATCTTGATTGGCATGTTGTGCCTCGAATAGAAATTTTTTTGGTCGTTTACGCCAGTATTTGCGCCGCATAGGAACTATTCGCAAGATAATTTCGAACGATGGGGTTCATAATGCCAATAATTCAAGAAAATGAGATTGGTTGATGAGCACGCTGAAATTCCGTGTCCAGGAAACGCGACGCCTGCAAACCCGAGTTGAGAGTCTGCGGGGGGTAAGAGCAGCTTTGCCGATTATGATCGGCTTTGTGCCATTCGCGCTGGTTCTCGGCGCGCAAGCCTCCCAGAAGGGGCTGAGCGTTGTGGAGGTGCCACTGATGACCGGACTGAATTTCGGGGGCGGCTCCGAGTTCGCGGCCATCGAGCTTTGGACGTCGCCCCCGCACGTGCTCCTGATCGCGGCGATCACGTTTCTCATCAACTGCCGCCATCTTCTCATGGGTGCGGCTTTGGCTCCGCTCATTCAGCATCTACCGAAGCGCCAAGCGTTGCTCGCTCTATTTTTCATGTGCGACGAAAGCTGGGCGATGGGATTGGCCGATGCGCACAAACGGCAATCGCTCGGCGCGCGCCATGCTTTCAGTCTGCCGTACTACTTCGGCGTTTCGGCAGGGCTCTATCTGACCTGGGTAATCTTCACCGCAATTGGTGCGGCAGTCGGACCGATGATTGGTAATGTCAAAACCTATGGATTCGACATGGCGTTTCCAGCCGTCTTTCTCGTCTTGCTCAAGGGGATGTGGAAAGACGCGCGCGCAGCGCGTCCTTGGCTTGTTAGCCTCGTCGTTGCGGGACTGACGTACCTCACTGTGCCGGGTGCCTGGTACGTCGCTGCCGGAGCACTCTCCGGAGTACTTTCTGCATTTCTGTTGGCCGATAAAAAATGATCCATTCCACCACGCTCTTGACCATCCTCCTGATGGCATCCGTGACGTACGTGACGCGTGTCGCGGGATACTTGGCCCTGCGCAACCGCGTGATGAGTGCGCGCGTCGTCGAGGTTATGAAGACTGCGCCTGGCTGCATCCTGATCTCGGTCATAGCGCCTGATTTTGTGTCGGACCGCCCCGCAGATCTTGTCGCGCTCGCAATCACCGTCGCCTCGGCGACACGGCTGACGATCCTTCCAACCGTGTTCATCGGCGTCGCTTCGGCAGGGCTCCTGCGTCACCTCATTCAGTGACGTCATGGTCCGCGTTCCCGATAGCGGGGAATGACTGCTTGTGGCCTAGAGCAGATGTAATTCCGTCCGCTAACCATCCCACCAATTTCGCCGCCGAAACTTATCCCCGCTCTCTCCCGCGCTCGCATACTCGCGCTCATCTTGCCACGCTGAACAAAGGGCATGAGCTCGTGCCGCGAGACGTGTGTGGTGAAGAGCATGCGGGGTCGCGCGGAGAAATCGGTATGCCGCGGGTTCGCTGCCTGCCGCGCGCGGGCCTCTCAGGAGGCGGCGCGGTGAAACGCCGCTCGAAAGGAGATGCGGGGGCGGATGGCGGGTTCGACGGCTCAGGGATCGCTGTTCATCGGTGGTCCGCACTCATACGAGAGGCGCCGGACGCAAGGGCCGGAGCCGAGGCGGAGAGTTGGCATGCACGGGGCGGCAATGGTCCGCATCCCCAATCCAACTGCAAAGAGCGAGGCCGTGCCGCCCCGTCCCTTTGTTCGTTTGCGCAACCGGTCCGCTTCGCGGAGCCGGATGGGTGCGTGTGTGTGGATTCCCTCTCCCTGCAAGCGGGGAGAGGGTTAGGGTGAGGGGCGACAGCTCGCCGGCATTTGTTGCTGCCCCTCACCCCGGCCCTCTCCCCATTCGGGTGCAGGGAATGGGGAGAGGGAGAAAGTCGCGTCATCGCCGAACCGCTCGCATGCTTGCGGTTCGAGGATGACGGGTTGCTTGTGAAAATGCTCGACAAAGGCCGCCCCATGCGCGACGAAGCACGAAAATTCTTGTCCGCGAACCATCAACGGGACTGAGCACACCATGACCAAGACGCGCACCGAGACCGACACCTTTGGCCCGATCGAAGTGACGGCCGATCGCTACTGGGGCGCGCAAGCGGAGCGCAGCCTCGGCAATTTCAAAATCGGCTGGGAGAAGCAGCCGGCGCCGATCGTCCGCGCGCTTGGCGTCGTCAAGCGCGCCGCGGCCGAGACGAACATGGGGCTCGGCCGGCTCGACCGGAAAATCGGCGAGACGATCATCATGGCGTCGCAGGAAGTCATCGACGGCAAGCTCGACGTGCACTTCCCGCTCGTCGTCTGGCAGACGGGCTCGGGCACGCAATCGAACATGAACGCCAACGAGGTCATCTCCAACCGCGCGATCGAGATGCTCGGCGGAGAGATGGGCTCGAAAAAGCCCGTGCATCCCAACGATCACGTCAACATGAGCCAGTCGTCGAACGATACCTATCCGACGGCCATGCACATCGCGTGCGTCGAAGAGATCCATCATCGCCTGCTGCCTGCGCTTCGTCATCTGCACAAAGGGCTGAACGACAAGGCACGCTCCTGGTCGAAGATCATCAAGATCGGGCGCACGCACACGCAGGACGCGACGCCGCTGACGTTGGGCCAGGAGTTCTCAGGTTATGCCCAGCAAGTTGAGAACGGCATCGCGCGGATCGAGCAAACGCTTCCGGCGCTGATGGAACTGGCGCAGGGTGGCACTGCTGTCGGCACGGGCCTCAACGCGCCGATCGGTTTCGCGGAAAAAGTGGCGGAGCGCATCGCGGCCATCACGGGCCTTCCGTTCAAGAGCGCACCCAACAAGTTCGAAGCTCTCGCCGCGCACGACGCGATGGTCTTCTCGCACGGCGCCATCAATACGGTTGCTGCGTCGCTCTTCAAGATCGCGAACGACATCCGCCTGCTTGGCTCGGGTCCGCGTTCGGGCCTCGGCGAGCTTTCGCTGCCGGAAAACGAGCCGGGCTCGTCGATCATGCCGGGCAAGGTTAACCCGACGCAGTGCGAGGCACTGACGCAGGTTTGCATTCAGATCTTCGGCAACAACGCCGCGATCTCGTTCGCCGGCAGCCAGGGACATTTTGAACTCAACGTTTACAATCCCGTAATGGCCTACAACTTCCTGCAATCGGTCCGCTTGATGAGCGATGCGGCGGTTTCGTTCACCGACAATTGCGTCGCGGGCATCGAGCCGAGGGAAGACAACATCAAGGCCGGTCTCGAGCGTTCGCTGATGCTCGTCACGGCTTTGGCTCCGAAGATCGGTTACGACAACGCTGCCAAGATCGCCAAAACTGCGCACAAGAAGGGCACGACGTTGCGCGAGGAAGCCGTCGGCGGCGGCTATGTGACGGACAAGGAGTTCGATGAGATCGTCCGGCCGGAGAAGATGATCGGCCCCGAGTGACGCAAACGATTTTCGGGCACTCTTTGCAATGCTCGATGCATTCGCGGAGAGACTTCCATTCACCCCTTCATCGCGACCGAACGGCGCTTGCTGCAGCATGCGCCGTGTCGCCGTTTGACGGATTTGCATTGCTGCAGATAAAATGACCCAAACTCTGGATGTGATTTGCATCCTTTGCGGAGTGCATTTTATGACCGCCGAGATCATCAATCTCAACAAGGTCCGAAAAGCCCGCGAGCGCGCCGACCGCGAACGCGAGGCACAAGAGAACCGGATCAAGTTCGGGCAATCGAAGTCGGAACGCAATCTGGTCGACGCGCAACATCGCAAGTCCCAGACGGAGCTCGACAGGGCGCGGCGCGACGATAATCGGGGCAGCGACGACGCCGACGATATCGATCCCGGCACAGCCTCTTAAATGAGGCCTGAGAAGCGCTCGTTTTCGATCCAGGGGCATCGAACGTCGGTCTCGCTCGAAGAGGCGTTCTGGATCGCACTGAAGGAAGCTGCCGCCGAAGACGGCACGACCATCGCGAACTTGATCAGCTCCATCGACAAGGGGCGGGGCGGAGCGGGGCTTTCGAGCGCCGTGCGTGTCTGGCTACTCGACCGGCTGAAAGCGCGCGCGCAGCCGAGAGCGAGCGACTGATCGGGGGAGGCCCGTCCGGCGCTTCGCGGCTCAGCGATAGCGTAACCTTTGGCGCTGACGAAATTCGATATCCGGCGGACGGCTCGAGCCGGTATCGCACCAGGGATTCCCATAGTAGCCGAAACGGCCATTGATCGGCGTGCAATCGCGTTCGGCGCGTTCGTAGGGCGGCGGCGCACGCCAAGCTTTCTCTTTGCTCTTTGCAGCGTGCGCGGCGGATGCCTGCGAAGTTGCAGCGACCGCAAAAGCGATGCCGATGACGACCTGAGCTGTTTTCACGACGGATGTCCTTTGTCCGGCTGCCGCATTTCCGGCTGCACCGCCTGGACGTAGGCGTTCCGTGCGACTGTTGCCAGGGAGACGGACAATTTGACTGGAGCGAACGCGCAGGACGCGTTCGACCTCCGTCGTTTCGGCGCCCATCGAAACCGATGTCAGGGCAGGCGACCCCAGCTGAAGAGGCCATACAGCCAAGCCGCAACTGCTCCGAAGCCAGCGGAGATGCACAGTATCGGCACGACCTGGCTGACGTCGAGGTTGCCTTCGAGCAACGGCGACGGCCTATGCGCGAGATAAGGTATCACGATAAACGCGCTGATGAGACCCGGTCCGAAGAGGCCGAGGATGGCGCCGCGAATTGTCATCATGCCCTGCGGCTTCCAGCCGAGGATCAGAGCGAACAGCGCGCCCCAAAGGCCGCCTGTCAAAGCGGTACCGAGGATCCAAGGCAACTCGACTGTCGGCACAAGCAGGCTCGGTACAGGCGCCGTGCTCCAGGGCACTGCGTCCCAGCCCGTCCAGTAGTGCACGAATATCCAACTGATCGCCTCTTGGGCGGTGGCTGCCGCAATCGCCCCGGCGATGAAGCCCAAAACGATACTCTTCAAGGCATTCATGGTCGTCCCCTTCCCCGACTATTCCCTTTTGCGCAAAGCGCCCCACACGCTCCTTGCTACATTGCCTTTGCCAACTATGCCATGGCCCGAAGCTCGATTTGCGGATTTCGGCCACAGTGCTGTTCGCGGGAAGCAACGGTTTTACGCAACGGTTCTACTCGGGGCGATGCAACACGCCTTATTTTAGCCTATCGCCTCGGGCTTTCAGTGTACGCCGCACAAACGATGCAACTTGTCCTTGGTGACAGGGCGTCTCCGGTCTCATCGAGATCTCGGTCGTGAGGCGCTCCGGGGGGGCTGGCGCTCGCGGTCCCCTGCCCATTCCAATCACTTCACCGCATGAGCTTCGCGCTCGTCTGAAGCCGCTCCCCCATGGAAGCGGGCCGACGTCGATTGGCCATTTCCCATCATCAATCATGAGGACTTCCCATGCGTAAGGGATCTACTATTGTTGTGCTTTCTCTTGGACTTGCCGCGACGACGATGCCGAGCCTGGTGAACGCAAGGTCGTACAATGGCGATGGCTACCGGCTGAGGGACCGGGCGATGACCAGTCGCAACGTCAGATCGACCGGCGACAGCATCACGTGCCTGACATCGGAAGCGCGTAACCTCCTCGCGCGAATCCGCAGCAAGTTCAACAACGTCCAGATCGTCTCGACCTGCCGCCCCGGCGCCAAGATCGCCGGGACGAACTATCCCTCGAAGCATGCCTCGGGGCAGGCGATCGATTTCCGCGTTCCGGGACGGAAAGCCGAAGTGGTCCAATGGCTGATCGCCAATCATAAGAACGGGGGCACCATGACTTACAACGACATGGACCATATCCATGTCGACGTCGGCGCTCGGTTCGTGGCTCTTAACCGTCCGAGCGGGCGTACCTGAGGGCTCGAGGCGGTCCGTGCAGGCCGCCTTATTTTCAATCAGGCGTTGTCGGCAGAATGGCGAAAGAGCATGCATTTCAGGGCCCTGAAGCATGTTCCGGTAGTCCTCCCGCCGCCTGCGACGATCTTGCCTTTCTTGAATTTGCAAGGCATATAGGTCGCCATCGAACACGCCTTGGCTTACTCTTCGACAGCGCTACCGCCTGCCCTAAGACGTCTCCATCGCGCGATTTGATTCACTCCGGTCATTCTGCCGGAGCATGCATGTTTGCTTTGGAGGCAATTAATGTCGAACGGGACTGTGAAGTGGTTCAATGGCCAGAAGGGCTACGGTTTCATTCAGCCGGAAGAAGGCGGAAACGATGTTTTCGTCCACATCTCCGCAGTTGAGAGAGCCGGTCTTCAGTCGCTCCGCGAAGGCCAGAAGATCTACTTCGAAACCGAGCGTGGACGTAACGGCAAGATCGCTGCCGTAAACCTCCGTCCGCTCTAAGGTTTTCGAGGCCACTCCACTCATGCGGGGAGCAGCTCGGCTGCTCCCCGCTTTTCTTATCCGGTTATCAAACAAAGAAGTTCGGGAGATCGAATGGCGAAAGAAGAGATGCTCGAGTTCGAGGGCGTGGTGGACGAAGTTCTGCCGGACGCCCGCTGTCGCGTGAAACTCGACAATGGGCATGAAGTGATTGCCTACACATCGGGGCGCATGAAGAAGAACCGCATCCGCATTCTCGCCGGCGACCGTGTGACGGTCGAGATGACCCCTTATGATTTGACCAAGGGCCGCATCAACTTCCGTCACAAGGACGGTCGTCCGGGCGGAGGCGGCGGCGAACAAACGGGCCCGGCACGCACGAGCGGCGGTCCCCCTCGTCGCGGCGGACGCTAATTGAACGACGGATTGCGCGCTGCCTTCAACCGCAGTGCTCTCCCGTGACGTAACGGGATTCAGTCGCCAGCGGAAAGTTCGGCGACGCGCTCCTTATGATTGGCGCCGAGGCGCTTCGCGATCCAGAGCCACGCAACGACCATCGGGACGGCGATTGCGCCGGCTGCTCCTCCGGCAAATCCGAGGCTGCCGCCAGCGAGCGCATAGAGCCATCCGGACGTTGCGTCGCCACCGCGGAATACGACCGTGTCGATGAAATTCTGCACCTTGTATTTATCCGCGGGCGTCGCGAGCGTGTAGATCACCTTGATCGCCGGATTGGCGAGCGCGAACGATACGACCCGTTCGGCCACCATCACGGCGGCGACGATCCAAAGGGCGGCGTCGAACGAGAGCAAAAGCACGCCGATCGCGCCGGTCACGGGCAACGCGAGCAGTGCGGCCGTCACGCCGAAGCGGCGCAGAATCCGGGCCGTGCCGAACACTTCGATCAGAAAGGTGACGACGCTGACGGCGAGGTCGCGGCTGGAGAAGAACAGCACTCGGTCGGCGCTGTCCGCGATCGACGCCGCAACCAGCCGCGCCTGCTCCAAATAAAAGAACGTGCCGATGATATTTGCGATGAAGATGAAAAGCGCGATGCGCGCGAACATCGGGTCGGCAAACACCTTCATCGCGCCGTCGAGTATGCCGCCGCCGGCGGGTTCCGCGCTTCCCTTCGCTTCCGCCGGGCGCAGGCTGCGCAATTGCAAGCTCGCCAGCATCGAGGCGACCAGGAGCGCCGACGACACGAGCATCAAATCGACCGGCTGGAAGATCCGGACCAGGCCTTGCGTCACCAAGGGACCGGCGAGCGCCCCGGCAGTGCCGCCTGCGGAGATGAAGCCGTAAAGCCGCGTGGCCTCTTCGTGCGACCAGAGCTCGGACATCAGGCTCCAGAAGAGCGACACGACGAAGAGATTGAAGACGCTTGCCCACACGAAGAACGATCCCGCCGCCCAACGATCCTCGGGCGACGCCTTCAGCACCAGCCAAAAGACCACGAGGTTGGCAGCGAAGAAGACGTAAATCGAGGGAAGCACATAGCGGCGCGGAAAACGCGTGGCGACGAAACCGAAGAGCGGCACGAGGACCAGCATCACCACGAAGACGACGGTGAAAAGCTGGTGCAGAGCGTCTTTGCCAAGCGCGACGCCCATTTCGTCGCGCACCGGCCGAATGATGTAATAGGCGGACAGCAACGCGAAGAACATCGCGAACGACGCAAGAAGCGCCGCGATCTCTCCGGGCGCAACGTCGACAAAGCGCCGGGCCCACGAGCGGTGAAAGATCGTCGCTGATGATGGTGACTGGTCTGACGACATGCTGCTCCGAGTTCTCGCTGCACACTGCCTTGTTGTCTTCCGGGAACTATCCGTGAAGAGAGCGCGTCATTCTGATTGATGCGACGCAGCAGAAATGCGCAAGCGGAGATGCTGCCTGCAAGTGTACCTTTCCTGCATAAGCCTGCCTTATCATTAGGCAAGCAAAGCTTTTCTAGATTGTGACAATGTATATTCGTTCTATACTGACGCAGTGCAGCAACAACGTGTTGCCATGCGATCAGACGGACAGTAGGAAATCCTTTTTTAACACAAGGACTTGCGACCGATATGAACTATTACGCCTATGAAATGGCCCATGCGTTCATGTCCCCTGTCCGATTCGGTGTGCAGGCGCTCCGTCAAACGCTCGGATGGCCGCTGAACCCCATGAGCTACACGGCCGCCGGGAAGAACATGATCGCCGCGTGCGAGGTGTTCGAGAACATCACCCGCCGGTACGGAAAGCCGGAGTTCGGCATCAAGAGCGTGCAGCTCGCCGGACTGACAGTCCCCATCCGCGAAAACGTCGTTCTCTCCAAGCCGTTCTGCAATCTCCTGCATTTCGAACGCGACCAATCGGAAACGGGTAAGCGCTACGATCCGAAAGTCCTGATCGTCGCGCCGATGTCCGGCCACTATGCGACGCTGCTGCGCGGCACGGTGGAAGCCATGCTTCCCGAGCACGACGTCTACATCACCGACTGGTCGGATGCGCGCGATGTGCCACTCGCGGCTGGCCATTTCGATTTCGACGACTTCGTCGATTACCTCATCGACTTCATGCGTTTCATCGGCACGAACACGCATGTCATGGCGGTATGCCAGCCGGCGGTTCCGGCGCTCGTCGCCGCCGCGGTGATGGCCGCGCGCAACGAACCGTGTCAGCCGGCGTCGCTCGTGCTCATGGGTGGACCGATCGACACGCGCCGTAACCCGACGAAGGTCAACGACCTCGCCGCGCAGAAATCGATTTCCTGGTTCGAGTCGAACGTCATCTCGACCGTGCCGTTTCCGCATGCGGGATTCATGCGTCCGGTATATCCTGGCTTCATGCAGCTCACGGGTTTCATGACGATGAACCTCGAGCGGCACATGAACGCTCACGTCGACCTCTTCAACAATCTCGTCAAGGGCGACTGCGATAGCGTCAACCAGCACCAGACCTTCTACGAAGAATATCTGTCGGTCATGGATTTGACTGCCGAGTTCTATCTGCAGACCGTCAAGACGGTGTTCCAGGACCACCTGCTGCCCGACAAGAAACTGATGCATCGCGGCGAACTCGTCGATTGCTCGGCGATCCAAAAGACGGCGCTGCTGACGGTTGAAGGCGAGCGCGACGACATCTGCGGTCTCGGCCAAACGGAAGCCGCGCACGATCTCTGCCCCGGCGTTCCTGACGACGAGAAAATCCACTACGTGCAGCAGGGCGTCGGCCATTACGGCGTTTTCAACGGCACGCGCTGGCGTACCGAAATTCAGCCGCGCATTCGCGAATTCATGCGGACGATCAATTACAAGCGGCTGACCGGCAATCAGACGACGCGCATGCCGAAGCCTTACCGCGTGCTGAAGGATGCGCCGGACGTCGCGCCCGATTGGCGTTCGCCCGCAACGAACGGCGCGCTCAACGGCGCCAACGGCAAGCATCCGCCTTCCGCCGCCGGCGAATGATTAGAGCGCCGGCCCGGATAGAAACAGGACCGACGCTTTAAGTTTTTGTCGTCGGATCGCTTTTGCACAAAAACGGTGCCCACTTTCGTGCGCGATGCTCTAGTGCGCCTCGTCCCAGTTGTTTGCGGCTTTCGCATCGACGTGGATCGGCACCGATAGTTTGACGGCGGGCTCGGCCGCCGTCTCCATCACGCGGCGCGCAACCTCGATCAACTTCGGTGCGTCGGCTTCGGCCACCTCGAAAACGAGTTCGTCGTGGACCTGCAGCAGCATGCGAGCCGTATCCAATTTTGCCTTCTCGATCGCATCCGGTATGCGGATCATCGCGCGCCGGATGATGTCGGCGGCAGAGCCTTGGATCGGCGCGTTGATTGCGGCGCGCTCGAGAAAACCACGCATCGACGGATTCTTCGTGTTGATCTCGGGATAGTGGACCTTCCGTCCGAAGATCGTCTCGACGTGTCCGTGTTCGTGTGCAAACTTTTTCGTTGCGTCCATGTAATCGCGGATGCCGGGGAAGCGCTGGAAATACGTCTTGATGTAGTCGCCCGCTTCCTCGCGGCTGATGCTGAGCTGGTTCGCTAAGCCGAACGGCGAGATGCCGTAGATGATGCCGAAGTTGATCGCCTTGGCACGGCGGCGGACTTCGCCCGGCATATCCTTGATCGGCACGCCGAACATTTCGGACGCCGTCATAGCGTGAATGTCGAGGCCTTCAGCGAAAGCCTTCTTCAGCTGCGGAATGTCGGCGACGTGGGCGAGAACACGCAGCTCAATTTGCGAATAGTCGGCCGAGATGAGCTTCATGCCCTTATCAGCGATGAAGGCAGTGCGAATTTCCCGGCCTTCCTTCGTGCGGATCGGGATGTTCTGCAGATTGGGATCGGATGACGCGAGGCGGCCAGTCGTCGTCGAAGCGAGCGCGTAGCTCGTGTGGATGCGGCCGGTGGCAGGATCGATGAACTCCGGCAACGCGTCGGTATAGGTCGAGCGAAGCTTCGAGATCTGGCGCCATTCGAGCATCGTGTTGATGAGCCGGCGGGCGTCGCCGTCGAGTTCCTCGTTGGCTGCGAGTTCGTCGAGCAGATTGGCGCGGGTTTCCCATTGGCCGGTCTTCGTCTTCTTGCCACCGGGTAGCTTCAGCCGATCGAACAGCAGCTCTCCGAGTTGCTTCGGCGAGCCGAGATTGAACTTGTGTCCAACCAGCCCGTTGATTTCTTCTTCGAGCCGGACGGCGCGTTGTGCGAATGCGCTCGACAGCCGCGCGAGGATATCGCGGTCAACCTTGATACCCGCATGTTCCATCGCGACGATGACGGGAACGAGCGGCCGCTCGAGCGTCTCATAAACCGTCGTCACGCGCTCTGCGGCGAGGCGGGGTTTCAGAACCTTCCAGAGTCGCAGCGTCACGTCCGCATCTTCGGCTGCATATTCGGTTGCCTTGTCGAGAGGCATGGCAGCGAACGTCTTCTCGGACTTCTTGGCTCCTGGAGCCTGGCCCATCGCCTGGGCGAACGTCATACAGGCGTGGCCGAGGTGGCGCTCCGCGAGCACGTCCATGCCGTGGGCGTTGCGCCCGCCGTCGAGCGCGTAGGAGATCAGCATTGTGTCGTCGAACGGCGCTACGCCGATGCCGTAACGCTTCATCACCAGCGTATCGAACTTGATATTCTGACCGATCTTGAGAACGGAGGCGTCCTCAAGCAGCGGGCGCAGAAGATCCAAGGCTTCGTTGATCGCAAGCTGGGGCGGACGGTTGTCATCGCCGCCGAAAAGATCGTTGCTCGGTCCCGTATGGCCGAGCGGTATGTAGCAAGCTTCTCCCGGCGCGACGCTGAGCGAAATTCCGACCAGGCCGGCGCGCGTCGCGTCAAGGTCGGTGGTTTCGGTATCGAAGGCGACGTATCCGGTTGCACGGGCCTTGCCGACCCATTTCTCCAGCTCTGCGCGCGTTACGACCGTTTCATAGGTGCTGCGGTCGATGGCCTTGCCGCGTGCGATCGCACTTCCGGCGGCGACGGCCGCTGCCGGTGTCGCTTCCTCGAACGACGTTTCTTCGCCCAGCGCTTCGATCTGATCCGATGTCGCTTGGGGCTTAGGCTTGATGCTCGAGCCAACCGAAACCGCAAGCGGCGGCGGGGGCTCGGCGCCCAGACCTTCGGCAATACGTTTGGTGAGCGTGCTGAATTCCATTTCGCGCAGGAAGCCGAGAAGCGCATCGGCCTTTGGGTCGCGCACGCCCAGGTCGGCGATTTCGATCTCGAGTGGCACGTCCTCTTTCAGAAGAACGAGCTGGCGCGAAACCCGCGCCTGCTCGGCGAATTCGATCAGCTTCTCACGCCGCTTCGGCTGTTTGATCTCGCCCGCCCGCTCCAGCAGGGAATCGAGATCGCCATACGCCGAAATAAGCTCGGCCGCCGTCTTGATGCCGATGCCGGGCACACCCGGGACGTTATCGATCGAGTCGCCCGCTAGCGCCTGCACGTCGATGACCTTTTCCGGCGGCACGCCGAACTTCTCGATGACCTCGTCGCGGCCGATGCGCTTGGCTTTCATGCCGTCGAACATCGTGACGCCGGGGCGGACGAGTTGCATGAGGTCTTTATCGGATGACACGATCGTGACATCGCCACCGGCGTCCGCGGCAACCTTGGCGTAGGTCGCGATCAGATCGTCGGCTTCATAGCGGTCGAGTTCGATGCAGGCGATGTTGAAGGCCTTTACCGCGTCGCGGATGAGCGGGAACTGCGGAATGAGCTCCTCGGGCGGCGGCGGACGATGGGCCTTATATTGGGGATAGATGTCATTCCGGAACGTTTCGCGGCCGGCGTCGAAGATGACCGCGATGTGCGTCGGCGCTTCGGATGCCTTCGACTCACGCAGGAGCTTCCAGAGCATCGCGCAAAAGCCGTGCACGGCACCCACGGGCAGCCGGTCGGACGGGCGCGTCAAGGGCGGGAGCGCGTGGAACGCACGGAAGATATAACCCGAGCCGTCAATCAGATAGACGTGGCTTCCCTTGATAACCGGGACTTTTTCCGCCGCGCCTTCGACTGGCGGTTGTTCGACTTTTTTCTGTTGCATCTTTGCTCTTTTGGCCATGGCGCGAGGCCGGTCGGATGACGTCGTGCGCGGGAATTCATAGGTCGCGAGAATGCCGCAGAAAACACGTTTCCCGGCGAAATCGCAGCCATTATGGCATGCTAGCGGATCAATCTGCCTATTGGGCCCGGCGGTCCGTTGACAGCTGCCTCTGCCCCATGGCTGATGTCCGTCAGCACCTATGTAGGATGCAGGCCGGCATAGTTGCAAACCGTCGCTATGGGGAGACTATTTGTCATGCGCACGACCGTCAAATTTGCAGGCCTTCTTGCCGCTGCGGCGGCCATCGTTTCAACTTTCGGCGTTGTCGAGGCGAACGCGCTGCCTCGCTGCCGCGCCCCGGTCGAGGGCGTCGCGACCGCTACCGGTATTCTCGGAACGGGTTCGGAAAAGGCCCGGATCGAAGCCCGCGAAAACTGGAGAAGGACGGTCCGCAGCCTCTATGGACCCCGTTATTCCGACTTCTGGAACGCGCAAGGCAAGCGGTGGGATTGCAAGAAGGGGGCAATCCTGCTCGCGAAATGCGTGGTCGTCGCCAAGCCCTGCCGTTACTGAGGGTTGTAGCAACTCGGAACGCGTCGCAGGCGTGTGGCGCCACGGGCGTCACACGTGTGTACCGCCCGTTTTATAGGTTACCGGGCCGCAGGTGACTGCATTTGCGGCCCATCGACGAATGGGCTATCAGTCTCGTCGAAGGCACCCGTAGCTCAGCTGGATAGAGTGTCGCCCTCCGAAGGCGAAGGTCGCAGGTTCGAATCCTGCCGGGTGCGCCAATGAAATCATCGGGTCACACCAGCGACTTCTGCGGCCGCATGCCGATTAGATTAGAAATAAGCAGCCGCAATTTTCTCCATCCGTTATCATTCGCCATAAATGGCTGAGCCATTCTAATGGCGACCGCAAGTTCGATTGGATGGATCCGTCCCGTCGTCATCAGGCGACGACAGATCTTGGCACGCAGAGGCGTCGAGCCTCTTTATTCGCCCCTTTCCGACTTCTGTAAGCAAGAGTCTCCCCGCAGCCTTCGGGCAATCGTGCAAGCAACGATCTAAGCCAGCCATGGATTGAGAATGCATGAGAGCTGTTGCCTGATTTCACGGAGAAATATTTTTCGATCCGCGTATCTTTCACAGACGTAGCTCTGGAAACCGTATGCGACAATGCTTTCCAGGACATTCAGCAGCGCCTTGGTCGGTGTATCGGCTTTGAGCAGACCTTGGCGATCAAGATGTTCGAACGCGCATTCGAGCTGGCGCAGATAAAATTCGTTGTCAGACTTTATCTGCAGCGCGGCTTCGGGATCAGCCGAAATTACTATCGTCGCCGCTATCGCTTCACGCCAAAGCGTTTTCAGCTTGGGGTCATCCGGCGGATCGAGCATGGCCCCGACGACGGACATCAAATACGCTACAGGTCTCGCGGCGGAGCCTTCGACTGCGCGGCTGATGGAGTTTCTATATGTTTCTCGCTCGTCCTCGAGAAGGGCTAGCAGAACGGACTGCTTGGAATCAAAGTAGTTGTAGAATGTCGCGATCGAAACATCCGCTTTCTCCCGGATTTGCGTGATTGTCGCTCCCTGATACCCGCCCTCCGAAAAAAGCTCCCGGGATGCGATCAATATCTTCCGGCGAATGGCTGTCGCATTCTTTTTCCTCTTTGATTCGTCGATTTGGGGTGCGTCGGCAATCATATTAGGTTCCTTGGAACTGAAACTTGAATTCGTCGTTTCGGGCAACATCATAGATGACGCTCTACCGCGCGGCCACGCGAAATCTAGACACCGCGAACATGCGCGAAGGCAACGTCCGACGATTATTTTCAGCAAATTGAGATAGCAACGCAAATGTCTTCAGAGGCGATCAGACCTGATGGGTATTCGCCAAAGCCGTGTCGCGGAGCTTGCTCGGCTGCTCAAACGTGATCCGTCCGTCGCATATGGTCAGCGCGACGCTGACAGTCGCCAAGTCTTGTGGAGCTACGCATTCGATATCGGTATCGAGGACGACAACGTCGGCAAAATAATCTTCTTTCAACATGCCTTTGCGATCGCTCATGAACTCGACCCAAGCCCCATTCAGCGTATAACCGCGCAGTATCTCATCGAGAGGAAGTCGCTGGTCGGGAATGTCGTCGGCGAGGGGTTCGCGCGTCATCGCCGCCGAAATCGAAAGCATCGGATCGAGCGGCGCCACGGGCCAGTCGGTCGAGAATATCATTGGAACTCCGGCATCGGCGAGCGCACGCCAAGCAAATGCGTAGGGGAGCCTATCTGGGCCAATGAAGCGTGGTGCCGTTTCCACGTTCACCTCTGAGCGCGAAGGTGCGTGAATTGGCTGCATCGAGGCGACGGCCCCAATCTTTCTGAATCTCCCGATATCCTCTGGATGAATGACTTCGATATGCTCCACGCGATGGCGAAGGTCGCATCCTCCGGCCACGTCCGACGCATGCTCGTAGCCGTTCAACACACGGCGAACCGCTCCGTCGCCGACCGCATGGGCTGCCACCTGAAGGTTTAGACGCGAGGCCGTCTCGCAGATGCTATTGAAGTGGTCCTGCGAGAAGAGAACTTCTCCCTTCCAGCCAGGCCGGTGCGCGTAATCCTCCAGGAAGAAGGCGGTTTCGCTTTCCGTTACGCCATCCATGAACACTTTCACGAAGTTGCAACGCAGCCTGTCGGAGTCGAAGAGGCGGTTCCAGGCGGCAGCATTCTCGTGCAGATCCGAAAGCGGCATGAAGTTCTTCATATGGAACGGCATTCGAACACGGACCGGCAGCCCTTCTGTCCGCTCGATGTGGTCTAGAAGCTCGAGCTGATATCGATTGCCGTCCATGTTCTGGATTGACGTGATTCCAAGGCTAGCGCAGTGGGCAAGACCACGTCGCAAGAGCGCGATGTCGTAGGAACGCTCTGCCTCAGTTACGTCGTCCGGTTCGCCTCCGGTCGCGATACCGAGTGTCTCTCTCCCACCGCCCTCAAATCGCTCGTAAACCAGGGAAATGGCATCGGCTTCGCGCAGTTCACCCGTCGCCAAGCCATCGCCGCTCATCACAATCTCGTTGCCGACGGCAAGTTGGCGTCCTGAGAGGATGCCCGCGCGTTCGAGCGCAATGGTATTCGCCCAAGCCGTATGAAGATCGTAGGCCAACAGGAGAAGTGGACGATCGTTTGTAATCTGGTCGAGATGATGCCGCGTTATCGGCTCTGTGGGCGATATTGCGGAGTAAAGGCAGCCTTGCGCGACGATCGAGGGCGTATCCGGGTGCGCCGCCATGTGGTTGGCGATAACGGACCTCACGTTGTCGAAACCTTGCACGCCGGCGAGCGAAAGCTGAACCAAACTCGTGGAGCCGCTGAAAATATGCACGTGCGCGTCGTTGAAACCTGGAAGTATCGTTCCGCCGCGGGCGTCAATGAGCCTTGTTCGCGCTTGCGCCAATGGCACAACCTCCGCGTCGGTGCCGACAGCAACGATCCTGTTTCCGGAAATAGCGAGCGCTTCGGCAAAAGGTCGTGTCTCGTCCATCGTTTTCATCCGTCCGCCAAACAGGATGTAGTTGATCGGCCCAATGATGTTCATTTTCCAGAATTCCTTTGATCGCCGACTCTCACGACAAAGCGTCTCGCAACGCGTACCAGGTCATGGCAAGGGCTAGGAGTGGCGACCGCCAACGTGGACCGCCCGGGAAAGGCGAGGCGGGCAGCGAAGCCATTAGATCGAATTTTTCAGCTTGGCCGGCAATGGTATCAGCGAGAAGCTTTCCTGCAAGGGTCGCGAGCGCAACTCCCTGACCGGAGAAACCACCCGCGGTCAGAACGTTACCGCGCAGTCGTCTGAAGTAGGGCATGCGGCTGACCGTTATCCCGAGCGTCCCACCCCACCGATAATCGAACGCGACATCGCCCAACTGCGGAAAAACTCTGCAGAGCGGCTTGCGGACGACGGCATCGAGATCGGTCGGAAAGCGATAGCCATAACTTTCGCCGCCGCCGAAAAGCAGACGACGGTCTTCGGAGAGTCGGAAGTAGTTGATGACGAATTTCGTGTCCGCGACCGCGTAATCATGCGTCAAAACGTGAGACACTTCCCCTTCTGAAAGCTGCCGGGTCGCCGCTATGAAGCCGTTAATCGGCATGACGTGGCGAGCGATCTCTCGATCGAGATCTCCGACGTAGCCATCGCAGCCAATGATCACAAAGTCCGCTGAAATCTTGGCGTCGTCCGTGCGCACTGTCGCTGGAGAAGCATCGTCGATACCAACGACCCGCGATGACTCGCAAATCCTGACGCCCAGCTGCTCGGCTACTTTTGTCAAGCCCTGGAGGTAATTCAGCGGATGCAGGTGACCTGCATTCATGTCAAGAGAACCGCCCCAGTAGAAGTCCGATGGCAGTATCGCTCGGAAGGCATCACGATCAAGGAACGTCAATCCGCTGACGCTGTATTCCCGCTGCAGCTTATCAACGTATCGTCGTGTTTCATCGACATATCGGTGGCGGTGACACGCCGTTAGCACGCCGCGTTTGAAGGCGCACGCGATGTCGTGCTTGCCAATCAGGTTTTGAACGAGCGTGACGGCTTCTTCGGCGATTGCCCAGAGTTGGCGCGCCGTGTCATTGCCGAACATGTGCTCCAACTCATCCTGATGGAGCCGCATGCCCGTGTTGACCTGCCCGCCATTGCGCCCTGAGGCGCCCCACCCAACCCTGTTCGCCTCCAACAGGACGACCCGATAGCCCTTTTCCGCGAGATGCAATGCGCTTGAGATGCCTGTAAGGCCTCCTCCGATTACGCAGACATCGCAGTTGACATCGCCTTCCGCCGCCGGGCGCTCCAGAGGATGGTGAGCCGTCGCCGCGTAGTAGGTATCGGGATGAACACCGGGCCGATCGTTTATGGTCAGAAGATCCATGACAGCATTGGTTCGAATATTTTGGGAAGGTGCGCCGCAGCACCCGTGCTCGGCTTCTTGAGGAGCAGAAAATGAGTTTCACCTTGCCAAAAAGAAAGGTACTCAGAGGTTCACACCGCCATGAGCAGGTGTTGGCGTTCCCATGGGGAAATTTCGCTTTGGAACTCATCCAGTTCCGCGTGCTTTATGCCTTCATAGAGCAAACAGAAGTCTTCGCCTATTACATCGCGAAACGCCTCATCTTCCGATAGTTTCTGAAGTGCAGCGGAAAGGCTTCGCGGTAACGATAGCCCGCGACCGTAGCCTTCGCCGGAGGCTGGCTCTCTCGCCTTTTCAAAGTTGATCATACCCAGATAGCCGCTTGCGAGACTTCCCGCGATCGCGAGATAAGGATTGCAGTCCATGCCGACGACCCGGTTTTCCACGCGCCTCGACTCGGGCGCCGACACGGGAATACGCAAACCCGTCGTCCTATTGTCGGCCGCCCATTCGATGTTCGTCGGGGCGCTGTCGTCGCCCGAAAAGCGCTTGAATGAATTGACGTATGGCGCAAACAAAGCCGTCGCCGCCCAGAAATGTTTCTGGCATCCGCCAATGAAGTGATGAAATTCATCGGTTTCGGTGCCGTCGGCGTGGGAGAAGATGTTCCTTCCGGTGGCGATGTCGACAACGCTCTGATGGATGTGCATGGCGCTCCCCGGCTCGTTCTTCATCGGCTTTGCCATAAAGGTCGCGAAGCAGCCGTTGCGAAGCGCCGCTTCCCGGATAGATCTTTTGAAAAGGAACACCTCATCGGCAAGGCGAAGCGGATCACCATGCGTGAGGTTAATCTCGAGCTGACCGGCACCTCCTTCTTGGATCACAGATGCGAGCTCCAAGCCCTGCGCCTCGGCAAACTCGTAGATGTCATCTATTACGTTGCCATACTCATCGACAGCCGTGATCGAATAGGATTGGCGGCCAATGCCTTTGCGACCCGTGCGGCCGATCGGCGGCTCGATCGGATCGTTAGGGTTGGAATTCGGCTGGGTCAGGTAGAATTCGAGCTCCGGCGCAATTACCGGCCGCCAGCCGCGCATTTCGTAGAGGCTCAGAACGCGGCGAAGAACGTTGCGCGGTGCGATGGGAAGTGGATTGCCGTGCTTGTCTTCGACGTCGTGGATGACCTGTAGTGTGACTTCGTCCGCCCAGGGAGCGGCACAGGCCGTTGACATGTCCGCTTTTAGGACGACATCGACCTCGGTCCACTGATCGGTGATGTCGAGATCCGCATAGTTTCCGGTAATCGTCTGATAGAAGATCGACGACGGCAGAAACACCTTGGTGGCGGCCGCGAATTTGGCGGCCGGCATCGCCTTTCCCCGCGAAATTCCAGCGATGTCGGGGATCATGCACTCCACTTCGTAAATTCGACGGCCGCGTTGGTACTGGACAAAGGAGTCTGGAAGGTCCTGCGCCCAGAGATGAGAGGACATGTTTTTTCTCTTGAAGGAAGTTAGCTACATGGTTGCGGCCGCAGAATGCAAAGATCTCTGCGGAACTCGAAAGTCCGATTTGTCAGATGCACTTGAAAAAGAAGCGCATTTGACATTCCTGCCCGCTGCAAATTCGTTTGTTTACGCTGCCGGTCACTCGACCCATGAAAAACCCTTATTCGCCGGTTTTGAAGCGGGTCCATTCCCTGTTCACGTAACGCACGGTCGCCGGATTCTGAGAGGAGCCCATAAAAAAGCGCTTCTTCACGCTGTCAGACGGAAAGAGGGCCTGATCTTCCGCCAATTCCGGAGGCAAAAACGACTTCGCCTCAGTTACGGGTGATGCATATCCGGAGGTCTCGGTTATCCGCGCCGAGACCTTTGGGTCGAGAACGTAATTCATGAAGGCATAGGCTGCTTGGGGATTTGACGCATCGGATGGAATTGCCATGGCCGTCAGCCAAGCAAGGGTACCCTCCTTCGGCACAACGTAGGAGAGTTTGACGCCGGTCTTTGCTTCAATCGCATTTTTTGCAGCTGCAATCACGTCACCAGACCATCCGATAGCCGCACATATGGATCCGTCGGCCAAATCGCTCTTATACTTGGTCGTTTCCATGTAGGCGATGTAGGGACGAATCGCTTTCAAAAGACTGATCGCCTTGCCGATCTGCTTCTCATCGTCACTAAAGGTGTCAATGCCGAGATAGTGCATGGCGATAGGGACAACATCGGTGGCAGAGTCGACCACAACGAATCCGCATTTCGACAACTTCGCGGCATTCTCCGGCTTGAATACCAAATCGTAGCTATCGAGCGGCGCATCTGGGAATACCTTTTTTATTTTATCGATATTCAACGCGATGCCAGTCGACCCCCAAACGACAACGGTCGAGTGGTTTGCTTCCGGATCGCTCACTTTCAGTAGATCGGCGATCGCCGGATCGAGTTTTGAAATGTTGGGAACTAGCTTCGTATCAAAAGTGCGCACGGCACCTGCTTTGATTTCCCGCTGCAGAAAGGGAAGGCCGCTGGGCGTTACGAGGTCGTAGCCGCTGGACCCTGTGAGCAGCTTCGTCTCCAGCATTTCGTCAGTGTCAAAGACATCATAACGGACCTTGTATCCGGTCTTGGCGGTAAAATCGTCGAGTATCTTCTGATCGAAAAATCCCGACCAAGTATAAAGATTAAGTGTCTTGTCTTCTGCGTTTGCATGAAACGCTGCAGCGGAGAAAATCAGAGCCGCGACCCCAGATTTCAGAATCTTCATTATCTTCCCCTTCGGCTTCAGCTTCGTTGAGCTTCGCTCCATGAAGTCAAGGTAATCCGTGCACAACATCTGCGTCAATAAAAAATAGAACGCATTCTGTTTTTTGTTGACGGAGGGGTGGAAGCAGCATGTAGTATGAAGCTGGGAACAACCCATCACTATGCTCGCATTGGCGCACGTCGATGACGCTCGCAGTTTTGCGGCTCAAGGGCAGATTTCGCGGTCTGCTCGTGTCGGTAAGATGAAAAAGCGAAGGCATTAATGGATCTGAGCATTCTGCAACAGCTGATGGATGAGAAAGTGCCGCCGCAGCATGCCTTCAGTACCGAGGAATACGCCTCACGATTGAATAAGCTCCGCACCTCAATGACGAAGGCGCGTATCGATGTGGTCTTGTTGTCCTCGCCGGAGTCGCAGTGCTGGCTACACGGCTACCAAGCGCGCTGGTATCGGACCGGATCGTCCACGGAATGGCCGCCGGTCAACTTCACCGCCGTCCACGTCGACCAGGACAGCCTTATCGTGTTTGACACGGCCGACCACGCCCGGCTGATCACCTTTACGTCTATTGCTACCGATGTTCGGCATCCCACTTCCGATGATCCCAGCCTGAAAAGCGTACACGGGTTCATCTTGAACGAACTCGCCTCCAATGGCTGGCTGTCGGGGACATGGGGGCTCGAGAAGTGGTCGCCACGCCAGAACGCCGCGACCACCGAGCATCTAGAATCAGCGCTTCGCGGTCAGGTCACGGTGTTGGATGTATCGGTCATGATGCGTGATCTTCAGCGCATTAAGTCCGACGCTGAAATTCGCGTGATCCGCGAGGCATCACGAGTCCTGGATGCCGGCTACGCGCACCTCCTGTCGAACAACCTCCAGCAAGACATGACCGAGATCGAAGTGTGGGCCGAGTTGGAGCTGGCAATGGCTCGGGCGGGAGGTGAAACCGCCGGATTGCACGACACGATCTCGCGCACCCGTAAGTACTGTCATGCCTTCTCCAGCACCCGCCGCATTGGTCACGGCCAGCTCCTCGCCGACCCTTGCGGCGTCAAGCACCGCTATCACGCCAACACCGCACGCCAGTTCTATCTGGGAGAGCCGCCAAAAGATCTGATGGAGGCCAGCGACGTCGCAGCCGGTGCGGTCGACGTCCTCAGGAACGTGGCCAAGCCCGGAATTTCATTCGCGACGGTAAGCGCGCAACTTCGTGAGTACTACCAGTCGTTCAGCTTGTGGGGTCTCCGAGATTGGATTGGGGGCTACCAGCTCGGAATTGCCTTCCCACCTGATTGGGTGGGCGAATTCAGTTGGAGTGTCGAACTCGACGAGCACGACAAGTATGTCGAGCATGGTCTCGTAACCAACTTCGAGAGCTTCGTCGGAGGTGCTGGACACATCGATACCGTAGTCTTCCTCAACGGAGGCGTCGAGGTGCTGTCCGAAACACCTCGGCGGCTTTTAGTCGTCGGAGGCTGATCTGATCTGGATCTTCAGCAGCATGTCACAACGGACACAGAGATGCTGATTCGTAATGAACTACCGGAATATAGACAGCCGCTGACTGCACAGGACGCAGAAGCACTGCGCGCAGAGGCGGCCGCCGAAGTGGAGGGTTTTCTTGAACTTCGAGAAAATCACAAGCCTACGCCGCTCTATTCGCTTGGGGCTCTCGCAAAAAAATTAAATGTCGATGGAATCTATATTAAAGACGAGAGTTACCGCTTGCACGCTGGGAGCTTCAAAGCGCTCGGCAGCTCATATGCAATAATTCGTTTGGTACTCGAAAATGCATCATCGCAATTGGGGCGCGCGGTGAATGTGAGCGAGCTTCACACGAGCAGTGTTCGAGATATTGCACGGCAGATGGTCTTTGGCTGTGCGACCACGGGGAACCAGGGATTGGCTGTTGCCTACGGCGCCCACCTTGTTGGCGCAAAAGCTGTCGTGTTTGTCCACGCCAACATCAGTAAAGAACGGATAGCCGCGATTGACCGGTGGAGAGCTCATGTCATTCGCGTAGACGGCCCATATGAAGAAGCGCTCGCTGAAGCAGCCCGGGCCTGCGCTCGATCTGGAGCCATTCTAGTTTCCGATCTATCCGGAACCGGCGACGAGCACGCCGCGAAGCTCATCATGCAAGGATATGTGCCGATCATATCCGAAGCGATGCGTGCAATCCCAAACGCACCAACCCACATCTTCGTCCAAGCGGGGATCGGGGTCTTGGCTGCCGCCATTACCGGTCACTTGGCCATGACTCTTGGCGCGAAACGGCCGACAATCATCGTCGTCGAGCCGGAACGAGCTGCTTGCTTGTATGCAAGCGCGGCCAAAGGAAATATCCATAAGATTGCTGGCAACGCGCCGTCCGTGATGGCGATGCTGGAATGCTTTGAACCATCTCACCTAGCTTGGCGTATCCTTTCACGCCAGGCCGATTTCTTCATGATTGTCGAAGAAGACGACGCGATTTCAGCAATGAATCAATTGGCAAAGCCGATGGGAAACGATCCAGCGGTTGTTGCGGGCGAAAGTGGCGGCGTAGGACTCGCGGGTTTTATTCGCTTGGCTCAGGATGCCTTCCTAAGCAGCCGGATTGAGCTTAATTCCAATTCCCGCATTCTCGTGGTCAACACAGAAGGTGCAATGGACCTATCGCGCTACAATCAGATTGTAGGCCTTTCGCCGCTTGTCGTCTCCGCCGGACGGCCTTGTGACGGCACATAAGTACGAAAGGCGCAGCTTTCGGAAGCTCAAAAGCCGCTGCGCGGGGTTTTGCACGCAGCGGCTTTCTCCAAGGCAGGCGAGAGAATCGCCTCTTGCCCGGCCGGGTTTAAAATTCTGAAGTGCGGTTAGGGGAGCAAATTAACACCGGCCGAAAATACGAATCTGTCGCCGGCGAGTTCGTCGTGGTCGATTGAAGTGCCCCAGTAGCGAAAATCCATGAAATACTTGTCCACGCTGAGCTTAAGACCGGCATTCCAGTAGGTGTATTCCTGGAGTCCTTCCCAATAGCCTGTCGGATAATATTTGTTCGTTCCGGAGTGGGACCAACCAATGAGGCCACTTACGGACGGCGAAAACTCTCCAATCTGCGGAAGATCATACGAGACAGTACCTTCCAAGGAGATATTATCCGTGGCGGCGTACCCTTGATCGGGGATCAGCCAAACATTTGCGCCCACGATCAGCTTTTCAACCGGCGATGCCGTAGCGCCGACTTTGAATTCCACATAGGAAGTGTCGAATACCGATCCGAACCGGCCATGATCGCGGTTGCCGTAAAGGTAATAGAGCGCCGAAAGATCCCAGCTAATGGGACCTGTGACAGGCCGAAGCCCTAGATAAATATCCTGCTCCCAAGGCCCGATGGTCCCGTAATTGATGGTCGACGTCCAAAGTCCAAGATATGCAATACCGTAAGTGAACTCGTTATAGACGTTAATGGTCGGTGCCTGATCGGTATAAGAGATACCTCGAAACATGTAATCGCTCGATCCCGTTATCGATAGCGAGTATCCAAACTTCGCATCGTCTGCCGACGCATTGCCAGCTAGGCCAAACAGCGCCAGAGCGACTGCACTTATCTTAGCCGCCACTTCCCGCTCAAACATCTCGTCCCCCGTCATGTGCAATTCGATTGCGATGTAGCGTCACCATAATAGCACAAATGTTTTTTTCAATCATAAGAAAAAGCACATTTGTTTCATTGCGAGATACGTGATCTTCTCGCAACAATTGCTGTCATCGCGTTCAGCTGATCAGGAAAGAGGCATCGAGAATCGTAAAGGCGCCGCGTCAGGCACTCGGCGCGAAGGTTCTTAGTCTAATAATCTGCAGCTCCGGAAATGCCTTGTTGGCCAGATTCGGATTCTGGCATCCGGTCTCAACGCTACCCGTGCAGCGCTCAATCTTCTTTCCAATTGATACCGAGGTCGTCGTCGCGCTCCTGCAGCTCTTCCATTCTGGTCACCGCTTCAGGTCCAGATCCAGCAACAACGAATGCAACAATCGTCTCAAGAAGAGAGGCGAGGGCCACGGTAGAGGGAAAAAACTGCGATGGATCCGTTGGAACCACAAATCGATGGCTTGCCCGCGCCATGATCGGCGCGGCAGGACTATCGGAAATGCCGATGACCTTGACGCCTCGCGAAACTGCAAGCCCAACAGCTTGTACGACATCGCGCCGATAAGGCCTGAATGCCATCGCAAGAAGCACGTCTCTTTTTTCCGCACGAGCGATCCCTTCGATCGGCGATAAGCCATCGCGCGGGATGGCAGTCACTGACCCCAAGGCGATACCCGCAAGGTGCGTGAAGTGCATAGCCATTGCATTGAAGATGCCCACTCCTAAAACATACGTCATTTGAGCTTTGACTATGTCGTCCGCAGCTCCCTTGATCGCGCGGGCATTCGTTTCAGAGAATAGCCGTTCGATGTTGTTTATCGACGCCGTGGCCATTCCTGTGTACAATTCCGAGAGCTTACCGCCTTTCGAGAGGGACCTTAGCCAGGATGCGCGCTCGGGAAAGGGATCGTCACCATTGATGACCTTGTCCCGAAAAGGCCTGCGGAAATCTTCGTAGCGCTCGAATCCAGCTGCTCGAGCCATTCTAACGAGAGTGTTCGGGCTGACGTCAGCCCGCTGCGCCATTTCCCGTATCGAACTGACACTGATGAGGCTCGAGTTCTCTAATACATGTGTGGCAGCCTTCCTTAGCTCGGGCGTCAGATCTTCGAGGCACCGGGTCAACGCCTCAAGAACCTGGGAAGCATCGTCTGAGCGAATTGGTGAATTGGCCATCTGTCCACAGCCCAAAAATGAAATGGATCCGGCCCGAAGAAATTTCCTGTGCCGCCGAACCATTTGCCACCCCAACCGTAGAAGGTAAAGGGTGTGATCTCGATCGCAATGAGGTGCACATCTGTACCATTGCAACGACCGCTTTTGACCCTTAGCGGTCATCGGATTCCCAGCGGCGTACGAAGGCAAAGCTTCGGCATTGGCGAGAAAGCGGACATCCCCCGCTCAGTGAGGCATGCCCGTCGGTTCGCTTGAAAGCACGTCCGCTCTATCTGGTACTCCGGTCGTTCTCAAGGTGCCCTGATGGTGACCAAGGCTCCCAGGAAGGAGTGCGCGTCCGAAGCTTCGCCAAGGCTTTAGCTTCGCAAGCCAAGCCATCGCCCAGTCATTCAATCAATCGTCTCGATGTCCCGCCCCGAGCTTTTGTTATCGGCTATTTTGCACCGGCGAAATCGAACCGGCATCGGACCGCCCGATCGGCAGGCACGATGATCAATCATCGATCCAGGCGCAGGGTCTAAGCAGGAATTAGCGGCCGCCTCGGCGAAAATTGCCATTGCGATGACAGAGCCGCTTTGCTTTATCTGTCAGGAAACTTCATTCACTGCTAAGATCTATCGCCGCGCCACTGGGGTTACAGACCGGGAATCCTGTTTGCATAATGACATCGAGTTCCGTTCGGTCACCAAGAACTATGGTGGCGTAACGGCTGTTTCGGATGTCGATCTGCAAGTGCCGAAGGGGGCCTTTCTCGCGCTCCTCGGCCCTTCAGGTTGTGGGAAGACGACGTGTCTGCGGATGATCGGGGGCTTCGAGCAGCCTACCTCCGGTACGGTATTGATCAGCGGACGAGAGATGAACGGCATCGCGCCGTACCGGCGGCCCGTCAACATGGTCTTCCAGCACTACGCTTTGTTTCCGCACCTTAATGTCGAGCAGAACGTCGCTTACGGATTGCGGCAGATGCGACCCCGCATCGAAGCCTCCAAGATCGCTCGCAAAGTAGCGCAGGCGCTGGACATGGTGCGCCTTGGCGGCTTCACGCAGCGACGCGTGCACGAGCTATCCGGCGGACAGCAGCAGCGGGTCGCGCTGGCGCGGGCCATTGTAAATCAGCCCGCCGTCCTCCTGCTCGACGAACCCCTCGCCGCGCTCGACAGAAAACTCAGAACCGCGATGCAGATCGAGTTGCAGACGCTGCAGCGCGAACTCGGCATCACCTTCGTGCTGGTCACGCACGACCAGGAGGAAGCGCTGTCGATGGCTGATCAGGTTTGCGTGATGAATACCGGCAGCATAAAGCAGCTCGGTACCCCCCAGGAGGTTTACGACCACCCGGCCGACCTGTTCGTCGCGGATTTCGTCGGCAAAACGAACCGCGTCACCGCGAAGCTGGAAGCCGACGCCAGGACCCTACGGCTGGCCGATGGCTCGGCAATCGACATCGGAGAGCGGCGCGGCTTGGTTGCCGGCGATGCGATCCTGGCCATTCGCCCTGAAGCAATGCGCGTCGATCGCCATGCCAAGCCTGGCGCCACCGGGTTTCAGGGCACCGTAACAAACCGGATATTCCTTGGCTCGACCGCCGAGTATTCGGTCGCCGTTCCTGGCCTCGGCGACTTCCTGATCACGTCCGACCGCCGCAACCTTCACGAAAGCGAACTCGTCGAGCCGGGACAGACGGTCTTCCTCGGCTTCGATCCGGCCACTGCTCATCTCTTTCCTGTTTCAAGCACCGCCTGACCAGAAGGGAACATGCACATGACCAAGAAGCACAGGGAAAATCTGCCGATCTCGCCTGACGACTTCATGCACGAGTTCATGCGCTTAAAGCGTGGCTCTGTGACCCGGCGCCACTTTCTAGGCGTCACCGGTCTGGGCCTCGCGACAGCCGTGATGGCACGCACCCCAGGCGCGTTTTCGACAGCCGCGTATGCGGCGGAAGACCTCGGGAGGAAAATGTCGATCGCAACCTGGCCGAACTACCACGATCCAGCGACGTTCGAAAACTTCAAGGCAGCAACCGGCGTCGCGGTCGAGGTCAATGTCTTCGGGTCGAACGAAGAGATGTTGGCGAAGCTGCAGGCCGGCGCCACCGGTTGGTCGCTCTTTGTGCCGACCAACTACACGATTTCTACCTATCACAAGCTCGGTCTGATCGACGAACTCGATCTGTCGAAGCTGTCGAACTTCAGTGCTGCAACCGAGAATCCGCGCTTCACCAAGGAAGGGCAGATAGAAGGCAAGACCTACGCTGTGCCGAAGAACTGGGGCACCACGGGTTTTGCCGTCAATACCTCCAAGCTCAAGACGCCGATGAAGACCTGGAAGGACTTCTTCGAGGTTGCTCAGACGGAAGCTGATCATCGCGCTATGGTGCACGACTATCAGCTCACCACGATCGGCAGTGCGTTGGTAGCGCTTGGCTACGGCTTCAACTCTATCAAACCCGATGAGCTCGCGAAGGCGGAAGAATTGCTCATCAAGGTGAAGCCGCATCTCTTCGCGATCAACAGCGACTACCAGCCCGGCATGCGCGCGACCGACGCCTGGATGACCATGTGCTGGACCAACGACGGCGCACAGCTCAATCGCGACATACCGGCGATCGCGTATGTTCTGGGTACTGACGGCGGCGAGATCTGGACCGATTACTATGCGATCCCGAAGGATGCCCCGAACAAAGCCGCAGGCTATGCACTGCTCAATTACCTGATGGATCCTCAGAACGCGGTGAAGGAGCATATCGCCAACGGCGCTCCGACCACCGACAGCCGCGTGATCTCGCTGCTGCCCAAGGAGGTCGTGTCGAACAAGATCGTCTATCCGGATGAGGCTGCATTGACGCCGCTTGAATTCGGCGCGGCTGTGACGCTGACCGATCCCGGCCGGGCGGAGCTGATGGCGCGCTTCAAGTCCGCCTGAGTAAGCCAGCCGCAGTTTCCTTGAGACCACAGTCCGGTTCTCGCCATCGTGGAGAGAACCGGACAGCCTCGAGGAAAGCACGACCCGAAAGCACCTGATCCCATGGCGGTTTCAGCCGAGAACAAGCGAAGGTTGGTGACCGCGGCCCTGGTTGGGCCAGCAGCGGTATGGCTATTTACATTTCTCGTGCTGCCCTTCACCGCCGTCATCATCTTTGCCTTCGGCGAGCGCGCGCCGGAGGGCGGCTATCAGCCTGCTTTCACGCTGGCGCAGTTTGCCAATCTTGGGGCCCGCTCCGCAGCCTTTGCCAATACGCTGACACTGGCCCCGATCGGGGCTCTCGCCTGCCTGCTGATCGCCTATCCGGTCGCTTATTATCTGGCGATCAAGGCCGATCAGAAATACCGGATGTTCCTCATCTCCCTGATCGTCATTCCGTTCTGGACGAGCATGCTCGTGCGCACATATGCCTGGATGTATCTGCTTGGTGCGCGCGGCATTCCTCATCTTCTCGAACTCGCAGGCATCGACGATGTACGGCTTCTGAATACGCCGGGCGCGGTCCTGCTCGGCATCGTCTACGGCTACCTTCCGCTGATGATCCTGCCGATCTACGTCAGCCTCGAAAAGCTCGACCGGCGTTTGCTGGATGCATCGGCCGATCTTGGCGCGTCGCCGGTCTCGACGTTCTTTGGCGTTACGCTGCCGTTATCGCTGCCGGGTGTCATGACAGGCGTCGCTCTGGTCACGATTTTGCTTCTCGGCGAATATCTGATCCCTCAGCTCCTCGGAGGAGGAAAGGTCTTCTTCATCGGCAATGCTCTGGTCGACCTCTTCCTGCAATCGCGCAATTGGCCTTTCGGCTCTGCCATTGCTGTCACACTGGTCGTGGTGGTCGTTGCGGTGCTTCTGGTGGCCATGCGCATCGCGTGGCGCGTCTCCGGCACTCGGCAGGTGGATCTAATCTGATGCGAGCCTTGGTTTTCGCCCTGTATCTGTTCCTCTACGCACCGATTGCGTTGGTCGTGCTGTTCTCGTTCAATTCTGGACGCAACGCGAGCGAACTCGTCGGCTTCTCCACTCAATGGTACGGCCGCGCGCTGTCCAATCCTTTTCTCATGGATGCTCTTGAGACCAGTCTCATTGTTGCATTCACCAGCGCGAGCCTTGCCGCGATTTTCGGCACCATGGCCGCGATCGGTTTAGAGCGTCTAGGTCAACGGACGAGAGCAGTATTCGATGGCCTCCTATCGGCCGCCATCGTCGTACCGGGCGTCGTTATCGGCATCGCCACGCTGGTCGCGCTCGTCGAGCTGTTCTCGTTTTTGAATCCCGCCCTTGCTGTCGTTTGGCCTGGCACCGATCCACCGAAGCTTGGACTAGGCTATGGCTCGATCATCGCGGCGCATGGATTGTTCACCATGGCTCTGGTGACGATGATCGTCAGGGCGCGCCTCGCAAGCCTCGGCCGAGACATCGTCGAGGCGTCGAGCGACCTTTATGCGACGCCTCTGACCACGTTCCGAGAGATCCTGCTTCCGCAGATCGCGCCATCGATCCTTGCCGGGTTTCTGCTCGCCTTCACGTTTTCCTTCGACGACTTCATCATAGCGTTCTTTGTCGCCGGCTCGAAAACGACGCTGCCGATTTACGTCTTCGCCTCGATCAGGCGCGGCATCACTCCCGAAATCAATGCCATCGCAACTATGGTTCTCGTCGCATCGCTCGCCCTCATCGTCATTGCCCGCTTCCTGACGCGCGAGAAGGCGCTCAATTCCGGCAGCTCGGTTCAAAAAGCTTGAGTTGAGCCGCGCCACCGTAAAATATGTCGACCCGGAATCTCTTCTCGAAGCCTGATAGAGCAGGCAATCAATGCACGTTTGCAGCCCTAACGGCCCGTAAGGTGCTTTGCCGAGATTGCGGACGTCGTCATTTCATCACAACGAAGCGTCCGGCGTAGACGAGATAAGTCAGGAACTCTTCGCCAAACGGACGTCATTGGGCGTCGTAGGGGTTGGCGCAGCGACCAGCCACTCCGCGCGGATTGATCTTCCGGCCGCCCGTTCTCAATAGTGGTAATTGATCGTGCCGCGCACGATGTCGCCCGAGAACTCGGTCCGCGCGGAGTATACGTAGTCGTCGTGCGGTGGCGCCTGCACCATCTCGAAGCCGATGCTGCCAAGATCGTAGTGCAAGAATTCCCCCCGCAACGTCCAATTTTCGGCGAAAAGGAATTCGGCCCCGCCGCCTACGACCCAGCCGGTGCTCCAGCCGGACTCATTACCCGTGATGCAGAGGCCGCTACCGTTTCCACATCCACTACCAACGTCGAACGCATGCACGGCAAGCGATGCGTGACCGGCTGCCAAGCCGCCGGTTGCGTATAGAAGCGTGCGTGCATCGACGAGGAAGCCCATTCGCGCCCGCAAGGTCGCGATGTTGTTCAGTTCTGCCGCAGCCTCCGTCCGGTACTCCGTAAAAGCATCCTTGTAGCCAACGGTTTCCTCCCGGCCTCCGCCCGCGAGCGCCGTGATGTCGACTTCTGCTCCGACAACCAGAATACCGGCGCGCCAGTTGTAGCCAGCAAGTACACCACCCGCGAAACCGCGATCCTCAAGCGACACGGAACGTGGAAGATAGCCGCTATTGAAGTGGTAGCTTGCCAACGGCGAGGCCGGTCCCAAATCCAATGGATCGCCAGCCCGTTCGGCGCCTGCGTGCACGCCGATGTACGGGCCAGACCAGTCTCCGGCGCAGGCGCTCGATGCGACGAGGCCCGATACGACGAGGACGGCGGCAAGCCCTGCGGGTGCTGCAACAAAGCAATTTGTTGTCACTTGTGTGCTCCATCGAGCTGCCTAGGGCAAACTCGGACTGCAGCTCACTCTTATCAGAGCGAGCAGGAATGGTTCGGCCTAGAATTTGTAATTGATGCCTGTGCGGACGATATAGCCGCTCAGCTTATCGGAAGCAGTAAAGGCCGCTCCCGACGCCGAATCCAGAAACCCGTAAGAGATCCGGCCAAGATCGTAGTAGAGATATTCGAATTTGACGCTCCAGTGAGCGGCAAAGGCCTGCTCCCATCCGCCGCCGATCGTCCAGCCCGTGCGCCACTCCTTGACCGCGTTCGAAGCGCATAGGCCGGCGACGTTGCCGCAATTGGTCGTGCCGGTGAAATCATTGATGCCGACAACGCTGCTCGAGGTTTCGGCCTGACCAAAGGCCAGACCTCCGGTGACATACAGCAGCGAGCTATCCCAAGGGGTAAAGCCGAGGCGGCCGCGCAGCGTCCCGAATGCGTCGAGTCTGGATTGGGTCGCGCTCGCAAACGTGACCGGGAATGCGTCTACCGCCGTCGAAGCATCGCCTTTCAGCGCAGCAGCCGAAATATCCGCCTCAATGCCGAAAACGTAGCCGGCGGTCTGATAATTGACGCCCACTTGCGCGCCGCCCAGCAGACCTGATCCATGAATATCCTCAGATCGCGGAACGAAGCCCCCGACAAAATAGGCGTCGCTGAACGCGTTACCCGACCCGAAATCGACGGGACCGGCCTGCCATCCATATCCGAGGTTTCCGCCGACATAGAAACCGGCCCAGTCATGGACGGATGCTCTGGCCTGCAAATCAGCCGCCTGCGCGGCCCCGCATAGGATGGCGAGCAAAGTCGCGATCGTAATTCTTAGCAGCACAGTCCCCTCCCCGCTTATTGGAAAAGGCGTACTCGGAGTTGGCCCAGCGCTCTTGGACTGGGCGCTCCAACGATCAGGACTGCGCGCTCCTTGGCTCTTTTCGAACCGATTGTTATAATTGGGCTACATGCAGTTGGTTGGCCACCGAGCCGACGTAACGATTGACGAGCATCGCTGGCTGGCTGTCGAAGATAATGCAACGGATCATTTTTGATGCCGCCGGATTGCCCGGCGACGAAGGCCAACGCAAGGATCAATGGATCGAAAATCTCTCCTCCGGCTATGTGCGGCTGAATGCTGATCCTGATGTGAGCGTGCCGTTCCGGGGCTCGCTCAGAATCGCGGCTCTCCGCAACGTCGCCGTCGGCACCATTCAAGGCACGGTGAAAGCCATCACCCGGACAGGACGGGAAATCGCGCTGGAGGATACGGATAACATCGTGCTGCTGTGTAACGCAGGGAAACAAGCGATACGCATCGTTCAGGGCGCGGGGGCTGTTGATCTCAGCGAGGGATCATCGGTTTTGATCGAACAGTGCCGACCATCCCAAATTACTGCTCCGCACGGGAGCTGCCGTTTGCTGGCGCTGCAAGCGCCCCGTGCGTGGCTACGCGCGCGCCGGCCGCTTGTGGAATCCCAAATCATGAAACCTATCGGCCGACACTCCTCGGCGCAGGACCTTGCGAAGGCCTACGCCGGAATTCTGCTGCGCGATGAGGGAAGCGAGCATCTTGAAGGGTATGCGTCAGACCATATAGCCGACCTGATCGTCGCGATTGGCTCATCATCTCAGGAGCCGGTAGAAACGCGCGGCGTGCGCGCGGCACGTTTGCGCGCCATCAAGGACGATATCGCCCGCCATCTCGGCTCGCCTTCTCTTTCGGCGTCCGAGATCGCTTCCCGGCAGGGCATATCGCCGGCCTATCTGCGAAAGCTCTTTTTTGCGAGCGGCACTAGCTTCACCGATTTCGTACTCGGGGAGAGGCTCAGCCGGGCCTATCGCATGCTGCGTGATCCGACGCTCGCTTCCCGCCAGATCGGCACCATTGCATTCGATGTCGGCTTCAGCGATCTCTCCTATTTCAATCGGACCTTCCGGCGTCGCTACGGTGCAACACCTTCCGAGGTGCGGGCGAGCTCCCGCGACGAGGAGATATAGAGCGCTTCCGGAAAAGGGATGCCGCATGTGCGACAGCGATGTGTATTGGGCCGTTCCTGGATCGGAGTTGATCGGCGCGATGTACGCTCCCTGTTCTTCCTTGTGAAGATCACCACCGCGCGTCTCAACCAGCTTGCGGCAATCTCGGATGCACGCGAGATTGAGGCCAACATCGGCACGATGCTGCCGCTCGCGGAGGCTGCAACCGCCCACGAGATACTGGACGCAATGCACTCACGTCCGCGCGGCAAGATCGTCCTGCGGCACGACACGTGATTGCGCACAACAACTACAACGCTTCATGCAAGGTGATACATGCGCCCAATCATTGCCTTCCTGCTCCTCCTTGGCCTGCTCACAACCTCAGCAACAGGGGAGAGCTTTACCTATCCATCGAACTTCACGACCCAAGAGATTACGACCAATGGGGTCACAATCCATGTCCGGACCGGCGGGGCCGGTCCCGCCGTGCTGCTTGTTCATGGCTACGGCGAGACCGGAGACATGTGGGTGCCGATGGCAACCGACCTCGCGCGCGATCACACGGTCGTCGTTCCCGACCTGCGCGGTCTCGGTCTGTCATCGAAGCCGGCTGGAGGCTTCGACAAGAAGACGCAAGCCGGAGACCTCGCCGGCGTGCTCGACCGGCTTCACATCGAGCGAGCCGAAGTTGTTGCGCACGACATTGGCAACATGGTCGCGTACGCGTTCGCGGCCCAGCACCCATCCCGCGTGACGAAACTCGTCGTCATCGATGCGCCGCTGCCCGGTGTCGGACCCTGGGAGGAAATTCTCAAGAATCCCTTGCTTTGGCACTTTCGTTTTGGCGGACCAGACATGGAGCGGCTGGTCGCCGGACGGGAGCGGATCTATCTCGATCGCTTCTGGAACGAGTTCTCAGCGACGCCGGCACGCTTTAGCGAACCGGCGCGTGAACACTACGCCAAGCTCTACGCGTTGCCCGGTGCAATGCATTCTGGTTTCGCCCAGTTCGCGGCCTTCGACCAGGACGCCATCGACAACAAAGCCTTCCTGGCAAAAGGCAAGCTCGAGATGCCGGTTCTGGCTGTCGGCGGCGAGAAATCGTTCGGGCCGATGATGGCGACCGTCATGCGATCTGCGGCCGTTGACGTTCGAGAGGCCATCGTGCCCGAGTCCGGTCATTGGATCATGGAGGAAAATCCGGAGGCGACCATTCGCATCGTCCACGAATTCCTCCAGTGACTGGTTCGGTCACCCGGAGAATTGTCGCGGGCCTTCTCGATGTCCGTTTCTCAATGGAAAGCGGACGTCATCTACCCGTGTTCAGCGTGTCACCATGCGTACGCGCTCTATGTCCGCAAATGGCTCTGAGCGGCCGTTCTGATTGGCGCGCATGGCCACGAAGCCGAACCCGCCAAGGATCGTGCCGATGGGGAAAAAGAAGATCAGCACGAGCGAGAGCAGGAAGATGACGAGCCGCGCCCAGCTCTTGCCGCGCAGCAGGCCGATCCCGCCCGCAAGCGCTGGCGCGAACAGCACCACCGACAAGACTACGAAGATCGGGAGGGCGAAGGTCAGAATACTTATTTTAAGCCAAAATTCATCGAAGCAGACGTAGGTTCACGGCTGTCTTTTGCGCGGATCGAGACTCGCTAATCAGCTTTTGGCAACACTTCCCAATCAGGGGCGGTTGATTGATGCACGCCCTCTTTATGAGCGCCGGTATCCGCGGATCAACCCTCGGTAAGAATTAGGGCGCCGCCTAGTGAACATGAAATCCGACGCAACCGAAGACATCGTTGAACGCCTAGAGCGTTCGCGCAGCCAGATCGAAAGCAAGTTTTCAGCCGCCGGGGCGGTACTCGAAGGCGCCTTGGCCATGATCGGCCAGCAGCTCGAGTCGTTAGCAAAATTGAATAAGGTCCTGGACGCCGATGCGGTCGAAGGCGCCATGCAGGATCTCATCTCGACCTCAGCCCAGCTCAGCGCTTTGCCAACCATCCTCGCAGATCGCGACGCGCGTCTGCACGAACTTGAGCGAAGCGGACGCGCGTTGCATGAGCAAATCACGGAGATGCGCGGCCTATTGAAGTATCTTTTGGTTTTTGCGCTGAACGTGAAGATCACCGCGGCCGAAAGAGCAGATGAAGCGTCGCAATTTGCAGTTTTTGCCCGGGAAATGCAAAACCGGATTTCACATGGCGAAACCGAGCTCAATGATTTCGAGGCTCGGCTGACGGAATTGGGCGAACAGATACAAGCGGCTCAGAAACTGGAAGCGGATCTCGGCAGCAAGGCGGCCGCGATGCTTCCAGAAGTTCCCAATCGTCTATCGAGCAACGCTGCCGCCATCGGGCGCCATCACAAACAAATTGCGGAAACGACTGCTGGCGTATCCGCCATCGCGCAGCGCATACAGCTCAGAGTCGCGAATGCTCTGTCGAACCTTCAAATCGGCGACATCACGCGCCAGCGCATTGAGCACGTGGAGTCGGGCCTCGCGCTCCTTGCAGACACAGAACGTCAGATGAGCGAGGCAACAGAGGAGGCTCGACTTCGACTTCGGCGCTTCACATACCGCCTTCTGGCCACTCAGCTCGCTGACACATCAGAGGCCTTCGACCACGATGCTTCAAAGATGCTCAGCTATATATCCGAAATCGCATCGGACACCGAAGATCTCCTCAGACTGCAACAGGTTGCCCCATCCGATGACGACGGCGCCCGCGACGGCCTTCGATCTCTCGAGGAGCGCGTCGCCGAGGCTGTTACTCTCGTCTCTGACATGGACCAGGCGACCGCAAGCGCAAATGGAATTCGACGGTCGGCGTCTCAGGCCGTCGACGAGCTCGTCGGCCGTGTAAGCAGCATTAAGAGCGTCAAAGAGGACGTTCAGTTCATGGCACTCAACACGACGGTTCGTTGCGCGCGCATGGGCGATGCTGGCAAGCCACTCCAAGTCATCGCGATCGAATTGCGACTATACGCTAAAAAGCTTGATACCGTCGCCGACCAGACGTTCGAGAGCCTGAAGACGCTCGAAAGCGCTGCCGCAGCGAGCGGAGAGGAAGACGGAAATCAAGTCGACGCCAAGTCCAAGCTTGAAAGCGCCGCGGCGCGTTTGCGCGCGGCTGCGGATGTGGCCGAGAGCAATCTTGCCGTCGTAACAGGACATTGCCGCGATGTCGTCGAATCGCTTTCGCGTGGCACGAGCCAGCTGAATTTCAAGGCCGAGTTTGGCGACGTCCTGAGCGAAACCGCCGAGTACCTTTTCTCCGAGGCTGGAGACGAGATCACCGATACCGAAGACATCGCCGCGCCAGTTGGGGAACTGCTCGAGCGGATCGCTCGCTCGTACACCATGGCAAGGGAGCGTGAAGTTCATACCGCATTCGCGTCAGTCTTGGCCGGCGCGAATGCCTCCCAGGTAACTCGTGACGACGTTGACAGCTACGAATTCTTCAACGAAGCCGCCGCGTAGGCGGCTCAACCCCGCTTCGACGCCCGCAGGATCTCTCCGGCAATCGCCTCAAGCGGCGCCACTTTCGCTGCGGCGCCTCGCGCTATTGCTTCCTTTGGCATTCCGAAAACGACGGAAGTTGCTTCGTCTTGAGCCACGGTAAAGGCGCCGGCGTTCTTCATCTCTTCAAGACCGCGAGCGCCGTCATCACCCATCCCGGTCATGATGACGCCGATCGCATTCGATCCAGCCGAGTGCGCCGCCGAACGAAACAAGACGTCGACGGATGGCCGGTGTCGAGAGACAAGTGGACCCGTTTTCACCGACACGTAGTAGCGCGCACCCTGTCGCTCGAGCATCATATGGTGGTCGCCGGGGGCAATAAGCGCATGCCCACGCAGAACGGGATCTCCGTCGGCAGCCTCCTTGACTTCGATCTGACAAATGGAATTGAGCCGCTTGGCAAACGCGGCTGTGAACTTCTCAGGCATATGCTGTACGATCACGATGCCCGGCGCGTTCGCGGGCATGGCTTCGAGCACCACCCGCAAAGATTCCGTCCCCCCCGTCGAGGCGCCAATGCACGCGACCATTTCCGTCGTCTTGGCCATGGCGCGCCCGGTTGGAGGTGGGAGCATTGCGTCTGCCGTGAGTTTCTTGGCAGGATCCTGTCCACGCAAATCGAAAGCGCGCGGCCTGCGCGCGCCCACACGGGCCTGAGCGGCACCCTTCACGACCTCGCAAATCCGTGCGCCGGATTCCGCCAGGTGATCGGCAGCAGCAATCTTCGGTTTCAGAATGACGTCAACGGCACCAGCGCCTAAAGCCTGCATCAAAGTCTCGGAGCCTTGCTCCGTCAAGGACGAACACATGACCACGGGAATGGGCTTCTGCGCCATCAACTTGCGCAGAAACGTAATGCCGTCCATGCGCGGCATTTCCACATCGAGCGTGATGACGTCCGGCACCTCGTCTTGTATGCGACGCGCCGCAGCGATCGGATCCGAAGCGACCCCCATCACCTCGATATCAGGATCATTGCCCAATACCGCTGCAAGCGTTTGCCGCACGCTGGCCGAGTCATCGACGATGAGCACGCGGATTTTTTTCATTCGCTTCTTCTTTAGATTTTTTCGAAGATCGTGTTGGCGACTTGCTTGAGAGGCAACGAATATCCCGAAATCGATTCGGAATGGCCAATGAACATATAGCCGCCGGGGGCCAAGCACTCGCAGAGACGACTGAGTACATTCACCTGCGTTTGCTTTTCAAAATATATGAGGACGTTGCGGCAAAAAATCAAATCCATCCGATCACCGACGCGATATTTTTCATCCATGAAGTTCAAGCGCGCGAACCCAACTTTGGCTCTGAGCGTAGGATGGATTCGCACGGTGTGATCGTGGGTCTTGACCGACCGCATGACGTACCGTTTTGCCATGTCGGCAGGAACGGGCGCGACCATATCCGCCGGGTAAACGCCCCGGATAGCGGTCGAAAGAACTTGAGTGCTGAGGTCGGTCGCCAAAATCGAGTAGGAGAGGTTGCTGCTTCGGGCAAATTCTTCGAGGACCATAGCCAGCGTGTAGGGCTCTGCCCCTGTCGAGCACGCGGCACTCCAGGCGCGGATCGTACGTTGACCACGCTCTGCAATCAGAGGCAGCACGACTTCGGAAAGATAGGAAAAATGCGCGGGCTCTCGGAAGAAGTCGGTCTTGTTCGTTGTCGCGACGTCGATGAGATGCACCGCTTCGGCTTTGATGCCGTCTTCCTCAAACAGATAGTCGCAATATTGATTCAAGGATGAATGGCCCGTTGCGCGAAGACGGCGGCGCAACCGGCCCTCGAGCATGGTGCTTTTGCTAGGCGGCATGCGGATGCCGCTATAGCCGTTGATGTAACGCGCCAGCCGGTCGAAGTTGCGTTTGCTCAGACTATCGGCGTGCGCCGGGTGTTCGGCGACCAATTGTTCCACGACCGTGGCTCCAGAAGGCTTATGACGAGGCTTCACGTACGAGCTTTCGCAGATCCTTAGCCGGCAAGCTCGGCTGTCGGCACCGACTGCAGCATTTGCGACTCCGCGCGCGAGAAAAGCCGTGGCAAATCGATCAGAACCACAAAACCAGTCGGCCGCCGCACGACGCCTGCGATGTAATCCGAACGCCAGCGGACCCCGATGTCAGGCGCTGTCTCGATTTGTTCCGCAGCGAACGGCGTGACCTCAAAAACCCGGTCGGCGACTAGGCCCAGCGATAACATCCGATCCACCAGCGGAACGTCGAGAACCAAAATCCGCGTATGCGGCGTCGGGATGGTCTTCGGCAGGCCGAGGCGCAGCCGAAGATCGATCGTCGGTACACCCTGGCCTCTGACGTCCGTCAAACCGAGCAGATAGTCTGGTCCGTTCGGAATTTTGAACGCCTGTCTATAGTCCAGGATTTCGCGCACCCTTGTTACCGGAATGGCGAAGACTTCATCGCCGAGGGAGAATGTGACGTACTGCGCTTCGCCCGAGGAATCCGCCATCACGCCGACTCCTTGAACTGAGCGTCTTCAGCGTCGGGACCGCCCATGCTGAGATCCAAAGCGAAGCCCTTCACGCGAGACTGGAGCTCTGCGACCGTATTGCGTGCCGGAGCGGCGGGCCTACGAGCCTTGCTGGGAGCGGCTTTCGCAGTCGGCGTGGCTTTTGTCGCGACCTTAACCGGGGCGATAGGTTTAGTGGCCGGGCGGCGCGTTGCCGCCGCTTGGGCAGGAGCGCGGCTGCCAGCATTGTCAATCCGGAAGAAAGCGATGCTGGTCTGCAGCTCTTCGGCCTGTGCCGCCAGCTCTTCCGATGTCGCCGACATCTCTTCGGAAGCACCCGCGTTCTGCTGTGTGACCTTATCGAGCTGCTGGATCGCTTCATTGATCTGCGAAGCGCCGATATCCTGCTCGCGGCACGCGGCGCTGATCTCAGCGACGAGTTCGGCAGTTTTGCGGATGTCGGGAACGAGACGCGTCAGCATTTCGCCGGCTTCTTGAGCTGCCTTGACGGTATCACCCGATACGGCGCCGATCTCAGCCGCAGCCGTCTGGCTACGTTCAGCGAGCTTGCGAACTTCCGAGGCAACCACTGCGAAGCCCTTCCCGTGCTCACCGGCGCGAGCGGCTTCGACGGCTGCATTGAGGGCGAGGAGGTCCGTTTGGCGTGCGATCTCTTGAACGATGCCAATCTTCTCGGCGATTGTCCTCATGGCGTTGACTGCACGGGAGACGGCTTCACCGCTTGCTTCGGCGTCTTTCGACGATTGACGAGCGATTTTTTCGGTCTGCGCAGCGTTGTCGGCATTCTGCTTGATGTTGGCCGCCATCTCTTCCATCGATGCAGAGGCTTCTTCTGCGGCTGCCGCCTGCTCGGTCGCGCCCTGAGACAACTGCTCAGATGACGATGAGAGCTCCTGGCTGCCGGACGAGACATTCTCCGAGGCGGAAAGAGCATCCGAAACGACGTCGCGAAGACGCTGGACCATGCGCTGAAGCGAGTGACCAAGCGTATCCTTGTCAGACAACGGCATCGGCTCGACGGTGAGATCGCCGTTTGATATCTGCTCGGCGATATTTGCGGTGACCCGAAGATTGCCCGTCATGCGGTTCATCGCATCGATGAGATCCTTAATCTCGTCGTTCGTGTTCGTCGAGATCTCCTGGTCGAGATCGCCGATGGCGACCGCCTGAGCGAGCCCGACGCCCTTCGCCAGACCTCTAGAGACGCTGAGAGAGATCCACACAGCGGCAACAACCGAGATCAAAAGCAATACGACGGCTGCTCCCACAAGGACATTTCGGGCGGTTGAATATTGCTCATCCGTTGCAACGTCCGTCGCCTTCATGTCACGCATGGCAGCATCGTTGATCCGATCTGCTATCTCAAATAATGCAGTCAGCTTTTTGCGGCCGTCGCCCATCGATAACGCACCAGCCTGAGCATTTGCTTCGTTCGTATTTAACGTCGCAAGACGCATGACCTCTTCATGGACAGAGAAGGCTTCGCGATACGATCGTTCTAGCTCGCCAAGGATGGTCTTCACTTCATCGCTTGCGACAGCCGAGATCGACGGGAGTAGCGCGGCAACCTGAGTCGCTGCGTCGTCAGCTCTCTTCTTGAATTCGGCCGTCAATCCAGCATCGTTGGTCAGAGCTGCGTTCTTCTCCGCACGAGCCATGTTGTTGAGCGCGTTCTGCAGACTGCCAATGAGCTGAATCTGCTTTACCGGGCCCGCGATCATCTTACCAATCGACGAGTTTAGCGAACTAAGGTTCATGATCGCCAATCCCGCCATGACGCAGGATAGAAGCGTGAGGACCGCGAAGGTGAGCGCGAGTTTGGTCTTGATCGTGAAACGCATGGCTGGGGCTCCGAAGAAGGTTTTTGGCTCTAGGCCGCTGGGCTGAGTTGTGAGGAAAAGGTTCTGCCGCGTGATGCGAAGATCTGGGCGAGATCGGGAAGGATGATGAACTCTCCTCTCCGCTTGACCAGGCAGCGTATGTAATCCGGTCGCCATCGCATGCCGACGCTCGGTGGTTGCTCGCTTGCGGCGAGGTTTAGGGCCGTTACTTCGTGTACGCGATCTGTCTGTAGACCGATCAATGTGGGCGTGCCGTCGAGATCGAGTTCAATAACGACGATGCGGCTATCGATGGTTGCGGCTTTTGCCTCCATGCCGAAGGCTAGTCGCAAATTAGCGAGCGGGATGACCTTCCCGCGAAAGTTGATCACACCGCCGACGAAGCGTGCAGCGCCGGGCACCCGAGTTTCGGGAGCCACGTCGAGGATCTCGCGCACGATGGCGGCTTCCAGGGCGAAAGTTTCGCCGTGAAGATCGAAGGTCAGAACCTCGATCTCGCCCGCTTCTGTGGAAGCGTGTGTTGCTGTCGCTTGCATTTTTCTGTTACCCCGCTGCCCGCAATTGCGCTTCTTCTTGCTGTCCGGCGGCAACAAGATGCGCAACGTCGAGTATGAGCGCGACCGAGCCGTCGCCGAGAATGGTAGCGCCCGAGAACATCGCGATGTCCTCGTGCAGCTTGGACATCGCCTTGATCACGGTTTGATGGTCACCGATGATCTGATCGACGACGAGGCCGACACGTTCGGCGCCGGTCGAGATGACCACGACTTTCTGATAACGTTCGGGTTGAGTGCCGGTCTGAAAAAGCTCGCGCAATCGAAGGAACGGCACCAGAGAATCGCGCAACGAGATGAAGCTCCGACCGCGCGAGCGCAGATCCTCTTCGACCGAAAGCTCGAGGCATTCTTCGACTGCCGACAGCGGAATGACGTAGCGGCCGGTCCCGACGCGCACCAGAAGCCCGTCGATAATAGCGAGTGTCAACGGTATGCGCAGTGACACGTCCGAGCCGTCGCCGGGCCGGCTTGATAAATCGATCGAACCTCTGAGCGCGTCGACGGTGCGCTTCACGACATCCATGCCGACACCGCGCCCTGACAGGTTTGTCACCGTCTGAGCCGTAGAGAATCCTGGCTGGAAGATGAGCTGTAGAAGCTCCGGATCGCTGAGCTGGGCGCCTGGCGCGATCAAGCCTTGAGTTTCCGCCCGCTCGCGAACACGAGCACGGTCGACACCGCGGCCGTCGTCGCTGATCGAGATGATAACTTCGCCGCCCGACTGGCGCGCTACGAGCCGCACCTGGCCGGCTTCGGGCTTGCCGATGGCGCGCCGATGCTCGGGCGATTCAAGACCGTGGTCCACAGCGTTGCGCACGAGGTGGACGAGCGGATCTGCAAGGCGTTCGATGACGGTTTTATCGACCTCGGTTGCCTCTCCGTCGGTCGTAAGCTCAATGACCTTGCCGGTATCACGGGCAAGATCGTGAATAAGCCGGCGAAACCGGCCAAATAGCGTGCCTACAGGAACCATGCGCAAAACCATCATGGTGTCGCGCAATTCGCTTGAGAGGCGTTCGATGTCTTCCGATACAGCGCGGAGATTCAAGTCGGGGCTCGCCGCTGCGATCTGGCTGAGCCGCGATTGCGCAATGACGAGTTCACCGACGCGATCCATCAGTTCATCAAGGCGCTCTGCCGGAACGCGGACGCTGTCGCCACTCTTACTGGATTGCCGACTGTCGATGTTCGCCGCCGGCGGTTGCGGACTTGCTGTCGACATTTGCGCCTGCGTGGCGACGGCAAGCGCCGAAGGTGTTTCCCGCTCAACGTCAGAAACCTTGTCTTCTTCGACCTTCCTGATGTCGAGCTCCATGTCATCAATAATGAACATGAAGACGTCCTCGATCGCCGATCGCGGTTTGTCCGTGAGGAGATCTACGTCCCAAACCACAAAGCTTTCGCTAGGAACGAGCGTCGTTAGCGGCGGCACGGCCGAAATGTCGGCAATGATTTTGCATTCGCCGAGTTCGCGCATCTCCGCCAGGAGCGCCAACGGATTGCACCCATTCGCTAACGCGTTCGGAGGAAGTCCAAAGCGAATTTGCCAACGCGACGGCGTAATCGCGACCACAGCCGGGCCGGCCGCCGCCGCGACTTCTCGTTCGATGTGCGCCAACAGGGCTCGGCCGGTCACTTCCTGATCCGGGCTTCCTCCCTCGATCAGAGCACGCATATGATCCTGCGCTGCCAGCACCGCCGAAATGAGGTTCTGCGTCGCGGCAACCTCTCCCTTGCGGACTCGGTCGAAAGCCGTCTCGCAATGATGCGTGAACGAGGCCAGCGCATCGAATCCGAACATCGCACCCGAGCCCTTCAGCGTGTGGAGACTCCGGAAAACATCATCCACAAGCCCTCGGTCGGTGGGCTGCTTCGAAAGGTCGAGCAGCCCTTGCTCGATCCGCTCAAGAAGCTCATTGGCTTCGACGCGAAACGTCGCTATGGGATCCAAACTCGTGCTCATTTGCCGAGAACTTTCTTGACGATTTTGACGAGATTTTCGGCCTCGAACGGCTTCGTCACCCAACCCGTCGCACCGGCTGCTTTAGCTCGTTGCTTCATTCCGGCGTCCGATTCCGTTGTTAGAAAAATGATCGGAACACCGCAGTGAGCAGGAATCTTCCGCAGCTCCTCAATCATGGTGAGGCCATCCATGATCGGCATATTGAGGTCCGTAATGATGAGATCGAACTTGCCGGCATTGGCTTTGCGGATACCTTCGGCACCATCTCCGGCTTCGCTGACACTATAGCCGGCTCCCGTCAGAGCGAGCTTGATCGCCACTCGGACGCTTGCCGAATCGTCCACGGTAAGAATTGACGCGGTCATTTAGGCACTCCGTCATGAAACCAGAATTGGCGATCTTCGAAGCTCATTTTCTCGATAAATCCGCCCCGCTCTAGGACATCGAGAACAGAGCCGGAAACTGGAGCAGAAAGCGACAAGCGCTTCCCGGCGCTGCGCGCATACAGAAGCGCAGAGAGAATGAGTTGTATCCCGGAAATATCCGCGTCTGAATCCGACGCGATATCGAGCTCTATATCTTGGCGGTCCGCAAACGACGCCCAAATTTTTTCTTTGCCCTGCGCGATACCGCGAATGGTCAAAAGACCAGAAATCGCAACCGACGCAGGGCCGGACTGATTGGACATTTTCCCCTTCGGCCGTCAGACCCCCTGACGCCCGCCCCCGTGTTGCCTATCAACGAATTAATTGATGGGCCTAGATATGCAATATTTGACGAAATATCTGAAGAAACATTGAACATGCGTCAGAAAATAAGCAGATGAATTCGCTGCAATATAGATTGTCGATTTTTGGCTCTTATTGGAAGACGATCAGGCTCCCCAAATTGGGGAGGGCATGAAACGACGAAGATGCGGGACTCTCTTTTCCCCAAATATGGCACCTTCCTTCACGCAAATTCTTTCGATAATTGCAATGCGAAGCGATAGATTTTTCACCGATATAATACGGTGGTTCCAAATACGAACGCTTGGCGAAGCAATGCACCCGGAAAAATCGCGACGCGGCTCGCGACGTAGCATTCGTAAACAGGATAATTCACGCAATAATCGGGATGACCGAATTCGACAGCATTATTGCGGTTCTTTGTACGACGACCTGCCCCCCTTAGACGGGAGGTTAACGTCAGCCTTGCAGCTCAGACGGCACGACCGGCAATTTCCAAAGTGGCGATGGCCCTGCCGACTTAACAGCGGACATCCGCATCCGGCAGTGCATTCGGCTCAGCCGAAGATATAGCTATCAGACAATATCAACGACGATGCTGAAGTTCTCATCTTCATCATCTCCGGCGCGCCATTTGCGAACAAACGAGAGAATTGCGGGCGCCGTTTGATCGAAGCCTTGCGACGCCGCTTTGACCAAGACGGACGTCGAGCCCCAGCTCGCCGCCGCTTGGCAATGCCGACGTACCAATCACGGAGCCCGACCCCGTGATGGATTCTTGGCGTCCTCGGTCAATATTTCTGCCGGGCCTCCTGTCCGAAGGACGACAATGGCGCCGATCCTTCGGGCAGCACAATCTCGCCGCGCGCACGACGCTCTTTCAAATAGGTGAAGCTCTGCATCGTCTGAGCAAAGAGGTGTTCACCTGCCTTGAGAGAAGCGCGCAGCGGTTTATCCCCGGTCGCGTAACGCGGCAACGGAGCGACAACCGTGTCATAGTCAGCCGCGAAAAACAGCGGAAACGAATAGCGTTCCTCTGACACTTTGCGAACGCGATGCGAGGTTGCGGTGAACTCGCCATTCGTCCAGATCTCCATCATATCGCCGATATTGACGACGTAGGCGCCGGGAAGCGGAGGCGCATCGATCCATTCGCCTGCACCATTCATGACTTCGAGCCCGGGGCTCGTCGATCTCAACAGCGTAAAACACTCGTAGTCGGTATGAGCTCCGATTCCAGGGCGATCTTCGGCGCTCGTGTCGAAAGGATAATGGATAAGCCGCAACTGACTTGGCGGTTTGGTGACGTATTGATCGAAGAACGTTGGTTCTTCGCCGATCGCCATCGAGAAGCCCCGCAATAGGACGCGACCCAAAGCGAAGACCGCCCTGTAGTAGTCGTCGACCGCTTTGGCGAACCCCGGCAGGTCCGGCCATTGATTGGGTCCTAGCAGCGGGTTGCCCGAAACGAAGTCCGGATCGTCGGCTGGCAAATCGATCGAAAGATCGTACGCCTCCTTCTTATCTTTAGTTCCGGAGGCGAAGACTTCCTCGCCCTCCGGTACGTAGCCGCGATGACAACGCGAGTTGCCGATGTAGACCCTCATTTTCTCGTCGTGCGGCAACGCAAAGAAGCGCTTGGTCGCGTCGAGAACGCCGTCGAAAAGCGACTCATCGATGCCGCCGCCCGTGATGTAGACAAAGCCAACTGCGCGGGCTGCCTTTCCAAGCTCTTCAGCGACCGCCTTCTGCTCGGCGACCGTACCGATCCGGAGTTTGGTGATATCGACGATGGGGATACTCGAGAAGGTTTCAGATGTGCTCATCTCTTGCCTCGCAATTCCGTTGGAAAAGGAACCCAATCGGTTTCCCTAGAGCTTGTTGTCGGCAGCGAGCTGCATGAACGTATCGTCAAGCCGGAGCTTTACGTTCGAGCTATCGCCGAGCGCCTTTCCTGGAAGCGCGATGCCGATCGCGTCCTTGGACTTGGCACCATTGCCCATGAGCTGGTGATCGAAACTGAAGCTGCGGATGAGATCCATCGCCGTTGCCATTTCCGGCGAGCGGATCGACTTCGCGCCGATCGCGGGATCGTAGTAGAATGCCGTTGTCTCGATCTGCGCGTTGAGGCTCTCGACGGTCGTTCCGGAAATGTCGGCCATGAACTTCCGAGCTTCCTTGCTCTTCTCGTCATTGCCTTTGATGACGGCGAGCGTCTCGAACCAAGCCCCTGTCAGAGCTTTGCCGAATTCGGGATGCTCTTTGAGGACCTTGGTGTTGACGAGCAGCGCGTCGACAAGCTCACCGGGCATTTCGGTCGACTGATAGACGACGCTGACATTGGGTTGTTTCTTCAGCTCAATGAAAGCCGGGTTCCATGCAACCACCGCATCAACGTCTGCTGTCTGAAAGGCCGCGACGAAGTCTGCATCCGAAACATTCTGCAGCTTCGCGTCGTCGATATTCATGTGATGCGTCTCGAACGCACGCGCCAACATGTAATGTGAAACAGAGAACTGGACCAAATTGATCTTTTTGCCCTTGAGATCGGCAAAGGTCTTGTTCACACCTTTCAGGACGATCCCGTCATTCCCGTTCGAATAGTCGCCCAGGATCGGAATGGTCGTATCGACCCCGCCGGCGGCAGGAATGGTCAGGGCATCCATCGTTGTCGCGGCGACAGCATCGGCTTTGCCGCCAGTGAATTGATTGATCGACTCGATGTAGTCGTTGACCTGCACCAACTCGATATTGATGCCGTATTTCTTCGCCCACTTTTGAAGAATGCCGGCATGTTGAGCATAGGGCCAGGGAAGGTATCCGGTATAAATTGACCACGCGACCTTGAAGGTGTCTTCTGCGCGCGCCTGATGCCCTGCGCCCACAAATACAAGTACGGATGCGCAAAAGACGAGACGAAGGATCGAACGCATTGTCATAAGGCTCTCCCTGTCATTGATCGAAAAGAGGAAGGCGCTCCTTCGACGTGTTCCTGCCCTGATGAATTTTGTTGTTGAGCGTCAACTTCGAGGTCGACGATCTTCCAGTTTCGCACTGACGCTTTGCCAGCCCCAGTGATGTCGGCGATCGCGACGCTTTCGCCGTCGATCGAAAACGAGGGTTTAAGGTCTGCTTTGACACGGAAAGGGAGGCTCGATCGGCCGATCAACCACGTGCCATCTCGCACGCGTCCCAATGAGATTTCGCAATCCAGGAGTGTCCGCGCTTCTTGAGGCGTGGAGCCGCTCACGAGTTCAGCAAGCGAACCACCGCGGGGAAGGGCTACTCCCCGGTTTCGCACGTATATGAAAACATCTCCAACCCGGACAAGAAATCCTTCCAGGCCATCCTTGTCCTGCAGTCGCGCTGCGAAGTGCGGAAGCGTACTTGGCGATGTTTGATGCCAGTGCTCGATGTAGGGAATGTCGCGGCCGCGCTCGACGAGAACGCCATCGGAGAAGCTCAGATAGCCAGCATCCGCATTGTCACTCGCGCACTGATAATCAATCATGCGGCGCCACTCGAAGGCGTCACCCGCGCGCGCAAACCGGCCCGCGAAGCCCTCCTGGCGCACCAGCCATTTAAAATGGTCGGGCTGCAGATCATCGAGACAAGCGACGTCATCAAACGATGGCGGATCGTGCGGTTGCCGAAGATCGGCGAACAGGGTCGGGCCTTGCAGCCACGCAACGAATGTTGTCGTATCTCTTTGACCGTCCGGCCAGACGATCAGCGAGCGCTCCCACGAGCCGAGCGTATCTTTAAGTTCAACCATCTGCGCCTCACGAAAGAGAGCGCAGCATGGCATCGGTACGTGATCGTCAGAAGCCGTCGCCTATCGATGCGAGCCATAGACAAAATCTATGCCTCGACGTTCTCGCGATATATCCCGGCGTCACCGGGCTTCAAATTCGGGTCTGTCATGTCGAGCAGCGCGCGTGCCTGCGCACTAAGCTTTGCGTCGCGCGTGATCAGGTAAACGTAGTACGTCGGCAAAATAGCCGGATCGAGCATCGGCCAAAGTTCTCCAGCCTCGACGGCCTCAGCCGCAACCGCCGTCGGCAAAAAGCCTATCCCGATGCCGATTTGAATAAGACGCTTCACCTCGTACAGCGTCTCCGCAGACCCGCCTGCCCGTTCACCTAGTCCATACCGTTGGCGAAAGTTGGTCAGTTCCGCGGGCTCATCCTTTCCCGTCAAAACGAAAATCTCGCCGGCCGCAATTTCCGGCTCGGATATCCCCTTACCGAATGCCGGATGTCCCCGGCCGCAGTAAAGCTGCTGCCACTCACGCATCAGCGGGCGATAGCAAAGTTCCGGACTGGCGACAGCGTCGCAGGCAATCCCGATATCGGCGCTGCCGTCCTTGACCGACAGCACCACATCGCGCCACGGCGCAATATCGAGACGAATCTCAACGTCAGGATTGATTTGGTGGAAGGATACCATCGCCTGATCGAATTCGGGCGAGACCAGATCTGAGATTGAGCGCACGGTTACAAGCCCCTGCAGACTTGCCGAATTCCTCGCAACTTCGCCGGGGAGGCCCGAAATTAGAACCTCGATCTCCTCGGCAGCTTTGAGGAAAGAGCGTGCGGCGGGCGTCAACGCGACACCCCTTGCCGTTCTGACAAAAAGCTGAGCCCCGACGTGATCTTCGAGGCGCTTGAGGCCCGCACTTATTGTCGGCTGCTGCTTGTTGAGCGCGCGTGCAGCCGTGCTGATACCGCCGGACCGTACGATGCCGAGGAACAACTTGACCAGGTTCCAATCAAAATTGCGGGCGAAGAGCTGACCGTTCTTTGATAGGTGTAGTCCGTCGGACATGTAGGACAGCTTATCCTGTGCGTTAGCGCTTCCAAGCAATGGTCCAACACCCACGCAGAATGACGAGAGCATACGCTCAAGTGAATGCTCCAACCTTTGGCAATTGACAGATCGCGTCAAGCTCAATGCTTGTGCAAAGAACGCCTGAATTTCATGCATAAAGTCTGCGTCATCCGCGCCGTCCGGAAGCGCGCGCAAATCAATTCGGGAGTTCGCTTAGGCGTTACTCTTTCATTCGTGGAAATTGCAGATCGAGCGGTGAAACGGAGATTATTGCCTTCGGCGGTAGCGTAGCGCTTCGACCAGCAGCGCAAACGCAGGAGAGAGTTGTCGACGGCTCGGATAGTAGAGATGATAACCCGGGAAGGGAGGTGTCCAGTCGGCGAGCACGCGAACGAGCTTACCTTCGTTAATGAGTGGCTTTACATGGTCGTCCGGCAGAAAGGCAATGCCGAGCCCCGACACGGCCGCTCGCACGACCAAGCGCACTTCATTCAACACGATTTGTCCGTCGACCCGCACATTGAGTGGCCGCGCGCTCTTTTCAAATTCCCAGGCGTAGAGACCTCCCAATGTGGGCAGGCGTAGATTAATGCACTTATGATGCGTCAAATCATGCGGCGTCTTTGGCCTTGAGTTGGCGGCGAAGTATGTAGGCGAAGCGACCGCGGCCATCCGCAAATCTGGGCCGATCCGCACCGCGATCATATCTTTCGCTACTTGTTCGCCGAGCCGCACGCCGGCGTCGAAGCGCTCGGCCACGATGTCGACGAAGGCAGAATTGATCGACAGTTCGAACTTAATGTCCTGATACGCGGGGGCGAGCCTTTCGATCGCCTGCCAAAGAATTGTGTCAGCCGCGTGCTGCGGCGTGGTGATCCGCACGGAGCCGGCGGGCTTATCGCGAAGATCGGTCAGTGCCGCGAGTCGCGCATCAATATCGGTGAAGGATGGGCGCAAGGTTTCGATCAGGCGGTCGCCGGCATCGGTCGGAGCGACACTGCGCGTCGTGCGTGTCAGCAGCCGCACCCCGAGCTTGCTTTCGAGCCGCTTGATCGTGTGGCTCAATGCTGATTGAGACGTCGCAAGCTTTGCCGCCGCCCGCGTAAAGCTGCGCTCCTCGGCGACGGTTAGAAACGCCAGCAGATCGCCCAGCTGATTTCGATCCATTCATGAATCTCAAGTATTGGTTTATGCTGACTTTAGCGCTTTATCGCTAGCCGGCACAGCCTTTAAATTATAAGTCCGCAAGACTGGAACGCCGCACTCAGTTGGGGCGCCGGTTCGAACGATTGCTGCTTCTAGCCTTTGGAGCTGAAACATGAAGAAGCGTAAATTAGGCAAAGCCGGCTTAGAGGTATCGGCCATTGGCTTCGGCTGCATGGGACTCGACTTCGGCTATGCCAGCAAAGTCTCGAAAGCGGAGGGCGTTGCACTCATCCGCAAGGCCGTGGACTTGGGCGTGACCTTCTTCGATACGGCGGAGGTCTATGGCCCCTTTACGAATGAAGAGATGGTCGGCGAAGCGCTGCGCGCCGTGCGCGATCAAGTCGTTATCGCTACCAAGTTCGGGTTCGACATCGTCGATGGCAAGCAGTCGGGTCTGAACAGCCGGCCCGAGCACATCAAGGCGGCGACAGACGCGTCGCTGAAACGCCTCGGAGTTGACGTGATTGACCTCCTCTACCAGCATCGCGTCGACCCGCACGTTCCGATTGAGGATGTTGCAGGCGCAGTCAAGGACTTGATTGCGACCGGCAAGGTCAGACATTTCGGACTATCGGAGCCCGGCGTGCAGACTGTCCGCCGCGCTCATGCCGTGCAGCCCGTCACGGCACTTCAAAACGAATATTCTCTTTGGACACGCGGACCGGAGACGAACGGTATTCTTGCGACATGCGAAGAGCTCGGCATCGGTCTCGTGCCCTACAGTCCGCTCGGCAAAGGCTTCCTGACCGGCACGATGAACAAGGATACCAAGCTTGGAGAAGGTGACTTCCGGAACATCATTCCGCGGTTCACGCCCGAAGCAATGGAGAAGAACCAGGCTCTGGTCGATATCTTGAAACGGATTGCGGCAGAGAAGCAGGCGACGCCGGCGCAAATTGCGCTCGCCTGGCTGCTGGCCCAAAAGCCTTGGATCGTTCCGATTCCCGGTACCACCAAGGTGCACCGGCTTGAGGAAAATCTGGGCGCCGTCAACGTCAGGCTCACGTCGGCGGACTTAGCAACCATTCAGACAGCTGCCGCAGCGATCCCGATTGAAGGGGAGCGCTATCCCGCAAACCTGTTGGCCATGACGGGTCGATAAGGTTTGGAGGCGTGACCGCCTCGTAACGATTGCGATCTCGTTGCCGCACGCGCTGCGGTCCGCTCCCACTCGAAAGGATATCCCCATGACGGAACAACTTGCGACGCGCAAGAACCCTTTTGCCGATATCGCCCCGGCACTTGGCACCTATACCGATGAAATTTTGTTCGGAGACGTGTGGGAGCGGCAAGCGCTCTCAAAACGCGACCGCAGCCTCATCACGGTGGCTACGTTGATCGCGCTCTACCGGGTGAACGAACTGCCTTTCCACCTGAAGCGCGCCCTGGAGAACGGTGTCACTCGGACGGAGCTGACGGAGGTCATCACGCACCTGGCCTTCTACGCCGGTTGGCCGGCCGCGAGCACTGCGGTTTCCATTGCGCGCAGCGTGTTCGACGAAGCCAGCGCGTGACGTCCCTGCACCCAAATTGAAAGACAAGGAACCAGATCGATGCGCGGCACTATGCTTTACGGACCGAGGGACGTGCGGTTCGAGGATGTCCCCGAACCAAAGATCATCAAACCAACCGATGCCATCATTCGGCTATTGGCCACCTGCATTTGCGGGTCCGATCTGTGGCCTTATCGGGGCCTGAACAACGTCGCCGCGCCAATGGCGATGGGGCACGAATATTGCGGCATCGTCGAGGAGATCGGTAGCGATGTGAAGTCAGTAAAGCCCGGCCAGTTTGTTGTCGGCTCCTTCTGCATTTCTGACAACACTTGCCCCCATTGCCGCTTTGGCTTCCAATCATCGTGCGAGCAGCGCGAGTTCATGGTGGGCGCCCAGGCGCCGCTGGCGCGCGTGCCGCTCGCCGACGGGACGCTGGTTGCGACGCCGGAGGTTCCTTCAGGCGATCTGATCCCTAGCTTGCTTGCCACTTCGGATGTGCTCGGTACCGGCTGGTATGCCGCCGATGCAGCGCAGGTGCGCCTGGGATCGACTGTCGTCGTTGTCGGAGACGGTGCCGTCGGCCTCATGGGGGTGCTCGCCGCCAAAGAATTGGGCGCGGAACGCATCATCGCCATGAGCCGCCATACGGCGCGCCAAGAGCTTGCGCTCGGATTCGGGGCGACCGATATCATCGCAGAACGCGGAGAAGCCGGTATTGAGCGCGTCAAAGAGCTGACGCGCGGTGTCGGCGCCGATTCCGTTCTGGAATGTGTCGGCACACAAGAAGCCATGACGCAGGCGATCGAATGCACACGGCCCGGCGGCTCGATCGGTTATGTCGGCGTACCACACGGCGTGGCGTTCGACGGCCAGGCCATGTTTTTCGCGCAGCGGCGTATGCTCGGGGGCCCAGCTCCAGTTCGACGGTTCCTACCTGACCTGATCAACCGCGTACTCACGGGCAAGATCAAGCCGGGGAAGGTATTCAATCTCACGCTTCCGCTTGCGCAGGTGGCGGAAGGATACCGCGCGATGGACGAACGTCGCGCCATCAAAACGCTGCTCAGGGTCTAGCGGCGACGTTCCTCGCGAACGGGGTGTCTTTGTGGTTCAGCAGACCTGCCGATTGTGGGAACGATTGCGACAAGCCGACTGGATAACTATACCTCAGATCGCTTCGCAACGAAGGATTCCGCATGACAAGTTCGAATGTTTACGCCTGCGGCATTCCATTTCGCAATAATCGGGTTTTGTTAGGACTTCGCGCTCCGCACCGCCGCATCTATCCCAACCAATGGGACGTGATTGGGGGCAAGGTCGAAGCGGGGGAAACGCTGGAGCAAGCCCTCGCCCGTGAACTCGCTGAGGAAATCGGCATCGTTCCGTTATCGACGTCTTACCTCCGGACGGTTACGGATACTGTGCCGTCGGCCGGAGGCTTGTTGCGATATGAGATGTACCGTGTGGATGCCTGGCGAGGCGACCCGATCAATGCGAGCTCCGAGCACACGCGCATTGCCTGGTTCACGGTCTCCGAAGCGATTGCATTGCAAGGCCTCGCGGTCGAGGCCTACCGCGAGCTTTTCAAGCAGATCGAAGCAATCGCTCCAGGTGATCTGTGACATTCACGCGTGGGCGACCGGGTGCTCCAGTATGGAGTCCAGCTCAAGGATGCTCTCGAGAACATGATCGGCATGGGGCGCCAAGTCTTCGCGCCGATTGGAGCCGGTGAGGACTCCAATTCTTAGACCAAAACCTGCGACGCGCCCCATTTCCAAGTCATGCGCCGTGTCGCCAATGATCGCGCAGGCGCTCGGTGGATAGCCGATCGCCTTCGCAAAGGCGGTGCCCATTCCCGGCAGAGGCTTCGAGCCGTGGCCGCTGTCGCAACCGACCAGGAAATCAAACAGCTCAATCAGACCATCGAAACGCCCGAGCGAGGCGCGAAGGCCGTCCTCGGTATCGTTGGTGGCCAAGCCAATATGATACCCACGCTCGCGCAGCGACTGAAGTTTTTCGATTGCGCCTTCGATGATGACCGCGTATTTGCCGCCGCCCTCGCGAAAATGCTTCGCGATGAGAGGCACCATCTCTGAGGGCGTGGTATTCTTGAGTTGAGCTGCGAAACATTCGGCGATCACTTCGACACTCGATGCGCCCAAAATCGCACGCGGCTCGATCAGGTCCGTATCGGGATCATGGCCGCCGGCCCTTAATAGCGAGCGCGCAAGTTCCTCGTCGCCGCCGGCGGCATCGAGCGCCATCGCACGGTTGATCGGCACCCAGGTTTTATAAAAATCGAGGATCGTCCCATCCTTGTCGAAGAGCAATCCTTTGATCTCTGGCATCTGCATCCGGTTTCTGCATTGTTGTTGAGGTTAGCTGTTGAGCATCCGCAGCGCTTCGTCGTGTAGCTGGGGCGTCGCGGCCGCGACGACTCGTTGGCCAGAATTGATCGTAAGCGGTCGGCCTTCCCAATCGGTCATTTTGCCACCCGCAGTCTCAACGATTGGCACCAATGCAAGAAAATCATAGGGCATCAACGAGGCTTCAATCACCAGGTCGCAGTAGCCCGAGGCGAGTAGTCCATATTGGTAACAATCGCCGCCGAACCGACGAATGGCGGCGGCGCGGCTCACGCGGTCGTAACGGGCCCAATCATTGGGGTCATGAAAGAAGTCTGGGGAAGACGTATACACGCGGGCGTCCTTGAGCGAGGTGCATCCGCTTGTGTGACAGGGTTTATGATTGTGCCGAACCGCTCCAGGGAATGCCGACCAGCGCTCTCCCAATGGTGGAATTTCAATGACGCCAATCTTGCACTCACCATCCTGAAGGAAGGCAATCAACGTACCAAACAGCGGCATACCAGTGAGAAAGCTCTTCGTGCCGTCGATCGGATCGAGCACCCATAGCGAGTTCCCATCAGCGGTTCCGCCCATTTCCTCCCCGAGGATTGCATGCTGCGGATACTTCGCCATGATCAACGTACGAAGCTCGGCCTCAATAGCCTTATCAGCGATGGTGACGGGGCTCTCGTCAGCCTTGCGTTCGTATGCGGTCGTTTTTCTGAAGTGCTTGCGCGCAAGCCGTCGCGCCTTATCGGCTAAGACGTTCGCGAAATCATGTAAAACCAGGATGTCGTTGCTCATGGATGCAGGTCTGACGCTAAGGGTTGAGTTCATTTTGTTCTCGCGATGTCCTATTCACATGCCAGGATAGTTTGGACCGCCACCGCCTTCGGGGCAGGTCCAAGTGATGTTCTGGCTCGGATCCTTGATGTCACAGGTTTTGCAGTGGACGCAGTTTTGCGCGTTTATCTGAAAGCGCATCGCATCGGCTTGACCGCGCACGACTTCGTAAACTCCGGCGGGGCAGTAGCGCTGCGCCGGCTCAGCGAACTTCGGCAGATTCACCGCAATCGGGATCGAAGGCTCCGTCAATTTCAAATGGACGGGCTGGTCTTCATCGTGCGCCGTTCCCGAGAACGCGACGTTGGTGAGCTTGTCGAATGTCAAAACGCCGTCCGGCTTGGGATATGGAATCGGCTTTGCCGCCGAGGCATGTGCCAAACTCGCATAATCCGGCTTCCCGTGTCGAAGCGTGCCGAGTGGCGACCAGCCGAACAGCAACGTACGGCACCACATATCGAACCCACCGATGGCGATCCCGGAAACCGTCCCTAGTCGCGACCAGAGCGGCTTGACGTTTCGGACGGGCTTCAGATCTTCGGCTATGGGGCCGCTCAAGACAGCATGCTCGTACGTTTCGAGGCTTGGGGTGGGACCTTTCTCGCCTAGCGCCGCGAAGACACTGTCAGCGGCGTGGACGCCGGAGATTATCGCGTTATGGCTTCCCTTGATCCGTGGAACATTCATGAAACCGGCTGCGCAGCCTAAAAGCGCTCCCCCAGGAAACGTCAATTTGGGGATCGACTGCCATCCACCTTCGGTTAGCGCCCGGGCGCCGTATGCAATGCGTCGTCCCCCTTTAAACGTCGGCGCAATTGCGGAATGCGTTTTGAATCGCTGGAACTCGTCGTAGGGAGACAGATAGGGATTCGTGTAGTTCAGATGGATAACGAACCCGACCGACACGAGATTTTCACCGTAGTGATAAAGGAATGATCCGCCGCCGGTGCGCGCGTCGAGGGGCCACCCGAAGCTGTGTTGCACCAGCCCCGGGTGGTGCTGCTCTGGGGGAACCTCCCAGAGCTCCTTGAGACCGATCCCGAACTTTTGAGGTTGCCGGTCCTCGTCAAGCTTGAACCTGGCAATGAGTTGTTTCGAGAGCGATCCGCGCGCGCCCTCGGCAATCAAAGTGTATTTGCCGCGCAATTCCATACCGCGCGTGAAACTATCCTTCGGTTCGCCGTCCTTGTTCACGCCCATGTCTCCGGTGGCAACACCGACGACAGCGCCCTTCTCATCGTAGAGGACTTCAGAAGCCGAGAAGCCGGGGTAGATCTCAACTCCGAGCTCGCTGGCCTTTTCTCCGAGCCATCGACAGACGTTCCCGAGGCTCGCGACGTAGTTGCCGTGATTGCTCATGAGCGGCGGCATGAGAAAGTTCGGCAGCCGAAAAGCTTGCTTGGCCGTTAGAAACAGGAAGCGGTCCTCGGCGACCGTCGTCTCGAGCGGCGCGCCGAGCTCCTTCCAATTCGGGAAAAGCATCGCCAAGCCGTTCGGATCGATGACAGCGCCGGATAGAATGTGGGCTCCGATCTCGGATCCCTTTTCCAGAACCACCACCGAAACTTCCTTCTCTGCGGCGGCAGCCAGCTGCTTGAGGCGAATGGCGGCCGACAACCCAGCCGGTCCCGCGCCGACGATCACAACGTCGAACTCCATGGCTTCGCGTGGGGGAAGGGTGCTCATCGTTTTCGGCGCTCTTCGTGTTCATCAAGTTCGGATGTCTCGGAGGAAAGAAGTGCAGAATCCTTGCCGGGCGCGGCGCTCAATTGTGCTGACGCATCTTCCTTCAAATGGATCCCGGTCAGGGAGCGGCGCAACGCCTCCCGCGTGAGCCATGCGATTTTTTCAGCGGCATCCTCGTAACCAAGCCCGCCCTTGCCATGGATGTTCGAGATGCAATTGCGTTCGCTGTCCTGTCGGCCGAGGCGCGGCGCATAAGTGAGGTAGACGCCCAGGCTTTCCGCGACGGAAAGGCCGGGCCGTTCGCCAATGAGCATCGCGATCAATCTCGGCTTGAGGATCTCTCCAATGTGATCCCCCAGCGCGACGCGTCCGCGCGTTGCTAAGATAACGGGGCCGATGGTGAAATCCGACAAGCGCGGCACGAGCGCTTTTAACAGTGGGACTGCGTGTGCCTGCACTGCGGCGGCTGACAGACCATCCGCGACGACGAGAATGATGTCGGCCGTATGTGCCGCATGCTTGAGCGCGGCCTCGGAGTCAGCGTGAAGGATGCGGCCGAGATCAGGACGTCGAAGATAGGTAGCCCGGTCCTGCGCCGCGCTCGCAATATGCAGCGTTGGCGTCGCTAATGCCGCCGAAATTGCATCGAAATCGACTTTCGCATGGACCGCATCGCGCGCGCGGGCATGCGCATGCTGAAAATCGAGCACAGCATCTAACGTCATCGCATCGCCACTTCGACCCAAACCGATCCGCGCGCTGGTCGCTGACCTCAGAAGGCTCCAAGCATCTTTGCGCGATATATTTGCCATCGGCACCATCCCCGAGGTCAGGCGATAAGAGTCGCACCATCGACCAGTCGAGAGATCCTCGGATCTCGAGGCTCGATTACCCGCATGCGCCCGTTCGGCTCGAGCATGTCCATTCGCTCGAGCCAGGCTTCGAACTCCGGCGCCGGTTTGAGGTTCAGCGTCGAACGAAGATAAAGGACGTCGTGGTATGAAAGAGATTGGTAATTGAGCATCACGTCGTCGGCGCCCGGAACAGCGATGATGAAGGTGCAGCCGGCAGTGACCAGCAACGTCATGAGATTGTCCATGTCGTCCTGGTCGGCTTCCGCGTGGTTGGTGTAGCAGACGTCACACCCCATCGGCAGGCCGAGGAGCTTCCCGCAGAAATGGTCTTCAAGGCCCGCGCGGATAATCTCTTTTCCATCGTAGAGATATTCAGGACCGATGAAGCCGACCACCGTGTTGATGATCATGGGATCGAAGGCGCGCGCCACAGCATAAGCTCGCGCTTCCATTGTTTGCTGATCGACGCCGTGATGCCCATTGGAGGATAGCGCCGCGCCTTGTCCTGTCTCGAAATACATCACGTTATCGCCAATCGTGCCGCGCTTGAGCTCGCGCGCAGCCTGTTGCGCTTCTTTGAGCACTGACAGATCAACGCCAAAACCACGATTGGCCACCTCCGATCCAGCGATCGACTGGAAGACCAGATCCACTGGCGCGCCGCGATTGATGATTTCGATCGCATTCGTGACGTGCGTCAGCACGCAAGTCTGCACCGGAATGTCATAGGTCTGGCGGACGCCATCGAGCATCGTCAAAAGTGAAATGGCGTTTGGAACGTTGTCCGTCGCGGGATTGATGCCAATCACGGCGTCGCCGGTGCCATACAATAGTCCGTCGAGAAGTGAGGCCGCGATTCCCTTCAAGTCATCCGTCGGATGATTTGGCTGTAGGCGCGACCCCACGCGGCCGGGAAGACCAAGCGTGGTTCGGAATTTTGTGATGACCCGGCATTTGCGCGCAACCGCGATCAGATCCTGGTTGCGCATCAACTTGGATACGGCCGCGACCATTTCGGGTGTGAGCGCAGGCGCCAGCGTCGCGAGCCGCTCCGTTGTCGCCTCGTATCCGAGGAGCCAATCTCGCAATTCGCCCACCGTGAAATGCGAGATCCGCCGAAAGGCGTCCCGATCATGACTATCGACAATAAGGCGGGTGACTTCGTCCTCTTCGTAAGGAACGAGGACTTCGGTCAGAAACCGTGACAAGGGGACGTCGGCCAGCGCATGTCGCGCCGCTACCCGCTCGGCATCGCTCCCCGCACTCAGTCCGGCCAGCTCGTCTCCCGAACGGCGAGGCGAAGCCGCTGCCAGCAAATGCTTCAAGTCGCGAAAGACGTAGCGCTCACCGCCTAGAGTGGATTGGAAGCCCATTGCTCTTGCCTCTAGGGGGAAGCCCAACCGCGATAGGACGCGGACAAAACATGCAAATCCCACACTAGTCAAATAAAAATCACAAAATACCACATTTTTTGTGGAACGCAGATGCGTCTTTAGCGGAAATAGCTTGGTTTAAGCGATGCCCCGGAATAGTTACGGGCGTCCTGAGGAGATCGAATTCAACCGAATGCCGCTCTGTCGTGGTCTCACCCGCAACGATAGGCCAAAACAACGCCTCGCACGCGAACGAACACATAAAGCCACAAAAACTCACATATGGCGCACAAAAATCGTTGCATAATGTTGCATTGTAGGCTAGGCGTCGGCGAATTCAGGCGCAAAGGTTTTAGCGCGCCTTCTCACGGCTCTAATTCCTGAGCGTTGCGGCAGACCAGGGTGGCACTCATGACAACCTTTCCAACACAGGCGCGCGTCGTCATTATCGGCGGCGGTATCATTGGCACGTCGACCGCATATCACCTCGCCAAGCTTGGCTGGAAAGACGTGGTCCTGATCGAGAGGAATAAGCTCACCTCCGGTAGCACCTGGCACGCAGCAGGACTTGTCGGTCAGCTTCGTTCGAGCGCTAACATTACCCAGCTACTCGGCGAGTCCGTCAAACTTTATCGGACGCTCGAGCAAGAAACCGGCCTTGCAACTGGCTGGAAGATGAATGGCGGCTTGCGCCTCGCTTGCAACCAAGAGCGATGGACGGAGGTCAAGCGGCAGGCAACCACTGCGCGTTCCTTCGGCCTCGAGATGCATCTGCTAACGCCCTCGGAGGCGCAGAAGCTTTGGCCGCTTATGGATGTCTCGGATGTTGTCGGCGCCGCATTCCTTCCGACCGATGGCCAGGCGAATCCCTCCGACATCGCACAATCGCTCGCTAAGGGTGCCCGCAACAACGGCGTCCAAATCTTCGAGAACACTGAAGTGCTCTCGATTGAAGTCGTGAAAGGTCGCGTAAAATCGGTCGAGACCAGCAAGGGCCGGATCGCTTGCGAATTCGTGGTGAACTGTGCGGGTCAATGGGCTGCAGAAGTCGGCCGGATGGTCGGCGTGACCGTTCCCCTCGTCTCGGTAGAGCATCAATACATGGTCACCGAGCCGATCGAGGGTGTCACTGCCAATCTACCCACGCTGCGAGATCCGGATCGCCTGACCTATTATAAGGAAGAGGTTGGCGGCCTCGTCATGGGCGGTTACGAGCCAAATCCGATTGCGTGGGCCGTCGATGGCTTCCCGAAAAATTTCGAGTTCCAACTGCTGGGATCGAACTTCGATCACTTCGAGCAACTGATGGAACTCGCACTCGGCCGCGTCCCGGCTCTGCAGAAGGCGGGCATCAAGAGCCTGATCAATGGGCCGGAGTCCTTCACACCGGACGGCAATTTTATCCTGGGCGAGGCGCCCGAAGTCGCGAACTTCTTCGTGGGAGCGGGCTTCAACGCGTTCGGTATTGCTTCTGGTGGCGGCGCCGGCAAGGTCCTGGCCGAGTGGGTCGCCGGCGGGCAAGCGCCATACGATCTGTGGCCCGTCGATATCCGCCGCTTCGGTCGCAACCATCGTGACATGGAATGGGTGCGCAAAAGAACGCTCGAGGCGTATGGGAAGCACTACACGATCGCATGGCCGCATGAGGAGCACAAAAGTGGTCGACCGCTTCGCCGCTCGCCCCTTTACGATCGGCTCAAAAGCCAAGGCGCGTGCTTCGGCGAAAAGCAGGGCTGGGAACGACCCAATTGGTTCGCTCAAGGATCGGAAAAGCCGGAGGACAGCCACACGTTCGGCCGCCCGAACTGGTTCGATGCCGTGAAGCGTGAGCATTTGGCGACCCGAGAATCCGTCGGCGTCTTCGATCAGACCTCGTTCTCGAAATTCATGCTGACAGGGCCGGATGCCGAATCCGCCCTCTCGTGGATTTGCGCCAACGATGTGGCCAAACCCGTTGGCAGCCTCGTCTATACGCAGATGCTCAACGCCAAAGGCGGCATCGAATGCGACCTCACTCTCGCGCGGCTTTCCCATGATTCCTATTACATCGTCACAGGAACGGCCTTCGCGACCCATGACTACGACTGGATCCGCCGCAATATTCCCGAAGGCAGCAACGTCCAACTCACGGACGTCACGTCCTCCCACACCGTGCTCAGCGTCATGGGCCCTAACGCGCGGCGTGTCCTCGAGAAACTGACACGCGACAACATCTCCAACGAGTCGTTCCCGTTCGGCCAGGTTCGCAACATCTGCATCGCAGGCGCACCCCTTATCGCCCTACGTGTCACATACGTAGGCGAGCTCGGTTGGGAACTGCATATGCCCGTTGAGTTCGCGGTGACCGTCTATGATGCGATCATGGAGGCCGGCAAAGAATTCAATATTGTGAACGCCGGCTATCGGACCATCGAAAGCATGCGCCTCGAAAAGGGCTACCGCGCTTGGGGTTCGGACATCGGACCAGATCATTCGCCGCTCGAGGCGGGTCTTGGATGGGCGGTGAAGTTCAAGCGGAACATCCCCTTCCTCGGCCGCGACGCGCTTGAGGCTCAGCGCGCACAGAAACTCAAAAAATTCATGTGCACGTTCACAGTCGACGATCCGAACATCGTCCTGCTAGGACGCGAAACCATCTACCGCAATGGCGAGCGGGTGGGTTGGCTCACCGGCGGAGGGTTCGGCCACACGATCGGTAAGCCGATAGGCCTTGGTTATGTCCGTCAGCCCAACGGGCTCGACAACGACTACCTGAAGGAAGGGAAGTATCAGCTCGAAGTCGCCACCGAGCGTGTCGATTGCACGCTCCATCTCAACTCGCTTTTCGATCCCGAGATGTCGCGCATCAAGGCGTGAGCAGATCGCGATTGGTTATTTATGGATCGGTCCTGAGCCGGTCATCAACGCCGTTTCCTCAAGGGTATAGGACGCGATGAAGATACTTGTGCCAGTTAAGCGAGTGACAGACCCCAACATCAAGATCCGGGTCAAAGCGGACGGATCGGGTGTTGATCTCACCTCGGTCAAAATGGCGATCAATCCCTTTTGCGAGATTGCCGTCGAAGAAGCCATTCGTTTGCGGGAAGCGGGGAAGGCGAGAGAAGTGGTCGTGGTGTCCATCGGACCGGCGGCCGCGCAGGACACGCTGCGAGCGGCGCTGGCAATGGGCGCCGACAGGGCAATCCTCATTGAGGCGGAGAGCGGCGTCGAGCCATTGGGTGTCGCGAAAGCGCTCAAGCGCATCGCGGAGGCCGAGAACCCCGACATCATCATCGTCGGCAAACAGGCCGTTGATGACGACTGCAATCAGACGGGGCAGATGCTCGCCGCGCTCCTTGGCTGGCCGCAAGCCACGTTCGCGTCAAAGGTCGAACTGGGCGCGGGCGTCGCCACCGTGAAGCGCGAAATCGATGGCGGTCTCGAAACGCTCGAATTGAAGCTACCTATCGTGGTCACGACCGACCTCCGGCTCAATACGCCCCGCTACGCATCCCTCCCGAACATCATGAAGGCGAAGAAGAAGCCGATCGACGTGCGTAAGGCAGCCGACTTTCCGGAACTCGCGGATCTCCGGCTCGAGATTCTCAAGACCATCGAACCACCGGGGCGAGCCGCAGGGATCAAGGTCAATTCGATCGCGGAATTGGTTCAAAAACTGCGCTCGGAAGCGCGCGTGATCTAGGGAGTTTTGGCGATGAAAATTCTTGTGATCGCAGATCACGACGGGACCACCTTGTCCGATGCGACCGCGCGTGCGGTGACCGCCGCAACCAAGATGGACGGCGAGATTCACATCCTCGTCATTGGGCACGGCGTGGAGGCCGTCGCAAACCACGCGGCCAAGCTTCAGAGCGTCGCAAAAGTTCTGCGCGCAGATGCGCCATCGCTCGCGCACGGCCTTGCGGAGCCGGTCGCCGCAATCGTGACGCGCGTTGCAGCGAGCTACGACAACATCGTTGCCCCGGCTACCAGCTTCGGAAAAAGCATAGCGCCACGTGTGGCCGCGCTTCTCGACGTGATGCAACTCTCCGATGTCACGTCGGTCATCAGCGCCGACACTTATGAACGCCCCATCTACGCCGGGAACGCGCTCCAAACGATCCGCTCCAGGGATAAGCGGCGCGTGGTGACAATCCGGCCCAGCGCCTTCCCCGCATTCGAAGAAGGTGGCAACGCGCCTATCGAAGCCATCGAAGCCGAGACCGTTCCCGAGCTCGTGACCTTCAAGGGCTCGGAAGTTATCAAGAACGAGCGGCCCGAACTCACCTCAGCGGAGATCGTCGTTTCTGGTGGTCGCGGCGTGGGCTCCGAGGCCCAATTCAAGCAAATGGTTCTCCCGCTCGCCGACAAGCTCGGTGGAGCGGTGGGCGCATCACGCGCTGCCGTCGACTCGGGCTACGCTCCAAACGATTGGCAGGTGGGCCAGACCGGCAAGGTGGTGGCGCCCGATCTATATGTCGCGCTCGGTATCTCAGGCGCCATCCAGCACTTGGCGGGCATGAAGGATTCCAAGGTCATCGTCGCGATCAACAAGGATGCCGACGCACCCATCTTCCAGGTGGCGGATTACGGCCTCGTCGCGGATATGTTTGAGGCCGTGCCGCAATTGATCGCCGAACTCGACAAGACCTGAGGGCCCGCTCCTACCGGTTGTTCTCCGGTGTGATGAGTTTCACGTCCGCCTCTTTGCAGCGGCGGAGGTATTCGACGACGGGTTCTTTGTCCGTGATGAGAACATCAATGTCAGACAGCTCACATACGCGAACGGGCGCATTTCGGCCAAATTTTGTAGAGTCGGCGATGAACCAGGTCTCGTCCGCTTGGTTCATCGCCGCGCGACTGAACTCTGCCTCGAACAGATGGAAATCGGTCAGATCGCCATTGGTGTTGATGCCGCCCATCGACATCACCGCATAGCGCACCTTGAACTGCCTTACGAATTCAATCGAACCGGGACCGAATGCGGAGGCATCCTCGCCGCTCAGTTCGCCGCCCGCCATGAACACGCGGTTGCCGTTCCGCGATGCCAGCCGGCATGCGATTTCCGCCGAGTTCGTCACCACGACGAGCTGCGAATGGTGAGCTAGTGCCTCGGCCACGTATGCGGTGGTCGTGCCGTTATCGAGAATGATGCTGTCTCCGTCCCGGATCGACTTCGCAACGAGTTCGGCCACCGCTCGCTTGCCTTCTTCATGGACACTCATCCGCCGGGCAAACGGTGGCTCCTCGAGATGATCGGGTTTCATGATCCCGCCGTGGAAGCGGACCACACTTCCCTGCTCCACCAGCGGCTTGATGTTCCGTCGGATCGTTTCAGTCGACACGTCCAGCTTTTCGGCGAGTTCCACAATGCTCGAACTCCCGGCGCGTCGGACAGCCTGCAGGATCTCCGTCTGGCGTCTCAATGACATTCTAAGAGTCCCCAACCAGCGTTGCCGTTCGACGTCACGCTAAATTACAGAGCAAGCGGGCGCATGAGGTTTTTTGTGGCATTTTGCGTTTGCCGACAACGAACATCCACACGCCGACCTCTCGGTTTTTAGCCGATTTCCGCGCGATTCGCCGCCCGGAAACCCAGAAAACGACGCATAATTAGTCAAGCGCTCGACTCTTCGTCAATGTGGCTTCTAGCGCCATGCTCAGAGGAAGCCGTCCTCGAATTCCCACATTTAACCTGATGAAAGCACATTTTTTGTTGACATTCGTGGCTTTTAGTTGCAAATGCCGCCGGTCTGAGTTGTCGCCAACGCAGACCAAATGTCGTCACGCTGTCACCTAGGGAGGACAAGCAATGGAACGGCTCTATAAACTCTTGAAGCTTGCTGGCACTGCAACCGCCGCAGCAATACTGATGGCTGCGCCCCAGGCGATGGCCGCACCTGAATCTCAAGACCCCATCAAAATCACGCTCAACGATTGGTCCGGCCAGCTGATCTCGTCAAAGATCATGGGGTCGGTGCTAAAGAACGCCGGCTACAACGTCGAATACGTACAAGCCGACTATCTGGCGCAGCTCACGGGCATGCAGTCCGGTGATCTCGACGTCGCCATGGAAATTTGGGCCACCACCGGCCGCGAGGCTTTGGAAGCTGCCGTGAAAACCGGCAAAGTCGTCAACTTGGGCGAGACCGGAATGGTCGCCAAAGAAGAGTGGTGGGTTCCCGACTATACCTTCGAGGTTTGCCCAGGGTTGCCGGATTGGAAGGCGCTCAACAAATGTGCCGGCAAATTTGCGACGACAGAGACCGCGCCGAAGGGCCGATACCTCGGCGGTCCCGTGACCTGGGGCGGTTTCGACGAAGAGCGCATCGCCAATCTGCCGATCAACTTCACGGTCGTGCATGCGGGCACCGATGCGGCGCTCTTTGCCGAACTCGATGCGGCTTACGCGAAGAAAGAGCCGATCGTCCTCTGGGTCTATCAGCCCCACTGGGTGCCCATAAAGTATAAAGGGCACTTCATCGAATTTCCGACGTATACGAACGAATGCTACGACAGCAAGCAGTACAATTGCGCGAAGCCCGGCGGCCCTGTGTGGAAGGCGGCATGGGTCGGCGTTGACAAGAAGTGGCCGGGAGCCGGCAAGGCTATTCGCAACTTCAAGATCTCCAACGAAGACATGGGCGAGCTTGTGAAGAAGGTCGACGTCGACGGCAAAGACCTCGACGGCGTCGTGGCCGACTGGATCAAGGCCAACGAAGCGACCTGGAAAAAATGGATCCAGTGATCCGATGAAAGGGGGCCGTCATGCGCGGCACCCCTTTTTGTTTTTGGATCCTATGTTTTAGCGCGGCCGGCGGAGTAACGTCGTGGTTCAGCCTATTATCTCATGCCAAGACGTGTGGAAGGTCTATGGGGGCGCAGCAAAAGCCGGAGATGGCGGTGCTTCCTCGGACGTCGTTGCCCTTAAGGAGGCGACGCTCGACATCTCCGAAGGCGAATGCTTCGTCATCATGGGCCTCTCGGGTTCGGGCAAATCGACTCTTGTTCGATGCCTCACACGACTTATCGATCCCTCTCGCGGAAAGATTATCGTCGATGGCACAGACATCACTTCCGCATCAGAGCGCGATCTGACTGCAATCCGCCGTCGAACGATGGGGATGGTGTTTCAGAATTTCGCCCTCCTGCCGCACCTCACCGTTCTCGACAACGTGGCGTTCCCGCTCGGCATCCGGGGCGTCGAAAAGCAGGAACGTCAGGATCGGGCGCGTGTACTTCTGCAAACGGTAGGCCTTTCCGGTCGCGAGAAACATTATCCAAGCGAACTGTCGGGCGGCCAGCAACAACGAGTCGGCATCGCGCGGGCGCTGTCTTGCGATCCCAAAATTCTTTTCATGGACGAGCCGTTCTCCGCGCTCGATCCGCTATTGCGGAGAGAGCTTCAGGATGAATTCCTGCGCCTCCGGGCGAAGCTTAGGAAAACGATCGTCTTCATCACCCATGACTTCGACGAAGCTATTCGTTTGGCTGATCGCATCGCCATCATGAAGGATGGCGGCATCCTGCAGATCGGGACGCCGGAAGAACTTATCGTTCATTCGAAAGATCCTTACGTGCGCGAATTTACCCGGCATGTCGACCGGTCACGGGTACTGACAGCCAAAACGATTGCGCAGGCAGCAAACGGGCACGCGCCGACCCGTTATGTTGATGGCGACGCGCTGCTCTATCAGTTCGCGAGCGAAGTCCTTTCATCTCATGATCCCGTGGGCGTTCGGCATCGTGGGTCGATGATTGGCGTCCTCAACAAAGACGTCGTCATCTCGATCCTCACATCGACCGACCAAAAGGCCGTTGCATGATGGAAGCGGTCGCAACAGGCGCTCCTCCGAACACGCGTTGGCAAACCTGGGCAATCCCCGCCGCCGTCGTGATCCTGGTTTGCGGCTCAACGCTGCTGCCAGATACGATGAAACAGTACCCCAAAGCGTGGGTCGTGCCGTTCATCGATTGGTTCCGGGAATTAATGGCTTGGCTAACGCAGGATACGCCGCAGCTTCCAGGGTTGCCGCCGATCAGAGAATTCACCCGTGCTTTTGCGGGCAGCCTCAATTACCTGCTAGACCTTTTCAAAAGCCTGTTCGCCACTGGCTTCCATTTCCGTCCGGGCGATGGCCCGGCGGATTTGCCACCCTTACCCTGGTATCTCGTCATCGGTCTTGCGGTCTTGTTGGGTTGGCGGCTGGGCGGACGAAAGCTCGCGATCATCACCTTTGTCGGGCTTCTCTTTATCGCTTTCACGGGCAATTGGACGTCGGCGATGTTGACCCTGGCCTCCGTCGTCGTGGCAGCTGCCTTATCCGCGATCGCTGGCGTCGCGATCGGTGCCTTAGCCTACAGAAGCAGAACCTTCGACAGATTGTTGTCGCCGCTTTTGGACTTGATGCAGACGGTTCCGGTTTTTGCTTATCTTGTTCCCGCCTTGATGCTCCTGGGCTTCGGTCCGGCGGCGGCGTCTGCAGCGACCATCATCTACGCACTCCCTCCTATGATCCGCAGCACTGTGCTCGGACTGCGGCGGGTCCCGCCGGAAACGTCCGAGTTCGGACGCATCGCCGGTTGCACGCCTTTCCAAATGATGGTCAAGGTGCTTTTGCCATCCGCCCTGCCATCGATCATGCTCGGCATCAATCAGATGACGATGATGACACTGAACATGGTGATCATCGCCTCCATGATCGGGGCCGGCGGACTGGGATATGATGTTCTGACTGCCCTACGCCGCCTCGATATCGGCGGCGGGCTAGAGGCTGGCCTCGCGATCGTAGCGCTCGCGATCATCCTCGACCGTCAATCGCAAGCGGCCGCGCAACGCTCCGGCGACCACAAGCATGACGAGCAAGCCAGCTTCTTCATGCGGCACCGCGTGACTCTGGCGCTGATCGCGGTAACCGCCGTCGCATACGCAATCGGCCTATTCGAGCCCGCGACCGCTTACTTCCCGCAAGACTTTGTGTTTTCGGCGCGTGCTTCGTTGAACGAATTCGCCCGATGGATCGCGGTCAATCTTTCAGGGCCGCTCAACTACATCAAAACGGCCTTCCTATGGACGGTGATGATCCCGACCAGGAACTTCATCGGCGGACTCCCGTGGTTCGTTCCGCCTCTTCTCGTCGGCATCATCGGATACGCCTTCTCAGGCTTCGCGCTCGCGCTGCTCTCGAGCGTTTTGGTGTTTTCAATCTTCGCGGCGGGTCTCCAAGAAGCAGCGCTTAACACGATTTACCTATGCGGACTTGGCACTGTCTTTTCACTGCTGTTTGGCATTCCTCTTGGCATCTGGGGCGCCAAAAGCGAACGCGCCCACGCTGTGCTCGGCGCCATCTGCGACACTCTGCAGACGTTGCCGTCTTTCGTGTACCTGATCCCCGTGGTCATGCTTTTCCGCGTGGGCGATTACTCGGCGCTGATCGCCATCGTCGCGTTCGCAATTGTGCCGGCGATCCGCTATACCGACTTCGGGATCCGGCGCGTGCCCAAGCATTACATCGAAGCGAGTCTCATGAGTGGTGGCACGCGCGAGCAGGTGTTACGCGAGGTCGAGTTGCCGCTTGCCGTCCCCGAAATCCTCCTCGGCGTCAGCCAGACCATCATGATGGCCCTATCGATGCTGGTAATCACGGCGTTGGTCGGCACCCGCGATCTAGGCCAAGAAACTTACATTGCACTCGCCAAGGCCGACGCGGGACGGGGCATCGTCGCGGGCCTCGCGATCGCCTTCCTCGCAATCGTGGCCGATCGTCTCGTTTCCGCCTGGAGTCATTACAGATTCCGTCAGCTGCATTTGACTTGAACAGATCCATCCAACGCCTTGTGGACGCATCGGAAAGGGAAGCCCAATGTCTCAATCGTTCGATCGCTACGCGCGCATCGTCATCATCGGCGGCGGCGCGATCGGCTGCTCCGTCGCCTATCATCTCTCGCGGCGCGGAGAGCGCGACGTACTCCTGCTTGAAAAGTCCCAAATCACCAATGGTTGTACCTGGCACGCAGCCGGTCTGGTGGGCCAGCTTCGCGGCCGCAAGAACCTTACGCGTCTCATGCAAAACTCCGTGGCGGTATTCGACCGCCTCGAGGCGGAGTCCGGCCAAGTTATCGATTGGAAGAAGGTTGGTTCAATCCGTCTCGCTTCGTCGCACGACCGCTGGAGCGAAATCCGCCGTTCAATGACGCTTGCCAAGAGCTTTGGCTTCGAATGCCATTCGTTGACCGCCAAGGAAGCCTACGATCATTTCCCTTTCATCGACCAGGAAGGCGTTGTCGGGGCGGCCTATATCCCCTCGGATGGCTACGTTGATCCCTATGCCCTCACGCATGCCTTTGCCGCGACGGCGCGCAAGAATGGTGCGGTCATTCAAGAAGGTGTTTTGGTCACCGGTATCATCAAGGAAGGGCGGCGCGTCGTCGGCGTGACCACCAATCATGGCACGGTCGGATGTGAAATCCTCGTCAACTGCGCGGGCCTTTGGGCGAAGCGTGTAGGCGACATGGCCGGCGTGGCGCTCGCCGCCGGCGTCGTGGAACATCAGTATTTCCTAACGGAAAAAAAGCTGGACCTCCCAAAGACGCTGCCTACGTTGCGTGACCCCGACAAGAATTTTTATCTCAAGCCCGACGTTGCGGCGTTCGCGATCGGCGGTTGGGAAAAGGGCACAAAGGGGTGCTGGCGCTCGCGTCCTCCCTTCGAATTTGGTCGCGAGCTTTTCCCGGAAAACATGGAGCGGCTCGAACTCTTCGCAATGCCGTGCGCGGAACGCCTGCCGGTGCTCAATGAGGTTGGCATCCAGACCATCATCAACGGTCCGATCCCAGTGTCCGCTGATGGCGAGCCGATCATGGGGCTCGCGCCGGAACTCGACAATATGTTCGTTGCCTGCGGATTCACCGCTGGTATCGCCGCGTCCGGCGGCGCCGGCGAAGCGATGGCAAACTGGATCATCGATGGCGATCCCGGCATGGACCTGTGGGCGTTCGACGTCCGCCGCTTTGGCCATCCACATAGTGTCGGACGCTTCCTCGAGGAACGCGCCATCGAGGCGTACGGCAAATACTACAGCATCCATTGGCCCGCCGAAGAAAACGAGGCAGGTCGCGGCTTGCGGCGTTCGCCGCTTCACGAGCACCTCAAATCCGCAGGCGCGATATTCGGTGCCCGCTTCGGCTGGGAGCGCCCTCTGTGGTTCCCCGCACCGGGCGTCGATCGGACAGAAGTCCCGAGCTTCGAAGGCAAGCCGAGTTGGTTCGACCATATTGGCACGGAGCACAGGCAAATCCGCGAGCGCGTGGCGTTGATCGATCAAACCTCGTTTTCGAAATTCACGATCGAGGGTCCCGGCGCCACCGACTTCCTGGAAAAAATCTGCACCGCGCGCATCGGCGGCACCCTTGGCCGCTGCATTTACACGCTCATGCTTAATTCCAAGGGCGGTGTGGAGGCCGAGGTCACCATTCTGCATGTCGGCGTCGACAAGTTCGTGATGATCAGTGGTTCCGCGTTTGGTGTGCGCGACTCGAATTGGGTCCGGCGACAGCTGCCGAAGAACAGTCCGATAACGCTCACCGAAGTGACCTCAGCCTGGGCCGTGATCAACATCTGCGGACCCAAGTCTCGCGAAGTCCTGCAATCGATTTCGGACGACGACCTATCGAACGATGCCGTGCCGTTCCTCGCGGTTCGCGACATCGAAGTTGGCTACGTCCCCGTCCGCGCCGTGCGCGTGGGCTACGTGGGCGAACTCGGATACGAGCTCCACGTGCCGACGGAATATGCGGCGATGCTCTACGAAACGCTCAAAAAAGCGGGAGAACCTTTCGGCATCCGGGACGTGGGTTACCGCGCTATCGAGACCTGCCGCCTCGAGAAGGGTTACGTCTATTGGTCGGCCGAGATAGGCCCCGACTACGATCCAGTCTCCGCCGGTCTCGATTTCGCAATCGACTTCAACAAGGACTTCCTCGGCAACGAGGCCTTGAAGGCAATCGGCGCTAACGGTCCGAGCCGCAAGCTCTGCGTCTTCACCCTCGACGACTTTGCACCTTTGCTCAGCGGCGAGACCATCCTTCGCGATGGCAAGGTTGTCGGACAAACCGCAAGCTGCGGTTTCGGTTACTCCATCGGCAAGATGGTCGCCTTTGGGTGGCTTCCCGTGGAAATAGCCGCCGAGGACGCTTTCGATATCGAGGCCTACGGCAAGAGTTACAAAGCAACGCGGCGCGGACGCACCCAGTACGATCCCGCCAACGAGCGTCTTTTGGCTTAGGAGGCGACTTTGGTACTTGCGAGCACCTGGCGCCTTCTCCTCGATTTCCTCCGTCGCCGGGGACAGCGCCAGGCAGAAAAGCAGGATCACGCAAACCGAAAAATTAAAGAACAAAATGGGGAAACCGGCATGAGCACCGAGCAAGAGCAAGCTCTCAGCACGCTTGCGTCCATCAACTACTATACGGTCGATGAGCTCGCGAAGACCTCGGTCTCACGGATGGGAGGCCTCACCAATAGGGTCTACCTCGTGTCCAGTCCTCGCGGACACCATGTACTCCGCATTCCCGGCGCAGGAACGGAAGAATACATCAATAGAAGCATCGAATTGGTCGCGGCGCAGGCGGCGTCGGACGCGGGCATTAGTCCCAAAATCGTCGCGTCGACTAAGTCCGGTCTTTTACTCAGCGAAGCCGTCGACAACTGCGAGACGATGACGCCAAAAACCTTCAACGCCAACCCCGAGGCCGTCCGGAAGGCAGGGGAGGCGCTGCGGCGGTTGCACAGGAGCGGCGCAAAGTTCGCCAACCGCTTCGAGCTGTTCACGATGATCGATGATTATCTGAAGATCCTGGGTACCAAGGACGTCGACCTTCCGGAAGGCTATAACGAAGCCCTTGCATCAGCAGAGAGTGTGCGACGCGCGCTGAATGCCCATCAGCTCCCACTAGTGGCCTGCCACTGCGATCCCCTTTCCGAGAATTTCCTCAACACTTCGGACCGAATGTGGATTGTCGACTGGGAATACTCAGGGATGAATGATCCCCTTTGGGATGTTGGTGATTTCGCGATCGAAGCTGAACTTACAAAAGAAAACGAAGAGCATCTTCTTTCCGCATATTTTGAGGGCAATCCAACGCCTGCGGAGATGGGCCGCTATGTAATTTACAAAGCGATGTGCGATCTTCTTTGGACGCTCTGGGGCCTCATCCAGGTCGCGAACAAAAACACGGCCGATGACTTCAAAGCGTATTCTCAACGCCGCTTCGACCGATGCCGCGCATTGATGAATTCCCCCGAGTTTCCCGAGCACATTCGCAATGTCAGTAAGGGAGATTGGCAGTGACGCGCATGGCAATTGGTAGGCCGACTTCAAGCCTGTGAAACGTTCCTGCCTACTACCGTCGAGTCCGCCGATTCGTTGGAATGTCAGACGTTTTCCCGCAAGTGAGCTGACGAAAACTTTGAAGCATCGCATTTGGGTCAGCCGGCAATGTTGTATGCTTCGCTACCCAATCGCCCGCTTGATGCTCGCTAGCCGATCTAGCTCGGAAGCGCGATCGGGTCTGCATTTGGATAAATGAATCCAGCTGGCAGCGTTGCTGACATCGAGCGGGCAACTGAGGTTCAGCACAGACGTTACTTCGATCGTTCGCGAAGCGCGGCCTGCTTCGCACGATTACCGCAGACAGCCATGCTGCACCACCGCCTTCGGTGACTCTTGGTGCGATCGACGAACATCAGCGTACAGGCATGTCCTTCGCAAGCTCTGACGAGGTTGAAATCCTCATTACAGATCACGTTCACCATTTCTCGCGCGATCGGCTGAAGAAGACTTTCCGGTGAACGCCAACGGCGTTGCTCAACCCACATCAGGGAAGACCCATGCGTCACCGTGGTTTCGTGCTCGCGCGGCGCGACCTGGCCAAAGACCTCATCACGCTCCAGAATCCGATTGAGGGGGTCGAGCTGCTGTAGAGCACTCGGCTTCAAAGTCCTGCCCTTGTGCTTTCGAACGAAGCCGCGGAACCACTCGCGCAGCGAGCGGGCCTGCGCAGCGACTGCATCCAGTTCGCCCGGCAAGGCGCTGGCCTTTAAAGTTTTAAGAACATCCGTTGGGACGAGATCGGCCGCTTTGAGCCACGCCAAGAGGTCGTCGCCGGAACCAAGCCATTCGACAGGGGTATCAACCGGCGTGGCAAGGGAGTTCAGAAAATCCAAACCCTTGGCATCGGCGATGAAGATGGGTGCTGGGCGGATGTTAGTCATGGCGATTGGCCTGCGATCAATAAGGTCGCAACGCTATAACCAGCAAAACTGCTATTGACAAGTTAGTCCCGCCCGCTTTACAGACTCCGTCGTCATAACCTTCTATTTGTATTTTTATCAGTTATTCATGATCTGTTTGCTGGGACATCACAACGGAGGACCAGCGCGTGACGAAAGGAAACGTGAATGTGGTCTTAGCTCACGGCGCGTGGGCTGATGGCTCAAGTTGGAACGAGGTGATCACGCCCCTGCGGCGTCAGGGGATTTCGGTCATCGCTGCGCCTCTTCCACTAACCTCTCTCTCAGACGACGTTGCGGCTCTTGACCGGACTATCGCCCGAACGGAAGGGCCCGTCGTTCTTGCAGCTCATGCCTATGCAGGTGCGGTCATCTCTGCTGCGAAAAGCGAGCGGATCGAAGCGCTCGCCTACATCGCGGCCTTGACGCCAGATGAAGGCGAGACCGTCGCCGATGTCTTCTATCGCGAGGCGCCTCATGCGGACGCGCCCCAACTTGTGCCCGATGCCGACGGATTTATCTGGATGCCGGACGCCGGCTTCAAATCGGCCTTCGCGCAGCATGTCGCGGCAGAGCGATTAGCCCTACTCGCCGCAACGCAACGGCCGATCAACGTTGCCTGCATCAATGAGAAGGCACCCAGACCCCTATGGCGATCGAGACATTCCTGGTTTCTGATCGCCGAAGAAGATCGCATGATCAATCCGAAGACCGAGCACTTCATGGCCGGACGGATGGCCGCAAAAGTCCGCTCCGAGATAATCGACCACACGCCTTTGGTGACTGCCCCAACGACGGTCACCGAGACGATCCTCGATGCCGTGCGGTCGGTCGGAGGATGAGATCACGGCCATGCGCGAACAGGCCGCGTATATAGATAACCTCTAAAATCCTCTTTAAAAGGATCGAACGGAGAGCAACCATGACCAAAGTCAGCTTCAAAAAGGTCAATGTCGACGGATTCAATGTTTTCTATCGCGAGGCAGGTCCGAAGGACGGATCGGCAATTCTCCTGCTTCATGGGTTTCCGAGCTCAAGCCATATGTTTCGCGATCTCGTTCCTCTTCTTGCCGACCGCTTTCATTTCGTGGCACCGGATCTGCCGGGCTTTGGCCAGTCGGACATGCCGTCTCGGAAAAAATTCGCGTACACATTCGACAACATAGCAACCGTCATCGACCGCTTCACGGAGGTGATAGGCCTCAAGAAGTTTGCGATTTACGTTTTCGACTATGGCGCGCCCACAGGCTTTCGTCTCGCCTTGAAGCACCCTAAGCGCATCACCGCAATCATCTCGCAAAATGGCAATGCCTATGAGGAAGGTCTTAGCGATGGATGGAACCCCATTCAGGCCTACTGGAAAAATCCCTCCGAAGCCAATCGCGCGGCACTTCGCCAGTTCCTGACGCCGGAAGCAACGTTCTGGCAGTATACGCACGGTGTATCGGATGCGACTGCCGTCTCCCCCGACGGCTATTCACTTGATAATTTTTATCTTGCGCGGCCCGGATCAGACGAGGTGCAGCTCGACCTCTTCGGCGACTACAAGAGCAACGTCGCGCTCTATCCGAAATTCCAGGATTACTTCCGCACGTATAAACCGCGCTTGCTGGCGATCTGGGGTAAGAACGACCCATTCTTCCTGCCGCCGGGGGCGGAGGCTTTCAAGCGCGATAACCCGAACGCGGTGGTCAAATTCTTGGACACAGGTCACTTCGCGCTCGAGACTCATGCTGACCATATCGCCGAGGAAATTCGCAACTTCCTTTCCTGATCTTGCAAGGAAAGCGCGATAAGCAGAGCAATCAACGAACGCAAACGGCAATGCCGATGCAGCCTGAGATACGGATTTCGACTTTGCAATAGGGCCCGGGCTTCGAGCTCGGGCTTAGTCGATGTCCGCGGCAGCTCCACAATCGTTATCCCAGGACGACTGTGAATAGCCGAGTGCCGCGGCAGCCTGCCTCTGCCTCGCGGTAAGCTGGGACCAGTTTTCTCCCTCCGAACGCGTTGATCCATCTGCGTCCCAGACGCCGCGACTATAGCCAAGCATCGCCCAGGCCTGTCGTACCCGATAGGGCAACTCATCCCAACTCCGATTATCGTAACCACAGCCAGCAAATGCGTCAGCAACGACAATGTGCCGGAACTGCGGGTTGAGAGCCGAAAGCATCATGATTGAGGAGAAGGCGATGGCGTAGCCGAGGGACCTAGTCTTGATATCCATGGCAATATTCCCACTGAACTTGTTGTTACGGGTTATGAGTTTGTGGCTGTGCGCCGGCCAGCAAGTTTTTGTCTGACCGCGGCCTTATTTGAAAAAGGGCAATTGAAGAAGCAGCAGCACAATGATTCCGGCTTCCAGGAAGTGTCCAATCATTGCAGTTCTTCGTTCTTTCGCTGCATTTTTTTCTTCGAACAGCTTTGAGTTGGCGATCTCATACTGCTCTAAGGCGAACTCGATTGGGTCTTCCAATTCTTCAACGCGCTCGTAGAGAGCACCGGCGAGCACCAACTCCGAAAAGACGCGCCTCGATAACTCATCGGAATCCGTATCGAGCTGTTCCAGCGCGCGGCAGATTCGGAGATGCTTGGCTTTCATGCGCGCCGAGCGTTCGTTCATTTCGTCCAAATGCTTCTGATAGGCTTGCCGATGTCGCGTTACGGAACGAGTCAACGGTACATCGACGTCGATCGACGACCATGCGGCATTCATTGCCTTCTCGAGTTCAATCGTTTCGCGTTGTGCGACAGTGAACCGAACGACCGCGTCGATGACGGAATGAATATGATCAGAGGCAGCGTAGATCAAAGCTCGATCTTGCGCGCAGAACACCCTGACGGTCCGTACACCTGCTCTAACCGTTTGGCCGGTGGCGTCACGCAGCCAAGTCTCGGCATCGCGCTCAATGTTTTTGGGGTAATTCACGCCAAGCGGCAGGCAAACGATGGTCAAGGCACCGGGAGTTACCGAAGTCATCGAAGCAACGATCTGGTCCGTTTCGAGCTCGGTCATTAAGGCAATCAGATTGCGGGGCTGTGTGATGATAATCGAGCTAAAATCTCGTGGATCGCGTCCTTCTTCGAAGCTGACAGTCCATGCCCGCGCCGATATGCCTTCACCTTTTCGCACTTGAACATCTAACATTAGGTGCTCCTTGAACTATTCGGCAGCGATCGACACGTCATCGCGTGAGCTGCGGCTTGGGAGTTCCTTTTGGACTTCAGCGTGTTTGGACTCGTAGATGCAGTACATCAGGCTTTCCGCATCTTCGAACCAATGTCCGTCACCGGCTCCTGCAGCTTCAGCGATCTTCCATGCCTCGTTGAGTAGCACCGGGTCCATGAGCGCGTGACCGAAGCCAGCCTCGCAAAGCTTCTCCGACCAGTCCCACCGAGAGCCTAGCGTCTCCACACAATTGAGAAGTTCGTTACGCTCGATCAAATCGATCGGCAAATCTGTTGCGACGGACCCAAGAACGAGACCATGCCGTGTTACGCGCCGAATTTCTGCAATCGCTTTTGAAATCCTGTTTTGTGGGAGGCGGCAAAGTCCACTCTCGATGACTGCGTCAAAGGACTGGTCTTTGAATGGCAAGTCATCGAACTCACAATTGACAATAAAGTCGCCAACTTCCGGTGAAGCTGGTGCGATCGCGGACCTGTTGCACTCCACACCAAATGCTTCGTAGCCAAGATCCCTCAACGCGGTGACCGTTGGTCCCGACCCAGAACCAACGTGCAGTATCTTTGAATTTCTGTCTAAGCCCCATGTCATCTCGAGTATGTCGGCGAGCATTGAGACGGGGCACAGCTGCTCTAAAGTTTCAGCTATCGGTGTTGGTTCCCTGTCGGATGCAACAAGCTCCGCACGCCGACGGATCAGAATTTCCGCCGTAACGATGTCTGTTGCAGCGTCCGCAGAATCAAAGGCGCCGTTGAGCGTCGCATCAAAAATATAGTCTCCGACCAACACAAGTCCGGGAAGATTTTCGGGATCCGGGCGATGACTATCGGTGTGCTGGCGGACCGGCAGCCCGCCGGGTATGGCGTTGACCGACGCCATCCAGCGATGGATCCGTCGATCGATGACGAGGTCTTTTCCTTCGGCGAGTTCAGGCGGCAAGGCATCGAGGCACAATCGTTCGATGCGATCATCGGGCAAATTCGCAAGTGCCAGCGCGGCATTGCCGGCAATCAAGAAGGCCAAGGCTCCGCAGCCAGAAAAATCATTTCGAGCGCCTTCATCATAGACGCAGCTACCATCGAACGCATCGAGGTACCACCAGTCTGTGGGAAGATGCTCACGCCAGAACGGTCTCTTGAAGAGCAACGTGGCTCGAACATAGTGAGCGGGACGATCGTAATATGCGACATGTCTCGTGATCGCCTGTTGCAGCGGCTCGGATCGCCAATAGATCGTCGAAAGGGATGTGAGCGGCAGTGCGACAATGACGAGGTCGGCGGTTGCTATCTCTTGAACGCCATCGGCCTGTAATTCGATTTTATATGTACCGTCGGGCAAAGGTTCAATCGCGACGACGTTGGAACCAAGGCGTATCTCAGCGTCGAGTTCTTCGACAAGCCCCGTAACGATTTGTTCGTTGCCGCCGACAACGGAGAAGATATCCATATAGCCGTCAATATCGACGACGACGTTTTTCAGAAAATTTAGCCCATTCGTCAGATGGGGAGGAGCGGCAACGTCGCTGTGAGCCGAAGCACGCACATACCGCCGGGCGGCATCATCCTTGATCTCCGTGGCAAGAACGTATTCGGCAGAGACGTTGGCCCAACAATGTTCGTTATCCGCTCGCGCATTGGAAAGATAATAGTCTTCCGGGCTCATTAAATCGACGCAGCGCTTCAGAAATGCATTCACTTCATCTTGGGTGCGTTTCCCAAACTCTCTTCCGAGATCGTCAGAGGTCGGGACGATCTTGCCATCAAGAACGCATGGTCCGCCCTGCAGATATTTGACCTTTAGACCGAGATAATTGACGATTAAATCCCGTAGTGGATCGGGTCCGATGCGTGAGTAATCGTAGATCTCGGCAACGCCGGCTTCGTATGGCCCAATGCCTGAGAATTGTCCGGTGGAGATCTTTCCTCCCAGACGCTCGCTTGCTTCGTAAATTGTGATTTGGCAACTGGAACCGGCCTTCTCTGCCAAGTGCCAAGCGGAAAATAATCCACCAGGCCCACCGCCGACAATTGCTACACTGACTTGCTTCGGCATCGTGAGGACGCTCGCTCACTAAATCCCATTACTTGGGCTGAATATCTCGGGTCTGAGGTTGAGTTTTTCTCTTTATCGTTCAGATCTCATCTGTCTCGCATGGAGAGCGCGAAGCTGATCCGGCTGAAATAATTTCGTTTTGCAATATAGGCTGTTGTGACGGATGCGCTTCGACGAAAAGCAACGCCAGCTGATATCGAGGGTGGATCATCCTCTTGGCAATGAACATCGTCAGTTCAAGCTAATCCCTACTTCATGGGCCTTCTAAACTTTGGCGCGAAATTCCTCAGACTTCTAAAATTTGCTGCGTACGGATGAATTGCGATTTCACTTCAGATTTTCCCTGCCGTTGGCTTGTTTCTTGTGTTGTTCGTGCTGGTGCCTTCCCACATCATCGAGCGGATACGTGAGGAAATATCCGACGTAATGGTGGCCTTGCCGGCATTTATCAATGCCTCGAGCATACGAGCGGCTCTCACCCCACATGCTCAGGCCGATGCTAACTCATTGATTGCTTCCGCGTGCCATAGCGCTATTGAAATCAATCCGGCTTTTCGAATTTTGATCCGGAAGCAATTCTCCGGAAGAATCCCGAAGCCGTTGCGATTGAAATAATGAGAGTCAGCAGACGAGGCCATTCACCGGGAAAAGCTGGCAATGCATTTGCGCGTGATTCCAGTTGCGCATCTTATCTCGGAGCACCTCTGGACTAGGCTACGAGGCCTATCCTCCGTGCCATGCATCGGTGGCAATTTGGTCCGATTCTGAAAGGTGCACCGTGATCCGCTTCTTCGCTATCCTCGTTGTCGCCGTATCAACGGCCACTTGCTGTTTCGCCGAACCAATAACCTGGTCGTGCAGGCCGGTCTGGAGCTTCAGTGGCATGGGCAAAAAAGTCTACGAGGGCTTTAGTGCAGATGAGTCCGGCGCAAGAAGTTCAGCACGCGCGAGTTGCGTCAATGAAAACCGCGGCCTGGAACTCGATGACTTTTGCCTCGCAGAGCCGATAGATAACGACTGGCATTGTGCGCAAGGCCAAGCAGGACCATTACAAAAAAGCTGATTTTGGCTTGCCTAGAAGGAGGCCCGCGCCGATCGCGACTACGATGGGTTTCCGGAGCGGCCACTGAATTTCGTTCCCATCGAGTCCTCGGCCGTGACATCGATTGAATCGGCTGGCTTCGCTTCATATGTAAAGCGGAAATGCGGATCTTCGCTGATCGAGATGCCACCTTCCAATGCGAAGATCAGTTTGCCACCAGCGGTCACCGAAAGCTTCGAGATAAAGCGCGCTGGCGGGTAGCCTCCCGAGATCTGGTCGATCGCCATTCCTGAAATATTTGGATGGCGAATCATCACCTCGCCCAGGCTCGATCCGTCAGCTTGAATTGCGGTTCTTACCCGCATTTTTCCCATCGCTTTTTCGGCCTCTTCCGGATCGCGGCTCGCGGGCGCCGAGCAGCCACCGGAAGCTTTGACGAAGGACCGAGTCATATAAAGCTGACCGTCACGCGTCTCAGCAATCGCACGTATGAAGGTATATCGATCGACGCGAACTCGCGTTCCCATAATCCGCTCGCCATCTCCCGAGGCCTCGCCATATGTGAATTTGGCGACGACGGGAGACGGATTTTGATCGATGATGAGCGTCAGCGATTTCACGTTTTTTGCGAAGTCTGGCGCCATGCGAACTGTAATCGGAACTATGGCCGCATCTTCCGCCCGCTCGGGCGCCTGCAGCGTGACAAGGCCATTTCCATCGGCAATGGCACTTTCGCCGAAGACCTCCTTGCGTAGGCTCGCCCACGCAGATCCATCGTCGGGCAACAGGTTCTCGGCTCGAATGGCGCTCGAAAGAACGACTGGTAGCACCAGGGCGAGGATGGTCGAAAAAATACTGTTTAGGCGAAACACGACACCCCTCCTTTTCGCCCTGACGTTGGCGTATCGCCGTCATTTTATCATATCGGGAGCAAGCAATTTTTCCCGATATCCGCTTCAATGGCGATCGCCTGTATTACGGCGACAATGCTTGCTTCTAGCATTTGCCGAATACAATGGCTGGGGGAATTGTGGCACCGGAAGTCAGGTCATCCTGGTAAATCCGACGTTGTCGGCGATGACGGTCGTTGGACCGATGGGCAGCGGCTCTGGGCTCGCGACGTTGAGCTTTTGAAAATCGATCTTGTTCTTTACCGCGATTTTGGGGTGACAGGACCTTAGCTGAGTTAAGGCTAATCGCTTCTTCCATTTCTCGATAGAATTTGAACAACACGCGCAACGGAAACCAATTCAATAATCAAAAGCGCGCGTGGCTAAAGCTACCTCTATTTACAAGAGAGACATTCGGCAGGCGCTCTCTACGCTGCGTCCAGGCGTGTTCAAGTTTCAACGTGAGCGATGATGGCCAACGCGAAGTCTGAGGCCCGAAAGAAACTCGACCGCGATGTCTGCTCGGTGGATCTCGCCTTGCAGGGGGGTGGCTCGCACGGCGCTTTCACTTGGGGCGTATTGGATCGGCTACTGGAAGAGCCCTGGCTGAAGATCGACGGCATCTCCGGCACCTCGGCAGGCGCGATGAATGCCGCCGTTTTGATCGACGGCCACGCACGCGGCGGTGCAGAAGGGGCACGCGCCGCCTTGGAGGCCTATTGGCGCCACGTATCGCAAGCGGCGCTCCTCAGCCCTTTTCAGCGCACGCCGCTCGACGTCATGCTCGGGCGCTGGACGCTCGACACCTCTCCGATGTTCATCGCGATGGATTTGATGTCGCGCGTGTTCTCTCCCTATGACCTCAATCCAGGTGGCGCCAATCCGCTGCATGAGATTCTGACCCAGAACATCGATTTCGAACGGCTGGCACGCGCGCCCATCAAACTGTTCGTTACCGCAACAAACGTGCATACCGGCCGCGGCCGAGTGTTCCGCAACGCCGACATCACTCCTGAGGTCCTGCTCGCGTCGGCCTGTCTACCGACGCTGTTCCAGGCCGTCGAAATCGACGGAGAGAGCTATTGGGACGGCGGCTATTCCGGCAATCCCACGATCACGCCTCTCGTCCGCGAATGCACGTCCAAAGATACGATCCTCGTTCAGATCAATCCGATCGAGCGGAGCGAGATACCGCAATCGGCGCGCGATATTCTCAACCGGCTCAACGAAGTTTCGTTCAATGCCGTCCTAATGAAAGAGCTGCGCATGATCGCGATGCTGCGGCAGGTCGCGAATCCGGGAAACTGCGAAGGCGCGCTATGGGCAGATATGCGCATCCACCGCATCGCCAGCGAAGCAATGGCTACGCTCGGCTACTCGTCGAAACTAAACGCCGAATGGGGTTTTTTGTGCATGCTGCGCGACGAGGGACGCCGTTCGGCCGAGTCCTTTCTCGAGAAGGATGGGACGAACATCGGCCAAAGGTCCACATTCGATCTCGACGCGCTGCTTGAAGGAGTATGACGCGATGGGTCTTATCGGTATCCTGATCGGCCTCGGTCTGCTTGTCTGGTTTGCCTTCAGAGGATGGAGCGTTCTCGTACTCGCTCCCGCTGGCGCCCTCATTGCAGCTGCGTTCGCGCGGGAACCATTGCTCGCCCATTGGACGCAAACGTTCATGGGGAGTGCAGCACAATTCCTCGCGCAGTTCTTTCCAATATTTATGCTGGGCGCGCTTTTCGGCAAGTTGATGGAAGACAGTGGCTCGGTTACTGCGATCGCCAACACCATGACCCAACGGCTCGGAAAGGAGCACGCGATACTCGCCGTCGTGCTCGCCGGCGCCATCGTGACTTACGGTGGCGTAAGCCTTTTCGTGGCGTTCTTCGTTTTGGCTCCAATGGGTGGGGCGTTGTTTCGCGCCGCTGCTATTCCTCTTCGGCTCATGCCAGCGGCGATCGTCCTCGGCACTTCCACCTTCACCATGTCCGCTTTGCCTGGCACACCGGCCATTCAGAACGCCATCCCGATGCCGTTCTTCGGCACGACGCCTTTTGCCGCTCCAGGGCTTGGCATCATTGCTTCGGCCATCATGCTTGGTTTTGGCCTGTGGTGGCTCTACCGTGCCGAAACCTCTGCGCGCCATGCTGGCGAAAGCGCTGGCGCTTCGAGCACAGCTGCCGATAACGCCGCGGATAATGAATTGGTCCGCGAACTGGCTACGACCGCGCGTGAATTCGATCCCGCAGAAATACATCGCGGTCATCGCAGTGAGGCTTCACCACCCATTTTCGTGGCCGTGTTACCTCTGATTGTGGTCGTCGGCGTCAATTTTCTGATGTCGATGTTCGTCTTGCCACGGCACGACGCAACATTCCTGGCCGAGCCCCGGTGGGGAGCCACGTCTCTTTCGGCAGTGGGCGGCGTGTGGTCGGTGGTGGTCGCGCTCTTTACCGCAATCGTGACGCTCGTCATCATCAACCGGCAACGTCTGCCCGCCCTCCGCGAGAGCATGGACGCCGGCGCGAATGCTTCGGTCTTGCCCGCGTTGAGCGTGGCAAGCCTCGTCGGCTTCGGCGCTGTCGTGGCGGCGCTACCTGCTTTTGCGACGGTACGAGACTGGGTGTTATCGATTGGGGGCGGTCCGCTTGTCTCGCTCGCGGTCGCGACCAATATTCTCTCCGCACTGACAGGTTCGGCGTCGGGCGGATTGACAATTGCGCTCGATGCGCTCGGACCTACTTACATGAACCTTGCGGCACAACACGGAATTGATCCGGCCCTCTTGCACCGCGTCGCGGTAATCGGCGCCGGTACGCTCGATAGCCTGCCCCACAACGGCGCAATCGTTTCTGTGCTCGCCGTCTGCGGAACGACGCATCGGGAGAGCTATTTTGATATCGTCATGGTCGCCATCGTCGGTGCCATTATCGCGTTGGCAACGGTTATCATCCTAGGCACGGTGTTCGGATCATTCTGATAAGCTATCGGAGATAAGCAATGCGCCCGATCGTCGATCCGCGCGAAGGCGATGTCGAGGACGACGCATCGAGCACCAAACGGCGGACACTCGTCTCGCTGGCCGGAAGCCTATTGGCGGAGATCAGCATTCCGAAGCTCTTAGCCGCGTGGGCCATTCTCATTGTCTTGCCGGCGTTGCTGCTCGGCGTGGCGCCGCTTCTTGCCTCGATATGGATCAGCACGGTCTCGTCGAAGGCGGCGGCGATTTTTTCGGGCGTTCTTCCTGCCTTACTGTTGACTGTCCTAATCGGATTGGCCTGGTTCGGCGGAAGGCCGCTCTGGCGAATGATGGAAACCAATTTCTGGACATTGAACGCGCTGGCCGTGCAGCCAGCCTACGCACTCTCGCGCGAGGCGCTCCGCCAGTTCGCCGAGAGATTTCTGCCCGCCGACGCCGATCAACGCTCGCGCGATACCACGCGCGCGCTCAGCGCCGCCGTATCGGGTCTGCTGATTTGCGGGCTTTCGATTCTGATCGTCGCGCTCGCCTGGCCAGGCACGCGCTGGACCGGCACGCTGGCCGATCTTTCATCGCCAGCCACTCTCGTCCACATAGCTTTGCACAACAGCATCGTCATCGTTGCCGGTTACCTCGCCCTCGCCGGATTGACGTGGGGTCTGGCGGATACCGTGATGCCGCAGCCGCGCGATCTTCCGCGCATCGAACGGGCGCCAGCGGCCGGGAAAATCTGGCGGGTTGCGCATTTCTCCGACATTCACGTTGTCGGAGAGAGATTTGGCTTTCGGATCGAAGGCGGCCGTTCCGGTCCGAGAGGAAACGAACGCTTCAAGGCGGCGCTCGCGGAGCTCGATGCAATTCACGCGAAGGAGCCGCTCGATATCGTCCTGATCAGCGGCGACATCACCGACGCTGGCCGCTCGTCGGAGTGGGCGGAATTTCTCGAAGCGCTATCGCCTTATCCACACCTGACAGAATTGATGATCATGCTTCCGGGCAATCACGATCTGAATGTCGTCGACAGGGCGAATCCGGCGCGCCTGGATTTGCCGACAAGTCCGAAGAGGCGTCTGCGTGAGATCCGCGCGCTTTCAACGATCGCTGGGTTGCAAGGCGAGCGCGTGCATGTGGTCGACAGCGTAACGGGCGAGCCTCGATCCACCCTGAATGCGTTTCTCGAAGCCCGTGCCGAACGCATTGCCGATTTCGCCGACCGAGGAACGATGCGCGGCGCATGGGAACTCGCGGACGTGTGGCCGCAGGCGTTTCCGATGGTGATACTACCGAAGACGGAGGATGGGCTCGGCGTCATCCTTCTGGATTCAAACGCGCATACGCATTTCTCATTCACTAATGCGCTCGGGCTGGTGACGCTGGAACAGACACAGGCCATCGAGAGACTTGCCCGGCTCTATCCGAAGGCAAAGTGGATCATCGCGTTGCATCATCACGTGGTCGAATATCCGAGGGCCGCAAAGGCTCTTTCCGAACGCATCGGCACCGCGCTCGTCAATGGAACATGGTTTGTGCGGCGAATGCAGCGGCTAGGCGGCCGTGCAATACTCATGCACGGGCATCGTCATATCGACTGGATCGGACGTTGCGGCGACGTCGTCATTGTCTCCGCTCCGTCGCCCGTGATGGATGTGACGGACGACCTAGACAGGCATTTTTATATTCATAGCGCCGGTACCGGAGCGGACGGCAGTTTTACGTTGTTCGAGCCGCAACGCGTCGTTCTTCGTGGCAGCACCGCTCCAATGCGCGAGGATGGATCTACGGCCGCGCGCTGCGATCCGGCTCAGGCGCACCGAACAAGTCGGAAATCCAGCGTGTCGACGGATTCTCCTCACAAAATGTGAGAAGGGCAATCACGATTGGCACACCGATGAAGGCTCCGGCCAGGCCCCAAAGGAAGGCCCAGAAGAAGACAGCGAACAACACAACGAAGGGCGAAATCGACAGCGCGTTGCCGACGAACCGTGGCTCGAGATAGCTACCAACAATGAATTGAATGACATTGAGGCACGCGAAGACAACGACGGCCATCTGCCATGACTCGAACTGCGCGATGGCGAAGATCGTCGGAAAGACGGTCGCGATCAGCGGGCCGATGAAGGGAATGAAGTTCAGCGCGAAGGCGATGACGCCCCATTCGGGAGCGAGCGGCAGTCCGACAAACCACGCGAAGCCCCACACCAACAGACCGGTAATCGCGCTCATCAGCGTTCGCACCAGCATATAGCGCCTGAGTTTGTCGGCGGTCTTTGCACTGCCGGCAAGCAGCACCTCGCCCAACTTGCCGTGCCGCCAGGTTCTAAGTCTCAGGCCGGCGTCATCAACCTCCAGGAGGCCGAGCAGCACATAGATGAAGACTACGATCAGGAAGCTGACCGCCGTATTGAGGCGGGCAGTCACCTGCTGAGCCAGGCGCAACATCTGATCGGGACTGAAATAATTCGCCCAGACGCCGGCAATCTCAATGCCATGCCCTTCCAGCCACGATGTCATCTGACCATAAAGCGCCTGAAGGCGGGCCGCGTCGCTTACGGCGAAACGTCCGACGCGCCCTGCCGCCCAAGCCACCAGAGACGCGAAGATGATCACGACAAGAATTGTCGCCATCATTGTCAGCGCGAGGGCTAGAAGCCGTGGGATGCCGGCCTGCAATCGATCCTGCAGCGGCCACACCATCGCAATAATGAACAGAGCGAAGGCGAGCGGCGCAAACACCGATTGCGCTGCCGCGAGTGCCCAGACCGCCAGCACGGCCGTGCATACGCCGAGCATCGCGACAAGCGAGCGGCTGATCTGCGGAGGGTTCGAGGGTGGGGACATGGTCACGGCGAAGTGTGACGCTCAGATTTCAATTGGTCAATATCATCACTTTGTGCGCATGGTAAATCAACGGGCCGCCGAGACCTCGATTTCGTTTTTTCCGGCTGCTGCCGTTTGGACACCCTTGATCGATAAAACGTTGAACGCTGACTTCGTCTGAACGTCTTAGGCGGAGAGCAGCGGTTGACCGGCGAGCGGTGGGGAGTAGTCTCCCTCGCATCAGACCCAATGATATTTCAGTTCATTTTGAGTACTTGAAAGAACTCCAGTGCGTTGCAATCGCCGTGCGCGGCCCACCTACGGCCCTTGCCCGTAGCAAGTCTATCGCGCGTGCCGATTGCGATACGGGAATGCGATATATGAAATTCCTAGCAGAGGACGTCACGAAAGTTTTTCGTGCTCTCGAAGATGGCGGCGTACCCGTTTGGCTCGAAGGTGGGTGGGCGATCGACGCGCTACTCAAGACGGAGACCAGGGAGCATACGGATTTGGATCTCGTCGTTCCTATTGATTGCGTGGACTCCGCAGAAGTCATTCTCGGCCAGTTCGGATTTCGGAGGGACGAGCGCGAAACCGACATGCCAGTCCGAGTCGTCTTGAGGAATTCCGACACGCTCGAAATCGACATCCACCCGGTGACATTCAATCCCGACGGCACATCGGTACATATCGATTGCGATACTTTTGATCAGAAGTACGTCTATACCTACTCGGTGGGCGGCCTGTCCGGGTCGGGTACGATCAACGGCAGGGTTGTCCGCTGCACGACCGCCGCCGAGCAAATACGTCAAAAAATTGAAAGACGATACTCGCCGTGGTCTCCCGAGCGGATTCGGGCGAATGGCGTCTCGGCCGACCTCGAGGATATCTTTTCGCTGCTAAAATTGTACGGAACTGGTGACGCCGGAGTTCGCGAGACCACGCCGTCAGACGAAGCGCGATTGACGGACAACGCCGTCGTCAGCGCCGCCGAGGAGTTCTCAATACGGCGTATCGCCGATCTCAGCGCGCATCACGCGGAACTGGTCGCAAGACACGCGGAGCTAAGCGCGCAGCATACCGACCTCATCAATCAGCATACCGCTCTTCGCGCGCGATTTAAAACCATGCGCCGCTCGGCCTCATGGCGGCTGACCGCTCCGATCCGGCATGCCGCCGGATGGATGAGCGTCGGCTGGTCCAAGCTCAGAATACATTGAAGCGCGGTTTGGCGAGCTCGTTCGCTCAGAACCAAGTCGATATCGTCGGAAACGGAAAAACTAGGACGAATGACCGTCGAAGCTCGCATCGTCGATCTTGACCAGTCCAGCACTCACGGCAAGCCAAACGAGATGCGCATCGTTCTGCGCTCCGATCTTGCCTTTGATTGCATAGTGATGGTTGCGGACCGTTTTCGTGCTGAGATTGAGCATCTCGGCGATGGCTTCGCTCGTCAGCCCTGAAGCCAGCAGCCGGAGAATTTCGGTTTCGCGTGGGCCGAGCTGGTCGATCACGCGCTCAGGTCCTGCTAGGCGATCGGCCGCGATGGCGCGCGAAACGTCTTCGCTCAAGAAGCGGCCCCCAGCGGCAACGGCCTTAACGGCGCGTACCAGTTCCCCCGGGGCGCTGCTTTTCGTTACGTATCCGGATGCGCCGGCTTCGAATGCCTTGAGCGCGAATGCGACGCCTAGATGCATCGTGAAAACTAGAATCTTGGCGTCCTTGTCCCACTGGCGGATGTGGCGCACGCCTTCGATCCCACTCGCACCCGGGAGGGCGAGGTCCATGACGACGACGTTCGGCCGATGTTCCTTGTAGGCTCGGTATGCCTCCTGTGCGTCGCCGGCCTCCGCGCAAACGTGAAATTCCGCCTGACGCTCGAGCAGGCGATGGTACCCTTCGCGAACGATCGGGTGATCATCCACGAGAAGAATCGTAACCGCACTCATGCGGTCGCCTCGCCGAACGCCAGTTCTCTGCGCGATCCGAGAAGCGGGATGAGAGCGGCGACGCGCACGCCCTTCGCGGCCTTGCCGATGGACAGGCTACCGCCGAGAGCGGATATGCGCTCGCGCATTCCGAGAATTCCGTGGCCGTGACCGACGCCACGATTGATGCGGGTTGCATCACCGCCGCCATCATCTTCCACGGTCAGGCTGATGGTGTCGCGTTCCATCCCGACGTGCTCGACTTTGAGGCGTACTTCGGTCGGCGACCCGTGTTTCATGGCATTGGTCAGACATTCCTGAGCAACGCGATAAATGTCGATCGCGACCTGCTTCGGCAGGGCCGTCAGTTTGCCGATGACGTTCAGGCGGACAACGGCGCGAGATGCCTGCGCGTTGTGATCCGAGACGAGTTGATGAAGGCTGGCTTCGAGCCCGATCTCGTCAATGTTCTGCGAGCGCAAGCGCACGAGCGCGCTGCGAAGGTTTTCCATCATCCGCTGCTGAGCCCGGGTAATGGCGCGCGCATCGTCCGCGAGATCTTCGCGGTCAGGCGGCGCTCCCGCTTCGATGCTGGCCGCGAGAGCCGCCGTTGCGGTCAGGCACTGGCCGAATTCGTCATGCAGATCCCGTGCGAGCGCGCGGCGTTCCTCTTCCTGCACCTCAAACAGCCGGGTCGTCAGCGCAGTGCGCGCTGCGTTGGTGCGTGCCAGCTCCTCCGAGAGATCGTTGACGGCGCGGGCAATGAGATTGAACTCCGCCGTTTGGAACCGCGGCAAGCGCCATCCCAGATTGCCCTGCTCCAACTTTCGCAGGCCCTCGATGATTGTCCTCGCCGGAATCAGCGCGTGGCCGATCATCAATGTCGCGAGGACGATGATTGCTGCCGCCATGGCGATTGCGACGCCGACAACGATTGAGACCTGATGCCAGGAGAGGCGCAGTGCAGCGTCCGGCTGAGCGGCGGACAGGATGTATCCCGCGTCCTTGTCGCGGACGGTTAGATAGCGTTTTTGCTCGATCTGCGGACCGAAGAGGAAATCATATGTCGCTGCGAACCAAGCAGGGGCGGGCTCGCCGAGCGCTTCGATCTGGCTGCAGAGCTGGCGAGGATCGACGCCGGGAAGTTTGGCCGTCACACAAATTCCGGGCGACACGATGCTTGCGGTCGCCAACGTTTCCCAGTCGGGCATCGGCAGAAGCGTCTCCCTGCTCACGCCGTTACGCCATACAAGCTTTTGCCAGTAAAGGCCTGCGAGACGCTGACTGACGCGGTCCGCCGTCGCCGCTGTCTGGCCGTCAATCGAGCGATGGGCATCGATCATGACCCAACCGATCGCGCCAGCCAGACACAACAGCACAACAGCCAAAAGGCGCCCTACGAGGTGGAACATCAGATGCATGGCACGGCTCCCTATTTCGCGTCTTCCGATTTGGCACCGACAACGGCGCCGTTGGCAATACCCTAGCCCATCTTCGGGCATATTGCCCAACTCTTCGCGTGGCCGGTGCCCTTCTCGAAAAAGCCGCGTTGTCCTCAATCTCGGCACGAACTGGGACTTCAACCGGCGTGGGACATGTGAACTTGGAATATCGCAAGGAATTTCCGACCGAGGCGGCGACATGGGTACGGCGCACGCCCCTGCTATATTGGCTGATTTTCACCGGCGTGACCGCCTTCGCGGCCGTGCTCCTATGGCACTTCGGCCTCATCCAGCAGATGGTCGTCAGCGACCGCACGCACATTTCGTCGTTGATCGCGCTTCTCTATATCGGGGCATCCCTGCATTGCCTGTGGCGGACCATCATCATTTCGCGGGAAGAGGATGCGGCACGGCTGGCAGGAGAACTCGTGGCCGCGGATAGCCGCTTTCTCGCCTTGGGCAAGGGCGGTCCGAGCGCCGCCGGAGAACTTCCCGATGGATTGATCACAGCGCACATCCGCAATCTGGCGACGAAGGCCAGCCTGCAGGGCGGCGCACGCCTCGACCAGACGCTGCTTCTCAGGGGTTTGGCTGGCCAGCTTCGCGGCTCAAATCACTTCGGCTCCTTCGCGAGTGATACATTGATGAAGCTCGGATTGCTCGGCACGATCATCGGCTTCATCATGATGCTGGCGCCGATCGCCGGTCTTGATGCGGACAATCGCGGCGCGCTCAAGTCGTCCATGACGCTGATGAGCGATGGCATGGCGGTTGCCATGTACACGACGCTGGCCGGACTTGTCGGCTCGATCCTCATTAAAATTCAATATTACATGCTGGATGACGCCACGAACCGGGTGTTCAACCTCGCGGTCGGCATGACCGAGGTCCATGTCGTCTCGGCATTGGAACGGCAATCGGCGGCTAGCCAATGATCGACGAATTCGATCTCGTCTCTCGCGACGAGCCCTTCGATCCCTTTGGCGTCATGCTGTTCAAGGCGCTTCAGGTTATCGCCTTTCTGTTCTTCATCACACTGGTGATGGTGGCGCCGGACGCGAAGAGCGGCAAGGTCGACACGAAGGCGGAATTTCTCATTACCATATCGTGGCCGGACAACCATCCGGACGATATCGATCTGTTCGTGCAAGATCCGCTCGGCCATATTGCTTTCTATCGCCGGCGCGAGGCCGGGTTCATGGTGCTCGATCGCGACGATCGCGGCGGCGCGAACGACTTCATCATGGTCGGAGACACGAAGGTCGATTCGCCAATACGACAGGAAATCGTGAGCATTCGCGGCATTGTCGCGGGCGAATACACAGTCAACGTCTATCATTTCACCGCAGTCACCGGGAAACCCGTGCCGGTTTCGGTGAAGGTCGAAAGGCTCAATCCCACCGTACAGGTCGTGCACTACGACACGATCGAGCTCAACGAAAGCGGTGAAGAGAAGACGGCTGTCCGCTTCACGATGGATAAGGCAGGTCAGGTCACCGGCGTCAATCGCGAGCAGAAGTCGTTGTTGCGTCAGCTCGCGTCTTTCAACGGCACGGTGTGGACCGGCATGGGCATAGACAAAGGCGACGGCAAATGAGCCTGCAAAGCGAAATTCTCGGCCTTGCCATCGCTTATGCGGCGCTCGGTGTCCTGCTCCTGATTGCGCTCACGCGAACCAATCTACCTGTAAAAGCCAAGACCGGCGCGGTCATCGCGACGAGCTTTCTCTATGTCTTCGTTTTCTTCAGGCTGCATGGGCTGCTCGGATGGTCCGCCTATGAAGCCATGCCTCCGCGGTTTGAACTCCTGTGGGGGCGGGTCGTCGAAAAGAATTTCGTCAACAACGAACCCGGCGCTATCCATCTTTGGGTCGAGGAGCTGGACGAGAAAAATCGGCCGAGCCAGGTGCCGCGGGCATTCGTGCTGCCCTATTCCGCCGCCCTCGCGGAAAAGGTCGAAGCGGCCAAAAATCAAATCAACCAGGGCCACCATCAGTGGGGCAAGCCGAAGGATTTCGGCTTGGGAGGCGGAGAAGATCATCCCGGAGGCGCGACTGAAGTTCGCACTGGCGGCGGTGTCGGCGGAGATCCATCGGGTGGCGGACTTCTCGATTCGAAGTTTCTTGGCGGCGGTGCGCCTTCGATCGAATTCGCGCCTTTGCCGCCACCGATGCTGCCGCCGAAGGACGGACCCTGAGGCGGGTATCGGTGCGAGCCTCCGGACACCCGTCGGCTTCGCCGCGCAAATAAGCACACTCGGCGACATGGCCCTTCCGCGACCGAGCCATCTGGCATAAGAGCGCCGAAACTCCACCCAGGCGCGGTTCCAGATGATTCGTCTCGACAGCATCAGCAAGCAGAATGGTCACCAAATCGTCTTCATCGAAGCGTCGGCGGTCCTCAATAGAGGTGAGAAGATCGGGCTCGTCGGTCCCAACGGTGCCGGCAAAACGACACTCTTTCGACTGATCACGGGACAGGAGCAACCGGACGAGGGGCAAGTCTCCGTCGATCGCGGCATCACGATTGGCTATTTCAGCCAGGACGTCGGTGACATGCGCGGGCGCAGCGCCGTCGCCGAAGTGATGGACGGCGCGGGCCCCGTCAGCACCGTCGCCGCCGAACTCGCCGAACTCGAAGCTGCGATGGCTGATCCGGACCGCGCTGACGAGATGGAAGAGATCATCGAGCGCTACGGCGAAGTGCAGGGGCGCTTCGAAGAACTCGGCGGCTATGCGCTCGAGGGCCGAGCCCGCGAAGTGCTCGCTGGACTGAGCTTCGACCAGGAAAAGATGGACGGCGATGTCGGGGCGCTGTCTGGCGGGTGGAAGATGCGCGTGGCTTTGGCCCGCATTCTCCTCATGCGCCCCGATGTGATGCTACTCGATGAGCCGAGCAACCATCTCGATCTCGAGAGCCTGATCTGGCTCGAGGACTTCCTCAAGGGCTACGACGGCGCTTTGATGATGACCTCGCATGACCGCGAGTTCATGGATCGGATTGTCAGCAAAATTGTCGAGATCGACGGCGGAACGCTGACGACGTACACCGGCGACTACGAATTCTACGTGCAGCAACGCGCTCTTGCGGAGAAGCAGCAGCAAGCGCAATTCGACCGGCAACAGGCCATGCTGGCGAAGGAAATGAAATTCATCGAGCGGTTCAAGGCGCGTGCGTCACACGCGGCCCAGGTGCAAAGCCGGGTCAAAACACTCGAAAAGATCGAACGGGTCGAGCCGCCGAAGCGCCGCCAGAATATCGTCTTCGAATTTCCGCCAGCGCCGCGATCCGGCGAGGACGTGGCGACGCTCAAGAACGTCCACAAAAGCTATGGTTCGCGGAGCATCTACGAGGGGCTGACCTTTCAGGTGCGGCGCAGAGAGCGCTGGTGCGTGATGGGCGTCAATGGCGCCGGAAAGTCGACACTACTGAAACTCATCGCCGGCTCGGCCAAACCCGACGAAGGCACGGTCGCAATCGGCGCTAGCGTGAAGATGGGCTATTTCGCTCAACATGCGATGGATCTTCTCGACGGCGAACAGACCGTATTTCAGTCGCTCGAGTATTCGTTTCCGCAAGCCGGGCAAGGTTCCCTGCGCTCGCTCGCCGGCTGCTTCGGCTTTTCTGGCGACGACGTCGAGAAGAGATGCCGTGTTCTCTCAGGCGGCGAAAAGGCCCGGTTGGTCATGGCGAAGATGCTATTCGATCCGCCGAACTTCCTCGTTCTCGACGAGCCGACCAACCACCTCGACGTCATGACGAAGGAGATGCTGATCGCCGCGCTTTCCCAATACGAGGGCGCGATGCTGTTCGTTTCGCACGATCGGCACTTTCTGGCTGCGCTGTCGAACCGGGTTCTGGAGCTCACTCCCGAAGGCATCCATCAGTACGGCGGGGGCTACACGGAATACGTCGAACGTACCGGCTATGAGGCGCCGGGCCTGCGCAGCTGAAGCCCGGACGCGATTAGATTCATCGACGTCGCGGCCTGGATACGACAACGCCGCTGCCGCCGGAGAGGCAACGGCGCGTTGACCGGACTTTCCGGCGCTACCAATTGACGTGCGATTTGATTTTGATGACGCGCCCCTCGCCGTAGCTGCACACGTTTTCGCCCTGGCAGCTCGCCACGAAATCCTTATCGAAAACGTTCGTTACGTTGAGATCGATACCCCAATTATTCCAGTCGTATCCGATCCGCGCATCGAACAGGGTCACGTCCGGCACCTTCAGCGTATTCTCTAGATCGGCGTAGGTCGATCCGAGGTAACGAACGCCGCCGCCAATGGACACGCCCTTGAGAACGGGATCGCGGAATTTGTAGTCAAGGAACGCGGACGCCATGACTTCCGGAACGATGTAGGGACGGTGTCCAACGATCTCTGCCTTGGGGTCTTTCGTGATCTCGAGATCCATTGCCGTGAACGCGGTCGTTAAGCGTAGATTGTCCGTCACGTTGGCCTTGGCTTCAAACTCGAAGCCTCGCGACCGGACCTCTCCGAGCTGGAACTGGGCATAAGGATTGCCGGGTTTCGGTGTCAAAACGTTCTGGCGGGTTATGTCGAACAACGATGCCGTGATGATCGCGTCGAAGAATTTTGGAACGTACTTGAAGCCCACCTCATATTGATCGCCCGTTTCCGGCACATAAAAGTTTCCGGTGCCGGGATCCGTGCCGATCACAGGATTGAAGAACGTCGCGGCGCTGGCATAGGGCGTCACCCCGTTGGCGAACTCATAAGCGATGCCGGCGCGTCCCGACGCTTGCCCGTCGTTGCTGCTCTTGCTGCTGTTTTGCGAGGGCGCCCAGTATGTCGGACCGTCGTGCGCCTCGGTCGATACCCAATCGTAGCGGCCGTTGAGCGTGACCAGCCATCCGCCGCCAAAGCGGATCTGATCCTGCACGTAGGTTCCGAGCTGCTGCTGTGTGAGATCCTGGTTGATGTAGCTGACGGGCACCGTTTGCGGCAAGCCGTAAACCGGATCGAGAACGCTGATCGGTGTCGTGGTACCGTAGAGGGCAGACGCCTGCACCTGATCGATATTGAAATATTTGTAGTCAACGCCTGCCAGCACCGTGTGATCGAAGAAGCGATCGCGCGCTCGCAATTGAACCTGATTGTCGAGCAGGAAGGTGGAGACGGTCGTATCATGGCTGAAGTTGACGCGGTCCAACATTCCAGTGCTCGGGTCGCCGCCCACATAGCCGTTCGGATAAAGTTGGTGTTCCTTCACGTTGGCTATGCCGTAGCGCGCGTTCTGGCGAACGATGAAGTCGTTGCTGAATTTATGCTCGAATTCATAGCCGACTGACCCCTGTTCCCGCTCGTAGGTGTCAAGGCCCGGCTCGGTATAGTTAGCATCACGTGGAATGCGCCCGAAGGGCGCCGCCACGACCGTACCGATATACGGCAGGAAGCTGCCTCCGCCATGATTTTCATCGACATGCGTGTAGTTCGAGAGCAGCGTGAAGCTGGTATTATCGTCGGACCATCGCAACGTCGGCGAAACGAAGCCTCGGAAGCCATCTTGCAGATCGCTATAGGTATCGCCGCCTGCAATACGGGCGGTGACCCGGTAATCGAGTGCGGGACTGGCGTGATCGCCAATATCGATTCCGACGTAAGCATTGCCTGCGTCGTTGACACCGGTTTCGAGGTAGCGAAGGCGTTCTCCCGTCGGCCGCTTGCTGACGTAGTTGATAATGCCGCCCGGGTTGCTTCCGCCGTAAAGAACCGAAGCAGGGCCCTTTAGAACTTCGATCCGTTCAAGCTCGAACGAGTCAATGTAAAAACTGCCGAAGGCGTAGCTGTAAAGTTGCAGGCCGTCCTGGTAGATGCCGGTCGCGGTCGCGTCAAAGCCGCGAATGTAGAGCCAGTTCATATCGGTATCGCTTCCGAACGGCTGCGCGAATACGCCGGCCGTATAGCGCAGAGCCTCATCGGCTTTCTGAGCGCCCTGGTCGTCCATTTCCTGGCGGCCGACGACCGATACCGATTGGGGAATGTCTTGGATCAGGGTTCCGGTTTTGGAGCCTGCCGTCGTCTCCTTGGCGACGTAGCCGTTGACGGCGCCGGTCGCCTCCGCCGTGCTCGGCCCGTTGCGCTCGGAGTTCGACGGCGGGACGTTCGGGTTTACGGGTGCCGTCGCGACGGGCTGCGGCTCGACCTTCTTCTTTTTTACGGCTTTCTTGGCCTTATCGGGCTCCCCGGTGATGACCGTCACGTCCTGAAGCTGGGTCGCTTGCGGAGGGGCCGCAGTGCCCGCGCTTTGGGCCGAAGCCGCATTCGAGACCGCCAATGCCGCCAGAGCTGCCGTGCCGCCAACAACTCTGTGAAGAGTTTTACCCATCTTATCCCCCAAACCGATCTTCACGGCGCGCCAAAGCCGCGGAAGCAGCTCGGAATGCCTTAAAGTTGACTAATTAGATCAAGTTTTGGGGGCTCGCATTGTCGCTTTGGGCGGCTTTTGAACGGTCTTGGCCAAAAAGCGGTGCGCAATGGCCACATGCGCCAGACAGTTATTTCGAATAGGCCCCACGCTGGCTTGCCCAGAGGGCGGGCGTCAGACCGGTGATGCGCTTGAACATACGCGTAAGGTGCGCCTGATCGGCGAAGCCGGCCATCTCCGCGACCTGGGTCAGCGGCCGATCCTGAGCAAGCAGAATTTCCTGCGCTTTTTTGACTCTGACTTCCTGATGCCACTTGTGCGGCGGCACCCCAACCGTCGCCTTGAAGGCGTGGCTGAATTGCGTTTCCGATAGCCCGGTGAGTTCGGCGAGTTCGCTCAGCCGCACGGCGCGCTGAAAATTGGCGGTCATGAAGTCTTTCGCCTGTTGCAGCTGACGCGCGGACAGCTTGCCGCGCCGGCGCCTCTCCGGCTCCCTGACGCCGAACAACTTGGCACTCAGCGCGAGCATCAAGCCCTCGCCGTACAAATCATGCAAGGGTGCGCCGTTCCTGCACTCGGCTGCAATCAGCCTGCAAATTGCGAGCAACTGCTCGTCCTGAAAAACGAGATTGAGTTCGTTCAGGCGTTCGTCGTCGATGCTGCGGCCGAATTGGCGGCGCAGCGTCGCGACATCGAAATGCAGATCGAGATGCTGCACATACGTGGTACCGCGAGAGAAGCTGCGCAGAAATTGGCCGGCAGGAATGTAGCTCATCGACTGCGTGGCGACGTGGCGCGTTCCGGCCCCATCCAATACGAGGCCGCCGTCGCCGCGAACCTGCAGGGCGACGAACAGACGTGGATCGGGCGATTCATATGCGCCTTCCGCATCGTCACAACGAACCTGCCAGACATCAGCCACCGATCCCTTCCAGGATCGATGGAAGCTCTCGATTACGGAAATCCCCTTCAGGGTCGTCTTCATCCGAGGATGAAAAGTCATCGAATGCTCTTTCTCTTGCGCAATAGCTCGCCGGGGCGCAGTACAAAACAATACTATTCCCGTAAAGAACAATAATGTCCCACAAAAAATGCGATCGGACGAGCTTTCACGCCTGAGATAGTGCGTACAGGACCCAGCGAGCCAAACTCGGCCTTCGAGCGTCGAACGCATCGAGGCGTTGCTTGACGCAGGCCTGGACTCGACAGAAACGCCGGTACATTCCTCGTTAACGACGAAGCATAGGCTGGCGGATTCACGGACCTTGTTTCGCGTAGGTTCGCCGCTCAGGTCGCGCCGCTATTGTTCGCGCGCCGATTTCGATGAGGTGAACCATGTCTTATTCGAACAAGGACGAACAAAGGCTGCTCAGCCACGAGGAATACGAAGCCGTCAATTCGGCCCATCATCCGGCGATCTACAGCCTCGACAAGGAAGGGCTACGTAACCTCACCTTGCGGCTCGAGGGCTATCGCGACAAGGCGCAGACATTCGCGCGTCAAAAGCGGCGCGAAGCCAAGGGAAAGGCCGACGCTCGGGGCAAGAGCTTTCCAGGCACGGCCGAGCAACCTGCACGGCGAAAACAAATTTTCGCCCAAGCCTTGAAGCGTGTCAAAAAGGAGCGGGCCCGCCTCTATAATCTCGAAGCGCGGACAGCGAACGTGGATGCCGCGCACCGCGCATTGGCGCTCCACCGCGCAAGCCAATTCGTGCATCATCCGGAGGCAGGTCCAACTGCCAATCCCGGCCAAAAGGCCAAAGGCGGCAGGCCGAAGCGCGTTCGCACACCCGGTTCGAAAGTTGGCAGCATCCTGAAGGCGAACGCCAGAGCCCAGGCGAAACGCGACCAGAGGCCGAACTGACACCTTCAGCAATTCTGCTCCGGTGATCGGTGTAGATTCGCTGCGCGGTGGTTCCCGATAGGCCGTGTGGCCTACCGCAAGTTTTTTTGCGGCTCGATGTAACCTTAGACCGGCGGCGCTCGAACTACGGGAGGCAGCGTGCGCGCCGGCCATGAGGTCCGGGTGGTTACGCTTTGGTCCCGGAGATCATTCATGCTTCCCCCAATTCGCAATATCGCTTTTGCAATCGCTCTTGCCGTCGGCGCTTCGGGCACAGCCTTTGCCGAGGACTCAATGAGCAAATCGGGCGATGCCATGCAGAGCGACAGCATGGCAAAGGGCTCGGACTCGATGAAAAGCGATACTATGGGGTCCGGTGCCATGCATAAGGACAGCATGGGCAAAGATGCCATGGGTTCAGACTCCATGAAGACGGATGGAATGGGATCCGACGCCATGGCCAAGACGCATGACTCGATGGCTCCGGAAAAGAAGTAAGATTTCGGAATTTCAAAGTTCCGCGCTTCGGCCTCGCCCATTCGGTTATGGGGTAAGCGCGGAACTTGCCCCGCTGCACTTTCGCGAAGTGGAAGAGCCAATGTCTATATCTCGTGAGACTGCACAGTCAGTAGATGCACCTCCGCTCGGACCGCTCATCTACCGGCAGAGCGTCGTGACGCGGATCACGCACTGGACGTGGGCGGTGTGCCTGTTCTTCCTGCTGCTATCGGGTTTGCAGATTTTCAACGCGCATCCCGCTCTCTACATCGGCAACGAGAGCGGCTTCGGATACGATAATGCCGTGCTTAGCATGCGCGCGGTGGATACGCCGAAAGGGCCGGAGGGCCGGACGAATATCCTCGGGCATGACTTCAACACGACAGGCGTCTTCGGTTTGAGCGGCCCCGCGGACAACCTGAAGGTTCGCGGTATTCCTTCGACACTTACTATCCCCTCCTATCGGGATCTCGGCACCGGGCGCGTCGTTCATTTCTTCTTTGCGTGGCTGCTCGTTGCAACGCTTCTCGTTTGGCTGCTAGCGAGCTTTTTCAATGGTCATCTGCGCCGTGACCTCGCGCTGACGGGCAAGGACCTGCAGAATTTTCCAAGGGACGTCGCCGACCACGCGCGCTTCCGCTTTCATCACGGGCGCAGCTACAATGTCCTGCAAAAGCTTGCCTACTGCGCCGTGTTTTTCGTTCTGTTTCCGCTCATCATCGCGACGGGGCTGACGATGAGCCCCGGCTTCGACGCCGGATTTCCATGGCTGGTCGAGCTGTTCGGCGGACGGCAGAGCGCACGCACGCTCCACTTCCTTGCGATGTTTCTGCTCGTCTCGTTTTTCGTCATCCATATTCTGATGGTGCTGGCCGCAGGGCCCTTCAACGAACTGCGCTCGATGATAACGGGATGGTATCGCGCCAGTCCCGGCACGCCGGAGATCGAGGGAGACAAGCGATGAGCCAGAGTAAGATCATGCTCAGCCGCCGCAGCTTGTTGTCCGCGGGCGCTGCTGGGGTATCCTCACTCGTTCTTGCCGGGTGCGACGCGTTCGATTACCTGGGAGAGGGCGAAAGCAAAGTGCGTTCCGTCCTCGAGAAAGCGAACGATCTGACATATCACGCTCAACGGCTGTTGATCCGCAACGGCGCGCTCGCGACGGAGTATTCCGAGACCGAGATCCGTCAAGGGCAGCGTCCCAACGGATCCACCGATCCGCAGACGGCTGAATATCTGGCGCTGAAGAGCAATTCGTTCGCCGACTATCGGCTCTCGATAACCGGGCTCGTTGAACGGCCGCGCAGCTATTCGCTCGCGGAGCTGCGCAACATGCCGTCGCGAACGCAGATCACGCGGCACGATTGCGTCGAGGGCTGGAGCTGCATCGCCAAATGGACCGGCACGCAACTTTCGCGCATTCTCGACGAAGTCGGCGTGAAGCCCAACGCGCGCTACGTCGTATTTCATTGCTATGACATTTATGACGAAAGCGACCCGGCGGCCTATTACGAGAGCTGCGATCTGATCGACGCTCGCCACCCGCAGACGATCTTGGCATACGGGCTGAACGGTCAAAGCTTGCCGGTTGCAAACGGCGCGCCGATCCGCGTCCGCATCGAGCGCGCGCTTGGTTACAAGCAGCCCAAATACGTTCACACCATCGAACTGGCCGATAGCTTCAGCCGGTTCGGCCTCGGCAAGGGCGGATATTGGGAAGACCGCGGTTACGATTGGTACGCAGGCATATAGTACAGCGCGTCGCTGCACGTGTTCGCGCTCATCGCAGCGGTTCCCTGGCTGGAAAAGCTCTATTCCGACGATTAACTGGGCCTGCCTTCGGCCAATCGCTCAATCGGTTAACATCCTCTAGATGATTGTATTTCTGGCACGATCGCACGCGAATTGCGTGGTGCCTTGCAGCGCAGCATCGGGCGGGTAACTTCTGCCATCGTTTCGGCGGAGCACACGCGCTAGTGTCGAATCCAATAGCGGGCATTTCGAAGAGGGTGGATTTGTTTCCCCACAGACGCATTACCGGCAAGAGGCCGGCCCTTTTGCCAATCCTGAGCGTCGCTCTTGCTCTCGCCGGCCCTGCGGCCGTCGCGCAGGCCAAGGACGCTGAAGCCAATTGCGAAGCCGCGATCGGCATCTCCATGCTCGCTTCGCCCATTGCGCCGTGGAAGGGCGCGCCGTTGCGCGTCGTCTTCTCGTCCGAGCAACCAATCACCGCAGAGCTCTCCCTTGTCGGTCCCGATGGCGCGGTTGCGATCGCGTCACAAGAGCGTCACGGTGGCCCGCCGTATTTCTGGTTCGCGGAGGTCGCAGCTCCCGCTTCTGGAACCTGGCATGCCAGGCTCACGCGTGACGCCGGCGATGGGGACTGCACAACGATCACGAAGGAGATCACCGTCGGGCGCGCGACGTCGGCACCGGTTCGCGCGACAGGCAAGAGTGTGTGGCCCGTGCGTGCCGCATGGAATCGCGCGACAGAGAACCTCTATTCGGCGTGGATCGAAAAACTATTCGATGCGCCGATCGAGCAAGAACTCTCCTGGCCGGCACTGCACGAGGTCCTCCGCGATAAATCGCGAAATTTTCTCTTCAACCATCTGGGACTCGGCGAAGACGATAAAAAGTTAATTCTGCAACCGGATTGCGCCGACCTTCCGTATTTCCTTCGCGCGTATTTCGCCTTCAAGGTGGGATTGCCATTCGGATATTCGAAGTGCTCGCGCGGCGGAGGCGGCAAGGCACCGAGGTGTCCGCAGTGGTTCAACATTCAGCGTGAGGAGTCTTCCCAGACCGCGACGAACCAGAAAGATGGGCAAGGCGGAGCCGGTTCCATTCTTGCTGTTTTTGGAGCAACTGGCGGCGAAAATGCGCCGGCGAAAACATCGTCGCGGCCCCAGGGGCTCGTGCCGGGTTTCGGCTATTACCTGCGCACGACAGTTGCCAACGCCGTTCATTCCGGTTCCGGCCGAACTGCGGCGGCTGACGACAGTACCGATTATTATCCCGTTCCGCTCAAGGCCGAAACGCTTCGCCCCGGAACGATCTACGCCGACCCCTACGGGCATGTGCTCGTGCTCGTGAAGCGCATCGCTCAGACGAATGACTCGGCGGGCGTGTTTCTGGCCGTCGACGGCCAGCCGGACGGAACCGTCGCGCGGAAGCGTTTTTGGCGCGGCAACTTTCTCTTTGCGCAAAACCCGTCACTCGGAAGTCCCGGCTTCAAGCGCTTCCGGCCGATCGTGGCCGATGCGAACGGCAGTTTGCGGCGGCTCGCCAATGCCGAGATTTCGAAAGATCCGCAGTACGGCGATTTCTCGCTCGAACAATCGACACTCGGGGTCGAAGATTTTTACGATCGCATGGACGATGTGATGTCGCCCGATGCGCTCGATCCCATGCGCGCGATGAAGGAGACCATCACGGCGCTCGAAGAGCAGATCAAAACGCGCGTCACGTCCGTCGAGAACGGCCGGAAGTATCAAAACGGCGGCGGCGCAGAGGTTGCTATTCCGGCGGGCTCGGCGATCTTCGAGACGACCGGCGCGTGGGAAGACTATTCAACGCCCTCGCGGGATCTGCGATTGCTGATCGCCATCGATGTCGTGCGCGGTTTTCCGGATCGCGTCGCACGGCGCGCCGACCGGTATGCCATGCCCAAGGATAAAACGCCGGCGGAAGTCAAAGCCGAATTGGAAAGCACACTCGCAGCAGAGCTCGCCGCGCGAAAGTTTTCCTATCCACGCAGCGACGGTTCCACATGGACGCTGGCGATGAAGGACGTTGTCGACAGGGCCGCGGATCTCGAGATGGCCTACAACGTCAACGACTGCGTCGAGCTTCGTTGGGGTGCGCCGGCGAAGAGCGACGAGGCTGCAACTTGCAAGCGTCGTGCTCCCTCGGCGCAACGTACGAAGATGGCGGAGTATCGCGCCTGGTTTCATGAACGCCGCCGTCCGGCGCGCGGTGAATAGCAGGCACCTTCCAGTGATGAACCTGGAGGCGTTGCTTGCGAGAGCCGCTATTATGGAAAAGACCCCGGCGGTTAAACGGCAATATTGCCGTGTCGACGGGGTCAAGTTCGAAGATTGATAAAATTAATACGTAAGAAAAAGATCATTGCTGCAATATACAATGTGCAGTGTACCGCCTATTCGCAGTTTTTAATAGGGGGCCAAATCAGGCCCGAGTCATCCGGACCAAAAGTCTTAGATAGAGAAAAACCGCATTTCTCTTCAAAAATCCTGCGAAGGCTGCGAATGATGTCGAGGGAAAGGCAGCACAAAAAAGCTGTGCAGATCCGCTTTCGCTATCGTTCATCTTTTGCGAATAAAGTTGCGCCGATATCCAAAAAAAAATCAGCCTATAACATTTGCGTATCAGTCGAACGGCTGACCTCGAACGTCACTCGCAATAAACTCGGGAAATGAATTTTATTGATCCGACGCGCGCGAGAGATGGGGCGGCGCGGCCGGATTGAGCCGCCGCCAATCGAACCTCAGCCTTTAGGGCGAATTTGCTACTCGTTGCGAGCAGCTACTTTTTGGTCCGCGCGGTGATTGCGGTTCGTAAGGAAAACGACCAAGCCGGTTCCTATAGCGCCAAACACAAGAAGTGCCTCGACTGCGAAGATCATCGTGTAGGCTGACTCGGGCATTGGGCTTCCCCCTTTATTTTTGTGGCGATGATAAAACGCCGATCGTTCGGAAAAAGCCAATCATCTCTCGTGCAAACACCATCATTTTTTGAGATTTGCGCCGCGTTGCACAAACTGAACGCAAACGGTTTCAAAGTTGCGGAATGCCGTTTTAGGTAAGAATCCCATCCCCTTGTGGTCACGACGAGCCAAGAGAAATGCACAGCACAGATGAACGGGCATCCCGCGACGCAACAGGCGGGGACCGAGCTTCATGCCCGCGACGGCGAAATAGATTGATGCTCCGCGAGGAACTGCTGAACCTCGTTTTGAGTCGGCAAAGCGGCGCGAGCGCCTAGTCCACGACAGCTCATGGCGGCGACAGCGGAAGCGATGCGCGCGCATTCCGCATCCTTCAACCCTTCTGCGATCGCCCATGCAAAAGCACCGTGAAACGCATCGCCGGCACCTGTCGTGTCGACGACGGCAATGGGGAATGCGGGCTCATGACCTCGCTCTCCCTCGCGGTTCATCCAGAAATATCCGTGCGCGCCTCGCGTAACGCCGGCATGGCGAACTCCTGAATGGACGAGTGCCGCAAGGCGTTCCTCGTCACTTCCACCTTTGACAAACTGCCTGAAGGCAGGTGCCGAAAAGATCGCGTAATCGGTCAGCGCGAGAACCTTCGAAAGCAGCTGCCCACTATTTAAATCAATATCGAGCACGGTCGGAATGGCGCGCGCGCGAGCGGCGCCAAATGCGGCGACTGTGCCTTCAAGCCATGTCAGGTCGCTCGATACGGCTTTCGCATATTGGATATCGGCGATCGGAAGCCAGTCAGCGGGTAGAGGAAATTCGTGATCGTCCTCGCTAATGACGAGCCGCTCGCCGTTGCGATCGACGATCACCGCGGCCGTTGCCGATGAAACGCCGGCGCATGAGCGGACATGGGTGGTGCCGACGCCGACCGCATTCAATTGCTGGCGGATTATTGCACCTGACGGGTCATCGCCGATGCGGGCCCAGAGCGAGACGTCACCCCCGAGGCGCGCGATGGCGGCTGCGGCGTTCGCTGCCATGCCGCCGCCGCTCGCAATGTGATCGAGCGCGCGGATTTTTGTCGGAGACGACGGAAAAGCCTCGATCCGATAAACATAATCGAGTGCGGCATGGCCGACCGCAATGATGTGTTTTCCCGGCATGATGCGTGTCGCGACAAAAGCTGATTCAGGGAAGCGCGCGATGCTCATCGGTCCTGTCGGCAAGCGAACTCTTCGTGCCCGCAAGAACATTCAAGCGCGCGTGCAGCTGCTCGATCTCGTTCAGCAGTTCGAAAACCAGCGCAATGCCGGCGGGGTTCACTCCGAGGTCACGTTCAAAGCGCTTTGCTTTCGCGATGCGGACAATGCTCAGGCCAGAGAACTTCCATTCGGATGGATCGCTTCCCTGCGGCTCGACGATGCCGTGCGCCACTAGCTCCGAGATCCATGCCACCTCGACATGGCAATTCTGACTCAGTTCTTCGAGTGAATAGACTGCTGCCGGACCGATCAATTCAACGGGCATGGGCTCACGCTCTCCATTTGCCATGTCTCAAACTCCAAGCCTCAGATTCCGAGGCCGGCGCGCGGATCGAACGCCAGCTCCTTCGCCATTTCCTCATAAACGTGCCGAGCCTTTTCGTTGTTCGCGGGCGGCCAGACAATCTTGAGAACCGCGTAGAGATCGCCGGGCGGCGTTGCCGGAATTCCGCGTCCCTTCACGCGCAATTCGCGGCCGTGTGCGGAACCGGGAGGAATTTTGAGCATGATGGCTCCCGCGGGGGTCGGCATCTTCACACTTGCGCCCAATGCGGCTTCCCAAGGGGCGATCGGAAGATCGAAGTAAAGGTCCTTGCCGACAACGCGGTAGAGGGAATCGGGCTTGAAGCGAATTTCGAGGTAGAGATCGCCGGCCGGTCCGCCGCCGATACCGGGCGAGCCCTGTCCCTTCAGGCGAATGCTCTGGCCCTCGGTTACGCCTTTCGGAATCTGCACCGTCAGGCTTTTGTCGCGGACCAAGACGTGGCCCCCATCGTCGACCTCGGGCACGCGAAGAGTGATGGTGCGCGTTGCTCCATCCAATGCGTCTTGCAAATCAACGACGACCTTGGCGTGATGATCTTCGCCGCGCATGCGGAACGTCGTGTGCGTGCGGCCGGGCCGCTGGGCGCGAGCGGCTCCGAAAATCGACTCGAAAAAGTCGCTGAACTCGCCCTCGGCGGGCCGGCCGGAGAATTCGAATCCGGCGTCCCAGTTCGGCGGCGGCCGGAAGTCCTGTCCGGCCTGATAATCCTTGCCGAGCTGATCGTAAGCTGCACGCTTTTCGGGATTGCTCAGGACATCATTGGCTTCGCCGACTTCTTTGAACTTCGCCTCGGCGCCGGCCTCTTTGTTGATGTCGGGATGATACGTCCGCGCGAGCTTGCGGTACGCACGTTTGATGTCATCCTCGGTGGCGTTCCGCTCGACGCCCAGGATTTTGTAGTAGTCCTTGAATTCCATTGGGGCTCACATCATCGGATGAGGTTCAGCGCGTCAGTGATAATTTCCCGGTGATCGAAGGCGATTGCAACGCCATCGAAATCTTTTATCCAGTCGAAAGCTTCCGCATCGTCACCCGCTTTCGGCTCCCCTCGCGCATCGCGCGTCAGGAATGCGACCGAGCAGACGTGGCCGCGCGGGTCACGATCGGGGCGCGAGTAGACGCCGACGAGAGCAAGGTTCATCGCCTCGAGGCCCGTTTCTTCCTTGAGTTCACGTCGTGCTGCATCCTCGACGGCTTCGCCGATTTCGACGAATCCGCCGGGGAGCGCCAGATAACCCTTGTAGGGCGGATTTTTTCGCCGGACCATCAGCACGCCGCGGTCCGGGTCGACGACAACGCAGTCGGCAGTGAGGGCAGGCGTTCGAGGAAGCGACATGGCCATCCTATTTACGGCGAAAGCGATAACGTGAAAACTGCGACGAGCGCCGGCGTATTGTTGTATCGCGACCGGAACGGGCTTGAGGTTCTGCTAGGACACCCCGGGGGACCATACTGGCGCAGAAAAGATGAAGGTTCCTGGACCGTGCCCAAAGGCGAAGCTCTGGATGGAGAAGACTTATATAGAGCTGCATTGCGCGAGTTCGCCGAGGAGACAGGGTTTCGGCCGAACGGCGCGGTGACGCCGCTCGGGTCGGTCCGGCAAGCCGGAGGAAAAAGTGTCCACGTCTGGGCGATAGAGGCCGACTGGAATCCCGAGACGCTCGTTAGCAATCCATTCAGCATAGAATGGCCGCCGCGCTCCGGCCGAATGCAAAATTTTCCCGAGATCGATCGCGCCGAGTGGTTCGATCTCACCACAGCCCGCGCGAAAATCCTGAAAAGCCAGGGCGAATTTTTGAATCGGCTCGACCTATTGCGGCGGTCCAAATGAGGGGCGTTGCACCGATTTCGATCCAATAAGGAGCAGCGCTAACCGCATTTTAAGCAACTCCGCATCGGACCAGCGAAAGCTTTGAAGATCTTAGGGAATATCGCCGATATCGAACATATGCGCGCCGATCGACTCGAAGATTGGGATGGCCGGACAAGCGCGAAGAAATCAACGGGATCGAGTGGCGTCATGGTTGAATGCAATTCCAAGATCGAGCTTTCCGCGGCCTATTCCGAGCGGCTTTCCGATGACGAAATCGCGGACATGATGGCGGAGGCTGCCCGGGTCGACGCGATGTTTCAGTCCGGAGAAATTTCGACGACATATCTCGTCGCTCTTGCGGCTGCGGCCGACGTTTCCAGAGCGTGGCAGCCGGAAGTCTCTGAAGCCTCTGCGGCCTGACAGACGCGACCGATTGCGGATCACAAATAGAGGGCGGACGTGGCATCGTCCGCCCTATTTCGTCGCCGTTTCATTCCTGGCGCGATGCGCCGAAACGGCCTCACTTCACGCTATACTCCGGGGCATATTCCGGAATCACCGGCACCGCCGTGGCGTTGAAGAGATAGGTCAGGCCGATACGGACTACCCAGAAGCTGTCATCCCAAGTTACGTGCACATTGCAGGGTCCGCCGTCGCAGGAACCGAACGAAAAGTTCTGGCCGTCCCTCCCCAGATCGACGAACAGCGCGTCGCCGCGGAGCGCCCAGTTGTCCCTCAGAAACATTTCAAAGCCACCGCCGACCGTCCAGCCCAATTTCGTATCGCTATCCGACCGTCCAAACGGTCCGCCGGGCGCAAACTGATCGGTGAATTGGTGGTTGACGGTGGAATATGCGAGGCCGCCGGTGGCGAACAACAGGATGTTGTCATCAGCCACGACACCTACTCTGCCGCGAAGCGAGCTGAACCAGTTCATCGATGAGTTGAAGGCTTCACCGCATCCCGGACATCCGGGCCGGGTTTCAGCGCCGAAATAGCTGAATTCCGATTCAATGCCTATGAGTGCATCACCGCATTGATAGTTGTAACCACTGTACTCACCAATGGTGAAGCCTCCATCATTCGCGCTGATGGAACCCAGATCCGCGGATGCCTTCGTTCTCATACTGCCGCCGCCGAGCTCTCCGCCAACGTAGAGACCGGAATAAATTCCGCCGCATGGCGTTCCGGGCGGCCCACCCCAGGGAAGATCTAGGCCATCGGCATGTGCCGTAGAAGCTCCGAGCAGGCACAGGACCAGCGCTGTAAACAGCTGAGCGATTTTCATAATATAAGAACCTGTCTGAAAACGGATTTGAGAAATCTGACATTCGTCGTCGTCTGGAAAATCGGAAGCTTGGAAATTCGAATGTTGAGAAAATCAAAATCAGAAAAATTGGAATTGCAATGAAGGCTCAGGCACAGGTGATGTGATTCGCCGCAAGACGTCGAGCCAGCTGCCGTCGCTCGACCCTCATTACCGCGCGGCGTTGCCCAACCTCCACGCTCATCGATGCTTCGAAGCTCCTGCCCCGCGCGGCACTTTCAGAAAATCGTCCGCATACGCATTTAATTTAAAATGATGCAGCGCCGCTTTACGCATACTCCACGCGACGGCGTTACAATCAAAAATGTTTTAGAGCCTCTTTATACTCCGGATTTATTTTACAGTGCTGAAGGGCGTATTAGCGCAGATCGTGCCGGATCCGGCGGCGATCGTCGAGCGAGACAAGGGCGTCGCATTCCTTTCTGCCACGCGTTCGATTTATCATCTCGATGATCTTTTCTATTTGTGTGTGAATATCCCCCGGCATTCGAGCCGCGCGTTCGTGCATTGTGCATTCAGCAGTGAATTTGCGAGCCAAGCGATTACACCTTATGCCATTTCGCCTGCGCAACTGGCGGACTTGGAAATCATCAAGCTTGCGCAGCGATGGAAAGGCCGTAACAGCAGCGAAGCCTCAGAGTCGGCGATCGAGCTGACAGCCCGCGGCCGCGAGATCGCAATTTTAGGATACACGCGCAGCTTGCCTCTGGCGGGCGACACGGATGCGGAAGGTGGGCCCTCCTGCGCCGAGCTCAAAACGCTCGGTGACTATTTTCACAGCCATATGCTCCGCCGGAACGGCATCGATACATCGGAGGCGCTCGTGATATCGGCGAGAGAACTGGACTGCTTGCGATGGGTGGCAGCCGGCAAGTCGGCGTGGGAGGCAAGCGTGATCCTCGGGATCAGCGAACGCACGGTGCGGTTCCACCTGAATTCCGCGCGAGAAAAGCTGAACTGCACGACGACAACGCAGGCCGTCGCGAAGGTCGTTGCTCAACAGCTCATCGCGATATGATGGCCTTTCCGCTTCGCGTTCCCAATCGGCAATACATTTGCCGTCGCAATTTCCGGCAGCTGTGATGACGAAGGCGAGATCGCCGCAACGGCGGCAAGGTTCTCGAACGCTGTGCGAACGCGGGCAAATGCCGTCCATGCGTGCATCGCAGACTCCCAACCCCCGATCATGCCTTCAAATGAGCGAAGCGCCCGGCCGGCTATGATCGCTGCTGCAATCGTCATTCCGATGGTCAGCGTGCCGGCGAGCACGAGATGCATGCCCCAGCCGAGGATCGCGATCGCCGTCAGCGCCTGCACGACGTAGGAGGCCCGCGCGCACTTCCGAACAACGATCCCCGATACGAGCGCCGCAATCAACACGATCGCACCGAGACAGGGATTTATGAGGATGAGCCCGGCAAGAAAAAGCGGCAGCATCGGCGCATCAGTGAGATGCAGCATCGTCGGGCCTCCGAGGAAAATGCGCACTTTGTGAAGGTCGCGCAGGACTTCCACATAGCCACGTTCCTGCATCGGGCCTGAGGCCAACATCGCAGTGAGTAGCGCGTTGCCGAACAGCATTTCCATCGAGACGGCAAGACCGTTCAAAATCGTCCTTCGACGAATGTCGAGCATCGACATCGCCGCGATCAGGATCAGCGTCAGAAGCGGCAATGACAGAAGCGGCGCGAGCCCGCTATCGGGCAAAACCAAATCGGATAGTTGAAGAAGAGAGACCGGCACTATGAGCACGGACAGGTTGGCCAAGATCGAAACCATCGCAACGCGGATGAGCGTCCGCCTTGCTATCTGCCGCCAACGTGCCAGCGTTTCGATGGCGCGCTCGGACTGTAGCGATGAGGTCTCATGGGGCCGCTTTGACGCGAACGATTGCTCGAACTCGCGCTGAATGTTCACAAGCCGCCGTAATGCCGGATGTGGAATAACGGTTCCGCTTGCGTCATAACCACTTGTCAGTGAGGCATTTTGATCAGCCGCTGGCATGGCCGGCCTCGAAGAGGTCGAGCGTGCTGGTCAAATGATCGAGGTCGATGTTCGATGCCGTCAAATGATGTGCGGGAAACGGCTGCGGGGCGGCTCCAATCTCTTGCCGAAAGATCGATCTTCCCCGGCAGCGACCGCGCATCATCCGTTGACTGATGATATTCCGACGGAGGCGATAGGCGAGATGATGATGGAGGCTGCGGCCGACTTTCAGGGATCGCGACAGGGTCTGATCGTTCATCCACTTCTCCTATCGATGCAAGGCGACGTTCGGGCAAGCTTTGCTGGGCGCAAACAATGCCGGAGAAGCATCGTTCAAGAACCTGATCGGAACGACAGTGGCGCGTTGAGAATTCTGCTCAAATTGAAAATAGAACATTCACCGGCCGCGGTTGCGCGATTTCCACGCACTCACCGAATACAAATTTTCCGACGGCATTGGCGGGGCTGATCTGCACAGAGGGCATTGCGAGAGCTTCTCGCGTGCGGGCGCCTCGGTCTGGGAGAGAAACGAGACGCCCGCTATCTGGCCAACGCGCGGACGGAGGCTTCGCTGGCTTGCCCAAAGTCTCACATAGGCGCAGCCATTCAACTGTCGAAACCGTCAGGGGCATTTGCTTGAAAAGCCCATAGCGTGCGCGCGTTTTGTAGGATCAATTGGCAAGAGGATTCGACTGCCCCGTTTCGCCAACCTTTTTGCCCGGAAAGAATCGATCGATGAAAGCCATGGTCTTCCACGCCGTCGGACGGCCACTGGAGCTCGAAGAGCGGCCCGATCCAATTCCCGAGAGTGGCCAGATACGCATTCGCGTCGAAGCCTGCGCGGTCTGCCGGACGGATCTTCACATCCTCGACGGCGAATTGCCGTTTCCGAAGGTGCCGGTCATTCTTGGTCACCAGATCATCGGCATCGTGGACGCGTTAGGCCCCGGAACGACGGAGCATCGTATTGGCGATCGCGTCGGTGTGCCTTGGCTCGGACACGTCTGCGGACACTGTCACTATTGCGCCAGCGGCCGGGAGAACCTTTGCGACTTCCCGCTCTTCACGGGCTACACGCGTGACGGCGGGTTCGCGACACACACCATCGCGGACGCTGATTTCGCGTTTCCGATGGCGAATTTCGACGATCCCGTCGCAGCGGCGCCTTTGATGTGCGCGGGCCTCATCGGTTGGCGATCATTGCGGCTCGCCGGCGAGGGCGAGCGGATCGGCATCTATGGCTTCGGGGCGGCGGCCCACATTATCACGCAGGTGTGCCGGTGGCAGGGCCGCGAGGTCTATGCGTTCACCCGATCGGGCGACGAGGCCGCGCAACGGTTCGCCCTCTCTCTCGGCGCGCGCTGGAGCGGCACATCCGACGCGACGCCGCCGGACCCTCTCGATGCCGCCATTATCTTCGCACCGGTCGGATCGCTGGTGCCCGCGGCGCTCAAGGCCGTTCGCAAGGGCGGTTGCGTCGTCTGCGGAGGAATCCACATGAGCGACATTCCCTCGTTCCCCTACTACACACTCTGGGAAGAGCGAGAAATTCGATCGGTCGCCAACTTGACCCGGCAGGACGGCAGAGAGTTTGTCGCCATTGCTCCGAAGGCCAGGGTCAAGACAACGACGACAATCTATCCGTTAACGGCCGCTAACGAGGCATTGGCGGATCTCAGGGCGGGACGCTTTTCCGGGGCGGCCGTGCTTGTTCCTTAAGCCGGTCGCGCCGCCCCATCGACTGCGCATTTCAGAGACAGACAGAAACGCTCTACGCGTAGCGTTCTCTTTACGCCCGAGTGTTGATGTTCCGTGCTTGCAGCGCCATTGCGCTCAACGCGCATCCGCCGAAGATCAAGTTGATGCCGACCAAGAGGCCGATTGCCCAGCCAGCCGAGGATGGCAGACCAAAGAAGATCAAGCCCGCCAGCACCAAGTCGACAATTCCGCTCAAGAGCATGGCCCACCAGCTTCCCGGCAATTCAGCGCGATGCTCCAACGCGAAGAGGATCGAAGCGATGCCTTCGAGAATGAAGAAGGCAATCAGGACGAGCGTAAGAGATATCACGCCGGATATCGGCCAGAAGAGGAGCATCAAGCCGGCGGCGATCCCGATCAATGCAGAGAAGAGCGACCACCAGAAGCCCGGCATCGGACGAATCGAGAAGGTTGTAAAAAGACCGGCTATGCCGCTGAACAGAAGGAGCCAGCCAATGAAGAGCTCGACAGTCAGCGTCGCGATTTGAGGAATGAGGATTGCGGCTATGCCAAGAATGATCAGCACGATGCCTTCGAACAGATAGAGCTTCCAATGGGCCTGAAGCGAGGACGCGAGTTCCGTTCTGAAGCTGCGGACACCCGATTGATCGAACGTCATTTGTCAAACTCCCGTGGGTTGGAGTGAGAAATCATACCACGGACAATACGACAAAACCGAACGTCGTGCCTTAAGAGCCGACACGTCGTGAATAACTTATGACCGGCACTTGGAAATTCCGTTGCCTTAGCGTCGACCGGCGCGCCCGCGAGTCAAAAGTCAGCGATGGGATTTAGCGAGTTGCGCTTGCAAGCTTCGCCGTTAGCCGCGAGGGTTTAGACGTTGCGCCTCTATCGGCTTCGTATTCGACACCTCCGCAGCGCTCTAGCTTAGCCGATGCGCGGCTTGGCACATCATTGCTCTCGGCGTGGCGTCGCGATCTACCTGGAAGTCGAGCGCCAGACTTAGAAGATGTCGCGCATTCATTCCACTAAAACGGCAATGCGCATTTTTGCACGCGTATGCATGACGATTGCATGTTTTAACGAAATCATCCGCCACGATTTCGCCGCAACCTATTCACGTGGGCTTCATACGGTCGCCTTTATCCCTCAGCGTCGAAGGGATAGCTTCGGCGCCGTCGGATGCGGCAATCGCCGGAATTCCAACTAAGAAGAACGAAGAAGCTAAATCGATTCGCAGCGTCATACGGGGACGCGGAAATAATCCGAGGGAAAAGCATGACATCTACCCGAAAAGCGATCTTGGCGGCCGCTTCGCTACTGGCAGTAGTTGCCGCGGCGCCGACGCTCGTTCGCGCCGACGATCAGCGTCAGCCGCCGGCTGGCGACAATAACGGCAAGGACGACAATTCAAAGCGCCACGGGAAGGATGATCGCGGCGGTAACGATCGCGGTGGCAATGATCGCCGGCAGCAGCCCGGACAGCCGGGCGGCGGACAGGAACAGAATCGGCCAGATCGGTCATGGCAGAAGCAGCAGGGCCAGCAGCAGGATCAGCAGCGTCCGCAGCGAGAAAGACCTTCGAGAGAATTCGGCGGCGGCAACCAGCCTCAGGGCAACCCGAACTCGTTCGGCAACCCGAAGCGGGAAAATCAGCATCAACAGGGCCAGCAGCAGGATCAGCAACGGCCGCAGCGGGAAAGACCCTCGAGAGATTTCGGTGGCGGTAACGAGCCTCAGGGCAACCCGAACTCGTTCGGCAATCCGCAGCAGAAAAATCAGCAAATAAAGCCGCCGGTCGTGAACAACCCGGTGAAGGTTCCGCCTCCGCAACAGCAGCAGGCGGAGCCGCAGCCACAGCAGCAGCCGTTCAACGGCAAGCCGAAAAACTTCAACGAACAGTTCGGTGGCCCGGGCAACGACCGGAACCAGCCAGACAAATCGAAACAGTTCGGTGGACGTGATCGCGACCGCGACCACGCGCCAAACCAGGGTTCCAATCAGCCGCCCAATCGTCCTGTCATCGACAATTCCGGCGGCGGGATCCGGCCACTACCGCCGGCGCAGACGAACAACTTCGGCGAGCCGAACAGGCCGCTTTCACCCGCAGACGCCAAGCGCAGATTCGAAAATATGCGCGAACAGCGGAAGGAAGTGAAAATCGACGGCGGCAAGGGTGTCGTCATCGAAGAGCCAGGCCAGCGCCGGATTTTCAAAGAGAACAACCGCGTCGTCATCCAGCACGACGAGAACGAGCGCTTGCGGCGTGTTGACCCGCGTGCACGCTTTGAAAAAGGCCAGGGCGGCACGAACGTTTCCATCATCGACCGGCCGGGCGGCTTCAAGGTTTATTCGGAAACCGACGCGAACGGACAACTTCTCCGACGTTATCGGCGTGGGCCGGACGGGCGCGATGTCATCATCATCGACAATCGCCGCCGCAGGGGTAATGGCATCGGCAAAGGCATCGCGACAGGCATCGGCATCGGTATCGGCGTCGCTGCCGGTGCGGCGATCCTGAATTCGGTTCTCGACGTACCGCCGCCACGCGTTCGAATTCCGCGCGACGAGTACATCGTCGACTATGGGCGCGCGAGCGACGATGACATCTACGCGGCCCTCAACGCTCCGCCAGTTGATGACTTCGACGATCACTATACGCTCGATGAAATCCGCGCGACCGTCGGTCTTCGCGACCGCATGCGCCGTGTCGATCTCGACGATATCACTTTCGAGTTCGGTTCGTGGGATGTCGATCCGAGCCAGTATCGAAAGCTCGAGCGCCTCGCGCGCGGGATGAGCCGCATCATCGACCGCAATCCCAACGAGGTCTTCATGATCGAAGGCTACACGGATGCCGTCGGTTCGGTGGAAGACAACCTCTCGCTGTCGGACCGGCGCGCAGAGTCCGTTGCCGCCGTGTTGAGCGAGCAGTTCCAGGTGCCGTTCGAAAACATGACGACCCAGGGCTATGGCAAACAGTATCTGAAAGTGCCAACGCAAGCGCCGGAACGGTTGAACCGCCGCGTCGCCGTTCGCCGCATCACGCCGCTTCTCGCGCGTGATGGCGGACCTCCTCCGCCACCTCCGGGTGGAGACCGGCCGTATGGCGATGACCGGCGCGGCGATTACGGACCGGATGACGGCCCACCGCCGCGCGACCCACGGTACTGAGATCGTGAGGGACAGCCGTGCTTCGCCGCATCGTGCTGATAGGAGCGACAGGCTTCTTCGGGCAACGGCTGGCACGGCTTCTTGTGACGATCGAGGGCGTCGAGCTCACGCTCACGTCATGTAGCGAAGAGCGCGCCAGGGCTCTCACGCAGAAATTGGAAGGGGGTGCTCGTTGCACCCCCTTTGCTTTTGACCGGAACGATCCGTCGAGCATGGCGCGGCTGCGGTCGCTATTGCCGTGGCTGGTCATCGACGCCTCCGGCCCGTTTCAATCCGCCAACTACAATCTTGCGCGCGCGGCGATAGGCTTTGGCGCGCACTGGATCGATCTCGCCGATGCGCGCGATTACCTTCTCAACTTCGGACCAGGGCTCGATGCCGCTGCTCGCTCCAATGGCGTCGCCGCGCGAGCGGGCGCAAGTTCGACGCCAGCGCTGTCGATGGCTGTCGTCGAAGACCTGACCGCCGGGTGGCTGCGTATCGACAGCATCGACATCGCGATCATGCCGGGAGGCGGCGGCGATGTCGGAGAGGCCGTCATTCGCGCCATTCTTTCCTATACCGGCGCACCGATCACGGTCTTCGAAGAGGGCAGGCAACGCGACATCGGAGGTTGGTGCAGCATTCGCCGCACCAGGATCGAGCAGCTTGGAACGCGCTATCTCTCGCCGGTAGAGACGGCCGACGCGGAGCTGATGCAGCGGCGTTTCAATGTCCGATCGCGGGTATCATTCAGCGCCGGGCTTCAGTCGCGCATCGAGCAGATCGGACTTTTCGCGCTCGCGCAGCTCAGGCAGGGCGGCGTGATTTCAAAAATCGAATCTTTGGCGCCGTTGCTGGCAAAGGCGCGACGCATCACGCGCCTCTTTACGACCGATCGCGGCGGCATGACGGTGACGTGCGCCGGCATCGATGCGAGCGGGCAGCAGACCAGAGCGCGCTGGCTTCTCATTGCCGACAAAGGCGCAGGTCCCGACGTTCCGGTTCTTCCAGCCGTTGCGTTGACACGGTCGTTGCTTCTCGGCGGCGAGATGACCGGCGCGGAAATCGCAGCGTTGCCGCTCGCTGCAATCGAGGCCGAGATGTCGCCGCCGTCGCTGACGACTTCGCGGACCATCCAGCAGGCTGACCCGAACTGTCTCATCGCGTCCGCATGCGGAAGCGCGAGCTACAGCGGATTGCCCAGCGCCGTCCGCGCATTTCACGATCAGGACGCGCCGCCGGTCTGGACGGGCAAAGCTGACATCGATGCTGCGACCTCCCTCGCCGGACGTCTGGTGAGAGCTTTCGCCGGTTTGCCGGGACCGGCGCGCGGCGTCGACGTAACGGTTACGGTCGACCGTTGCGAAGGGGAAGAAATCTGGCAGCGAAATTTCGGTGGCTGCCGCTTTGCGTCCCGCCTCAGATACGAAGGCGGCAACGTCGTTTCGGAACGCTTCGGGCCATTCGACATTCTGCTCGGGCTCAGCGCCGAAAACAGCGAAGTGCGAATGCCCGTCACCGGCTGGCGCATCGGGCGCATGAAGCTGCCGCTGTTTCTGGCGCCCACATCCGATACGCGCGAATTCGCAGGTGATGATGGGCGCTTTCACTTCGACGTCAGAATTGGACTGCCGCTCATCGGGCTGCTGGCGCACTATCGCGGGTGGCTCGAGCCAAAGAGGACAGACGTTGTCGCGCCGAACCAGAAGGCAACGTCCGTCCGCGCCTAGTTGGCCGCTGCGGGGCGCCAGCCTGCCGCGACAGCTTCTCCTTCAGAACAGAACCAGCGCTTGCCGCGCCGTTCGTCCATCTTGACCTTGTCGTACCAAGGGTCCCACGGCATGTGATAGATGCGACCGTGCGATGAAACGTTGCCTTTGATCGCGCAGCCTTTCGGAGCGGCAACCTCGGCGACCTGCCATTCCTTGTGCCGAAAATCCCAATGCGCTTCGGCCGGGCCTTGCCACACGCCGATGTTTCCCTTTCGCGCTTCGGCTTCGACGGCGACGTAGACCGTCGAATATTTGACGAAGGCCCAGGCGAGCCCGGCGCGCACCATCGCTTCGCCGATGTCGACGCCATCGACGAAGCACGTCGCGAGGGTCCGATGATAGCGATCGGTGCCAGTGCGGTCGCAGGCGACGTCCTGGCGCTCAGCCAATTTGCGCATCATGGCCGTCGCAACCTTCCCGCAGGGCCAGACATCCCCGGTTGCAGTTTGGCAGTTCTGCGCCGTTTCCGGGGCATCGATGCCTTCGAGGCGAACGCGGATGTCGCCGACATCGAGTGTGTCGCCATCTACGACTCGGCCTAAACCTGTGATGATTGCCGGCTGTCCGTTTTCCGGCGCCGTCGTCGCGATGGCGGCAATTGGCGGAACCGACAGGAGAAAGAGCGCACCCGCCCGAAGGCAAGTGCGCGATAGTCGTAACGGGAAAGACGATTCTGGCATTGCCAAAGTCTGCAAGGAATATGCGTCGCAACCCAGGCGAAGTTATGGCGTAATTATGCAACCTATGAGCGATTCCGTGACCGACAAATAGAAATCCCCGCACCTATCGCGGCGGGTAAAATGCAAGGTGTTCGAAGCGAGAAGGAGACCGCCCAATCCGCAGGAAGCCCGCAAGCTCCCACTCGGGGCATTTCGACCTTGCTGCCCAGGGGTTTGCGGCTCGTAAGTGACATAATTCGGATCGATATTTTGCGCCGCTTTACGCGGCTCGTTCGCCGCTCTTAAGAGGACTGCATGACGTATAATTCCGCGCCGCCGCCGCTGCCGCCGATCAGGCCTAGCTTCGAGCGCGCGCCCCTCGGTTCAGGCCCCCGCCGCACGCCGCCACCGCCAGGCGGCGGAGGTGGACGGCGGAGACCGCCCACGCCTCGGAGCAACCTCTGGACAGGGGTGCTTTACGTCAGCCTTCTCATCCTCGCTGTCGTCGGCGCCGGTGCCGGTTATCTGCTGCTCAACCCGCCAAGCGACTTGATCCGGCAGACAATCACCGAGCAGGTCAAGGCACGTACCGGCCGCGATCTCGTCATCGCGGGGCCAGCCTCGTTCACTTTCTTCCCGGTTCTCGGCATCTCGCTGAAAGACGTGTCGCTGTCTGGTCCGCCGGGAATGGACGGCGCTTTCCTCAAGGCTCAGGCGCTCGAGGCGAGCGTCGATCCGATGACGCTTCTACAGCGGCAACCGAAGATCAATGCGGTGACGCTGAAGACTCCCACGCTCGACCTGCGCGTTGATAGGGACGGCCGCAAAAATTGGGAGTTCGCGGCGCTCAACGCGCCAACGCGGCTTGCAGAGTTGCAGATGCGGGGAACCCGGCTTGACGCGGCGCCGATCGCCGTCGCGATGGCGGACAATGGCAGCACCGGAGACAATGCTGCGGATGTGAAAATCGAAAACGTGACGCTGCAGAATGGAACCTTCCGTTTCACTGACGAGCGTTCGGGGAAGATTTCGGAAGTCTCGGAGGTCAACGTTTCGCTCAGGCTGCCTTCGCTCGAAAGTCCGCTTGTCGCCAACGGCAATCTCGTCTGGCACGACCGGCGGCTCGACTTCGACGGCAAGGTCGATGACGTCCGCGGGCTCGCCGCGGAAAAGCCCACTCACCTCGCCTTTAACGCGAACAATCCCTTGATCACCGCATCCTATGACGGCGGCCTTGTCGTCAAAGACGGCGCCTTCCTCGACGGCCAAGTCAGCGCGCAATCGAATTCGACGCGCGGGCTTGCCACCTGGTTCGGCACTCAGCTGCCGCCCGTCTCCGGTTTCGGGCCGATGTCGATCCAGGGACGGCTGAAGACATTCGACAACGTGACGGTGTTCTCGGACGCCGAATTCGGACTCGACGGCGCAGCTGCGCGGGGCACGATCAAGGTCACAACGGGCGGCGTCAGGCCTTACGTCGAGGCCGACCTCGGCATTTCGGCACTCGATCTCAACAAATACCTGACCAGCGCGGTGACCGGCCCGCTCGCGACAGAAGGAGCAGCGGCCAGACACGATCCTGAGCGGGCGCCAGAGCCAGAACCGGCGCCAGCGCCACCGGCGCCCGCGAGACAGCCGACGCCAGCGACGCCCGATCAGATCGAGAAACTGCTGCAAGGCTCGAAAGTCTATGGCGTCGAACAGCGGCTCGGCTGGTCGAGCGAGGCGCTGAACCTGACGCTTCTCGGCGTTGCCGACGGCAATGCGCGCGTGAGCGTCGACAAGCTTCAGTTCAAAAACATCGAGATCGGCAAATCCTCGGTGGACGTCGCGGTTAAAAATCTGGTGATGCAGGCGAAGTTCAACGACGTCGCGCTCTACAAGGGGCACGGCAACGGTGTTCTCACCGTCGACGGATCGGCGGGAAGCGCGAATGTCGGCGCGAACTTCAAGCTCGACGGTGTTTCAGCGCTGCCGTTCCTCAGGGATTCCGCGAATTTCGGCTGGATTTCGGGCAACGCCAACGTGGCGCTGCAGCTGACTGCGAACGGCGCCAGCCAATTGCAGCTGATCGAAAGCCTCAACGGAACAGCCGGCTTCCAGTTTGCGGACGGCGCCATCGTCGGCTTCAATCTGCCGGGAGCGATACGCGGCCTGACGCAGGGCAACCTTGGCGGATTTAAAACCGCGCCGTCGGAAAAGACCGACTTCAGCGCGCTTGGCGCGACGTTCACGATCGTCAACGGCGTGGCGCAGAACCAGGACCTGCAGCTCATCAGCCCGATGCTGAGGGTGACGGGCTCCGGCACCGCGCGCATGCCCGAGCGCACCGTCGATTACACAATCCGGCCGAAGCTCATTGCCGCGGCGGAGGGTCAGCAGAGCGGTGCGGAAGTCTCCGGGATCGAGGTTCCGGTCCACATCACGGGCTCCTGGGACAAGCCTTCCTATCGTCCCGACTTCAAAGCCGTGCTTTCGGACAAGGATAAGACGGTGGAGACGATCAAGGAGATCGGCAAAAAATTCAAAGGCAAGAATGCCAATGAGATCGTCGATCAGCTCTTCGGCAAAAAGGCCGACGAGGATCCGTCGAGCACCGCTGCGACGAACAAGAAGAAAGCAAAAGATCTGCTGAACAAATTCATCGGCAAACAGGACGAGTAATTTGCACGATTGTCGCGGTTCGGCCGTTCGATACGAGCGATGTTTTATCTTCTGTTAAGTCGATGGAAGCCCTCGAAGAAAAAAAATTCGCATGGGGGTCAAAAAGCTCTTGCGTGGGGGGGGCATTGGCCTCATATGCAGCGTCTCTCGTCTGTCCACCTGCCAACATGGTCGAGGTTTTCCAGAACCAATGAGGTAAGGAGCGGGCGAGTCAAACCTATCTGCTGGTTGGGGAGGGTCACATGGCCTTTAATGACACCCTCTTCCAATTGGGGATGGACTTGACTCGTTCAAGCACCGCCCAAGAGGAAGATTTTTCGCGCGCTGCGTTCAACACGGAAGCCGAGGACTCGACTAAGAGTCCGACTGCTGAGCATAGCGTCAATAGTGCAGGGACTACGATCTTTATCGATCTCCACGGCGCGGAACGCCTCGACGACGTCAAGTCGGCCGAGCGTGCGACAAAGCGTGCCGTCGAGAGCTTGGGCCTCAAGCTCAAGAGCCTCCACCTCGATCGCGTCGCCGGCGGCGGCGTATCGGGTGTCGCGGTCTTGAGCTCCGGGCACCTGTCTTTGCAGGCATGCTCGCGGACGGGCTTTGCTGCCGTCGACGCGCGCGGATGTGCGGGACTGAAGCCGTCATCGGCTCTGCTCGCGCTCGCGCAGGCGTTCGGCGCACGCGAAGCCGTCATCCGTCGCAAGCGGACGGTCACGGACTTGACCGTTCCGGCCCTTCGCGTGGTGCCAGAAGCACCGCGCAAGGCTCCGCGCCAGAAGGCTCAAGCGAAGAAAGCGGCTTAAACCGCTTCCGCTCTCCACGACCAGCGATAGTGGCCGCGATCGGATCTCCGATCGCGGCTTTTGTGCTTGGCTGATAAATCCTATCCGACGTGGCCTTCGCTGAGGCGGGCGACGTCTTTGGCGGGCTCGGCGGCCTTCATGGCTTCGGTCGGCAGGAGCGACGCGCCAGCCGATGGCGAAAGTTTCCTGAAGAACAGGATCGACGACACCGAAACGATCGCGATCAGGATGAAGACCGGCGGGAAATGTCCGGCGTCGATGGCGCTGCCGCCGACGAGGTGCTGCATGCCTTCGAGGCCCATCGCGGCGATGGTGACGCCGACCGAGCCCGACAGTTCCTGACAGACGACGGCGAAGCTCGTCGCCGAGCTCAAGCGCTCAGGCGGCACGTCGGCGTAGGCCAGCGTGTTGACGCTGGTGAACTGAAGCGAGCGCGATAGACCTCCCAGCAGGAACAGCCCGACGATCAGCAGCGGCGGCGTCGCGCTCGAGAAGAGCGACGGGAAGGCCGCAAAGAGGCTGGATATCACGGCATTCACCATCAGAACCTGCCGGAAGCCGTAACGCCGGATGATCGTCGCGGCCTGCGTTTTCATGAACATGGCGCCGACGCCGGTTGCGAACGTCATCAGCCCCGATTGAAATGCCGTCATGCCGAAGCCGGATTGAAACAGCAGCGGCAGTAGAAAAGGCCCTGCGCCGAGACCGGTGCGGAAGAAAAAGCCGCCTACGACGCCGGCTCGATAGGTCGGGATGGTCAGCAATCGCAAGTCGACGATTGGCGTTGGCACCCGCAGGGCATGCCAGACGTAGGCGCCGAGCAGCACCGCTCCCGTTGCCGAGATCAGAAGCACGGTCTCCCTATCGAGGATGCCGAGCCCCATCATCGTGATGCCCGTCAGGAACATCGACAGGCCGGGCCCGATCAGCAGGAAGCCTCGCAAATCGAAGGTGCGCGCAACCTTCTCGCGCACGTCAGGAATGAAGCGGGTGATCAATGCGAGGCCAAGAAGCGCGACCGGGATGTTGATCCAGAAGATCCAGCGCCAATTGAAGTAGGTGGTGATGAAGCCACCGAGTGGGGGGCCCATGACAGGCCCGACGAGCGCCGGGACGGTCAACCAGGCGATGGCATTAATCATGTCGGCTTTCGGAATCGTGCGGAGCACGATCAACCTGCCGACGGGCGTCATCATCGCGCCGCCGATCCCTTGAAGGATACGCGCCGCGACGAGAGAGCCAAGATCGGTCGAGAAGCCGCAGGCAATGGAGCCGGCCATGAAGACCACCATCGCAGCGCGAAAGATGTTCTTGGCGCCGAAGCGGTCGGCCATCCAGCCTGAGGCGGGGATGAAAACCGCCAGCGCCAGGAGATAAGTCGTCAGCGCGAGTTTAAGATGAATCGGGTTTGCATTCAGATCCTTAGCAATGGCCGGTAAGGATGTGGCAAGCACCGTCGCATCCAGGTTCTCCATGAAGAGAGCCGTGGCGACAATGAGGGGAATAAGGTTTCGGCGGAACTGTTCTGTCATTGCTGGTGTCTGGTATGCATGAAACGATCACCCTGCAATCTTTCCGCCGTGCAGCTTTCGCAGATCTCGTTTGCGATAAGGTGCGGCATAAGCCACTCGTTCCCCCTCGGATAGGGGTCGATTACCCCCTTGAGTGGTGCGTGCCCATTCGAGCTAAGCTATGCGCGAATGGCGGCCCGGGCACCAATCCGGTAACCGACCATAAAACAAACAACAGCACGGCTCTGCAGGGACCGCACGAGGTCTTGCCGAAGCCGGAACTGTGACTCGGGGAAACGCATCGCATGACTACGAGCAAGGTCATTTCGGCGGACGAAGCCATCGCGCGCATCGGCGATAACGCCGTCGTCGCGACGACAGGGTTTGTCCAGAGCTGCATTCCAGAAGCCCTGCATGCGGCACTCGAAAAGCGCTTCGTCGAAACGGGCGCTCCGCGCGATCTGACCCTGATCATGTGCGCGGGTGCCGGCGACAGCAAAGGGCTCGGCACCGGCCGGCTCCATCACGAAGGCCTGCTGAAGCGCGTGATCGCGGCGAACTTCGGCCGTATGCCCAAGGTCGCGCAGGCGGCTCAGGACGACAAGATCCAGGGCTACAACCTTCCCCAGGGCGTCATATCCAAACTCTATCGCAGCTGCGCATCCGGCAGCCCAGGTCTTTTCACGCGCGTGGGTCTCCATACCTACGTCGATCCGCGTCTCGGTGGCGGCAAGGTCAACACGAAGACGAAAGAGGATCTCGTCAAGCTCGTCGAGGTCGATGGCAAGGAGTGGCTGTTCTATAAGGCGACGCCCATCAACGTCGCGCTCATCCGTGCGACGAGCGCCGATCCGCTCGGCAACCTCAGCATGGAACGGGAAGCGCTGACGCTCGACGTGCTGGCGCAGGCCATGGCCGCGCACAACAACGGCGGCATCGTTATCGCGCAGGTCGAACGCATCGTCGCGGAGGGCTCTATCAAGCCCAAGGACGTGAAGGTTCCTGGCATCCTCGTCGATTGCGTCGTCGTCGCCGATCCGCCCGAGATGCACCGCATGAACTACGGCGTCATGTATGACCCCGGTCTTGCGGGCGAGGTTCGCGTGACCGTCGACAGCCTGCCGACGATGGAACTCGACGAGCGCAAAATCATCGCACGGCGCGCGGCGTTCGAGCTGCCGCCGAACGGCGTTATCAATCTCGGCGTCGGGGCGCCGGACGGCGTTGCCAACGTCGCCAACGAAGAGAAGGTCACGCCGTACCTCGTCATGACGACGGAAGCGGGCGCGGTCGGCGGTGTGCTCGCAGGCGGATCGAGCTTCGGCTCATCGGCGAACGCGCACTCGATCCTCGATCAAAACCAGATGTTCGATTTCTATCACGGCGGCGGCCTCGATCTCACCTGCCTCGGCATGGCGGAATGCGACAGCCTCGGCAACGTCAACACCAGCAAGTTCGGCGGCAAGCTCAACGGCTGCGGCGGGTTTATCGACATCTCGCAAAACGCGCGAGCGGTCGTTTTCGCCGGCACGTTCACCGCCGGCGGCCTCGAGGTCGCGATCGAGGACGGCAAGCTGCGCATCGTCAAGGAAGGCCGCGCTCGCAAATTCGTGAAGCAGGTCGAGCAGGTGACGTTCTCGGGCAAGTATGCGGCGCAGAAGGCGCAGCCCGTCATCTATGTCACCGAGCGCTGCGTATTCCAGCTCACCGATCACGGCCTCGAACTCATCGAGGTGGCGCCGGGCATCGACATTGACCGCGATATCCTCGCGCATATGGCGTTCAAGCCGCATATCCACTCGCCGGTGACGATGAATCCGCGGATTTTCGTCGATCAGCCGATGGATCTGCTTGCCGATCTCCTGAACCAGAACCTCAAAGATCGCGTCAGCTTCGACACCAAGCAGAAGATTCTCGTGCTCGATCTTGAAGGCTGGAGCGTTCGCAAGAAGGCCGACATTGCCGACCTCAAGAAGGTGATCATTGAGGCCTGCGAGGGGATCGGCGGCCGCGTCAATGCGGTAATCAACCAGGCAAGTTGCCGGATCGCGGAAGATCTCTACGACGAATACGCCGACATGGTCGCTTATGTCACGAAGCACCACTATGGCCGGACGGCGCGCTACGCAACGAGCACGCTCACTCGCCAGAAGCTGCAGGAAGCCCTGAGGCGGCGCGGCCTCGATACGCACGTTTTCGCCAACGCTACAGAGGCTTACGATTTCCTGCGGCAGCAAGCGGCGGCGGAATAGCCCTCAGTCAGCGGAACATCCGTGCGGCGGCAAGTTTGGCCAGACCGTGACGCATACCTGGAATGCGCCGCAGTACTGTGCGGCACTTGATGGAAATGAGGCTCGTCGCCATTTGTTCGCGACCTCAATTCCTCGGGTGCAGCATGGAACACAGCTTTTTTCGGGTTCTCGATGATAGCGGCATCGAACACGACGGCGCTCGCCAGGACGGCGTTCAGCGCGATGACACCGCGCTCATGGATGCCTACAGCAATGCCGTGGTCGATGTCGTCGATGCGGTATCGCCTGCCGTCGTGCATGTTCAGGTTCGCAGCTCGCGCGGCGGCCGCACGGGGCAAGGCTCCGGCAGCGGCGTCATCGTTTCGCCCGACGGTATTATCCTGACGAACAACCACGTCATCGACGGGGCGCAATCGATCACGCTTGCGCAGGGCGACGGCCAGCGTTTCGGCGCGCGGCTCATCGGACGCGATCCGGACACCGACATCGCCGTGTTGCGGGCGGAGACGACGGAGCGGCTCAGGTTCGCACGGCTGGCGGATTCCAAAAAGCTGCGCCCCGGTCAGATCGCGATCGCCATCGGCAATCCGCTGGGCTTCCAGTCGACGGTGACGGCCGGCATCATCAGCGCTGTCGGGCGTTCGCTTCGCGCCGAGAACGGCCGCCTGATCGACGACGTGATCCAGACGGACGCGGCCCTCAATCCCGGAAACTCCGGCGGTCCGCTCGTCAATTCGTCGGGGCATGTGATCGGCATCAACACTGCGACCATCATGGGCGCGCAGGGGCTTTGCTTCGCGGTCGCGTCGAATACGGCCGAATACGTGCTGACGCAGATCCTGAGCCATGGCCGTGTGCGGCGTGGTGTAATGGGCATCGTCGCCGAGCACGTGGTGTTGCCGCAGCGTATCCGCCGCGCGCTTGGCCTCACGCAGACAGGTGCCATCGGCATTCGCAGCGTGCAGAACAATGGCCCCGCGGAGGCGGCGGGTCTGATCGCCGGCGATATCATGATCGCGCTCGACGGCATCGCCATTGCAGGTGTCGACGATGTCGCGCGCGTTCTCGATGCCGGCCGCATCGCCCAGAAGACGATCGTCACGATCTTGCGCGCTGGAGAGAAGCTCGAGTTCTCGATCGTGCCCGAAGAGCGGAGTTAGTTTTTTTGATTGCGCGGGCGACTCCCCTTCGTCGAGTCGCCCGCCCGTGCATTTCCTACTCTCGAGTAAGCCCCTTGGCGGCGAGTTCTTCGAGATATTCGCCCCAGCGCGTTTCCTTTTCGCGGCCGATGAGGTGGAGATAACCCCAGGTGAAGAGCCCGGTGTTGTGACCGTCGTCGAAGGTGATGCGTGTCGCGTAATTGCCGATCGGGCTGAGCCCCGTGATCTTGACGTGCTTCTTCCTCGGCACGGTGATGCGCTGCGCGGGCGAGTGTCCTTGTACTTCGGCCGAGGGACTGACGACGCGCAGGAATTCAGCCGGCAGATCGAACGAGCGTCCGTCCGGGAATGCCGCTTTTAGAAGCTTGCCGCCGTCAGCGATTTCGAGAACGGGCGGCGGGGTCAGCGTTCCCTTCGCGCGCTCGACCTCGGTCCACGTGCGCGCCGCCAATTCGCGGAAAATTCCAGCGTGTACGCTTTCGGGCGCGGCAACCGTCACGGGCTTGCCGCTATCGGAGGTCTCGCGGATGTCCATGTGCAGCGGCACCTCGCCGAGGAACGGCACTCCGAATTTCGCCGCTTCGTCGCGGGCTCCGCCATGGCCGAACACATCCGAGCGCTCGCCGCACTTCGGGCAAAGGAAGTAGCTCATGTTCTCGATGATGCCGAGGATCGGAACCTCGACGCGCTTGAACATCGCGATGCCTTTGCGGGCGTCGATCAGTGCGAGGTCTTGCGGCGTCGAGACGATCACGGCGCCGGAAAGCGGAACGCTCTGCGAGATCGTCAACTGCACGTCGCCGGTGCCGGGCGGCATATCGATAATGAGCACATCGAGATCGCCGGTCGTGCCTGCCCAATCGGTATCGCGCAGCATCTGTCCCAGCGCCGAGACGACCATCGGTCCGCGCCAGACGACGGGTGTTCCTTCATCGACGAGGAAGCCCATCGACATGACTTTCACGCCCCAGCCCTCGAGCGGCTTGATGACCTTGCCGTTCGCCACTTGCGGCTTGCCGGAGATGCCGAGCAGACGCGGCTGCGATGGCCCGTAGATGTCGGCATCGACGATGCCGACCTTCATGCCGATTGCCTGGAGGCCAAGCGCGAGATTGACGGCGACCGTCGATTTGCCGACGCCGCCTTTGCCGGAGGCAACTGCGATGACGTGTTTGACGCCGGGAATGCTCTGGGCTTTCGCGGCGGGGTTGGCTCCAGCGGCCGCTGCCTGACGCGGACCCGCAGCATCGCCCGTCGCGCCCTTGGCGCGCGCCTCCTGCACGCGCGGATGCTCAGCGCGGGGGCCGGACATGGCCTTGATCGCTCCGGCGGGAGCGCGCGGCGGTGGCGAAGGTTGCCGCGATTTTCCGGCTTCTGCTTCGGCGGTCAACACGGCCGTCACGCCCGCGACGCCCGCAATATCCGCCACGACTTTCTCGGCGGCGAGCCGCAGCTGTTCCAGCTCGTCCGCGCGGCTCGCGGGAATCGTGATCGAGAAATACGGATGGTCATCCTTGATGAAGATCTCGGACACGAGGCCAAGATCTACGATGTTGCTTTCGAGGTCAGGACCTTTGACCCGACGCAGGGCGGCAAGCACCTGTGTCTTATCGACTGGCATGAGCGTCTCCCGGGGGCGCCAAAGCAGCGCCGCTTTCCATCCGCGCGATATAAGTCCGGGCGGCCTGAGTGGAAAGGACCATTGTGGCGGCTAAACCGCCGGGGCTCAAATATTTCCGTGACTTGCGGACTTCGGGCGAGCCCCCTAATCGTTGCCCATGCCCACTTCCGATCAGATCCTCGGCGTCATTCTCGCGGGAGGCCGCTCGCGGCGCTTCGGCGGCGGCGACAAGGGACTTGCCGATCTCGGAGGACAATCGATCCTCGCGCGGGTCATCGCGCAGTTTCGCCCGCAGGTCGGCCGGCTCATTCTCAACATCAACGGCGATCCGGGGCGGTTCGCCGAATATGGTCTCGAGACCGTCTCGGATGACGAAAACCCGGAGCTTGGTCCGCTCAGCGGTCTTCTAGCGGTGATGGATTGGGCGGCGCAGCATGCGCCGGAGTGCACCGGGATCGCTACCGTCTCAGCAGATGTTCCGTTCTTGCCTAACGATGTCGTGGCGCGGCTCGACGCACGCAGAGAAAACGGTGTTGCGATCGCGATGTCGGGCGATCGGCGTCATCCGACAATCGCGATTTGGCCGATGAGTACGCGGCCAACAATTGCGGAGGCTCTCAACGCCCGTGCCTTGAGTGTCGATAAGCTCGCGGCCAAGCTCAAGGCTGTTGCGGTCGCCTTTCCGATGCGCGACATTCGGGATGCGAAGGTCGATCCCTTTTTCAACATCAATACGCCTGACGATCTTTCAACCGCCCGCGCTCTCCTCGCAGGACCCACAGAAGGATAACAAACTTGGGCAAAGCGTTTCGGTCAGCACCATCGTTACCGCTCTTCGGCGTCGCCGGATGGTCGAATTCAGGCAAAACCACACTGATCGAAAAGCTGACGAAGCACTTTTCAGGCGAAGGGCTGCGCGTCGCGACAATCAAGCATACGCACCACAAATTCGATATCGACGTGCCGGGAAGCGATACGGCTCGGCATCGCGCGGCCGGGGCTGCGGAAACGGCGATCGTCTCCGGCTCGCGTGTTGCCGTGATCGAAGAAATCGAAACCGCAGGCGAGCCTGCGCTCGAGGCGGTCGCTAGCCGGCTCAATCCGTCGGACATCATCCTCGTCGAGGGCTACAAGGCGGCCAACATTCCAAAGATCGAGGTCCGGCGTGCGGCCGTCGCGCCTGAGAAGCTGCTCGCGCAGAACGATCCGCTCGTTCTGGCTATCGCGGCCGACTACGAGGTCGATGCACACGGCAAGCCCGTGTTCGATCTGAACGATATTGACGGCATCGCGGCGCTGATCGTCCGGACCCTCGGCCCCTTCAACAGGGTGCGGCAGCGGGCCTAGGCCAGCAACTTCAAGAATGGCCGCTGAAGCTGGTAAACGTGCGCAGCAGCTCGCCATTCAGATAGGCAAAAACGAGCAGCCAGAGCGCGGATGCCGTGACGAAACCGAGCACAAAGTAAGCCGCTGGACTTTTCATATTTCCCTCCCGCCAGATTGTATTAATACGATCTAAGATACTCGGACGCGAGGGCCGAACTTGCCCTTGACGCCGGGAGCTACGATATGAAACGTCTCAGGCGTCTTCCGGAGATCTTCGCATGCTGGGCGAGCCTGCCCATACGACCAATCAGCCGCTGATCGATCCCTTTGGCCGGGCGATCGAATATCTGCGCGTGTCCGTGACGGACCGGTGCGATTTTCGCTGCGTTTACTGCATGACCGAACACATGACGTTCCTGCCGAAGCGCGATCTACTGACGCTCGAGGAACTCGACCGGCTGTGTGCGGCCTTCATCCGCCAGGGCGTCAAGAAGTTGCGCATCACCGGAGGCGAACCTTTGGTGCGCCGCAACATTCTTTGGCTTTTCCGGGCGCTCGGCCGGCATCTCGAAACCGGCGCGCTCGAAGAACTGACGCTGACGACCAATGCGAGCCAGCTCGAGAAGTACGCGAGCGAGCTTTATTCGGCGGGGGTACGGCGGATCAACGTTTCCCTCGACACGCTCGATCCGGTCAAATTCAAGGCTGTGACACGCTGGGGCGATCTCGCGAATGTTCTGCGCGGCGTCGATGCGGCCGAAGCGGCCGGCATTCGCGTCAAATTCAATGCCGTTGCCCTCAAGGGCATCAACGAAGACGAGATCGAGGGTCTCATCCGGTTCGCGCATGACCGCGGGGCCGATCTCACGTTGATCGAGACGATGCCGCTCGGGGACATCGGCGAAGACCGGACGGATCAATATCTGCCGTTGTCGATCGTGCGCGCCCGGTTGTTGGACCGGCTGACGCTTCAGGACATTCCTTACCGGACGGGTGGACCTGCCCGCTACGTGACCGTCAAAGAGACAGGCGGCCGGCTTGGCTTCATCACGCCGCTCACGCACAATTTCTGCGAAAGCTGCAACCGCGTGCGTGTAACGTGCACGGGTCAGCTCTACATGTGCCTCGGCCAGGAAGACGATGCGGACCTTCGGGCTCCCCTCCGGGCGTCTCCAGAAGACACGCTGCTCGACGCCGCCATCGTCGAAGCCATTTCGCGTAAGCCCAAGGGCCATGACTTCGTCATCGACAGGCGAACGAAGAAACCTTCGGTTGCTCGCCATATGAGCGTGACCGGCGGCTAACGGATTAATCGCCGCGCCTTCTCACAGGCTGAAGCTTGCATGGATCCCGGCCTTCGGCCCAGATGACCGTTTATTGCTGTCGTTTCTCGGGGTCTAAGACAGTACGCTTTTTACGACCTGCTTGATCTGGTCGAGCGTGAAAGGCTTCGAGATCGACAGCAGCCGGCGCACCCTGAGGCGGGCGGCGCGCTCCAGCTGGTCCGTGAAGCCCGACATCAGGATGACGGCGAGCGCGGGCTTCATGACGAGCGCCTTTTCCGCGAGGGAGATGCCGTCGAGCTGAGGCATATCAACGTCCGTAATCAGGATGTCGAAGGCGACGCCATTGGCGGTGAGCGACTCTAGCGCCTCGACGCCGTCCTGCGTGACGTGGACGGTGTGGCCGTCGGAACTCAGAGCCCGCCTCACGAGGTCGCGAACCGCAGCATCGTCGTCTGCGAGCAGGATCGTCGCCATTTCTTCCGCCCCTCCCCCTCTTGGATTGCGCATGACGGCTCGCGTTCCGCGAGCCGGCCGTCATGCGCGGAAAGAACCCATACTTCCCGTTCTAATCGACAAGGCGGCCCACGAAAGGCAGCTCCCTGTACCGGTGCGCGACGTCCATGCCGTAACCGACGACAAACACGTTCGGGCATTCGAAAGCACAATAGTCCGGTTCGATCGATACGGCGCGCGGTGCCTTCTTGTCGAGCAATACGCACGTTTCGATGCGCGTCGCGCCGCGGGCCGAAATCAAATCCTTGGCAAAAGCCAGCGTACGGCCGGAATCGAGAACATCGTCGATCAGAATGACGTGCCGGTTCTGAACGTCGAGATCCAAATCGCGCAGGATCGTCACCTGGCCCGACGATTCCCGGCTTTTCCGGTAGCTCGACAGCGTCAGGAAATCGACTTCCGGCGCAAGGCCGGCAGCATAGAGAGCCCGCAACAGATCGGCCGCGAATACAAAACTGCCCTTGAGAACGGGCACAACCAGAAGGTTCTGAGGGGCTTTGGCCGCGATTTCGGCGGCAAGGACCCGGAGACGAGCGCCAATATCCTCAGCTGAAAAGATTGTTTCGATCGTCTGCTTGGCGTTTGAATCGGGCATTTGAACATCCTGTCGTTCAGGGCGATCGTCTGGCTGGACCCTGAAGGATCCTGTGTACACGACCGCGCCACAATCGTAATCGATTGATCATTGTGGCTGCGACGTGTCTATACGTTGCGGGCTTCGCAAAGTGCTTCGAATATCCACTGTCAAGGCAAATACCTCTTGATTCGCTTGACGAATGTCGGACTGAAATACGACAGAGGGCCCGAGGTGCTGCAGGATGTGACGTTCCATCTGCGGCCGGGGTCCTTTCACTTTTTGCATGGGGAATCCGGGGCGGGGAAGTCATCGCTGCTCCGGCTGATGTTCATGTCGCTGCATCCGAACCGCGGCGAAATCCGTATGTTCGGCGAGGATGTCACGAAAGTCCGGCCGCAGAAGCGCGCCCAGATGCGGCGGCGTATCGGCATCGTCTTTCAGGATTTCCGGCTGCTCGACCATTTGACGGTCTGGGAAAATGTCGCGCTGCCGCTGCAGGTGATCGGCAAAAAGCCGTCCGACTACCGGGAGGACGTCACGGACCTGTTGCAATGGGTTGGGCTCGGCGACCGGATGTATGTTAATCCATCCGTGCTGTCGGGCGGCGAGAAGCAGCGCGCGGCCATTGCCCGGGCGGTCATCGGTAAGCCAGAGGTTCTCCTCGCTGACGAGCCAACAGGAAACGTCGACCCGCAGATGGCCCGGCGCCTTCTCCGGCTGTTCGTCGAGCTTAACAGGCTCGGCACCTCCGTCGTGATTGCGACGCACGATCATCAGCTGATGCGGCAGTTCAAAGCGCCGCGCATTGAGGTGCACAAGGGCCATGTCCGGATCATCTAGCCGCTTTCCCGGACGTGTCGAGCCGGCAATGCCGCTGCCGGCCTACGATCCCTATGACGAGCCGACGACAGGCGTGACCGCGCGCACGGGGGGCTATCCGCCGCAGTATGGCGACGCCGAACAGACGGTGACGGCGGAAGATCCGCAACGCAATCTGAAGCCTCCGGCGCGGGACAGCGACCGCGCGCGCAAAATGAAAGTGACGGCTCCGGTCGTGCCGCCGGGCTCGGTCACCGGCCGGTCGCTGACGCTCGTCATCGGCATCATGTGCTTCCTCGCGTGCCTCACCTCAGGTGCGGTTTGGATGATCAAGGAATCCTCCGACGCTTGGCTCAACGACATCGCGAGCGAGGTCACGGTTCAGGTCACTCCGCAAGAAAACGGCGACATCGAGAAAGTTGTCGCGGACGTTGTGGCCTATCTGAAAAAGCAGCGGGGCGTTGCGAGCGTCAACGCCTTGAGCCTCGATCAATCGGCGGCGCTTCTGCAGCCGTGGCTCGGTTCGGCGGATGCGCTGAAGTCGCTTCCGGTGCCGCGTCTGGTGGCGGTCGAGGTCAACCGCACCGACCCGCCCGATCTCGCCGAAATCGGATCTGCTCTCGGACGGGATTTCAAAGGTGCTTCGCTCGACGATCACCGGCGCTGGCAGGCGCAGATCCGGGCCGTCACACGATCGCTGGCGTTGGGCGGTCTTGCGATCCTTATACTCGTCGGTGCGGCGACCACGGCTATCATCGTGTCGGCGACGCGCAGCGCCATGGCCTCGAACCGTGAGATCGTCGAGGTTCTGCATTTTGTCGGCGCCACCGATAGGTTCATTGCCCGTGAATTCGAGAAGCACTTCTTAAGGCTCGGGATCAAGGCCGGCATCGTCGGCGCGAGCTGCGCCATGTTGGTTTTCATTTGTATGCCAGCGATAACAGAGTTGCTGGGCGGGGGAGCCGTCAGCGCCGTCGAGATGCAACGCCTGATCGGTACGGGCGCACTTGATGCACTCGGTTACGTCATTCTGGGATTTGTCGTCGTAACCATAGCCGGGCTCTGCATGGTGACATCCCGCGTCGGCGTCTATCGCATCCTGAATGGGCAACACTAACGGCCATCGCTGAAAAATCTCGCTCCCGGCTGCGTGCCAACGCGCGCGATTTCGTGTAGGGCAACGCCGGGACTGAACGGCGAGATGCTGCGTGACCGGGTCAAATCGGTTACACTTCGTCCCGCTGAGCCACGGACAGACAGGCGACACGAACAAGTACATCCCGCGAATGAAGAAGATCTCTCACGCGCTGGTTCTCTTGCTGACGCTCGGCGCCGCCGCGTTGGCATTTGGCTTCGTGCTGTTTGCGGTTTCGGTCACCCGGGACGACGCCGCCAACCTCGACAAGGCGGACGGCATCGTGGTTCTGACGGGCGGCGACAACCGGATCGAGGCGGGCGCGAAGCTGATGAGTGAAGGCCGCGCGAAGCGGATGCTCATCTCGGGGGTCAACCGCAAAGTCAGCCGCGAAGAGATGCAGCGCATCGTCAAAATCGACAGTCAGCTTTTCAATTGCTGCGTCGACCTCGGATACGAAGCGCTCGATACGGTCGGCAACGCCGACGAGACGAGAACGTGGGCCAATACGAACAGCTATACGAAGCTCATTATCGTGACATCACGCTATCACATGCCGCGCAGCCTCGCTGAGCTCGCTCTCGTCATGCCGGGCGTCACGCTGCTCCCCTACGCGGTCACTCCGAAACGCTTTCCGGAAACTGCTTGGTGGCTGCACGTTGCGACGACGAGAGTGCTGCTTTCCGAATATCTGAAATTTCTTCCGGCCGTCGCGCGTCTCACCGCGCAGCGCGTCATCGACTGGCATGACGGGCAATCGGTCGCGATCATGCCGCAGAAGCGCGTCGATGGCTGACAGTACAATGAACCAAACGTTACCCCGGCCAAGCGTGCTGGTCATCGCGCGATCGCTTATCTATTTCGTCGTCTTCTACGTCGTGACCGCGCTTTATCTCGTACTCGGCTCATGGCTGCTAATCGGGCCCAGGCCGTGGGCCATGAAGGGGCTCGAGGTGCATGGGCGAACCTGCGTCTGGCTTCTGGCCTTGATCTGCGGGACGAAGCTCGAAGTTCGCGGCCACGAAAATTTGCCGAAGACGGGATGTCTGGTCATCTCCAAGCATCAATCGGCGTGGGACACATTCGGCCTCATTTCGCTCTTTCGCGATCCGGCGATCGTGCTCAAGGACGAGCTGAAGTGGATTCCGTTCTACGGATGGTTCTGCGTGAAGTTCGAGCACATTCTCGTCAAACGCGAGAAGGCTTCGGCGGCGCTCAAGTCGATGATCCGCGACGCGCGGCAGCGCATCAGCATCAATCGGGAGGTCGTCATCTTTCCGGAAGGCACGCGCACGGTTCCGGGCGCGCCCCCCGATTATAAGCCGGGTTACGTTGCCCTTTACGAGGCTCTCGGTGTCGTCACCGTTCCGCTAGCCCTGAACTCGGGTCTCTTCTGGCCGCGTCGAAGCCTCTGGCGATATCCTGGGACGATCGTCGTCGAGTTTTTGCCGCCGCTGCCGCCCGGATTGCCGCGTGCTGAATTTCGTTCGCGTATCGAGACAGCGATCGAAGCGGCGAGCACACGGCTGATCGAAGAAGCTGCAAGAAGTCCCACTCCGCCGCCGCTTGCGGTTGTTTATCAGCGCGCTCACACTGGCTGACGATTTTCCACGATCCCACAGCGGATGATGTGCGGATGCCGCAACGCCGCGGGAATCGGCGTCGCGGCCATGGTTTGTTGTACGCGGACGCCTTGCCGATATGGCACGGTCGAGTTCGCATCTATTTCTAAGCATGGAGACATCCAAATGCGCACTACCGCCCGATTGATGTGGGCCGTTCTCGCCGTCGGAGGCGCTGCCATGGCAGCCGCGCCGGCCGAGGCCAAAAGCTGTTTCAAGAAAGCTGCTGAGGGTGTCGCCCTCAGCGAGCAGCTCGCCCATTTCCAGGTCGATGCGGCTCTGCTGCAGGCGACCGATTGGAGCATCTATTTCACCTGGGTATCCGGCAACGGCACGCCCGGCTATTCCTTCGGCCCGCGCCATTACAAGTGCAGCGCCGGAACGATCGGCTGGCAGTGCAAGGGCGAAGCGACGCTCTGCAAGCTCTAAGAGCGAAGATTTCGGAAAGACGTCAGTGCCGTCTGCTTGTCGTTCGGGTAACCCCGGCGCTCAAGCAGGCGGCTTTTTTTTGCCCACAATGGGCTTCGCGATTGACAACACGGCCTCAAGAACATATAGTGAACGTAATTTGAAAATGGGGGATTTCGTACCTATATCCCGGACACCTTGATGAGCGCGATTTTGTCAGATTTGCCAGCCATTTCCGACGCCATTTGGCGGCGTAAGTACCGGTTTGCCGGATCGCCCTCGGCGGCGGCTGACAAGACGTTGGACGACACCTTCCGGCGGATCGCGAACGCCGCAGCTTCGGTTGAGAAGCCCGACAGCCGAGAGGCCTGGGCCAGCGCCTTTTATGATGCGGTGGCCGACTTCGGCTTTCAGCCCGCCGGGCGCATCCTCGCGGGCGCCGGCACCGACAGAAACGTCACCCTCTTCAACTGCTTCGTTCTCGGCCGCATCGGTGACGACCTTTCCAGCATTTTCGATAACGTCAAAGAAGCGGCGCTGACGATGCAGGCGGGCGGCGGCATCGGTCATGATTTCTCGACGCTTCGGCCGCAGGGCGCGCCCGTCAAAAGCATTGGCGCGGACGCGTCCGGGCCTGTCAGCTTCATGGATGTTTGGGACGCGATGTGCCGGACGATCATGTCGGCTGGTCAGAGGCGCGGCGCGATGATGGCGACGCTCCGATGCGATCATCCCGATATCGAGACGTTCATCGCGGCGAAGGCGGACGCTCAGCGGCTGCGGAATTTCAACCTTTCGGTTCTGGTAACCGATGCGTTCATGAGTGCCGTCAAGCGTGGCGCGTCGTGGGATCTCGTTTTCGAAGGCAAGGTCTACAAGACGGTCGAAGCGCGTGCGCTTTGGGACAAGATCATGCGCGCGACCTACGATTACGCGGAGCCCGGCGTCATCTTCATCGACCGGGTGAATGCCGCCAACAATCTCGAATATTGCGAAACGATCTCGGCGACGAACCCGTGCGGCGAGCAACCGCTTCCTCCCTATGGCGCTTGCCTTCTGGGATCGATCAATCTTGCGCGCCTCGTCGAGCATGCCTTTACGCCTGCGGCCAGCATCGACCGCAAAAGGCTCGAAGCGCGCGTCGCGACGGCTGTTCGCTTTCTCGATAACATCATCGATATTTCGCGTTATCCGCTTGAAGCCCAGGCGCAGGAAGCGCGTGCGAAGCGCCGCATCGGTCTCGGTATCACCGGCCTCGCGGATGCGCTGATTTTTCTCGGTCTTCCTTATGGCAGCCCGGCCGCTCGCGAAAAGGCCGCCGAATGGATGGCGGCTATCCAGAATGCCGCCTATCGCGCGAGCGCCGCTCTTGCCGCCGAGAAGGGCGCATTTCCACTTTACGATGCGGAGGCTTTCGGCGCGCGCCCGAACGTGTTGCGGCTCGAGACGCATGTGCGCGAGGCGATTGCGGCGCACGGCGTCCGCAATGGCTGCATCACATCGATCGCCCCGACCGGCACGATCTCTCTTCTGGCAGGCAACGTATCGAGCGGCATCGAGCCGGTTTTCGATTTCGTCTACCGGCGCCGCGTTCTCGGGGAGGGTCAGACGGCGACCGAAGAAACCGTCGCGGACTACGCCTACCGCAAATTTCGAGCGCTATCGGGAGAAGGCGCAGCTTTACCGGAAGCGTTCGTCACCGCCGATAAGCTATCGCCTGTCCAGCACATCGCGATGCAGGCGGCGCTGCAGCCCTACGTCGACAGTGCAATTTCGAAAACGATCAATTGCCCGGAGGACATTTCCTTCGAGCAGTTCGAAGACATTTATGCCGAAGCTTTCGATCTCGGTCTCAAGGGCTGCACGACCTACCGGCCCAATCCAATTACAGGCGCCGTGCTCTCGCGTTCGAGCGATGGCCCGGGCGAAGCCGAGGTTCCGCCAGGCGAGCTACCGGCCGTTCGGCAAGCATCGATGGCCAGGGCCGTTGAGGATCCGGCGAAGTCGGGCGATGTCGTCTACATGACGAAGCCGCTCGAGCGCGATGCGGCGCTCGAAGGCGTAACCTACAAGATCAAATGGCCGGCGAGCGCACATGCGCTTTACGTGACGATCAACGATATCATCCGCGATGGACGCCGGCGGCCGTTCGAGATCTTCATCAACACGAAAAACCTCGAGCACTACGCTTGGACCGTCGCGCTGACGCGCATGATCAGCGCCGTGTTCCGCCGCGGCGGCGACGTCACGTTCGTTGCCGAAGAGTTAAAGGCCGTTTTCGATCCCGAGGGTGGACGCTGGATGGGCGGGCGTTACGTTCCGAGCCTGCTGGCGGCCATCGGCGACGTCATCGAACAGCATATGATTCATATCGGGTTTCTCACCCGTGACGACGACGCCCGCGACGACACTTCGAAACGCCAGCCTATCGCAGCGGTACAGCGGATCTCCGGGGACGGGACGCCGGGGCCGAAGGAACATGTTTCCGCGGTCGCCTCGGCCCGCATTTGCCCCAAATGCGGAGAGCGGGCTTTGAGGCATATTGAAGGCTGCTGGACCTGCGCCGATTGCGATTATTCGCGTTGCGGCTGACGCCGGGCAATTAACAATACCAGAGCAGCCGCAACCACTTCCTGCGCCCTGCCGCGCTCCAAATTGCTAACGCGCGTTGACGTTTGCGCCGATGAACCGCGCATACTCGGACGGAGTGTTTGCAATCCGCTCCGTTCTCAACACTTCATTGACCATCGAGGCGCGGATGAGGCGATCGCGTCAAATTTTCGAACCAAAGTTCACCATTCCTCACGGCGGGACGGGTATCACTGTTGCAAAGACAGTCATCGGCAAGTGTCGCCGATAAGGGGTGTGCGTTATGAGTGCCGAAATTATTCAGCTTGCTGCGTTCCGAGCTAACCGGCAGGCGGCCGAAGCCGCTCCGCTGGCGAACTTGGGAACACCGCTTCCTGAAGCTCCGCCGAGATTCCATTTCTGGACCGGCGCGTCGGGCAAACGCTACGTGCACACCGTCTACAGCCTTTTCGACTGCCCGACCTTGGAAGATGCCAACTACATTCTCGTCCGCCGGAGCGACCGCTCACGGCGCACGGTGCTCGCGATCGGCCGTCTCGCCAACCGCTGCCCGACGCAGAACCTCGCGGAGATCCGTCAGCATTCATCAGTGCTCGGCGCCGATGAAGTTCACGTGCACCTGCTCGCATCCTCGTCGCAGGAAGCAGAAGCGGTCGAGGCCGATCTCATTACCGCGCAGTTCCTGATCGAGCCGCACTCGGCTTAAACGCCGAGCGGTGTGAACTAACTCAGCTCGAACTATCTTTCGCGCGAGTGGCAGCCCGGCCGAAGTCGGGCTGCGCCGTATCCTGGCCTGCCTGGATGATTCCGCGCCGGATTGCGCGCGCTTCGGTGAAGAGACGCTGCAGCGTGTCGCCGTCGGCGAAGCGTATGGCGCGTTGCAGAGCGGTGAGGTCTTCCGCGAAGCGGCCGAGCATTTCGAGCACGGCGTCTTTGTTGTTCAAAAAGACGTCGCGCCACATCACCGGATCGGAAGCGGCGATGCGCGTGAAATCGCGAAAGCCGCCGGCCGAGAATTTGATGACCTCACTGTCGGTCACACGCTCGAGATGGGCTGCGGTGTTGACGATGTTGTAGGCGATCAAGTGCGGGACGTGGCTCGTGATCGCAAGCACCATGTCGTGATGCTCGGGCGTCATGATCTCGACGTTCGAGCCGAGCTTCCGCCAGAACTCTTCCAGTTTTGCGAGCGCCGCAGGATCGGCCGCGTCGCCGGGTGTCAGGATGCACCAGCGTCCGTCAAAGAGCTCGGCGAAGCCAGCGTCAGGGCCCGATTGCTCGGTTCCAGCGATCGGATGTCCGGCGATGAAATGAACGCCAGCAGGAATGTGCGGAGCGATGTCATTTATCGGGGCTGCCTTGACCGAGCCGACGTCGGAGACGATGGCTCCTGGTTCAAGATGCGGTCCGATTGCTTCGGCGATTTTCTTGTAGGCGCCCACGGGCGTGCAAAGGATGACGAGATCGGCGCCTTTCACAGCGTCGACGGGATCGGCGTATGCCTTCCTGACGAGGCCGAGTTCTTCGGCCCTGGCACGCGTCTCGGGTGCAATCGCGCAACCGACGATGTCGCCGACGAGCCCAGCGCGACGCGCTGCATGGCTGATCGACGAGCCGATGAGGCCAATGCCGATCAGCGCCAGACGCTTGAACATCGGCTTGGTCGTGCTCACGGTTATACTTTCCGGTTTGGCCATCAAGCCGCGCCCTTCAGGTAACGGGCGAGCGCTTCGATGACGCGCTTGTTGTCGCTCTCGGAGCCAATCGTCATGCGCAGCGCGTTCGGGAAGCCGTAGGCGCCGACTTTGCGCACGATGATGCCATTGGCCTTCAGGAACTCGTCAGCTTCGGATGCGGTCTTGCCTTTGATGCCGTCGAAGTGGATCAGCACGAAGTTTGCGACGCTCGGCGTCACGGCGAGACCGAGCTTTTCAAGCTCGCCGACGACCCATGGCAGCCATTTATCGTTGTGCAGCCTGGCGCGTTCCGTGTGCTCGATGTCCTCGATCGCGGCGGCGCCTGCGGCAATTGCCGGAGCCGACAGATTGAAGGGGCCACGGATGCGATTGAGCACGTCGGCGACCTCCGGCGGGCAATAGGCCCAACCGATACGGAGCGCGGCGAGCCCGTAGATTTTCGAGAACGTGCGCGTCATGACCGTATTGGCGGTCGTGGCGACGAGCTCGAGCCCAGCCTCGTAATCGTTCTTGCTGACGTACTCGGAATAGGCTGCATCGAGCACGAGCAGGATGTCGCCGCGGAGGCCGGCGCGCAGGCGGCGCACTTCCTCGATCGGGATGTATGTGCCCGTCGGGTTGTTCGGGTTGGCGATAAACACCACGCGGGTGCGCGGCGTGACGGCCGCGAGTATAGCATCGACGTCCGTCTTCAGGTCGCGTTCGGGCGCCACGACCGGCGTCGCGCCGTTCGTCAGAATCGCGATGCGGTAAACGAGGAAACCGTGCGCGGTGTAGATTGCCTCGTCGCCGGGGCCGAGGTAGCCGCGCGCCAAGAGGCCCAGCAGCTCGTCCGAGCCCGATCCGCAGACGATGCGGCGTGCGTCGAGCCCATAACGCCGGGCGATGGCGTCGCGAAGCAACGTCGCCTGACCGTCGGGATAGCGCTCTAGCTCGCCCGCCGCCATCTTGAAGGCCGCGATTGCCGCAGGGCTCGGTCCGAGAGGCGTCTCGTTCGAGGATAGCTTGACGGGGGGCAAATCGCCGCCCGCCTTGCTTTCGCCGGGGACGTAAGCGGCAATGTCCAGGATGCCAGGACGTGCAATTGGCGCAGTAACCACCATATATTATCTCGAATTCTTGAACGGTCTTGTCGATTTCGGGCGCATTGATAGGGTCTTCACCACTTGAAATCAAAGTTTAAAGTTGACTTTATCTGCGGCCAGCCTAGCAAGCCCGCCCTACCGTTTAGCTCCTTGGACATCGAACCGATACGATGACTGGCGCCTCGCCCAATCTTGCTGCCCCTGTTTCGCGGCGGCATCCCCAGGTAGATACGCCGTCGAGCCCGGTCGTGCATTTCGACGCCAGCGCGCCGCTGCGCCTTGCCTGCCAGCAGGATCTGGCGCCGTTTTCCATCGCCTATGAGACCTATGGCGAGCTCAATGCGGCGAAGTCCAACGCAATTTTGATCTGCCACGCATTAACCGCCGATCAGTACGTTGCGAGCCGCCACCCCATCACCGGCAAGCCGGGGTGGTGGGACAATATGGTCGGGCCGGGTAAGCCGATCGACACGAACCGTTTCTTCGTCATCTGCTCGAACGTCGTAGGCGGCTGCATGGGCTCGACGGGTCCGGCATCGATCAATCCGAAGACCGGCACTCCCTATGGCCTCACCTTTCCGGTCATCACCGTCGGCGACATGGTCGAGGCGCAAGCGCGTCTGATCGACTATCTGGGCGTTGACCAGCTGTTCGCCGTGATTGGCGGCTCGATGGGCGGCATGCAGGTTCTCGAGTGGGCGTCGCGCTACAAGGATCGCGTGTTCGCCGCCGTGCCGATTGCGACGGCCGCTTGGCATTCCTCTCAGAACATCGCCTTTCACGAGGTCGGTAGGCAGGCCGTCATGGCCGATCCCGAATGGTCGGGCGGCAACTATTATGCTGCTGGAACCGTGCCGAAGAACGGTCTCGCGGTCGCGCGGATGGCGGCGCACATCACGTACCTTTCGGAAGAAGCACTGCATCGAAAATTCGGCCGCAACTTGCAGGACCGGTCGTCGCTGTCGTTCTCGTTCAACGCCGAGTTCCAGGTCGAGAGCTATCTGCGCCATCAGGGATCGACGTTCGTCGATCGCTTCGATGCCAACAGCTATCTCTACATCACGCGCGCCCTGGATTACTTCGACATGCGTGAAAGCGCCGGCGGCGTTCTCGCAAATGCATTTCGCGGGACGAAGACCCGTTTCTGCGTCGTGTCGTTCACCTCGGACTGGCTCTATCCGACGCGTGAGAGCCGTGAAATCGTACAGGCGCTGAACGCGGTTGCGGCCAACGTCTCGTTCGTCGAGATCGAGAGCGACAAGGGCCACGATGCGTTTCTTCTCGAAGAGCCGACGTTTTTCGCAACGATCCGCGGCTTCCTCAATGCCGCCGCAACGAAGCGCGGCCTCAGCGCGGCGGAGGCACGGAAATGAACGCTCCCGATCTCGGAAAAATCGTCGGCGGACCGAAAGTCCCGCGCGTCGATCATGTGCTCATCGCGGAGATGGTGGAAGCGGGCTCACGCGTTCTCGATGTCGGCTGCGGCGACGGCGAGCTTTTGCAGCTCCTATCCGAGCGCAAGGGCGTTGACGGACGTGGCGTCGAACTGCAGCGCGACAAGGTCAACGCCTGTGTGGCGCACGGCCTTTCCGTCATTCAGGGCGACGCCGATCGCGATCTCGACAATTACCCCGATCAGGCGTTCGACTACGCCATACTTTCGCTGACGATTCAGGCGACCCGGCAGCCCAAGAACGTGCTTGAGAATCTGCTGAGGATCGGGCGCCGCGCCATCGTTTCGTTCCCGAATTTCGGTCACTGGCAGGTGCGGACAAAGCTGCTTTTTTCCGGCCGCATGCCGGTCAACGACAACCTGCCCGACCAGTGGTACCTGACGCCCAACGCGCATCTGTGCACGATCCGCGATTTCGCGGACCTCTGCGAGCTTGTGCACGCGAACGTCGAGCAGGCAGTCGCATTCAATGCCTATGGTGCGCGCCTGCCGATCAAATGGTCGCTCTCGATGCAGAACATGTTCGGGGAAAAGGCCGTGTTTCTATTGCGCGGCCCCGGACTACCCCCCGCCAATCGCTAGAAGCGGCGGACGCCAGTCGTGCTGCGCGTCTCGACCGGTTTAAGACTTGCGGGTTGAGCGACCCGCTTGCCGGTGCCGACGGGCGCCATCACTTCCTTCTTCGCCTCGACCAGGATGACGCCGGCGACGCCGATCGACATACTCGATCCGAAACGCTCCAACGGGTTCGCGACGCGCAGCAACAGGCGCTGGTTGACGGGCGGAAAATAGAGCGCCTCGCCCCAATCGACGGGCGTGAAGAGCGCGTCGGTGAGCTGGGTTTCGAGCTGGCCGCGGCTGAACGGCAGGCCATGACCGAAGGGCGTCCGGTCTATGCGAGACCAGAGACCCCGGCGATTGGGAACGACGAACAGCGCCCGGCCATCCGGCTTCAGCACCCGCCACATCTCGCGGAGCAAGGGTCCGGCGCGCTCGGCCTGTTCCAGGCTGTGAACGGCCAGGAGCCGATCAACCGAATTGTCAGGCAAGGGCCATTGGTTCTCCATGACGAGAACGGAGTGGCAGTGGCCAGCCCGGGGCCAGACGATTGCCCCCTGGCGGGCCGGCATCAGGCAGGCGAGGCGGGCTGCTTCGGTCCGGAAGGTGCCAAGGAACGGCGAGGCAAACCCTACGCCCACGACGGTCAAGCCGTTCACCCGGTTCCAGCGCTCGCGTATGGCGGTCGCCAGCTGACGCCGAACCACCCGGCCAAGGGGGGTTCTGTAGAAATCTCTCAAGGTCTTTGCGTCGAGAGGCATCTTGGCGCTTACCAGGATTGAAAAAAATCGGTTCTGCCGGGTCTGTCTCTAAACGATCCGGGGCGACAGAGACAGCCCGGGCACGCAAAACCCAGGCTTCGCTGCGTCGTTTCGTTGCGTTTGACACGGCAGACGCGTCCAACCAAAGTCCCGGTCATGGGAGCTCTCGATATCGTTCTACTGCCGTGCCTGGCGGACAATTACAGCGTTCTTCTGCACGAGCCGGAAACCGGCGAAACGGCCGTCATCGACGCGCCTTGCGGAGCTGCGATCAAGTCCGCCTTGGCCGAACGGGGCTGGCGGCTCAATCACCTCTTCATAACGCATCACCACACCGATCACACGGCCGGTATTGCCGAACTCAAGGCCCACTACGGCGCCAGCGTGACGGGCCCAGAAGCTGAGGCCGACCGCATTCCAGGGCTGACGCGCGTCGCCAAAGCGGGCAGCAAACTCGAATTTGCCGGTCATCCGATCGAGATTCTCGAAACACCGGGCCACACGCTCGGGCACGTCACGTACTACTTCCCGGAGGATGGACTGGCCTTCACCGGGGACACACTCTTTTCGCTCGGATGCGGGCGCATTTTCGAGGGCGACCCGGAAATGATGTGGGAGTCGGTCTCGAAAATCGCAGGCTTGCCCGGCGATACCCAGATTTATTGCGGCCATGAGTATACGCTCAACAATGCCCGCTTCGCGCTGACCATCGAACCTGAAAACGATGCGCTGAAAAAGCGAGTGGCCGAGGTCGAGGCCATGCGCGCGGCCGGACGGGCGACGCTGCCGACGACGATCGACGTCGAACGGGCAACCAATCCATTCCTTCGGCCGAAGTCGCGTGCGATCCAAGCGCGCCTCGGGATGCTCGGCGCGCCGGATTGGGAAGTGTTCGCGCGCCTCCGTCAATTGAAGAACAAGGCCTGACCAGCTGTCCGAGGAGGGTCCTTTGAAGCGAGATCTCTCCGGCGACGACGTGATCGAAATGCTCGGCCTTTCTCCTCATCCGGAGGGTGGACATTTCCGCGAGACGTTTCGCGATGCCGCCGAGCCCGGAACGCGCGCAGCTTCGACCGCCATCTACTTTCTTCTGAAGGCCGGTGAACGCTCGCACTGGCACGCGGTGGATGCGGCGGAGGCCTGGCACTTCTATGCCGGCGATCCCTTGCTGCTCGAAGTTTCGCCCACAGGCGGCCCGATCACGCGCATTCGTCTCGGCGCCGACCTCGGCGATGGCGAGCGGCCGCAAGCCGTCGTTCCTGCCGGTCATTGGCAACAGGCACGCAGCCTCGGAAAATGGACGCTGGTCGGATGCACGGTCGCGCCGGCCTTCATGTTCGAAGGCTTTGTTCTGACGGCGCCGGATTTCTCTCCTGACGCGCCGCCATCCGTCGATTGAGCGGCGAAGCTGCAACAGCAGAAAGCCTTTCGCCAACAATCCACACGTCGTCCCCAGCTGCGTTTTTCGGCTGCGTGGCGCGATGGCCTTCCATCCACGGGTTAATTGTCCTTATCCGCCAACAGTGCGGTAGCGCTTCTTGTGGGCGGCGTTCGACTCGTCAACAGTGAACGGCGAATCATGTTCCGATTCACGGGGGTTGCAGTCCATGAAACGCGAGTCCTCAGGACCCGTCCTATCAACGGTGTTTGTCGATTACGACAACATCTATCTATCGTTGAAACGTAAGAACGAAGACGCTGCGAAGCGTTTCGCCAAAGACAGTGCTGTGTGGCTGCAAGGAATTGCGTCCGGTGAACTCATCACGTCCACGAACTCGTATTCATTGCCCGGCGAACGCCGCATCGCGATGAACCGCTGCTACGGCAATCCTGTTCCCCGCCGCAATGCGCACGACAATTCGACAGACATGAACTCGTTCCCGTTCATCCGCCATCACTTCCTGCGCGCGGGGTTCGAGGTCATCGACTGCCCGCCGCTGACGGCGCAGCTGAAGAATTCCGCCGACATCCGCATCGTGATGGACGTTCGTGATATTCTCAATCACGACACGTATTTCGACGAGTTCATTCTGCTGTCGGGCGATGCCGATTTCACGCCGCTGCTGCATCGCTTGCGTGCGCACGCACGCCGCACGGTCGTTTTTGCAAACGATCATACCGCCCAGCCTTATACGGCGATCAGCGACGGCGAAATTCGCGAGTCCAACCTCATTACGCTGCTGACCAACGGCAACCGGGCAATTTCGGGTGAAAGCCCGCGAGAGATCGCGGCACCGGCTCCCGTGATCGATGTCGAGGCGGCACGGAAAGCCATTGTCGCCGAGGTCGTGGAATTCGTGCGCCTTGCGCCGCAGGCCGTGCCTCTCGAAACGCTGGCCGACCGGGCCGTGCGCGTCATCGGCCGCGATAAGACGGTCGGCACGAACTGGGGCGGCTACGGTTCCTTCCGCGATCTGCTTCTTGCCGACCTTCCGGACGACATCCATCTCAGCGACACGGCGCCTTACACGGTATTCGACGGCAACCGGCACATCTCGGCATCCGGACTGATCGCGCCTCAGCTGGCGCCACCTGTCGCGGAGCCGCGCCGTCGCGAACCCGAGCCTGAGCCGATGCGCGCCGAACCGCAGCCGCAACAAGCCGCGTTGTCGGCACCGGCTCGGATGCCTTCGCCGGCCGCGCCGCAGAGCACTTACCAGACGCCTGTGCCGCCATCGCGCTACATCGACCGAGCGACGCCCGCTGCGCCTCCGGCGCCGCCGATGCCTTCTACGCGCATGCCGGAACTCACGGCTATTGCTCCGGCGGCTGCGCAAGCTTCGATCGCCCAGGCTGCGGCTGCTCCGGCATTGCCGCCGCGCCGCCAGCCAATCGCGCCACCGCCTCAGCAGGCGAGCTATCAGCCCGAACCACGCCGTGAACTGGCGCGGCCGCAGGTTTCGCAGACGCCTCCGCCGCAAGCAACGGCCGCGCCGCGTGGAGCCGATCACGCCACGCAGATCCAGCAGTCGATCGCGCGTATCCACGAGGCTTGCCAGGCGCCAGCGCTGGCTCCGGCCGAATATCGCGTTCTCTTCGATGTCATGTCGCAGGAGATCACGACGAACGGACTGCAGGGCGCGCAGACGCTCGTCAATATTACGCAGCGGGCGCGCGAATTCGGTCTCGACATCAAGCGCGACGACCTGCGTTTCATCTATGACGTGGTGAGCGAGAGCGATCCGTGGTTCGAGCAGGGAACGTCGGCGAGCCTTTTCGCGGGGCGGTTCCGCAATTTCGTCGTGGCGCGCTGCCGTAGCCAGGGGCTTAGCCTCTCTGCCGACGAACTGGATCTGATCGAGGCCTGGTTCTCGGCGCCTCAGCCGCAGCAGGCGGCGCGGCAGCAACCGGCTTACGGCGGGCGTACCGCTCCCGGGGCTGCGTTGCAGCAGCAGACGTCAGCGCCGATGCCGGCGGCGTCCGCGCCTGCGGGCGAGCGCTGGTGGAACAACGAAGAGGGCCGGCAGCAGATGGTCGAGCAGCAGCGGGATGCCGAGCGGCGCACGGCCAATGCCTATGCACATGCCCAGGGTGACAGCGAGGAGGAGTTCCCGCGCATCGTAACCTCGCGCTTCCGCGGCTGACGTTCCGCCTCCAGCAATGCCAAACAAAAAGGCTCTACCGGATTTCCGGCAGAGCCTTTTTCATATGCGTGAGTTGTAACCGGCGAACGCGCCGCCGCGACCATGAGGGCAGATCAGCCCGCGAGATACTGACCGCCGTTGGCGGTGAGCGTCGAGCCGGTGATGAAGCCCGCGTCGTCGGAAGCGAGGAACACCACGCAGCGCGCGATCTCATCGGGTTCGCCGAGGCGACCCACGGGAATTTGCGGAAGAATGCTCTTCTCGAGAACATCCTGCGGGACTGCCTTGACCATCTCGGTCGCAATGTAGCCGGGGCAGATGACGTTGACGGTGATGCCAGCGCGCGCGCCTTCCTGCGCCAATGCCTTCGTGAACCCGATGTCGCCGGCTTTTGATGCCGAGTAGTTCACCTGGCCCATCTGGCCCTTCTGGCCGTTGATCGACGAGATGTTGATGACGCGTCCGAACTTTCTGGCGCGCATTCCTTCCCAAACCTGACGGGTAACGTTGAACAGACCGTTGAGGTTCGTTCCAATGACTTCGTCCCACTGCTGCTTGGTCATCTTGTGGAACATGACGTCGCGCGTGATGCCGGCGTTGTTCACGAGAACATCGATGGGGCCGACGTCCTTGGTGATCTGCTGGACGGCTTTCTCCGTCGCCTCGTAGTTGCCGACGTCGAACTTGTAGACGGGGATGCCCGTTTCGGCCTGGAACGCCTGCGCGGCGGCGTCGTTGCCGGCATAGCTCGCAGCAACACGGTAGCCTTTGCTTTTAAGTGCGATCGATATCGCGTGGCCAATGCCGCGCGTGCCTCCGGTGACGAGGGCAACCCGTGCCATAGTATTATCTCCTGGATTTTTTTGTTTCTGCTTGTGAGTGGGTGGGAAGGCGCAGCCGCTCTTCGGAACGGCTGCGCTCAAGAATTGATGCGGCTCAATCCCGTGCGAGGCACATGGCGACGCCCATACCGCCGCCGATGCACAACGTTGCGAGGCCCTTCTTGGCATCGCGGCGCTGCATTTCATAAACGAGCGTATTCAAGATGCGCGCGCCCGATGCGCCGATCGGATGACCGATTGCGATCGCGCCGCCGTTGACGTTGACCTTGTCGGCATCCCAGCCGAGGCCCTTGTTCACTGCGAGCGCTTGTGCCGCGAACGCCTCGTTGGCTTCGATCAAATCGAGATCGTGGATCGTCCATCCGGCTTTCTCGAGCGCCTTCTTCGAAGCGGAGATCGGGCCCGTGCCCATGATCGAGGGATCGACGCCCGTAGTGGCCCACGAAACGATGCGCGCGAGCGGAGTGATGCCGCGCTTCTTGGCTTCTTCCGCAGTCATCAGAACGACGACGGCGGCGCCATCGTTGATGCCGGAAGCGTTGGCAGCCGTAACGGTGCCTTCCTTCGGATCGAAGGCGGGACGCAGCTTGGCGATGCCGTCATAGGTCACGCCATCCTTGATGTACTCGTCCTGCTCGACGACGGTGTCGCCCTTTTTGCCCTTGATCGTAACGGGCGTGATTTCGTCCTTGAACTTTCCGGCCTTCCGCGCAGCTTCGGCCTTGTTCTGCGAGGCGACGGCGAACTTGTCCTGCTCTTCGCGCGTGATTTGCCATTGGCGCGCGACGTTCTCGGCCGTCGTGCCCATGTGATAATTATTGAAGGCGTCCCAGAGGCCGTCCTTCACCATCGTATCGATGAACTTGATGTCGCCCATCTTCGTGCCGTCGCGCATGTGGGCCGCGTGGGTCGACTGGCTCATGCTTTCCTGGCCGCCAGCGACGACGATCGATGCGGAGCCCGTCTGGATCTGCTGCATGCCGAGCGCGACTGCGCGGAGACCCGAACCACAGATCTGGTTGACGCTCCAGGCAGGTGAGTCCACCGGAATTCCGGCGCCGACCGATGCCTGCCGCGCCGGGCCCTGGCCTTGGGCTGCGGTCAGCACCTGACCGAGAATAACTTCGGAGACATCGCCTGCTGGTACGTTGGCGCGCTGAAGCGCTGCCTTGATCGCGATTTCGCCGAGCTTCGAAGCCGGCAGCGACGCCAACGCGCCGTTGAAGGAACCGACCGGCGTGCGTGCCGCACTCGCAATAACGATTGTCGAAGCGTCCTGGCTCATTGTCGGCCCCTCCCTGGGCACAAGTCTGTCTTTTGCTTAAGATTTATCGAACATGCTGCCGGCGCGCCAGTTATTACGGCCTCATTCAGCAGTCAAAGATACATTGCAGTGCGTGGTTATTTTCAGCAATTGCGACCTCTTGCCTATACTGCCCAACCGCATTGGTTCGGCCCCGCCCAAAAGAGTGACAGAAACGTCTGGCGGTGATGGGTAAGGGTGTGGTACGCTGCCGCAGTGCAGCAACCTGCCGGTACGCCGCTGTTAGTCGAGAGATCGCGAACGCAATGTTGACCAATCCAGATCCGCAGACACAGGCCCCGAAGCGCGAGGCCGTCGTTATTAAGAAGTACGCCAACCGGCGACTTTATAATACCGAGACCAGTACGTACGTAACGCTGGAAGATCTAGCGAAAATGGTTCGCGGCGATCGCGACTTCGTGGTTTACGACGCGAAGAACGGTGATGATCTGACGCACGCAGTTCTGACGCAGATCATCGTTGAGCAGGAAAGCCGCGAAGGCGGGCAAGCGCTGCTGCCGATTCCTTTCCTTCGTCAGCTCATTCGCTTCTACGACGATAGCATCGCCCGCATGGTGCCGAGCTATCTGCAATTCAGTCTCGAGCATCTGGCGAAAGAGCAGAGCCGTTTTCGCGAACAGTTCGCGTCGGCCTTCTCAAACCCGGCGGCGGCATTCGATTTCTACCAACAGCAAGCCCGGCAGAACATGGCCATGTTCGAACAGGCGATGTCGATGTGGGCGTCGTTCGGAACCCCCGGCAAGAGCGGCAAGCCAGGCGAAGGCCAAGCTCCGGGAGCGGCTGCTACGGGCGGCGAGGCAACCGGCGATCGCGACGAGCTGAGCGAGCTCAAGTCACAGCTCTCAGCCATGCAGCAGAAAATCGAAAAGCTCTCGCAATCGCGGCCCTAAGCCAGCTTCTGCATCAAACCTCTAAGCGCATCTCGGCGTGTCAGGCAGCTTTGACGTAGTCGGAGCTGTCGAAGGGCATTCCGTAGTAATAGCCCTGCATGTAGGTGACGCCTGCATCGATCAGGTATTTCGCGGAGCGTTCGTCGCCGACCCATTCGGCGACCGTTTCCACGCCCAACGATTTCGCGAGTTCGATCATCGTTTTTACGAAAATCTGGTCGCTGGTATCGTCGGCAATGTTCTTCACGAATGCGCCGTCGATCTTCACCATATCGACTTTCAGCAGCTTCAGATTTTTGAAGGACGTGTAGCCCGCGCCGAAATCGTCGATCGCGACGCGGCAGCCGAGCTCCTTCAAGGTATCGACGAAGCTGACGGACTGATCGAGCTCCTGAAGCGCAACCGTTTCCGTGATCTCCACGATCATTCTCCGCAGGACATCGGGATTGCCCGCCGTCAGGCGGCGCAGGGTCTTCAGCCAATCTCTGTCGGTGCAGGTCAGGCCCGATACGTTAACGGACAAAACCAGCTCGCGGTGCTTCTTCAAAAGCTCGACGGTCAGTTCGAGTGTCCTGCGATCGATAAGGCGCGAAAGGCCAAGCTGTTCGGCGATGGGTACGAACTCGCCAGCGGAGACGAGGCTGCCGTCATGCCGCTCCATTCTCAGCAAAGCCTCGTAGATCTCAGCCTTGCCACTGTTCGTCGCGACCATCGGCTGAAGCACGAGACGCATGCGGTTTTCATCGATGGCACTGACGACACCTTCTGCAATCGTTTTGTTGCGAAGGCGCGCTCCCTCTCCCGCCGGGGACGGCTCATAGAGCACAAAGCAATCGAAGCGCTTCGACTTCGCGACATCCAGCGTGCGAAGCGCAAAGTTCACCGTGTCCTGAACGGAATTGGCCTGGTCGGGGATGATGACGCCGCCGAGGGAAATGGTTGCCGACAGCTGCGCAGCCGAAGTCTTGATGGTTGCATCGCGGACGGCGTCGATGAAACGCTCGGCTGCGGCGTGCACGGCGTTGGCGCCGCAGTTCATCAGGATGAGACCGAATTTATTGGCGGAGTAGCGTCCGATGACATCGCCGCCACGCAGCTTGGCTCGAATGCGGCGTCCGACTTCGGCGATGACCTCGTCGCCGACTTCAAGGCCGAACGTCTCGTTGATGACCGCCAGGTTGTTCACCGAGATCATGAGAAACGCACAGGAGCGGCGATCGCGCTCGGTGCGGGAGAGCACTGTGCCGAGGGCTTGCGTCAAGCGGATGCGATTGAGTTGACCCGTCAGCTCGTCGATGTCGTTGCGCGCGAGAAGTCGCTGCTGTTCAAGATACTGGTCGTCGACGATGCGGACGACTCCGCGCGCGAGCTGCGGATGTCCATCGGGTCCGGGCCACCATCGTCCCTGGTCTTCGAGACGCACTTCCCTGCCGCTGCGCAGGCCACCGGGGCGGAGCCGATACTGAATGCGATACGGAACACCGCGCAAATTGTCGGCGCCAACGCTGCGCGAAAAGGCCTGAAGGCGGAGATTCAAATGCTCAGGTGCGATCAGCTCGTGATAGCTGGCGCCCGTCGAGATCGAGCGCAAATCGCCGACGCCTAGAATTTCGCGAGCATTGCTTTCCCAGTCCATCCGACCGGTTCGAAGATCCCATGCATAGGCGGTTTCCTCGACGGACGAGAGAATGCCGACGAGGTCCAGCCCCTCGGAAACGGTGAGGGGATCGTTTTTTTCCGAGGCTCTGGACTGCGGTTCGTCTTCGGGCGGCGCGCCTTCAGATCCACGGTCAGCGTCACGTCCCGAAATCACGGTCACCTTCTGCTCTCTCGCCGCAACCCCTTCAAACATCGGGAAGTCGAGGGTACTCGAGTTGAAGGGAAAACCAATTCGGCCGGCTTCACAAGCGCCAAAATCGCACATTTACGGGCGCCGAAGGACGAAGCTCCGGGGCCCGTAAGTATTGAACGCCGATAACCTTATTGGTCGGCGCCGATGTTGAGATCGCGGCGGGCGACGCGGATACCGATCGTGTAGCCGCCAATCACGTCGATGAGCGTGGCAATCAAGATCAAGAAGAAGACCGACGTGGCGGCTTGCGGCACCATCAGGAACTCAGCCCCTACCGCCATGAAGACGACCATCGAAAGTGCGTGGTCGATCAGCGTCGACGTCGTGGTGAACGTCGATTTAACGATCTCGATAAAGAGCAGGATCAGTGTGACGAGCAAAATGAAGTCGCCCCAGGTGAACGCCCAATCACCGCCACTCAGGAGGTGGATCCGGAAGATCTCGTTATGCAGAGCCTCCGGCCCGATCGTCAGGACGATCGCATTGTAAAGGATGAATGCGAGAACCAAGAGCGGAATGGCTCTAACGGACATGAAAGCTCTCCTGAATATTTAACCACCCCCTGGGGCGAGCCCGCGCTTTTTGGCACGGTAAAGGGCTTTTGCCAAGCAACGGTGGCCGGCAAAAGGCGATAGGCGCCGCTGCGTTGGCAACGGCGCCTAAATTTCAACCGGAGCAGCGAGGTCGTCTTATTCTTCGGCTGCGGGCGGCAGGATCTGCCGGCCACGGTACTTGCCCGACTTCAGGTCGATGTGGTGGGGACGGCGGCGCTCGCCGCTGTCCTTGTCCTCGACATAGGCGTTCGCCGTGAGGGCATCGTGAGAACGACGCTGGCCCCGCTTCATGGGGGACGTCTTTTTGCGCGGAACTGCCATCGTCTTGCTCCAAATGTGACAACCGCCGCCAAAGCGGTCGGGCCGCCGAACGAGCGGCGGGAAAGCCTATCTCAAATCGCTGGATAAACCGGCGGCGCCGTTTCCGGGCGCTCGGTACCTTGGGCGGCGCTTATACGCAAGTTGTGGAAGAAATGCCAGTCCCCCCGCCAAACCTTTAAAGACGCCGCTTCGGCAGGACGCAGGCCAGCTGGCTGGACGACGCCAGCCGCATGCGGACCTGGATGGCGTTAGCGAGCCGCTGGAGGCCGGGACCAGGCCTTCCGGCGTTGCGCACCAATGGGTTAGGCAGGGCGACAGCGAGCCGGGCCGCGTCCCGCTCGGACAGGTTTCTGGCCGATTTCCGGAAATAAAATTCCGACGCCGCACCGACCCCGAATATTCCGGGGCCCCATTCGGCGATGTTCAGGTAAACCTCCATGATGCGATGCTTTGGCCAGACGAGTTCCATCACGTAGGTCAGCGGCAGCTCGAGCGCTTTGCGCAAATAGCTCTTCGACGGCCAGAGGAACATGTTCTTGACGACCTGCATCGAGATGGTGCTGGCGCCGCCGCCGCGCAGCGATCCACTGCCAGCTCTTTCAACGGCCTCCTCCAAGGCCTCGAAGTCGATGCCGGAATGCTGACAGAAGCGACCGTCCTCGCTCAGCACGACGGCGCGAACGATATTCGGCGACATGTCCTCTATCGCCACCCACTTTTGAGAAATCGTTTGGCCGGTGATCCATTGCTGGACCATCAATGCGGAAGCCGGCGGATTGACGAAACGGTAGACGAGGATCAGCAGCAGCACGAGGGCGAGCCATCCGACCGCGATCCCCGCCAAAAGCTTGACCGCTCGCTTGAAGAACGAGCCGCGATCCGCCGCAACCTGCGGCGCCTCCGGCTTCTTCTCGGGCTGCGCGAGTGCGGGCCGCATTAGATCTGGCCGCATCGAAGGATCGACGGTTAGACCGTCGAATGCCGGCGGTGGAGGCGGAGCCCACAGACGCGGCTCGAACATGCGCTGAGGCACGGTTTGGCCGAGAAACTCTTTCGCCGACTCCGTGGCTTCGGGCAGCGCGATGTCATGCGCGGCGACCGGAACGGTATCGGATTTAGCGGGCGGATCGATCGTTTCCGTTTCCATGGCCGGGTGTGAGCGCGATGAAACTTCGGCGTCAATTTCCGAAAACACATCGCCGCCCAGCGCCACGTGTTCGATGGGGCTGGCTACCGCCGGTTCGAGCCGTTGAAGGCCTGGTGTTGGTGCTGGTTCGGGTTCTGGCGCCGGCCGGTCGGGAAGGAGCGGCTCAAACAAGGGCGCCATTTCGAAGGCTCGTTCGGCTGGCTCGTGTCTCTCGTAAAAGGCGCGCGGGGGAAGGGGCAACGGCGGCTGCCAGTGATCTCGCTGGTGATCCGGTAATTCTGTCCTGAGCACCGCGTTGTATTCGCCTATCGCGGCAACGCCGGACGAGGTCGACGCATGTGTGTCGGCGAGCGAATGGGCGAGCGCCGCGCCGAATTCCGCCGCGGCAATCGGACGGGGCGGCATCCGCACGTCGTCGCTGTCGCCGAGTGGCGTCAGGGGCGCGGCAGTTGAGCCCGATGTTCCGTCCGGCCGATCCATGCTTTGATTCAATCGATGACAGTGTGATACCGGGTCCGGCATAGCGCCAAACCATGGCCTTGTTTAAGCCGCGGAATGATCCCTGGGGAGAGCATAAGGCAGTGTCACCGTTTCTTGTCCAGCTTGGCAACTCGGCAACAGTCGTAGAAGCCTATTTAGCCGCCGTTCTTGCCGAGCAGGAGGCTGCGGGAACGCCGCCCCGTCTGGCTGAGGCGCTTCGTCACGCGGTTCTCGGCGGCGGTAAGCGCTTCCGGCCCTTTCTCGTCTTCCACAGCGCCGCGCTCTTCGGCGCCGGTGAAGAGGCTGCCCTTCCGGCGGCTGCCGCGCTCGAATGCATTCACTGCTATTCGCTGGTCCACGACGACCTTCCGGCGATGGATAACGACGAGCTGAGGCGCGGCCGCCCGACTGTCTGGAAGGCCTACGACGACTGGACGGCCATTCTGGCCGGAGACGCGCTGCAGGCGCTCGCATTCGAGCTGATCAGCGGCGCCAAGGGCCGTGGCAATCCGAAAGCCCAGGCGGAGCTCGTGCACGTTCTGGCGATTGCCTCGGGCTCCATCGGTATGGTCGGTGGTCAGATTCTCGATCTCGAAGCCGGAAAGCTCGGCGCGCGACCCGATCCGACGATCTCGGACATCATGCGATTGCAGGCGATGAAAACCGGCAAGCTGATTACGGCGGCCTGCGAAATGGGAGCGATCGTGGGTGGCGCCAGCGCCGAACAGCGCGCGGCTCTCAAAACTTACGGCGAGCACCTCGGCGCGGCGTTCCAGATCAGCGACGATCTGCTCGATGCCGAAGGCTCGAGCGCGGATGTCGGCAAAGCAACGGGCAAGGATGCTGCCGCGGGCAAAGCGACGTTGATCGGTATGCTTGGGATTGCAGAGGCGCGTCGCTATCTGGACCGCTCTATTGCCTCCGGCATCGATGCGCTTTCGATATTCGGAGACGAAGCAGAGCCCCTCGCGGAAGCTGCGCGGCTGATGGGCCGTCGCGAAAGCTAAAGCGAGAGACTCTGCGGCAGTTCAAATTCAGAACTTGTAGTTGAGACCCAGGCGTACGGTCTGGAAGTCTTGGTTCACGCCAAGAGCATCGTCGCCCAAGCCGACATACAGATATTCGGCTTTGGCGCTCCAGTTCTGAGCGAATGCCCATTCCACACCGCCGCCGACGGCGTAGCCAGTCTGGGTGTCGGAACTTTTCCAACGATCGCCGTTGGAGAAGCGAACGCGGGTGTCGACATCGGCAAATGCGACGCCGCCCGTGCCGTAAAGGAGCCAAGGTCCGCTCGCGAAACCGACGCGACCGCGCACGGTCGAGAACCAGTTGATGTTGGAACGGACGGAATCGTCAAAGGCGGTTGTGGTACGGCCGCCGATATCGCCGCCCTGGAAGTCGCCTTCGATACCGAACACCAAGCGCCCGCGCTGCCAGTTGTAGCCGACCTGAGCGCCGCCATAGCCACCCTCAGAATTGGTGACATTATTGGACCATCCGTAGCCGCCGTTGATGCCGACATACGCGCCTTGCCAGATCGAAGGCGCATCGTAGCGCACTTCCTGCGGCGGCGGCGTATAGGGCTGATAGGGACCGAGATCAGCGGCCCAGGCGCCGCTGCTCGCGGCGAGCGAGAGCAAGGCTCCGCCGAACGCGGATTTGACTGGTAACGATTGCATTTTGAACCCCGTGTATTAGACCGTCAGGCCATCCTTGAGCCACTAACGTCCTAAGGGAATATTGGTTTCCAATTGGGCAATTGCATTGCCAAAACGTGGAAACTGCTATGCATAATTAATTTGGGACTAACGGAGTATTTCCGAAATCTCTACGCGCGTGCCGTAAGGCGGCTTTTGTCGGATTTGAGCTTTTGCTTTCGAGCCAAGCGACGGTCGCGCAATTTCAGCAGCGGCAAAATCCAGTGGGCGAGACGAATTTCGCGGCGTGATTTTTCCGGGTCGACCAAATGCGTCGTCGGCAACCGCTGCGTGAACGAACTCTCCATCAGCGTGCCGAGCGGAAGTGTCAGCTCGTCCTGCAATGTGATCATGCGCGCATAGAGATCGGACAGCGGCGTGATGAGACGGCCGAAGCCGTTGCGGGCTTGGGCCCATCCGACGATGTAAAGTCCGCGAATGCCTGCGGGGAACGCTCCGCCGTAAACCTGCACGACGCCGCGGTGGACCTTTACGAGACCGTCGCGGAGGAACGGAAACGACGTGTTGAAGCCGGTTGCCGCGACGATGATATCGTACGTGCCGGTCGTTCCATCGGTGAAGGTTACGGTCTTGCCTTCGACATGGTCGATCGCCGGCCGCGGATTGACGCGCCCGAGACGGATGGCATTGAGAAGGTCTGTTCCGAATGCAGGGTGCCGGTCGAAAATCTTGTGGTCCGGCCATTGCAGGCCGTAGCGCCGGTAATCGCCGATGGTGACGGCGACAATCGATTTCAAAATCGCGCGCTGAAGGAATATCGGCAATCCCCAAATCGGAATATCCGTCAGCGGGCGTCCCAAGAATGTCTTTGGCAAATACCAATAGCCGGATTTCAAACTGATATCGCACGAGCTGCCGAAGCGGCCTGCATCGCAGGCCATATCGACGCCGGAATTGCCGCCGCCGATCACGAGCACGCGTTTGTCGGCAAGCTGCTCGGGGCCGACGTAATCCTTGGAGTGCAGAATTTCGCCCGTGAACTTGCCAGGAAAATCGGGATAGCGCTTGTCCCAGTGATGACCGTTGCAGACGACGACGCCTTTGTATTGGCGCTTCTCGCCGTCGGCGAATTTCACGATCCAAGTGCCCGCACCGTCTGTCGACGCGGACTCGACGCTTTTATTGAACTCGCTGGAGCTTAGAATTCCGCGATCTTTTGCGTACGCCGTCAGATAGGCGAGCATCTGATCGGCGGACGGAAAATCCGGATAGTCATCCGGCATCGGGTAATCGGTATATTCCGTCGCCTTCTTCGAAGAGACGATGTGCGCGTGGCGATAGACGCCATGGAGCCAGTTGCCGCCAACGCCCGAGGCTGCGTCGACGAGGTCGAAAGGAATACCGTGACGCTTCAGTGCTGCCGCCATCGCGAGGCCGACGGGGCCTGCGCCGATGACGAGGTGGCGTTCGAGCGTGCTTATTCCTTCGCTCATTATCCGAAATTCCTTGGTCGAGGCTGGATCACACGTTCTTTAGCAAACTGCGCAGGGCGCAAGGGGGTCCATTCAAAGATGGTGGTAACTATCGAAGTGGCGAGCGTCGGCCTCCTCGATACATCATCGGGGAAGCGGGACGCGAGTTCACCATTGTCGCAAAGTACGGCGAAACACCTGCCGTTCGGCTAGCGCCTAGAAATAACAGCCGATTTCTTGGTTAGTGTGGATTACTTTTTACTCGGCGGCGGCGCCGCCGGCAATTTCCGCAACTCCGAATCGGCGCTGGATGTAGTCCTCGACGATCGCTTTGAAATCACCTGCGATATTCGGTCCGCGGAGCGTCATCGCCTTTTTGCCATCGATGAAAACGGGAGCGGCGGGGGATTCGCCGGTGCCTGGAAGCGAGATGCCGACATCGGCATGCTTGCTTTCACCCGGGCCGTTCACGATGCATCCCATAACCGCGAAGTTGAGCGTCTCGACGCCGGGATACTGGGTTTTCCAATCCGGCATGCGATCGCGGATCATATCCTGGATGTCGCGGGCGAGCTCCTGGAAGACGGTGGACGTGGTGCGTCCACATCCGGGACATGCTGCAACGACCGGCACGAACGAGCGAAGGCCCATCGTCTGCAGCAGTTCCTGGGCCGCCCGAACTTCCTGCGCGCGATCGCCGCCCGGCTCCGGCGTCAACGAATAGCGGATCGTATCGCCGATGCCCTGCTGTAGAAGTATACCCAGCGCTGCCGACGAGGCGACGATGCCCTTCGAGCCCATGCCCGCTTCGGTGAGGCCGAGATGAAGCGCGTAGCGGCTGCGATCGGCAAGCATTGCATAGACGGCGAGCAGATCCTGCACGGACGACACCTTGCCCGACACGATGATCTTGTCGCGTCCGAGGCCCATTTCCTCCGCACGTTCGGCGGAGAGCAGAGCCGACTGCACCATCGCCTCGTGCATGACGCTGCGGGCCGATTTCGGCGACGGAGAGCTGGCGTTCTCGTCCATCAGATGCGTCAGCAGCTCGGCATCGAGCGAGCCCCAGTTGACGCCGATGCGGACGGGCTTGCCGTGCTTCAGCGCCGTTTCGATGATGGCGCCGAACTGCCGGTCCTTCTTATCCTTGAAACCGACGTTACCGGGATTGATGCGATACTTGTCGAGCGCTTCGGCGCAAGCGGGGTTATCGCCCAGAAGCTTGTGGCCGATGTAATGGAAATCGCCGATCAGCGGGACGTTGACGCCGCGCTGGCGCAACTGGTCGCGAATGTGTGGGACGGCCTTGGCGGCCTCATCGCGATCGACTGTGATGCGAACAAGCTCGGAGCCCGCTCGCGCCAGGTCCGCCACTTGCTTCACCGTCGCGGCGATATCCGCCGTATCGGTGTTGGTCATCGACTGAACGACAACCGGTGCGCCGCCGCCGACCTTGACGCTGCCGACGTTGACGGCGACGGTCTCGTGCCGAGGTTTCATCGTGATGCTGCCGCCGTGCGACATCGTAGAGGCCTTTCCCGAGCCTTTGGCCGAACCCTGTGGGGCTTCTTCTAGCGCCGTATGCGGCTTCCCGCCAGAAGCGATATGGACGCGATTGTGCACAGCGCTATGACGATGCTGGGGCCGCCCGGAGCGTCGCTCCAAAGCGACAGCCAAAGACCGAGGATGACGCCTAAAATGGCCAGCACCGCGGCCAGAACCGCCATTCTCTCGGGAGTCTCGGATAGTGGCCGAGCGGCAACGGCTGGGACAACGAGGAAGGCCATCACGAGCAAAATGCCGACAATCTTCATGGCGACCGCAATGACAACCGCCAGTAGAAGATCGAACGCCGCCCGGGGAAGACGCGGGTTGATGCCTTCAGCTGTCGCCAGATCCTCGTGCAAGGAAAGGCGCACGAGAGGCTGCCACAGATAAAGGGTGATGGCGAAGACAACCGCTCCGCCGCCATAGATCCAGTAGAGATCGTTTTGGGTGACGGCAAAGACGTCGCCAAAGAGATAGCTCATCAGATCGATCGCAGGGCCCTTCACGAGCGCGATGGCCGCAATACCGAGAGCCAGCGTCGCGTGGTGCATGAGGCCGAGCGCCGAATCGAGCGGCACCATTTTCTGGCGGGAGAGAAGCGTCAAAACGCCAGCGGCAGCGATGGCCGCGAGAATGACCGCCAGCGTCAGATCGACATTCGCGGCGAGGCCAAGCGCAACGCCCAAAAGGCCTGCCTGCGACAGCGTCTCGCCGACGTAGGACATCCGTCTCCAGACGACGATGCAGCCGAGGGGCGCTGCGATGACTGCCAGTCCGAGCGCGGCGAACAAGGCGCGCCAGACGAACGGCTCGGGCCAATCAAGCACTCAGGTGCCTCGCCCTTGAGGCGGCACGTCCATAGACGGGACCGGCGCGAGAGGCTTTGGTTCGCCCGCCAGATCGTGCCGATGATCGTGATGATGGCGGTAGACGCCCAAGGCGGAGGCAGCTTGCGGCCCGAAGATGCGGGCATAGGCGGCGTGCTGCGACACGTCCTCGGGCTTGCCGGAGCAGCAGACGTGGCCGTTGACGCAAATCACGCGATCGCTGCGCGCCATGACGACATGGAGATCGTGCGACACCAGAAGAACACCGAGGTTATGTTTGGCCCGCAGGCGGTCGATCAGATCGTAGAGGTCGGCCTCGCCGGTAAAATCGACGCCGCTCGCGGGCTCATCGAGGATGAGCAGGTTCGGCTTACGGAGAAGCGCGCGGGCGATCAAGACCCGCTGGGTTTCGCCACCGGACAATTTCGATAGCTGCTGACCGATCGTCTTCGCAGCACCGGTTTCTTCGAGTGCGGACTTGATGTCCTTTAAAGTTGCACGTTCACCGAGAGCGAGGAAGGAGCCGACGGTCATCGGGATCGCGGAGTCGACTTCGAAGCGCTGTGGGACGTAGCCGATGCGCGTCGATGCCGGTTTTACGATGCGACCGGCGTCCGGTTGCTCGATGCCGAGCAGAAGGCGCACGAGCGTCGTCTTGCCGGCGCCGTTCGGTCCGATCAGCGTGACGATCTCGCCGCGCCTCACATCGATATTGATGTCCGTCAGCACCTCGCGGCTGCCGCGCCACATCGAAAGCCCACGCGCCGAAATCAGCGCATCACGATCTGGCTCGCTCGCGGGTTCCCCGGCAAACGGCTGGTGGCCGTGGTTGTGCCCACAGCTACACGGAACGGCCGCGGTGTTACACGAACCATTGCCGTTCGGCGTCGGCATACCTGGTGCATCACGAGGTGACAAACGTGTTTCTCCATGCCCGAAGGCCCGGCTGATATTGCCTATGCCTTGCGGCGCGCCGCACAGTCCCGGCACGTTCCAGAGACTTCGACAAAGCGCACGCGGGGTTCAAAATTCGTGCTTTCCGCGGCAGTGTCGATCGCGCGGAAGATATCGTCGCCATCGACTTCCTGCACGACACCGCATTTCTCGCAGCTCAAGAACATCGGACGGCGGCCGGTTCTTGGCTGGTGCAGGCGGCGGCATGCGAAATAGGCATTCTTGCTTTCGAGCCGATGGACGACGCCAGCCTCGAGCAGCGCGTCCAAGGCTCTGTAGACCGAAATCGGCGCGAGCCTCGTGCCTTTTTTGGCGAGCCGATCGAGCACCTCATAGGCGCCGACGCTCGCAAGCGTGGAGGCGATCTCCTCGAACACCTTGCGGCGGAGGTCAGTGAACCTGATGTTCTTTTCCGCGAAGATGGCTGTCGCCTGCTCGACCGAGGTTTTGACCCGCTCGCGGGCGCGTTGTTCTTCGGTTGCTGTTGTTACCATGACAGTCCCCTAGGCCCGGCCTGCCGCCCTTCAAACGCTCGGCGCTTTGAACTCTCAGGCGGCCGGACAATATAACATGTCGTGATTACCCGCCATTCGGTTCAAGGCGGCGCTGCGCTTTTTGTGCGGCGCAGCTACGGGCTTGACCCCCTGCCGTTAACGATCCAACTTCCGAATTCTAAAGAGAAGTTCATGCGATGAGCACATTTCGTCTTAATGTTGCCGCCAATTGGCCGGCTCGGCCGCGCAATCATTAAGCGACGCAGAATGCGATTCGCCAGGAACACTAGGCTGGGACCGTTTTCAGCATGGACGTGAAGTTTCTGATCGACAGGCTGGCGGAGAACGCCCGGCCGCTCGGCATCGCCGTTTTCCTGGCATGCACCCTCGCTCTCCTCCTCAGAACCCGGGTCGCCCGGCGCATCCGAACCGCCATCGAAGAGACCGTTTTCTCGAACTGGCGGCTGGCGCTGCTCGGCGCAACCGGCATCGTTCTATCGGCTGCGGCCGGCTGGCGGACCTGGGAAGGAATGTACAATTTCACCGGCGAGCCCCTGCTCTCGGGCATGGTGACGTTCGGCATTCAAGGCATCATGCTGATTGTCGCGTGGCTGATCGGCGAGAGCTTTGCGACCGGAATGAATTCGCGCGCGCGGCCGGGGCAATCCTCGCTCGTCAGCGCCGCCGCGCAGCCGTGGATCGGCTCGTTCATCGGCCTCCTCCTTTTCATCACCGGTTTTGTTCTCTTCCTGCAGTGGTCGGGCCCGAGCGACGGCAAACACGCTGGCGTCGAGGGCATCAACTGGTCGGCCACAAGCGACAAGTTCCTGATGTTCGGGGCAGGCCTGCTCCTTTTCGCGCTTTTCGCACTCTATGCCGCGAGCGATCTGGTGCGGCCTTACGTGCAGGTCGTTCGCGTCGTCATCCGGAATTCGATGCTTTGGTTGATGTTCCTCGCCTGCATGGCGACGAGCGTCTTTTTCTCGTTCGACAGCTTCTTTACCGCGATCTTTCCGCCGTCGGAGCGCGTGCGGGCGGCGGAGCTGCGCGCGCAGAACCAAGTCTCCGGCATCATTACCGACATCGAGCAAGCAATCGCGACGCGCCGCGCGAGCCTTGCCGAAGAACTGTTCACGACGGGCGCGTGGAAGGGCTACGAACAGCAGCTTGAGAACATCACGAAAGCTGCCACCCAATCGCAGGGCGTCATCGAGCGTTACGTCAACGATCAAATCGAGGAGCGCCGGCGCGCGGTCAAGGAACAGCAGGAGCGGATATCCTCGGCGCAGGCCGGTCAAGCCGGATTGGCCAATCGCAAGACATCGCTGACGGATGAGAAGTCGAACCTCGCTGCGCAGCGGCCGGAGCTTGCTGCAGATTATGCGGCGAAGAAAGCCGATTACGACGCGAAGCTCCGCGACGTCGATGCCAAGCGCGTCGAAGCGCTGGCCGAGGACAAGGGCGTCGAAGGCAGCGGCAAGGCCGGACGCGGTCCGCTCTACCGTCAACGGATGGACGAGCTTGGCCAGCTTCAGGCCGCCGCGCAGATTGCCCAGGAGCGCATGAAGGACGCGCAGAAGCGCCTCGCAGGGGTCGAATCGCGGCTTTCGGCCGTCGATCGCGAGCTGGCGACGCTCGACGGCGATCTCGCCAAGTACAAGGGCGAAGCGGAAACGGCCGAGCAACGCATCAAACTCGCCGAGAGCAACATCGAGACCGACGCCGGTCCCAAGATCGATCCGACGCGCATTCTGCCGCTCTTCGAGCAGACGAAATCCGAGTTCCGGGCCGACCCGACGGTCGAACATCTCGGCGCCGTCCAACGGATGTGCGGCGACATCACTAACGCCATGCAGGCGACGCCCGAAACGAAGGCTCTCGTTTCGAGCATCGACTGCGATCCGAAAACGACGGCCGATGCGGCGGCGACGTTGTTCGCCCTGCAGGCCGGTACGAAGGTTTTTGAAAATACGTGTATGGGCGGCGACAAACTCAACGCCAACAAGTCGACGGACGATCTCTTCGCGTTCGCCCGGCGGTGTCTTGCCGACAGCGCGCTCCCGAGCGCCGACACGGACACACTCAGAACGCACATCAATCACATCGAGCTTGCACGCGATGACAAGGCACACCGCTTCGTCGTGACGCTCAACGCGTTCCAGGACGGCAACCGGCTTGCTTATCTCGCGCTCGCAATCGCGATTGGCCTCGACGGACTGATTTTCATGTCGGGCCTTTTCGGCGCCAATGCCGTGCGTTCGCCGCTATCGGATATCCCGAGTTTCAGGACCCGCTCGGGTTCTCAGCTCGAAGCGACGATCAACGCCGCGCTCGGTGCGCATCCTTATGAGACGGCTTGGCTGACGCTGACGTCCCTCAGGCCGATCACCAATCAGGACGGCTTTTCGGCGCTCGCGGATTTGAGCGCCATGGAGCGGTCGCAGGCCGATCGCGTCCGCATGGTGCTGACGGCCGGCGCGGACATCGGCGCCGTCGAGACCGTCAGCCATAATCCGGAGCGTTACCGGGTTCGCAGCGAGCTGCGCGAATATCTCTCGTCGGTTTGCGACAAGCAGTTCAAGACCGATGCGACTGCCAAAGATAGAGCGCGCCTCGATCAACTCGTTTCCGCGGCGCTCGCGCCGCATCCGCGCGAGCATTCGGAGATCGTGCTGAACACACTCGAGCCGATCCGCGAAACCGAAGGCTTCACATCCATGGTGACGCTGACGGACATCAACAACGATTACGACTCGCGCGTTGTCCGCCGTGTGATGAACGCCGGTGCGGCGGTTAAGGCGGTGGCACCCGACGTCAAGATCGACGATCGCTACTACATTCGTCCGGCGCTTTACGAAACGCTTCTCACCATCCGGGCGACAGCGCCCGAGAGTTCAGGATACGGCTACGAGCGCGCGCGGTTCGAAGGCGTGCAGCATCGCCCGGCGCTGGATGCGGGCGTGCTACGGGACGCGCAGCACGAACTGCCGTTGGCCAAAGGAAACGTTCCGGAAATCGAACGGCGGCGCGAGCAGCCAGCGCTGCCTCGCGTTCAGCCGCTGAGCCAACAGGAACGCCAGCAGCTCATCGCCTATTATCGCGAATGCCTGCTCGAAGCTATTCATCTCAGGTCCGATATCGTCGACAAGCGTTTGAACCTGCCGCAGTCGCGCGATGGAATTTTGGAAGCGTGGAAAGCGCTCAACTCGCACAGCAAGAAAAACGAGAACCTCGGCTTCCTGCTGCGCGAATTCCAAAATGAGCAGGATCGCATCTTGAGTGAAGTGTACTCGCGCCTGCGCAGCGAGATCGACGGCGACGAGCGCAAGCAGTCGCTGCTCGAGGGTACGGACGGACGAGTCCGCGACGACCTTCCGCTCTATATGTTGTTCCCGGAAACAGGTCTCATCACCTACCTGATCGAAGAGCTCGAGGCTGCGGCGCAGCCAGACGATGGCCTGGCGCACGGCGAGCAAGATCTCAAGGATCAGCTCAAGTATGTGCGCGAGGCGCTCGGCAAGCTCAATCTCGACAACCCACGGTCATGGGACGAGATCCGGCAGCGCCTCGCTGTTCGCTCAGGCTCGGACTATCGCAATCTGATGAACAGGCCTTTCAACCCGCCGGACGAAGACGGCGATGCCTGAGCCTCACAGCTTGAATTCGACGACCTTCTGACGCTGGGTTCCGAGGCCCTCGATCTTGAGTTCCATCACGTCGCCGGCCTTCAGGAATTCCTTCGGATTGCGCGCCGTGCCGACGCCGGGCGGCGTGCCCGTGGTGATGATGTCGCCAGGGTCCAGAACCATGAATTGCGTCACGTAGGCGAGAAGCTCGGGGATTTTGAAGATCATCGTCGACGTCGAGCCGGTTTGTTTGCGCACGCCATTGACGTCCAAAGACATGGCCAGGTTATCGGGATCGGGCACTTCGTCCGGCGTGACGAGCCAGGGACCGATCGGCCCGAACGTCTCTCCCGACTTGCCCTTCACCCACTGACCGGCACGCTTGCTCTGGAAGACGCGTTCCGACACGTCATTGCAGATGCAGTAGCCGGCGATGTAGTTCGCCCAGTCTTTCGCCTCGACGTAGCGCGCACGGGCTCCGATGACAAAAGCGATCTCGCATTCCCAGTCGAGATGCCTGGAATTTCTCGGATACATCACGTCGTCGTTGGGACCGCAGATCGACGTCGAAGCCTTGTTGAAGAGAATGGGCTCGGCCGGGATTTCCTGTCCCGTTTCCTTCGCGTGGTCGGCGTAGTTGAGACCGATGGCGACGAAGTTGTGCGTGCCGGCGACGGGCGGCCCGAGACGGACACCGTCCGGCGCCTTGGGGAGCGAGGCGGGATCGAGGCCGCGCAACCGCGCCAGGGCGGCTGGCGAAAGGTGTTCGCCCGCAAGATCCGGAATGACGCCTGAGAGATCGCGGACGGCGCCTTCCTTATCGAGGATGCCGGGTCTTTCGGCACCCGCGGCGCCAAAGCGTACAAGTTTCATCTGCAGGTATCTCCAAAGGCAGCCGGTCAAACCGTTCGGCCGAGCTTCTAAGCAGAAAACGCCGGGGCTGCCAATCGCATGGCGATAACGGGCGGCATCGGAACTTGAGCCTTCCCGGCCGGTTGACATTCACCTGCGGAGTGTTCGCCGCGCGATGCGGACCGCGCGCCGGAATCCAAGTCTCGGCCTTCAGCCCTGGGGAACGATCCATGAGAAAGAGGTTTACGGCCGGTTTCTGCCCACTGGTACTCGTTGCGGCGCTCGTTGCGGTCCTGGGCGCCGGACCGCTTGCTGCCGGATCCCGGGCCGCAAAGGCAGACACGGCCGCCCCGGTGCAACAACCTGCCGCCAAGCCGGAAACCGCGCCGCCAGCCAACGCACAGGCGAAGCCGGCTCCGGCGGAGCCCGCGCCCTCCGGGACACCGGCAATCGTGGTGGACGACAGCGCGGTTACGAGCTTGCTCGGAAAGGATGTGAAAAGCGCAACGGGCGAAAAGCTTGGGCAAGTCACCGACATCCTCGTCGGGCATTCGGGCGAGGTGCGCGCCGCGGTCATCGACTTCGGCGGTTTCCTTGGCGTCGGCTCGCGCAAGATTGCGGTTGCATGGCCGGTGTTGCACTTCTCGCCACAGGGCATCACGCTGGAAATGGGGCGCGACGAGTTGCGCGTCACGCCGGAATATCATCCAGGGGAACCCATCGTCATCGTCGGTTCGGCCGGCGTCCCGCCGCCGGAGGCTACGTCCTCACCTCCGCCGCAATCTCCGGCGGCGACCAAATGACGGCGCGACCTTCGCCCGTCGCAGCCACTCATTCCACTGCCGCGGATTGAGACATGCGCGGCTTCAAAGGGCCGTTGGCGCCTTCTCTCCACGCACCGTCCAAACGAAGCCAGATCGGCGTTGACTGGTTCGCGTTCTTCCTGGCGGACGCACAAGTCGGGTTCGGTCCGTTCCTGACGGTTTATCTGACATCAGAAAAATGGACGAATGCCGACATAGGCCTTGTGCTGACGATCGGCAGTCTCTTCGCTCTTATCGGACAAGTGCCTGCCGGTGCGCTCGTGGATGCGATCGGACGCGAGCGAACGCTGGCCGCAGCTTGCACGCTCACCGTCGGCGCAACAGCCTTCTCCATCGCGCTCTGGCCGACGTTCTATGCGGTGTTCCTGGCGCAGGTGATTCACTCGGCGGCGAGCGTGGTCATCGGGCCGGCGCTGGCGGCGATCAGTCTGGGGCTTGTAGGGCACAATCTCATAGGCGAACGAATGGGCCGCAATGCCCGCTTTTCCTCACTCGGCAGTATGTTCGCGGCCGCGAGCATGGGAGCTTCGGGTTATTACCTCACGAGCCAGGCCGTCTTTTTCGTCTCGGCGGCGATGACGATACCGGCGGTTATGGCGCTTTACTTGATCCAACCGTCGGACTTTCATCGTGAGGAACTGGAGCCGAAGCCGGAGCCTGAATATCATCTTCTGCAGGCCACCAAGACGATCTTCCGCAAGCGGCAACTGCTGATCCTTGCGGTGTCCGTTTGCCTTTTCCATCTTGCCAATGCTGCAGTGCTGCCGCTTGCCGCAAACCTGATCACCTTACGCTCGAGCAAGTCGGCTACCGTTCTCGTCGCGCTTTGCATCATCGTTCCGCAGTTCATCGTCGCATTGATCTCGCCCTGGATAGGGCGCTATGGCGATCAACATGGCCGGCATCCGCTGCTGCTTTTAGGCTTTGCAGCCCTTCCGGTTCGCGCGGCTTTGATGTCCTTCAGTTCCGATCCGGAAGTGATGGTCGCAATCCAATTTCTGGACGGCATTTCGGCGAGCGTGCTCGGCGTGCTCGTTGCAGGCATCGTGGCGGACGTGACGCAAGACTCAGGCAACTTCAATCTTGCCCTTGGATTCATCGGCGTTGCGATGGGGATCGGCGCATCGATCAGCACGACGCTCGCGGGCGAGATCGCGCTGCACTTCGGAACGTCGACGGCGTTTCTGACGCTCGCCGTGATCGGTTTTCTCGCGTTCCTCGTCGTCACGCTGGCGATGCCCGAAACGAGGGTCATCGAGGACTCTAACGGCGAATAGGCCTCTATTATTCCGCTATTCCGCCGGTTTTGCTCCGGGCGGCGGGGCGGCTGCGGCTGGCGCCTCCTTTTCGAGCGGTTCGCGCTTCGCTCCCGTTATCCAGTTCGACAAGCGATCCATGTAGAGAAAGATGACCGGTGTCGTGAATAGCGTCAGGACCTGGCTGATGGCCAAACCACCGACCATCGAGTAGCCGAGAGGTTGACGGATTTCCGCGCCGGTTCCGGTGCCAAGCATCAAAGGCACGCCGCCCAGGAGCGCCGCCAGCGTCGTCATCATGATCGGCCGGAACCGCAACAGCGATGCCTTGCGTATTGCTTCAAGCGACGTGAGATGCTCGTTGCGCTCGGCGTGAATGGCAAAGTCGACGAGCATGATGCCGTTCTTCTTGACGATGCCGATCAGAAGGATGACGCCGATCATCGCCACGAGGCTGAAGTCATATCCAAAAATCATCAACGTCGCGAGCGCGCCTGCACCGGCCGATGGCAACGTCGAGAGAATCGTGATCGGGTGAATGTAGCTTTCGTAGAGAACGCCGAGGATCAGATAGACCACGAACAGCGCGGCCGCGATCAGCAGCGGAATTGTCGTCAGCGATTGCTGGAACGCTTGAGCGTTGCCTTGGAATGTCGTCTGCATCGACGCGGGGAGGCGAAGCTCGCGTTCGGCGGCCTTGATCGCGTCCGTAGCGGTACCGAGTGACACTTCCGGCGCCAAGTTGAAGCTGATCGTGACCGCGGGGAATTGACCCTGATGGGAGATCGAGAGCGGCGCGGTCGGACGCGTGGTCCAACTCGCGAAGGTCGCGAGCGGAACGAGGCCGCCTGTCGTCGGCGAGCGAATATAGAGATTGTCGAGGCTTCCCAAATCGCCCTGGATCTCCGGCAGCACCTCCATGATGACGTGATAGCTGTTCTGCTGCGTGTAATACTGAGCGATTTGGCGCTGGCCGAACGCGTCGTAGAGCGTCGCATCGATCGCATCGGGGGTTAGCCCGTAGCGCGAGGCTTCGTCGCGATTGATGTCGACCGTGAGCGTCGTTCCAGCCAGTTGCTGGTCCGTCGCCACGTCGCGGAGCTCGGGCAGGGTTTTGAGCTTATCGAGAATTTTTGGGGCCCAGGTGTTCAACTCATTCTCGTCCGCGTCCTGCAGCGTATACTGGAACTGCGTTCGCGAAGCGCGCCCGCCAACAGTCACGTCCTGCGCCGCCTGCATGAAGAGACGCGCCCCTTCGACTTTTGCAAGCTTTGGCTGAAGCCGGCGAATGACTTGAAATGCCGAAGCATCGCGCTGGTCCTTCGGCTTCAAGGTTATGTAGACGCGGCCGCTGTTGAGCGCGGACGTGGGGCCTCCGGCTCCGATAGCCATGGCGACGGTTGCCACAGCGGGGTCGCTTGCAACCACGTCGCCAAGCTTCTCCTGGCGGCTGAGCATAGCCTGGAAGGAAATGTCCTGGGCGGCTTCGGAAATGCCGGTGATGAGGCCTGTGTCCTGCTGAGGAAAGAAGCCCTTCGGGATCTCGATAAAGAGGTAGGCTGTCAGCGCCATCGTCGCGAAAAACGTCATCAGCGTGAAGAACTGATGGCGGAGTACAAAGTCGAGGCCGTGGGTATAGCCATTGAGCATCGCCGCGAAGCCGCGTTCGCTCAAATTGTAAAGCAGACCGTGCTTGACGTCCTTTTCGCTCCTTAAAAAGCGCGATGCCATCATCGGCGTCAGCGTCAGCGAAACGAAGGCGGAGACCGCTATCGTCATCGTAACGGTGACGGCGAACTCGCGAAAGATGCGGCCGATGATGCCGCTCATGAAGAGCAGCGGGATGAACACGGCGACAAGCGAAACGCTGATCGAAATGACGGTGAAGCCGATCTCCTCGGCACCTTTCATCGCCGCGTCATAGGGTTTGTCGCCGTATTCGACGTAGCGGACGATGTTTTCCAAGACGACGATGGCGTCATCGACGACGAAGCCGACGGAAATCGTCAAGGCCATGAGCGAAAGATTATCGAGGCTGTAGCCCAGGGCGTACATCAGAGCGCAGGCGCCGAACAGCGCAAGCGGAACGGTGACGCTCGGAATGACGGTCGCCCACAAACTTCGCAAAAACACGAAGATGACCGCGACGACGAGCGCGACCGAAAGGAGAAGCGTGTGTTCCACATCAGCGACCGACGCGCGGATCGTTTCCGTCCGATCGCTCAGAATTCCGATTTTAATCGCCTTTGGCATCGATGCCTGAAGGCGCGGCAATTCGGCTTTGATACGGTCCACGGTTTCGATGACGTTCGCACCGGGTTGCTTGAATACGATGAGAAACACGCCGCGCTTGCCGTTCGTCCACGCTGCCTTTTTCGCATCCTCGGGGCCGCGGATTGCCTTGCCCACATCGCGAACGCGGATCGGACTGCCATTGCGGTAGGCGATAATCACGTCGTCCCATGCTTTCGCCTGCGTCAGCTGATCGTTGGTGTAGATCGTGTAGCCGCGATTGGTGCTATCGAGCGAACCCTTAGGGCTGTTGACCGTCGTGATCGACAGCGGCAGGCGAACCTCTTCAAGCGTAAGGTTGCGCGCGTAGAGCTTGGCGGGATCCAATTGAATGCGGATCGCCGGCTTCTGCTCACCACCGATCGTCACCTGTCCGACGCCAGTGATCTGGCTGATCTGCTGCGCGAGCTTGGTGTCGGCGTTGTCATCGACCGTCGTCAGGGGCATTTCGTCGGACGACGCGGACAAGATTAGAATGGGGCTGTCTGCCGGATTGACCTTCCGATAGATCGGCGGCTGCGGCAGATTTTGCGGCAGCTGGCCGCTGGCGGCGTTGATGGCTGCCTGGATGTCGTTGGCGGCGCCGTCGATATCGCGATTGAGATCGAATTGCACGACGACGGTCGTGACGCCGAGGCCGCTCGTCGACGTTGTCTGAGTGACTCCGGATATCTGCGCAAACTGACGCTCGAGCGGTTGCGCCACGTTTGATGCCATCGTTTCAGGGCTGGCGCCGGGAAGCGTGGCCGAAACCTGAATGGTCGGGAAATCGATCTGCGGCAGCGGCGCAACCGGCAGGCTCAGAAACGCGATGACGCCGACGAACAGAATCCCCACCATGATGAGCGAGGTGCCAATCGGGTAACGGATGAAGATGCCAGATACACCGCCGGTCGCCATGTCAGTCGGCCTCCAGCACGGTGTGTTTGGATGCGGATATCGGAGCGCCAGGAGGCGTTGCTTTCTGTTTCTGCTCCTCCTTTTTCTGATCTTCGGGCAGGTCGACGGTCGAACCCGGTTCCAGGCGATAATATCCGGCGGTAACGACCTGCTCTCCGGCCTTCACGCCGCTCTTGATAACGGCTTGCCCATCTTGGATTTCGCCGACAACGAGATCGCGCCGTTCAGCTTTTCTGTCGGGCCCGATGACATAGGCGAACAGTTTGTCGGGCCCGCGTTGGACGGCGGCATCGGGAATAACGACGACATTCTTTTCCGTCGTGATCAGCAGGCGCGTCGCGACAGTCAGTCCGGGCCAAAGAGTCATTTCGGTGTTCGGGAATTTGCCCTTCAGCTTGATCGAGCCGGTGGTCGTGTCGACCTGGTTATCGACAAGCGAAAGCTCACCCTTGGCGAGTTCCTGTTTTCCGTCCGATGTGAATGCTGTGACGGGCAGCACTCCATGCTTCAGCTCATCAAGGATGCGAGGCAGCCGTTCTTCCGGCTCCGTGAAAATCACGGCGATCGGTTGAATTTGCGCTATGGTCGCGACGCCGCCCGTATCTCCGGCGTGGATAATGTTGCCCTGGTCGACGAGACGAAAGCCGACGCGGCCGGAGATCGGGGCCTTGATCGTCGTATAGACGACCTGGACCTGAGCATTTGCAATCGCCCCGACATCAGCCTTGATGAGCGATTCCTGCTGCGTGATGTTCGACTTTTGGGTGTCGATCTGTTGTTGCGTCGTTGCGAGCGTGCCGACTTTCTCGAAGCGTTCGAGATCGCGTTTCAAGTTGGCGAGGTTGGCCTCGTCCTGAGCCTTCTTCGCGACGGCTTGATCGAGAGCGGCCTGATAAGGCCTCGGATCAATCTGGATCAGAAGATCGCCGGCTTTGACGAACTGGCCTTCGTCGAAAGCGACCTTGACGATCTCGCCATCGACGCGCGAACGGACCGTCACAGTATTCCAGGCTTGAACTTGTCCGAGGCTGTCCAAGTAGACAGGAAAATTCTTAGTCTCGGCCGTCGCGACAGAGACCGGCACGCGTTCATCGGGCTTCTTTTTTGCAGAGATCTCCGTTGCCACGCGGCGATGCTGCCAGACCCAGTAGCCGCCGCCAGCCAAGCCCAACAGAATCATTAGCCAGGTAAATGTTCTGACGCGGGACCTCAACACGTCTGCTCCATACGTGGCGACTGAGGAGGTGTGAGGCGGGCACCCCGCCTCGCGTAAACGACGGATTAGAACGGCAGTTCCGTCGGTCGCCTTTTCGTAACGCCCGCCGGCAGACGGCGGACACACGTTTACTCATATAGTTACTGTTGGGCTCCGCGTGCATCGCACTATCGCATTCTCTCCGCTTGCGGATTATTCGTGCGCCGCCTGCAGGAGCGCCGCGGGTAGAAGGTCAGAATAGAACTTGTGGTTCAGATGCGAGGCCGGCTCACGGCAACGAAGGAGACGAACATTTTCGGCCGAGCACTCAGAAAGACGTTGCCGTTCGAGAAATTCTTGCCGCCTGAGGGATCGTCAGATCACCAGGAACCCGATCGTCGCGAGAGCCATGACGAAGGTCGCTATCCAGCCGATGATCAGCATCGGGCGTGGAAGCGTGAGCCGCCCCATGATGTGAGGGTTCATCGCCATTACCATCATCACGGCCATTAGCGGCGCGGCCAACATGCCGTTTACGACCGCGCTCCAATATAGAGCCTTGATGGGATCGATCGAGGTGAAGTTCAGCGCCACACCGCCGAGCGTCGCGACAGCAATCGTGGCGTAGAACGCCTTGGCTTCGCGCAGCTTGCAGTCGAGACCTCGCCGCCAAGAAAAAAGCTCGCTCACGCCGTAGGCAGCCGAGCCGGCCATCACGGGCACAGCCAGCATTCCCGTTGAAATGATGCCAATTGCAAAGAGCGCGAACGTGAATTCGCCCGCCACGGGACGAAGCGCCTCGGCAGCCTGAGCGGAGGTTTGGATTTCGGTCACGCCGTTTGCATTCAAGGTCGCGGCGGTTGCGAAGATGATGAACAGGCCAATGAGGTTCGACACGCCCATCCCGACCATCGTGTCCGTTCGAATGCGCGAAAGTTCGCGACCCGCTTCGCGAGGCGTGATGCACAATGGCTTGATATGTCGCCGATGCAGCTCTTCCACTTCTTGGCCGGCCTGCCAGAAGAACAGATAGGGGCTGATCGTTGTACCGAGAACCGCAACGAGGCCCATGGCGTGGGCGGCATCGAATTTGAATTGCGGAATGAATGTCCCGTGGAGTGCCGTACCCCATGGCAGATGAGCGGTGAAAACGACGCCGACATACGTGAACAAGCACAACGTCGCCCATTTGAGCACGGCGCTATACCGTGCGTAGCTCATGAAGGTTTCGAGAAGGATGCAAACGATGCCCAACAATACCGTATAGACCCGCTCGGGACCGCCAATCAGCAAGCCTACCGCAGCCCCCATGGCGCCGACGTCAGCACCAAGATTGATCACGTTCGCCACGAGCAAAAGACAGATAACCCCGCGCAGCAGCCACTTCGGATAATGGCGCCGCAAATTGTGCGCGATGCCATGCCCCGTTACGCAGCCGATCCTGGCGGCAACAGCTTGGATCGCGACCATCAGCGGAAAGCTGAACAGCATGGTCCAAGCCAGGCCATAGCCGAATTGCGCGCCAACTTGGCTGTAGGTCGCGATGCCACTCGGATCGTCGTCCGCTGCGCCCGTCACCAACCCTGGGCCAAGCGCTTCCAGGATCCCGGCCGATGAAGGCGGTGGCTCGATCCCGACGATTCCCGAGGTCGTTTCAGTCGCGTTCGGATCCATCGACATCGCCGACTTCCCCTTTTTTTAACTGTCTCTGTGAGCTACGCAACTCGGACCGAAATAGGCAGTACAGCAATCAACTACAACAACGGGAATTCCGGATCTATCCGATGCGGCCCCGGCAAGCCACGCTCCGCTGAGTGCGGCCAGAATGCGCGCTGATATCAGTGCAATTTGTATCTATTTTCGAGAAGAGACTGGTTAACCCCACTTGGCTAGTTCAAGCGGACTATTGCGATCGAGGGCAGCCTTTCCGATGTCCGTTTTCGTTACAGCCGAATGGCAGCTCTGGAGGGGGGCCTTTGCAGTCCCAAGTTCAGAGGAGTTCTCGGATGAACATAACTTCAAAACATATCGTAGGCGCACTCATCGGTTCTCTCTCGCTGCTTGCGGTCGCCGCATCGAACGCCAACGCGAACTATCTAGGCTTGGCCGACGGCAACCCTGGTCCCGCTGATACTTGGGCGGCGACGCATCCGGACTTCGGCAAAGTCACGCACTCCTATCATGCCTATCATCCCGTGATGGGATTTCGCGCCGTGCGAGGTTGTGCTGGCTTGCGCGAGGCCGCAATAGAGACGGGCTCGGCGCGGATGTGGCATCGCTATCACATGTGCGCGGCTCAGTAAGCCTGCTCTCGCTAAAAGTTTCTGGTGCGGACGGTGGGACTCGAACCCACACGACGTTACCGTCTCAGGATTTTAAGTTCGGCAATTGAGCAATTTGCTCAAGGCCCATTAGGATATTTTGGGTCGAAATCAACTTGTTTTCCATCAGTGAGTTGGCTCGAATGTCCTAATGGCGACGATGCCGCTTATCACCGTGAGTGTTGCCCCAAAGGCGCCTTCGCCTGACGGACGACAGTTCCGAACTTGTGCAATCTGATCCCCTTCGCGAAGCGAAGACCAGGGGAAAAAATGATCGCCACTTCACAGAGGCGGTCCGCTCGCAAGCGGTAGAATGAAACTCGCAATCCCAGAGTGGCTGAAGTTTGGATCAAGGCAGGAGCCGTCTCCAACGCCGTCTGCCGAGCCTGTGCCGGTTTCGCAGCCGACTCCCGAGCCGACTCCGAGCCCGCATTTCCGGGCCCAAAACACTCCGACCAAAATCGCCAAGCAGCACGCCTACGCTTTGCTACGGCACCTGATCAATAGCCTGAACGATGCACGGGCAAGCAACCGTTCATTCACCGTCGAGGAAGTGAAGAGCCGCTACAGCCATTTGTGCAACTCGACGCAGGTGACGGAGCGTCATTGGAACACCGTCGCAAAGCATCTCAATCTTTTGCTTCGCAAGCACGACGAGCCGCTGAAGCCCTACAAAGAATTGATCAACCCCGTGACGGGTGAGGTGGAAAAGAGGCGGGTGTACGAGATCCCAGTTGCCATGCCGACCGATTGGCAAGAGCGCATCGGTTACCGCGTGGCCCACGACCAAAAGCCCCCAGCACAAAAGCGCGCTGAGGGCTCTGATTATCGCGACTTACGAGCCGGAGTTGCATAGTCGTATGCTGACGACTTCGGAAGTTCTGGGAATTCCGCCCGGATCTCCGCTCCGGACGGCGACCGTCCGTGACGAGTCCGGAAGGCATCGGCAAAACTCACGACGACCGCGAAGGACCTCTTTCGGGGCCGAAGGTCGCGTCGTTTCCGATTTCGCAAGCGACAGTGGCGCGCGATCGGAAGCCTCTGTCAGGTTCCGATGCTAGGTCATGAACTCATAAATGCCGGTAGAGGCATTGAGGCGCCTGGCTTCCGGTGCCATTGCTTGTTCAAAGGTGGAGGCAGCCATGCTTGAGAAGTCTAAGAACGAACTCACTCCACCGCCGATTGCGGAGAATGCCCGCGCTGTCGAGGTTTTGCGGGTGTGGGAGGAAACTGAGGCAGCCCAGCAGCTTGTTCTAAAGACGACGTGGGAAGAGCCTGGAGCGTGGGGGGTGTTACTAGCCGAAGCCCGTCACGTTGGGATGGATACACTGTCATAGGGCGATCTCCCGGATGCCTCTTCCTCTACCAAAAGATGATTCAGGCTCGGCATGAGCCGATATGATCTGACTGACTTCGAGTGGCGTGTGATCGAGCCGCTCCTGCCCAACAAGCCGAGGGGCGTGCCTCGCGTCGATGACCGGCGCGTGACGAACGGCAGCTTTTGGGTGCTGCGATCCGGCGCTCCGTGGCGTGAGCTGCCCGAGCCGCTACTTATGAGACTACGACCTAGATGGATTTGCGCCGTGGGTCCCCGGATCTCCAGAAAATATACATTATAAGGCCGTAAAAAAGCCCCCCCACCGTGGACAAAGCGATTGTAATCGCGACCATCGCCACGCGGTGAGCCATCGGCTTATCAGCCATTTCCATAGCAACACACCCGCTCATGAGCAGGCCGAAGGGAAGGCCCCAGAGCGTCACTCCTGCAAAGATTTGCTTCGCTAGGTTTGGTATGGTGCTCGCGACGCAGAGTCCATTGGTCCGAGTGAGCTGCATGAAGAGCAGCACCAAAGCTTGGCTAAGGATGATGGACGTTACGAGATAAGCACTGAACGCATTGTCGTCCTGGAACTGACGAGCGACTGCGAAACCGGCGAGCAGCGCGAGGATGTAGGCCAGATAGGTAAGATAGAGAGGGAGCGGGCGCGACAGCTTGGCCTCCATATGCGCATCCGACGCTTTCGTTGTTTCGGTTTTAGATTCGTCAAATTGGCGGGTTAGCTTGCGCCGGGCGTAAAACACTTGTGCGGCGATCAGCGTCGACATCACCCCAATGAAACCGAAAGCCATAGGCGGTCCACCGAATACGCTCCCGACGTTGTCAAGCGGATCCAAGGTGAGAAGAATTGCCACCATCGATAGAGCCAATGCTGCGGCCGTTGCCACTGGAAAGAGCCAACTTGGTTCGGCGGCAGCTTCAGCGATCAAGCGTTCGTTTCGCTCCGATGGAGACATCCATTGAGCACCCTTGAAAAGCACAAAGCGGCTTGTCACCATGCTAGCGAGCAGCGCCCAGATTACGAGCGTAAAGGTTCCGTAGCTTGGATCGTACTGTTCTCCCATTAAGGCACGCATTGCAGGGCCGATCGGTAACGCGGCGACTGGGACGATGATGGCTTCGGCCAAGCGCTGACCTTTCGGCTTTAGCAGCACTAATTTTTCTTGTGGCATCCCTCCTCCCATTTTGCGTGCCTCAGTATCTCTTGCGGGCATATTGCAATAGCTTCGGGCCTAGCCCCTCACTGCAGCGGGCTCCTATTCCATTCGGACTCTGTGTCTGTTGTCTGCGTTTTTTTCTTCTTTTGTGGTACTGATCGGTTCGTCTGGTTTTTCGCTGGTGAAAGTTCAGGTTCCACTGCTTTGGGGTCGGCAACATTTGACGGCTGCGCGCTGGAAGTTACGGCGTGTTCCGCGGTCATCGCATCAAGCTCGAATTTGGCAGCGCGGAACTCGATGAAGGTGAATAAATTCAACTCGCGCGTCTTTTGAAATTCTTCGCGCGCTTTCTGCTTGTCGCCGAGGTGCAGATAGTAATGGCCCAGATAGAAGTGGGCTTCGGTTCTCGCTGACCAGCCTTCATCGCCGGTTTTTTGGTCGAGCATCTTCAGAAGATCGTCGGAAGTCAGGTGACCACCCAAGACCGCGAGGATCGGGAGAGGCCAGCTGCCGCGCGGATCTGCACCCGCGCGGCTGATGAGATCGTCAGGTAGAGGCTGATTGAGGCGCATGAAAGTCATGGCAAGCCAGATGTCCGAATAGGCGCGCGTGTCGCGATCATCGCCTGCACCGGCTCTTTTGAGGTCTTCGACAGCGGCCAGGAGGTTGCCGCTATAGAACTCGCTTTGTCCCCGCTTTCGGTAGAAATATGGATCTTTGTCATTAAGCGAAATCGCCTTCGTATAGTCAGCGATACTGCTCTCGAATGCCGCTACGTCGAAGTTTGCCTCGCCTCGGCAGATCCACATGCTCGCGTTTTGAGGGTCGAGTTCTACAGCTTTTTCGACGTCGCGAAGGGCATCCTTCATCTTGTTCAGGTTGGCATACTGCGCGCTGCGCTCACAGTAAGCACTGGCGAGTTCAGCTGGCTTCAATTTTTTAGAATTAATCTGTCTCGAATAGCTGGCGATCTCTTCCATGCGCTGACGCTTCAGCGATTGCGCAGGATCAGCCTTCGGCGTCGCTATCTTGCTCTGCGTGACGAACTTCTTCGGAATGGCGACGAGCGCGCCTGCGGGACTTCTGGTGGCCGCGATTTCCTGAGCGTATTTTGCGATTTCAGCGGGCTCGATGGCGTCGACTAAGGTCTTCAGCGAAACCTCGGTCGTAATCTTGTTTCCGCGGTAAGCGCTTGATGCCTCGTAGCTGAAGAAGCGGCTCTTGGTAACATGACTCACTCGGTCGTTCGGAAATTGTACGTTGGATGGCAATTCAGTGACGAGCGTATATTTCCCCTCGAATGGAAAGCGCGGCATCTGCAGCGGCGCAGACCTATTTCCTGTTGTGGGAGTCGCAACGGCGCCTCCAAGGTTGGTTGGAATAAATAGGAAGTACCAGGCCTGGTTGGTTTCGTTCAGGAGCTTCGGGACTTTATAGGTCGACGTTAGAGTCAAGACATTGTTCGCGGTGTCGTCATCGATCTTCAATGCATCAGTCGCCAAGGCGCTTGGGAAAAACTTTGCGAAACCTTCCGTGAGCCGATCGCGCAATTGGTCAGTCGAAATTTGCTTTGAAATAACCCGAAGCGCCTCGGCCTCGATGCCATTGAACGTATCGACACTTCGAATTTCAACATCGCCGCTGAAGTCGGTGACCCGTGCAGTCGCGACAGTATCGTTGCGCTTAAGTTCCAGAGCATTCGGGCTGGCAATCGCGGCGAGTTGTTTGGTGTCGGGAGCGACGACGAGGGCCTGAAACCCCTCGTATGGTTGTCCCATTCGATCGAGACGCCCGTGCTGCCCGAGCCGCGTCGGGTCCAAATAGTAGTCACGCTGGTCGAGATGCACCTTCACGATGGCATGGTCGAAGTTTAGAGGACTGGGAAGAGCCTTCTCGAGTCCCTTGCGACGGCTGACGGAGAGCAAGACGGGACGAATGTCGATGCCGAGCGGTCTTAAGAGAGCGACCATGAGAAATGCTTTGTCCTTGCAGTCGCCGTAACGACGCTGAAGAACGAAATCTGGCGGTTCCGGTCGATGGGAATTTTCGCCGATCGCTACTGCGAAGTAGCGTATCTCCGATTGAACGAATTCAAGCGCTTTGGCCACGCGCTCTTGATCGGTGGCTGCTGATTTGAGCAGTTCAATTTGCTGACTGAGTTCACCGTTGGCTTGGCCAGGCCGGGCGAAGAGTCCGTCCGCCCATCTCGATACGTCGTTCCAGTCAGTGAATTCTGAAAATTGGATCCAACGAAACAGAGTGTAGTCGGGTGGCGAGGATGGTTCCGCGTTTTTCTGGGCGAGCCCTGTCCCCTCGAAAACGATCTTGTGTTGACCGTTCGCGGAAGACTCCGACGGAACGACGGCCGCTCCCGGTGCTTCACCGATCATTCGCCAGTTTATTTTGCGATCTGCCGGATAAACCAGAGATATCCGTCGCTTTGTCACCGGATATGGCTGATCCCAACCGGCGTAATCAACGAATTTGCCTCCGAACACGGGGTTCTGGCCGCGGATCGAATAGGAATATTCGATTGTATCGCCGACGCGGATGTCCTCGACGAGCACCGAGGCTGTTACGATGTCGTTGTACGCATTCAACGACAGTGAAGCGTCACTCTGTAGGAATCGTATGATCGCTGTTTGAGTGCGATCGAGTGTGTCTGTGCCTCGTAGGATGCGGACTGAATGCAATTCCAGTCGTTGGTATTCTGGAACGAACCCGATCGGCAACTGACTCATGCTCGAAAGCATCGATGCGTCGTTGACGGTCATTGCGAAGTGAATGAACACCGTCGGCTGATCGCTGATGTAAAATTGAGTGTCGCCCAGGCGCTCAACCAGCGCCCGCGACGTATCTCGTTCGGGCATCGGAACGGTTTCTACCCAGGCCGGTAGGGGCGTGCCGCGCGAAAAGGCATTCGCTGCTACTTGCACCTCTTTGATCTGAGGCTGAGTAAGCGCCGTGGGAGGCGCCAGGGATTGCGAATGAGCGCAGGTCGCGACTCCTACAAGCGCGCAAATTATTCCTGCGAAACCAAGGGTTCTACGCATTCATTCCCTGCCTAACAACGTCCATCCGCTAGCTGATGGCAAACCAGCTTTGTTGCGCTTCCTGAAAGGTCACAAGCTAAGCTCGTCCCGATCGGCTGCTCATCCCCGGAAATTTCCAAATACTGTAATGAGGCCGTCACTTTCCCCCTCAGGGCAGCGGTTTGGGGATGGTTGAGGTACGCCTCAATTGTTGGGATCGTAGCGCAACTAGGTCGCCACTTCGGGTGGGTTGAGGTCAGCAACCCCGTCATGACTAATCCTATCAAAACCATTGAAAAAAGATTTTGTAGGGGTGCGAGTTCTTCGCGTCTATGGTGCGGCGGCCACATACTCGTACTAAAGTCGTCAGCAATACCCCTAATTCCATCGAAATTTTATTTGTGGAACGAAAGAACTCCCGTGCGGAGCAAGGTCGGCAAATGGTTCAACCTCCTCGTGGTCCCGAGCGAGGGAACATTGAAGCCCACCGAATCCTACGTCGATCCGGTTGATGGCAAAACGAAGAAGCGGCGCTATTACGCCATACCGCTCAGGGAACTGAGCGATTGGCGAGAGCGCCTCGGTTATTGGGTGGCCCACGGCAAAAAATCCCCCAGCGCCAGGACGCGCTAAGGGCTCTGATGATTTCGACCGACGAGTCCGAGTTGCGTAGTCGTAAGCTGTCGACTTCGGAAGTTCCGGGAATTCTGCCCGGATCTCCGCTCCGGACGGAGTGCGACAGTGGCGAGTCCGAAAAGGCTGAGGACCACCGGGAGCGCGAATTTGATGACCATCAGAAAACTCTTGCTCGCACTGGCTTTATCGACATGCCTTCCGACATCGATCTCGCATGCCGGACAAGATCACACTTTTATGTGCAGTGCCGACATGGTGAGCGGCTTGGATTACGATGAGGAAACGAAGGCATGGCATCCATCCATTTTCCGGCCCACCTCGAAATTCGTCCTCAAATTGAAGTTCATCAAAACTGAAAACGACCCCGGCCGCAAAAATGAACCGGCCGATTTCTATGCGGCAACTGTCAATGAGCTAGGCCAACAATTTGGCGCGATGCCTTGCTACAATGACCGCGATGCAGGTCCGTACCTAAAGCTACCAAGTCGTCTTGCTGGCTTCGAGTGGAACGTTTTTTTCCGAACTCTACCGGTTCAACGTCGTCAAGGGGTGATACTTGAGAATTTACCCGGAGGGCTATGTTTTTGGAAAAGATAGCCGTGATGATCTTCCGAAAATAACTGCCGGTCGGTGTGCGCAGGTCGAATAAAAAGACCTGCCAGCTTTCGCCGACGGGTCTTTCTCTTCAGTGGCTGACGATCGCGATCATGAGGCCGCAGAGCCCCAAAACAGCGATGCTGGCGTCGAAGAGGTGCGGAAACCGTGCCACGGCGATCCTGGCCTTCCTCGGTCTTGCGACGTCCGGCTGAGGAGTGGGCCTCGCCGGTTTTCGACGTCGTCGTTTCGTGATACCAGTCATTCCGTTGATCTTTCCTACCGGGTTGGATCTTCGGAGGCTCGCCGCCCCGCTGTGCAACCAGTGGGCTCCAGGCGGGCCTTTCTTTCTGACGAGGTCATCATCAGCGGCAGCATTACTGCCGGACCATCGCCGGGCCTGAGCCCGGCTAGGTTTCGACCTCCGTTATCGTGCGAACATCACGGGGCTGAGCGGGCACTCCCCGTGCGACCGGACAGCCTCAGCGCCATTGGGGGCGAGAGTACTGGCGCGACCGTTCGGCAGATGCACCTGCACGGGCCCACCAATGACGCCGGGGCAGACCATGCCTGATGCCGGGATGCGAGCACGGGTATCACGAATGCTCGACGGAGATTTCCGTCCTGACGATCTTTCGCGCCTGTTTCTGTATGCGCGCGATCGGTGCGATGGCAGAGAGGCGGTGCAAGAGATCGGTGACTTCGTCGCGCATCACGATGAACGCAAAAAGGGCGTTGTCACGCGCGAGGTGCGCGACTGGTTCGCCATTGCTAAATTCCATTTTCCAAACCTAGAAAGGGTCGTCGATGGCAATCGCTTACCAAGCGATTTTCCGGATTTCCTGCGGGCCTCGTATCGACGCGCGTCTAAACGGCATTTGCGAGATCAAGCAGGTTTGCGTCACGCGGACGCCAAAAGAGTATTGGAAGCGGCAATCGAACATTTAGTTCGCAATTCGGACGGCACTTGGTCGTTTTCCGATCGACATACCCAGACAGAGGGCAATCTCATAAGGGCACTCATAAGCGTTATCGTCGTGCGTCCGGCGTTCGATGGCGATCGGTTGTTCACCGAATTCTCAGCCACGCTGAAAAGTCATGCGCTGCTTCAAAGAACTGATCTGGCGCGGTTTGAGGAACTGAAGCCCGCGATTGGCCTCTTTGCAGTATCGCTAATGCACAACTCGCGTATTGTCGTTGCTGACGGGTCTATTTGCACGCTCGAAGGTTCTGTTGACGGTGCCGGGATACATGTCAGGTCTAGTGTCCCAATTGCTCACCCGGCTGGGAACGGTGAGGTGCGAGTTGCTTCAAACATTTTTTTCGACCAGCTTGACACCGGCGGATCACTGCGAACCCACGTTACTGAGCGAGGCTCATCCTTGGGAGTTCGACTTGGAAGTAAATAGCGATCGGAAGCTGGTCAAACTCGGTTGACACTGATGGCGGACCAACACCGCGTTTGGCTCAAGTGCAAGACGGCGGCATGGAAGGCCGCAAACCGCGATCGCTTCGAGCTACTGCGCAAGCGCCAGCCTCAATGGCGTCTGCTTCCAGATATCGTCACCGACCGCTAAGGGTCACAACTGGACAATTCGTTCGCTGCTGCCCTGAGACTGTTTTTAGGGCCTGTGCCGCCTAGTCGATGAACACTCGGCCAAGTGCGGATCTCGTTTTCCCGAGGCGGATTGATTGCCAGCCCCCGTGCAAACGGCTCGGACGGGATAAATCATCATTGGTATTTACGGCGCCCATCGTCACTATTGAACCACCAATAATCGTATTTAGCTTTCCGCGCGGGCGACACGTCGGGCATCGCTTCACCCTGCTTTCGCGTGTAACAATGCGCGAAGCGACCTTCGTTGTTGTGGCAATGCCGATAGCTGCGAGTGTCCACGCGTTGAGACGCAGCCTCGCGTTCGGATGCGTTCGGCAAATAGGGCAAAGACGCCGCGTTGAACGAACTCACGCCTGTGCCTGCGATTGCGATGGCAATCATGACTAGACGACGCGCTAGTTTGAGTTTTTGGGTCATGTGGATGTATCCTCTCTCGAACGGCCGGTACGAAATTTGTACGAGGGCGGAGGGCCGACGGGGGTACGACGGCCGTCCGCACCGGTCACTTGGCCTTCTCCACCATCATGACTGTGATCTGCCCGTTGACCTTGTCGGCGCTGAACTTGATCTTGTCTCCCGGCTTTACCGCCTTGAGCATTGCCGGGTCATTGGCTTTGAAGACCATCGTCATGGCGCCCATATCTAGGTTGGTGATTGCCTCGTGCTTGATCGTTATCTTGTCCGCTGCTTCGTCGATTTTTTTCACCTCGCCGTTGATCATCGGCAGTGATTTCGCATTCTCCGCGCTAGCCACGCCGACGAGCGGCACCAGGGAAGCGAAGACACTGGCGACAAAAAGCGCTTTCGATCGTCTCATCGTACAAACTCCTGTTCACGGTTGATCCTGCGGTGTGGCTGGCTCCATTCTGACGCTGTCATTTGACGACGACCTTCCCGTGCATCCCGGCTTCGTAGTGGCCCGGAATCAGACACGCGAATTCGAACTCGCCCGGCTTCGAGAAGCGCCAGAGAATTTCGGCCTGCTTTCCGGGTTCGACCGTCTGTGCGTTTGGATCGTCGTGCTCCATTTCGGGATTTTTCTGCATTTCGACGCGATGGCTCGCGTTCTGCTGAACGGACGCGAGATGGAACTCGTGCTTCAGCGCGCCGTCGTTTCGGATGATGAACTTGATCTGTTCGCCTTGCTTCACGTCGATTTCTGCCGGGTAATAGATCATCCCTCCGTCTTTCTCGGCCATCGTGACTTGCAACACCCGAAATGGCTTTTTGGGATCTCCGGGTTCGCCAGCTGCGTAATCGTCGTCGTCAACTCCCCCGTGCGCCGCGGCGTGTGTCATCATTGTTGGCAAAAAGCCGAACACCAGCGCGACACAAAACGCGGCCGCGAGAATTTGAAGGGTACGAAGCATGGACATTTTCTCTCCCTGTTGCTGATCAGTGGTTCATCGGGGCCGTGGGCTTCACCACGTGCATTTCGACGTCGGTCGGATTGCCTTCGGCAGCCGGTGCCTTGACCGCATCTGCCAGTTCGCCCGTCCATTCGCGCGCGACGGTCCCTTCGGGCTGCTTGAACCAGCCGGGGTCCTTGTAGTCGTTATGATCAAGTCCCTCGCGGACCTTCACGATGGAGAACATGCCGCCCATCTCGATCGGGCCGAACTGGCCGAATCCGGTCATCATCGGCAGCGTGTTGTCAGGAAGCGGCATTTCCATTTCGGCCATGTCGGCGCCGCCCGCCTGACCCATCGGCATGTAGCCGCCGGGCACGACTTTCGAGATTTTCTGCTGCATACTTTTGAGGTCGACGCCGATGTAGGTTTTCACGTCGTGGCCCATCGCATTCATCGTGTGATGTGACTTGTGACAGTGGAATGCCCAGTCGCCCGGCTGGCTAGCGATGAACTCCACCGCGCGCATCTGTCCAACTGCGCAATCGACCGTTACCTCGGGCCAACGAGATTCAGGTCTCGTCCACCCGCCGTCCGTGCAGGTCACTTCGAATTCATGACCGTGGAGGTGAATGGGATGATTGGTCATCGTGAGGTTGCCGAAGCGGATGCGGACCTTGTCATCCTTGCCAACGACAAGATGATCGATCCCCGGAAAGGCGCGGCTGTTCCAGGTCCACAGATTGAAATCGAGCATGGTGTTGACCTTGGGCACGTATGAGCCCGGCTCGATGTCGTAAGCGTTCAAGAGGAAAACAAAGTCTCGGTCGACACGGTGCGCGTTGGCGTCCTTCGGATGCACGACGAGGAAGCCCATCATGCCCATGGCCATCTGAAGCATCTCGTCAGCGTGCGGGTGGTACATGAAGGTACCGGAGCGGCGGACTTCAAACTCGTATACGAAGGTCTGACCCGGCTTGATCTGCGGCTGCGTCAGTCCACCGACTCCGTCCATCCCGTTGGGCACCGGCATGCCGTGCCAATGAATCGTTGTGTGTTCTGGAAGCTTGTTGGTGACGAAGATGCGAACCTTGTCGCCTTCGACGATTTCGATGGTGGGTCCCGGTGATTGCCCGTTGTAGCCCCAGAGGTGCGCCTTCATGCCGGGCGCTATCTCACGAACGACTGGCTCGGCGACTAAGTGGAACTCCTTCCAGTCGCCGTTCTGCCGCCACGGCAAAGTCCAGCCGTTGAGTGTCACGACAGGCTGGTACTCAGGGCCGCTTGATGGGTAGAGCGGCGGTTGCATCAACGGTGACGCCTGGGTTGGCGCTTCGGGAATCGATGCGGCTGCGACACGGCCAGCCACTTGCGTTACGCCCGCGAGAGTGAGGCCGGACGCAGCGATGAATTTGCGACGCGAAACGGTCATCGGTTCAGTTCCTTTCCTAGTCGCTTTGCGCAGCTGTTTGTGTCTGGTTGGTTTCTCCGACGACCACACCTCCGAAAATCGCGGCGTGAAGGTCCACGTCGGCGAGCCAGAAGTCGCGTTTAGCGTTGATGGCTTGCACGTTGGCGGAAATGCGGTCCCGCGCGTCGATCAGCAGTCCAAAGAGATCGGAGAGCATGCCGTTGTAGTTGAGGAGCGTCTGCTCGGAGATCGTCTCTCGCAGCGGCAGGATCGTTTTGTCGTAATAAAGCGCAATGTCATAGGCACCGCGATAGGTTTGGTAGGCTTGGCGCGCCTCCGCCCGCACGCTGACAGCTTTGTCCATCAGCAAGTTGACGGCACGGAGATAGGTTTCTTCGGCGCGCTTGGTCTTGACCTCTCCGAAATCGTAGATCGGAATTTGGAAGGTCAGCTCGTATCCGCTACGGGGAGTTTGTTCTCCGCTTTTAATTTCGTTCCGACTGACGCCGCTCGCTTCGAGCACATCGATGAACCGCGTCGCGTGTGTGAGTCCGTATTCCTTCGTTAACGCGGCCAGCTGCATCCGGGCGGTCTGGAGATCAATGCGCGAGGTGACCGCCTCCCTTTCGGCGTCTGCGGTGGTCCGCAGCTTTGCGGGGAGTGGGCCGAGTTTGTCGGGCAGGCGATAGGCGAGATCAGCGCCCCACAGCCCTAGTACGCGGTTGAGATTTTCGCGTTCGCCCCGTTGTTTGAGACGCGCGACCGCGAGCTGTCCGCTGACTTCCGCGTAGAAGGCGTGCTCCCGCGCTTGGTCGAGCTTCGGCAAAGCACCCGTCTCGCCCAGCTTCCTTGCTAATTCCGACACTGCGTCAGCAGCGACGCGAGACTGTTCGAGAAACTTTACCGTTTGGCCTGCCGCCACGGCCCGGTAATAGGCGCGCCGTGCTTCGGCGGCCGTGGTGAGCGTCGCCTCGACTGCGCGCGCCTGAGCGACCCTGAACCTGTCCTGTGCAATCTCCCGTCGGCGCGGAAGCGTCAGTAGAGCGAGGATGTTCTGCGTAATTTGCCGTTCGATTTCGAGTTCGGCGCCAGTGAGATGGACCAGGGAGAACGTGGGCGCCGGAGGAAGACTCGCTTCCACCATGTCGGCTTCGGAAACACCGAGATCGTTGTAGGCCGCCTGAAGGGTGCGGTTGTTTAGAAGTGCAACTTCCACCGCACCATTGGCGGTAAGCGGTGCAGCTAAAAGCGAGCGCACGCGCGCCTGCGCTGCGGCGGCGTCGGATTCGTCTTTGATTTTTACCGTCGGCGAGCCGAGAACGCTGCTGGTCTGATCTGCGACGAGTGTCATCCCGCCATCCTTCGAAAAATGTGCGCATCCGCCGATCACCAGACCGGCCACCGCGATTAACAAGGCGGAACCAGCGCCCCCGCGCCGGACCGTCCGCTTCCCCCCGTGCATGTCGTCCCTTTCTTCCCGCTGCCTAGCTTCGCCGCTCAGTGAGCGTCGTGGCCCTGCGAATTGGATTTGGCGTCCGGTTGCTTCGGTGCGACGCGACGATTGACGTCGCCCCACGGCATCGGTTCAACCGGCTCATAGTTTTTGACGCCCGCGTTCACCGGCACATAGGACTGTTCACTTGTAGAGATCGGCCGGTCGGGCATCGGGCCGCTTACTGGCCACGGCGGAGCCACATCGCTCCATCCGGCAAGCAGCGGCAGCAGCAGCGCTACCGCGAAACCGCGCATAGGCATTGGGACCTCGTTGAATGAGGTTGTGATCATCGCCAGCGAGCGGCTGTGGCAATTGCCAAGCCTGACGTGGAGGATCGACTAACTATGTTTGGGAAAGCGCGCGGGGGTCGCTGAGCGGACATCCCGCGCCGGGCCTACGAGCGGCCAGCGTCCAACTGGACGCAATTAGAGTCTGGGAGGTCTTTCAAGACCGAATTTACGGTCCAGTGCCTTCGCTACGGAATCGTAGGCGACGTTGATTCGCTTGACGGCGGGATCGTAATTGATGCCATCGCCAACACTCTGTAATGCCGACGTGGACGGCCCGCAGGGGGCGCAGTGAGATATTCCCAAACAGCAACATGCACCCGTGCAGTGATAGCCTGCTGGGAATTCGCGTGCTTCGAAGTATTGGGGCGCCGCAAGATTTGGCGCGTTATCTTCAGCCTGCGATTGGCCGGCGATCACAGGTGCTACGAAAACTTCATCCGCTACGCCGCCATGAGCGCTGGCCGCCGCCGGGAAACCCAGAGCGACCAGGAGCACAACCGCGATAAACTGAAGCCAAGCTCGCAAGAGAATCCAAATCCTGCTGATCGAACCCTGAAGTGCCGTATTTGTTTATTGTGTCTTCCTCAAGGACCTACATGGGCTACACGCATAATTCAATGCGGATGTTGTTGCGCCGCATCAGAGTGGAACAGCGGCGTCTCGCAGGTAGCCAACATGCGAAATTGAGTCGGGCTATGGTCGTGAGTTGATGTCAGCTGGAGGAAATCGTTGATACGCAAAGATCTGTATTGGCTGCTGCGAAACAAGCTCTAGCTAGTGTGAAAAAGCAATTTGAAGACGCCTAGCAGATTTTGGCGAGCGCCGTCTGGACCGGCTCGACCTCGCTGTCGAAGCGCCGGACAAGCCCGCAACCGATCACCTCAGCCCCGTCGACATGCGCGATCCAGAAGTCTCCGTGGCGCTCGACCCTAATCCGGGCATCGTCCGAGATCAGTGGCGTGCGATGCGCGCCCGCGCGGTAGCTCTGAAACCGCACACCGTCCACGGTCAACCAATGATAGAGCGGATGCAGCGTCGGCCATTTCGCCGTCACGGCTGGAGCCCCAGGTGCTGGCACTAGGTTGCGCATCCGCATTGGGGTCTCGAAGCCAAGGCGCCGCTCGTCAGCGCGTGCCTCCGTAAGTGCCCGCGCGATCCTCTTGGCGGCGCTGTAGCCTTCGATGACGAACGAGCCTTTGGTGATGACGTCGTTGCTCGCGATTTCGGTGATGATGCGCTCGGCTGCTTCACGATCAACTGGATTAGGCGCGTCGGACTCGTCGAGATAGATCTTCACGGTCAGCTCCTGTTGGTGCTGCCGTTCCCAATTCCCCGGAGCGGAATTAACGCTTCCAAACGAGTATCTCAATTCACGAATGATATCAGAGCCTATCGGCGATCCTGCCGGGCGTTTAACCGCGTTCTAAGCGTTCGCGACTACGAAATCCCTTTCTGTCTTAAGCTGCGCGCCATGCTTTTGGATGAGTATCATCGCCGAGGACGTCATGCTGCTTCGCAGAAAAACCGCGAAGCTTTGGGTCTCGTATCGAGCCGGGCAGGCTTCTTGTCGACGTTCTGCGATAGGCTCAGATACTCGCTCGTCGACCTTGAAAAGTATCACATCAAGAAATGGGCCTTGCTCGGCATTGTGAGCGGTGGCTGCCTCGCTGTCGCCGCAAGCTCACCGTGGCCGATCGGACTAACAGCCCGGCATATCATGGCAGCGCGCAATTGCGAATCAGCTCGCGCCGTGGGCTTAGCTCCTGCTGCCCGCGGCGCTCCCGGTTACTGGGCTCACAACGACGCGGACGATGATGGAATCGCGTGCGAGCCATGGCCGCCGTCGCGTTGGTCGCGATGAGCCATCTCTGCCTTGCAAGCACTACAAGCGGTTGCTAGCTCTTTGGGCAAGAATGCCGACAAGGATCAACGGTAATGAGCGAACGCACGACCGCGCATATCTGGTGGAGCATCTATGTCAAGACTTCCAACTTGCGAAAGCTCAAGCAGGCCCATCTTCCTCCTCTTGAGCTGGCATTGGAAAGGATCGAGTTCGACTGGCAAATCATGACGGAGGAAGAGAACCCGGGACTTTTCCGGCTCATCACCTACCAGAATTTTGAGATTGAACGCGTCGAGGAGATCATTATTCCGCTGCTCCGACGGTCGTACAAACTGTCACCCACCTGGACCATCATGGGACTTGACGACCTCACCTCAGGCCGCTTGCAACATATTTATGGCAGTAGCACAAATCCACCCAACTCGAACAAACCGCCAGCGTTGGAGAGTCTTGTTTTTGAAGTTGAACCAGGACGCATTCTGCCGATGACGCAGGATGGCGGATGGCCTGTCGTCGACGAACCGCCGAAGCCAGATAGACTCAAGCCCCGCCAGATCCGCTGGCCCAAACAACCGAGCTGACACGGTGAGTTGACGGGCGCATGTCAGACATCGATCCAAGGAACGGTCGGGATAACGAACGGATGCCCGTGTTGCTCTCAGAGGAAACGAACTTCGACACGTGGCTCTCCGCGTCGGTCTCCGAGGCCTTCGCTCTGGCACGAAGCTTCGACCTAACAGCCATGCAGATTGTGCGAAGCGGGTTCGAGAAGAAAGTCCCGCTGGCGGCATGAAGTTGTCCATGCGCATCTTGGTGATTGGAGCCTACGGACTGGTGGGCGGCTATGTAACCGCTCGCCTCCTCGGCGAAGGCCATGAGGTCGTCGGCATTGGCCGCGAGACCAGAGTCGCGAGACGTCGGTTTCCAAAGGCTCGCTGGGTGGACGTCGACCTTCGTGACATGAATGCCGACCGATGGGCGACGCTCCTGGGCGGCATCGACGCGGTGGTCAACTGTGCAGGCGCACTCCAGGACAGCTCGCGCGACGATCTTAGAGCGGTTCACGTCCGGGCTGTGACCGAATTGGCCCTCGCCTGCGAGCGGCACGGTGTGCGCCGGTTTGTGCACATCTCGGCGGTCGGCGTCGAACGTGGCAAGGGACGTTTCCAGCACACGAAGCACGAGGCCGAAGCAGCGCTCCGGGCCACGAACCTCGACTGGATCATTCTCCGGCCCGGTCTGGTGCTCGCGCCAGCAGCCTATGGCGGAAGCGCCCTGCTGAGGGGCCTCGCGGCGTTTCCTTTCGCCATTCCAGCCATAAGGCCAGACGCCATCGTCAAAGTGGTTTCGGCGGATGATGTCGCCCTGGCCGTGGTTCGCGCGCTCACGGTCCCAACGGCCAAATTCACGTGCGATCTGGTTTCTGCGGAAAGTACGAGCCTTGGCGACATCCTGCGTGCATTCCGATCATGGCTCGGTTTGCCGGACGCGCGAGTGATTGCCGTACCCCGAGGGATCGCCGCGGTGGCGGCCGTGGTTGCTGATGGGCTCGCGTGGCTAGGGTGGCGAAGCCCGATGCGCTCGGCCGCAATGACCCAGCTCGCGGGCGGCGTGACGGGTGACAGCGACGAGGCGAAGGCGCGCCTGGGCCTCTCGCCGCGCGGTCTGGCTGAGACGCTTTCGGGCTGGCCTAGTGGTGTGCAAGAGCGATGGTTCGCGCGCCTCTATTTCCTCAAACCAACGATCCTAGCTACCCTGGCGGCGTTCTGGGCCATCTCGGGCATCGTGGGCTTCGCGAGTCATGACCGCGCAGTCGGGCTGCTAACCGACGCCGGAATCTCCGCAGGTCTTGCCGACGCCTTCGTGGTCGGCGGAAGTATCCTCGACCTTAGCCTGGCCATCCTCGTCTCTATTCGTACCACCGCGCCTTTGGCGTTGCGCGCGATGATCGTGGTGACGGCCGGATATCTTTCTGCCGCCAGCGTGTGGGTTCCGGACCTTTGGGTCGATCCCATGGGGCCGCTTGTGAAAAGCGTCCCGGCGGCAGTGCTCGCGCTGGTTTCCCTGGCTGTGATGGACGAGAGATGACGCTTTACCTGCTCCTCAAGACGCTGCACATCATCGGTGCGACCGTTCTCCTCGGCACAGGTGCGGGCATCGCCTTCTTCATGCTGATGGCTCACCGTACGGGAGATTCACGCCTGATCGCCCACACGGCGGGGGTTGTTGTCATCGCCGACGCACTGTTCACCGCGACGGCCGTCGTGCTGCAACCGATCACCGGCGGCTGGTTGGCGCTGCTCGCTGGCTATCCGCTGTTCGACGGCTGGATTGCTGTCAGCTTAGCGCTCTACGTCGTCGTGGGCCTGTTCTGGTTGCCGGTCGTGTGGATGCAGATGCGAATGCGCGACATCGCCCGTGACGCGGCCCACAGAGCCGTGAGCCTGCCGCCCAGCTACTTCCGTCTGTGGCGTCTCTGGTTTGCGTTCGGTTTCCCAGCCTTCGCGTCCGTACTGGTCATCGTCTGGCTGATGATCAGCAAGCCCAGCATGTAGGCGCTGGTTCCAACAGGCTATAAGTGGATTTGCCTGCCGGGAATAATCCAGCTGTTGAAGGGACCATGAGGTGGACAGGATCGAGCGTTGGATCAAACGAAGTTTGGCTTCCGCTGTAGCTGCCGGGATTGGTCAGAGGGCCGATTCCTGCAACGTTCTAAACATAGATTTCGAAGGCCAGAAGCACCCTGCTAACTTAAACGCGAAGCTGGATGCGTGATCGCGCCTCCATATCAAGACCTAAAATCCCAATGGCGCTTTGATTTCTTCTCGATGCTCAGAAACATATTTGTAAAGCAGCGTTGTGAGATTGTCAGGATAAGCAAAAAATTCCTGATCACATTGGCCGAGCTTCGCAACGACTTCAGAGGATAGAGTGGCCAAGGCTGCCTTCCGGGCAGCGTTGTCTGACCAGGGGATTTCCCGGCCCAGAGCTTCGATCGCTTGTCCGACAATCGCTGACATTGTAGTTGCGCCAATCGCACGTAGCGCATCAGCGGCATCGGGAACGAGGCTTCCGGTGTTATTCGAGAAATACTGATGGAACCCGCCACTGTTTACTTCGGCCTCAAGCTCCCATATTGCCCGGAAAACCCGTTCTGGCCGGGACAGTGCGCCATAGTCGACGCGCCAAAACCGAGAATGCGGGCTATCGGCTAGTTGAACGAGCCGCCGGTTCTTCTCATTCACATCAATCGTCATTCTGTGACATCCACCGTACAAAATCAGATGCCTCCTTATTCACGAAGAGGCAGTGTGAGACATGCGGCACGCGGAAATGAGGTTTCAATTGTGCGTTCTATCAATCTCGTCGCGATACTTCTGCGACTTCGTAAATTCTTCCAACACTTCAGCCACAGACCTGCCGGTGTCCTTGCATAGTCTCAGTAGCATTGCCTCGCTCTCGGGCACTAGCTGTTCACTGAAACGCTCTTGCAGCGAAGATTGAAGGTCACAAATTTCTTTCAAAAGCTCTTCGTCCGACAAAGCCATGCTGATTCTTCCCCAACTCAACCTTGTTACTACTCATCGCCAAGTATCTTGCAGTCCGCAACCGGGACGCCGGTCGATAGGCAGTTCTAACAGGTGGTAGTGTATCAGTTTGAAATTCAGTCCATTCGACCTTGGGACTGTAGGATTATGCCGCAGCCAGCGGCCACGCCGCATGCACCGCTCGATAACAATCCGAAAACGCCATTTGAGAAGCCAGTCAAAATCAGCAGGCAAGCGGCCAAGGCAAGGAAGACCGTTCCCAATACGACGGTAAAAATTCCGAAGACCAAAAGAAACCGCATGAGTCAGACGCACATCCGCTTTACGTACGCCTTTGGCCGACCCGGCTTCGGTGCCGCTTCGTCGGCATCAGTCGTCCTCGCCGTAACGAATGAGATCATCGAAGTCGTTTGGGCGCATGCGTCGAAGACTGATGTCGTCGTCTTTGTTGTGTCTACGGTCATTCGGTTCATGATGACGCTGCGCTTGGCGGCCTATCTGTTTGACGAAAAGTTGCCAGTCCACGGCCTTACGCTCGCGCTTTTCTGCCGCGCTGAGGCGCTTACGCTGAGGTCGTGCGTGCCGTTCACCCTCTCTGGTCACGAGCGGCACAAATGTTCGGCCGCCTTTGGGGCCTTTAGGCATCGTGTTTTTTCTCGATAGATTCGATCATTGTTTTGAGCTGTCTCAGCGCGTGCTTCGCAGATTCCGCTTTCTCAGGTTCGAGCGTAGTACGGCCGCTCTCGTGGTCGGCGACAATCTTCTCCAAACCGGAGATCGATTTACGCCATCTGGCAATCCATTCAGAAACTGCAGACACGGCGGGCCTCGTCGCACAGTTGATTCAACGCTTTCCGCCGAAACGGGTTCATCTCGTTATAAGCGCAATACGCCCCTTCGTATCGAAGCTGGCAGGCAGCCTCGAACCAGCTGCGAAAGTATCCAGAACAGGCCAGCTCGGGGCCGCGCCACCGATATGGGCTCTTTGGGTGCGTTGATCCATAGCGCAAGCATGCCTGCAAATTGCTGCGGTAGAGGCAAGGTCTGGGCCTGATGCTGTTCTCCCAGACGGTGCCCAAGTCCCTGGGCTCGGTCAGCCTTGCGGCCTCTGGTAGCGTCCGTTTTAGACCCCACCCTTCCCCTCTACCTAGCGCTAAGCATAGCACGGATGAGGCCGCTTGGGCCGCGGCGTCAACCGAGATATTTTTCAAACTGAGGCACTACCCTAAGAGGCGAGCTTGATGCGAGAATCCGAAGATATGACCGAGGCGTTTCTCACGCTCACCGAGATGGATACCGGGGTCAATTTTTATCACTTGAACGATGAGCGGGCCTTTTTCGAATGGTTGGGACGAATCCCCTGTGTCGAAAGATATGAGGGTGAGGGCCGCCGAGGATTAGTAGTCTATCTGAAGCGCAAGCCACTAAAAGACGAACTTCGCGAACTCCTGGCCCTATGCCAACGCTACGGCGTCAACATGCGCCAATTGGCTAAGTTCGAGACAGCAAGGAACCGGCACTGGTTTCGCGACCCGAAAAAGTACTGGCACTCGGCCGTCTTTGGTCCCCAATCCAAGCAGATCGAAGCTTCAACTTGATCAAAGTGGATTTGCCTGCCGGGATTAATCCAGCTGTTGAAGGGGCTATAATGGACAGGATCGAGCGTTGGATCAAACGGAGTTTGGCTTCCGCGGTAGCTGCGGGGATTGGTCAGTGGGCCGATTCTCCGGAATCGGCTCTCGGCAAACGGTTCTATCAGGTCACGGATGGCTCGATGACGCTCGTACTCTCGCAAATGGGTTTCACGTATGAGGGGCCACCGCGGTCTTTCGAATGCAGGTATGACGAGGTGGAAGCCATCGAACTCGCACCTCTCGCAGACGTCATGCGACTACGTGGTGACCTGAGCAAGATATTGACAACAGGGATAATCCTGCGTGGCGTTCCGGAACGCCTTAAGCTGCAATTGCCGCTGCGAGTTTACTCGCAGGTCGTGACCGTGCTTTTTCGGATTGTGAACGAGTTGGCGTGAGGCAACGGGACGTGAAGAAGTGAGTATGTACGTGACGCGCGGCTCAGAGGACTTCAAGCGTGATGCCTAGCAAAGTCGGGGACGGATAATATGGGGGGTGCAAAGAAAGCGAAATTGAGCGCGACTAGAAAGTTGATCGAGAAATATCCGGTATGCTGCTTTTGCGCCAAGCGCCCCTCTGTCACGCGAGAACATATGCCACCGGGATCACTGTTCGATGGGTCTCACAGACCGGACAAACTCGTTATGCCCGCGTGCGAAGAATGCAACAAGGGAACGAGTACTGCGGACCTTATTGTGGCCATGGCAAGTCGTTGGGCGGAAGCCCCGAAAAATTCCGATCACGCGAGATTGGCGAGTAGGCTACGCAAGCAGGCCCCAGATATTATAAGCGAGTTGACTGAGAACCCAAGTCTTGCTGCGAATCTTCGGCGTCGCCTGCACCTCAAGAGTCAGGGTGTGCCAGTGCCCGACGATGCCAAAACCGTTACGGTGGGTCCGCTTACTCAACGTCAGCTAAAGCTATTCGCTTGCAAGGCCACTCTAGCGCTATACTTTGAACATTTCCGACGTCCATTTCCGCTCGGCGGTGCGTATGTAGCTAGCTGGCGCTCGAAGGAAGAAATTCAGGCACGGGGGCTACCGCGAGAAGTATTAGATATTTTGCCGACCTATCGTACTCTCGTGCAGGGAAGCTGGAGCGCCGCAGACGTGTTTGAGTACCTGCACAACCTAAGCAGTGATCCTCCGATTTTTGGTTTCTTTGCTCGGCTTCGAGGGGGGCTTTTCGTCTACGGGTTCGCGGTCGAAGATGCGTCGCTAGTCTCGTCTGACACTGGTTGGCGAAGGCACCAAGGACTACTCGATCTACTGACCGATCCGGAGTTCGCTAAGCGGCGGGACGACTAAGAGTCAACGGCGGTTTAATTAGTCAGCACGCTCAAATCGGCGTTCAATCATGACGTCGAGTCCAGGATAATCCGCTTCATAAACCCCGGCAAAAAAAGCCCGCGTCCCCATAGCTTCCCTAGTTATGGGCACATCTGCGACCTCAGACCTGCGACGGGCGTAATCAAAAAGGTTTGACGTGCGGACGTCGAATTCCAGTGTTTCGACGATCTGGTCGATCAGGTTTATTCCAGCAACGCTCGTCGTTGAACCCGGAGCTACTTCAGCCGTTAAGCTTTCCAGGCGCGAATGTAGAATTTGAAAATCTTCGAGAACCTGCGCAATCGCCGACATGGCGTTCGAGGGGGCCGTTTCAATGCAAGTTTGCAGGGTCGTCAGGGCCTCCTTCGGGATACTAGGCAATGGAGGTGGAGTCCAAGGGGCCGTGTGAAGAATGCGAACGTCGCCGACGGGGACCGGCGAAATTCCTTTTAGCAGATTTAAGCTCGCTCTTGCATATTGGGTGATCTGGCTCAAGGCAGAAGGCATAGCCGCGCGGGCGGAGAAGTGACGTCGCCGCAGCGCTTCATCGGACTGGAGCTTTTGCTGGGCGATCTGTCGTTCGACGCTTTGGATCGTCAGCCAAGCACCGATGAGCGCCAATACGCCCGCGATGAGTGTCTGCCATTTGAACAGGAAATCCCCGATAGCCTTTTCCGAGGAATCGAGGCCCATTGCCATCGCGCCAGATATCAAAACGACAGCGGCGGCGAACCCTGTTCCGAACCCAAGCCGCCACCACACCTTCAAATGATCGCTCATAACCGTAGCCTCCCCGATCAGTTTGTCGGGTGTCGTCATACCAGCAGATCGGACGGTTCGTCTTGCAGGCCAAGATCGAGGAAGAGATCTGTCGCGCGTGGCGCGCGTTATGGGGTAATAACAAACTGTGGTTGGCAGGTAATCGCCGGGCCGGGCCGAAAACATGGAGGAGAGGATGGTCTTCGGCTATAATTCGGTAACGGTCGTCTTCCGAAAGTCTGTCACTGCTTCCGATGGCAATCGGCCTGACATGATTATCGGTATCCAAGCTCCGTGGAATCTCGTTGAGGGATTAGCCAAGCTTGCGCTTGCTCAGTACCCCGGAGCGGATCGGGTTACTGTCAGAGATAACACCGGCCTTCGAGGCGAATGGAAGACGGAAACAACTGATGCCTAAAGGCCCCAAAGGCGGCCGAACATTTGTGCCGCTCGTGACTAGAGAGGGTGAACGGCACGCACGACCTCAGCCTAAGCGCCTCAGCGCGGCAGAAAAGCGTGAGCGTAAGGCCGTGGACTGGCAACTTTTCGTCAAACAGATAGGCCGCCAAGCGCAGCGTCATCATGAGCCGAATGACCGTAGACACAACAAAGACGACGACATCAGTCTTCGACGCATGCGCCCAGACGACTTCGATGATCTCATTCGTTATGGCGAGGACGACTGACGCCCAAAGGAGCGAAATACTCTTCGTCCCACGACGCTCGGGGTCCGAGGCAGAGATTCAGGCCGAGTTCACGGGTAATGTGAATACCAAGATTTAGGTAAGATGACTCGCGCGTTGTGCGCGTCATGGGGTTTTACGAAACACAGGTGGTGGCAGCGGTATGCAGGCCATATGGCGAACTGGGATTTGAGTCGGCTCAGCGCCAAAGCGCCCGACCCTTACCGTAACCAGGATGCTGTCGCCCAAATTCGTCGATAAATCTGTTCCGCAACTCTCTCAGGTAGCCGATGAGCCCGCGCGGAAAGCCAGCTACACTGGCCTCTTCAACCAGATCGTAGAAGCCTAACATAACCTGTTGCATACGTTCAGCGGGATCAATTGGACGGCCATATTTGTCAACTTCTTCGCTCACATCAGTCCTCCGGACGAAAGCCAACAACTTTTGTGCCCATAGTGCCTACTCGTCCCACTTAGACCCGGTCGTCCATAGCCCCATGCTGGGCTTTGCAGCACTACCACTAGATTCAGGCCTAGATACTCGATACTCGCGCGCGTCGCGCGTCATGGGGTGTTACTCAGGCCGTCATGAATACCAAGATTCAGGCAAGATCTCCGCGCGTCGTGCGCGTCATGGGGTCTTATGTTTTTCATGGGCATCGCAAATGGCACGGGACGTCTGGACAGAGTGCATGCGGCGCGAACTCGGCGGCAGCACCGAAGAGGAACGAGCACGCGTCGAGGAGATCCTCGCGAGCTGGCGCTACGAATATCACAAGACCTTCACCCGGCAGATCCGGTGCGAGGCGCGATGCCGTGATGGTCACGCTTGCCGAGCGCCCTCAATGCGCAACGGTCGTTGTAAACTGCACGGCGGAATGAGCACCGGCCCAAAGACGTCAGAGGGTATAGAACGGATCAGGCAGGCCCAGCGTCGTCGTTGGGCACGGGCAAGTCAAAAGGCGAACACATGAGAGCTGAACAAATTGAAATCTATTCGGACGCAACGAATGCGGCCATTATGCGCCATCCGGGACGACGGTTTCCCGGCCTTTTGATACAAGGTGACACGCTGTTCAGTCTCTACCAACTCTCGACGCGGGGGAGCAGCCATCCCGAAGACCTCAATGAGCTTCAAGACCGTCTGCGCGGACTGCTTGAGCACTATAAGGAAGTCTTAGCTGCTCACGACATCGAGCTACCGTTTTACGAGGGCCACTAGCCCGGCGCTCGTTGAGCACGAAGCTCGCTCGTCGGCATCATGGCTCTTACGCTCTTGGTGTTGAATGGCTGCCCTCGTTCGTTGAGATGACCTTTGTCGGCGAGCATGGCACTGATCCTGTCGTAGCTGAAACCCGCGCGGCGGAGCCGCCGTGCTTCCTTGACGACCTCCGGCCGCTCTTCGAGGTGTGACTTCCGCCCTTCGACCTTTGCGCCGGTCTTCCGCAAGCGATCGCGGGCGTGCCGCAGCTTGGAAACGAGCCGGGCTTTCTCGTACTCGGCGAAGGCTCCGGCAATCTGGCGCATCATCTTCCGCGTCGGGTCGTCGCTCGCCGTCAGATCATCGCCGGAGGCCGTCAACAATCGAACGCCGCGGCTGATCAGAAGGGTGACGCCAAGCTCCTGCGCCATCAGCTCGCGCGCAAACCTGCTTGCATCCTCAACGATAACCGTGCGTACGCCGTTGCCTTCGATGCGATCCAGGAGCGCAGCGAAACCCGCGCGGGTCTCGATGGGGTCCGCGCCGGAGACCGCCGCGTCGTAGAACGTCTCGACGATCGCAAACCCGTTTCGCTTTGCGAAGCCCTCGACCGCGGCGCGTTGGCGTTTTTCGCTATCCCGATCTGCGCCGACGTTGGCCGCGCTCGACGTCCGGTAATAGGCCAGAGCTGAGATCCGGTTCTTGTTCGTGATTGCCATGACTTTTCTCGATGGATTGGGCGTTTTTCTGGAAAAGACCGGTGGCGACACCTTTGCCGCGAACCGCGAGCAGCTCAACGCGTTCGTCTCGACCGCCGACGAACTGGGATACCCGAGCATCGGAACGGCGGCGATGATCTCGTTCGAACTCCTCCTTCGCGAGGCTGACATCATCGGACGGTTTTCTTGGTCGCAGTACAAACCGGCAGACCGTCCCGAAGCGATCAAGCTTCGCCATCACAAGAATCGCAAAGGCGACGAGCGGACCTGGATGCCCCTCTTCCAGGACGGCGTGGCGCTTCTTCCCGAACTGATGGAGCGTCTTGATACGGCGACACGCCATGGCCCCCTTGTGATCATGAGCGAGGCGAAGCGCGGCGGGGTGCGCAAGCCCTACGAGCGAACCTACTTCGCCCAGCTCGTACGGAAAATCCGCGAAGCGGCGAAGTTGCCGGAGGCGTTGACGTTCACTTCGTTCCGTCACGGGGGTACGACCGAAATTGGCGACGCAAATGTGTCGGACCAAGGTGCGCTTTCGCTCACCGGTCACAAGACACGCGACATCTTATCGATTTACATGAAGTGGACGGAGGCCCAGCGCGTCGACGCAGCTCGTGCTCGCCTCGACTATCGATCGCGCGCTCGCAGCGCCTAACGAACCTCTCCTATTCGAAAGTTTTCCCGTTCCCGGGTTTGTTTGAGCGATCGCCCCCCCGAGTAGTGCATGCGACGAGGCGCGGGCGCGCTTTAGCTTCACTGGGGCGGCTAAAGACGTATAAGAAGCGAATCGCTGCCTGGGATTTTTCAGATGCTCAAGAAAGAACCATGGCCCGGATGGACGAGCGGCCGAGATAAGGCCGTCCTGGAGCTGGATATTTCCGAAGACGACCTAAAGGTACGATATGGCCTGGACATCATTCGCGATCGGGACGACCAACTTGGCTGGTTCTCTGCGGCACATTTTCTGGACGATATTGTCGGGCCTGTCGTGATCTATAGGTACGACCACGCACCAAGCAAGGCGGCAACGGTGTTCGTCGATTCCGAAAGCGACCTAGCAGTGGCGGCTTCTAGAATTGTGGAAGTGATGCAATTGGAGCCGTCTGAAATCTTAGTACGCGCCGCCTGATCAATTCCCAAAATTTCGAACCGAGACATCGCCCACGTGATGCTCACAGGGGAACGATTTGGCTACATTTGTCCTAACGGCATGTCCTAACGACCCCGTTGTTCCGCGCATGCGGAACACTCGACCAAACGCGATTTATCCTGGAATTTCGCTGTGGTGCGGACGGTGGGACTCGAACCCACACGACGTTACCGTCTCAGGATTTTAAGTCCTGTGTGTCTACCGATTCCACCACGTCCGCGCCGGTCGGACTTATGGCGAGTCGAGCGGCCAAGTGCAACAGGCGGATGCAAATCCGTGACGTATCAGATCGGGTTTGCGCCCGCTGACGGCGACGTAGGCGGGGCCATATCGAATACATGGCGCGCCTTCTTCATCAGAGCGAGAAGTTCGGCGGGCGATTCGACATCCAGAGAATGCGGATATTGCGGATCCGGACCGACGAGCTTGTCTGAGACGTTGCCGTCGGGATCGATGAAAAGCGTGCGCGGCACATAGGAGCCGTCGGGCGAGAACTCGCCATTCAGCTCTTTCTCGGTGTCAACGTCAGCAAGAATCATGACGAAATCGCGCGAGGCGGCAACGACCGCGGGATCCTTAAAGACCTTCCTGAAGCGTTTGCAAAAAGAGCACCAGGTGGCGTGAAAGACCATCAAAACGGGGCGTCGGGTCTTCGACGCTTCATAGATGCCGGAGCGTGCGTCGCGCCAGTTGATCTCGGCGCCATTCCAATCACTCGCATGGTTCGCAGTGCGCGCGAGGGCCGCTAGAGGAAGCGCGGCCAGCAAAAGCGCGGCGCAAACGATTGGACGGATCATGCTTCGGAACTCCAACGGCTCGTGGCTTGCCTTTTTCGTGCCTTTGCGGTCTCGAAACAAGGCCGCGAAAATTAACTACACTCCGCCGGCTGCTTCAGCGGCCTGCGGGGTTACCCAGGGTAAGCCGGTTTTCGTAAGCTTGCAGATGGATAAAGGCCGTTTCGAGAAGGGGCGTTGCGACGTCCTGCGCCCGGCCCCGGCGAATGAGATCGCCGACGATCTGCTCGGCTTCGATACGGCCGCCACGCTCGATGTCCCGCAGCATGGACGCCGAAATCTTTGAGGTTGGATCGCACATCAGGGTATGGGTGAAATCGAGCATCGCCTGCTCCGGCGGATAGCCGTTCGCGGTGGCAATGGCCACGCATTCGCTCACGATGCCGGTCATGAATTCGCGGCCCTGCCCGGTGCGATTGATCTCGCCGACGGATGCGCGCATCAGGCATGTGGATGACGCGAGCCCGGCGATGAAGAACCACTTGCCCCACATCGAGGCGATGACGTCATCGGAAAGCCGCGCATCGCAGCCTTTCGCGAGAACGTCGTGCAGCCTTGCCGACCCGCTCTTTTGCTCGGCGTTTCTCGGCCCGAGCGTGACGGCTGCGAACGGTCCGAAGTGGTGAATGGTACCATCCTCGGTCAGGGTGACGCTGATCTGGCATATGCCGCCGAGGACGCGCGGAGCGCCGAACGCCGCGTCGAGTGTTTCAAGATGCTTCATGCCGTTGAGCAGGGGCAGAACCAAAGTGTCTTTCCCGACGGCGGGCCGGATCGTTTCGATGGCTTCGCCGAGGTCATAGGCCTTCGCACTCAGGATAACGGCGTCAAAGGGGCCCGAGATTTCCTCGCGCGTGATCGCCTTTACCGGCGTCGTCAAATTCCCGACAGGACTTTCGATCTTGATGCCGTCGCGCAGAAGCTGATCGCGGCGTTTCGGCCGGACGAGAAACGTCACGTCGGCGCCAGCCTTCGTCAGCCGTCCACCGAAATAGCCGCCGGTGGCTCCGGCACCGAGAAAGAGAAGTCGCATGATCGGGGTCCGCTTTTTATTTCTGTCCGAATGGTAATGCCGGGAAGACGTCTCGGGTTTTAACCTACTCTCCGATGATCACATCATCTCACGATTGGCAGGGTTTCGCGCACAGGGAGTTGTTTGGCGGTGATGCATAAAGCTCCTTATGTGGAGGGTGACGCGGAGAGAGATCCGCAGCGAAACATAATGGAGTTTACATGATCCGCATCATTTCAATTGGACTGGCGACTGCCTTTTTTGCGCTTCCGGCCCTGGCGGAAGAGTCACCTTCGAGCGATTCCGGAAAAACGGCAGCCTTTAGCGCCGAGCTTGCAAGCGCGGCCAATGCCGAGCAGGCCCGGCAGCAGCTGGCACATCAGGGCTATACGGCGATTTCCCCTCTTCACCGCGATTCCGGCCGTTGGGTCGGCACGGCCATCAAGGACGGCAAGACCGTGTTTGTCGCCGTTATCGCGCCGCAGGCCCCGAACGTCGTTACGGAGTAAGTGCGCGTTTTGATGAACATCAATCGGCGTCCTTCATCGCGAGGGGCGCCGATTTTTTGTTTCTGCCAAGGCAAGAGCCTTGTGCTGGATCCCCGGCCTTCGACACGGCCGCGCCGTGCTCGGCCGAGGATGACGAACTAATTCTTCTTCTCCGGCGCGACGACGCGGATGGAGAGTTCGCGGAGCTGCTTCGGCGCGGCTTCGCTCGGCGCACCCATCAGCAGATCGGCAGCTTGCTGGTTCATCGGGAATAGCGCGACCTCACGCACCGTCTTCCCACCGGTCAGCAACATGACGATACGCTCGATGCCCGCGGCCATGCCGCCGTGCGGAGGTGCGCCGTATTGGAACGCACGGTAAAGACCGCCGAAGCGCGCCTCGACATCGGCCTTCGAAAGCCCGGTGATCTCGAAAGCTTTCACCATCGTCTCGGGTACGTGATTACGCACCGACCCCGAAGCGATCTCGTAGCCGTTGCAAACGATATCGTATTGGTTCGCCTTGAGTGCGAGGAGTGCATCCCGGCCGGATTTCTCAGCCGCTTCCAGTGCCTCGCGCCCGCCCTTCGGCATCGAGAACGGGTTGTGCGAGAAGTCGATCTTCTTCTCTTCCTCGTTCCATTCGTAGAACGGGAAGTCGACGATCCAGGCGAGTGCAAAGCGGTTCTCGTCGATGAGCTTCAGCTCATGGCCGACACGATCGCGCGCGAGGCCTGCGAACTTGTAGAAGTTCGCCGGGTTGCCGCCGACGAAGAAGACGGCGTCGCCATCTTTCAAGCCAAGCTGATTCTTGATCGCGACGGCGCGCTCGGGACCGATGTTTTTCGCGACGGGGCCGGCTCCGCCTTCTTCGCCGTCGCGCCAGAAGATGTAGCCGAGGCCCGGCTGACCTTCGCCCTGCGCCCAGGAATTCATGCGGTCGCAGAAGGCGCGGCTACCGCCCGTCGGCGCAGGGATGGCCCAGATGCGCGCCTTCGGGTCTTTCTCGATCATGCCGGCGAAGACCTTGAAGCCCGAGCCGCGGAAGTGCTCCGTGACATCGGCCATCTCGATCGGGTTGCGGAGATCCGGCTTGTCGGAACCGTATTTGGCGATTGCCGTGTCGTAGGGAATGCGCGGCCAGTTCTTCGTTACGGCCTTGCCTTGTGCAAACTCTTCGAACAGGCCGGTGATGACCGGCTCCATGGTCGAGAAGATGTCTTCCTGCTCGACGAAGCTCATCTCGACGTCGAGCTGGTAGAATTCGCCCGGCAATCGATCTGCGCGCGGATCTTCGTCGCGGAAGCACGGGGCGATCTGGAAATAGCGGTCGAAGCCCGAGACCATCAAAAGTTGCTTATACTGCTGCGGCGCCTGCGGCAGTGCGTAGAATTTTCCTGCATGGATGCGACTCGGCACCAGGAAGTCGCGCGCGCCTTCCGGGCTCGAGGCCGTGAGAATCGGCGTCGGGAATTCATTGAAGCCTTCGTCATGCATGCGGCGGCGGATCGACCGCGTGATCTCAAGCCGCTTCATGATGATGGCATGCAGCGTCTCGCGGCGGAGATCGAGGAAACGATACTGCAGCCGCAGGTCTTCGGGGTATTCGGGCTCGCCGAAGACCGGAACGGGCAATTCCTTCGCGGCCGACAGAACCTCGATCTCGGTCGCGTAAAGCTCGATTTCGCCGGTCGGTAGCTCGGAATTCGTGGTGCCTTCGGGCCGGTTGCGGACCTTACCGTCGATGCGGACAACCCACTCCGACCGCAGCGTCTCGGCCGTCTTGAAGGCGGAGCTGTCGGGGTCTGCGACGACTTGGGTCAGCCCGTAATGGTCGCGCAAATCGATGAAGAGCACGCCGCCGTGGTCGCGCACGCGATGCACCCAGCCAGAAAGCCGCACGTTTGAACCGACGTCACTCTTCCGGAGGGCGCCGCATGTGTGCGAGCGATAACGATGCAGCTTAGCCTCGGCCATGGCCGGAAACCCTTTGATCGATGTGGGTGAAAATCGCCGCGGAAAAGCGCATGCGGCCGCGCGAAAGTCAAGGTTAGCACCCTACACGTTAATGGCCCAGGGACCCAAGGGCTCAGTCTGGACCTTAGCAGGCCAGCGGAGCACTTCCGGAAACCCTTGCGAAAAAACGCCCTACCTCTGCGATGAAGCTGATGGCGACAACTTCCAGACCATGCGCTATAGGGCTGCCTAGATGCGAATGATCACGACCACGTCAGAACTGTCGGCCCTCTGCGAGGTGCTGGCAAAAAGTGAATATGTTGCGGTTGACACCGAATTTCTGCGCGAGCAGACGTTCTGGCCGTTGCTGTGCCTTATCCAGCTCGCAGGCCCGGAAGCCGAGGCCGTCGTCGACCCGCTGAGCCCAGGCCTGGATCTCGCGCCATTCTACCAGCTGATGGCGGACACTTCGGTCGTCAAGGTGTTCCATGCGGCGCGCCAGGATATCGAGATCATCTTCCTGAAGTCGGAGATCGTGCCCGCGCCGGTCTTCGATACACAGGTCGCGGCGATGGTCTGCGGCTATGGCGACAGCATCAGCTATGTGAACCTCGTCAAGAAAACGACCTCGGTCGATCTCGACAAGAGCTCGCGGTTCACCGACTGGAGCCGCAGGCCGCTCTCGGAAAAGCAGCTCGACTACGCGCTCGCCGACGTCACGCATCTCAGGGATGTCTATCAGCGCCTGAAACAGACGCTGGAGAAGACCGGCCGCACGCCGTGGCTGCAGGAAGAGATGCACGTTCTCACGAGCCCCGCGACCTACGACGCGAAGCCCGAAAACGCCTGGCAGCGGCTCAAGCTTCGCGTCAAGGGACGGAAATCGCTGGCGGTGCTGATCGAGCTTGCGGCCTGGCGCGAGCGCCTTGCGCAAACGCTCGATGTGCCGCGGGGGCGCGTGCTTAGAGACGATGCACTGTACGACATCGCCAATCAGATGCCGGCGAGCGCCGATTCACTTGGTCAACTCCGAACGCTTTCGGATGGCTTCGCGCGGTCGCAGCGGGCTAAGGAAATCGTTGACGTCGTCAAGGCGGGTCTCGCGCGTGATCCCAAGACACTCCCTAAAATCGAGCGGAACGAAGCGCTTTCGGCCGAGGCGAGCGCCACGCTCGAGTTGCTGAAAGTGCTTTTGAAGGCCGCTGCCGCGGAACATGGCGTGGCGCCCCGCATCATTGCCGATACCGATGATCTCGAGCAGCTTGCAACGTCGGATGAAGCCGACATCCTGGCGCTGCAGGGCTGGCGGCGGACGCTCTTCGGGGATGCCGCCCTGAAGCTGAAGCGCGGCGAACTCGCTTTGACGCTGGTCGACGGCGAAGTTCGTGCGGTGCCGGCTGCGAGATAGGGCTGCCGCCCATTTCGTCATCCTCGGCCGAGCGTATGCGAAGGCCGGGGATCCAGCACAAAACTTGTCGAAGACACGATACTTGAGCCTTCGGCCCTTCTCACGCTGGATCCCCGAACGCGCTCGCTATGCTTGCTCGTTCGAGGATGACGTGCCAGCGGCGGCTACTTCCGGCCCGGATCGTAGGCGTGCTTCTGGCGCCATTCGGAGAAGAAGTACGACAGGCTATCGTCGATATCCTGCGGCAGCACGATCTTGACGGTCACGAGCTGATCGCCCTGCGCGCCGTTCTTGCCGCGAACGCCCTTGCCCTTGAGGCGGAACGTCTTTCCTGAGCTGCTTCCCTTCGGAATATTGAGCTGGACCCGGCCGGTCGGAGTCGGGACTTCAACGCGGCCGCCGAGGACCGCTTCGTCGATCGTAATGGGCAGATCGAGAAGAATATCGTCGCCGTCACGCTTGAAGTCCGGGTGCGGGCGCACCTTGATCTCCACCAGTGCGTCTCCGGGCTCCGAACCCTGACCGCCGTGGGTGCCTTTGCCCTTCAGCCGCAGCGTCTGGCCGTCCATCACGCCTTCGGGCACCGCAAGGTCGAGGACACCGCCATCGGGCAGCGTAACGCGCTTTTTGGCGCCCAGAACGGCTTCGAGAAAATCGACCTCGAGCGAATAGCGCAAATCCTGGCCGCGGGGCGCGAAGCCATGGCCCGTGCGGCGGCCGCCGCCCCCGGCCGAACCGAAGACATCGGAAAAAATGTCGGAGAAGCTGAAGTCCTCGAAGCTACCCCCACCCGGACGGCCTTCGAAGCCGCGCGCCGAAAACGGGCCGCGCTGTGCTCCAGCCGCGCGGTTCCACTGCGGACGGCGCATGTCGCCCTTGGCGTCAATCTCGCCGGCGTCGTACTGGCGGCGTTTCTCGGGATCGCTGAGGATATCGTTGGCGGCGGTTATTTTCTTGAAGCGCTCGGCGGCGCCTGCATTGTTGGGGTTGACGTCCGGATGATTGGCTTTGGCCGCCTTACGAAATGCCGCACGGATCTCGTCCTCGGTGGCTCCCCGCGAGACGCCGAGAATTTCGTATAGGTCTTCCGCCATGGAGGCTGTCTTCATCCCGGTAACTTTTGTAGCAGACTAGCAGAAAATGACGCGTCGCAAGCGAGGCGTACTGCCTCTCAACGGGTAATTCGGATTTCCGGCCTTTTGCCGACCAAAGCTGCAAGCGTCTCGAATCGACGGCGCAGCCTTTCGCCGTCCAAGGCCGCGTAGGCCTCCGGTATCGTCAACACCAGGGTGCCGTTCTCGTAGCTGAGCGGCGTCTGGTCGATGACGCCGGCCATGCCGATTGAAAGCATATGGGCAGTCCGGATGGCGGCGCCAACGATCCGTGCCCGGCGCTGGACGCGTTTGCTGACAAGACTGCGCAACCTCTCGGACAGATGCTGGCCGTTTTCCTCAGACGTTTCATGGCGATGGAAAACGGAGAGCGCCAGGAAGATGCGGCCTTGATGATCGACCCCGCCGAGGCCGGCATGGGCGATCGTATTGACGCTTTGCTCGCCGCGATAATCGGGATGGGCGCGCCAGCCGACATCGGAAAGCAGGCAGGCAGCGTGGCGGAGGCGGCGCTCGTCGGCCGTCTCTTCCAGGGCCGGGTCGGCGAAGAGCAGGTCGGTCCAACTGCAAAGCTCGATCGCATGTGCAAGAGACCGCGAACGCAAAGCCGCGTAATCTTCGCAGAAGCTGATCAGCGGATCACGGGCCTGCTCGAATGGCGGCAGAAGGCCATAGATGAGCCCTTCGCGAATTCCAAAAACGGAAAATACGACCTGGCGCGGCTCCATCACGCGCAGCAGACGTTCGAGGACGAGCGCGCCGAATGGGAGCACCTCGCGGCGCGCCCTGGCGACGCCGGTAATGCCCGGGATGTCGAGAGGCTTCTTGGCCTTGCGAAACTGCTCGCAGAGGTCAAGCGCTTCGCGAGTGGTCAGCCGGTAGCCTTGCATAACGCGCAACGGATAATCGACGCGATCCATTTGCATCTTGGCAAGGGAGCGCCACGTACCGCCGACCGCATAGAACGTGCGGCCAGCGCCGTTTCTGATCCACGGAAGGCTTGCGAGGGCGCCATCGATAATATCGACAGCGCGTTCGATCTTGTTGCCGGTCGTATCGATCAGCCGCAAGCCGCCAAGGGGCAACGTGGCGGCTTCCTTCAGTTTATCGAGTTCAAGATCGATCAGTTCGAGGCTGCCGCCGCCGAGATCGCCGGCTATGCCGTCGGCGTCGACGAAGCCCATCCAGATTCCCTGCGCGGCGAGGCGAGCCTCCTTCTCACCGGACAGGATTTCAATTTTGGCACCGATGGCCAGCTCGCCCTTTTCGATGAAGTCGCGGCCGTTCTGTGCGTCACGAACGGCGGCGGTGGCGATGACTTTCAGATTTTTGACACTCAGGATCTGCGCAATGACCCTGAAACGCGCGAGTGCGGCGAGTGCGCGATCAACCGCCTCGAGTCCGAGGCTTCCTGTTGTTGCAACCGAGCGGCCCAGACCGCACAGAATCTTTTCGTTGAAGACGGGAGTCGGAGCGCGAACTGCACCTTCATAGACGACGAGGCGCACCGAGTTGGAACCGATATCGACAACGCCGATAGGTTCCATTTCCGCGGTACGCTCGTTTGCGCCCGAGAGTTCTTTCCACCGTGTCAAAACTGGACTCCCGGTTCAACCGGGCTGGCGGAAGCGTTGCGGGAAATTCTCTTTGAGAGATTGCCCGCGGCCCGAAAGCGATGGATTGGTCATGAAGTACTTCTGGGCATTAAAGGCTTCCTCCCCCGGACCCGGTTGTATCCGGGTCGAGCTGCCATCGGCGTTGATCCGCCAGCTCTGTTGATTGTCCTTCAAGTTCGCAACCATGATCTGAGCGAGCACTTGTTCGTGTACAGTCGGGTTCTTGACGGGCGACAATGCCTCGACGCGGCGGTCGAGATTGCGCGGCATCATATCGGCGGAGCTGATGTAGACGGCGGCCTTGGCCGAAGGCAAGGCCTCACCGTTCGCGAAACAGTAAATACGCGCGTGCTCGAGGAAACGGCCAACGATGCTTTTCACCCGGATGTTGCTCGAAAGCCCCGGAATTCCTGGGCGCAAGCAGCAGATGCCGCGCACGACGAGATCGATCGGCACGCCGGCATTGCTCGCGTCATAAAGCGCCGAGATGATTTGGGCGTCGACGAGCGCGTTCATCTTCCACCAGATGCCGGAAGGTTTACCGGCCTTGGCGTTTCTGATCTCTTCGGCGATGTGTGTCATAATTCTGTTACGAATGCCGTGCGGGCTCGCCGCCATGCACTCAAGTTCCACGGGCTCGCCGTAGCCCGTCACGAAATTCAGAATGCGGGTGATGTCGCGCGCCATCACCGGATCCGTCGTGAAGAGAGAGAGATCCGTATAAACGCGCGCGGTTTGCGGATGGTAGTTGCCGGTGCCGATATGACAGTACGTCGTCAGCTCGGTACCCTCGCGGCGAACGATCAGTCCTAGCTTGGCGTGCGTCTTCAGTTCGGTAAAGCCGTAGACGACATGCACGCCCGCGCTTTCGAGATCGCGCGCCCAGCGAATGTTCGCAGCTTCGTCGAAACGGGCTTTGAGCTCGACGACGGCGGTAACGGATTTGCCGGCCTCAACTGCTTCTTTCAATGCCTGAATGATCGGGCTGTCGCGCGACGTTCGATAGAGCGTCCACTTGATCGCCATCACGTTCGGATCGGCCACCGCCTGACGCAAGTACTGAACGACGACGTCGAAGCTCTCGTAGGGATGATGGACGACGATATCCTTGTTGCGGACAGCCGCGAAGCAATCGCCGCTGAATTCGCGGATGCGCTCAGGAAAGCGGATCGGGAACGGCTTGAACTGCAGATCGGGCCGGTCCTGCACGATGAGTTGCGAAGTGTCTGCTAGCGCCAGGATGCCGTCTTTGACGAAGACGCTCTCTTCGCGCACCTCAAGCTCGTCGATGACGAACCGGCGCAGACGTTCGGGCATCCGCGATTCGAGTTCGAGCCGGATGACGTTGCCGCGACGGCGGCGCTTCAACTGACTTTCGTAGGAGCGAACGAGATCTTCGGCTTCTTCCTGGAGTTCGATATCGCTGTCGCGCAAGACGCGAAACGCGCCCTTGCTCTTGATCTCGAAGCCGGTGAACAGCTCGGGCAAGAACATGCCGATGACGTATTCGAGCTGAATGAAGCGGATTTCCTTCGGCTTGTCGGGATCGGCTTCAAGGCGGATAAAGCGCTCGAGCTGGCCGGGAATGGGAATGAGCCCATTCATCGTTTTGCCGTCGATCGGGCGCACCATCTCAACGGCGATGGTCATCGCCTTGTTCGGAATGAACGGGAACGGATGCGCGGGATCGGCGGCGATCGGCGTCAGGATCGGAAAGATGTGCGTCATAAACAGACGCTCGAGCCAATCGCGCTGCGTCTTCGTCAGGTCCTCGGTCTGCTGCAGCACAAAGAATCCGGCTCCCGCCAGCTCCTCCGTGATCGTGCGCCAGCTCGCCTGTTTGTCGGCCACAAGGACGGTCGCAAACTTGTTGATCGAAGCAAGCTGCTGCATCGGCGTCATGCCGTCCTGCGAGAGCGTCGTGATGCCGGCGCGGATCTGGCCGTAAACACCGGCGGCGCGAACCATGTAGAATTCGTCGAGGTTGGCGGCGGCTATCGACAGGAAGCGCAGACGTTCGAGAAGCGGATGATTGACGTTGCCCGCTTCTTCGAGAACGCGACGGTTGAACTGGAGCCACGACAGCTCGCGGTTGTAGAAGCGGTCCGGCCCTTGGGGAACGGTTTCGACACTTGTTTTGCCACTTCTTTTTTGCGCGGTTGCCATAGTAGGGGAATTGCTCCGAATCCGGTCGATAGATCTAGACTGTACACTACACCCAAATGACGGTTGGGTGCCTTAATGCTCAGTATAAGACGATTAGTAGCCGAGTGAGTCCAGCGTGACAGCGGCGATCGCACGCGTGACGCGGCGCTGCAGCACGAGCGCGCGGCGGTCCGCCTCCGCGACGAACCGTTCCGCGGCCAGCATGGAGCGTTCCATCCGGACGAGAACGTAGTCCACCAATTGCGGCTCGACGCTCAACTGGCGGTCGGCGAAAAGCTTGACCAGAACGGCGCGAAGAAGCGCGTCATCCGGGGGGTCGATGATCGCGAGCGGCAGTGCTTTCAGCCGGGAGCGCAGATCGGGAAGTGCGATCGCCAAATCCCCCGGCACGGTGTCGGTCGTCAGAAGGATCTGCAGGCGCTGCTCACGGACGAGATTGAGAAGGTGGAACAGCGCTGCTTCATCGCTGATCTTCTGAACATCCTCGATGAGAAGGGCGCCCTCGGACGCCATCGCGGGCACCGCTTCCCGCGTGATCGCGGAGGCCTCGAACGGCGTTGCTCCGGCCCGTTTCAGCCAGATGTTGGCGAGGTGGGTCTTGCCACTGCCCTTCGGACCGGCGAGCACGGCGGCGCCAATCGGCCAATCCGGCCAGCGGTCGACGAGCCCAACGGCGGAGGCGTTCGATTCCGAAACAAGGAAGTCCTCAAGGCCCATTGCCGCCCGGTGCGGCAGTTCGAATACAAGCTGCTCGGGGGACGTGGTCATGGGGCTGTTCAAGGCTTGTCCTTCAAATTCAGCTCCACCTCACCTTTATAGACCGATGACGCGAGATAGGTTCGGAGGGCAAAGCGTACGAGCACGCCGATTGCGGCGGAAACCGGCACGGCGACAAGAAGGCCGAGAAATCCGAACAGATAGCTGAACGTCAACAGCGCAAAGATCAGCCAGACGGGATGCAAGCCAACTTCGGACCCGATGATGTATGGGCTCAAAATTCCAGATTCCAGCGCCTGTCCGCCGAGCATGATGCCGACGACAATCAGAATGGGCGTGATATCCGGCCAATGCTGAACGAACGCAATGATCACAGCTGCGAGCGTGCCGAGCGACCATCCGAAGATGGGAATGAAGGCGGCAAGGCCCGTCAGCGAGCCGACGAGCAAGCCGTAGTCCAGACCTGCGAGGCTCAAGGCGATCGCGTAGTAGAGAGCCAGCAGGATGCACACCACGCCCTGGCCGCGGATGAACGCGGAGATGCGGCTGTCGATCTCGATGGCGAGGCCGCGGATCTGGTCCGCTTCGTGGCGGGGCAGCCAGGAGTCGATCGTGGCCATCATCTTCGGCCAATCGACAATGACGTAGAAAAAGACGACCGGCGTAATGAGCACGACCGTGAAAAAGTTGACGGCTACCGTGCTCTGTTTCCACAGCTCCTGGGCGAACGTCCCGATCAGCGATGGCACAGCGGACGTGAAGGAATCGAGGGCTGATCTTATGGTGGCTTCGGCCTGAGGATATCGCGTCCCCAGATGTTCGCGCGCCAGTATTTCAAATGTATCCTTCAACCTCGTGATTTCTCGCGGCGCGGCTTCGACGAGCGCCGCTGATTGTTGCACGAGAACCGGGACGACGAAGACAAGCACCAGCACGATGATGCAGATCATCGCGGCGAGCAGGATAGCGGCCGAGAACCAACGCGGGACGCCGGCGCGGCCCATGGTGTCAACGATAGGGTTGAGGAAATAGGCGAGCGCCAAGCCGATCACGAAAGGGACGAGCGCCGGCGCAACAAGTTGAACAATGTAAGCGAACAGCAGCGCAGTCGCCGTCCAGAACAGCGCGTGCCGCTCGAAATGCATTTTCATCGATCCTTAAAACATCAGCCCAGCGGAATACATGCGCCGGAACGCTCAGCTTTTCGAGCCCGTCGTTTCGTAGAACGTCATGTGTTTCAGCCAGACGCGCAAATAGGCAACAAGTGAGATTATCGTCGTCGCAGCCGCGAGGAGCGTCAATAGCTGAACCGGGCCTTTCAGCTTCAACGCGAAGCCCTCGTCCGCCAGTACGGCAGCGGCCAGCACGATCTGAGCGACGGTATTCATTTTGCTGATGGCGAGCGGCTTCATCGGCGTCGGGTGATCGAGCAGCCAGGACAGGACGACCGCAATGACGATCAGCACATCGCGAGAGACGACCAGGATGACCAGCCAGGACGGCAGGCGGGCCGTCACGCCGAGGGCGATGAAGATGCAGACGATGAGCAGCTTGTCGGCGATGGGGTCAAGATAGGCGCCGAGCTCGGTTTCCCAATTGAAGCGCTTCGCAAGGAAGCCATCGACGGCGTCCGAAATACCGGCCACAACGAAAGCCAGGAACGCAGCCTGAAGCTCGCCCGTAAGCAGCAGCCAGAAGACCACAGGTACGAGAATGACCCGGCCGAGCGTAATAAGATTTGGAATGCTCACGCCGAACTGGTCCCCGTCTTTTTCTGGATCGTGCGAAGTTGCAACCGGTTATGCCGCGCGACCCTAACCTTTGGATGTTTATCTCGTCGAGAACATCCTCCCTTGCACTGCGGTAATGCAGCAGCAACGAGAGTGTGCAGGAAGCGCTTTCCGGGGAAAGGCCACCCGCGCGCCCACTTATATATTTAAATTATTTCAATATCTTGAGCGAAGGACCCAGGCCCCTTCAGCGCCCGTCATGCTCAGTCCGCGGGCACCCAGGGCATTTGCCAAACCGCGCGCGCCACCGGGGTATTTGAGCGAGATGTCGGCGCTGCTTTCCGTAACGGCGCCGATGTTGAGCGCGTCAACACCCGGCGTGTCGAGGAGTTGCCCACGCATCTGGTCCCACTGGTCGGAACTCGAGAACTCGACCGTGAGGCTCACGTCCTCGCCGTTGCCGCTCGTCGATGCGGCCCATACGGGCATGTCCGCTCCTGGGGCGGCAGGTGGTGGCCCGGCGGTCTTGATGGCCTTCCAGCGGCCTTCCAGGACGCCCAGCGACACGATAGCTGCCAGCTGAGACGCGTAGTCGAGATCGCCGTCCGATACACGATACGTCCTCTTCAATAGCAGAGGCCCGACTGCGTCGCGTCCGGCGAGGGTGACGGTCAGCTTCTTGGACGCGGCATCCGGCTCGGCGATGGCCATGACGACAAGGCCGGTGCCATAGTCGCTGGTGAGGGCGCGAAGGGCCTTGTCGTCGCCTGCCTGCATCGCGGACACGGTATCGGCCTGGATCGAGGGCTTCAGATCCTTGACCGTTATCGGCGTGATCGTGTGCTTCAGGTCGAGCCCGGTCCAGGCGCGGCGCCAGAGGCCAGAGTCGTTTCCGGCGGCCGGCGGATTACCCTGCTGCATGACCGTCAAAACCGTGACGGGAGGGGCCTGCTGATCGACGAACGGTATGCCCTGGCGGGAGAGCGCGGAACGGACAGCATCGGCCTGGAAGGAGAAATCGAGGCTCGCGATATAATCGGTTGCGGAATTGCGCTCGGAACGGACAGAGACGCCCGACACCAGATCGCCGGCTTTGAGATCCGACACGGCCGACAACCGCTTATAGGCCGTCACCGGCACCAGCCGTTTCAGAAGCGAGCGGAGGGCTGCCTGCTGGCCATCGGCCATCGCCTGATCCTTGGCCGCAACCGCGTTGGCCGCAGTCGCTTCGACCGGATAATTGGCGACGGTGTAGGCCGCGTCCGCGCCCGCCGAGAGGGCAGGCCTGTTCAGGCCAACGGCCGCTGTCCACATGGCGAGTGCGATGGCTAGGCAGCGACCAACCGACACCTTAATCCCCCCGTTTTCCGTCTCAGGCGATGTATATGGCAGGCGAGTTAAGCATCCTCGGAACTTGCCAGCGATCCCTTCGTTTGCTCTCGGGACCAGTCGCTGCTACGACCCCCATCACGGGTTGGCAATGGGGCAAAAGTGAGTTTAACCGATGCCTCCCCACCGCGCCGTTCAAAGACGCAGCTTCAATTCCCAAAACTCTCCCCACGATGAGGACTAATGCCCGCGGCTGACGATAATCCGAAACAATCCATCACCTATGCCGATGCGGGCGTCGACATCGATGCAGGGAATGCGCTGGTCGCTGCCATCAAGCCGCTGGCGCGCGCCACGAGCCGCCCCGGCGCCGACGTCGATCTCGGCGGGTTCGGCGGCCTCTTCGACCTGAAGCGGACCGGGTTTCGCGATCCGATCCTCGTCGCGGCGAACGACGGGGTGGGCACGAAGCTCAAGATCGCAATCGAAACGGGACGCCATTCGACCATCGGGATCGACCTCGTTGCGATGTGCGTCAACGATCTCGTGGTTCAAGGCGCGGAGCCGCTGTTCTTTCTCGATTACTTCGCCGTCGGCAAACTCGACGTCGCGGTGGCGCGGGAGGTCATCGCCGGCGTTGCCGACGGTTGCCGGGACGCGGGCTGCGCACTGATTGGCGGCGAGACCGCCGAGATGCCGGGTCTCTACAAAGGCGGCGACTACGATCTCGCCGGCTTCTCCGTCGGGGCGGTCGAGCGCGATGAAATTCTGCCGCGCGCCGATCTCGCCGTCGGAGATATTCTGATTGGGTTGCGGTCGTCCGGCGTGCATTCGAACGGCTACAGCCTTGTCCGAAAACTTGTCGAACACGCGGGACTGGATTGGCAGTCGCAGGCGCCATTTGCACCAGACCAGACGATCGCGGAAGCGCTGCTGACGCCGACGCGGATTTACGTCAAACCGCTGCTTGCGGCTATCCGCGGAACGGGCGGATCAGGCCTCAACGGCGCCATCAAAGCGCTGTCGCACATCACGGGCGGTGGCCTTTCTGAAAACGTTCCGCGCGTGATGCCGAAGGACATGGCAGCGCGCATCGATCTTGCGTCCTTCGATGCGCCGCCGGTTTTCGGATGGCTCGCGAAGACGGGCAACATCAGCGATGCCGAGCTGCTCAGAACCTTCAACTGCGGCATCGGCATGATCGCCGTCGTTTCGAAGGCGAAAGTTGACGAGGTGATCGCGAAGCTGAAGGCGGCCGGCGAACAGCCGGTCATCATGGGCGATGTCATTCCTCCGACCGGCGAAAAGTCCGAGGCAAAGGGCAAAGGCGAAGCCTGGGCCGTGAAGTACGAAGGCAAGCTGCAGTTTTCGGTTTGACGCCTCCGACTCGCGTTCCGCGAGCCGGCCGGGAGGCGTCGTTAGGGTTGGTTCACGGCAACGCGAAAACGGTGAGAGAACCGCCGAGGCTCGTATAGTCCGAGAGCTTCGCGAAGCCACCCACAGCGCCCGATCCGTCGTCCGGATTGGTGAGACCGGCGGCGAGGCCGATACCCGCCCATCCGCCGACGCCCGAGAAGACCGCAACGTACTGCTTGCCCGCGTGCATGTACGTCATCGGGTTGCCGACGATGCCGGACGGCGTCTTGAACTTAAACAGCTCCTTGCCGTCGCGTTGATCGACGGCTTTCAGATAGCCCTCCAGAGTGCCGTAGAAGGCTATTCCGCCTGCCGTCGTCAGCACGCCCGACCAAACGGCGAAGCGCTCCGGCGTCGACCAGACGGTTTTTCCTTTCGCGCCATCCCAAGCGATCAATGCGCCGGTTGCACCTTCCGCTGCGGGCGCCGGAAACATCGTGAGCGTCGCGCCGACGTAAGGCTGTCCGATGGCGTAGGACACCTTGAAGGGCTCGTAGTCCATGCACATGCGCGTGACGGGCACGTAGAAGAGCCCGGTCAGCCGCGAGAATGACGCTGGCTGCTGGTTCTTGGAACCAAGCGACGATGGGCAGATGCCCTTCGTCGTTTCATCCGTTCCCGTTTCGAATGGCGCGAATTTCTTGGCAACGACCGGACGCCCGTAGTTCGGATCGTTTTTGTCCATGACGATCGACGTTGCCCAATTGGCATCGGGATCGAACTTGTCGGCGACGAGCAGTTCTCCCGTCGCGCGATCCCAGGTGTAGGCAAAGCCGTTGCGATCGAAGTGCGACACGGTCTTTCGAGCGTAGCCGTTGAATTCGAGATCGGCGAGGATCGGCTCGTTTACACCGTCGTAATCCCATTGATCGAACGGCGTCATCTGATAGGCCCAGCGCGCGACACCGGTATCGACGTCGCGGGCGAACATGGTCATTGCCCATTTCTGATCGATCGGTTTCCCGTCCGGGCCGGCGCGTTGAACCGGGTTCCATGTCGAGGGATTTCCGGTTCCATAGTAGATGAGGTTCAGTTCCGGATCGTAGGCCATGTAGCCCCACACCGGGCCGCCGCCGATCTTCCACTGGTCGCCGTTCCAAGTTTTTAGAGATGAATCTTTTCCGGCGGGCTTGCCGAGAACGAGCGTTTTTTCGGGATCGACAAGAATGTCCTCGTCGGGGCCCATCGAGTACGCGCGCCAGAGCTTGTAGCCGGAGTTCAAGTCGTAGGCGGTGATGTAGCCACGGACGCCGAATTCGCCGCCCGAAACACCGACGATCACCTTGTCTTTGACGATGAGGGGCGCGCCGGTGGCCGTTGCGCCTTTCTTCGGATCGTCATCAGCGACCTTCCAAAGCTCCATGCCGGTCTTGGCATCGAGCGCGACCAGGGACGTGTCGGCGGTATGAACGAGGATTTTGCCTTCCGCATACTGCACACCGCGATTGACGCTGTCGCAGCACATCACGGCGATGACGGACGGATCCTGCTTCAGTTGATATTTCCAGATGATCTTCTGATCGCGGGAGAGATCGAGCGCCATCACGACGTTCGGAAACGGCGTGACGAGATACATCGTGTCGCCGATGACGAGCGGACCGCCTTCATGGCCGCGGAGCACGCCGGTCGCGAAGGTCCAGGCGACTTTGAGTTCGCCGACGTTGTCCTTGTTGATCTGATCGAGCGCGGAATATCGGGCACCATTGTAGTCTCCGGACTGGACGGCCCAGTTCGCGGGGTCCCTCGCATGCACGATCACATCACGGTTGGCTCGCGCCGCGGTCGCGAAACTCATCATCGCGGCAAGAATTGCGAGGCCCAGCCACTTCTGCATTCCATAACCTCCGAGTGAGCCCTGTCGCTGACTTCGTTAAAATCAGGACTTGGAGCACATGGGCTCATCAGAGCTGTGGAATGAAAAAATTTGAAAGGCGGCAAGCTGAAGCGTGCGCGACATCGCTGAGACGCCCAAACGGCGGCAGAACGCTAGTTCCCGCATGCACCCTTGCAGCGAAGCTGAGCAATAGTTCGCCACGGAATTGAAAAATTTCAGGGCTAGCCTGCGCGGGAATCAACGTGCCACCGGAGGCACCATATGTCTGGAAATGCAGCCGACCTCGCGGTCGGGGAATTCATCGAAATCAAGTACCGGGTTCCGCAGCGCGCATTCGAAGACAACGGCGAGCCGTGCCTTTCAGACCGTTGGTTCATCGCCGAGATCATCTACCAGGATCACGATACCCCGCCCATGGCCCGCCTCGCCGATGGGCAGTTCACGGATATTCGGCCGTTCATGACCTGGCGGCGAATACCGGGGCGTGGCTCCCGCGACTTCGCGGGAACACACGGCTGAGGACAAAGATGATTAACTTGCCGGTTCCACCGGCAATTCCGTCCGACTGTCACACAAACGAAAAGAGCAGGCGGCAGAAGCCTGGGTGAACCGGACGAAAGATTCGGAATCACCTCTCGCTATGCGCTCAGGCATGGGCCTGGGCCGACTTGGCTGCCTCGCAGAATTTGCTTCCCGAGGGGATGACAGCCCAACTTCGAGGTAGCGCCATGCGAATCCTCATCGCCACGGATGCCTGGAAGCCGCAGGTCAACGGTGTGGTGCGTACCTATGAGAACCTGAAGCGCGAACTCGAAGCGACGGGCCATTCCGTCACGATCCTGTCGCCGCTCGATTTCGCGACCATTCCCTGCCCTGGTTACAAGGAGATCCGGCTGGCGCTCGCGCGACGGTCCGTGGTCGCCCAACTCCTCAAAGACGGCGCCTACGACCACGTTCACATTGCAACGGAAGGGCCGATCGGGTGGGCGACGCGCGGGGTGTGCTTGCGGCGCGGCATTCGTTTCACAACTTCGTTCCACACGCGGTTTGCCGAATATATCGAGACCTATACCGGACTCCCCGCGTGGATCAGCTACGCCTTTCAGCGGCGCTTTCATCGGCCGAGCATCGGCACGTTCGCGGCGACGCCCTCTCTCAGGGCGGATCTCGCTCGGCGCGGCTTTCGCCGGTTGATGCTCTGGTCGCGCGGCGTCGATACCAACCAATTCAAGCCGCGCGCGCTGTCGGATCGGCAGGCCGCCGATGACGCAGAGACAGGACCCACGTTCCTCTACGTCGGGCGCGTTTCGCGGGAAAAGAACATCGAAGCGTTTCTGAATCTCGATCTTCCAGGCCGGAAGGTGGTTGTCGGCGACGGACCGATCCTCGGCATGCTGCGCGGCCAGTATCCGGATGTGATTTTCAAAGGGTCGAAAACCGGCGATGATCTCGCGCGCGAATACGCCAATGCCGACGTCTTCGTTTTTCCAAGTCGAACCGACACATTCGGACTGGTGTTGCTTGAGGCGATGGCTTCGGGCCTTGGCATCGCCGCCTATCCGGTTACGGGACCGATCGACGTCGTGACGCCCGGCGTCACCGGATATCTCGACGAAGATCTACGGGCCGCTGCGCTGGCGAGCTTGAAGCTCGACCGCGATCAGATCCGTGTGCAGGCGATGCAGCGGGACTGGGCACGCGTCGCCAACATCTTCCTTGCCAACGTTCACCAGGCACGGCGCGCGACGGGGCTCGGCAGACGGCTTTTCAGAGCCAGGGCCGCAGGACCGCAAATCAAGGCGAGCGCGCGCCCGGTCAGTTGACGATTGCTTTCAGCGGCACGTTCGTCAACTCGGGCAATGCGCCTTCGGAAAGCGGTTCGCCGACGATGTTGCGGACGATCTCGACAGCGCGGGCGGTGCCGTTTTCGTGCTGCATCGCGCGGCCGATCTCTGCGGCGCGCGCCCGGTATTTCGGATTGGTTGCCACATCGCGCAGTCTTTCCGTCAGCGTCTCTTCATTCCAATTCTGGATTTCGAGGAGATCGGGTCCGGCGCCCAACTGGAAGACGGTGTGTCCCCAGTATTTCTGATCGAGCATGAATGGGCAGACGAAGCTCGGACGGCCGGCGCGAAGGGCTGAGTGCGTCGTGCCAATGCCTCCATGGTGAATGACAGCGGCGACCTCACGGAACAGCTTGTCGTGGGGTGCGAATTCATCGAGGAGGTAGAAATTTTCCGACAGCGGAAGGCGATGAAATTCGCCACGGCCGTTGCCGATGATGGCGCGTAGGCCCGCAGCTTCGCAGGCGCGCAGGATCAGTTCCGAGCGCTCGAGCCCAAGCGCCGGCATGCTGCCGAAGCCGATGTAGATGGGACGCGGGCCGGCCGACAGGAATTCGCTCAGTTTTCTCGAAGGGCGCCAGTCCGGCGCCGTCTCGCGCGTCCAGTAGCCGGTGAAATAGATCTCGTCGCCCTCGGTATTGGGACGGAGTTGCAGAACCGGACTGACCGGATACATCACCGGGACACGGCGGCCATCGACGTGATGAGGATGCTTCAGACGGTACGTTCGGCGGAGTCCGAGGGACGAGCGGATTTCATTGATGACCGAGATGTAGGCGAGCCTTTGCAGACCCAATACCGAATAGCCGTGCCGGTTCCAGGCGGGCTTGGCGGTGCCTGGAATGCAGGACAGAAGAGCTTCGGCGGAGGGCGAAACGGATCCAAGGCCAACCAGGATCGCGGGAATGCGCTTCGCTTCCGCGATTTCGCCGGCGACCGAGATGACCGGGTGGAACAGGATCGCATCAGCGTCGGCCGAGGCGGCGACGGCATCCCGATAGATGCCTTCGAACAGAGCCCGCATGTCGCGACCGGGCCAAAGCCACTTCTTCATCATTACGAGGGTGTGGCGGCCGGCGACTTCGGCCATTTCACCGTCTTTCATGAATTTGGAAAAGTCGGTGCCACAGCGGCGCGATTCCAGGCCCTGCTTCTCGACGAAATCCTGAAAATCCTCGGGAACCGCGAGGCTGACCTGGTATCCCTCGTCTTTCAGCGCAAGGCCCAGTGCTACCATGGGCTCGACATCACCGAGTGTTCCGACGGTGAGGAGAGAAATCCTGCGCGCCATTGCCATCCAATTAGAATTAACCGCCCGCGTTCGGTACGCTGCGGACTAGGTGTCCCAAATTCATTTGATCGTCCCCGATCCTTAGCAGCATGCGTGAGCAGGATACCGGCTGCAATCTTTGAGCATAAGATTGGCTAATAACCGCAGGTTTCGTGGCGCCCAGGCATCAATAGCCGCTCTCGCCTGACGAAGCGGGCTCTGCTAGACACCCGCTCCATGAGCACAAAAAAGCGCACCGCCATTTTGATCTCGGGCCGCGGCTCGAACATGCAATCGCTCGTCGAGGCTGCACGCGCGGCCGACTATCCGGCCGAAATCGTGCTGGTCGCTTCGAACCGGCCGGAGGCGCCGGGCATCGGCTGGGCAGAGAAGCAAGGACTGCCGACGGCCATTATCGACCACAAGCAGTATCCTTCACGAGAGGCGTTCGAGGCTGGCCTGCAAACGGCGCTCGACGCGCATGGCGTAGAACTTGTCGCGCTCGCGGGGTTCATGCGGCTGATGACACCGGCATTCGTCGATCGGTGGCGTGACCGGATGATCAACATCCATCCGTCGTTACTGCCGAGTTTCAAAGGTCTTCATACGCACGAGCGCGCGATCGAGGCTGGGGTGAAAATCGCCGGCTGCACCGTGCATTTCGTTCGGCCGGAGATGGATGATGGGCCGATCATCGCTCAGGCTGCCGTTGCAGTACTTCCAGGCGACAGCGTAGATACGCTTGCGGCCCGCGTGCTGGCGGCTGAACACCGAGTTTACCCAGCAGCGTTAAGACTTGTCGCCGCAGGTGGAATTCGATCGGCAGATCAAAAAGTAACTATAATTCAGCATTCTGGCGAAACAGACTCGCTGTTTTCCCCTGCAATCTAAGCCACACGGGGCATTTGATAGTTACCTTGCGCTGGCCGTCGCATGGACAGGCACCCCCCGAACCGTGGTAATTCTGTGGCTTCCGGGAAGGGGATATCCGGCGATCTGACGTGCAGCGCGCTGTTTACGAGCTGTCCGAAGCCCCCTTGGGCGCGCATGCGTACGGCTCCGCCGGAACCCGATTGGAGAAATGCCTATGGAAAGTACCCCCAGCACAGCACTGGGTCTAGGTGACGAGTCGAGCATCTGGTTCAAGCTGACGCCGCTTCTCCGCGGTGATCCCGACAATCCAATGCGCATCCTGATGCACATGATGGACCGTTATGGTCCGGTTCTGCCCGTGACGATGGCGAACCAGCGCGTGGTGCTGATCTCGGAGCCCGAATATTTCAAGCACGTGCTTGTCACGAAAGCCGACAGCTACACCAAGTATTTCGACGGCCTGAAGCCGATCTTCGGCAAGTCGATGATCACGAACGACGGAGCGCTGTGGCAGAAGATCCGGATGCCGCAGCAGCCGGCGTTTCATCCCGATATGTTTGCCGAGTACATCCCGTACTTCCTCAAGGCCATCGAAACGAAGATGGCGCTTTGGGGCGAGCTCGCGAAAACCGGCGATACGGTCGAGATGGTCGAGCAGACGTGGACGCTCGCAGCCGACATGATTTGCAAGGCGCTGTTCGACCGGGACATGCCGTTCAATCCGCACGTCGTCTTCAAATGCGTGAAGACCTACACGGACGTGATGAACCATCGCGACATTCGCCTGCGCAAACAGGCCGGCGAAGTCTTCGAGATCACGGAAGAGGATCCCGCCAAAGCGATGGAAGTGTGGGCAAGCGTTCCGCCGGCGGTCATGGGAGCCGACCCGCGGGAAGCGCGCGAGCGCACGCTGCTCAAGATGATCGAAGCGGCCGTCAACGATCCGTCCGTTCCGGAGTTCGACCGCGAGCAAGCCGTCGATGAGCTGAAGCAATACCTTTGGGCTGGCACCGAGACGACCGCACTGACGCTCGCTTGGGCGCTTTACGAAATCTCGCGGCGACCTGAGGCTGCCGAGCGTATCCGCCGCGAAGGCGAACAGGTTTACGGCGACCGCGAACCGACCGCTGCCGACTATTCCGGGCTCGCCTATACGCGCGCCGTGATCCAGGAAACGATGCGGATTTATCCGCCTGTCTGGGGCTTGATCCGCGTCGCACAGGCGGAAGACGAGATTGGCGGGGTGAAAATCAATCCGGGCGACCGGGTGACGCTCTTCGCATACGGCGCCCATCACAACGCGAAGTTCTGGCCAGAACCTGAATCCTTCCAGCCGGAACGCTGGATGGCGGGCAACGCCAAGAAGCAGGTGAAATACAGCTATATCCCCTTCGGCGCGGGCAAGCGCTCGTGCATTGGCGGTGCTATGAGCCAGGTCGAGAACACGCTGGCGCTCTCACTTCTGCTCCGCCGTTTCCGGCCGGAGTATGTGGGCAAGTATCCGGCGGGTCTCAACGCCACGGTAACACTGACGCCGAAGGGCGGCCTGCCATTCAAAATCAGAGAGTTGAGCTGACGCCTCAGCTCAATGGCTTGCGAAATTCGGAGAAGGCCGGGACAGACGTTCCGGCCTTTTTCAATGCTCAATAATTGCCGTCACTGCGTAGCGCGGTCTTCCGCAATCTGCCGCGAGTTCGATTCACGCCGTGGCCGGAAGCGTGAAACCAATCTTTTCCACAGTTAATTCGCGACCCATCCAAAGGCTCGTTCGTGAGCCTAACGCTGAGTGAACTCGAAAATTCGAGTTGTAACGCCTCGCAACTGCGAACCCAGCCGGTGTTCAGGGCCAGCCGATGCTGTCATATTGACGGCACGTTAGCGATTTAAAAGGACTTTCCAGGTGTCACTTCCCCCGGTGACATTCACGTAGGTTCCAACTCCAGGAGGCCCCTCACCATGGAGTCCGTGAGAACTGTAGTGCTCGGCAAGCCCGTTTTCCTGTTAACGGGCGCGAAACCTCGCAAAACGAAAGGCCGTGCTTCGAACGCGCTCGAAGTCGAAGCTCCTGAGAAGCTTCTCGAGACCGCGCGTCGCAATCCCGATGCCGTCGCATTCGGATTTGTCGCCGGGAGCTGGGTCGCGGCCGCCTGAGGCCGCCTGCCACCAAAATTGAGAATTCACGGGCTGAGCCGTCGCTCAGTCCGTCCAGATATTCTCCCCGAACGGCAGATCGGTCACGCCCGGCTTGACGCCAAGGCCCGTCAACAGAGCATGCACCTGGCCGCGGTGGTGGGTCTGATGATTGAACAGGTGCGCAATCAGCAACGCCTTCGGGCGCGTCAACTCACGGCCCGTCGCACCAGAGATCCACGTGAGATCACCCGCCATGTCCGCGGGCTGGAGCCGGTCGGCCCAATCCTGAATGACACCGTCGAAACGACGGCGCTCTTCGCTCAGCGCTTCCCAAGTCTCGCAGAGTGTCAGGCCCTCAACGATACCTCGCTTCGCCGGAGGCGGCGCGGCGTCGAACCTATGCAGCCAAGCCTGATCGGCCCACAGCAGATGATTCAGTGTGGCGTGGATCGAGCCGAAGAATGCGCCTCGATCCTCTTTGCGTTGCGCGTCGCTAAGGACTTCGGACGCGCCATAAACGTTGGCGTTTTGCCAAGCGTTATAGCGCGCCATCGTGCGAACATAGCTCGGCGAGATCATATCCCTTTTCCAGGCGCGTTATGATCCGAACGACTTCGGTGAGTTGCCGGCTGTTCAGCCGACGATTTCATCGAGACGGAAATTGAGGGCGATTTCGCGATCGGCGGCGGCTGCGCTATCCGAGCCGTGCGAGGAGTTCGAGCCCTTGGATTCGGCGAAAAGCTTGCGGATCGTGCCGGGCGCTGCCTCTTTCGGGTCGGTGGCGCCCATGACTTCGCGGTATTTTGCGATGGCGTTCTCGCCCTCCAGAACCTGAAGAACGATGGGGCCGGATGTCATGAAATCCACGAGTTCGCCGTAAAATGGCCGCGCCTTGTGTTCTTCATAGAATTTTTCAGCCTGCGCACGGGTCCACCGCACACGCTTCTGAGCCACGATGCGCAGACCCCCGTCTTCGATCACGGCGTTGATCTTGCCGGTGAGATTACGGCGCGTTGCGTCGGGCTTGATGATGGAAAACGTGCGTTCGATGGCCATAAGTCTGTCTCGCTTTACGGATTTTATGTGGGTCGAGCGGGCTTATAGCGATGCGAACAGCCGCCAGCAAGCGCCTGACGTGCCCAGTCGAAGCATTCGGTTGCACGTCATACGCAATAAGTCGTGGTTTACCGCATAATCGCCCGATTGACGGGCGCAATTGCGTATGAACAGTGTGGACCGGCGCGAGGCGCACGGTTGGGAGGTTAGGCATTGACGCCTACGTGTGCGAAGAAGCGATGATGACGGGACAGGCCAACGAAATTCAGTGGTATATCGCTCGCGACGGCAAGCAGCATGGGCCGCTGACCGACGTCGAGATGCGTACGTTCGTCGCGCATAATTACCTTCGTCTCGCCGATCTCATCTGGCGGCCGGGCATGCCCGAGTGGCAATCAGCCCCAACCGTTTTTCCGACCGCGTTCGAAGCGCTCGGCGAGGAGCCGAAGCAAGCTCTCGTCCGATCGCAGACTTCAAGCGCAAGCTCGGCCAGTCAGCCGGCGTCGTATGCGAGCTCCGCGAACGTCCATCAGGACAGCAACGGCCGCGATCACTCTGAGCAGGCGGCACCCCGGCCAGAGCGCAACCTGGTGAAGCGGTTGGCGATCGCGAGCGTCGCCATCACGCTGATCGGCGGCGGGGCGTTTGCACTCGCGACCTATCGCGGCCCGATCGCGGACCTGGTTTCCGGTTCGGGCACATCGGCCGAGCAAGCGCCGGTCGTCGCGGCTCCTGCTGATACACATCCCAGCGCGGTGGCCGACGCGCAGCAGCCACCGGCCGATCTAGCCAGCAATGGCGTGACGATGTCCGCACCGCCCGCAAATGACGTCATCGCGAATGCGGCTGGTCCGACGACGACCGCATCCGTATCGTCACCGTCGCCCGATCCGGCACCAGCTCCCGCCGCTGAGGCGCCGAGCGCGCCCACGCAAGTCGCGACCATCGATCCGCAACCGCCGGCCGCCGCGCCGTCAACCGGTGTCGATGGTTCTCCGCTCGACCAGCGTCTGCAAAAGGTAGCGGTGTGGTCGCTGATCAAGAAAGAATATCCGGACTGGTACGCCACCCAGATCGGGGATGCGAACAAGCTTGCCGCCGAAAACAAGTCCGACAACGAAGTCGCGGCGCTGTTGGCCCAGGGCCTCGTCAATCTTCGGCGGCAAAACGCCGAGAAGGCGCTGGCCGCTAGCTCGGACAAGCTGCAAGCCATAGCGCAAGCTTTTCTCGATCAACTGAAATCGCTCAGAGCGCAGAGCGTCAGCGCCTGCTTCGGCTTCATTTCAAAGGGCGAAATGAGCCCGGCCGTCGTGCAGATGATGGAGCGTCCGGAGACGGCGACGGCACTCAATGCGCAAGCCGGCGCTATTTTCGCGGCCATCTCGGAAGGCACGAAGAATCCAGTCAAGCATGACTCGGCGGTCAAGAGCGACTACGACATCCTGATCAAGGAACTCAGCAAGCTCGGCTGGAAGGAAGAAGATCTGCAGGTCTTCTCCAATCCGAAGCTGCTTGCGAAACGCGAACCGGAACAGGTTTGCAAGATGGTGCAGGAATGGTTCGTCGCGCACCTTGCCGTGCAGGACAAAACGGTGCGTGACAGGTTGCTCTTCGAAACGCTGAAGCCGGTCGTGTCAGGGTGATGCGATGGTTTACACCGCGATCAAAGTTCTTCTGACCGCGGTTCTGGTTGTTGCGATTTCCGAAGTGGCCAAGCGCTCCACCGTTTTCGGCGGGATACTCGCTTCGTTGCCACTCACGTCGCTCTTAGCTTTCATTTGGCTTTATGGTGAAACGGGCGACGCGGGGAAAGTCGCGAGCCTTTCCTACAGCGTCTTCTGGTACGTGCTGCCGTCGCTGGTGCTGTTCATCGTCTTGCCGCTGCTGCTGGCGCGCGGCGTCAATTTCTGGCTGAGCCTCGTGATTGCCTGCGCGGTGACAGCCGCGGCCTATGCATTGACGGCCGCCATTCTGGCGCGTTTCGGCGTAACGCTCTGACCCAGTGACAGGACGCAGCGGACCGGCTATCGGCTTCGCCCATGCTCCATATCAACGATCTCACCTACCGCATCGAAGGCAGACCGATTTTGGAAGCGGCGACGGCCGCTATTCCGTCCGGCCATAAGGTCGGGCTCGTCGGCCGCAATGGCGCGGGCAAGACGACGCTCCTGCGTCTCCTGAAGGGCGAGATCGCGCCGGACGACGGGTCGATTTCCATTCCGCGGAATGCCCGTCTCGGCCACGTCGCCCAGGAAGCGCCCGGCGGCGACGACAGCCTCATTGATTGGGTGCTTTCGGCGGATACGGAAAGGGCCACGCTGCTCAGCGAGGCCGAACACGCGACCGACCCCGAGCGTATCGCCGAAATCCAAATGCGGCTGACGGACATCGAGGCGCATTCGGCGCCGTCACGCGCAGCGCGCATTCTTTCGGGCCTCGGTTTCGACGAGGATGCGCAGCGACGCGCCTGCCGCGAGTTCTCCGGCGGCTGGCGGATGCGGGTGGCGCTCGGCGCGATCCTGTTTCTGAAGCCGGACATCCTGCTGCTCGACGAGCCGACGAACTATCTCGACCTCGAGGGCACGCTCTGGCTCGAAAACCATTTGAGGGCCTATCCGCACACAGTGCTGATCGTCAGCCACGACCGCGACCTTCTCAATCGCGCGGTTTCGACGATCCTGCATCTCGATAAGGGAAAGCTGACGCTCTACACCGGCGGCTACGATGATTTCGAGGAAACGCGGCGCGAGAAGCAACGCCTCGAAATGAAGCTCAAGAAGAAGCAGGACGAGCAGCGCCGGCATTTACAGGCGTTCGTCGATCGTTTCAGAGCGAAGGCAAGCAAGGCCTCCCAGGCGCAGAGCCGCATCAAGGCGATTGCTAAAATGCAGCCGATCGCCGAGCAGGTCGACGAGCGCGTCGTGCCGTTCCACTTTCCCGATCCGCAAAAGGTGATCGCCAGCCCGCTGTTGCGAATTGAAAAGGCGAGCGCTGGATACGAGCCGGAACGGCCGATACTTTCAGGCATCGATCTTCGCATCGACAATGACGATCGCATCGCGCTGCTCGGACAGAACGGAAACGGCAAGTCGACGCTTGCGAAATTGATCGCGGGTCGCCTCAAGCCTCTATCCGGCGACGTGTTCGGCGCCCAGAAAATCGAGGTCGGATATTTCGCTCAGCATCAGCTCGACGACTTGCTGCCCAATGCGACGCCCTACGACTACATGTTGAAATTGATGCCCGATGCGACGGAAGCACAACGCCGGACCAAGCTCGGGACCTTCGGCTTCAGCGCCGCAAAAGCCGATACGGCGTGCGGGAAGCTTTCGGGCGGCGAGAAGGCGCGGCTGCTGCTGGCGCTGACGGCGTTCCACGGTCCGCATGTTCTGATCCTCGACGAGCCGACGAACCATCTCGACGTCGATAGCCGCGAAGCCTTGATACGCGCGCTGATGGAATACAACGGGGCCGTCATCCTGATCAGTCACGACCGGCATCTGATCGAAGCGAGCGCAGACCGGCTGCTGCTGGTGCGCAACGGCGCCGTCACGTCGTACGACGGAGACATGGAAACCTATCGATCGCTTCTTCTAGAAGAACGCGGTGCGCGGACGGCGGAACGGCGCGACGACGCCGGCGTCGATACGCGTTCCTCACGCACCGATCAGCGGCGCGCAGCCGCTGAACGACGGGCAGAGCTTGCGCCGCTGAAAAAGGCGATGCTCGCCGCCGAAAAGCAGGTTGAAAAGCTGACGAAGGAAATCGCTGCGCTCGATACTCTGCTCGGCGACCACGAGATTTACAGCGCCGATCCTCCGCGTGCGCAGGCTGCAGCCCAGAAACGGGGACAGTTCGTCCGCGAACTGCAGGTTGCGGAAGATGCCTGGCTTTCCGCGACCGAGGCCTATGAAGAAGCTTCGGCCGAGGTCGAAGCTTAGGGCGGGCCAGGCGCCTCCAACGCCGTTTTGGAAGTCAATTCAGCGGGCAAGGCGATTTCGTCGCTGTTGCCCGCATCTGGACGAAACCGGATTCGGAACCCATCTCAGCTTCAAGAAGTTCAAGTGATCGCGCAGCCAGAAGTGCCCCCCGCGTACTGCGCTAACAGAGAACAGCCATGAACCAGAAATTCGTCTACCACCCCCTCAATCCGAAGCCCGCTCGCGCACAGGCTGCGAGCGCGAAGTTGGTGGCTTCTGAATACCTTGCTTACGTTGCGGTACTCTCGATCGGCGTCGTGGTCGCGATCATCACATTTGCTTACGCCGCGAATATCACCGTTCACTGGCTCAGCGCGATCAGCGGCCCCAATTATTTCACGTCCGAAACGCAGCGCGTGACGCACCCGACTGAGAAGCTCACCGCACCGACAAAATTCGCAATGGTCGCCACTGCCGACGCCACGAGTCGAAAAGACTAGTCACGACTTGCAGATCGATCGACTTCATCCTCGGCGTTCCGCCGAGGATTTTTTTTGTCATGCGACGTTCGGGGTCGGCGCAACTAGCCGCTGATCTTCGAGAAGTCGGCGACAGTGAGGGTCGCGGCGCGGATTTCGGAAAGTAGGCGCAGACGATTCTCGCGGATTTTCGGATCCTCGGCATTGACGAGAATTTTATCGAAGAACCGATCGACCGGCGCGCGAAGTTCCGAAAGCGCGCGCATGGCGCCCGCGAAATTTTCGACCTGGATCGCCGCGACGGTATCCTGCTTCACCGCCTCGATAGCGGCGGCGAGCGCCGTTTCTTCCTTCTCGGTCAGAAGCGCCAAATCGTAAGAGCCGGCGTACGACTTCTTGTCCTTCTTCTCTTCGATCGAGAGAATGTTGGCGGCGCGCTTCACGCCCGCGAGAAGGTTGGCGCCGTCTTCCGTTTTCAGGAAGCCATCGAGCGCTTCGACGCGGCGGACGACGAGGGCCAAGTCATCCTGGCCGCCGAGCGAGAACACGGCGTCGATCAGATCATGGCGCTTGCCTTGATCCTTGAGGAAGACTTTCAGGCGATCGGCGAAGAAGGAGATCAAATCCGATTGAGCGGACTCTGCGGATTTCGATCCTGCTGATTTCCCGAGCTTGGTAAGCGGCGCCTCAGCCAACTTTATGAAATGCGCCAATGGCACGCGCAGATCATTCTCCAGCACGATGCGGATGACGCCCAGCGCGGCGCGGCGGAGCTGGTAGGGATCGCCTGAGCCGGTCGGCTTTTCGCCGATGGCCCAGAAGCCGACGAGCGTATCGAGCTTATCGGCGAGTGCGACGGCAACGGCGACTGCATCGCCCTGCTCTTCGCGCGGTACGGTGTCAGTCGGGCCCTTCGGTTTGTAGTGCAGCTCGATGGCGCGAGCGATTTCGGGCTTCGTGCCGACATGCTCCGCGTAATAGCGGCCCATCAGGCCCTGAAGTTCGGGGAACTCGCCGACCATCTCGGAGACGAGATCGGCCTTGGAGAGACCGGCAGCGCGGCGCGCGTCCTGCGGATCGGCATCGCACGCGCCTGCAAGCTCAAACGCCAGCTGCTCGATGCGCTCGACGCGATCCTTCTGGCTGCCGAGCTTTTCGTGGAACGTGATGCCTGCGAGCTTGCCCGCCATTTCTCCGAGCGGATGCTTCAGGTCCTGCTCCCAGAAGAACTTGGCGTCCGAAAGCCGGGCGCGGATCACCTTCTCGTTGCCAGAGACGATTTGCGCGCCGCCGTCCGTCGGGACGAGGTTCGACACAAGCAGGAACTTGTTAGCGAGCTTCTTCGATTTCGCATCGCGCAGCGAGAAGCACTTCTGATGCGTCTTCATTGACGTCGTCAGGACTTCGCCCGGGACTTCGAGGAAGGCTTTGTCGAACGTGCCGAGCAGCACGAGAGGCCATTCGGTGAGACCAGCATTCTCAGCTAGCAGCGCTTCGTCTTCGACAAGCTCCAGCTTCGCCTCTTTGGCGAGCGCGTGGGCCTGCTCGTAGATCGACGCCACGCGCTTCGCGGGATCGAGCATCACGTGATGAGCCGCGAGCTTTTCCTCGTACTCGTGGAAGTTCTTGACCTTGAACGGGCCTGGGCCAAGGAAGCGATGGCCGCGCGTTTCATGTCCTGACGGCAGGCCCGCGATCTCGAACGGAACGACCTTGCCGCCAAGCAGGCAGAGCACGGATTGCAGTGGGCGCACCCATTGGAAGGGCGATGAGCCCCAGCGCATGGATTTCGGCCACGGGAATTTGCCGGCGACGTCCGTCACCGTTTCGGCGATGATTTCCGGCGCCGTGCGGCCCGGCTTCTCGATCTTGGCGACGTAGTAGTCGCCCTTCTTCTCGTCCTTGACGACGGTCGCGTCGTCGATCGACGCGAGACCGGCGGATTTCAGAAAGCCCTGCACCGCTTGTTCGGGCGCGCCGACGCGCGGGCCCTTTTTCTCTTCGGAGATTGCGGGAGAGCCTGCGGGGACGTTCTCGATAACGAGGGTCAGCCGCCGCGGCGTCGAATATCCCCGCGCGTCGCCGACGTCGAGGCCGCGCGCCTTCAGGCCATCGACGACCAAACGCTTCAGATCTTCCGCCGCACGCAATTGCATGCGCGCTGGAATCTCCTCCGATAAGAGCTCGAGTAGTAGTTCAGACATGCAAGATCGATCTCGGTGAAATGGCTCTCATCCCGTCATGCAGGAATGAGCACGGGTGAGGGGTGGAGATGCGGGCCGCCGCCGGCGGGCCTCACCCTAGGCCTCTCCCCGCTGCATGACGCAACGGGGAGAGAATGTCGTTAAGGGTTCGTTGGTGCAGGTGCAGGTGCCGGTCCCGGCTCCGATGCCGGCGCGGTTTCGTGCGCGGGCGCCGCGGGCGGCGCAGGCTCGGCCGCAGGCGTCGCCGGAGCCTCGTGCGCGGGTTCGGCTGCAGGCGGCGGCGTTGGCGTCTCGGCCTTCATAGCCGCACCTTCCGCCGCTGGTGCCGCTGCCGGCGCCGACTCCTCGGCAGTCTTATGAGCCGGCACGAGCCCCGCAGGGAGCGTCGCCCTGACGGTATGACCGATGTCGCGTGTCGCGCCGGTCGTGTGGAGGTAGCCGATACCGACGGCAAGCAGAGCTACGAAAAACGCGAAAATCCACGGCAGCCTTCGCAGGGCGAAGAAGCCAATAACGAATAGCGGTACAGCAATCGAGACGATCCCGAGCGTCGTGTCATTCATGTGCGTCCTCCTCCTTCAGTCTTTAGCCACGCGGCGCAACAGGCTTTCGCCAGGTCGCGGACGCGCAGGATGTAGCTCTGGCGCTCCGTGACCGAAATCACGCCCCTGGCGTCGAGCAGGTTGAAGATATGGCTCGCCTTGATGCACTGATCGTAGGCGGGAAGCGCGAGCAAGTGCTCCTCGCCACCTTTCGCTCCGGCCTCGAGCAATGCCTTGCACTCGGCCTCAGCGTCCCTGAAATGGCGGAGCAGCAGCTCGGTGTCGGCGTGCTCGAAGTTGAACCGGGAGTACTCGCGCTCGGCCTGCAGGAAGACGTCGCCGTAGGTCAGGCGCTTGGCATCGTCGCGGCCGTTGAAATTGAGATCGTACACCCGATCCACGCCCTGAACGTACATCGCGAGACGCTCGAGCCCGTAGGTGATCTCGCCGGCGACTGGATTGCAATCGAAGCCGCCGACCTGCTGGAAGTAAGTGAATTGCGATACTTCCATGCCGTTGCACCAGACCTCCCAACCGAGACCCCAGGCGCCGAGCGTCGGGCTTTCCCAGTCGTCTTCGACGAAGCGAACATCGTTTAGCGACGTATCGATGCCGATGGCCTCGAGGCTCGCAAGATAGAGCTCCTGAATATTCGGCGGAGACGGCTTCATGATGACTTGAAACTGATAATAGTGCTGCAGCCGATTGGGGTTTTCGCCGTAGCGGCCATCCTTCGGACGGCGGGACGGCTGCACGTAAGCGGCTGACCAAGGCTTCGGGCCGAGCGCGCGTAATGTCGTCGCTGGGTGAAAGGTGCCGGCTCCCACTTCCATGTCGTAGGGCTGGAGGATGACGCAGCCCTGAGCGCTCCAGAAGCTCTGCAACGTCAGAATGAGGTCTTGGAAGGCGTCTTTGGGGCGCAACGCGGGAAGCCGTGCGGCTCGCGTCGAAACCGTCGTTTGGGACATTGTCTTTGCTCGTTCGGGCTTAATTCGCAGGCAATATACGCGTTACCGGCACCTTGTCACGCTCTGCCAACAGTAGGTGGGTCTTTCGGGCACCAGGGGGACTTTGGAAGGCCTCGAGGACGACTTCAAAGCGGGTCTGACGTATCGGCGGCGGGTGCCTATCGCTTTGATGCGGACTTTCAATTGTCCCGCTTCACCCGAGGCTTATAAACGCCGGCCGCTTCATCCCATTCGAGATTCCCGAGATCGCGCACATTGGCCGTGGCTTCAGCTTTGCGGGTGCTGGACCGAGCATTACGGGACATGGCGGACAGAAGCCTGTAGCCGGCAAGTCCGGCTATGCCTACGATCGCGAGAAACATGACTGGGGGCATTGCACGGCCCTCCGGGCGCCTAGATCCCAAACCGCGACCAGAGAGATCGCGTTTCCATAGCCGACACCAGATCGTCGGCAAAAGCAAGACCGTTGCCCAGCCCCGATGCGCCCGGCGCGCGGCGAAGGCGTGAGAGTAGTCCCGCCCTTTCCGGCTCCACGACCTTCAGCCTTACCGTATCGCCGAAGATTTGCCGCATCTTGGAACGGACATCCGCTATGCCGTCGATCAAGCCGAAGTCCGTGGCCTTCGACGCTGACCAGAAAGCGCCGGAGAACAGCTCCGCATCGGGTGCTTTGAGCTTGCCGAGGCGGCGTTCCTTGACGAGACCGATGAATACGTCGTGTACGTCCTGCTGGATCGCCTTCAAGCGTGCGACGTCGTCCGCATCTTCAGGCAGGAACGGATCGAGCTGGTTTTTGTCTGCGCCGGCGGTATAGACGCGCCGCTCGACACCGAGCCGCTGCAAGAGATCGACGAAGCCGAAACTACGGGATACGACGCCGATCGAACCGATAATCGACGACGGGTCGGCGTATATTTCGTCGCCGGCGATCGCGAGAAAATAGCCGCCCGATGCGGCGACGTCCTCGCAGAAAACATAGACGCGCTTTTCTTTCTCCGCCGCCATCTGGCGAAGGCGATTGAAGATCAGGTTGGATTGCACCGGCGAGCCGCCCGGCGAATTGATTACAATTGCAACGGCCGGGAGCTTCGAGAGCGAGAACGCCTTTTCGATCGCGCCGGCGTAGCTCGCGAGCGAGAGACCCGGACGCAGCGGCGTCGCCATGCCGATCGGGCCACTGAAACGCAAAACGGGGACGACGGGCTTGCGAGAAAACGGCCACATGAGACTTCACTCCTGCGAGCAACTTTGCTCTGACGCTGCGTCATGAAAAGGGAGTTGGATGGTCTAGTGCAACCGGCCACGGCTTGCCAGAGGCGATCAGCCGCCGAATTGCGCGGGAAGCGCGGCGCCGTGCCTGAAAATGGCCTCGATCTCCGGAAGAAACGCCTGCTCGGGTCCGTGGAGCACAAGCGGCGGTTTGATCGTGATTGGCGCGCGGCTGCCCTTGATGCCGCTCACGATCACCCGAATTGCAGATGCACCGGCGCGCGGATAGATCGGCAGCACGGCGATGCCGCCAAACCGTCCTTCAAAAACCGATAAAATCCGAGGCAGCGCCTCCGCCTTATGGATCATCGCGACACGGCCTCCAGGCGCCGCCATGCGGGTCATGAAGCGCGCCCAAGTTTCCAGGGCATCCTCTGCCATTTGATGCGAGACGGCCTTCAGCGGGCTCGGTGCGGCCGTGCTTCGGCCTTCCTGATGGTAGGGTGGGTTGGCAAGGACGATCGGGAACGACTCGGATGCGATGCCCGAACGGGAGAGTGCATCGGAAGAGCGCGCTATGTCGGTTTCGACAACCGAAACGCGCATCTTTAGCCCGTTACGTTCGACGTTATGGCGAGCGAGCACGGCAAGATCGGGTTCGCGCTCGACGAGCAGAACTTCAACATCCGGACAACGTGCCGCGACGCATAGTCCGACGACGCCGACGCCGGCGCCGACATCGAGAACAGGGCCTTTTCCTGCGGTCTCGGGGCTCAACCATGCCGCGAGCAGCACAGCATCGGTTCCGGCGCGGTAGCCGTTGCGCGGCTGGCGAACGGTCAATGCCTCGCCAAGAAAAAGATCTTCGCTTGCCGCCTCGATGATGGATTGCTCGGGGTCACTTACTTGCATTTCCGGCCACCCATTCGCCCAGTCCGGCGTGCTTCAGGATCTTGGCTGCCTTTGGCCATAGTTCGCCGGGAACGACAAGACGTCGCGGGAAAGCGCCGATTGACCCTTCCATAAGACTAATATTTCGATCAAATACGACCGCCTCGATGCCCTGGTCCTTCAGCAGCGCTTCCGCATAACTGACGAGGACGGGGTCATTCGTCACAATCAACTCGCGCATGGCAAATCCTAAACTATTAATCAAAGCGGACCGGCGAAGGCTGGGTGACGGCCTGGAGGCGACTGCCTATGTTAGTGCGGTGTAAAAATTGGGGGCCAACTTGGGTCGCGTGATTCCACTCGAAGACGTTCGCGAGACGGGGCAGAAGCTACAGCCGCTTCTTGATCTTGTATCGGATGACCTCGAGGCCATAAACCGGATCATTCTCGACAAAGCCGTGTCGGATGTCGATATGATCCCCGAGCTTGCCCATCACCTTATCGATAGCGGCGGCAAACGTCTCAGGCCGATGCTGGCACTCGCATCGGCGAAGCTCTGCGGATATGGCGGCAACGGACACATCCGCACCGCATCAGCCGTCGAATTCATGCATACCGCGACATTGCTTCACGACGATGTCGTCGACGAAAGCGCGACGCGGCGCGGGCGGAAGACGGCGCGCATGATATGGGGCAATCAAGCGAGCGTGCTGGTCGGCGACTTTCTTCTGGGTCAAGCCTTCAAGATGTTCGTCGACGTCGGATCGCTGACCGTTCTCCGCATCATGTCGAATGCGGCGGCGACCATCGCGGAAGGCGAGGTCATGCAGCTCGCCGCCGCCAAGAATACGTCGACCACCGAAGACGATTACCTCTCGATCATCAATTCCAAGACAGCGGCGCTGTTTTCCGCCGCGGCCGAATCCGGCGCCGCGCTCGCGCAGCGGCCGGTGGAAGAGCAGGCCGCTCTTCGTTCATACGGCAAGAATCTCGGTCTCGCGTTTCAGCTCGTCGACGACGCGCTCGACTATGCTGGAGACAGCAGAAGCCTCGGCAAGTCCGTCGGCGACGATTTCCGTGAGGGCAAGATTACGCTGCCGGTCATCCTCTCATTCCGGCGCGGCACGAATGACGAGCGGCAGTTCTGGAACCGCACCATCGCCGAAGGCGAGATCGCGGAGGGCGATCTGGAGCACGCGGTGAGCCTGATGCGAAGGCACAAGGCGATCGAAGCCACGTTCGAGCGGGCGCGCTCCTACGGGGCCATCGCGCGCGATGCGCTGGCAATCTTCCCCGAGAGCCGCGAGAAGGATGCGCTCGAGCAGGTCATCGGCTTCTGCATCAGCCGGACTCACTGACGAGCCGTCGCGAGTTCAGATCAAGCGCGTCGCGGCGACCCACCAGCCCGGCTGGATGGCTTTGAGAATCCGGGCGCCGTTTGTCGCGGCCTGTTGCGTATCGAAGAGGGCGAAGCAGGTCGGCCCAGCACCTGAGAGCTGCGCAAGGCGGCACCGCGGCAGCTTCGCGAGCTCAGACAACATCACTCCGATTTGCGGGAAAAGCTGGCGCGCGGGCGCCTCGAGCGCATTGCCGCGCGTTGCGGCGTACCTGATCACCTCGCCGAACGACGACAGGAGCGGCGGCCTTTCGGCTTTTGCGTCCGCGGGCAATGGCGGGGCGCCGAGCAGACGGAAAACTTCCGCCGTCTTGTTGGCTGGCACATCGATGAGCGGATTCGCGAGGATCGCAAACATCTCTCCCGGCAGGTTGATGTCGTGAATTTCCTCGCCGATGCCCGTCATGATCGCGCTTCGGCCGTGCAGGCAAATTGGAACGTCGGCGCCCAGGGTGCGCGCGATTACCCGTAAATCAAGCCCCGCGATTTCCGGATGGGCCTTGCTAAGAAGCCTAAGTGCTGCTGCCGCGTCAGCCGATCCGCCGCCAATGCCAGCGGCGACGGGCAGATTTTTTTCGAGCGTCAGACCTCCGAGAATGACATTGGGTAGAATGCGCGTCAGCGTCTCGACGGTTGCGTCGACGAGATTGGCATGGCCGAGAGCGTTTGCGAATGGCCCCTCGACTTTCGTCAAGGCAGGCACGTCGCTGGTCATCGTCAGGCGGTCGCCAACGTCGGCCGCGAATGCCACGAGGCTCCGCAGCTCGTGGTAGCCATCACTACGTCGGCCGAGAATTTCAAGCGTCAGGTTGATCTTGGCGGAAGCGAATTCCTGCATCGGGGGCATGTGGTCTCAGCGGCATGAAAAACGGGCGCCTCGTGGCGCCCGTTTGATGTTATCCGGCTTTGCAGGAAATTACTCAACCGCCCTGCTCGAAGGCGATCCGGCTTTATTTTCGCTGCGCTTGCGCGAAGCTTCGTCCCTCTGAACCTGCCTGGTCTTCTCGGCGTTCTTGGCTTCGCCCTTCGCGTCGAGGCCGCGTTCGAGCTTCGCCTTGATCTTATCGACGTCCTGGGGCTCCGGATCGAGGGAAAGAGCCTGGCTCCACTGGAAGCGTGCCTCGCGTTCGCGGCCGACCTTCCAGAAGGCGTCACCCAAGTGATCGTTCAAAGTCGGATCTTCGGGCTTGATCTCGACGGCACGTTCTAGAAAGCGAACCGCTTCCTTGAAGTTGCCCTGCTTATAGTGGGCCCATCCAAGACTATCGACGATGTAGCCATCATCCGGCTTCAGCTGCACGGCCTTCTCGATCAGGCGCGTTCCTTCCCTGAGGTTCTTGCCCTGATCGACCCAGGAGTAGCCGAGATAATTCAAAACCAGCGGCTGATCGGGAGCGAGCGCGAGCGCACGCTTCAGGTCCGCTTCGGCGGCGGCCCAGTTCTTCAGCCGCTCATACGATGTACCGCGCGCATAGTAGTAACCCCAGTTGCGCGGATCGTTCTTGTTGAGGACCGCAAGGGCCTTCGTAAAGTACGTCACGGAGCCAGCATAATCCTTGCGCGCTCTCATGATGTTGCCGAGCGCCTCGAGCGGACGAACGTCCTTAGGATCTTTTTCGATGAGCTTCGTGAGGATCGCTTTCGCTTCGTCGGGCTTATCGAGCGAGTTCAAGTCGAAGGCCTTGCGAATGTCGATCGCGCTCTGCAAGGGCGTGCCTTGCGGAATTTTGTCATAGGTCGCAATCGCGTCGCTATACCGTTTCACGGCTTCCTGAGCGTTGGCGAGGGCCGCAAGCGCAAAAGCGTGATCGGGCTTCGCATCGAGAGCGAGCTGCAGATAGATCGTTCCGAGGCTGACGCCACCTTCTCCGGCGAGGGCCTCACCGAGGCCATAGAACACCTCCGCCAGGCCATCGGTCGGGTTGGAGATCAGGAGAGGAGGTTTTTCTTTGCGATTGATGACATCCAGCATCTCTTTCGCAAGCGGATGTGGGTCGCCCTGAGTTTTCGCGAGCTGCTCTTTGATCACCTGGCGCGCCGTCTTGAAGTCACCGTAGTGGGCAGCGGACTGGGCGTAGGCAAGCGATGTGCGGAGCGTGCGGCTATCCTGCTTGAAGACCTTCTCGTAGGATGCTCGCGCGTCGGCCTTGCGCCCGGCGAGGTCGGCAATCAATGCCTTGTGATAACGGAGGTAGAACTGCGCCCAGTCAGGCTGCTTCGGCATATCGAGGGCCTTCAGCGCGCCGTCGGCATCGCCAGCCGCGAGGCGCGTCCAGCCGATCGCGATCGCGCTCGTCAGCTCACCGATCGGATTTTCGGACGCCGCCGTGAAGTGCTCCTCGGCCTTCGCGTAGTTGTTGCCCTTGAAGGCGGTGACGCCCAAAAGGAACTGAGACATCCGATGCGACTGGCGCGTCGCTGCCAACTGTTCGGCGAGGGGAATGGCCTTCGGCCAGTTGCCCGACATCGTCTCCATCTGGAAGGCCTGCTCGAGCAGCACTTCATTCGTCGGATCGCGTTCGAGGGCCTTACCGTAGAAGCCCGCGGCCTCCTGCGTGTCTTGCGCCGCGCGCGCGAAACGGCCGGCCAGATAGTTGCCGAGCACCGATGTCGACGACTCGTCCCGGACAACGTCCTGGTCTTGTGAGCGAGCCGGAGCCTCGCTGAAAAAGCCCGCGATCGTCATCGCGATCGCACCAAGGCCTACACTCAGCACACGCCCGAGGGGTCCCCGCATCGATATTTTTCCTTTGCTGCCGGTAGGCAATCTGATTCCTGCGGACCCAAGCCTAGCAAAGATACCGCGCGCTTGGCGACACGCTTCACATGAAAAATGGGAAAGGAGCCGAAATTGCTAACTGTTATGGCCATGACAAACACGCAACCGCACGAAAAATCGGCAATGGCCTAGGCCATTATCCCGGGCCATTATGTTGCTAAACGCACTATAGGGAGACATTCCCTCCTGGCCTTTGAGCGTTACATTCCGGCGTAATTGGGCCCGCCGCCGCCTTCAGGGCATGTCCAGACAATATTTTGGCTCGGATCTTTGATATCGCACGTTTTGCAGTGGACGCAGTTTTGCGCGTTGATCTGGAATCTCGGCTGGCCGACCTCGTCCGTCACGACCTCATAGACCGCTGCCGGGCAATAGCGCTGCGCCGGTTCCGCATACTCGGGAAGATTGATCGCAATCGGAACCGCGGGGTCAAGTAACTTCAAATGTACGGGCTGGTTCTCTTCGTGATTGGTCCCTGAGAAGGAGACGTTCGTCAGCCTGTCGAATGTCAGCTTGCCGTCGGGTTTCGGGTAGGCAATCGGCTTGTAGTTTGCCGCGAGCCCGGTCGCCGCTGCGTCCGTTTTTCCGTGCTTCAGAGTGAAGCCGAGGCCTATGCCGGAAATAATGGTGTTGAGCCAAAGATCGACGCCGCCCAGAGCGACGCCGAGGACCGTGCCGAAACGCGACCAGAGCGGCTTCATGTTGCGCACCTTTTTCAGGTCGCGTCCGATGTCGCCCGTGCGAACGGCCTTCTCATAATCTTCGAGCTTATCGTGCGCGCGGCCCGCTGCGAGCGCGCCGGCGACCGCATCGGCGGCTGCGATGCCCGAAAGAACGGCGTTATGGCTGCCTTTGATGCGCGGCAGGTTCACCATGCCCGCGGCGCAGCCGAGCAAGGCTCCGCCGGGGAACACAAGGTCAGGCATCGACTGCCAGCCGCCTTCGGTGATGGCGCGAGCGCCGTAACCGATGCGCTTGCCGCCTTCAAACACATCGCGAATGGCCGGATGTGTCTTGAAGCGTTGGAATTCCTCATATGGCGAGAGGTAGGGGTTCTTATAGTTCAAGTGCACGACGAAGCCGACGGAAACGAGATTGTCTCCGTAATGATAGAGGAACGAACCGCCGCCGGTGCGGTTATCGAGCGGCCAACCAAACGTGTGCTGCACAGATCCGGGCCGATGCTTCTCAGGCGCGACCTGCCAAAGCTCTTTCAAGCCAATTCCGAACTTCTGCGGCTCGTGGCCCTTCGCCAGATCGAACTTGCGGATCAAAAGTTTCGAGAGGGAACCGCGGGCGCCTTCAGCGACCAGCGTGTACTTAGCGCGCAGTTCCATGCCTCGCACGAAATTGTCGGATGGAGCGCCGTCGCGACCGACGCCCATGTCGCCGGTGGCGATACCAACGACCGCGCCATTCTCATCATAGAGAACTTCGCTCGCGGCGAAGCCCGGATAGATTTCGACGCCGAGTTCCGCCGCCTGTTCGCCGAGCCACCGGCAGACCGAACCAAGGCTGACGATATAGTTGCCGTGGTTCTTCAAGAGCGGTGGCATTGGCCAGCTCGGCAGGCGGATATCGCCTTCGGGACCCAGCACGCGAAACACGTCTTCGGTCACCTCAGTCTCGATGGGGGCGCCGCGCTCCTTCCAATCGGGGAAGAGGCGATTGATGCCGATGGGATCGATAACGGCGCCGGAAAGGATGTGGGCGCCGACCTCGGACCCTTTTTCCACGACGACGACGGAGATGTCGGAGCCTGCGGCTGCGGCTTTCTGCTTCAATCGTATGGCAGCTGAGAGCCCTGCGGGGCCGGCACCGACGATGACGACGTCGAAATCCATAGCCTCGCGCGGCGGCAGCTCGGCCTCGTCAGCGGACATTTTCACCTCGATTTGATTGCTAGAAAGCCATTTATGCTCGATTAGGTCCCGGCGTCGCAGCCGTCAAGCTGACCGGTGTGCACGGCAGATGCCCATTCGTGATGCCGGGCAGCGGCGCGGGACCACGTGCAATTGTGTTGCCGCACCTCTATTCTTGTGACGCGATGGTGATATCGAACGCCCAGGATGAAATGCTTTCACTGCTCAATTGGTTGCAAGCCATGGGCGTGGATGCCGCTGTGGACGATACAGCGCATGACTGGCTTTCGCGCGGGAACGAAGCGCCGGGGGCTGCATTCGCGTGGCCGGAACGCGGCGGTCCGGCATTGGCGGCCAAGGCTCCGTCCGATGCGGTCCGCCCCGATCCGAGGCAGCCAAGCCTTCGCTCCAGACCGGCGGAGTCCCAGGGGACGTCCGACCCCGGCAGGCCTCGCGCCGTCACGCCGCTCGGTGCGAGCGAAGCCGAGACCGGTGCTCGGCGCATCGCACGTGCTGCAAACACGCTTCAAGAGCTCGAGGCGGCGCTGCAGACCTTCGACGGCTGCGGGCTCAAAGCCACCGCGACAAAGCTTTGTTTTTACCGCGGTGCGCCGGCGAGCGACCTGATGATTATCGGCGAAGCACCCGGCCGCGACGAGGATCTTGCCGGGAAGCCGTTCGTCGGAAGAGCCGGGCAGTTGCTCGACAAAATGCTGGCCGCGATTGGACTAACGGAAGCCGACGTTCATATCACCAACGTCGTCTATTGGCGCCCGCCCGGCAATCGCACGCCGACTCCGCAGGAAACGCTTGCGTGCCGCCCCTTCCTCGAACGGCAGATCGAACTTGTGTCGCCGAAGATCGTCGTTGCGGTCGGCGGCTCGGCCGCCAAGGAAATTCTGGGCGTCACCGAGGGCATCATGCGGCTAAGAGGCAAATGGCGGGAGATCACCGCCGGAGACCGCAAAATACCGGCGATCGCGACGTTGCATCCCGCCTATCTGCTCCGCACTCCGGCCGCGAAACAGCTCGCGTGGATGGACTTGCTGCAGATACGAGCGAAGCTTTAGACTCTCACGAGGACCGTCATGGCCGGTATCGATTCCGAGCGCACTTTCGTCCCTGTCAGGATCGCCATCCTGACGATGTCCGATTCACGAACCCTCGCCGAGGATACATCCGGCGATTATCTGGAACGCGCCATCGGCGAGGCCGGACATGTTCTCGCTGGCCGCAAGCTCGTGAAGGACGACACGCCCCTCATCAGAAGCATTGTCCAAGGCTGGATCGACGATCCATCGGTCGATTGCGTGATCACGACGGGAGGCACCGGGTTTACCGGCCGGGACGTGACGCCGGAGGCTGTGAAACCGCTCTTCGAAAAAGAGATCGAAGGCTTTGCGATCCTCTTTCACATGCTGTCGTTTCAGAAGGTCGGCACCTCGACCATTCAATCGCGCGCCTGCGGAGGCGTATCGCACGGGACGTTCATTTTCTGCCTGCCCGGATCGACGGGCGCATGCCGCGATGCGTGGGACGGAATTTTGAAACTCCAGCTCGATGCCCGCTATCGTCCGTGCAATTTCGTCGAGATCATGCCCCGGCTCGAGGAGCATCGTAAGGCGGGCTGATTGCTAGAGTTCGAAAACCGCCTTAGCGCGCCGTCTCGATGTTTCCGTGCAGGCGAGCGACCATGCCGATGGGCAAGCCCGCGCCATACAGCATCTGGCAAATCTGGTTGCGCACTGAATGCAGCAGATAACCTTCGCGCTTATACTGTTCAGCCGACGTCACGGCGTTGGCGTCCAGCATCGTGAGGCGACGGCGGCCGAGACGCCGAGCCAGATCGATATCCTCCATGATCGGCAGATTTTTGTAACCGCCGACCGCGTCGAAGAGCTGGCGCGGGATCAGCAAGCCCTGATCGCCGTAGGGGACGCGCAGGACCTTGCATCGCAGATGAACGAGGCTCTCGAGCACGCGCGGGGCAATGCCTTTGTCGTCGAGACGGAACGCGAAAGCGCCAGCGGACGGCGCACGCTCACCCAGATCGACACCGCGCATGAAGGCGATGGCACTGCGGTCCCAGTCTTCTTCGAGAACGGTGCCGGGATGCAAAAATAGAAGCCACGGAAAGCGGGCCATTGCGGCGCCTTGGGCAAGCTGTCCGCCACGCTCGCGGGTGCTGACAACGACGTCTGCGCCCGCCTGATCTGCGACCTCTGCGGTGCTGTCCGTCGAGCCGCCATCGACGACGATGACCTGTTTGACAAGCCCGTCCACGGCCGAGGGTACGAGGGCAGACAGGGTCGCTGCCAACGTACGCTCTGCATTACGCGCAGGAATGATTACCGAGATCATCCGCTTTAACTGACACGCCGGAGACCCTGCGGCAAGGCGCGCCAAGTCGCGGGGGTTAACCTACCTCTGCAGCGCGGTCCCGTGTTTGTTCTTTATTTGTTCCCAGAAAGCTGGTATCGAGGGGCGGTCCTCGAAACCGCGCTCCGAATATGGCTTCTGACAGAAACCTTTCTGATTTTCCGGGCATGCCTGACGTTGCTGCATCTGGCGTAGTCGATTCAGAGCGCCGCCGCGGCCGGGGCGCACGCTCGAACAAGACCGGGCGCTTCGAGGCGCAAGCGCATGAAGAATTCGACGACGGCTGGGAGACGCTTGGCGATCTCGATACCTTCAAGACGGAGGTTTTCGAAGACACGAGCAAGACGATCATCTCGCACAACGACAGCCCTGACGTTTCTTTCGACAGTTCGATAAATCCGTACAAGGGCTGCGAGCACGGCTGCATTTATTGTTATGCGCGGCCGACCCATTGCTACCTCGGGCATTCCGCGGGCCTCGATTTCGAGACCAAGCTCTACGCAAAGCCCAATGCCGCCGCACTTTTGGAACGCGAGTTCAAGAAGCCGGGCTACAAGCCGGAAACGATCGTGATCGGCGGCAATACCGATCCTTACCAACCGATCGAACGGGAACACAGGATCACGCGCTCGATCCTGGAAGTCATGGCGACGGCCAATCATCCGCTCGGCATCATTACGAAGTCGGCGCTTGTCGCCCGCGACATCGACATTCTCGGGCCCATGGCCGCAAAAAATCTGGCGCGCGTTGCGGTTTCGATCACGACCCTCGATCGTCATGTCGCCCGCGCGATGGAGCCGCGCGCCGCAACGCCATCGAGGCGACTCGACACCGTGCGGCGGCTCGCCGATGCCGGAATTCCGGTGACGGTCATGGTCGCGCCGATCGTTCCAGGCCTGACGGATCACGAGATCGAGCCGATCCTGGAAGCGGCGCGTGAGGCCGGCGCGCGGGAAGCCGGCTACGTGCTGCTCAGACTGCCGCTCGAGATCAAGGATCTCTTTCGCGAGTGGCTTCGCGAAGAGTTTCCAGATCGTGCCGAAAAGGTCATTTCGCTGCTCCGTTCGATGCACGGCGGGCGTGATTACACGGCGGATTTCGGCGTTCGCCAACGTGGCCGGGGACCCTACGCGACCCAGATCGCGCTTCGTTTCAGGCTAGCTAAGAAACGGCTCAGCTTCGGCGAGGAGCGCGTTTCGCTGCGGAAGGACCTCTTCATCAAGCCCGGAAATGGGGGACAACAATTACGACTACTTTGACATAGGGGTTCGCGCGGTGATCAAAGTGACGAATGAAGATCGCCGATTCGCGCATAAAACCGACATTCGAACTCGAGGCAGCAGAGCATTTGCTCGGGTCTCGGCCGATCGCGGGCGTGGACGAAGCGGGGCGCGGGCCGTGGGCGGGCCCCGTCGTTGCAGCTGCCGTCATTCTCAATCCCGATAAGATCCCCGCGAACATCGACGACAGCAAAGTGCTCGATGAGGACTCTCGCGCGTTTCTCTACCGGCGCATCATGAAGGTTGCGATCGTCGGCGTTGGAATTGCCGACGTCGAGCGTATCGACCGCGAGAATATTCTCGGCGCGACTCTTTGGGCGATGGCACAGGCGATCGGCCAGCTTGCCGAAGTTCCGAAGCTGGTGCTCGTCGACGGCAACAAGGCGCCGAGCGTGTCGGTTCAGACGCGAACGATCGTCAAGGGCGACTCCAAGTGCCTTTCCATTGCAGCGGCATCGATCATCGCGAAAGTCACGCGCGATCGTCTGATGACGCAGATGGCGCGCGATTTTCCAGGATATGGCTTCGAGCGCCACAAAGGTTACGGCACACCTGAACATCAGGCTGCGATCGACAAGCTTGGAGTCTCGTCTCTGCACCGGCGTTCGTTCAAACCTGTTCAATTAGCACTCGGGCTCGCTGACGCTTAATCCGCGCGCGCCTCAAGTTGCACATCGAATCAAAAAATATAAATCGCTTGCGCGTGTCTAAGCTGTATTCACGCGCGCTTCTCATCATGTACAAAGCTTGCAGGCATGCGCTGTGAAACATCAGGCGCGTGCGATTTGTAATTCGTAGCGTAGCAGGTTCAGTACATGGGTTCGCGTCGCGTCAAAGTCCGCTCGCAAAGCGGAAAGATTCTCGTTGGTGATTGCATCGCCGAGCTGAAAAAGCTCCCAACCGCAAGCGTCGATCTCGTCTTCGCCGATCCACCGTACAATCTGCAGCTCGCCGGCGATCTGATGCGCCCGAACAATACGAAGGTCGACGGCGTCGACGACCAATGGGACAAATTCGACGACTTCGCAGCGTATGATTCATTTTGCCGCGCATGGCTGACGGAAGTCCGCCGCGTGCTGAAACCCGATGGCGCGATCTGGGTCATCGGCTCCTATCACAACATCTTCCGGCTCGGCGCCGCGATCCAGGATCTCGGCTTCTGGATTCAGAACGACGTCATCTGGCGCAAGGTTAACCCGATGCCGAACTTCCGCGGCAAGCGCTTCACCAACGCGCATGAAACGATGATCTGGGCAGGCCGCGATCGCAAGTCGCGCGTGACCTTCAATTACGAAAGCCTCAAGGCTTCGAACGACGATCTCCAGATGCGTTCAGATTGGCTGTTCCCGATCTGCTCGGGGCCGGAGCGTTTGAAGGACGACGGCGGCCGCAAGGCCCATCCGACGCAAAAGCCGGAAGCGCTTCTGCATCGCATCCTGATCGCATCGACGAAGCCCGGCGACACCGTGCTCGATCCCTTTTTCGGAACCGGCACGACGGGCGCCGTCGCGAAGCGGCTCGGCCGCAAGTTCATCGGCATCGAACGCGATATCGATTACGCGACCGCGGCCGACGAGCGGATTGCGAAAGTGCAGCCGCTCGAACTCGAAGCCATCGAGACGCTGCCGTCAAAGCGCAGCGAGCCGCGGATTCCGTTCGGCCAAATCCTGGAACTCGGGATCATCAAGCCCGGCCGGAAACTCTTCGGTCCCCGCCGGGAAGTCCGGGCAGAAGTGCGCGCCGACGGGACGCTTTTCTACGACGGTCAGCAGGCCTCCATTCATCGTCTCGGCGCCATCGTCCAAGGCAAGGCCGCTTGCAATGGCTGGACGTATTGGCACTTCGAGGCGGAAGGAAAGCTGAAGCCGATCGACGATCTTCGCTCCGAAGCGAAGCGTCAGCTCGGACTGAACGGCCGGATCTCGATCTAAATCGCGAAGCCCGATTGCCGGGCTCAGTTGTCAGCTAGGCCGTGCGCGATGACTTTCTTCATCACGCTCGGCAGGGCTTGCGCGTGCAGGTCCCGGCGATGAACCCATCGGCAGCGTTCCTGCTCAGCCCAGAGCGTGAAACTTGCGTCGATTGGAACAAGCGCGCGGTAGACGATCAACTCGAGCCGGAAGTGCGTGAAGACGTGGACGACGGCGCCGGGCACCGGCAGCCATGACGTCGTCACGGGAGCTGAGCGCATCGCCTCCTTTTTTCCAGGCAACGCGTCATCCCACGGCGTCGAGGGCACCTCGAGCATCCCGCCGAGCAGCCCGGCTTCGGGACGCTGGCGCAAAAGGATGGCGCCGTCTTCCCGCTGCACAAGGAAAGCGACGCCGTATCGCGACGGCCGCGCCGTCTTCGTGCCGCGCATCGGTAACAGTTCGGCGAGGTTTTGCGCGCTCGCGGCGCAATCCTGCTGCAGCGGGCAAACGAGACATGATGGTTTTCTCGGCGTGCAGATCTCAGCGCCGAGGTCCATCATCGCCTGCGCGAAGTCGCCAGCGCGCCGTTGCGGTGTGAGCGTCGCTGCGAGCCTCTTGATTTCGGGTTTAGCGGCAGGCAGGGGCTGCCTCACCGCGAAGAGCCGCGACACAACACGCTCGATATTGCCATCGACTGGCGTCGCCTTTTCGCCGAAGGCAATCGCGGCGATCGCCGCAGCGGTGTACGGGCCGATGCCTGGCAGCTGCAAAAGCTCGCTCTCGCTGCTCGGGAATTTTCCACCGTAATCGCGGGCGACGGCGTCAGCACACGCCTTCAGATTACGCGCACGCGAATAATAGCCGAGGCCTGCCCATTGCTGCAGAACCTCCTCCAGTTGCGCCTGGCTCAAAGCGGTGACTGTCGGCCAGCGCGCCACGAATTTCTGAAAGTACGGAACGACGGCCTTCACGGTCGTCTGCTGCAGCATGATCTCGGACAGCCAGACGCGATAGGGGTCGGCCTTTTTGCGCGGGCCGTAGCGCCAGGGTAGGTCACGGCGTTCGGCTTCGTACCAGGCAAGCAGCGCCTTCACGGTCATCGGTCCGGCCGGACGCAACGGCAGCTGTTGCTGCCGCTTGCGAAACGCTGCATTTTCCTGGACCGCGCCCATGCGCCCTGTGTCTCCGGTTGCGCGGGAACCTCGAATCGCATCGACAATGCTAGACCTCCTTTACGTCACCACAAGCCTGCCCGCGATGAGAGACGCCCTTGAGCACTAAAGAACCCACAGCTCAGATGCGCCCACTACCTCCGGACGTGCGGACTGTGCGGGGGCAATTTGCCAAGGCGGTCGGCGCGTTCGTACCCAAAGTGACGGCGGCCGTGTTCGAGAAGTTTGGCTTCCACAGCGCCGAGATCATGTCGTCGTGGGAAACGATCGTGGGGGCCGATCTCGCGCGGCTGACGCGGCCCGAGACGATCAAATGGCCCCGCGGTGCGCGTTCGCCCGTCGATGCGGAGGACGGCGGACGCAGTGCGGGCGCAACGCTCGTTGTTGCCTCCGACCCGGCGTTCGCGCTCGAGGTTTCCTACCGGCACGCGGAAATCATGGACCGGATCAACCGGTATTTTGGATACCGGGCCGTGACCCAGCTCAAGGTTCACCAGGTGCCCCAAACCCAAACCGCAGCTTCGCAGCAGAAGGCTTCCCCTCGTCCGGCCGGACCGAAGGCCGCGGCCCAAAACGACGCCAATGGTCCCGATGACATCGCTGCAGCCCTCGAAGCCCTCGGCAAAAGCATTGCGGCATCGTCGGCACGCTGAACGCCTTTCCCAGAAAATACCCTCCGTCGGTTGCCTTCGGCTGCGGTTTCGGCTTATTCCGGCGCCAGATCCATGCTAGGCGGCGTGCATCGACCGCCGTTCCCCCGCGGCCTGCATCCAAGAGGAGTTGGGACCTTGATCGAGTTCAGAAATTTTATTCCGGGCCTTTCCTCTGAAGGACGAGGCATTCGCTTCGGTCTCATGGCTTTGGCGGCCGTCGCTGGACTGGCGTTCGCAAGCGCTAACCCGAGCCTTGCTCAGGGCAAGGGGCCGGCCGAGGTTTCCGTCGATGAATTGATGAAGCCGTCGGATCTTCCTGACCTTGCTATCGGGCCCAAGGACGCAAAGGTGACGATCGTCGAGTACGCTTCGATGACGTGCCCGCACTGCGCGCATTTCTCCACCGAGGTCTTCGAACCCATCAAGAAGAAGTACATCGATACGGGCAAAGTCCGCTTCATCTACCGCGAATTCCCACTCGATAATCTCGCCGCCGCCGTATCGATGCTGGCGCGCTGCGCAGGCAACGACAAGGTGTTTCCGCTGATCGAGACGTTCTACGAGAAGCAGGCGGACTGGGCCTTTGCCAATGGAAGCCCCGTGCCGAAGCTTTTCGATATTGCGAAGCAGGCTGGCTTCACCCAGGAAAGCTTCGATAAGTGCCTGACGGATCAGAAGCTTCTGGATCAGATCACGGCGCAGCGCTCGCGGGCGAGCGATACCTTTGGCGTCAATGCCACACCGACTTTCTTTATCAACGGCAAGCGGTTGCAGGAGGCTCCATCGGTCGAAGCATTTGATAAGGTGCTGGAGCCGCTGCTGGCCGCGAAGTAACTGGAAATCCTTGATGCTCGTCCGTTCGCTGGGTCTTGCCGCCACCCTTATCGTCGCTGGTTGGCTCTCAGGTTGCGGCGCATCGTTTCCGCCGCTTTCGTCGAACGCGACGGCGAGCATTTCCTCGGACGGCAGCGCTCTTGGCGCTGCCTATCCGACGACCGGATCTGAAAAGCCCGATGGCATGCCGACTCCGTTCGGCGATCCAAATGCTACTGCAGCTGGCGTCGGCGGCCGCGAAGTCATCCAAGACCCGACCGTCGCCGACGTCATGGCTCCGAGCCCCTTGCCCGAGATGAGCTGGGGCAGGACCGACGCGCCCGTGACCATCGTCCAATACGCGTCGCTCACCTGCCCGCATTGCCGTCACTTCCACGAGACGACATTTCCCGAGTTGAAGCGCCGGTTAATCGACACCGGCAGGGTGCGCTACATCCTGCGCGAGTTCCCGATCGGGAAGACCTCGGGCAATGCGACGATCGCGCTGCGCTGCGCGCCGCCTGATAAGTACTTGGAACTTTATGGGAAATTCATGCAGCAGCAGGCGTCCTGGGTGTCGCAGGAAGTGCGGCTTGACGCCATCTACGCCGTTGCGCGACAGGTGGGGATGACGCGCCCGCAGTTTGACGCTTGCCTGCAGAATCAAGGCATGATCGAGAACTTGAAGTGGGTAAAGGATCGCGGCCGCAAGCTCGGAATCGTCGGTACGCCGAACTTTTTCATCGGCAACAAGCTCATCAAGAAAGAGCTGACGATCACCGAGATTGCTGACTACGTCGAGCAGGCCGGTCGAAGTGGCACGCCAACGGCAGCTGCAAGCCCCTAGGGGCAGTTTGCGCCGGTCCTGAGCCACGACGACATGGCATCGAGGACTGACGAGTAGAATGAAGATCACGCGGCTCAGGCTTCTGGGGTTCAAGTCCTTCGTCGATGCGACGGAGCTTGTCATCGAGCCCGGCCTGACAGGCGTGGTCGGCCCCAACGGTTGCGGAAAATCGAACCTTCTCGAAGCGCTTCGCTGGGTCATGGGCGAAAGCTCGCACAAATCGATGCGCGCCGCGGCGATGGACGACGTGATTTTCTCGGGCAGCGGCGGACGGCCTGAACGCTCGAGCGCCGAAGTCACGATGTTCCTCGACAACAGCGCGCGGAAGGCGCCTGCCGAATTCAACGACGGCGACATCATCGAGATCACGCGGCGCATCGAGCGGGAAGCTGGTTCCGCCTACCGCATCAACGGACGCGAAGTGCGAGCGCGCGACGTCAAGGTTCTGTTCGAAGATGCTGCGACGGGTGCGCGGTCGCCCGCTCTGGTGCGCCAGGGGCAGATCGGCGAAATCGTCAATTCGAAGCCCGAGCAGCGCCGGCGCATTCTTGAAGACGCAGCGGGCATCGCGGGCCTGCATACGCGGCGGCACGAAGCCGAACTGAAGCTCAGGGCCGCTGAAACCAACATCGAGCGCCTGAACGACGTCGCCGGTCAGCTGCAATCGCAAACGGAATCCCTGAAGCGGCAAGCGCGGCAGGCGCGGCGCTACAAAGAACTGTCGACCGACATCCGGCAGCAAGAGGCGCTTGCCTTGCATCTGACGTGGCAAGACGCGCATCAAAACGTCGAGCACGAGGAGGCGCAGCTTACCGAAACGATGATGCGTCTCGGCGCGGCGACGGAAGCGGAAGCGAAGGCCTTCAAGGAAGAGCTTCGCCTTGCGGAAGCGTTGCCGCCTCTTCGCGAAGCCGAGTCTGTGAAGGCAGCGGCGCTTGCGCGTTTCAAGATCGAACAGCAGAACCTCGAACGCGAGGCGACCCGGGCTGCCGAACGCGCGCGTGAACTCGACGCGCGCACGAAGCATCTTGAAGCCGATCTCGCTCGCGAAACGGGTTTCATTCACGAAGCCAAAGAGACATTGCTGCATCTCGATGCCGATCTCGCCGCCATCAAGGAGGCCGATCGCAAGGCTGTCGACGAAGAAGCGAAGGAGAAAAGCAAACTCGAGACGGCAGAAGCGCACCGCGTGCGGACGGATGCCCATTTTGCCGATATCACGCACCGGGCGGCCGATGCGCGCGCGAAGCTCAAGAGCCTCGAGGCGGCTCTCGCGGAACGCAAAGACCTTGTCGGCAAGATTGCGCGCCAGATCACGGCTTTCGATGCGCAGATCGAAAATTTGAGATCGAAAGCGCCGGACGGCGAGCACGTTTCCGATATGGCGCATCGCGGACAGGCGCTCGCGCAGGACATCAGCAAAATCGAAGCCGATACGTTGACGGCCGAAGAGACCGTCAAGACGGCACAGGCCGAAGCGAAGGCTCGGCGCGACGAGGCGCAGCGCGTGCGTCTCGCGGCCAACGCATTCTCGACCGAGCGAGATACGATCGCAAAGCTGTTGGCGCGGTCGGACGAAGGCGCGTATCCGCCCGCCGTCGATAGTATCCGTGTTTCTCCGGGCTATGAGACGGCGCTCGGCGCGGCTTTGGGTGATGATCTCGAAGCGCCGATCGCTCCGGAAGCGAGCGTGCATTGGCGGCGTCTTGATCTTCCGGCCGAAGACCACGCGCTGCCTGCCGACGCAGAGCCGCTCGTGATGCACGTTGAAGCGCCGCAAGAGCTGACGCGACGGCTTCGGCAGATCGGCGTCGTCAAACGTTCGGAAGGCGCACGCCTGCAGCCGCACTTGAAAACGGGGCAGCGCCTCGTTTCGCGGGAAGGCGATCTCTGGCGTTGGGATGGTTTCGTCGCGGCAGCGGGCGGCGTAACTCCTGCGGCGCAGCGGCTCGCCCACAAGAACCGCTTGGCGGAACTCGATCGCAGCGCTCAGGCCGTCCTCGACCGAGCCAAGGACACGATCGACGGCGAACGCAAAGCGGCGGCGGCGGCTCAGCACGCCGAAGCCGAAGAACGCCGGTTGCGCCAGCTTTGGCGCGAAAAGCAAAACGAGCTTGCGCAAGTTCGCCAGCAATTGACGGGGCTCGAAAAGCTTCAGCGCGAGAGCGAGACGCAGCTTGCTGCCGTGACGGCGCAACGCGCGCGTGCCGACGAAGAGTTGACCAACGCTCAGGCGCGTCACGTCGAAATCGAAGCGCACATCGTAACGATGAGCGTCGGTGAAGATCTCGAACCGCAGCTCAAGACCGCGCAATCGGAAGCTGAGGAGGCCCGCCGCGAAGTCGCGGAATCGCGGGCACGCCTCGGCAGTCTCGAACGCGACAAGCAGATCCGGGTTGAGCGCATCCGCCACGCCAATGCCGACATCGCGCGTTGGCACGGACGTCAGCACAGCGCCGAAGCACAGGTCCAGGCTCTCGATGTCCGCCTCAAAGAGGCGCGCGATGAAATGGCGGCGACGGCCGATTTGCCGGAGCGTATCGCGGCACAAAGGGAAACATTGCTGTCGGCGCTTTCACGGGCAGACGACGAACGGCGCGATGCTGCCGATACGTTGGCTTCCGCGGAGAACGCGATCCGGGCTGCAACTGAACTGCTCCGCACCATCCAGTCGGAAGTTTCGGCGGCGCGCGAAGCCAATGCGCGCATCGAGACGCGGCTCGAAAACGCGCGGCACAAGCGCCAGGAGGCGGCGCGGCATATCCGGGAGACATTCGAGGTGGCGCCGGAAGCTTGCCTCGCGCTCGCGGAGCTTCCCGAGGCGTCGGCCATTCCGGCCCTTGCCGATGTCGAACGGCATTTGACGCGGCTCAAGGCCGACCGGGAGCGTCTCGGCGGCGTCAACCTGCAGGCGGATGACGATCTCGCCGAGGTTTCCAAACAGCTCGACAGCCTCGTTGCCGAACGCGACGACCTCGAGCAGGCCATCGCGAAGCTGCGGGGCGCCATTCAGCAGCTCAATCGCGAGGGCAAATCGCGACTGGATGAAGCGTTCGCGACGGTCAATGCGCATTTCGAGCGGCTGTTTACGCATCTCTTCGGGGGCGGAGAGGCGCGGCTCGAAATGATCGAGAGCCCGGAAGACCCGCTCGAGGGTGGGCTCGAAATCATCGCCAAGCCGCCCGGTAAAAAGCCTGCGACCCTATCGCTGCTGTCGGGCGGCGAGCAGACGCTTACGGCTTTGTCGCTGATCTTTGCCGTGTTCCTGACGAACCCCTCCCCGATCTGCGTTCTCGACGAAGTGGACGCGCCGCTCGACGACGCCAACGTCGACCGCTTCTGCCGGCTCATGGAGCAGATGTCGACGGAGACCGCGACGCGGTTCCTCGTCATCACGCACCATCCGATGACGATGGCGCGGATGAACCGGCTGTTCGGCGTCACGATGGCCGAAAAAGGCGTGTCGCAGCTCGTCTCGGTTGACTTGCAGACGGCGCAAAGCTTCCGCGAAGCGAGCTAACCACCTATAGTTGCTCGCATTATTCGACTTATGCTGGCTTCAGAGTTAACGGCTCGGGAACCAGAGACTTGGGCACACGTTTCGCTTTCCTGGAGAAAGGAGACCGCCCAATGCAACCACCGAATGATCCGAGCGCGCGAGGTTCGACCATCGAGCCGACGGAAGCCCGGCAGGCGTCGCCACGCAAAATGAACTTTCGGGTTTTGCTGGCGTCGATGGGTCTTGCCGCGGCGGCCGGCGTCGTCTTGGTTGCGAGCTTCTGGCAGACAACGCCGACGAGCATGGACTACTCCTCGGGCGGCAAGCTCGGGCAGCAGAGCCCGACCCCGCAAAGTCCGCCAGCAACCCCGCCAGCCGCGGCGCCAGAGGCAGCGCCTGGCTCAACCAATCCCGGGGGCCAGCAGACGCCTTCCACTCCCTGAATTCATAAAAAAATATCTTTTGATCACTTGGCCTTCCCGATTCCGGGGAGGCTTTTTTATTTTGCGTCGCACACGCAAAAAGGCGCGACAATCCCTGCGCGGTTTAGCCGTACCCTGGGGATGGAGATGATTATGCCCAATTCCTTGACACCCCCAGACCCCAAATCTATGGTCCGCGCCGTCGATCTCCCTGAGAGGCCGGTTTTCCTCGTGTTCTGGATGGATTGAGCCATGTCAGCCGATGGCAAGGGTCAGCGTCCGGAAGGCGGTGAAATTAGCCCGGAAGACCGCGAAGCAATTCGCAAGCGGTCGGCAGAAATCGGCCAAAAGCTCGATGCGCTCCAAGCACGGAAAGCGGAACGGGTGAAGGTCGGGTCGGCGACGGGCGGATCTCAGCAGTCCGCCTATGGAACGGCCTTCAAGTTTGCTGCTGAGCTCGTTGTCGGTGTTGTCGTCGGCGGAGGGCTCGGATGGGCACTCGACAGGCAATTCGGCACGGCGCCGTGGTTGATGATCCTTCTCGTGATCATGGGCTTTGCGGCGGGTCTTCTGAATGTTGTCCGCGCCGCCCAAAGGGCGCAGGCAGAAAATGAGCCGCTACAAAAAGCGGCACCGTCCGTCAAAGATGACGACGGGGAATGAGACACTAGGGGGTTACCTTGGCCGCTGAAGGTGCCGGACATCACAGTCCGATGGAACAGTTCGAGATCCGGAAGATCTTGGATCTCAATTTTCTAGGTCATGATATCTCGTTCACGAACTCATCGCTGATGATGATCGTGGCACTCCTTCTCATTTCCGGCTTCATGATTTACGCGATGAACGGCCGTTCGCTCGTGCCGACGCGCATTCAATCGCTTGCAGAGATCGTCTACGAATACGTCGCCGGTATGGTCAAAGAGAACCTCGGCGAAGAGGGAATGAAGTACTTCCCGTGGGTGTTCTCGATCTTCATCTTCATTCTGGTGTTGAACGTCATCGGTCTCATCCCGGGCAACTTCACCGTCACCAGCCACATCATCGTCACCTTCGCGCTGGCCGCCATGGTCTGGCTCACGGCGACGTTCATCGGTTTCTGGAAGCATGGCTTCGGCTATCTGAAGCTGTTCGTGCCGTCGGGCGTGCCGCTCTGGCTGATGCCCGTCATCGTGCCGATCGAGCTCATCTCCTACTTCATCCGTCCGGTCAGCCACTCGGTCCGTCTCTTCGCCAACATGATGGCGGGCCACACGATGCTCAAGGTTTTCGCGGGCTTTGCCGTGATGCTGCCCTGGTGGGGCAAGATTGCGCCGGCCGGCTTCATGGTTGCCTTCACGGGCCTCGAGTTGCTGGTGGCCTTCCTGCAGGCCCTCATCTTTACCGTGCTCACCTGCATCTACGTCAACGATGCCGTGAACATGCACCACTGATAGGTCCGGCTACCGGACTTTCGGAATTCCAACGCAAAAAGCGAAGCAAAGGGAGACTTTGAAATGGAACTCGCAGCAGCAAAGATGATCGGTGCGGGCCTCGCCTGCTCGGCTCTGATCGGCGCCGGCGTCGGCATCGGCAACATCTTCGGCAACTACCTCTCGGGCGCGATGCGCAATCCGTCGGCTGCACCCGGCCAGTTCACCAACCTGCTGATCGGCTTCGCTCTTGCCGAAGCAACGGGCCTTTTCGGTCTTCTGATCGCGCTCATCATTCTTTACGGTTGAGACTGGGCTGGTAAGACCAAGATACGCCCAAGCAACCGGAGGCTACTATGTTTGCCGGCACGACCCTGCTGCTAACGGCCGCCGCTCAGGCGGCCGAGATCGTCGCTGAATCCGGCGCCATGCCGCATGAATCAGTCGGCTTGCCGCAGCTCAACACGCATCATTTCGCGCCACAGCTCTTCTGGCTGGCGGTGACGTTCGTGACGCTGCTTTTCGTGATGTCGAAGATTGCGCTGCCGCGCGTCGGAGAGGTTCTCGAAGAGCGTCGCGACCGCATCAAGCGCGATCTCGACGCGGCGTCACGCCTGAAGGCCGAAACCGACAAAGCGCTTGCCGACTACGAAAAGGCGCTTGCCGACGCGCGTTCCAATGCTTCCGGCATTGCCAAGGAAACGCGCGAAAAGCTCGCCGCTGAAACGGAAACGGAGCGTCATCGCGTCGACGATCAGATCGCCGCGAAACTTCGTGAAGCCGATAAGCGTATCGCCGCCACGAAGTCCAAGGCGACTTCGGCAATCGGCGAGATCGCAACGGATACGGCACGTGCTGTCGTCGAGAAGCTCATCGGTCAGAGCGTTACGCCCGATGACGTGAAGAAGGTGCTCCGCCCGGTGGCGGGCGAGTGAGGATTTAGAGATGTTCGATCCAAACGATCCGCTTTTCTGGGTTGCACTCTCCTTCGTCGTGTTCGTGGCGGTCGTGATTTACTATCGTGTGCCTGCACTCGTTACGAAGTCGCTCGACGATCGCGCGGATGCAATCCGCCGGGAACTCGACGAGGCGCGGAAGCTGCGCGAAGAGGCTCAGGCCCTGCTCGCGGACTACCAGCGTAAGGCCCGCGAAGCCGAGAACGAAGCCAAGTCCATCATCGAGCAGGCCAAGCGCGAAGCCGAGGCACTTGCGTCCGACTCGCGTAAGTCTCTCGTCGAGAGCCTCGAGAGACGCTCGAAGATCGCCGAAGAGAAGATTGCACGCGCCGAAACTCAGGCATTGAGCGAAGTCCGTTCGACGGCAGTGGAAACTGCGATCGCGGCCGCACATGAGATCCTTAAGGCCCGTGCTGGCGGCACGACTGGCGAATCGCTGGTTGCAAGCTCGATCAGCGACCTTCGGGGCAAGCTCAACTAACGAGCCTGCAGACAATCCGAAATCAAAAAGGCCAAGCTTCGCGCTTGGCCTTTTTTGTTTTGCCGGATCTGCAGAGTTCGAGAGCTAACGCAGCCGAACCTTGACTCAGCCGGAGCTCGGCGCCCGGCTGTCGAAGCCAATGATAAGCTCATATTCGCCGGGCCGCGCTCCTTCGGCGATGGGGAACGTCACCGTTCGCACCGCCGAGAAATAACTGATCGGCTTGTCGAGGCCGACGTTGACGTCAACCTTCGCGCTGTCCGACGCGACTTTGGTGCGCTTCGAATCGTTGACGGCGACCGTAATCGGCAGCGTCACGTTGCCCGGCTGGCCTTTTGGGCCGAGGAGAAGGCGGCCGGAAAAGCCATATTTCACGGTCACGCGGCCGGGCTCGATCTGGCACTCGCGGGCCGTTTTTGTGATCTCGCCACGCTGCGCAACGGCAAGCGCATCGCCTACGTGGCCGACCTGATAGAACGTGATGTAATTGTCGTGCGGCGCGATGATGAGCCGCGGGCAGCCGGCATCGACCTCGCCGACGAACGTGCTGCCCGTGGTCGGGTCGCCCGATTTGGCGGCATCGAGCAATTGCGCCTCAGACACCGACGAAATCTGTGGATTATCAGACGAGCCGCCGAACATGCCGCCGCCGAGACCCGACGTCAAAGACGACATTCCGCAGCCGCCGAGAGCCGTGAGCGTGGCCGCAAGCGAAGCGGAGGCGCACACCCGGGCCAGCGAAAGACTACGGCGCACCGCAGTCACATCCCTGCTATAAGGATGCCGATAACCCGAATTGAGCAACATTGTCCCCCAAGGTTCAAACTTCCGGCCCCTTGTTTTGTCTAAAAAGCACCGTAGCATCCGATAGTTTCGGTTCCCAAGTGCATTTTCACGCGCGCCGAACGAGTATAAAGGACGTCTTTCTTCCATGTCGGGCCTTAACCAAACCGAAGCGACCGTGCAAAAGCCGCCTCTCAAAATCCTACTCGCTGCCCCGCGCGGTTTCTGTGCCGGCGTCGATCGTGCCATTCAAATCGTAGAACAGGCTTTGACGAAATTCGGCGCCCCCGTCTACGTCCGTCATGAAATCGTGCACAACCGTTATGTTGTTGATTCCCTGAGGGCTAAAGGCGCCGTTTTTGTGAAGGAGCTGGACGAGATTCCAGATACCTCCCAGCCCGTGATTTTTTCGGCACACGGCGTGAGTAAGGCCATTCCTGAAGTGGCGCGCGGCCGAAACATGTTCGTCGTCGACGCGACCTGCCCGCTCGTATCGAAGGTCCACATGGAAACGGCTCGCCATCACGAGCAGGGCCGGGAAATTATTCTCGTCGGGCACCGTGGCCATCCCGAAGTCGTGGGCACGCTCGGACAATTGCCCGAAGGCGCGATCACGCTGGTCGAATCCGTCGAGGATGTGCGGGCGTTCACACCAAAAGACCCTGAAAATCTTGCCTTCGTCACGCAGACGACGCTGTCGCTCGACGATACCGCTGAGATCGTTGCCGTTCTCAAAGAGCGCTTTCCGGGGATCGGCGGCCCGGTCAAAGAAGACATCTGCTACGCGACGACCAACCGGCAGAATGCGGTCAAGGCGTTGGCCCCGCAGATCGACGGGTTGATCGTGGTTGGCGGTCCGAAGAGTTCAAATTCGCTGCGCCTGGTCGAAGTCGCGGAACGTGCGGGCTGCCGGTTCTCCTTCCTGGTCGAGCGCGCGGCTGACATTCCGTGGGAGAAGCTCGACCGAGCGGAAACCATCGGCATTACGGCCGGTGCGTCGGCGCCCGAGGTCATCGTCGAAGAAGTGGTCGAAGCGTTTCGCAGCCGCTATGATGTGACGATCGACGTCGTCACGACGCTCGAGGAGCGCGTGATCTTCAATGTGCCGCGGGAAGTCCGAGTCGCGCGCGCTCCCGTCGGGCAGCAGCAGTAGCTCCATCCAGCGCGCGGGAACATGGCCGTCTATACAGATGTCAGCGACGACGAGCTTTCGCGCTTCATCGATGGGTACGCGCTCGGGCAGCTGCTGTCATTCAAGGGAATTGCCGAGGGCGTCGAGAACACCAACTATCTGGTGCATACGACGGACGGCACGTTCATTCTGACGCTCTACGAAAAGCGCGTCGATCCCGCCGATTTGCCTTTCTTTCTCGGACTGATGGAGCATCTGTCAGCCGGCGGCGTGACATGCCCGCTGCCGGTGCGCGACAAGAGCGGACGGATTTTGAACGAGCTTGCTGGGCGGCAGGCGGCGCTGATCACGTTCCTCGAAGGTGTCTGGCCGAAACGGCCCAAAGTCTTCCATGTCCTCGAGCTTGGGAAGGCCCTCGCCCGCATGCATATCGCGGGCGAAAATTTTCCGTTGAAGCGCGCCAACGCTCTGGGCCTCGCCGGATGGCGGCCGCTGTTCGATAAATTCTCGTCGCGCACCGAGGAGATCTGCGGCGGTCTTCATGACCTGATCGCGAATGAGCTCCACTACCTCGAACGCGCGTGGCCGCAGGATCTCGCGGAGGGGATCATCCACGCCGATCTCTTCCCGGACAACGTCTTCTTTATCGACACCAAGCTTTCGGGCCTTATCGACTTCTACTTCGCGTGCAACGATGCGCTTGCCTACGATATCGCGATCTGCCTCAACGCCTGGTGCTTCGATGCGAAATCGCAATTCGAGCCTGCGAAGGGCGGCGCGCTGCTCGATGGTTACAACAGCGTTCGCCCGCTCAGCGAGGCGGAGCGCGCGGCCATGCCGGTACTGGCTCGCGGCGCGGCAATGCGCTTTCTGCTGACGCGCAGCTACGACTGGCTCAACACCCCGAAAGACGCGCTCGTCGCGCGCAAGGATCCCGCCGACTACGTTCAGCGGCTCAAATTCCACCAATCCGTCGGCGATATCGCCCAATACACGGCACAGCTAACTTCATGACCGGCGAACGACCAAAAGTTTTGATCTACAGCGACGGCGCATGTTCGGGAAACCCGGGGCCCGGCGGCTGGGGCGCCATCCTTATTTCCGGCGAACACCGGAAAGAGATCAATGGCGGCGAAGAGCTGACGACGAACAATCGCATGGAGCTTAAAGCGGCGATTTCAGCGCTCGAAGCGCTCAAGAAGAAGAGCGACGTCGAGCTCTGGACGGACAGCGTCTATGTCCGTAACGGCATCATGTCGTGGATTCACGGCTGGAAGAAAAACGGCTGGCGGACCGCCGATAAAAAGCCGGTGAAGAACGCGGAGCTCTGGCAGGAGCTGGACGCGCTCCGAAACAAGCATCACGTCGTCTGGCATTGGCTGAAGGGCCATGCCGGCCATCCGGAAAACGAGCGCGCCGATGAACTGGCGCGCATCGCCATGGCCCCGTTCAAGACGCGTGGCAAGCCGGCATTGCCCGCCAACAATTCAAAGTGAGCGGTCGATCATCGAGCAGAGGTTGGCGGCGCTCGACTTTTCCGCGACAGGCGGGCTGTCCTCGACGTTCAGGACTTTGACCACGCCGTTATCGACGAGCATGGCGTAGCGCTTCGATCGGAGTCCGAGACCGAAGTTCGAAAGGTCGATCTCGAGGCCGACAGCCTTGGCAAAATCGCCGGAACCATCCGCCAGCATTTCGATCTTGCCCGTTGCGCCGGTGTCTTTCGCCCAGTTCGTCAAGACGAAGATGTCGTTCACGGCCGTGCAGGCGATGGTGTCGATGCCCTTGGCCTTCAGCTCATCGACGCGTTCGACGAAGCCCGGCATGTGGCTTTTGCTGCAGGTCGGGGTGTAAGCGCCCGGAACTGCGAAGATCGCCACTTTCTTGCCAGAGAAGATTTCGCTTACCGATTTGGGTTGCGGGCCATCGGCGCCCATGACCGTGAACTTGCCGTCCGGTAGCTTATCTCCGACGCTGATCGCCATGACATCCTCTGAGCTTGTTTCTGCAGGTGGCCTCTATGTAGCCGCTGCAAAGAGCTACTCAAGGGTAATCGTCGTCTCGGACTGGCCTTTGCCGTCGATCATCGTGACCGTCAGCGGCTTGCCCTTCAAATCTTTGACATCGACCCCGTCCGTCAGATCGACTTCGAAGACGGCCTTCCCCGAGTCGTCTTTTACGCGTTTCGGCAGCGGTACATAGAGGCCTCCCGGCGCTTCCACGAAGGCGTCGGCCGTGGCGAGCGCGGTGGTATCGACGTTCAACACGAGCTTCGGCTTGCCAGCATTTTGATCGAGGCGCCAGCCGGCCAGCGTGGGGTCGGTTCCCGGCCGTGGCTTCGAACCGGGAACGTGGGCGAGAATGTTCGTCAGCTCTTCGGACGTGCCGACGCCCGGCGGAATCACCAGTTGCAGCTCAGCTTCGGCGGGGATGCAGATGTCCTTGCAAACGCCGTAGGCAACCTTGGCGTGAAGCGTAACGGGCTTGGTCGGATCCTCCGGCTTCACCGAGACCGGAAAGAATACGCCATTCTTATATCCAACGACGTCTCCGGCCTTGTCGTGCAGACGATGCGGCGCGGGAAAAAGAACGGTCGCGGACGCGAGGTTAGCCGATCCCTGCCAGTCGAATTCCGGCGGCACGCCACCGGCATCTCCCGGAGAACGCCAATAGGTTTTCCATCCGTCGGGCATCGACACCTCGACGCCAGCGTAAAGCCCGGACGCTCCATCACGCGTGGCGCTTCCAGCCAGAAGCCGGGCCTTATTGTTGAAACCCTCGTGCCAATCGGACGAAACGGGGCCAGGATCGCTCCATGCGGCGGCGGTGCCCAGAACCAAAAACGCTATAGCCAGTCTGATCAAAACATCGCCTTTCAACACTCGTTCATGGATCGGGCGCATCGCCCGCACGTTCCTGTCCAATTATACGTCGCAACGAAACCTGACGTTATAGCGGCGTCCTTATTGCCCTTTTGGACATCTTCACGCGGCGGTTCTATGGGGTTAGTCTCTCTGATATGAAAGTAAACCGACCGGCGGGCCAGGCAACGGGCCCCGATATCAAGCTCGAGGGGCAGCTTCTCATCGCTATGCCGGCGATGACGGACCGCAGATTTCAGCGCTCGGTCATTTACATGTGCGCCCATTCGTCCGAGGGGGCCATGGGCCTCATCATCAATCAGCGGGCCAACCACATCACGGCGCCGGATCTGCTCGAAAGGCTCGGTATTTCGTCGCGCAACCCCGACGACGAGATTACGAGCGAGGTTTTGTCGCTTTCCATTCAAGTCGGGGGGCCGGTCGAGACCGGCCGCGGTTTTGTGCTGCACAGCTCCGACTATTTTTCCGAGGATTCGACGCTCGCGATCGAGCCGGGCGTCTGTCTAACGGCGACGATCGATATTCTGAAAGCCATCGCGCAGGGGCGCGGTCCGGCGCGGGCGCTGTTGGCACTTGGGTACGCGGGCTGGTCGCCGGGGCAGCTCGAAACCGAGCTGCAGGCCAACGGCTGGCTGCATTGTCCGGCTGATCCGGAACTCATTTTCGACGAGGATCTGGAGAGCAAATATTCCCGCGCACTGGCGAAAATGGGAATCGATCTCTCACATCTCGTCAGCGACGCCGGGCACGCCTAGGAATTCCGCCCGGCCTTTCCTTCACTCTCTCTCAAGTGAGTGCTCAGGCGCTACCCGAGCTGACCTTCGGGGCTTTCTTCTCATCGCCCGTCGCGCCGGGTGTTGCGGGACCACCGCTCGTCCTTCCCGTCGGAAGCGGCGTTCCAGCCAGTCTCGCGAGACTGGCGGCGATCGATGGCGGGAGCGTCGAAAAATCAGGCTCCGTCGAGGGCTGCGACGGAAAACCGGCGCCGTTGGCAGGCAGCGGAGGCGGCGCTCCCGTTGGGCCGTCGCTTCTCAACGAAGCCGGTACAATCGCGGGCGCGACTGGCGGAGCTGGCGGCGGCGTGGCGCTGGCGCGGGCCAAAGCTTCTGCTAGCGGTGAGACGATATTCGGCTGCGCTGGCTCAGGCGACCGATCCGTCGGCTGCATGATCGGAGGTAGCGGGCTTCCGTTCTGCAGGCTCGCGGGGGGCGCGTGACGGGGCAGCGGAGCCGCTTCAGGGCCCTTGGCGGCGAGCTGGCGCGGCTGAGACGTCGGACGCTTGGGCGATTGCTGCGGCTGAGCCTGGGGCTGCATCGGCGGCGGGAAGGGAGCGGAGATGGTCAGCGGAGCTGCCGGAGCGTCATTGATCCGTTGACGGATATCGGAGGGCGCGGCTGCGGCCCCATTGTGCGCGCCATTGAGAGCGCCATTCATCGGCGCGCCGTTTTGAGGCGGAGCGAGAGCAGCCGCACCGTTCACGGGTGCCTTGGCACCAGCGGGTGCGGTTGCCGCTTTCTGGCGCTGGCGCACAACGGATCCCGACGGCAGCGCGGCCTGCTTCGATTGCGCGGCAAGCTTAGCCGGAGGCGCCGTCTTGTCGTCGGTCGTCGCCGCCTTTGCCGGAGGCGCGATTGCGCGCGCTGGCTTCTGCGCAATCTCCTTGGCCGGACTTTTCGTCTTCGGCCGGAAGAAGCCACGCGGCTGCATCTTCCGCTCCGAGCGGCGAACCATCTTCAAAAGCTGCGAGACGGCACGGTCCGGGATCGGCTCGCCGAAATGATAGCCTTGCGCATATTCACAGCCGATCGAACGCAGGAACGCCGCTTCGTCGGCGCGCTCGACGCCTTCGGAGGCAATCGTCTTCGAGAGCTCGTGCGCCAACGCGACCATCGACCGGACGATCGCGGCGCCCTCACCCGTGCCGCCGCCGCGGATAAGCTCGCCAGAGACCTTGATCGTGTCGAACGGAAAGCGATGCAGATATGCGAGCGAGGAGAAGCCGGTACCGAAATCGTCCAACGTCAGCTCGACGCCAGAACCGCTCAACAGCTTCAGCACCTCGACAGCCTGCTCGGGATTATCCATGAGCAGGCTTTCGGAGATCTCCAGCCGCATCGTTCCGACGGGTGCAATGTTCCGTCCGAGAACGTGACGGATTTCCTGAACCGACTCGGGCCGGAAGAGCTGGCGACCGGAGACATTCACGGTCACGAACAGCGGCCGCTCGGAACGCGGCAGCTCCAATACCCAACGGGCGACGTCTTTCGCTGCGCGCAGCAGGAGATGAGACGTGAGCTTGATCAGAAGCTCGGTATCTTCGCTGTCGGCGATGACTGCGAGCGGATTTACCAGTCCAAGCTTCGGATGCTCCCAGCGGAGTTGCGCTTCGAAGCCCGCAAGCTCCTTCGTCGGCAGGTAGACGACCGGCTGATAGAGGACCCGAAGCTGACCCTTTTCGATGGCCCGTGCGAGATCGCCTTCGACCTCGTTGTCGAGGAGACGGTCGCGGCGCATTCCGGGCTCGAAGACCTCAATTCGATCCGAGCCCGCCTGCTTCGCGCGATACATCGCTAGCTGGGCATCCTTCAGCAGATCGCCGTCGGCACCCTGCGTTCCGTCCCAGAGCGCAATGCCCATCGAGCCTGTCAGAACGACTTCCTGGTTCGCGAGCGGTATCGGCGCGCGGAGCGAGCGGCGCACGCGTTCGGCAAGCGCCGGAAGATTGCGGGCTTCACGCTCGCCGGTGAACAACAGAGCGAACTGATCGCCACCGACGCGCGCGACCGTATCTTGCGGTCCGAGATGACGTTGCAGACGCCGCGCAACGGTTAACAACAGACTGTCGCCGCGCACGAGCCCCAAGGACGCATTCGCACTCTTGAATTTGTCGAGATCGATGTAGATCACCGCGGGCTTCACGGTGTTGTCGGTCTTGGCGCGAACCATGACCGCCTTCAGGCGATCGAGAAACAGTTCACGGTTCGGAAGGCCGGTCAGGCTGCAATGGACGGCGTCGTGCAACAGCCGCTCATGCGCGCGCTTGGTGTCGGAAACATCGCGCAACAGGCCGACACAGCGCAACGTCCGGCCGTCGGAGTTCGGTACACTCGCCGCCTCAAGCTCGAACCAACGCCAGCTGTTGTCGGCGTGGCGCAAACGGAAATCGCTCTTGATCCTGATGCCGGAGCGTTCCTGAGCCGACATCAGCGTGACGCGGAAGCGCTCCTTGTCGGTCGGATGGACGTGCTTCAGGAACTCCTCGACCTTGGCCGACAGCTCGCCCGGCATCAACGATAGCGCGACCTCGACTTCGGGACCGACCTTGATTTCGTCGCGGCGGATGTTCCACTCCCAAACGGTCGAGCCGGATGCGGCAAGAGCCAGCGATCGTGCCTGCAGTTCCGATGGCGCGCCCGCATACGAGGTATCGGCTGAGCGGAACGCGAACTGCGTTACGGTGAAACCCATGAGGATGACGACGAGAACGAGGCCCGCGACGAGACTTGCGACGACGACGTCGCCCGACATCCGGCCGCTCAGCGTCATTCCTGTAGCAAAGATCCAAACGAGGAAAAGAAGCCACGTCGGCACGAGCGAGAGCGCGCGATCCTGACCTTTCATCGCCAGGAAAACCGTGAAGAGGCCGCCGACACCGCCAATCGCCAGGAACGAGAGCCGCGCGAACGTCGCGGCAAGACGAGGATCGATGACCGCGACGGCAATCAGCGTCAGCTGCGCCACCATCCAGACGCCGATCATCATCCGAACGAGGCCGTGCCATAGCGCGAGGCGCAGGAACGTCGTGAGGAAGATGACGAAACTCGACGCCATCGCGGCTTCACCCGCCGCGCGATAGACGGCGTTATCCTCCGGCCTGAGGTTGAACAGCTTGTGGAAGAAACCGAAATCGACGCAGAGGTAGGTCAGCACCGTCCAGGCGACGAGCGCGGCGGCCGGAAAAATCAGTTTGTGATTGGCCGCGAAAATCGCCGTGAGAAAGATTGCGAGCAGGCCAGTCAGGCCCAGCATCGCGCCGTTGAAGAGCTGGCGGTCGCGGCTTTTGATTTCGTAATCGATCGGCTGCCAGAGATACATGCGCGCATAGCGCTCGCCGGCGAGTTCGGCGACGTAGGTGATCGTCTGGCCCGGTTCCAACGTGATGCGGAAGACGTCGGCCTTGTCGCTCTTGATGCGCTCCGGGACGAAGCCAACCGAAGGCGTGACGCTTTCGATGCGGCGCGCATCGAGGTCGGGCCAAACGGTCCCCGAGCCGACGATCGTATAGCGGTCGGCGGTGAGCAGCCGTTCGAGCGATTTATCGGTCTTGTTGGTCAGCGCGAACACCATCCAGTTCGGACTGGTGCCCGGCACTGAGGCTCGAACCGTCATGCGGCCGGAGACGCCATCGGCGCCCGCAGCAGTCTCGACCTGAAGGCTGTCGCCGCGGCCTTCGTAGGCTTCGCCGAGTGTGGTGATCTCGATGCGATCCTGATCGCCTTGCACGGGGATCGGCGTCAGGGCTTCGGCTCGTCCGGAGAGCGCCACGAGGCACAGCGTCAGCATGCCCAGCGCAGCAAGCCAGGCTCTGGCGTATCTCCCCCGGTTCATCCCCCCTGCTCCCATCAGCGACCCCGCTCCGATCCGACGGGAGCCGGCCCGTCGGCGAGCCGCGCATAAAGCAAATGATCTTCCCACCGGCCGTTGATCTTGAGGTAGGAGCTGGCAAGCCCCTCACGCTGAAAACCGGTGAACTCGAGAACGCGCATCGACGCGAAGTTGGACAGCATGATCGCAGCCTCGATGCGATGCAGCCGCAGCGCATTGAAGGCCATCGGCAGGATCATCCCGACTGCCGCGCGCATGTGGCCGCGGCCCGCGTAGTTCGCCCCCATCCAGTAACCGAGCGAGGCCGTCTGTGCGGACCCGCGCCGGACGTTCGAGAGCGTTATGCCGCCGATCAAGGCGTCCGTCGCATTTTCGAAGATGAAGTACGGGTACGAGACATCGTTGTGCACGTCCTTGGCGTAGGCGCGCAGGCGACGGCGAAACATGGTGCGGGACAGATCGTCCTGCGCCCAGGTCGGTTCCCAGGGAGTGAGGTGGGCGCGACTGGCAGCCCTGAGTTCCGCCCATTCGGTGTAATCCGCGGCCACAGGCTGGCGCAGCGTCAGCGTTGAGCCCTGGACGGTCTCGAAATCTTCATCGGGACGGATGGACCGAAGAAAAGCCACTCTGTCTCACCTCGTTCCTTCGGCGGCGGGCATCCGCGTTCCGCGCGGCGTGAACCTTCCCGCGATACGAGAGGCTTGGCCGTTGGACTTGCGGCCAGAGCCGATAACCGCGACGGAGGGTGCCTCTTCCGTCAATGTTTGCGCGAAAGATTTGATGCGATCGCGATCGACGGCATCGACTTCCTGGATCAGTTCCGCGACGGGGATGAGACGTCCCTGGGCGAGCAGCTGCCGCGCCATCTGCTCAGCGTTGACAGCGGAACTTTCGAGCGCCATCAGCAGGCCGGCCTTGAGCTGCGCCTTCGAACGCTGCAGCTCGGCGTCCGTCGGGCCGGTCTCCGCGATCTCTTCCAGTTGCTGGACCACGACGTCGGCGAGTTCGCCGACCATCTCAGGTCCAGTCGCTGCGTGCACGGACAGCATTCCGGTATCCCTCAGTCCCCAAATCGAAGAGTCGATCGAATAGCAAAGGCCTCGATCCTCTCTGATCTCCTGAAACAACCGTGACGACATTCCACCGCCGAACAATCCTGAGAACACCTGCGCCGTGTAGAACGCGGGGTCGAGAAATGAGGGCGACGGCAAACCGATCAGAACGTGACTCTGCTCGAAGGGCTTGCTCGATGCCGCAAAGCCGCCCCGATATTGCGCAGCCGAGTCGAGCCCCCGTGTCCTCTGAGTGAGCCCGCCGAATAGGGCCTCAACGTGGCGAACGATGTCTTTGTGCTGGACTGCGCCGGCAGCGGAAACCACAATCGAGTCAGGGATGTAGTGCTCATCGAGGTACGATCTCAGATCGGCCGCGGTAAATCGGCCGACGCTCGCCTTCGTGCCGAGGATCGGCCGGCCGATCGATTGGCCCGGAAATGCAACGCCCTGCATCAAGTCGAAAGCCATATCGTCGGGGTTATCGTCAGACGCAGCAATTTCCTGCTGGATGACGACGCGTTCGCGGTCGAGGTCGTCGGTTGCGAATTTCGAATTCAGCAGAATATCGGCGATGAGTTCCAGCGCGACGGGCTCGTCGCCCTTCAAAACGCGGGCGAAATAGGCGGTCGTATCGAGCCCGGTCGACGCGTTGAGGTCGCCGCCCACGCTTTCGATCTCGTCGGCGATCTGGCGGGCGGAGCGCGTTTTCGTGCCCTTGAACGCCATGTGCTCGAGAAAATGGGCGAGGCCGTGCTGATCCTCGCGTTCGTGGCGCGCGCCGACGGCGACCCAGACACCGAGCGAGACAGTCTCGAGGGACGGCATTCGATGGGTAACGATGCGAAGGCCGCTCGGAAGCCTGGTGAGTTCGGTCGCCATCGCTACACCCCCGACGCGACGCGGCTGTGGTGCAGGACGAATTCCTGGATGGCCCGCAAATCGTTCGGCAGAACCTCGAACCGTTCGGCGTCGGTCATCAGGTGTTCAAATCCTCGCGGCAACGCCGGGTTCTTGCCCGTGATCGCTTCGATGGCGTCCGGAAACTTGGCTGGATGGGCCGTCGACAAAACGACGGTTTCGCCATGAGGCACCCGTTCGGCCGCAACGAGAGCACAGGCGGTATGCGGGTCCACGACATATCCGGTTTCGGTGGCCGTCGTGCGAATGCAGTGCGCGACATCGCCTTCGGAGGCCGAGACGGCGGCGAAGTCAGATTTCAGGGCGGGCCACAGGCTGCCGAGTTCAAAGCGGCCATTGGTGGCTAACGAATCCATCAGGCTCCGGACCAGGGCGGCGTCGCGGCCCGACGCCTCGAACAGATAGCGTTCGAAATTCGAAGACACCTGGATATCCATCGACGGGGACGTCGTCGGGACGACGCCTTGCATCGCGTAGACGCCGGTTTCGACGGCGCGCGGGAGGATATCGTTTTCGTTCGACGCGATGATCAGCTTGTTGATGGGCAGGCCCATCCGCTTGGCGACATAGCCCGCGAAAATATCGCCGAAATTCCCGGTCGGCACCGAGAAGGTCAGCGGGCCCTTCACACCGGTCAGGCGCGACGCGGCGTAAAAGTAATAGGTGACCTGCGCGACGATGCGGGCCCAGTTGATCGAGTTGACGCCCGACAGTTCGACCCGGTCGCGGAACGCGTGGTCGTTGAACATGGCTTTGACCAGCGCCTGACAGTCGTCGAACGTGCCGTTGACGGCGATGGCGTGGACGTTTTTTTCCTTCGGCGTCGTCATCATGCGCCGCTGCACATCGGAAACGCGGCCTTCGGGAAAGAGAATGACGACATTGACGCGCTTCGACGACCGGAATGCCTCGATGGCGGCGCCGCCCGTGTCGCCGGACGTCGCGCCGACAATCGTTGCCCGCGCGCCGCGCTTGGCGAGCACGTGATCCATCAGCCGCGCGAGCAGCTGCATCGCGACATCCTTGAACGCCAGCGTCGGCCCGTGAAAGAGTTCGAGGATCGTCAGGCCCGGCTTCAATGCGTGGAGCGGCGTAACATCAGCGCTGTTGAACGTCGCGTAGGCTTCCTCGGCCATGCGGCCCAATTCGGCGCGTGTAATGTCGTCGCCGGTGAATGGGCTGATGACCTCGACAGCGATCTCGGCGAACGACTTCTTCGGGAACGAGGCGATGGTTTCGGGCGCGAGTGCCGGCCAGTGCTCGGGGACGTAGAGGCCGCCGTCTCGCGCGAGACCAGCGAGAAGAATGTCCTCGAAACCAAGCTTTTCGACTTCCCCGCGCGTTGAGATGTATTTCAAATCTGCTCTCTTTGCCTAATCCTGCCGGCGAGCCTAATTGGACCGGCGCCAGCGAACAACCGAGCCCGGTCAAACCGGTTCGAATCATTCTTCTTTTGGTTGTAGCTTTTTGTCGTTGACGCTCTCAAGTCGTTGCCGAGCAAAGATTGCGAAAACGACGATGAGCGTCGCGGCCAGCCCATACCACGTAACGACGTACTGAAGATGGTTGTTCGGAATGTTGATTTCCGTCGTGCCGCCCTTTGGCCAGCCGCTCGGATTTTCGGGCAATGCGTCGGCGTCGAGCGAGAACGGCGCGTAGGCCTGGCTCTTTTCAGCATTGAACTGGAGCGGCGTCGGTGGGCCTTGTGGCCCCCACTGCATGGCGTCGAGGTCGGGCCAGTACCAACGGTTTCCGGCGTAGTCGTTATCGGCAGCAAACCAGGCCTTGGGATGGCCGAGGCGCACCAGTCCGGTGACCGTCACCGGGCCCGCCACTTGGCCTTCGGCACGCTTCGACGGGTCCTTCAACTCGCTCGGGACCCACCCGCGATTGACGAAAATGGGCGGCAGGCCGCCTTCTGGAATGAGCAGGGTATAGATATTCCAGCCCTGCGAAGCGGTTGTCGGCGCATAGAGATGGCGTTCGCGGCCATAATCGAACGTTCCGGTGACGCGCATATGCCTGTATTCGACGTCGCCGGATCTGACGTATTCCGCCAGCACCGCCGGATAGGAGACAGGCTCTGCCGTTCGCCTCTCGTCGATCTTCGAGATCAGCGACTCTTTCCATGCCATCCGATGCCATTGCCAGTTACCGAGCCCAATAAGGATCGGCAGCGTGATCAGCGTCAGAATGGTAGGGACGACCAGACCTGCGGCGCGCCAGCGCGCGAACATAGTCACTCCTTGGCGAGACGGCCTTCCTCGGCCTTGTTTTTAAATTGCAGCGCGATCAATCCCGCCTTGAGAAAGCGCAGGAGAAAAACCGCGATGAGCGGCGTGAGAATACCCCAGAGCAGTACGTGCATCCACCATGGCACGCCGAACTTGAATTCGGCGACGAGCGCGCCGCCGACGCAAAGAAATCCAAGGATGAAGATTGCGAACACGGCCGGACCGTCGCCCGTGTCGATGAATTTGTAATCCAGTCCGCAACCGTCGCAGCGATCACGCAGGTTCAAGAAATTGACGAAGAGTTTGCCCTTGCCGCACTGCGGGCACCGGCAAGTCAGCGCGGTTACGAGCGGCGAAATGGGCCTGACGGTATGGACCACAGCAATCTCGATTTTTGAGAGTTCAATTTGCCGCCGACCCTGGCCCGGCGGGACGTGCGGCGCAACTCTGAATAGTGCCGCGCCTTAAACACAAGAGGCGGCTTTTGGGCCGCCTCCTGCAAAGTTCCGTTGGCTTCTAGCGGAGCGTCTTATTCGGCTCCAGCCGTGATCGGGCCTGCGCCCCACACGTAGATGCAGGCGAACAGGAACAGCCAGACGACGTCGACGAAGTGCCAATACCAGGCAGCCGCCTCGAAGCCGAAATGCTGCTGCGGCGTGAAGGCGCCGCGCAGAGAGCGGATCAAGCAGACGAACAAGAAGATCGTACCGATGATCACGTGCGCGCCGTGGAAGCCGGTCGCCATGAAGAACGTCGAACCATAGCTATGGCCGGGGAAGCTGAAGGCAGCGTGGCCGTATTCGATGGCCTGGCAAACCGTGAAGGTCATACCGAGGAGAACCGTCAGAATCAGGCCGATGACCAGTCCACGGCGATCGTTCTTCAGAAGCGCGTGGTGCGCCCAGGTCACCGTGCAGCCCGAAGTCAACAGAATGAGCGTGTTGACGAGCGGCAGGCCCCAGGGGTTGAACGTGTGCTTGAAGAAGCCGGGAACGGTCGCTGCCGTCGGATCAACAGCTGCCGGCGGCCAGTGGCCACCATAAAGCTCGTCACGTGCGACAAGGCCGACGAGATGGCCAGGATTGTTCATGAGCTCGTGCACGCCAGCCGGGAAGAGCGCGCTATCGAAATAGGCCCAGAACCAAGCGACGAAGAACATCACCTCCGAGGCGATGAACAGGATCATGCCGTAGCGCAAGTGAAGCTGAACGACCGGCGTTTGGAAACCTTGATTGGCCTCGCGAATGACGTCGACCCACCACGCCCACGCGGAGGCGAGAACTGCGGCGCCGCCGATCGCGAAAAGCCATGGTCCCTTGACGCCGAGGACGCCCTCGCCATCGACATGCGTGCGCATCCACGCGATGGCGCCGATCGCCATGACGAGCGCCGACATGGACGCCAGAACCGGCCAAGGGCTCGGGTTTACGAGATGATAATCATGATGCTTTGCGTGGGTATCAGCCATTTCCGTCTCCGTCCCCTTCAGGCCCTTGCCCGTTCTTGCTTGGATAGAAATTTCGACGAGGCGGTTTCAACGTCCCGTCTCGTTCGCAGATCTTCTTTCTTGTTTTCGTCAGTCTGCATTCGGTTCAGCCCCCCTTCTTCGGCTGCGCAGGCGCAACCTCGACTGCCGCCGCCTTTGGCTCGGCCGGGAAGAACGAGTACGACAGCGTCACCTCGGGCTGGAATGCGGTGGAGCTGTCTTCGACCAGCTTCGGGTCGAGGAAGAAGGTCACCGGCATTTCAACAGTCTGGTGCGGCTGCAGCGTCTGCTCCTTGAAGCAGAAGCATTCGATCTTGTTGAAGTAGGAGCCGAACGCTTCGGGCGCGACGTTGAATATCGCCTGACCCTTTACCGGCTTGTCGGAATTGTTCGTCGCGCGAAAGAAGGCCAGCGTGGTTTCGCCGATCTTGACGTCCATCTTTGTGACGTCGGGCTCGAAGGTCCACGGAAGGCCGGGAGCCACGTTGGAATCGAAGCGAACCGTTAGCGTGCGGTCGAGTACCTTCGCGGTGTTGCTATCCGCGCGCTGCGTCGTGCCGCCATAGCCGGTCGCCTTGCAGAACATGGTGTAGAGCGTCGGCGATGCAGCGGTTACTCCGCCCATAACCGCGAGGGCGGCAAGACAGCCGAACACAACCCGCCGGTTTTGGCGGGCGGTCTTAGCGGCGGCGCCGTCATCCTGCTGCACGGTTTGGTCTCTCTTCATGCCCTACATCGTTCCTTTGGCGACGTTGCCGCCGAGATGGACAAAGGTCGCGACGTAGAAAGCCAGAACCATAAAGCCGAGCGTCAATGCGATCGCGATCGAACGGCGGCGGCGAACTTTCTCCGCGGCCGGATCGAGACGTTGGGGAAATTTTGGATCGTTGGTCAAAACAGCCTCACGCAAAAAACCGATGGAATATCGCTTCACCGAAAAGAACGGCAAACAGCACGTACAAATATAGGATCGAAAACCAGAAAAGCTGGCGCGCCGCGGTATCGGCTTCGCGGCCTTCGGTCGTGAAGTAAACGCGAACCGCGAGTCCGAGGAAGACCGCGCCAAGGACAACCGACGCGACGAGATAAGCAATTCCGCCAAGTCCGGTAAAGTACGGCACAACGGCCAGCGGCACGAGAATGATCGAGTAGAGGAGGATCTGTTTCCGCGTCTCGGGAAGACCGGCAACGACCGGCAGCATCGGCACCCCGACGCGCTCGTAATCGCGGCAACGGTAGAGAGCCAGCGCCCAGAAGTGCGGAGGCGTCCACATGAAGATGATGAGGAACAGCAGGATGCTATCGAGGCTGATGCTGCCCGTGACGGCGGCCCAGCCGACCATCGGCGGGAACGCGCCTGCTGCGCCGCCGATAACGATGTTGTAGGGCGTCCGCCGCTTCAGCCACATCGTGTAGACGAACAGATAGAAGCCGATCGTAACGGCCAGCAGCGCACCGGCGGTCCAGTTGACCAACACGCCGAGCGTCAGAACCGAGCCGACGCTCAGGACGCCGCCGAAGCTCAGCGCTTCATCGCCGGTGACGCGGCCACGCGGCAAGGGACGGGCGGCCGTGCGGGCCATGCGCGCATCGATGTCGGCGTCATACCACATATTGAGGGCGCCCGAGGCGCCCGCTCCGATCGCAATGGAGACGATCGCGATAAAGCCGAGAATTGGATTGATCGAACCGGGCGCCACAACCATCGCAGCAAGCGCCGTGAAGACGACAAGCGCCATTACCCGCGGTTTCATCAGCTGGATGAAATCGCCAACGCTGGGCTCCAGCGTCAGGTCGGCTTGGCCAACTTCACTTTGAATGCTCATATCGCAAGCGCCGTCAAAAAATTCAGTCTCAACAAATCGGAATGGCGACGGGGCGAATGCCTCGCCCCGTCGCTCACTCAACTTTCGTCAGTGATGGTCCGTCGCAGCGATCCGCGGCAGAGTTTCGTAGGAGTGGAAGGCTGGCGGTGACGACAGCGTCCATTCCAGCGTCGTCGCTCCGACGCCCCACGGGTTGCCCGCCGCCTTCTCCTTGCGGATGAAGTAGGCGTAGAACATCGCGAACAGGAAGACGACCAAGCCCGCCGTCGTGATGTACGAGCCGATGGACGAAATCCGGTTCCAGTAGGTGAACGCTTCCGGATAGTCAGCGTAGTGGCGCTGCATGCCGGCCAGTCCAAGGAAGTGCTGCGGGAAGAACAGCACGTTGGCGCCAATGAACGTCAGCCAGAAGTGAAGCTTGCCGAGCGCCTCGCTGTACATGTAGCCCGACATTTTCGGGAACCAGTAGTACCAGCCCGCGAAGATCGAGAAGACGGCGCCGAGCGACAGCACGTAGTGGAAGTGCGCCACGACGTAATAAGTGTTGTGCAGCGAACGATCGATGCCCGCATTCGCGCACATCACGCCCGTCACGCCGCCGACCGTGAAGAGGAAGATGAATCCCAGCGCCCAGAGCATGGGCACGCGGAATTGCAGAGAGCCACCCCACATCGTCGCGATCCACGAGAACACCTTGATGCCGGTCGGCACCGCGATGACCATCGTCGCGAACATGAAGTAGGCCTGCGTATCGACGCTCAGGCCCGCCGTATACATGTGGTGAGCCCAAACGATGAAGCCGACGAGGCCGATCGCCACCATTGCATAGGCCATGCCGAGGTAACCGAAAATCGGCTTCCGCGAGAACGTGGACACGATGTGGCTGATCATGCCGAAGCCCGGCAGGATGAGAATGTAAACTTCGGGGTGACCGAAGAACCAGAAGAGATGCGCGTAAAGCAGAGGATCGCCGCCACCGGCGGGATCATAGAAGGTGGTTCCGAAGTTGCGGTCCGTCAGCAGCATCGTGATGGCGCCGGCCAAAACTGGCAGCGACAGAAGCAGCAGGAACGCCGTCACCAGCACCGACCAGGCGAAGAGCGGCATTTTATGCAGCGTCATGCCCGGAGCGCGCATGTTGAAGATCGTCGTGATGAAGTTGATGGCGCCGAGGATCGACGAGGCACCGGCAAGATGCAGCGACAGGATGCCGAAATCGACTGCGGGACCCGGGTGTCCAATTCGCCCGGACAGCGGCGCAACGACAATCCAGCCCGTACCAACGCCATCCGCATCCGCCGTGCCAGGCACGAACAACGAGATGAGCAACAGCGCGAAGGCGGCCGGCAGCAGCCAGAACGAGATGTTGTTCATGCGCGGGAACGCCATATCCGGCGCACCGATCATCAACGGCACAAACCAGTTACCGAAGCCGCCGATCATGGCGGGCATGACCATGAAGAAGACCATGATCAGGCCGTGGCCCGTGACGAAGACGTTATAAATGCCTTCATTGGCGAAGTACTGCAGACCCGGCTCCTGCAGTTCCATGCGCATCAGCAGCGACAGGAACACGCCGATGCAGCCCGCGAAGATCGCGAACAAAAGATAAAGGGTGCCGATGTCCTTGTGGTTCGTCGAAAAGAACCATCGTTTGAAAAACGGAGGGGCGTGATCGTGCCCGTCGTCCGTTGCATGCGCAGTGCTTCCCATTTCGTAAGCCCTTGTCCCGGAAGTTTTGTCTAAACTTCTTTTTTGTTGAGCGTCAGATTGGCTGAGCGGTTGCCCGGCCGTCACTGCCGTTAACGCGCCTCAGCCACCGACTGAAAATCGACCTTGCTCGCAGTATCCTCATCGAGGATCTGCTGTGCCTTCTTCTTGTCCTTGGCCTTCACGGCCGCAATCCATGCATCATAGACCGGTTGATCGACGACGCGGACCGTTATCGGCATGGCTGAGTGCAGCTTACCGCACAGCACCGCGCACTGGCCGTGATAAGAACCGACCTTCGTGGCTTTGAACCATGTCGCCGCAACGCGACCCGGAACGGCCTGCATCTTCACGCCGAAGGAGGGGATCGTCCACGAATGGATGACGTCGTTGGACGTCACCAGGACGTCAACAACCTTATTGACGGGAACAGCGATCTCCTGATCGACCGTCAAACGGCGAAGCTTCTTCTCTTCGTTCCAGAGCGGGATCGATGCTTGATAGAGCGCATTATGAAGCTCGGCGCCCTGGAGCGAACCGAACTGCTTGTCGTAGGCTTCGTCGCCGATCTTCGCCCGGATAACATCCTCGTCGTTGACCATGTTCGAGGTGATCGTCACCTTGTCGTCAACGTATTCATGCTCCCAGAACCAAGCATTGCCGGTTGCCTTGATCGTCAGATCGGGCTTCGGGAAATTGTACTGATTGAAGAGGAGGTGGAACGAGGGGATCGAAATGCCGACGAGAATGAGGATCGGGAGGATGGTCCAAGCCACCTCGAGCATCGTGTTGTGCGAGGTTCTGGACGGGGTCGGGTTCCGCTTCTCGTTGAAGCGGTACATCACGTAGACCAACAGAACGAGAACGAACAACACGATCACAGTGATGATCGTATTTATGACGTGATAGAGGTCGAAGATCTGACCCATGATCGGAGTCGCAGGAAGCTGCAGACCCAGCTCGCCATTCGTAGGCTGCCCGAGGCCGGCCATGGCAGGCGACAGCCCCCCGAGGGCAATCGCCAAACACGCGGCCGCCAGAATGGCAACCGCGCCAAACATCCTATTCGACATTCCTTCGCTCCCAATACGTCGGCTCAGATCCCCCTGAACCGACAGCCTCCCAGATACATTTTCCTGACACCCCGGGCCGGCGTGTCATACCCGATTGTTTATTGCCCAGTTTTCACGCTGGGATGGCCCGCCGTCGCTGCGGACGTATGCCTCATCGATTTGTTAAGGCGAGTTGATAAAGAGCACAATCCGTTCGTGCCTCTCAAGTCAAGCTTTCTGCGTCATTTCTTCGCGAAACCACTATACCTGATCAGCGAATCAATCCTCTTCAGCACGGGGCTATGGCGCCTTGGGCGACAGAATTCGGCCAGATTCCTGGACGACGAAGCGCGCTCTTCCTCCGCCGCTTGACCATTGGGCTCGGCTCGCGAAAGCAAGGACCATCTTTTGTCACCGGAAAAAACGGGCTTCTGGAGCCGATGCCGTCCGCTCATACATTTGTGGAAAATGATCGCCATCCGGAATAGGCGGCGGGCCGCGGCTCCGCTGGCCGCGCTTCTCGCATTTGCACAACTGACGGCAATGCTGGCGTTGCCCGGCCATGCGTTCGCCGTCGATGCGCCAGAAGGGACGGTCAAGTCGCAGCACGGAGACTGGCAGGTCGTCTGTAAGGACCCTCCGGCAGGTTCGAAGAACCCGGTATGCGCTCTCGTCCAAAGCGTGACGGCCGAGGACAAGAACAACATCGGACTTACGGTCTATTTCCAGAAATTTTCGAACGGCACGCGCGTGCTCAGGGTTTTCGCCCCGCTCGGCGTTCTCCTGCCGCCGGGGCTGGGCCTCAAGATCGACGACAAGGATGTAGGCCATGCACCGTTCTTGCGCTGCCACAGCTTCGCTTGCTACGCGCAGGTCGTCGTCGAGGATCCGCTCATCGAGCAGTTGAAGACGGGCAAGACCGCCATCTTCATCATCTTCCAGACCGAAGAAGCGGGTATCGGCATTCCGATCTCGCTCAAGGGCTTCGGCGACGCCTTGGGCGAACTGAAATGACGAAGGCCGATTGGCTTAACCAATCGGCCTCATCGAAACCAACCCATCGACCCTTTCAGACGTCAGGCGACCCTGCGCTCGGCCAGTTCACCGGAACTCTGCCGGTCCAGCAGGATTAAGCCGTCCCGCTTCTGTTTGGACGGCAGCGGCAGCACGGTCGGCGTGACGGCCTCGGCCGCCTTCTCCACCGCTGCAGCGACGCGTGGAACGGTCTCTATGTATTGACCCGCGATCGTCGCCCAAAAGTCGGCGTGCGCGGAGTAGACGTCAGCGGGCGTCGCAGGCTGCATCATTCGGTGCGCCCAACGTACGAACGCCTGGGCTTGACGCGCTTGGAGGCTCGCGACTTCGAGCTGCGTCCGGCCAGCAGCTTTCAGAAAAGGCTGCCAAAACATCGATGTCGTGTCGACCATTTCAAAGGCTTGCTTGTAGAATTGGTAGTAAAATGAAGTATTCGTGCTACGCGCGCCCTCTTCATATGCCATTGCTGCGTCCTCCCAGACACAAAATATGCTGTGGCCTTCGACGGCCAGTTTTTTATTGCTTCTGCGCCAGTAACTCTGACTTGGGCTAATTGTGGGTCAATATCACGGTAGCCCACAGACCGCAGTTCACAGATGCGTGCTCCGGCAATCCATTCAAGTGAGCAATGCAATTTCTGCGATCCGGTCAGGGTTGTACGCTGACTTCACTTCAGTTCCATGACTCAAATCAAATGCAATCGAGTTGAAAAATGCGGCGTCGCGTAGAGCAAACGCATCATGCTTATCATGACATCAGAATGTTAATTAGGGCATGCTCCGTCTACTGACGTTATGGATGCGTTCCGTTTGGGGGATTGAATTGGCTGAAGTTATCGCCTTTGCGGGCGTTCATCCCTGGTGGATGACGTTGTGGATTGTCCTCGTTGTTCTGTTCGTCGGGATCGTAATCTTAGCCGGGTGGTCTGACTGGCTCGATCACAAGCATGGGGAATGGTAAGGCGTTTCAATATATTTTGCGCACTGCCTTGGCGTGTTTGCTACGCAATGCCGGAAAAATGTCAGTAGGCTGAAAATATAACTCTACGCAACCATAGTTACACAAACGTGAATTTTGCTTATTTCTGATTGAGCTTTAGAACTTTGCTTAGTTCATCTTGCGTTCTTCTTGACGCACTTCATTTCATCCAGCGTTATGTTCAGCTTGGTTAATACATGCATTTTTGGCGCGTCTGCGTTCCATGTTGCGTTTTGGGGAGTGCCGGTGGTGGGGCCTGCTCTCCGCTGTGACCGGGCTGGTCATCGCGGTTGCGGCGCTGTTTCTGTCCGGATCGGCGTCAGCGCAGACGAGTGATCACCCAACCAATTGGGTTCAGGAAAAATATGGCTGGCGCGAAGTCTTCAGCGGCGTCGACGCCGCGAATGATCAGTGGCTCGCCTATTCCGGAATGACCTTCGCGCTTCGGAGCGCGGATATCTACAGTGACGGCTGGCGACTTCGCGTTGGCGGCGGATATGGCCGCTACAGCTACGACAGCGCGCCTCCTCATACAAACTGCAGGGTCGTCCGTTGCGACGAAGAGGGGCGGACCGAGCAACGCTTCCAGGTCGCGCATTCCTACGCCGAGGTCCTTCTCGGATATTATCTTCAGCTCGGCCGCTTGACCGCGAAGGCGTTCGCCGGGGCATCGATGTCGGCCCAGCACCATCTCAAGCGCGATCCGAACAATGACAACGATGGCACCGAATTCGGCGTCAAAGGTGCTTTGGAATTGTGGCTCACGCTCGACGCGGATTCCTGGTCGTCGCTCGACCTCAGCTATTCGACGGCGCGGAATGAATCCGCCGCCAGGTGGCGTTCGGGCTGGCGCCTGCTGCCGGCGCTATCGATTGGTCCGGAACTTCGCTATGACAAGAATATCGAAACCGGGAACAACGCCTGGAACGGACGGGCCGGTCTTTTCACGCGTTACGAATGGAGCGGCGGCGAGATATCGCTGGCGGGAGGCGGATTATGGCGGGTCGACGATTGGTCGACGGCGGTCCCCTCGGCCTACGGAAACGTCAACGTGCTCTTTCAATATTAGTATCGTTCGCGATAATTGATCTTCTGTCGGCGGCGGGGCTTCGGGGGAAAATTGATGAGGACGATACTCTTAAAGACTTCGGCTCTCGCGCTCACATTGCTATTCCTCGCTCCCTTTCCAATGCGCGTGTTCGCCGATACCTGCGCCTCGTCGCCGGTCGTCGCGCGCGGCGAAGAAGCTCGCTACGTCTGGCTCGCAAAAACGAAGGCGAGAGCGAACTGGCGCGCGAAGGTACGCGCCACGTCGGGGTTAGGGGCGAACTTCGCAAATTGGTCGCGGGCGCAAAATACCGAAGAGCGCTGTCTTACGGGACCGGCCGGCAGTTTGTGCATTTTCACCGGCACGCCCTGTTCACCTTGATCGGGCGTGAGACATTTCAATCTCACCTCGCGATGGATCGTATTTCGTCATGGTCAATTGGGAAACATTTCAGCGATTTCAGAATTCGGCTTCCTGAAAGTGCGCTATAGGAGAGGGATGAGACACGTCCCGCTCGCATGACAGATTGCTGAGGGGATCCATTCTCGATGACGAACGAATTACTCAAGAATTGTGCATTCATTGTTGTTAGCGGTGTTTCGGATTAGCACTTAGAGGCGCGCCCGATATGAGGCGAATGACTCTTTCGAGAACATAAATCGATCTTGCGAGCGCGCGCGGCGGCCATTCGGCCGGGACCCGCGCAGCGTTTCCCGATTTCGCAAGATTGATGGAATCCGCCCGGCCTCAGGCTCGGGCGGTTGAGAGAGGAGCGGTGGGCTGCGGGACCTACTGCTCCTCTTTTTTCGAAGTCATTTCTGCGATCCGCGAGCCCATCCCCGATCCGCTCGGTTACGGCCTGAGCTGTATCTGCCACTGGGTCGGTCTCCCCCGAAATTTTTTACAAAACGAACAACTATTCGCCTTGACCTCTCCGCAATCGTCCATCAAGCAGAACGCCCATTCGTTTTTAAATCTCGCTTGCATACGGACGGTCGCAGCGATGCCGAAGCTCAAGCCAGACACACAACGCGCGCGGCGAGAGCATATTCTCGACGCGGCGCTTCGATGCTTTTCCAACGGCGGGTTTCACGCCACGACGATGCAGACGATCTGCCGCGAGGCGAACGTCAGTCCCGGCGCCCTCTACGTCTATTTCGACAGCAAGGAAGCGCTCATCGCAGGGCTCTGCGAACGCGACCGCGCGGAATTTGCCGAACGGTTCGCCGCGCTCGCAACCGCGCCGGATTTTCTCGAAGCACTCGCGGCAATCGGCGAGCACTACTTCATCGAGGAGGGGCGCGAGAGGCAGCGTTTCGCCGTCGAGATGGGCATCGAGGCGACACGCAATCCGCGCATCGCCGAAATTTTCCTGGGCGTCGAAAAATACTGCTCGGACAATTTTGAAGCGTTGTTCCGCCGTCTTGAAGAAGAGGGGCGCATCGCGCCGCGGACCGACATCCAGACGCTCGTGAGTGTCTTCAATATCGTCGGTGACGGAATGTTCTGGCGCCGCGCCATTTATCCTGACGCCGATATGGGCGCCGTGCTCCCTGTGGTCATCGACCTCATCGGCAGTCTGCTCAATCCAGTTAAGCAGGGGACGGTTGAACGGACGCCGGCGGAACACAAAGTATCCCGCGCGAAGGTATCCGCACGCGGGGGGTGTCGATGAGTCTTAGAAAATTTGTCTTTGGCCTTTTGGCTGCAGGCGCGGCGGCCGGAGGTGGCTACCTCTACGTCGTGAAGAAGCACACGGCCGAAGTGCAGGCCGAGAGGCTCGAAGCGGCAAAGCCCGTCGCTGCTCCCTCGGTCACCGTGTCGAAGGTCGGGATTGAAAATTTCGTCGAGACCGCGGCCGTCTCAGGTTCGCTTGTCCCGCGCGAGGAAATCCTCGTCTCGCCGGAGGTCGATGGCCTGCGCGTTCTTGAGCTTCTCGCGGACGAAGGCGACAAAGTCAAAAAGGGTCAGGTTCTCGCGCGGCTCGTTGCGGAACAGCTCGACGCGCAGCTTGCGCAGAACAATGCCAATCTGGCGCGGTCGGATGCCGCGATCGCGCAGGCCGAGAGTCAGATCGTGCAATCGGAAGCGCAGTCCAAAGAGGCGACTGCGCAATTCGAACGCGCCGTGCCCTTGAAGCAATCGGGATATCTCTCCGGCTCGACCTACGATCAGCGCGAGAGCGCTGCGCATACGACTGCGGCTCAGCTCCTCGCGGCGCGCGACGGGCTGACGGCCGCGAAAGCCGAAAAAGCGCAAGTCGAGGCGCAACGCCGGGAGCTATTATGGCGCCGAAATAATACCGATGTGACCGCGCCTGCGGACGGCGTCATCAGCCGGCGCATGGGACGTATCGGCGGCATGGCATCGACGGCCGGCGAGCCGATGTTCCGCATCATCGAGAACGGCGAAATCGAACTCGACGCCGAAATCGTCGAAACCGAATTGAAGAAGGTCAAGGTCGGGCAAAAGGCGATCGTGACCGTACCCCAGAACGGCGACTTCGAAGGAACGGTCCGCCTCGTGTCGCCTGAAGTCGATAAGGCGACGCGGCTTGGTCGCGTGAAAATCTTCCTCGGTGTCAATCCGGCGCTCAGGATCGGTTCCTACGCGCGCGGACGCATCGAAACCGACTCGAGCCGTGGCCTTGCCGTTCCGGCCTCGGCCGTCACATTCGATCAAGGTCTGACGTCCGTACAGGTCGTCAAGAACGACACGGTTCAAAAGCATACGGTTTCGGTGGGCCTGATCGCTGGCGAACTCGTCGAGATCAAAAGCGGCGTCCAAGACGGCGATCTGGTCGTTACGCGCGCGGGGACCTTTCTACGCGACGGCGACGTCGTGCGCCCCGTATTGCCCGAGGCGCGGCTGAGCGAGGCGAAGTAATGCGCATCAATATTTCCGCCTGGTCGATACGCCGGCCTGTGCCATCGATCGTACTCTTTGCGGTGCTTATGCTGCTCGGCACGCTGAGCTTCAAATCGCTGCCTGTCACGCGTTTTCCCAACATCGACATTCCGATCGTGTCGGTGACGGTCACGCAATCGGGCGCCGCGCCTGCGGAACTCGAGACGCAGGTTACGAAGGTCATCGAAGACGTCGTCGCCAATATAACCGGCGTCAAGCATATCACCTCGACGCTGACGGACGGCACGTCGGTGACGCTGCTGGAGTTCAGGCTCGAGACGAATACGGACCGGGCATTGAACGACGTCCGAGATGCCATAGCGAAAATTCGCGCCGATCTTCCGCGCACGATCGACGAACCCGTCATCGAACGCATCGACGTCGAAGGACAGGCCATTCTAACATTTGCAGCGACATCGCCGGCCATGACGCTCGAACAGCTCTCCTGGCATGTCGACGACGTCATCAAGCGCAAGCTGCAGGCGACGAAGGGCGTCGGTCGCGTCGAGCGCTACGGCGGCGTCGACAGAGAAATTCGCATCAATCTCGATCCCGATAAGCTTCTTGCCTACGGCATTACTGCTGCGCAGGTGAACGCCCAAGTGCGCGCCACCAATGTCGACCTCGGGTCGGGACGCGGCGAAGTCGGCAGTCAGGAGCAGGCAATCCGCACGCTTGCCGGCGCGCGCCAGGTCGAGGCCCTGTCGGACGCAAAGATCATCCTCGGGGGCGGCCGCGAAGTTCGCCTCAAGGATCTCGGCCGCGTCATCGACGATGCCAGCGAGCAGCGATCTTTCGGGCGCCTCAACGGTCAGCCTGTCGTTACGTTCTCCGTCTTCCGCACCAAGGGAACCAGCGATCTTTCGGTATCGGACTCCGTCAACGCTTCGCTCAAAAGCCTCGAAGCGGAATATCCCGACGTCCAGCTGACGAAGATCGACGACGCCGTCGCCTACACGCGCGGCAACTATGTCGCGGCGATGGAAACGTTGATCGAGGGCGCCGTGCTGGCGGTGCTCGTCGTTTTCGTCTTCCTGCGCAATTGGCGCGCGACAGCCATTTCCGCGATTGCACTGCCTCTCGCGGCAATTCCGACGTTCTGGGCAATGAGCGCTCTCGGATTTTCGCTCAATCTCGTCAGCCTGCTCGGCATCACGCTCGCGACCGGCATTCTCGTCGACGACGCGATCGTCGAAATCGAGAACATCGTGCGCCATATGCACATGGGGAAATCTCCCTATCGCGCCGCGCTCGAAGCGGCCGACGAGATCGGTCTCGCCGTCATCGCCATCACGCTGACCATCGTCGCGATTTTCGCGCCGGTGTCGTTCATGGGCGGAATCGCCGGTCAGTATTTCAAGCAGTTCGGCATGACCGTCGCAGTCGCGGTTCTAGTGTCGCTCTTGGTTGCGCGTCTCATAACGCCGATGATGGCTGCCTATCTGTTGCGCCCCATTCCGGAGAAGCCGCACATCGACGGCGCGATCATGCGCTTCTACACGAAGTTTCTCGCGGCGACGCTGCGCTGGCGCTATCTGACGCTGATTTCGGGTGTCGCGCTTTTCTCCGCATCGATCTATATGACGACCCTGCTTCCCACCGGGTTTTTGCCCGACGAAGACACGTCCCGCGTCGTCGTGTCGGTGGAATTGCCGCCGGGAACGCAGCTCGACGAAACGAGCGCCAAGACGGATCAACTCGTCAAGTCGCTGCGGACAATTCCCGAGGTCACGCAGGTGTTCGTTCTCGGCGGCACGAGCCCCACGGGGCAACTCGAAGTTCGCCGGGCGGCACTATTTGTGAAGCTCGTACCCAAAACACAGCGCAAGCTCACGCAAAAGCAGCTGAAGTCCATCATCGCAGCAAAGATTTCCGATGTTCCCGATACGCGCGCCTGGTACGTCAACGAGCGCGGCGAGCGCGAGCTTTCGTTCTCGATGCTGTCGCGTAGCGGTGACGATCTCAATGCTGCGATCGGCAAGCTCGAGACGGCATTGCGCAGCGTTCCGGGTTTCCGCAACGTAGCAGCGTCCGGCTCGACTGAGCGTCCGGAGATCCGCATCGTTCCGCGCCTTGATGTTGCGGCACGCCTCGGCGTCTCTCCAGATCAGATCGCGGAAGCCATTCGCGTTGCGACAATCGGTGACGCGGGGTTCAACCTTGCGAAGTTCACGGTCGGCGACCGGCAAATTCCGATCCGCGTGCAGCTCGAAGAGAGCATGCGGTCGGATCTCAAGCAGATCGAGCAATTGCGCCTGACCAACGCCGCCGGCAAGGCGATCCCGTTAACGGCCGTTGCAACTGTTGAATTCGGGCGCGGTCCGGCGTCCGTCGAGCGCTTCGATCGCATGCGGCGGGCGGTTATCGGCGTGGATCTCGATCGCGGCGTGGCGTTGGGCACGGCGCGCGAAAAGTTTCTCGATGTCGTTCAGAAGCTGAACCTGCCCGCATCGGTGACATTGCAGCCATCCGGTGATGCGGAGGTTCAGGACGAAGTCGCTGATGGGTTCATCACGGCGATGGGGACCGGCGTCTTGATCGTGCTTGGCCTCCTGCTCCTGCTCTTCGGCAGCGTGTTTCAACCGATTACGATCCTCTTGTCGTTGCCGCTTTCGTTCGGTGGCGTTGCGCTGAGTTTGTTCATCACCAACAATTCGATCAGCATGCCGGTTTACATCGGCCTCCTGATGCTGATGGGCATCGTGACCAAGAATGCGATCATGCTCGTGGACTTTGCGATCGAGGAGATCGCCGCCGGAGTCGATCGCTCGACGGCGATCATCGATGCTGGCCGCAAGCGGGCGCGGCCCATCATCATGACGACACTGGCTATGGCGGCGGGCATGCTTCCCAGCGCGTTTGCGCTCGGCGACGGCGGCGAATTCCGCGCGCCGATGGCGATCTCGGTGATCGGCGGCTTGTTGGTCTCCACGATGCTGTCGCTGGTGTTCGTACCGTCGTTCTTTACCGTGATGGACGACCTCGGCAATGTCATGCAGCGTATTTTCGGCCGCTTCATCGGCCCGCGCGACGAGCCACCTGCCGAGCCGCAATTGCAGCCTGGCAGTTCGCCGGGCACCGAGAGCCATCGTCCGTTACCGCTCGCTGCGGAATAATTCCGAAAGGATTGTTCTGGCGCCGGATTGCGCATGACCGGGTGGGTGCCTACGTTTCAGCCGTGCGGCTGAAACAGAAGGAACCCCCGCTATGTTCGACGCCAAATCCATGCTCGAAAATATTGTTCGCGGCGCAGCGCCCGCGGGCTCTTCAACTCCAGGGCAACCGAACGGCGCAAACCCGCCCGGCGGCAGCATTGGAGATATTTTGAATGATATTCTTCGGAATGCCGGAGGCGGAACTCAAGGCGCACAAAGCGGAAGTGGCGGCGGCGGAGTTGGCGATATCCTGCACCAGATCAGCCAAAGCCTATCGCAAGCGCAAACAAAATCGCCTGCGGACGTCTCTGCGCAGCCCGGACAGAGCACCGCAAGTTCCTCCCCGGATTTCGGGAACATTCTCGCTCAGATCAGAGACAAGCTCAGCGAAGCCGGCGGCTCGGTATCCGGCAGTGGCGGCGGCAGTATCGGGGACATCCTGAGCCGGGTGCTCGCGCAGGCGACGCAGGGCGTCAAGGAGGGCTCGGAGCGCATCGGCCAACAGACCGGCGCAAGCGATGCTCTCGGACGGCTTACTTCGGATCCGCAAACCAGCGAGATGCTCGAGAAGCTAAAAGGCCTCATTCAAAACAATCCTTACGCATCGACCGCCGCCGCCGGTGGGCTTGGTGGTCTCTTGCTCGGAACGCAGACGGGCCGGTCGGTCGCGACTGGTGCTGCGAAGCTCGGAGCCCTCGCGATGCTCGGCGGCCTCGCCTACAAGGCCATTCAAAACTACGAGCAAGGGAAGCCTTTGCTTTCCGACTCGGCCGGGACGACCGATGTCGAAAAGGCTCAGACGACCCAAGCCGCGATATCGGCCGAACCGCCGCCGACTGGCTCGGGCTACGAACCCGCGGCGATGACGAATGATGCGGCGGTCCATTATCTGCAAGCGATGATCGCTGCCGCTTTTGCTGACGGGCGCATCGATCCGGCCGAGCAAGCGAAAATCATGACCGGAATCAAAGAGGCGGGCCTCGATCGTGAATCCGAGACCTTCCTGGCGAACGAGCTCAATCATCCGCATACCATCGACGAGCTGGCGAAGTCCGTGCAAACGCCACAGGAAGCCATCCAGCTTTACGCTGCGGCGCGTATGGCTGTTGCGGACAATTCTCCGGCTGAAGAGCAGTTTTTGAGGTCGCTCGCTCAGCAGCTCGGGCTCGATCCGCGGCTGACGGCTCAGATCGATGCCACGGCGCGGGCGGCGGCTTGAAACCGCCTGTCGCAGGCTCATTCGCGAATATAAAAAGGGCGCCCGTGGCAATCACGGACGCCCTTTTTGCTGTCAGGATAAGCTTGATCAGTTCGTTTTCGTGCCGCTCGCAGCGTTCGCGGCCTGATTGTCGAGCTTAAAGAAGGTGTCGACGCGCATACCGGTGAAGAGCGGCGGATGATCGTCGAGCGAGACCATGACTTCGACCACTTCGACATCGTTCGGACGACGCGGACCGCGGGTTGCAATCCGCGGCGCGGCCAATGACTGCGAAATCGATGTTACGGTGCCTTCGAACGTCTTGTCGGGGAAGGCGTCTGCCTTCACGACGACGCGCTGGCCGACGTGAACTCTTGCGGCGTCACGCTCTTCGACTTCTGCACGCAGGCGAAGGCTCGACATGTCGCCGAAGACCACGACGGCGCTTTCGGGCGAAGGAACCGCGGTTTCACCGACGCGCGCCAGTACGTTCAGAACGGTGCCGTCAGCCGGGGCGCGGATACGCGTGCGTTCGAGAGCGAGCTCGGCCGACGTCAGATCCGAACGGGCGAGAGCCAGCGACGATTCCAAGCGCTGCTGCAGCGGCATGTTCGGCTGCGCATTGACCTGGGCAAGCTTCGACTTTGCGGCAGCCACAGCGTCGACCTTGGCGACGAGATCCTTGCGCGCCTTGTCTACGGCATCGGCATCGCCTTTTCCGGTTTTCTGAGCGCGGTATGCCGCGTCGAAAGCCTCGTGGGCGGCGAAAACGTTACGCTGCGCTTTGGCGACGGCGTCTTCGGCGTTGCGGCGATCGAGAGCCGGACCGGTTGCCGCTTCTTCGCCGCGCTCACGCTCGCGAACGCTGGCTTCGGCGGACGCTGCTGCGATCTTGTTGTAATAATCGGCGTCCTCGAGGCGAATCAGGAGATCGCCGGCTTTCACTTGATCGTTGGTGTTGGCGAGGACTTCGTCGATCTTGCCGCCGACTTCGCTCGCAATGCGAACTTCGCCATCCTTCGGCTCTACGCGCGCGGTCGCGGATGCCGCCCATTGCGCCGTCTGGGCCGTCGTGTCGGCATGCGCCGTACCCGCCACGCTCGAAAACATGGTCTCGCTATGGGTCAGGGTGTTGAAAGCGAAACCACCCAGCATCGCCACGGCGGCGGCGGCGAGAATGGCCGTGACGGTAGGATCAATCTTCTTAAGCATGCAGCTTTCGCCTCTTCGTCAAATCCGTAATTTCGGGGGAATCTATACCTTCCGGCCGGCGCTCTTCGCCGACAATTCTTCCGTCTTCGATGCGTACGACGCGATCGGCGTAGCCCAAGGTTCGCGGGTCGTGCGTTACGGCAAGCACGCTGCGATGCTGTTCCTTGGCAATGCGCGACAGCAGCGCCATCACTGCATGTCCGTTCTCGCTGTCGAGTGCGGCGGTCGGCTCGTCGGCGAGCACGATCGAAGGTGAACTTGCGATCGCGCGAGCGACCGCAACGCGCTGCTGTTCGCCGCCCGACAGGTTGCGCGGATAGTTGGTCAGGCGGTGGCCGAGACCGACCTCACGCAGGACTTCTTCGGAGCGGCTCGTCGCCGCGAAACCTTTGACGCCCCTAACGTCGAGAGCGATGCGAACGTTCTCGATGGCATTCAACGTCGGGAACAGGTTGTAGGATTGGAAAATGAACCCGAGGTGTTCCCGGCGCACCTTGGCCAGCTCTTCGGCGGACAGGCCGTCGATCTTCGTATCGGCGATGCGGATGCTTCCCGACGTCGGCTTCATGATGCAGCCGAGAATCGAGAGAAGCGTGGTTTTGCCGGAACCCGAAGGCCCCATCAGCAGCGTCAGCTCTCCGGGGACAAGCTCCAGCGAGACGCCTTTGACAGCGACCACCAGGCCGGCACCGGCACCAAGCTCCTTGACGATATTTTCCGCTTGCATGACGGGGGTCGTTGTCATCTCGAAAACACCGTAGCCGGATCTATCTTCGTGACCTTGACGATGGCCGAAAGCGCCGAGATCGCACACATGAACAACGTCAGCGCGAAAAGCCAGAATGCCAGGCCCGGCGTCATCACCAACGGCAACGACGAATTCCTACTCAAGTAAAGTATCAATAAGGCAATTGCCATGCCGAGCACGTAACCCATGATTGCGCTCAATCCGGCTTGCGCCAGAATTACCTTATAAATGTAGCCTCTAGACGATCCGAGTGCGCGGAGCGTTGCAAATTCGTGAATGTGATCCTTGGTACTCGAGTACAGCGTCTGAGCGACGATAACGGTTCCGACGAGGCTGCCGAGGATTGCGCCGCCGATCAGCGCCAAGCCCGCACCCGTGCGGAACAGCCATTGCTTGAGGCTGCGGCTTTCGAATTCGTCCTTTGTCAGCACGTCAGCTGAATCGAGGCGATGCCCGAGATCTTTCTGCACTTCCGTGATGTTCGCCCCCGGCGCCAGCTTCACGAGCAGAAAGGTCGATTTATCATCGTCGGCGCCGAGCAACTGACGAGCGCGGTTAAGCGTCGTGTACGCATAGGGCGATTGCGTGAAAGAGCGGATACCTTCCGTCAGCGCGCGGATCTTGACGCGGCCACCGGCGGCCTGCGCGGTGTCACCGATGCCGTTGATGCCGAGCTCGCTCAAATAGGTGCTATCGACGGCGATGGCGTCAGGCGCTTTGATGTCTTCTACCGTGCCTTGAATGAGGCCCCACGGAAGGAGGCCCTGATCGTCGGCATCGGAGCCAATCAGAACCACGCGAGAGGAACCGCCTTCGGGCTTCCGCCATTCTGCGAACGCGACGACGAGCGGCACGACGCTTTCCACGCCCGGCGTCGCCAGCGCCTGGTGACGTTCGCGATCGCCCAACAAAAGGCCGCCGTCCTCGAAGCTTTTGGCGCCGAAGGTCGTTACTATGAGGTCAGCATTCGAGCGGGCAATATTGGCCGTGATCATCCGGCTCGACCCGAGGTATAGACCGAGTTGCACAGCCACAAGGACGATAGAGAAAAGAATACCGATAAGCGTAACCGCCAAGCGAACGCGATCGTGCAACAAATTACGAAGCGCGAGAGTAAAAACCATGTATCTGCCGGATCTCTCAGAGGGTTTCTATTGGGCCTTGGGGCCTGCAGATGGCGCGAACTCCGCATCAATACCCGCGCGCCTTATGCAGGGTCATATAGCTCTATTGTCTCGCTACGACCACAGCCAAACGCCAAAACGTCCCGCGTCACGTTTCGCTTCGGACGGCGACAAAGGTCAATCATCGGTGCGGAGACGATTTCCCGGAAAGCCTTAGCGACCGTTTAACAAATAAGTTCCAATGTTTTGCCGCTTTCGGGGCATAGGAGTACTAAAGTTGAGATTTCATCTGCGGTTTATTGTCATGCGTAGCTTCAATATTGCGAATTGTTCAGCTGCCGCCCTCGCAGTCGCAACATGCTTGCTCGGTGCTGCCATCCGCCCTGCTCCGGCGGCAGCCGATCCGAAAGAGGTCGGCGTCTGGTATGACGACACGGGAAAAGGCGCCGTCAAGATCGAGATCTGCACGCCGACGACGCTATGCGGAAAGATTTACTGGCTGCAAGAGCCGATGGCCAGCGACGGCCAACCCAAGGTCGACAGATACAATCCCGATGCTTCGCAGCGCAGCCGTCCGATCTGCGGCCTGCCGGTGCTGGGCGATCTCGTGCAGCTCTCCGGCGGCGGTTTTGACAATGGCTGGGTTTACGATCCCAAGGAAGGCAAATCCTATGACGTCGCCCTCGACCTCATTGATGCCGATACGCTCAAGGTGACCGGCTACAAGGGCATGCGCTTTTTGGGCAAATCCTTTATCTGGACGCGCGCTCCGGCCGATTTGCCGTCCTGCGCTCCTGATGCGGCCTCGGCACCGGGTCCCGCAAAAAAGAAGGAAGCGGCCGGGGCCACGAAGAAGCCGAGCAAGACCGCTGCTGGCGCGGCCAAACCCGCAGTCACGAACGTCGCTGCGACGGCGCCTAAAAAGAAGAAGTCTCCCGAGAAGGCGGTCGCCACACAGCCTCAGCCGCAGCCCCGGCAGCCGGTTGCTTCGAACTAACCGAAACCGAAATTCTGAAAAAGAAAAGGCGGCGCCAACATTAGTTGGGGCCGCCTTTCTGCGATAGCGTCACATAAGAAAAAAGAATGCCGATGACGGCGGCGGCTACTCAGCCGCCCCCAGCTGCTTCGAACCGGTCGAAGCGGGCTTTTGAACCGCGACCTTGTCGGCCTGGCGGGCCAGCAAGCGGTCCACGAATTCCATCGTCCGTTCGACGACGTAGCCACGCTGACGATCGAGCGTGACCAAGTGATAGCTGTCGTCGAGAACGGAAACTTCGACCATGCCGCCGAGCTGACGCTGGAGTGCCATCGTATTCTTGATGTCGCTCTGGTCGTCGTGGCGCGGATGGAAGATCAGCGTGTGGAGCTTCACGAGCGGCAGCATCGGCCGGACGTTGCGCACGAGGCAGAAGAATTCGTAGACGGTGCCGCCACCGCGCTCGGTAATGTCGGCCGGCATGTTATCGCTGCCGCGCATCGAATCGAGCGCGAAATTGCGTACGCGCTCATCCTTGATGCCGTAGGGCGCCGGTGTGCGGAATTTGAAAAGGCGGGCTGTCCACTTGTCCGTGACGAGATGGAAGAGCTTGATCGCCTTCGGGATGGCCCAGCCGTTAACTGCGAGTGTCGGGGCGTAAAGCATCACGCCACAGGCTTGGTCCTGACGATAGGCGGCAAGCCTCAAGGCCAGGATCGAGCCGGCCGAAGCGCCACCGATAATGACATTGTCACAAACGCTGCGCAGGTGATCGAACGCGTCGGAGACCGACTTGTACCAGTCCTGCCAGGTGGAAAGTCCCGAGACGTCGGTGCCGAAGGTGAGGCCCGGAACTACGGGGCAATAGACAGTCAAACCCTTACGGGAGAGTGCATGCGCGACAGCTTTCATCTCAAGCGGCGAGCCGCCCAATGAATGAACCAGCAAAACCCCCGATTTCCCGCCGGGAATGTAAACGCTTCCGCGAGGAGGCTGAAATTTTTCTTGGTTTTTCATTACCTACGTTGAACTCGTTATTACCCTGTGGGACGCTAATACGACGGGGTTGCTTCAGATGCCAACGCAACTTTGTCGCGTCGCCGCGTATTTGAGCTATTTTGCAACTACCCTCAGTTCAGATTTGGTTTGTGAAGGTATTACGAAGTAGCTGAAAACACCATAGGTTTTGACCTCCGGTTACTGACGATTGGTTAAGGTGGACTTCATGCCGCGCCGCCGTTTGCCGCGAAATTGTTACCGCATTGCGGCGCAAGGCTACGCCTTCCTGGGGGAAACTTAGGTTCTTCAGGATACAGTCTCCTTCGAGATCAGTATTTTTGAGAACTGGACGGGTAAGCGATCCGGAGCAGATGATTATCCAGCAACCCCGAGCTTCTAGACACTGTTCCCACGTAATCGATGCTTTATACTTAAACCGGCGTTACCGGCCGCGTCCCGCGGAAGCCCACCGGTAGGATCGGCCGGGGACTGAGCTGAAGTGACCGTTTCCTTGCGTCTGCCCGTTTCGCTGCTGACCGCTGCAGCGATGATATTGTGCCAGATCCCGCTGCGGATCGCCGTCGCCGAGCCTATCAGCCGGGCGGATTATGAAGCCTGCCAGGCCAAGGATGACGCCGCGCTCAGAGCCGCCGTCATCGGGATCGCGACCGACGCGATCAAGAACGGCACGAAATCTATTGATTACAATGCCTTAGTTGCTGATCAGTGGCGGCAACGGAATCTCGACCAGATCATCGACAGCCGCGTCGATATCGCGGTTGCGGAGATAACGAACGAGACGAGCTGGTCGGAGCGGCTTCAGTCGCTGGCTGACAGCGAGAAGTCCCAACAGCTGGCCACCGCCGTCGCCGAGCGCGTTTATCGCTCAGATGCGGTGAAGGCCGGTATCGAGGATCTCGCGACTGGCGTTGCGACCGAAGTCGGCAAATCGATCGAATTCGCAAGCTCCGACGCGACCGGGCCCCTCCTCGACTGTCTGAAAGCCTATGTCGGCCCCCGCTATGGAAGTTCCGTCGCGGACGCTCTTGCCAGCGATGCGAGCAAAGGCGTCGTCGTCGATCCCAGCAAGGGGACGAGCGGCGTATCGGCCGGTTCGGTGCTGAAGGGGTCGAGCGGCGGGCTAGCGGGCGCGACAATCCTGATCGTGCGGCGCCAGCTAGCCAATCTCGCGGAACGCGTCGGCCAGCGCATCGTCGGCAGCGTGCTGTCCCGGCTGGTATCGGTCGTGGCGGGCGGGGTGGGCCTCGTCCTCATCGCCAAGGACCTCTGGGACTTCCGCAACGGCGTGCTGCCGATCATCGCCACCGAAATGAAGGCGCCGGCGACCAAGGACAAGGTTCGCGAAGAACTCGCCAATACCCTTCGCGACCAAATGAACGAACACGTTGCGGAGATCGCGAACGCCGCCGCGGATAATGTCATCAATGTTTGGCAAACCTTTAGGCGGGCCCATGCGCTCGTTCTGAGGATTGCGGACGAGAACGGCGAATTCCGTAAATTCCTCGACGGCGTGAAGCCGGATGCTTTGCCCAGACTCGACGAGGTGGTGTCGATCCTGGTTGCCTCGGAAGGCGAGCCCGCCATTCTGAACCGTCTGCAAGACGGATCGCTGAACACCGCCGTTCACCTGATGCCGGAGAAGGGCCTCGAAATCGCGCGCGACTTGAAGTCGGTCGGTGCGGGGCTCGACTGGGCGGCGCTGGCTGGCGATCAGCTCGGAAAGGTCACCGATTACGAGTTGCATAAGCGGATATCGCCGAAGGATCTCACCCGGGCCTCGCTCGACCGCATTCTGGCGCTCAATGACCGGATTGCGATCATTCGGATTGCGAGCGTCCCTCCGGACGCCCGCGAGATGCTGTTCACGCTTGGCTCGAGCGATCTCGACAGCCTCCTCAGGTCACTTTCCGAGGATGAGCTTCGAGCACTCGCCGGCTATCTCTCCGGATTGAAGCCGGGGCCGCGCGAGAAGGTTTTGCGGGCCGTCTCTGCCGATCCAGCCAAAATGCAGATCCTGGCTTCGCGCCGGGTTCGCGAGCGCATCATCGCGAGCAGCGATCAGGGCGCCGCGGCCGATATGATGCTCGCGCCGGCGGCCGGGTATTCGACCAAGGTGCTGGGGAACGATATCAAGCTCGTCTGGGACGGCCGAGTGGCGCCGCTGCTGCTCTGGGATAAACATCCGCAAGCGATCGTCGGGGCCGGTCTTATCGGCTTGATATTGCTCGCTTGGCTTGCCCGGCTGTTTCGTCCGAGGCGCATCTCCGGCGCACCCGCCAGCCCCACCCAGCGCACTTAGGCAAATCGGCACCGCCCAAAGCTTTCCACATGCAATCGGCCGCGCATCGGCTCAACGGGCTTTGCCGCCTGCTATAAGGATTCGCGATTGCGAACCCATGAGACCAAGGGGGGATGACATGCGCGTTCGATTGAGAGCCGAGCAGGGAGTGCACGACATGGGTTTGAAGGCGCCAGGCATTGTAACTTTTATGCTTTCGGTGATCCTGACGGTGATCGTTCTAATGTCGAAATTCTTCGGTGCAGAGATCCCTTGGCTGACGGGAAATGAATCCTGGGCCATGCTCGTCTCGTACCTAATTCTCATGCTCGGCTGCATGGTTCGCGGCATGTGAGACGACGCGCGGGTGATGATTGCTTCAGCGGAGTTCGTTGCAATTTTTCGTTTTCGTGAGACCGTCCATTTACTATGTGCGCAGGTGTCGCGCGGCATCGAGCGGACTAGAGCATCGTCATGCTGCTGAGTATCGAACGGGGCATGCCGAAAGAGATTCCTCAAGTCTTTGCACGCCGCGCGCGGCTTTCATCGAAAGCCATCGTCACCGCTGTTGCGTTGACGTTAGCGGCTCTTGCGGCGATAGCCATCGCCTCGCGCCAAGAGACGAAGACTTCGGTCAAGACGCTAAGTCCCGTTACGCAATTGCCCGCCAAAGACCGATCACTCCTAGTGCCGGTTGTCGCCCAATAGGCGCGGCACCAGAGGTTCGGCGCGGATAAGTCCGCGCACAGAATTCCCGAGATAAATCGCGCTGGCCGCGTTGACGTCTTCGATCGTCAGCGCGGCTTCAACCGCTCTTCCCTCGTCGATGAGCGCGGCCCGCAGTGTGCCGGGAAGCAGACCGGCGGCGAGCCGTGGCGTCAGGAACTTGCCGTCGCGCTCGACAAAGATCGTCGTGCGGCTGCCTTCGGCGAGTTCGCCGTTCTCATTGAGATAGATCACCTCGTCGGCGCCGAGCGTTTCGGAGTAGTGTTTCCACTCCCGGTCATAAAGCTCGCGGCGGGTCGTCTTGTGGTACAGGAACAGATCGCCGCTGTTTACGCGCGTGTCGGAGATGACGTAGCGCATGACGGCGTCGGCTGTGCTTTCCGGCTGCGGTGTTGCGGTCGCGGTGACGGCTCCGTCCTCATCGAGCAGCAAGCGCACGCGCAAGCGCTTGCCGGGCTCTTCCGCGATCGCCTTGTCGATCACGTCGCGAACCTTCGCGGCGTCGTAGACGTATCCAAAGTATGCCGCCGACGCCGCCAGCCGCGCCAGATGATAGCCCCTCAGCCACACGCCATCGCCCGGCACGTAGAGCATCGTTTCGATCAGCTCGAACCGGCGAACAGGGTCGGTCAGGAATTTCATTTTGAGGAGGCACTCGGCATATTCTTTCGGCCCGTCGGAGTCGGCGACGATGCCGGAGCCGATGCCCATTTCGCCAGCGCCCTTGCGATCGATCACAGCCGTGCGGATGACAACGTTGAATTGGGCAGAACCGTCGGGTGAGAAATTGCCGATGGCTCCGCAATAGACGCCACGAGGTTCGGTTTCCAACTCGCGGATCAGTTCCATCGCCCGGATTTTCGGCGCGCCCGTGATGGAACCGGGCGGGAAGATGGCTTTCAGAATATCCCTGATGCCGACGCCTTCCTTCAGATGGGCGCGCACACCCGACGTCATCTGATGGAGGGTCTTGAAGGTCTCGATCGTGAAGAGATCCGTCACGGTCACCGACCCAAGATCGGCAATGCGCCCGAGGTCGTTGCGCATCAAATCAACGATCATCAGATTTTCGGCGCGATTTTTGATGTCGGTGGAAAGGCCGTGCCGCACCTCCGCCTCGCCCTCGGGCGTGCCGGCGCGCGGCGCCGTTCCCTTCATGGGCCGGGTCTCGATGACGCGATCGTGCAGGTCGATAAAGAGCTCGGGCGAGGCCGAGAGGATCGTGACATCTCCGGTATCGACGAGACCCGCATAGGCGACGCGCTGTTTCAGCCGCAGGTCGCGGTAGAGGGCGAGCGGGGAGCCTTGGAGATTGAACTTCGCCTTGAACGTCAGATTGAGCTGGTAGATGTCGCCGCTGCGTATGTTCTTTTGGACTTCGTCGAAGCGCTTCAAATAGGAGACGCTGTCCCAACTATGGGCAAGCTCGCCAAGGGTCGGATTTCCGATCGCCTCCTCTGTCAGCCATCCCTGCACTTCTGCGCCCGTCATTTCGCGTGGTGCGGAATAAAGGCCGAACCAGAGGAACGGCACTTTACGCCGTTCGGGCAGAAGATGCGTCAGCTTCGGCTCGAGCAGATAGCCAAGCTCGTAGGAGAAAAACCCTGCTGCGTGCAGGCCCCGGGCAATGCCGGCCTGCAGGGCCGCCAGCGCGGCTTCGATATCTTCGGGAGCGTCGGCGCGGATGATCTCGAGCGGCTTCTCAAAGAGCTTCGATACGGCTTGGAGACTCGTGCTGTTGTCGAGCAGCACAAAACCTTCTGCGAGACTTGGCGAGGCCGGTCTGGCAGAGCTTACTTGGGAGGGGGCCGACTCGACCGTCCCCGCGGTCTTTGAGGAAGATGAATGCATGCGCCGCTTCTAGCGCGGCTGCCGCGGGATTGCCACTCTGTCCTGCTCGCCAAATCTGCGCGATTTCGCCCGGATGTTCGTAGGCGACCGCGACTATCGGAACCACGAAAATCCTGACGACACTCGCATCGAGCCCCCCGAGAAGGTTCGCGAGGTGCTCAATGTCATGCCCAACAGATCCGTGCCCCGGCAACGGAGGCGCTTCGTAGCGGACAGCTCACCTGCGAATGGGCCGAACGGGTCTCACTGGGCGAGCCGGTGCGTTCCATACGGAATAGGCATGGGCCGCGAGACCGATGCCCCAGCCGATGAGCACCCAGTAGAACCAGATCGTCTGCGGGTTCAAAAGATTTATGATCAAAAGGCCTACGTTGACGAGCACGTAGGCCAGGAAGTGAAACCTAAAGCCTGGGTTTTGCAGCAATCTGTCCATTTCGGCCTCCGACCGACACATGTGCGAAATCCGCCGCCCTTATGTACCGGCTTTCCTGTCGTCGTGCTCAAGAATCTATCGTCAATTGTCCGTGTGCCTATCGGAACCTTGCATTCCTTCCGCGCGTTGAGATTCGATGCACTTGCGGATGCACAGAAAGTGCCGATCACGCGGGCGTTTTGGAGAACCCCATGGGTACGAGCGAGAAGCCGAAAGCTCAGGTCGACAAGGAACTCGATGAAGCTCTGAAAGAGACGTTCCCGGGAAGCGATCCGATTGCCGTAGACAGTAAGCTTGACGAACCCGTGCGACCCGTCGATCGCCGTCCCCCGCTTATCGACAAAGACCTCGTCGAAAAGCTTTCTGAACAAGCAAAAGCCGAGCGGGTGAAGTCAAAATAGCAGAACCGACACCTGACACTTGCGGCCGGTAACCCGGCCAAGCCTCGGTCCGCATATGACTCGACCGGATAACGCATGTCGTCCGGTCGAATTCATATGTTCTGCGTTGCTTGGTCAGGGCCCAGGATTTGGCGAAGGCGCGGGATGCGTCGGGCTGGCGTTGGGCGAAGACGGCGATGTTACGGGTTCAGTTACAGTCGAAGCGCCTGTATTCGTCCGATCGGCGGTCGGGCTGACGCGGCCATAGAAATACAAGCCGATGATCGCCAACGCGATCAACAGTGCGACAATACCGATCGACGATGATCTTGTCCTCGAGCGGGAAAGGTCGTCAACTTCTCTTCGTTGACCCGTTTGGGGATCCGTGTAGATAGCCATTTATACTTCCTCCAACATCGGTTGGAAAAGTAACGGATCCCAAAAGCGGGAGGTTCCGGACAGCCTCAAAACAATAAGCCCATCTTTCAAAACGATGATAATGAGCGATCTGGTCTTACGTGCGCGACTGGAAGACAATTTATGACAATTCGACAGGTTGGAGCCCTGCCCCTGCGGAAGACGCGCGACGGACTGGAGATCCTTCTCGTATCGTCCAGGGAAACGGGACGATGGGTCATTCCGAAAGGATGGCCTTCAAAGCGGTTGAGCGATCCGGCAGCCGCGGCGCGCGAGGCCAAACAGGAGGGGGGCGTCACTGGAAAAATTTCCGGCGAACCGGTCGGCAGTTACCGCTATCGAAAGATCATGCTGGAAGAGACACGTGTGCTCACCGTTGATTGCTACGTTCTGTGGGTGAAGAAGCAATGGAAGCGCTGGCGCGAACAGGACGTACGGACGCGCAGCTGGTTTCCGCAGGACGAAGCCGTCAGAAAGGTGCGGGAGCCCGGGCTGAAGACGCTCATCGCCAGTCTCGACGGCCGGCGCAAGCGCTAGAGCGTTTCCGCTTTTTCTCTGAATCGCGAAAACGCTCTAGCCTTTTGTTTTGACGCAATTCCGGACGCAAAACCGCTGCGCACTTTTGCTGGAATTGCTTTAGGCGGCTCCACGCTTCTTCGTCATCGGCATTGGCGGCGGTGAGTTTTCCCAGCCAAAGACCGAACGGCCGCCAAGGAGCGATGAGTTGGCGCGTTCATGGGCGATGAAGTCATCGAAAGACGGGCCATCGGCGGTGCGTTCCAGCCGCCTCGCCTGCTCATCCAATCTTTTCAGCGCTGCAAGCGTTTCGCTGTTCCCAAGCTTGGCCTTTTGGACGGCGGACTTCAGAACCTTGATCGTTTCATCGTAAACTTTCGTCGGCACCGGATAGGGGTGCCGGTCCTTGCCACCGTGTGCCAAGGAAAACCGAGCCGGATCCTGGAATCGATACGGCGCGCCGTGCAGGACTTCCGCGACCATAGCCAGCGATTGAACGGTTCTTGCGCCAACGCCGGGTACCAACAGCAAATCGGGGAAATCCTTGGGCCCCTGCTCGGCGGCGGCGGCGAGCGTTCCATGAAGGCGGCGCATGAAAACGTCGCTCGCGCGAACCTCGTGATGCGCGGGCATCGCAAGATGAGGCAATGAAAGTTGTTGCTCAGGCTCGGAGTGGGGTTGCGCATCCGCCAGCAGTTCCGCGACGATCTTATCGGGACCCAAGGTCGAGAGTAGGCCGAGTTGTGCCGATCGCGATGCCTCGGCCCGGCGGTCCGTAAGGTTGACGATTTCGCCTTGGTCCGGACCGTCAATTGCCGTGTGGGGCTCATCGATGAAATTGGATCGTGACTGCGAATGCCAATGATAACGCCGAGCCTGCCGTTTCTCGGTGTTCATGCCTTGCTGAACTACGGTCCAGTGCCCTTCGCGGGTGACGAAGAAGCCGTGAAGATAGAGATCGAAGCCGTCCTGTACGGCGGCGCTGTCGACCTTGGCGACGAGCCGGCTTGTCCTTGTCAATTCGTCAGCGTCGACGCCGGCGCGTTCACCCACGGCATTTAATTCCTGCGGTGTCTGACGCGATTGCTTGCCGCGGCCGCCGCAAACGTAGACCCCGAGCTCGTCCTGCAGGGGCCACAATCCCCGTTTCAGCGCGCCGATGACGGTGGTCGTGACGCCGGATGAATGCCAGTCCATCCCCATCACGGAGCCGAATGACTGGAACCAGAAAGGATGGGCAAGGCGGGCTAATAATTCATCCCGGCCGTATTCTTCGACAATTGCCTGGCATATGACGGCGCCGAGCGACGCCATGCGCGCCGACAGCCACGCAGGAACGTGGCCGCCGTGAAGCGGAAGATCAGCGCTGCCTGTACGTCGTGCCATCGGCTCCATCAGAATAACCTCCGATAAACGTATGATGAGTCGGAGGACGCGACCACAGCGACGTATCTTCGGCCAGCTGCAGGTCGCGCCGTGCACGCTCGAAGGCCTCTTCGAATTTTGCCTTCCTGTCCAACCGGGACGCGCGTGCCCGCCGCGTGAATTCGCGTAGATTCATGCACCGTTTCCTCTAAAATTTTCGGGATATGCACGGGTGTTTCCGAAGTCACCGATTGCTCAGACACTTCCGGCCCTAGCCACTTGCGGATAGTCAACTACGCCCTGGCCTGGCTGTTCCGCCCTACCGTGCTCGCCCTTTTTCTTGCGTCGAACCAGCGCAGTCATAAGTGAGCAAATGCGATCTCGCTAACGCCTGCTGGTGATCCGAGCTATCGGCGTTGATGCACCACCAGCGGGAGAAGATCTTCCCAGTGCACCGAGAGACGCCAGCCCTACGGTTGATGTCGTGCCTCCAAAATTCGACAGGAAGGTTGCGGTCGAGGCCGGCTCGCCAATGATGGCAGGGTAAAAGCTCGGTGAGTTGGGGGATGGCGCAGGCACCGCAGATGTTGTGGCAGGCGCAAGTATCGCGTTGAGCGCAACGCCCGTTGCCGTCTGCGGCGTCGTTACTACATCCGCGCTCAAAATCGAGACATTCGAACTGTTCGGATCGATCTGAAGTGCCAGGGCGCTCGCCGCTCCCGCGTCTACCCTGATATTTTCCGTCGGCGACGGGGTCACAATTGCGGGCACTTCCGAACTCGATTGGTTCGTAAGGACGTTGTTCGTCGGTGCCGGCGTCAGCGGTGAGGTATTGGGCGTCGCGGTCAGCGGGCTAATTGTCGTGGCCGGCGATGCGCCCGAGGGCGCGGCCGGCGTGCTGACCTGCTGAGCCATCGCAGCCGACGAGACGCCAACGATGAGACCAGCTGAGAGGGCAACTAAAATTTTCGCCATGGTCTTCAATCCTGCTTACCCGTCCTCACGTAGAAACCAAGGAGACGAATCACGGTTCCAAACCGGGACTGAGCTGTATCCTCGAGCGGGAAGCATTCCTGGCAGTTGGGAGCAGCAAGCTGAGTTAACCGGTCGCAGTCTCTTCGTTGCCTGATTGCCCCATCGGCAGCGTTTAATGAAATGCGAAACCGAAGGCCTACATTGCGAAACCGTCCGCTGACTGCGGAATTTTTCGACATTCGTGATTGACCGACAGGTGGCGAATAGAAGTGCCAGTCTTGAGGGATGCGTAACTTGACGAGCGACTTGTCGACTTTTGCAAAGCACCCATACCGCTTTATCATCGCAATCTTGGGCGGCTACCGATGGGGGCATCTCGCTATCCTGCTGTCGGTGATTGCCGCCGTCACCTTTTCGGTTTCCACGCAGTACGGTTTGAAGAAGCTGGTGGACGCGCTATCCGATCCTTCGCGACACGGGACGGTTTGGTTCGCCTTCGCCTTACTCATCGGATTTATCGCGGCCGATAATCTCTCATGGCGGCTCGCCGCGTGGATGGGCCATTCGACGTTCACGGGCGTTTCCGGACGTGTGCGGCGGAAACTTTTCCGGCATTTGACGGGACATGCTCCTAGCTTTTTCCACGGACAGGCTCCCGGCGCGCTCACGAGCCGGATCACCGCCACCGCCAACGCGCTCTACACGACCGAGACCATGGTAACGTTCAATGCCATGCCTCCGCTCATCGCGACGGTCGTTTCGATCATCTATTTGACGACGGTCAGCGTCGCGATGGCGTTGACGCTGACGGGGGTGGTCGGGGTCGTTGTCGTTTTCATGTTCTACTGGGCGGCGCGCGGCACGCCGCTGCATCACGGATACGCTCGCGAAGCGGCGAACGTCGACGGCGACATGATCGACGTCATTTCCAATATCTCGGTCGTGAAAGCCTTCGGACGAATGCGGAGCGAACATCGCCGGCTTGGCGGCGTCATCAGCCGTGAAGTGCGCGCCCGTAAAAAGAGCCTGTATTTTCTCGAACGTCTTCGGATTTTTCACGCTATTACGACGGCCGTTCTGACGTGTTGCGTGCTCGCATGGTCGATCGTGCTTTGGCAGCGAGGGGAAGCAACGGCGGGCGATGTCGTCCTCGTTTCGACGCTCGGTATTTCCATTCTGAGCGCGACGCGCGATCTTGCTGTCGCGCTCGTCGATGTGACGCAACATTTGGCCCGCTTTTCCGAAGCGTTGAAGACGCTCCTTACGCCGCACGCCTTACCCACCATTTCGTCAGCGAAGCGTATGGCTGCGGCACGAGGCGCAGTCGAATTCCGCGACGTTAGCTTCGCGTATCCCGATGGCAAGCAAGTTTTCTCCTCGTTGAGTTTTAAGATCGAACCCGGAACGCGGGTCGGAATCGTCGGTCCCTCGGGGGCGGGCAAATCCACGCTCTTTTCCCTCATCCAGCGGTTCTACGACGTTCAATCTGGCGCCATACTCATCGACGGAGAAGTCGGCGCGCTGCTGCCGGATGATTCCCTGAGAAAAGCGATTGCGGTCGTGCCCCAGGACGTCAGCCTGTTTCATCGAACGCTCCGGGAGAATATTCGTTATGGGCGGCCCGATGCCAGCGACGACGAGGTTATGGCGGCGGCCAAGATGGCCCGATGCCTGAGCTTCATCGAGCAATTGCCTGACGGGCTCGATACCATCGTCGGCGATCGGGGCGCCAAACTCTCGGGCGGTCAACGGCAACGGGTTGCGATTGCGCGGGCGTTTTTGAAAAACGCGCCCATCCTTCTTCTCGATGAAGCGACATCATCGCTCGACAGCCATTCCGAGGAATTGATCAGAGAAGCACTCACGACGCTCATGCACGGGAGAACGGTGATCGCGATTGCCCACCGCCTGTCGACGCTTCGCAACTTCGACCGCATCATCGTCATTCAGAATGGTGAGGTGGTGCAAGACGACACGCCGGAAACCCTGATCAGCAAGGCAGGCGCGTACAAATCGCTCGTCGATCTCGAAGTCCGGCGTCTGAAATCGGCGGCAGCTTAGCGCGTACGATTGGCCGAGCGATCTCGTGAATTTTTATGCCAGCACGACTTTTGCGCCGTCGCGGCAGTCCGTGACATCGATCGACACTCCGCCGTTCTTCCGGCGCAAAATGAAGCCGGCAGAGCCTGTGCCCGCCCGCATATTGCGAACCGTGACTTCGCCAACGCGCTCCGGCAAGTATGGGGCGCTCAATGTGACGGTACGGGTGGCACCGTCGATCTTAAGGCCCATCAACGATTTCAAGAGATGGAGCATCGAGCCGCTCGCCCAAGCTTGGGGCGAACAAGCGACCGGGTAAAGTATCGGCGCGCGCCCCGCACGGCGACGAAAGCCGCAAAACAGCTCCGGCAACCGCCTTTGAGACATATTCAGCGCAGCATCGAGCAAGCCGTTAAAGACGGTTTCGATCTGATCCGATCGTCCGTAGCGCGCGAAACCTGCGCCGATCATCGCGTTATCGTGGGGCCAGATCGAGCCATTGTGGTAAGACATAGGGTTGTATCTCGCCTCGGAGCTCGCGATCGTTCTGATGCCCCAACCTGAGAAAAAAGCCGGCGACAGCATCTGCTCGATGACACGCGCCGCCCGTTCGGAATTGGCGATGCCCGAACTCAGCGCATGGCCGGCGTTGCTCGATCGCACGTCGAGACGTCTCTCCCTGCCATCAAGCGCCAAAGCATATGTGCCGATCTCGGGCGACCAAAACTTTTCTTCGAATTTCTTCTGTAGGGCGGCCGCTTCATCCTGCAGGCGGTGAGCCAGATCGTCGTCACCCTGCATCCTGGCCATGCGCGCCGCTGCGTTCTTCGCCTCGTACACATAGCCTTGCACTTCGACCAGCGCGAGCGGCCCTTCAGCGAGAGTGCCGTCCCTATTGAAAATTGCGTCGTGACTGTCCTTCCATCCCTGGTTCGACAAGCCGTTTTCAGTTTCGCGCGCGTATTCGACGAAGCCGTCGCCGTCGGGATCACCGGGCCCGTTTATCCATTCCAGCGCTTTGCGGATCGCCGGCCAAATTTCGCGGAGGAACTCCTTGTCTTCGGTTGCCTCGATGTAGGCTCCGGCCAAGACGACGAAAAGCGGCGTGGAATCGACGCTGCCGTAATAGAGGCCGAAGGGGATCTCCCGCAGCGCCGCCATCTCGCCGCTGCGCATCTCGTGGAGAATTTTTCCTGGCTGAGCATCGGCGGCGGCGTCGTGGGATTGCGCCTGATATCGGGCGAGACGCCGTAGAACGCCGCGGGCTATAGATGGATCAAGCCAGAGGACTTGCAGTGCCGTTATCAGCGCGTCCCGGCCAAACGTCGTCGAATACCAAGGCGTACCTGCGTATGGATAAGGTCCGTCCGGCGTCTCGGTGATCAGCAATCTCAGATCCGCCAGGGAACGCTTCAGCACACTATCGAGATCGGGATGCGAAACCTCGATACTGGTTGCCTGACGCTCAGAACGACGCAGGTGACGCTGCGCATCCAGCAATCCTCTGACGTAGTGAGTGCATGGGACTTTTGTGCGGTCGCCGCCCGCCACCGATGTTACGTAGACGCGCTGCGATCCCTTGGCTGGAATATGGAGACGAAAGAACGCCGACGTCTCCTTCAGGGAGACGGGCTCAGGATCGATATGGACGGTGGTTTGGCGGATGACTCGATCCAGACCCGAATACGTAAACTCGACGGAATGCGGAGATTCCACGTGCCTGCGAACCGTTCCACGCTTTTCGCGGCGCATGCCCCGCACCTCAAAGATGTCCAAGAAATCGGCATCGAAGAAGATTGTGACGGGCAGATAGAGATCGATATTCGAATGGTTGGTGAAGACTAGCCGCTGGCGCAAGCTGGCGTCACGGACATAGGTCGTCCTAAAAACGTGGACGACGTCCTTGTGCAGCCAAAGGGCGCCGTTCGAGTAGACGTCGGTGTTCGTGAGATCGGAGCAGAGCTGGAGATCCTGCCGGCCGAGCGTCGAGCCGAGAAGCAACGGCGGACGTCTCGCGATCAGCATCTCCAGACGAGAGAGGTACCGGGTATCGTTATAAAAGAAGCCGTCCGCGTGGTTGCCGAATGCGCCAATGTCGCCATGCGTATCGACGACGACGAACGCATCGTCGTGTTTCAGCGTTTCATGAGCGCGCGGAGAGCTGTCCGCCTCAGCATGGATCCGCTCAGGCTCGTGCTCAGGGGGATGATCAGGTGGCCGGGATGGCGCGACTGCCATCGCAAAAAACTCCGTTCAAAAAAAGATCGCGCCAAGCTGAATATTAGACGCTTTCGATGGCAGCTGCCACTGCGTCAAGTGACGAGAGTTTCGTGGGCGGAGGCGATTTCTTCGCGAGATGCCGGGACGTGGCCTGCCGTTGCAAAAGCTCGCGCATAGAGCGCAACGTAAGCTTTCGCCATCGACGCGGCCGTAAATCTCTCATCGAACCGGTCACGAATTCGCAGGCGGTCGAGCGCCAGAACACTCGGCAGCGTGGCGATGGCGTTTTCGACGTTATCGACGATGAAGCCGGTTATGCCCTCGTCGACAACCTCTCTGACGGAGCCGTGATCGAATGCAAGAACCGGGGTTCCGCATGCCATTGCCTCAATCATGACCATGCCGAAAGGTTCCGGCCAGTCGATCGGGAAAAGCAGGGCCGAAGCCTCTCCTAAAAATTTTGCCTTCTCGCGGTCGCTGATTTCACCGACGAAATCAATACCGTCGCCACTCAGCATAGGTTTAATTTTTTCCTCGAAATATTCGACGTCGACCGCATCAACCTTGGCCGCGATCTTGAGGGGGAAGCCCGTGGCGCGCGCGATTTCAATGGCGCGATCGAGCCGCTTTTCAGGCGAGATGCGGCCCAGGAACGCGAGATAGCCGCCGCGTGGATCGAACGTCGGACGGTGCAGCGCATGCGGCAGGCCGTGATAGACCGTTCCCGCAAATTTCGCATGTGGGATGGGCTCTCGCTGCGAATCCGAAATGGACACGAGGCTCATCTCGGGGAAGGCGCGGTAGAGAAGCTGAAGGTCCGGAAGATCTTGACGTCCATGGAGCGTGGTCAACGTCTTATGCGCGATCGTGCGAAAGACGGGAAACTGAAACTGGTCGATGTGAAAATGGATGACGTCGAAGGCCGAGGCCATGCGCCGGATCTTATCGACCATCATCATGTAGTAAGGAATCGGATCGCGCACTGCGGGATTAGATCTTAGAGATTGATCACAACACGGAACAAGTTTTGCTGACGTTTTGGAATCTCCGCTCGCAAACAGCGTCACGTCATGACCTTGGGCGACGAGTTCTTCAGTCAGATATGAAACAACCCGCTCTGTTCCCCCGTAAAATTTGGGTGGAACGCTCTCAATCAAGGGCGCGACTTGTGCAATCTTCATGCGTACGTCCTTCCCGTGGTCGGAAAGTTTAACGTAGCGGTACTTGAATCGTTCCCCGATTATGTGCGACGCGATGACAGACGGCGTTTCAATGGAAGACCATCATTTCGCAACGGCAGTCCGTATCAGTCATCGCACCACGCTCACACGAGCGTGGTGCCGAGCGTTCCGTCAGATACATCCGGATGACGAGGGAACTTTCTCCCGGCGCGCGTGAGCCGTACACGCGGCCACAACGAGCATCACTGCACGACTGCCCGAAAAACGAAGCGTGCGGATGCAAGAAATGCGGACCGACCTTACGAATTCGACGCGAGAAACTACCGGTTGCGGAGATTCGGGTTCCGCTGCGTCGGATCGGTGAAGAACGGATCGTAGTTCTGCTTGATCGGCGCCGGATACGTCGAAGTGGTGGGCGAGGGAGCGGAGCCAGTCGCGCCGGCATCGGGAAGGCTCGACGGCGGAATTCTTACCATCGGCGCAGCTGGCTGCGTCAGCGTTGGCGAACGAAGGCGCGTTTGCGCATGGACGGGCGAGGCGAAGAGCGTCGCAACAGCCACAAGTGTAAGACTCGTTTTCATTTTGCCTCCGTTTCCCCCGATCGATAGTGCGATACGCCCGTGGTGGCAACGTGTCTGAATGCCCATCCCCCATGCACTCGCAGAAATCGGCACCGCGCGACGCGCCGAAACATCGGGTTTGGTCACGAATCGCGTCAGAAATTCTGGGTGACGTACGTGGCAGCCGTTGGGCAACCCTGAGATACCGATCGCTCGCGTCTGTTAAAAGCTTCGTTGCGTATGTCGACGGCGCCTATCAGGACTGGGACGGCGCGATGAGGTTCACCAATGACATTGTGATGACATGCGAACGGGTGCGCCGAATTTCGGCACATCGACGAGACGGCGATTCGATCCAATGAAATGCGATCGCGCAGCATTGCGCATTTCACCTGCCGCCATCTGCTGCGAAAGTGGACAGAATTCCTTCGGGCTCATCGAAAACGAGCCAACCAACGAAGGCCTGCGAGTCCGCCGTGTAACACTTGCCTTAGCAACCAACATCTGGCGCTCCTAAAAGCGGGCGCAATGCCTGGAGGACTGAAGACGGCCGGGCCCGACGCGTGCCAGCATGGCTTTCGTCTGAACTTCTGTTGCTGATGCGGAAGGTGAGCCGATGGGAAAGCTGGTTCTTCTAAGTGGCGAGCGAGCAAAGAAAGAGTTGGAAGAAAAGCAGCGGATTATCGCTGGACTAAAAGAGCTTCTGGCCCGCGCCGAATGCGGCGACCTGAAAGCGATTTGCTACGCGAGCGTCGATGCCGACGGCCAGAACGTCACTCTCGGAATTTTGCAGGATGACAAGACGGGCCTGCACGAGTTGATCGGTCTATCGCAGATGCTGAGCGACGCTATTCTTCAAAGCGCGCGGGACTAGCGCCGGACCGCTTACCGCCGAAGAGCGCGCCTCCGTCTCTTTTTGGGGCGCTCGTTCGAGTCTCTGAAACCGTGTGCGAAAGTTCTCCGCCACGCACAGCGATTTATAATCAGTGCCAGTCAAACTCGCCGATGGTGGCGGCTTGCAGCCATTTTTCATTCGGAGAGAGACAGTGAAGACTATTGCAATCGCCCTTGCCGCTTGCGCAACGATCGCAGGCAGCGTGGCGGCAGCTCCCGCCGGAATGGCCCAACCGACAGAAGGCGCCCCGGTCCAGCAGACGCACGGCCATGGTGGCGGCGGATTTGGGCCGGACGTCGGTGTCCTCGTCGACGTGCCGTGGGAAGCCATCGGGGGCAATCCCCCTCCCCCTGATCCCAATGCCAATCGCTGTCGCGAGGCCCGTCACGCATGCTTCGGCCAATGGGGTACCGACGGTCGCCAGTACGGCCAATGTATGCAGCGTTTCGGGTGCTTATGAGGCTGCTTCATCGCGGCCGAAAGTGATCCGGCCGGGCCGATGCGCGCGTTGGCAAGGTTGAGGTGAGAGGCGTGCGCCGCTCACCTCATCGTCTTCAAGCGACCGGCTTGTGCGTGCGCTTCGAAACAAGCTTTTTGTGCGTGTGCTTCGACGCATAGTGCTTCTTGGTGTGCTTCGAAGCGACGTGCTTGTGAGAATGCTTCGAGGCGATGTGCTTGTGGGTCGGCTTCGCGGCATAGTGCTTGGTGGACTTATGCGTCGCATGGGCCTGGTGATGATGGCTGTGGTGCACGTGCTTCACCGGCTTGTCGGCTGCGCTCGCGACGCCTGCGCCAAGCATCATCGCGACTGCGGCCAGGGCCACTGTCATAGCGGTCTTCATTTTTGGGCTCCTACTATTTTGAAACGTCCCTTCGACGTTGGCCCCTGTCATAGGGTGCTTCGCCTGTCGCATAGATGAACGAATTGGCCGATTTGACATACAGTTTCGTAAGGTGAGTGTGGTCGTTAATTCGGGATTGCGATGGCACCAGAAAACTTTATCGGATTAGCGATCGCCCATTGGCGGCCCAATATCGGGCGCTTGAAATACTTGAAAGCCGTTTTGCCGGCTCACCCGTAAATGGCGCAATTGCCGAGATCCCCGGCGCGTTTCGATAGCTTTTACGCCGATGTTTTTTCGCAATTGCGGAATGACAGCTTCTCCGGCGCTGGCTTCGCCTATCCAATGACGCTTTCGGCACGCGTTTCCCGTCACGTCGAATTTGCGCCCCCTCCACACCGAGGCACGCTGATTGCACGTCGCATTCAGAGCACAGCGTTGAAGGGCCGCCTTGCCATGTTCCGGGACAACGTCATCTGGGTCGATTTCCGGATCTCGAAAGACATCAGAGACAAGCAGGCCTTATCATTTGCCGAGCGCTTGAACGCTAGCTCGGAACGAACACGCCGACATCTCGCAGCCTCCAGAGTTGCGCTCGACGCCATCATGCTTACGCTTGGAGGCCGGCCGAGCGGCTCCAAACCAAATGACGAGTCATAACCGCGAACGCAGAGCCTGCCTCAAGACGCCTTTCGTCGGGAGGTGCCCGCAGGATAGATGACCTCGCCTCCGTCTATCCCATACTGCGTGAGGTCGTGAGGTTCCAAACTGCCGGTCGAAACAACGATCGGAACCTTGAGGGCTTTGACTGCGTCGCAGAAGTCCAAGGTTTCCTTTTCGACGTCGAACTCGATGACGACCGAATTGACTTTCGTTTCCTGCACGAAAGCGAGTGCCTGTCCGTACGATCCGAAGACGTAGGCGCTGCCGCTTCTCTTACGGCGCGTATCGCAGAAACGCATTGGGTGATTGGTCGAGCGCTCGACGATGACGATTGCTCTGTAGCTTCCCATGTCGGGTACCTCTAAGCCTCTCGGCTTCAGGAGCGGGATTTCCGCAGTCCCTTGAGGTCAATCTATCGGCGGCTCAAATGCTGACAATGGATAAAGCGTAGAGCCGCAAAAATATCTGTGAGTTCGGAGGACGGCATCGCGGTGGGGGTGCTCGCCCGCCTACGAATGGACATGATCACGGCGGCCGAAACCGCGGATCGAACAACAGAAATGCAAGCTCCCCGAATGGAGCGTCCGAGTTTAGCCCGGTGGACGTATCAGCGGATCACGGATGCGTGGCGTCGTAGTGCGCGACTTGATTGTACATGACGTAGCGGCCGGCCACGAACCCAATCGCGACGAGGATGCAGGCAATGGCAAAGAGTTTGGCGTGGCGATGCATAGGACCTCCGATCACCGGGACCTCGTGTCTGCCACGGGGCGATCCTTCAAGTCGAGGGCTGTTCGCCGAATGTCGGGCCATAAGGACAGGCGAGCGGTTCAGTGCGTCTGCCACTGAAGCGAGAACGTGATCAGCGCAAGCCTCACGCGCAGATGCTGAACAGATGTCAGGAACGATTCGACGCGATATATCGATACTTGCGGGAAGGCGGGGAATTGACGATCGGCTCGGACTCGAGGCGCGGCGACCGGCCCGTTGCTCTATGATCCGGCTCAGGGCGTAGCGCGTGACGAATAGCTGGAGAATAGTCAATCGTGGCTTCGGATCGGTGGATACTTGCACTGGACGCCAATGCCTTCACCTATTGGATCGAGGCGATGAACGCGGCCCCGGAGCAACCGTCGGGACGATTAGCCGAAGAGAAGCTCGCCCTCGTCCGAATATTCCTCTGGATGCCTCCCGAAGCCAGTTTCCATTTGGTGCCTACAGTCAAAATTGAATACGAGGCGATACCGAATCCTGCGAAGCGCGATCGCCACATCGCCTGGGCGTTGAGCCACGTTTCCGAGGTCCAGCCTTCGCCTGAGGAAGCCCTCGTGGCTAAGCGCGCGGAGGAACTGGTTTCCTACCGGGTAGGTCCGAGCGACGGGAAAATCATTGCCGAGTGCGAGCAGGCTCGCGTCGGCGCGTTGTTGACCTGCGACGGAAAGCTCATCGAGCGGCTTCGTATGGAAACGCGTGTTTGGCTGGTCCGGCCGTCGGAGTTTTGGGATCGCACGCGGATCCCAAGAGGCAGTCCTCCGAACAGGATGCCTGCAGACGGAAGTCCACTACTTCAGTGCTCGTGGTGGCATTGGTAATACGGATCGTCCGGACGTTGTTCAGGTCATCTGCAAACACAATCTCTCTTATTTTAACTTTCCAGGCGAACTTCATTGCGCGCTATTGCGATGAGACAATTGCATTTGTCGACGGCCCGCGGCGCCGGATATGCAAGTATTATCCGAAAGACATAGGCCAAATGCATATGATCAAAAGCGACCAACCATTACAAACCGAGCTTATCGTTTGTGGGTTAGAGAGACCTTTTTGATTGGAAGAAGGATACTCAAAAAATGGCTCAGAAACCTCACGAACATCACCAAAAAGCTGCCGAGCATCACGAACAGGCCGCCCAGCACCACAAAGAAGCTGCCAAGCAGCACCAGGCAGGCCAGCACGAAAAAGCTGCCCATCACGCCCATTTGGCAGAGGCGCATCATATCCACGCAAAAGAACATCACGAAGAGGCGGCAAAAGCTCATCTCGCAATGCACGGCACTAAGCATTGATCGTTACATACGCCCGTCGCAATGCGTGTGATTCAGATCTCGGTCGCGGGAGTGTGCGCGGCAACGCCCGACACTGCCGGTTCATATCAACCAAAAGCCTCGATCCAAATATTCGGATTGGGACCAGACTTCGAATGGCGTTTCTGCGCCTCTCGCGATCCCTCTCACAGTAGCAGCCTGGCTCAAGCATAAGGTCGCACGCGGCCAGACGCCGGCGGTGTCGCGAGGAATGGAGCGAAGAAAATCGCGTGGCAAACTGGATACGTCGCGTGATGTTTGATAGAAGCGCGTATGTCCTTCTCGTCGCTCCTACGTATTCTGATTTGGGCGTGCTTTGCCCTCACAGCAAGCCAGGCTCCGAACGTCGCGTCCAGCTTTCCCGACGCTGAGCCTCCGCACGTCTCGACTTGGGGAACGAAGGACGAGAATTTCGTCGCGCCTTCACGGCTCCAGATCGTCTCGAATTTTCAATCCTTCATCAAATCGGATGCAGGATCGAGCGGTCATGATTCCGCAAACGCGACCGGCGGCCATTCGGCTGAGCTAGAGCCTCGCAGCGGATTTTCGACGTGGGTTCGGCACGCATATGGGCTGGGCTCGTATCATCTCGCTCAATCATCGAATGATCCCCGCGCGCCGCCTTTCGGCTGAGCCGTCCCAACTCATCATCATTCTAACGCCGCAAACGCATCAAGCGTCGCCTCCGGGCGAAGCTTAGCTGCGGCATGCAACAATGGAAATTCAAATGGACGACACCGAACACGCTTTAGCTACTCCGCATTCCGCGGTTTCAGAGCGCGAAAAAGCACTTCAAGAAAAACTCGGCTCCCGGCTGCTTTTAATTTGGCTGCTGGGAATGATCGCAAGCGTTGAATTGCTCGTGATCGTACACGTTCTTAGACACTAGAATGACAGACCGCAGCCGGATCAGACGCCGGCTGCGGTTTTCGCTATGACGCCGGAGGCGGAGGCGGATTCGCAAAAGTCTCAATGTGAATGAAAGCCCTATCGTCGACGCCGCAAAATATTTCCACGCAATTCAAGGGAGTTTCTCTCGTACCCGAGAGCAAGCGGCGATAAGCTCGACGCACAGGGATTGCCCAAGCCGCGCTAACGTGCCGGGTCGGCAAGCGCCGCATTGGGCACCTCGATTTTCGGGGGCTCTCGATATTGCGGACAATAACTTCCTCGATCGCTTTCGCGATCCCAAGCATCTTGATCTATCTCGTTGTGCACTTGGCGTTTTGGCCGGCGCAGATGTCGCCGGACTCACTTGACCAATGGCAGCAACTGCTGACTTGGGACTTTGACGATACGCATCCGGTCAGCGGCACTTTGTTGAATTGGATGTTTTATCGCATCGTACCAAGTCCGGCCTTCGTGCTCTTCGCGCACTACGCGCTCTTCGCGCTGGCGACCGGCTACTTCCTGACGGAGTTGCGCCGCTGGGGCGTGGCTCTCCCGATCCTGATGGCGGCCGCCGTCCTGTTTCCGCTGTTCCCTCCGAACTTCCTCACGGTCACCACGCTGTGGAAGGACGTGCCCTTTGCAACGGCACTCATCGTCTTGACCGCTCTCTGTATTCGGGGTGCGCGCCTCAGTTTCATTCTGCCGGTGCCGGTGTGGGCGGCCATGGGGGCTGCCGGGATCGCCCTCGTCCTACTTCGCCACAACGGTGTCATCGTCGCGGCCGGTGTCTTCCTGGTCCTCTGCGCCGTGCGGCCCGCACGCGTGCCTGCCGCCACGCTCGCCGCCGTCCAGATCGTGGCATTCGTATTGTCGAAGACGCTGCTCCTCACAAGCCTCTCCGCAGCGCCGCAATCCGCTCAGCTACGCAGCATCATCGCGCTGCCCATGCTCGCGGCGATGGTCCGCTCCGATGTGCATTTATCGGCCGAGCAGGAACAGACAATCCTCGCCATCGCGCCCGTCGAGGCGTGGAAGTCTGTCCCTTGCGGGAATGTCGTTCCGTTCTACTTTGATGATCCGCGCGTTTCGCACAACGCCATCGAGCCCGGCAAGGTGTTCGCAACCGCGGCCGCATTATCCATTCAGCATCCCGTGATCGCCCTTCAGCAAGAGCTTTGCATGACTGAGCTGTTCTGGCGGCCCTGGACGCGGTCGCATGAGTGGGTCGCGGGCTCTCCGCTCGAAATCACGCAGAACGCACTCTCGGCGCAACTCAAGCTGACCACGCAATCGAAAATTCCAGGCCTCGCCAATTGGCTGCGCTGGTTTCAGGGCCGATATTTCAACGGCAAGGGTCCATTCAACCGGCCGGCTCTTTATCTACTCGTTGGCCTGATCGCGACGGTAAGACTGATGATCGTTGTCGACCGGCTTTTATGGGTGTCCTGGCTGCCGGCCGGATTGAACTGCGCGAGCTTGGTTCTTCTCATCCAATCCCAAGAATATCGCTTCGTCTGGCCTTCGGTCGCGGCTTCGCTGCTGATCGCCATTTTTGCCGCCGGCATCGAGGCCAGCCGCCGCCGATCATCGGCAACACTTCAAGCGCGCGTCAACGCCTCAAACACGTGACGAAGCCCGGTGCGCACTTCCGCAATCAGCCCGCGTCTCCGCCGCCGTCGGCAAAACTCGGCTGAGCACCCTCCGGCGCCTTCTTGCGCGGATCGACGGTCACTCGCCGTCCATCGGATTTCGGTCCCTTGAAATAGTGATGCATGGCCTCGAGGAAAAGCGGCTTCAGCCCCTCTCCACCCGCATCGATTATACCCTTCATGGCATCGCGCATCCGCCGCTCCCACGTATTGTGGATGTGCTTGGCGATGCCATCCAGAGCCTCGGACTTCGGATAAACCTCGAAGTACTCGGTGATCTGATTGGCCATTTGGATGAGATGGGCTCTTTCCATGGAGCACCTTCGTTCTTGAGACACCGACCGTTGAACGCCGCTATGACGGATCTTGTTCCAAAGATTGCATCCAAAGACCGCGACCTGCAACCGACAAAAGTTGCTGCCTGATCGATTTCTGAAGCTGCATTTGTGCGTCGCGCAACGACGGCAAATAGCTATTGCTGCCGGCGAAAGAGACGCGACCCGCTCATGATCGCTTTCTAGGCAATCCTTTTGCCCAAAAGGAATAAGCAAACACTGCATAAGGATTGCGGAAAAACTTCGTAGACGTTCCAAGCTTGCGACGTCAGCCTTCGAAACCATAGGCCATCTCAGCGCGTGTCGGGGGACTCATGGATCGCAGGCGCCTTATGCTTCAAATTGCTCTTGCGGCGACGGCCGTCGCTTCAACGATTGTCGGGTCAAGCCTACGGGCCGAACCTCAACATGAGGTTCGTGTCGGATACCAAAAGAACGGCATTCTCGTCATTGCACGCCAGCAAGGCATTTTGGAACGGCGTCTTGCAAAAGAGCATGCGACGGTCAAATGGGTCGAATTCAGTTCCGGTCCACCATTGCTCGAGGCGCTTGGCGCGGGAAGCATCGACATCGGCCAAACGGGAGATGCGCCGCCGATCTTCGCCCAGGCCGCAGGCTCCAATCTCGTCTACGTCGCAGGTCAATCGATCACGAACGGGCAAGGCATCCTCGTTAAGGCCAACTCACCCATCCACACGCTTGCTGATCTCAAGGGTAAACGCATTGCGTTCACGAAAGGCTCGAGCGCGCACACCGCGCCGACGTTGCGAAGTCGCTTGCGGCCGTGACAGGGCTCGATCTGAAAATACAGACGCTCGCCGCGAACCGGTCAACGTTCGTGGTCGGGAAAATCTCGAATGAGATCATCGCGTCCCAGCAGCACCTTGCCGACCGCTATTTCGAACTCGGCCTGATCCCTAAGCCCATCGTCGTCAAGGACGCCATCTGGAATGCACCCCAATCGTAGTTCCGCTGCAACGGAGCGAGATCTGACGGAGCCTCTGTCTCAGCTGTCGCGCATGCCGTTAACGCCCTCTCCACGGAAGGAAAAGTCATGATCATTTCTCGCAGACATCTCGGCGCGATCGCGCTTGCCGCGTTCGCCGCAAATCTCGGAAGCCTTACGGCCAATGCGGAAGATAAAGTCATTCGCATCGGCTACCAAAAATACGGCAACGCCATTCTCCTCAAAGCAAAGGGCACGCTCGAACCCAAGCTTGCCGCCATCGGCTACAAGGTTACCTGGTCCGAATTCCCATTTGGCCCGCCGCTGCTCGAAGCGATCAATGCTGGCGCCATCGACTTTGGACACACGGGCGAAGCACCGCCCGTGTTCGCGCAAGCTGCGGGCAGCGCGATCGTCTATGTCGCGCACGAGCCGCCGGCTGCGGAGGGCGAGGCCATTCTCGTTCCCAAGGACAGCCCAATCAAATCTGTCGCTGAACTCAAGGGTAAGAAAGTTGCCTATGCGAAGGGCTCCAACTCGAACTATTTCGCCGTCAAGGCGCTCGAAAAGGCCGGCATAAAATACGGCGAGTTCGAGCCGGTTCATCTCGCCCCTGCCGATGCGCGTGCGGCGTTCGAGAGCGGCAAGGTCGATGCCTGGGCGATCTGGGATCCCTACTATGCATCGGCCGAGGCGACGGGAAATGCTCGTGTCCTGACCGATGGCAAGGGCATCGTTTCCAACCACCAGTTCTATCTGGCTGGCAAATCCTACGTCGATGCCAACTCCAAGGCCATCGATGTCGTCCTGGCCGAGCTGAAGGCGGTCGATGACTGGGTAAAGTCAGATCCTAAAGCGGCGGCCGAGCAGCTCAGTCCTCCTATCGGCATTCCCGCACCGATCCTCGAAGCGGCGTTGAAGCGCCAATCATATGGCATCAAGCCCCTCGACAATGCCGTCGTCGCAGAACAGCAAAACATCGCCGATCAGTTCCACGCGCTCGGGCTTTTGCCGAAGGCCATCAAAGTCGAAGAGATTGTCTGGAGAGCTGGCACGTGACGAAGTCCGCAGTCGAGAACATTAATGTTCTCTGGTTTTTACCGACGCATGGAGACGGTCGCTTTCTCGGCACAGCCGTAGGCGGCCGTCCCGTCGATCTCAAATACCTCCGGCAGGTCGCGCAAGCCGCCGACGACCTCGGCTATTACGGCGTGCTGATCCCAACGGGGCGCAGTTGCGAAGATTCCTGGGTCGTCGCATCCGCGCTCGCGCCTCTCACGGAGCGTTTGCGATATCTCGTAGCGGCTCGTCCGGGGCTCGTATCCGTTTCGGTTGCGGCACGGATGGCCGCCACGCTGGACCGGATTTCCAACGGACGGCTTCTGATCAATATCGTGACAGGAGGAGATCCGGTCGAGAACAAGGGCGACGGGCTCTTTCTCGGGCACTCAGAACGCTATGAGGTGACTCAAGAATTTCTCGACGTTTTTAAGGATCTCCTTGCCGGCAAGACCGTCGACTATGCGGGCAAGCACATCAAAATCGAAGACGGACGGCTGCTGTTTCCGCCTGTGCAGCCAGGCGGACTGCCGATCTATTTCGGCGGTTCCTCGGCGCCGGCCATCGATGTTGCCGCTTCGAGCGCGGACGTCGTCTTGACGTGGGGCGAACCACCCAAAGACGTCGCAGAAAAGATCGCCCAATTCAAAGCAGCCGCAGACGCCAAGGGCCGAAAGGTCAAGTTTGGCATTCGTCTGCATGTGATCGTGCGAAATACGAACGCTGAAGCCTGGAAAGCGGCTGAGGATCTTATTTCGCATCTCAACGACGAGACAATTGCGGCCGCACAGAAGGTGCTTTCGCGGCTCGATTCCGTTGGGCAGCGACGCATGAGCGCCCTTCATCAAGGACGGCGCGACGAACTGGAGATCAGCCCCAATCTTTGGGCCGGTGTCGGTCTTGTGCGAGGCGGCGCGGGAACTGCGCTCGTCGGCGACCCCGAAACGGTTGCGGCGCGGATCAAGGAATATCGCGATCTCGGCATCGAGACCTTTATCCTTTCGGGCTATCCTCACCTTGAAGAAGCGTACCGGTTCGCGGAACTGGTGTTTCCTCTCCTGCCCATCAGCCACGCCAAACATGTGGAGGCACGCGGCGTCAACACGGGCCCGTTCGGCGAGACGATTGCCAACGACATCCGGCCGAGCGCCATCAGACAAGCATCGCAATCATGAGCGCTCGCCGTCTGCTCATCCGGGCGGACGCCCTCATTCCCTGGGCTCTGCCGGTGGGGCTCCTTCTAGTATGGGAGATCGCCAGCCGCCTCGGCATCATTTCGAGCCGCATACTACCCGCGCCTTCGGATGTGGCTTCGGCAGGTTGGCGGCTCGCGCTCACCGGCGAGCTCTGGAGCAACATGGGGGTGAGCTTTCTGCGTGCCATCACGGGCCTCGCCATTGGGGGATCGCTTGGATTTATTTTAGGATTGGCCAACGGCCTGTCGCGAAAATCCGAGCGAACGACCGACACGCTCCTGCAAATGGTTCGCAACGTTCCGCATCTCGCCCTTATTCCATTGGTCATCCTTTGGTTCGGGATCGGCGAAACTGCGAAGATCTTTCTTGTCGCTCTGGGCGTTTTCTTCCCGATCTACATCAACACACTGCACGGCATCCGCACAGCAGATCCCCACCTCATCGAGATGGGGCGCATTTACGGCATGACGAAGCCTGAGCTCTTCTGGCGAGTGATCCTTCCAGGCGCGTTGCCATCGATCTTTGTCGGATTGCGTTATGCGCTTGGCTTCATGTGGCTGACGCTCATCGTCGCCGAGACCATCGCTGCGTCTTCCGGCATCGGCTACATGGCCATGCAGGCACGAGAATTCCTGTTGGTCGACATCGTCGTCTTCAGCATCCTGGTCTATGCGCTCCTCGGCAAATTGGCCGACAGCGCGGCGCGGCTGCTCGAGAGAACCTTCCTCAGCTGGCATCCCGCGTTTCAAACTCCGCATCGCGAGAACCGATAATGAGCACGATAACTGCGGCACCGCGAGTCGGCCCCGCGAGTTGGTCAACGCCGGCGTGGGATACGCCCGGCCCGGCCTCATCGGCGACCGGATTGAGCCTGACGGTGCGCAATCTTCAAAAGTCGTTCAAAGACAGGCAGGTCCTCAAGGGACTGGATTTTCACGTGCCTGCCGGCCAGTTCGTCGCCATTGTGGGCAAGAGCGGATGCGGAAAGAGCACGTTTCTCCGACTGCTGGTCGGGCTTGAGCGACCAACCGGAGGCGAATTCTGGTTCGGCCCGAATTCAAAGGAAAACTACGACGAACGAACCGCGCGCGTCATGTTTCAGGAGCCGCGTCTGCTGCCATGGGCGTCCGTTCTCAAGAATGTCGAGGTCGGCCTTGGCCGTGACCGGCGGCTGCCAGGTTCCCGCGAGCGAGCGAGCGCAACTTTGGAGAAAGTCGGCCTGGCTGATCGCCGTGACGATTGGCCTTCGGTCCTATCGGGCGGTCAGCGTCAACGCGTGGCGCTCGCTCGCGCCCTCGTTTCCAGGCCTCGCGTCCTGGCGCTGGATGAGCCACTCGGAGCGCTCGATGCGTTGACGCGCATCTCGATGCAAAAGCTGCTCGACCAAGTTTGGCGTGAGCAAGGCTTCACTGCACTGCTCGTTACTCACGATGTTGCAGAAGCGATCACGCTCGCCGATCGTGTTCTTGTGATGGAAGAGGGCGCGATCAAACTTGACCTCAGTATCGACTGCGCGCGACCGCGGTCGCGCGGATCTGCCGAAGTCGCGGCGCTCGAGGGGCGCATTCTCGACGAGCTCTTTCGTGGCACCGCTGCAGGCGAAGACGCCTGAGTGGAACTTTCAGCAAGCGCACCGATACGGGGTTGCTTCGCGCTCGGTAGCGGCGGCACAACGGCACTTATCGGCCCGTGCCCAGAATATGATCAGCAGTTCTTCTTCGTTATATCCGACTGGCATCTCACTTAAGTTTTTGCGCTGAGACGTTTCCAGGGGGATGAGATGATGAAGCTGTTTCGACTCGCGCGTACAATGATCTTCCTGGGCTTCGCGCTCGGCCTCCCGTCCATGGCTCCGGCGGCGGAAAAGCTCACTGAGATCAGAATTGATTGGGCGACGTACAATCCCGTTTCGCTCGCTTTGAAGGACAACAAACTTCTCGAGAAAGAATTCGAGAAGGACGGAATTGCGATCCGTTGGGTTCAATCGTTAGGTTCAAACAAGGCGCTTGAATTCCTCAATGCAAGCTCGCTCGACTTCGGTTCGACGGCGGGCGCCGCGGCTCTCATCGGCCGCATCAACGGCAACCCCATCAAATCCATTTACGTCTACTCGCGGCCGGAATGGACGGCGCTCGTCACCCGGCCCGATACTGGCATCACGAAGGTCGAAGATCTCAAGGGCAAGCGCGTTGCCATTACGCGCGGAACCGACCCGCATATCTTTCTTGTCCGGGCACTACAGGCCGTCGGTTTGACGGAGAAGGACCTGACCATCGTGGTCCTGCAGCATGCGGACGGAAAGGCTGCACTCATCCGCGGCGACGTTGACGCGTGGGCAGGGCTCGATCCGGCCATGGCATCGGCCGAAGTCGAGAGTGGTGCGAAACTTTTCTATCGCAATCGAGAGGCCAATACGTGGGGCGTGCTCAACGTCCGTGAGGCTTTCGCAAACGAACATTCCGATATCGTCAAACGCGTACTTGCGACTTACGAAAAGGCCCGGGCTTGGTCGCTGGCGAACTCCGCAGAGTTGCAAAAGCTGCTCGTTACGGCAACGAAACTCCCCGATGCTGTCATCGAGAAGCAGCTCAAGGAGCGGACCGATCTTTCCAATTCCGTGATTGGGCAGCAGCAGAAAGACACGATTTTGGCGGCTGGACTTGCCCTTCAAAAGGCCGAGGTGATCAAGCCTGACGTCGATGTTGCCGGCGCAGTTGACGCGCTGATCGATGCTCGATTCACGACTGCGTCCAATTAGAGCGACGCTCTATGGTTGCGTCGGATAGCACTGGTGTCGCTCTCGAGGGAAGCTCGAGAGCGATGGTTGTCCGCAGGAGCCGTAGGCTCGGCGGGCTTCCGGCTATCGGACTCGGGTTCATTCTCCCGATCGCGCTCGGACTTGGTTGGGAGTTCGTCGTTCGATCTGGCCTTGCCAACGGGCGCCTGGTACCGCCGCCCTCGCAAATCGCTGCCACGTTACTCGAACTTGCACGATCGGGGGAGCTTGCGGTCCACATCAGCGCCACGAGCCTACGCCTCGTCGCGGGCTTCGCGATCGGAACCGTAGCGGGTACGCTTTTGGGCGCGATCGCGGGCTACTCCTTGCTCGTGCGGAGCCTCATCGATCCGACGCTTCAGGGCCTTAGAGCCGTGCCGTCGATCGCATGGGTGCCGCTGTTCATCCTTTGGTTTGGAATTTTTGAGGCTTCGAAGATCACACTCATCGCCGTCGGTGTGTTCTTCCCGGTTTATCTAGGCGTGCTTGGAGCCATTCTCTCGGTCGACCGGAAGATCGTAGAAGTGGGACGCATTTTCCGGCTGTCGCCCTTCGCGCTCGTCCGGCGCATTCTGCTGCCCTCCATTCTTCCGGCCTATGTCGTCGCGCTTCGCAGTGGACTGGGGCTCGGTTGGATGTTTGTCGTCGCGGCGGAATTCATGGGCGCGTCGGAAGGACTTGGCTATCTCCTGGTCGATGGCCAACAGCTTGGCAAGCCTTCGCAGATCGTCGCCGCGATACTGCTTTTCGCCGCTCTCGGGAAAACGAGCGATTGGATTCTTTTCTCGGCAAGCGCCCCTTTCCTTCGATGGCAAGATTCTTTCGGCCGAACCCATTGATGCATCATGCTTGAGCTGCGCAATATCGGTAAAACCTATCCAAATGGAACGGTCGCGGTCGCCGACGTTTCGCTCGAGTTCACCCCAGGCGAGATCGTCGCGATTGTCGGCGGCTCGGGATGCGGGAAGAGCACTCTGCTTCGTCTGCTATCCGGCCTCGATAGACCGACTCGGGGCAGCGTATTTCTCGACGGGCAAGCCATCACCGCTCCGCATCCCGCTGTCGGCGTTATCTTCCAGGAACCGCGGCTGCTGCCGTGGTTGAGCGTCAGAGACAATGTCGGCTTCGGCCTAGCGCATCTCGCGCGAGCGGACCGGCACGCGCAGACCGACGCCGCCTTGCAGCGCGTCGGTCTCTTAGACTACGCAAAGCGATGGCCGCATGAGCTTTCAGGTGGACAGAGCCAGCGCGTCGCGATCGCCAGGGCTCTGGTGACCCGCCCAACCGTTCTATTGCTTGACGAGCCGTTCTCGGCGCTCGACGCTTTTACGCGCGTCGAGTTGCAAGATCATCTGCTTGAGCTTTGGGACGACGGCCGCCAAACGCTCGTTCTGGTGACCCATGATATCGAAGAGGCGGTTGCCCTGGCGTCGCGTATCGTCGTGATGCAGCCTTCTCCGGGACGCATTGGGGCTATTTTTGACGTCACGCTTGGCCGACCGCGCGATCGTCTCACGACTGCATTCGACGACGAGAAGCGCCGCGTGCTTGTGACCCTCGACGCGTCGTTGGCCCGTGGCCGCGCGCTACGTGCAGTTCAATCTACAAAGCCGCCCACCAGCGCTCTGCGAACGTCGGACCTCACGCCTTTTAGGCGTTGAGGCGACCTGCAATGGCCGTAAGAACGCGTGTACTTCCCGCCACGATGCCATTTGTGGAAACTTACCGCACATGGTGGCGCCTAGGTTGTTGCACCCCGCAAATATGAGGCGCCGTACTCCGCAACACCATCGGCAGGTTTGGAAATCCTTCTATCAACCCCCAATTTATACAATCCTCGGTTTTTCCGACCACACATTCTCCATGAAGACGGAGTAGCGCGTGTTCACGCACAGCGGAAATTGTCTGCACAGAGGCATTTCGAGGGGACATCACATGAAACGCGTTCTTCATGGCGTGCTCGCGGCTAGCGCCATCATGACCATAGCCGCACCTGCCCATGCCGGTGGTGGCGATTTCGCGGCCGGTGTTTTCGGCGGGCTTGCTGCTGGAGCCATCATCGGGTCCGCAGGACGGCCTTACTACGGTCCGCCGGGGTACTATTACGACGGTCCGCGTTACTACGGCGCGTATGATGGATATGGCGGCTATTGCCACTGGGAACGCGGTCGCCGCTATTGGGACGATTACGAGGGCGTCTGGCGGTATCAGCGCGTCAGGGTCTGCGACTAGCGCGAAACGGTGCCTTATAGCCGAGGGTCTACAAAAAGCGGGCCTTCCTGAATGACGACGTCATGACTGCTTTTGCCCCGTAGCGGACATCAGCATCCGGGCGTCGCTCACTGGCCGCATCAATCTTTAGAACGCGCCTGATGTTACTTGCAGAGGCGCGTTGTCTCCGCTCACCAGGGCGCCTGGGAAGAATGTCGGCACGTCAGCTTTGATGGTGACGGCTGGTGGGTCGGTAGCTAGGGCTTTGTCGAGCCATCCGCTCCGCGCGGGCAGCGTGACAGAAAGCGTCATGTCGAGTTTCGAGACGGGTTCAATGAGATTTTTTCCGCTTGAGCTCGAACGATAAAATAAAATCGTTCCGGTGAAGGCGCTGCGGCCCGACACGGAGATCGGGGCGAATGGAGTTTTCGGACGTTTCAGGCGCTCCGCAACGTCATCTCGACTTCCGAAATACTGCGCGTCAGCCACATAGCTGCTCTTGAATTTCTCTATTTGGCCAGTGGCCGGGTTCTTCGCTTCAAGTTGAAGCGAGAGAACAGCGCCATCGCGCGCTCCGCTGTTGGTAATGGTGACCGGGACGGCCAGGACCTCAAATGGGCCATAGGGGTCGCGTGTATATTGAATGTTTTCCGAAACATAGAGCTTGATTTCCGGCTGTCTCAGCGTGGTCTCCCACAAGGATACGACAGACCCGGTCAATGCCAATCCCGATATCAAAACTGCCAGCCAATTGCCCGTTCCGTGCGTTGCGGCTTCGCTCGTGATTTCGGTGGCATCGTTGACGATAGGCTGTGCCTTCGAAGATTGCATGTTCACCCCGGTAAATGTCGAGTATCAGCTCTACGGCAGCTATATGAAACCCAATGTTGGCCGAAATTCTTCCGGTACAATTTAGTTTCGGCACATCTTATTCGTCTTGTCGTCCCCTCAAAGAATTCTCTTGATCTATTTGCGCGCAACCTTGTCGGCAAGCTCCAACCGCTTACCCGGCGCGGACGCGGGATAGATCGACCAGTCAAACATGGCAAGTGCCGGTGCCATAAAAGGCCGCTGGTGGCCCATAGCCGAATACGCATATGGATAGCTAATTACGACCTTGCATATCTCGGCCCCCAAAAAGAGAACGCCTATTCACCGCGGTGCATTTCTGCACATTCCCCTCGACCATTTGCAACGTCTACGGAAAGTCCGTTGACAGCCTTTCTCCTACTCCCTAGCGTCTGGCGCACAGTCACCTAACTTCCACGTAGGTAGAATACGGGAGAGTGCTCATGCGCCTCGAAAAGACTGTCATCGCATGCATAATTCTTATTGTTTCGCTGGCTTTGGGTACGAGCGCGTTGACGACCCGATCGGCCAGCGCTGATCCCGGTGGGCCTCCACAGCCTCAGCCGGCATCACCGCCTCCATGATCTGAAGGACATCCGAAAATCGGAGCGTCTACGTCGCAGCGGCGGTGCGTTTCTATGGGCACCGAGGTGAAACCGATGGACGTGCAATGAGCAATGGCGAGGCTGAGCGCTCTCCGCTGCCAAAGGTTTCGCTTGCGATTTGCGTCGCTTGCGCTGTGGCGCTCGTCGCGCTTTTTTATCCTCCTCTGCGCGCCAAGATTTTGACGATCGAGCCTTGGACGGCGGACTGGCGCACAGTGCTCCTCTCCGATCGCACCGCCCAAGACTATCCGCGGATTGTCGTCGTCCTGATCAACAACAAGACGCTCGAAGGCTATCCCTATACCTCGCCGACGCCGCGCGATTTGATCGCCAAAGTCGTACGCAGCGTCGACGCCGCAAATCCGGCCGTCATCGGACTGGATTTCTATTTCGCCAAGGCTACCGACAAAGACAACGATCTGATCAATACGCTTCATGATGCACGGTCGCCGGTCGTCATCGGCGCGATCGACCGTCGCTACCCGCAATTTACCTCGGCGGAGTTCGACTTCCAGAAACGCCTTCTAACCGCAACGGGCCGGAACGCAGGCTATAATGAACTGCTGCATGAGAAGGATGACGTCGTCCGCTATACCGCAGCGCCTGCCGACCCCGATTACCCCGAAAGCTTTGCCCTCCTTGTTGCGAAGGCTGTAAAGCCGATCGATCTTCCCAACTCCACGCGTATCGCATGGCTTCTGGGCCCGAATGCCAACCTTGATCCGTTCGCGACGGTACCCGCCGAAACATTCTTTCAGGACGCCGGCATGGAAGCGGCTACCATCGCTCGCGCTAAAGAGCGAGCACAAGGCCTCACGGGGAAGATCGTCCTCATCAGCGGCGAGTATCCCTATCTCGATCGGCATCGTACGCCTTTGTCGCTTTGGACCGGCAGCAACATGCTCGGAGTCAAGATTCACGCGAACATCGTGGCACAGCTCATCGATGGACGCAGATATTTTGCGCTAAGTTCAGTACAACAAGAGTTTCTGCTCGCAGCGTTGTCTTTCCTGGGATGTACGCTCGGTTGGTACTTTTGGCGACGGCGCGTGGACTTTCTAAGCCTCGGCGTAGCGACGGTCGGCCTAATCGTCATCGACGCCATCATGTTCAAAAGTGCGCGTATTATTCTGCCCTTCACGCTCGCGTTGTGGGGCTGGTTCATAAGCGCAACGCTAGGGCATCACCTGCATACGATCTGGCATGCTGCAAAGCTCCGGCGAACGATCCCCGCCCGGTCGGCCGATAAGACAAAAGGCGTCCGTGGCTTTGCCGAGTAAAGCCCTCAGCGTGCCTCCCTGGGATTGATAAAAATTTATAGTGGGAGCGCCATTCGACGAGAAGAGAGGAGCGCCCATTCCCGTTCGTGTGAGAGTTTGTGTTTGCCGTCGTCTGGTTATGGCCCGAAGCGCATGGGGAATAGCGGGGGCGCAAGAGCAGCTATTCAGTTCTTATACCGTGCAGCAGCGATGGCCGGAGAGGCAATCCGATTGGTTCGTATAGGTTAGCTTCGCTTTCGCAACGGTACCAGCATCGATACACGATCCTTATAGCGGCGATATTCGTCACCGAAGAGATCAATCAAGTCTCGCTCTTCCAGCATTATGCCAAGAAAGATGTATGCGGTCGTCCCAGCCGCGAACAACAGGTGGCCAACGGTCATGGTCGGCGCGGCCCAGAACGCAATGATCAAACCGAGATAAAGCGGGTGTCGAACGAACTTGTAGAACAGTGGGGTGAAAAAACGCGGTGCTGGCATCGGATGACCTGCAAGATGGCTGGTAACTTGATGTAACCCAAATAACTCGAAGTGGTTGATCAAGAAAGTGCTGATGAGAGCGAACAGCCAACCTGCAAGCGATAATCCTGTCACCGTCGCTGCGATCTTCGGATTTTCGATATGCCAGACCACCGCCGGAATCGGCTGCCATTGCCAGAGCAGCAGGGCAAGCGCCAAGCTGGCGAACAATACATAGGTGCTGCGCTCGATCGTTTTGGGCACGAATTGCGTCCACCATTGTTTGAACTGCGGACGCGCCATCACGCTGTGCTGGATGGCAAACACCGCCAAAAGCGACATGTTAGTGACGATTGCTTCGGCCAGCGGGGTCACGTCACCGGTATCGATCGTCTTTGGAACAAGGAGTCCATCGACAAAGCCTATGGCGTAGAGAAAAGTGGCGGAAAACACTGCGTAGGCTGCAATTCCGTAAAGGAAAGAGATTGCCCTGCCAAGGACACCTTTCTTGCCGGAAAATGTGCTGTGCTCTTCCAATTTTTGCGTAAGCGCGTCGTGAGACTCAATCATCAATTGCTCCTTCTACTTCGCATCAGTTGCATCATCTCAGGCAGCGGCGTTTGCCTCTGCCGGGTCGTCCCGGATGACGACGGTGTCGACGTCCTCTTCGTTGCCAACCTTGGATAATTTGGCGCCGGCGGCTTCAATTTCGGCCATGTTTGCCCATGCGCTCGGGCGGCAAATGCGATAGAGATCCATGATGTTTGCTCTTATCTTTGAGACGATCGCGACGTCGGTTTCCTAAGGAACATTGCGGCGGACGCGAATGATTAGGCGTCCGCAATGCTTGACGCGGCGTCGGAAATCTCAGTTCTTTGATAGGGCGCCTTGATATGATGCTCGACGTCTGGCGGCTATAGAATGGCAGTTGACGCACTATCCGACGTTTTGAAGACGGTTCGGCTTACGGGCGCGACGTTCTTTGACGTTGTCGCAGCGGCGCCTTGGGCCGCCGTGTCCCCGTCGAGAGAAATGATCCTGCCGAAGATCTTGCCGGGTGCCGCGCATCTGATCGCATACCACGTCATCACCGAAGGTCGTTGCTTTGCCAATATCGTCGGAGAGGAGCCGATCGAGATCGAAGCTGGAGAAGTCATAGTCTTCACCAAAAGCGATCCGCACGTCCTATCGAGCAGTCCGGGGATGAGCGCCCTTCGCGTCGTCGCGCTCGACGCTCTCGATGCTGCGGCCGCAGGCCAATTGCCCTTCTTCATCAACTATGGCGGCGACGGGCCCGTCTCGGCTAAGCTTGTCTGCGGTTATCTCGTCTGCGACTCCCAGCCATTCAATCCGCTTCTCGAAAACCTCCCGCCGGTCATCAAGGTCGGAGGCAAGGAGGGTGACGATGCAAACTGGCTAAGCCAGTTCATCCGCGTGGCGACGCTCGAGGCGGCAAACAAACGCGCCGGTGGCGAAAGCGTGTTGGCTAAACTAAGTGAATTGATGTTCATCGAAGTGGTTCGTCGGCATTTGGAGGCCCTCTCGCCCGAGGAGGCAGGATGGCTTGCGGGTCTCCGCGACCCGTTCGTCGGCAAGGCTTTGTCCCTGATGCACTCAAAGCCAGCGCGTAACTGGACAATTGAGGAGTTGGCGAAAGAAGTCGGGCTGTCGCGCTCGGTGCTGGCGGAACGTTTCGCCGACCTCGTCGGAATGCCACCCATGCACTATCTCGCAAAATGGAGGATGCAAATCGCTTCGGGACTGCTGAGCAATGGTAACACCAATATGGCAGGCACTGCTGCCGAAGTCGGCTATGGTTCCGAGGCGGCCTTCAGCCGTGCTTTCAAGAAGATGGTTGGGATACCGCCCTCCGCCTGGCGTCACCGTCTCGACGTCAGAGGAACGAGGCAGACAAACGAGCCACTTTCCCCTGGTTCTCAGAGAGAGTGATCATAGCATTGGGCCAGTTCTTGCTCTTCAATGTTCAGCTCATTCGGTTGCCGGCCCTTCAGCCGACAAATGAGCTACGTCCGATTACCAGCGTAGAGCGGACGCGCGTCCAGTGAAACGTATCGCGTGCCCGATCGGGCGGTGGATGTCCGCTTTCTCGGCAATGCTGATTAGGCCGATTGCGATTACCTAAATTCCGACATGTCGGCTTGGGGCCAGAACCGTGCGGTCAAACAATGGGTCGGAAGCGCATTTCCCTGTGATCGAAAACAGGCGCATGCGCCGCTCAAAGCTTCGTTCTGAAGCCCAGGTAAAATGTGCGACCGGCCTCCGGAAACCCGTATGCGGTTTGATAATTTTCATCGAGAAGGTTCTCGACACGGCCGAAGATCTGGGCGGCACTACCGGAAACATCCTGAGTAAGGCCGACATTGACCAAGTTGTAGTTGTCGAGCGCCAGGGTCGAGAGTTCGTCTCGTGAGATCGCAACGCTTCCAGCTACGAACTGGTAGTCCGCACTCAGGACAGTGCCAGATAGTACACGATAATTGACGCTGGCCGTCACCGTATGTTCGGGCTCGAACTGAACCGCGTTGGTTCCGCCAGCTGTGGGAGCGAGATTTTCAGAATGAAGGAAAGTGTAGCCGAACTGAAGCCCAACTTTATCGATGGGGCGGTACGTCAACGTCGTCTCGACCCCCTGGAAGCGCAGCAGATCCTTGTTCTCGAAAAGCTGCGTGGCGCGATCCTTGGAGATGAAGTTCTTGGCGTCGATACGGAACGCCGTGACGCTCCAAAATGCGTTGATGCCCCGCATCTGATGCTCAAGCCCGATTTCATAATTTTGCGTGACCTCGGTCTTGAGTGACGTATCGCCCTCGTCCGTACCGTAAAGATTTCTGAGTGTTGGAAAACGAATCTTGCGAGCAACGGAGCCGCGAAGTGCCGTATCGTCGGTTACCGCAAATCGAAGTCCGGCAAGATACGTGTAATCACCGTCGGAGGTGTCCTCGCGATTTTGCTCGGCCCAGCCTCCGCCGACGACGGCGGACAGGCGACGGGTAATTTGCGTTTCATACTCGACGGCAGCCGAGTAAACGTCGAGGCTCTTATCGTTTGCGATGGTATTGCGAACGTTGGCGCAGCTGCTCGTTGCTACCCCATTTGATACTGTGATGCCGTTACCGCTGCCGCCGCCGGTTCCACCACCGCCACCGCCACCAGTTCCACCGCCCGTGCCGCTTCCGCTGCCAGCCAAAGTTCCGCCTTGGCCGGTGCAAGCAGCTGCGAGCCGAGCCTGACAAGCCGCGTTACATTGCGTTTGGCTGGACCCCTGCGTCGTCACCTGGATTGATTTGCGACTGAAGCCTTCCGAATTCCAGTCTTCCCGATGTCCATCCAATGCGACGGTTAGGAGATTGTTGGCGTCCATACGATAGGCGAGTTGCGCGCCGCCGCCGAAAACGCTCGTTTCAGCGTCCTCTCGGCTTGCCCCATTCAGCAGCTGAGAATTGTAGTTGGCATTGTCGTAGCGGTTCGTAAGCTCATCGAGCTTGTTGTAATAAGCCATAGGCCGAAGCGTGAGACCGGGGGCCAGCTTGATTAGCCCCGATGTCTGCAAGCTCAGATTATCGTAATCGTCGACGCGCTCGAACCTGAGCCCAGTCGAAAACGGATCGCAGGGCCCATTCGTTGCTTGGTTCTGGCAGACGCCGGCATTGTTGAAGCTATTGAAGGTCGTCGGCGGTTTGCCGTACTCACCCGAGCGATTGCTTACGCTGAACCCCCAGCTGAAGGTGTCCGTCGGCGTCCACTGCGTATTCGCATAATAGGACCTATCCTCGCGATCGCTGTTGACGCGCTTGTCGCCGGGCTGAAGCTTCGTGAAGCTGAAGTCATCCGAGAGGCGATAGAAGTCCTGGTTATATATCGACGCACTAGCGAAACTCTTGACGGTGCTTGATCCGTAGCTCGCAGAAACGCGCCCTTCCTTATCCTTGCCAAAGCCGACGCTGGCCTCGGTGGTCGCATGCAGACCCGGCCCAGCGCTTTTGGTGATGATGTCGATGACAGCCGCGTTGCCTCCGGGGCCGTACAGAACGGAACTTGCGCCGCGCGTGATTTTTATTCTCGCGATGTTGTCGACTGGAATTGCCCGCGGATCGAATTGACCGTCATAGGTGCCATTTTGCGGCACGCCATCGATCAGAAGCGTGATATTGCGCGTCCTGAAACCGCGAATATTGATGCGGGGCACGCCGTCACCACCATTCACGATGGCGACACCCGGTACGAGCCGCACGGCTTCATCAAGTGTGCTTGCGCCAGACCTCTCGATCTGAGCCGCGGTAACTTCGTCGACCGTCGTGATCTGCTCAACGATGCGGTCCGACTGCACGCGGCCGCTGCTTACGCCTTCATAGGCAGGCTCCGGCGTGCTCGAACCAGTATTCGCGCCATATCCCGAGCTTGGTTCCTCGGCCGCGCCTGCCGCCTCGGTGCCTGTCGGCGAATTGACCACCTGCTTGGAGTCACTCTTGGCGGATTTCGATGCCGGATGATCGGCATCCGACGTCGTCACAACCTCTGGGAGGTTAAATTCGGGGTCCGCTGCCGCACCTTGAGTCGTTACAGTGATGAGACCGACTGAAGCGAAGAGAATTCCAAACTGATGAAAGCGCACGATCCAACTCGATGAGCTACATTTTATTTATAGCCGATCGTATACATCGCTCATCCTGATGGGCAACACCGCTGTGGCAGTCTTGGACGAGATGTTGCCGATCAGTAACGCCCTCGCTAGATGCGTGGGCATGGATTGAATGGAGCAACGCCTATCGATGAAGACTTTCTTTTTGTGGTGTGCCGTCGGCTTCGCAGTGATGCAGCTCGACACGCTCGCATCGGCGGACACGCCAACAGCAGACACGCACAAACCCATTCGCCTCGCCATCGTCTTCGCGCCGGTCTTGAGCGGCCTGATCAACGATCTCATTGACGACTTCAGGAAGGAGAGCGGGCTCGAGGTCGAGACCGTCTTCGGTATGGACATCTATGAGCGCGCGCGAGCGGGCGATGCAGATATTGTCATTTCCCACTGCGGGTTCGGCGAGGTCGAGCGTTTCATCCAGGATGGATACGGCCGCTGGCCGAGGCTCGTGTTCGCAAATCAAATGGTTCTTATCGGCCCCCCGAATGACCCAGCCAACGTCCAGGGTGCGAAAAGCGCGACCGATGCGTTTCGGCGGATCGCGGAGACGAAATCTACGTTCATTCCGAATGACCTGCCCGTCGTCATGAATCTCACGGACTATCTTTGGGAAAACGCAGGACGGCCCACCAAGGAAGGCTGGTTTCAGAAACCTACAGAATCCAAAGGCCGCTCCGTAAAGTTGGCCGAGGAAAAAGGCGGCTACGTCATTTGGGGCGCGGAGCCGTTTCTCCAATTTGTCCAAAAGCACGACACGAAAATGCAGATCCTTTTTACAAGCGATCCCATCTTGCAGCGCGTCATGTGTTCGGTCGTCGTCAATCCCGGCAAAGTGCCGAGCGCAAATGCGGAAGGCGCAACGGCGTTTGAGAAATATCTGCTATCGCCTCGAGCGCAGGCGCGCGTGGCAGCATTCCGGAACCCGGGAGCGAGCGGCCTCCAACTCTGGTGGCCGGCGGCGCTGCACAACGACAATGGTGCGGTTCAATAGTCGGTTCTTCTTTGAAGGCGAACGAAATCGCGTCGTCATTCGTCGTGCCCCTCGGTCGCGTTATTGCGGGCGGCCGGCCACCAGAGTTGTAGATCGCTGCCGGGTGAGCGAAACGCCGCAATCTTGGCCTGCGTCTCTGCTTCGAGAAGATAACTCACAAACTGCTCGGCCCCTTGCGCGTTGACACCCTCAACCTTGTCCGGCTTCACGACGATCGCCGCCATCACACGCTGAAGAATGGGGTCGGCCGAAACAAGTATCTCCAGTTGGGAATTGTGCTTCTCTTTAAAACGTAGAAACGGCAACGCGCCCCACATCACATAAGCCTGTTTCTCTTCTGCGAGCGTGACCGCACGCCCCTTGCTCTCATCCGTTGCAATCAGCCAACCATCCTTGCTTGGCCGTCCTGCCTGCTGCCAGACGAGGTCAAAAATATACTGCATACCTGGAATCGCGTTTGTGACGAACGGCGCGCGCGCATCCGCTATGCGACGCAGTGCTTCCGAGGCGCTCGTTAGTCCGGCGATTTTAGCTGGATCGTTTTTCGGACCTGCGATGACTGCTTGGTTTGAGAAGACCATGCGCGGCCACGTGCCATACCCGTCAAGGACGAAGCGTTCGACTTCGCTCTTGCCGTAATGGGAAATCACGAGATCGGCTTGCCCTGCGCGCGCGCGCTCGTAGACGTCGCTGCCGCCATAGATCTCGACGTGAGTTCCGCTCTTGGCCGAAAAATCGGCCGCCAGAGCTTCCATCAACCCGCTGAACTGGGGCGTATTCACAACTGCTATGCGCACGGTCTTTGTATCCGCCGCCCGCGCTGCCATGGGCGTAGTGAGAACAAGAAGGACCAGAAGGCAAGTCTCGCCCGCGAGATTGCAGAACCGTCGCGCAAATGAACGTATGCCCATAGCGAGAAGGCAAAGACGCGACGCAGATATTTCAGCGATCATTCGAATGTCCTTAGAGTCATATTCGCAACGCATGCCAGTGCGATGAGACGTGCGGTGTACATGGATTATGCTAGACTTCCAACATGAGCGAAATTGCTGTTCGCAAAATCATTCATGTCGACATGGACGCCTTCTACGCCTCGGTCGAGCAGCGGGATAATCCTGAGCTGCGCGGCAGGCCGGTCGCCGTCGGCTATGGTGCCAAGCGCGGCGTCGTTGCGGCGGCGAGTTATGAAGCACGCGCGTTCGGTGTGCGCTCCGCCATGCCCTCGACGACGGCGTTACGACAATGCCCCGATCTTATCTTCGTGCCGCCGCGCTTCGAGGTCTATCGCGCCGTCTCGCGTCAGATCAGGGAGATCTTCGCCGAGTACACGCCACTTATCGAACCACTCTCGCTCGACGAAGCCTATCTCGATGTCACGAAGAATTTGCGCGGCTTGCCGACGGCTTCCGACACCGCCTCGGAGATTCGCGCTCGCATCCTAGCCGAGACTAAACTGACTGCATCGGCCGGGATCTCCTATAACAAATTTCTCGCCAAGCTCGCCTCCGACATACGCAAGCCAAATGGCCAGTTCGTCATTCCGCCCCAGCGCGGCGCGGAATTCATCGAAAGCCTGCCGGTCAAGAAGTTTCACGGTGTGGGGCCGGTGACGGCTGATAAACTCAACGGACTCGGCATAAACACCGGCGCCGATCTTCGGGCGCAAAGCCTTGAATTCCTGCAGCAGCATTTCGGAAAATCTGGCCTTTGGTATTACGCTATCGCGCGCGGCGAAGACGACCGCCCCGTCGAGCCCAACCGGCCGAGAAAGTCGTCGGGCTCCGAGACGACATTTTCCGAAGATAGAATTGCTCCCGCTGATGTCGAAGCGGGCGTCATCGAAATGGCCGATGACGTCTGGGTCTGGTGCGAGAAAAATCAAAGCTTCGGCGCGACGGTGACCGTAAAAATAAAATACGCGGATTTCAGAATTGTTACCCGCAGCCGCACTGAATCGCGAGCCGTCGCAACGCGCGACCGCCTTCACGATATCAGCTTATCGCTTGTGCGATCCGTCTATCCGATCAAGACCGGCATTCGTCTGGTTGGCGTCGCCGTCTCCAAATTTGCATCCGACACCGACGACCAGCTTGATCTCGCGTTAGATGCGAAGCCCAGCTAGAAGCGCGGGCTTGCCGGGGCACAATCGGCGCTGGCATCTTCTGCTTCTGGTCCCTAGTGGAAACCGCCAGGAGGTCTGCTTGCCAATGAGCAGCAGGCCTATGCAGCGGACAAGTAGGTCACCTGCACCGAAACTAGGCCAATGTCCCCTTTCTCGGCAATGCAGACTAGGCCGATTGCGATTACCTAAATTCCGACATGTCGGCTTGGGGCCAAAAGCCGACACGCGAACCCTGGGTCAGATCGAGGTGATAAATCGGCAGAGCAACTAACTAGATGGGCGTCTATTGCGAACGCTGGTTTTGCCAATACGACCCGAGCGGCCCTTCATGTGCTCGATAAACGCCCGCAGTTTCGGCAAGGCTTGATGTCTGCTCGGATAGTAGAGAAAGACCCCGGGCGTTGTGACGGCAAAGGGCGTGAGTAGTGCTTCCAAGCGACGCTCAGAAACCGCGTCCTTCGCGAGCGGGCCGGGCACCTGTGCAAGGCCCAGCCCTTGGAGTGCCGCTCCGAGGAGTGTGGTGTAGTCGTGTGCGATGACAGGCCCAGAGACGACTGCCTCGACCGCCCTGTTGCCGTCGACAAAGCGCCAGGGCGCGAGCGATCTGTCCGAGCGTCGCAAGCGCAGGCAGGCGTGCTGACGCAAATCGTCGATGCGCTCCGGGCGCTTCCGCCTGCGCAGATAATCGGGGCTGCCAACGACCACGAACGGGAACGGTGGCGTCATCCGAACGACTATCATGTCTGGCGCGATGAACTCGCCCAGACGGATACCGGCATCAAACCCTTCGGCCGCGAGGTCGACCAGTTCCTCGTTTGCGGCGATTTCCACTTCAACCTCGGGATAGGCCCGACAGAACGATGCTATCAGGGGCTCCAGCAGGATCGGCACCACCGCGCGCGGCACTGAGAGGCGCAAAAGTCCGGCCGGCCGTTGCCCTAGGTCTCGCGCCACTTCGCTGGCAGCGACGAGCTCCTCGAAGGCCGGCTTTGCACGCGAAAGGAAACGCTCACCGACTTCGGTCAATCCGACACTGCGCGTGGTGCGGATGAACAGCGCTGCGCCGATGCGCGTCTCAAGCGTACGTACCGCTTGGCTGATCGCCGATGGCGTCACCCTGAGCTCCGTGGCCGCCCGACGAAAACTGCGGTGTTGAGCGACGCTCAGAAAGGCCTCCACGCCGTCGAGAGCGCCCTGCCTGACTGTGAAGTTCTGCTTCATAGCCCATCGACATTATCGCGAATAGTCACTCGCGGGAAGCCGTCGTATGTCTGCTGCCAGCAACCGGAACCTTCGTCGGAGTCTGTGAACCAACACCTGATAGGAGGCCAAAAATGTCACCAGAAACCCTGTTCCGAATCCATCTCGTCTGCGGTTATGTCGTCTGGCTGCTGTGCTTTGGCGTGTACGTCTGGCCGTGGCTCAAAGCGATGGACCGCCTCGAAGCGCAACGCGCCATCGCCACGCTGCACAGTTTCCGCTTCTTCGGGCTGGTCTTCATTCTTCCCGGCGTCGTCGGACCCAATCTGCCGGCCGGCTTCGCCACCTTCGCGGCCTACGGTGACTTCGTAACCGGGGTGCTGGCCATGCTGGCATTGCTCACCGTCAGGATCCGTCCACTGTTCTGGACCTTCGTCGTCGCGTTCAACGTCGCGGGGATGGTCGACCTCATCGTCGACTATTACCACGCAACTGTGCTCGGCCTTCCAGCGGTCGCGGGAGAGCTCGGTGCCACCTATGCGATCCCGATCATCTATGTCCCAGTGCTGATGATCACGCACGTCGTCGCGTTCTATTGGCTGCTGCGTCCTCAACCCAAGACGGATCAGGCCATCGCCGGCGTCGTGGCCACAACTTAGCCCGGGCGATCGTCGGATCGCGGGGCGGCGGCTACGGTATGGGAATCATTCGATAAAGGTGGGCGGTCGCTTTCAAGCAAACGTCTGCTTCGGGTCAAGGGCGGACACTGGGCTTGTGTCCGCCCGCGATCAAAATTGCAGGCGGAGACCGACATTGCCCTTGAGGACATAGCTGTCGCCGAAGTCATGGAACGGACTGTTGCCGGAGACTTCGCTATAGAGAGTAAGCTCCTCGCGCCAGATTATACTCGCGCCCAGACCGAGTTCCCCCCACAGCCGTTCGTTGGTATTCATGATGGGCGTGCCTGAAACGAGAGTGCGCGTGCCATTCAGCCATTCATAGCTGACATTGGCGATTCCGTAGATGTGGCTGCGGCCGCCTTCCCATACGTTCCGATGATCGAGCGCGACGCCCCAGCGTGTCTTCAGGCTATCGTTCCCGTCGGCCGACACGACAGCATCCGACGGATCGGTGAAACGATCAAAGTGGACGTTGGAATAGACCATCTGGAATTGCGGCGTGACGCCAAGGTTATTGCCGACCGGCATCCGCTTGCCGGTCTCGATACTGAATGCCTCGCCGTAGCCGCCATTGTCGCGCGCGAGTCGGCCGAGATAGTTGGAAGTGAGGTCGCTGTCGTAGCGGATAGCCTGCGCCTGACTGTCGACATAGAATCCATCGTGGCCATACCAGGTCAGTGTCGCGCCCAACCCATAGCCCTCGGAATTCACCGCACCGTCGCCAAAAACTGAGCGGATCTGGCTGTTGGCCCCGCCATAGAAGGCGTTGACGCCCGCAACCAAACGGCCGGCCTTGTCGGGATCGACGAATACCCTATCGATGCCCACCTGCATCTTCCAGGTATCGATGCTCTGGTTCAGGCCCGTCGTCGAGACAGCAATGTCGTCGAAGTGACCGTGCACACCTTCAATACGCCCCCACATTCCGTTGCCATCGGCATCGGCACCGGGCGCCCATGTGCGGTTGCCGACACGTTGTTGAAGCGTCGGCAGAGTGTTGAGCGATTGCAGATTGGCACTATAGGCTTCGTACACCGGCACGCCGGGCTGATAGAGTGGCGGGCTGGGATTGCCCGTTTCTAGTAAGGCGGACCGCAGATACCAGTCGCCGTCCGTGGGCGTGGAGACGCCGCCTTGGTAGAGACGATAGGCATAGGCCCCGGCGGTCACCGCCTGTGCGCCGTGGAAAACATAGTTGCCGACGAGCAGGAAACTGCCATTCGACGCCCCGTCGACCTCGACGATCTTGATTCCTTCCACCGTCTGCCCGCCGAGGCCGCCACGGTTGATGATCCCAACCTGCGTGATGCCTGAAGTCGTGCCGTTGACCACGAGGCGGCTGGTCGGCGAACTGTCGCCACCCAGAGCCGTCGCGATTTCGAGGCGGCCGCCATTGCTGACATAGTTGCCCTGGACGGTGAGTGTACCCATGGCGCCGCCATATCCCGGCGCGACGATGCCGGTATTGAGGACATTGCCGACGCGGCCAGTCCCCACGAGCCGACCAGCCGTGTCCACCAACATGTTGCCGCCCAGCACGCCGTTCACGGCGAGCGTACCGGCCGACACGGTCGATGCGCCGGTGAAGCCGGAGCTGTCCCCTGTCAGCGTCAGTTGACCAAGGCCCAGCTTGTTGAAGCTCGACGTCCCGGAAAAATCGGTGCTGATGGCGATGTCGTGCGCGTTGGTATCGAACCAGGCGCCTTCGGCTCCAACAGTCAGTGCTGTGAAGCCGTCCAGGAAATTGGCTTCATCTCGGTTCGCACGCAGAATGCCGCCGTTGAGGTCGAGGATAGCGGTGCTGCCAAGTCCCCTGATCACCGAGCCGGTCTCGACAATACCGCGCCCTGTGGTATCGCCGTTTACATGGAGCGTTCCGGTGGCCGTGCTGCCGTTGGCGATGTAAACATCGCTACCCACTCTGACGAAGCCTCCTTTTTCAACGGTCATCGTACCGGCGCCATCGTAACCAACATCAATGCGGTCGGTCGCAGTTAGGCTTGAGACGTCGCCAGTGTTGCTCGAGACATTGACCGTGCCCGTGCCGCCGTTCATGTAGCCGATATAGATAGATGCGGCGCCGCCTCCAGCTGTACTCGTGGCCACCGCGGCGCCGTCCGCGACGTTGAGTGTGCCGCTGCCTGAGAAACCGACGTAAATATTGTTGGCAGCGTTCCAGGTCGAGGCATTGCCGTTGATGTCGCGGCCTGAGACCGTGACCGAGTTAGGACCGGCGCCACTGTAGCCGATCAGACCCTGCCCACTGTTCACCACGCCGCCATCTTCGACGAGGAGCGTGCCAGTGCCGTCCGCGCCAACGTAGATCTGATTGGTATTATTCCAGGTCGAGGCATTGCCGTTGCTGTCGTGGCCCGAGACGGTCACCGTTCCGGTGCCACCGCTGCTGTTGCCGATGATGGCCAATGCACTGTTCACCACACCACCATCATTGATGTTGAGCGCGCCGGTGCCGCTGTCGCCAATGTAGACCGACCCGGTACTGGTCCAGGTCGAGGCATGGCCGTTGACGTCACGGCCCGAGACGCTGACCGTGCCCTGGATGCCGGTATCGGCGCCGATATAGGCGCCAGCATTGCTCACCACCCCGCCATTTTCGATGAGGAGCGTACCCGTTCCGGATTGCCCGACGACAAGGTCACCGTTGTTGGTCCAGGTCGATGCGTTACCGCTACCGTCATGGCCCGAGACAGTGACCTCTCCCTGCTCGGAGGGACCGTTACCAATGAAGCCAGTGTCATTGATCACCGTGCCGCCATCCTGGATGAGGAGCGTGCCGTTGTCTCCGCTGCCAATGAAGAGGTCACTGCCGACTGACCAGTTCGGCGTCTGAACAGGACCCGGAGACACGTTGTTGCCCGTTACCGATTGCGCGCACGCCGGTCGCGAGCCAGCGCCTGAACAGACAAGCGCAACAATCGCGGTCGTTAGAAACAGGCATCGGCGATATCTAACGGCATTGGCGCCGCCATTCGGACCTAGTTTCACCATTGCACTTCCCCACCAAGTTCAATGTTGACTGGAGAAGGGCGATTGTTCGCCGAACTCCGCCATGCGCGTGCAACGCACGTTCGGCAAGTCCGAGTCCAATGCGACCCGAATCATTGCGGTTACAGCGAACTATCGTGAGCCATGTTTAAGTTTCGGTGAGTATAATTCTGGCGATCAATCAACGCCCCATCATGAGTTTTGCCGGCCACAATATTTTGTGTTCGCGTCTTGACGCCGATCCGCAGCGAGGCGTGTCGAATAAGACGACGTCCGCTATGGGTCAGAAGCGGCAGGGCTCGATGCCAACGTCTACTTAGAAGACATCGAGATTTGACGTGAATAAGCAGTTGCTCATGTGCCGAACGGAGCCCAGCGCGCCTGAAGATCATGCGTAGCAACTTGCCCATCGATGCTTAGGTTGTGGTCTCGCCACCCAAGATCAAATGAAAGACCAAGCGCCATGACCTTCCTATCGCCCCTCGCATTGATCTCAAGTCTGATTGCCCCACCGGAAATCGGTCAACACTGGCAAAAAGTTGAGCTGAATTCCAATAGCGAATCGAATACGGTCGGTTTGCGCTGAGTGACAGCGCCCCGCCTGCGGAAAGGGCTGCGCCCATCACGGCCCAAATACATCACATTAGATTTCCTTGATCTCGACCGGCAGGCACCGGGACTTCTTCAAGGAGATCGCTATGATCATAAGTCTACCTACTTACGCGAACGAAATAGGCTCGCGCGAACTTTCACCCATCAAGCCTTTACCGTCGGGAGAGGATAGTGAGGTTCTCAAGCCATCGATCCTCGACTTGGCGCAGCAGCGGAATCTCGCCAAAGAACTTCTGCGAGACTGGAAATCCGGCGCACCCGAAGCGCTTGCGCGTTTAGGCCATCATCCGCGACCCGCAAAAGTCGACGAGCGTGGCCCGCGTTTGGCCGACGCACAAACCGTCATCGCACGCGAACACGGACTTTATCGTTGGGCGAGCTTCAAGAAATTTCTAGAGGCCCAGCGATTAATCCGCACTGCGGCTGTTCGGGGCGAGAACATCGCGCTCGACGCCGACGTTAGGACGCTTCACATCACTTGCGGTTTGGGCCTGCAAAAACTCTTTGCGGCCGCCGGATTTGTCGGCGACTACCTCGCACTAACGCTCCCTCATCAGGATTGCCCCGTCCCGGCAGGCGCCAGCCTTGATGAGCTTGTCGAGCTCGATCACGCATCATTCGCGCAAGTTGCTTCGGCAGATGGCATGCAGGACTGGCGTGAACGAGATCGCTCCAGAATTGCGGCGCTGAAAACCGCACGGCATTACGAACGCGTTTGCCTCTGGTTTTCGAACTCGCCTGATGAATCAACCATGCTCGCGTTCTTGCTCGATTATTTTGCCGAGCCCGCAAACCGGCCATCGCGGCTCGACATGGTGACCGTGCGAGGGTTTCCGGGAATACAGCGCTTCGTGAATCTTCGACAATTCGACGTCCCGCAGATCCGCCAAGTTTTCTCTTGGATGCGTCCAGTTGAACTGCCGCACATACACCTCGCAAAACAGGTTTGGAAAGCTGTTTCCGATCCCTCACCGCTGTCGCTTCATGAGATGGTCGAGGAAGGAATGCCGCTTATATGGCCATGGGACATGGCCTTCCGCCATCACCTATTGCATCTACCTGCACTTGACGATGGCCTCAGCCTTGTCGAGCGCCTAGTTTTAAAGCTGCTTGCGGAAGAGGGAGAGATGTCGGAGAGCCGTCTCGGCGATCGCATGCTTGAAGCTTATTGTCCATTGCCGTGCTATTGGGCTGCATGGTTCTACGCATGGCCACGCCTCGCGGCTTTGAACCCATCGGCCGTGTCAGTGAGCAATCAAAAGACGCATCATCAGAACTCGCTTTCGAAGAATAAGATTCTTTCGATTACCGACACGGGCCTTGATTTGCTTGCCGGGCGCAAGGCGATTTGGGAACTCAATCCAATTGAACGTTGGGTCGGCGGCGTTCGCATAGACTATGCGAGAGACCATTGGTGTTGGGATCGCTACGCCGACCGACCAGTTTTACGCCGTGCGAAAATTCGGTTCAGGTAAAGAGCAACTGAACGCCACTTCCAGTCCCCTTCCACGGTGTCTGTCTCGCTCTTCGAAGCGGCATTAATGCGTTTGGACGCGCAATAACCTCAACGAGAATTCGACCGTCCATTAGATCTTGGCGCGGACGCCAAGGGAAGGGCTGACCATGTCCGAAAACCGCCAGACAAAAGCGGAGCAACGATTAAAGCAACGCCCTCACATCATTGCTCTCTCATACATCTGACCGACTAACGATCCGAAAGGAGCTGACCACAGTTATGGCTAAGACAAACATCGCGATCGAACCGCCCATCCTGTATTTTGGAACACCGGTCGTGCTGAATAGCACCGAAAACCCCAATGGCACTTTCAATCTCGCGCCTATCTCATCGGCCTTCTGGCTAGGATGGCGATGCATGCTCGGCATCGAAGCCGCGTCTCAAACCGCGCAGAATTTGATGCGCACCAGGGAAATCGTCATCAATCTCGTTGAAGATACTCAGGTCAACGTGGTCAACCGGCTGGCCCTTCTTACAGGAGCCAATCCTGTGCCAGCGGGCAAAACCAAGCGCGGCTACAAATTCCATGAGAACAAGTTCGGTATCGCGGGCCTAACTCCGATCGCCTCAGAGATGGTCCGACCGCCACGGGCTCAAGAATGCCCGGTGCAAATGGAAGCCGAGTTGGTCCAGACGATTTCCGTAATGGGTGACGACTACGATTACACCCAACACCCGCGTCATGTTGAATGCACCTTCGACGGGGTGGTCGTCTTCGAAGTTCGCATAAAACGCGTACATGTCGACCCGAAACTCATCGTGCCTGGTACGTCATATCACATCGACCCCAATGCTTGGCGCCCACTGATCATGAGCTTCGACCGCTTTTATGGGCTGACCGGGGAGCTCCCCGAGGAATCCCGTGTTGCAGATCACGCCTTCGCTGAGCATCTGTATCGCTCGCCCGACATCGACCGAGCCCGAGACGAGTTGAACGCAGTGAACGACCCAATCGGAGTATCCTGAACTCTTGTTGCCCGTGGTTGTAATCATCTTCAGCGACGTTCGTTGAACTAGAAATGACGGCGCCGCGAACTTCGCGGCGCCCCATGGCGAAGCGTGTGCTTCCAGACAGGTACAGGCGACACTTCGATTGTTGCTCTCAAACTCAAGCGCCAGCACGAATTTGACAGCAAGAAACGGAGCGCAGCGGCTCGGTCCGGGTGCTTTAGTCGTCTAACTTCAACAATGGGGCGCCCAATGCGAACACTTCTTCTTTTAGCCCTTCTCGCCATGCCAGCCGCCGCGCTGGCTGGCCAAGACAGCGACTTACAGCCGGGCGAATACGAGGTGCAGATGCGGCTGGAGCTGCCGCACATCGAGGACATCGGCGTACAGAGGGCCGCGAAGGTCTGCATCACTGAAACAGGTACGCACGGCATCGTAGTGTTGAGCGAGAATAATCCCCTGATCCGCTGTCCAGCATCGAATATCAAGGAAAGTGGCGGGGAACTCACTTTCGATCTCATTTGCGAGGGGCACAACCAAGCTGTTGCTTCGGCAAAGTTCGAACTCTACCGCGAACGATTTGATGGAGCTTTCAACATGAAAATGGGCGGTAAGAACATGACGATGACAGAGCGCCAGAGCGGCAAGCGCCTCGGCGATTGCGCCAAGCAGCCCCGTTCCTAACAACCCTATCATCAAGCTAAGATGATGGATGTTGACGCCTGTTATCGTGTGTTATCAACGCGCGATTGCCGCTTTGACGGACGGTTGTTCGCCGCCGTTAAGACGACCGGCATATATTGTCGGCCGATATGCCCGGCCCGGACGCCCAAACGTCAAAACGTCATCTTCTATCCGAGCGCTGCCGCGGCGCAGGCTGCCGGTTTCCGGCCTTGCCTTCGGTGCCGCCCGGAAACCTCGCCGGAGCTCGCCGTATGGCGCGGCTCGTCGAATACCGTTTCACGCGCGCTCGCGCTGATCGATGCAGGCGCCCTCGATGATGGCAATGTCGGCGCGCTAGCGCTGCGTCTCGGGATGGGTGATCGGCAGCTTCGCCGCCTCTTCCGCAGCCATCTCGGTGCCACGCCGATCGCCGTCGCGCAGACCCGACGTGTTCATTTGGCCAAGCAATTACTCCACGAAACCCGACTGCCCATGTCCGAGGTGGCGCTGGCCTCGGGCTTCGGCAGCGTTCGACGATTTAATGAGGTCTTTCAGACTTTGTTTGATCGCCCGCCAGGCGCGATTCGACGACTGACCGGTGAAGTCGCCGCCGACGCGGAGGGAATTCGACTGGAATTGCCTTACCGCACGCCGTTCGATTGGGAGGGGTTAGTCAGCTATCTCTCCTTTCGTGCGATCAAAGGCGTCGAGGTCGTGACGCCCGAGCGCTACGCACGCGCAATCAGGCTGGATGGCGAAGTTGGCCTTCTCACCGTCGAACCTGGCCGGAAATCCACGCTTTCCGTGATCATTCGATTCCCGAAGCTTAGCGCTCTTCATCGAATTATCGCTCGCGTGCGTCATATCTTCGATCTGACTGCCGATCCGGAGGCGATCATCGGGCATTTGAGCAGTGACCCCGCGCTCGCGCCTCGCGTTGCGGCGCGACCGGGCTTGCGGGTCCCTGGCGCTTGGGACGGCTTTGAGCTCGCGGTCCGAGCGATATTAGGGCAGCAGATTACGGTGGCAGCGGCGACACGCCTCGCGGCCCACATTGTTACCGAATGGGGCGAGCCACTGCCGGCGACGCTGCGGGGCCTCGTGCCTGGCATTACTCACACATTTCCAAGCGCCGAGCGCTTGGCGGCGGCCGATCTTTCGAAGCTTGCCATGCCGCGCGCTCGATCAATCACCCTTGAAGCCATGGCAAAAGCAGTCGCACTCAACCCCGAGCTTCTCGAGCCGGCCGGTGATCTCGCCGAAGCTGTCACCGAGCTTCGACGGCTGCGCGGCATCGGCGAGTGGACGGCTGAATATATCGCCATGCGTCAGCTTCGCTCTCCCGATGGCTTTCCGGCCTCTGACATCGGGCTTCTTCGGGCGATGGTCGAT